>JAESFG010000074.1_pt1 | contig 409074 bp, 392 predicted proteins | sample 9269371 | NCBI WGS metagenome assembly JAESFG01 (sample SAMN14506227, study PRJNA617093) | algae metagenome | isolation source: Aetokthonos hydrillicola CCALA 1050 (B3-Florida) and co-occurring... | place: USA: South Carolina | collected 2013-01-01 | reverse complement strand
CCAAATCGCCCCCCTCCCTCTGGCCCAGGGGGAGGGCCGGGGAGGGGGTCCGCCCCCACCCTCGCGCACTCTCCCAATCCCCTCCTCCCCCACACAGGGGGAGGGCCGGGGAGGGGATCCGCCTACCCAATCGTCCCCCGGCCCGAACGGGCCCGCGCAAGGACGGCGCGCAGCCGCAAGCCCATCCCGCTTGCCCCCGCCCCGCTTTTCCGGCTTACCTCTTGCCCATGCCCGCACCCCGCCTCACCCCCCTGGCCGCCGCCCTCCCCGCAACGGTCCCCTTCACCGGCCCCGAGGCGCTGGAACGCGCGCGCGGCCGCCCCTTCGCGGCCCGCCTCGGCGCGAACGAAAGCGCCTTCGGCCCGTCGCCTCGCGCCATCGCGGCAATGGAACGCGCCGCGCACGAGTCATGGATGTACGGCGACCCCGAGAACCGCGACCTCAAGGACGCCATCGCCGCCCACCACGGCATCGACCCCGCCCACATCGTCGCGGGCGAAGGCATCGACGCCCTTCTGGGCTACCTCGTCCGCCTTCTCGTCGGCCCCGGCGACGCGGTCGTCACCTCGGACGGCGCGTATCCCACCTTCAACTTCCACGTCGCGGGCTTTGGCGGCACGCTCCACAAGGTCCCCTACGCGGGCGACCGCGAAGACCCCGCCACCCTCCTCGCCTGCGCCGCCGAAACCGGGGCCAAGCTCGCCTACCTCGCCAACCCCGACAACCCGATGGGCTCTTGGTGGACAGGCGCCGACATCGCTCGCGCGGTCGAAACCATCCCTGACGGCACCCTCCTTGCCCTGGACGAGGCGTACATCGACCTCGCCCCCCCCGGCACCGAAGCCGACATCGACCCCGCCGACCCCCGCGTGATCCGCTTGCGCACCTTCTCCAAGGGCTACGGCATGGCGGGCGCGCGCGTCGGCTACGCCATCGCCGCCAAACCCTTGGCACAGGCCTTCGACAAGGTCCGCAACCACTTCGGCATGTCGCGTATTGGGCAGGCCGGGGCCCTTGCCGCGCTCGCCGACCGGGACTGGCTCACAGACGTGCAAGCCAAGGTCGCCCGCGCCCGCGACCGCATCACGGCCATCGCCCGCGCGAACAGCCTGACGCCCCTGCCGTCGGCCACCAACTTCGTCACCCTCGACTGCGGACGCGATGGTGCCTTCGCCCGCCGCGTGCTTTCCGAACTGGCCGCCCGTGACGTCTTCATCCGCATGCCGGGCGCGGCCCCCCTCGACCGCTGCATCCGCATCAGCTGCGGCACCGACGCGGCGCTCGACATCTTCGCCGCCGCCCTGCCCCCGGCGCTGGCCGCCGCCAGCGGCGACTGACCGGAACGTGACTTGCGGGCGCTGCGGAAACCCCGCCCAATTCCCGCGGACTCAGCCATCACAGGGACAGCCATGACCCGCCTTGCCACCACCCTCGCCGCACTCCTCATCGCCCTTCCCGCCGGTGCCCAATCAAGCGGGCAGACGACGGACCATTCCATGCACCAGATGACCGCCACCAGCGACGACCCCGTCATTGCAGCGTGGCAGGCCGCGAACGCGAAGATGCATCAGGACATGGACATCGAATACTCGGGCGATCCCGACACCGATTTCCTGCGCGGCATGATCCCCCACCACCAGGGCGCGGTAGAGATGGCCCGCATCGTGCTGGAACACGGGAAAGACCCCGAGGTCCGCAAGCTCGCCGAGGCCATCATCGCCGCGCAGGAAGGCGAGATCGCCTTCATGCAGGACTGGCTGAAACGCCACGCCCCGTAGGCCGGGGTTCACCCCGCCATCCCCGCGGCGGCATCAAGTGGTTAACTCACTGCCTGCCAGCCCCGCGTATGGCAGGGTGCCATACAGGTGCCATACGCTTGCCATACGTTCCTTAAGCCGCCGTTAGGAATGTTAAGCCAGCGTTCGCAAGGGGTTAGGCGAAATCCGGCCTTGACGTCGCGCCTGCCCTCCTCCAACCCTCACCCCATGCCCGCCCCCCTTCCCCCGCTCCGCCGCCGCATCCTTTGCGCGGTCCTGTTCGAAGGGCTGGGGATCGTGCTGTCGACGCTTCTGCTCATGGCCATCTCGGGCGCCGACGCCGCCGCCTCGGGCAGCCTCTCCGCCCTGGCAGCGGGCATCGCACTGGCCTGGAACCTGGCCTTCAACGCGGCCTTCGAGGCATGGGAACACCGCCAGCCCCGCAAGGGCCGCCCCCTGGCCCTGCGCATCGCCCACGCCGCCCTGTTCGAGGCCGGGCTGACCGCGATCCTGGTGCCCATCGTCGCCTGGTGGCTGGGCGTCACGCTGTGGCAGGCTCTGGTCTACGACCTTGCGATCGTTGTGTTTTTCGGGGTCTATGCGCTCGTGTTCACCTGGGCGTTCGACCGCGTCTTCGGCCTTCCCGCCTCGGCCCGCTAACCCGCCACGGCCGCCGTCGCGGCCTCCAGCGCGCCGCCCCCGTGCGCGATGCCCAAGGCGCGCATCCCCGCCTCCATCACCGCCAGCGCGCCAAGGGTCATATGGGCGTTCACATGCCCCATGTGGGCCACGCGAAGGAAATCGCCATACCCCGGCTGCCCCGGCTCGGCCATCCCCAGCCCGATGCCCAGCGTCACCCCCGCCTGCGTCGCGGTCCACTCTCGCAGCCGCCCCGCCCCGCCGCCTCCGATCCTCGCGCTCGTCACGGCATGGCTGCGGGCCGCCGGGTCGGCCACGTTCAATGCAATATCTCCCCCCACCCCCCAGGCATCAAACGCCGCCCAGACCGCCCGGGCCAGCCGTCCGTGACGCGCCCAGACCGCCTCAAGCCCTTCTTCTTTCAGCAGAATATCCAAGGACTCGCGCAGGCCCCAGATGAACTGCGCGGGTGCCGTGCCGCAGAAATACTGCCAGTACTCTTCGGGGTTCGCCCGCGGCCCCCAGTCCCAATAGGGCGTGCGCAGGTCCGCCCCCCGCCCCACAGCCTCGGCCTTGTCCGAAAACCAGACGAAGCACATCCCCGGCGGCATCATCAGCCCCTTCTGGCTGGCCGCGATCACGACATCGACGCCCCAGTCGTCCATCCGAAGCTCGTCGGTCCCCAGCGACGCGATCGCATCCACGACCAACAGCGCCTCATGCCCCGCCGCGTCCATCGCCGTCCGGATCGCCGCGACGTCGGACTTCACCGAACTCGCCGTATCCACCTGCGTGACCATCACCGCCTTGATCGCCCCCGCGCGGTCGGCCCGCAACGCATCCTCGATCCGGGCGGGGTCGGCGGGGGAATTGCGCCCGAAATCAAGCACATCCACCTCCACCCCCAGCCGCCTCACGGCGTTCGCCCAGGAATGCCCGAAGGTCCCCATCGCGGGCACCAGCACCCGGTCGCCCCGCGACAGGATATTGGTGTCCGCCGCCTCCCACGCCCCATGCCCGTTGCCCAGGTACATCGCCACATGGGCCTTGGTCCCCGCCACCGCCTTCAGATCGGGCAGCAGCGACGCCGTCACCTCGTGCAGCGCACCCGCATAGATATCGGGCGAGGCGCGGTGCATCGCCGACAGGATGCGGTCGGGAACGACCGTCGGGCCGGGAATGGCGACATAGGGGCGGCCAGCGGTGTAGGTCATGGGACGGGGCTCCTTCCTGGCCAAGGGCGTAGCGATGCACCACGGCAGGGTCAACCGGCCCGCCTTGCCCGATCCCGCCTTTCCGGCTAGACCCCGGCACGCTGCCACGCCCGCATCAGGCGACAACCGGCACGGCACAGACCGCCAGACGGCACCGCAACCCCATCAGGTCCCGCACCGCCCTTGCCCCACGACACGGCCCCCCACCGCAGCGAAGACAGCTACCGCTCGGGCGAACTTTTCGGCCGCCTCTGGCGCGACTACCTGCGCCAGCACCTGGGCACGATGATCCTGGCCTTCGTTCTGATGGTCGTCGAAGGCTCGACCCTGGCGATCCTTGCACAGATGCTCGAGCCCCTGTTCGACCGCGTCTTCGTCGGCAAGGACGCGGGCGCGATCTGGTGGGTGGGCAGCGCGATCCTTGGCCTTTTCGCGATCCGCGCCACCACCACCGTCATCAACCGCGCCCTGCTGACCCGGGTGTCGCTGGTCACCTCGTCCGACATGCAGCGCGACCTTCTGGCCCATATCCTGCAACTCGACGGCCCGTTCTTCCAGGAACACCCGCCCGGGTCGCTGATCGAGCGCGTGCAGGGCGACACATCCGCCGTGCAGGGCGTCTGGACCACGATCATCACCGGCGTCGGGCGCGATCTTGTGTCGCTGGTCACGCTCGCCGCCGTCGCCCTGTCGGTTGACCTGCGCTGGACGCTGGCCGCCGTCGTGGGCGTGCCCCTTCTGATCCTGCCGTCGATCCTGGTGCAGCGCTACATCAAGCGAAAGACCTTCTACGTCCGCCGCCAGGCCGGGCACCGCGCCACGCGGCTGGACGAGATCTTCCACGGCATCGCGGCAGTCAAGCTGAACCGGATCGAGAACTACCAGATCACCCGCTTTTCGCGCATCGTGAAGGACATCGTGCGAACCGAGGTGAAAAAGGCCGCCAGCCGCGCCGCCATGCCCGCCCTGATCGACCTGGTGACCGGGATCGGCTTCTTCGCCGTCCTTGTCCTTGGCGGACGCGAAATCATCGAGGGCCGCCGGACCGTCGGCGAGTTCATGAGCTTTTTCACTGCGATGGCCCTGGCGTTCCAGCCGCTCCGCCGCCTGGGCGAAACCGCGGGCACCTGGCAGACGGCGGCCGCCTCGCTGGCGCGCATCTACGGGATGCTCGACCTGCCCTTGCGCACCGATCCGACAGCCACCGCCCGCCCCGACCGCGCCCGCCCCACCATCGAATTCCGCGACGTGGTCATGTCCTACGGCGACCGCCGGGTGCTGAACGGGCTGAGCTTCACCGCCGAGGCGGGCAAGACCACCGCCATTGTCGGGCCGTCGGGGGCCGGCAAGTCCACCGTCTTCAACCTGCTGACGCGGCTGGCCGAGGCGCAGGGGGGCGAGATCATCGTCAGCGGACAAAGGATCACCGATTGCGACCTTGGCGCCCTGCGTGATCTCTTCTCGGTCGTCAGCCAGGACGCCACGCTGTTCGATGAATCGATCCGCGAGAACATTCTTCTCGGCCGCACGGACGTGCCGCCCGAACGGCTGGCGGCGGCGGCGGACGCGGCCTACGTGACCGACTTCGCCCGCCACCTTCCGCAGGGGCTCGATACCCACGCGGGTCCGCGCGGGTCCGCCCTGTCAGGCGGGCAGCGCCAGCGCGTCGCCATCGCCCGCGCGCTCTTGCGCGATGCGCCCGTGCTCCTTCTCGACGAGGCGACCTCGGCGCTCGATTCCGCCAGCGAAGCCGTGGTGCAAGAGGCCATCGACAAGCTGTCGAAGGGTCGCACCACCCTTGTCATCGCGCACCGCCTGTCCACGGTCCGGGGGGCCGACCGCATTGTGGTGATGGACAAGGGCCGCGCGGTCGAGACCGGAACGCATGACGAACTGATCGCGCGGGCCGGGCTTTATGCCAGCCTTTGCCGCCTTCAGTTCGCGGAATGACACCCCATATCAGGGCACGCGAAAGGCACGGGACACAGCGATGACGGGCGAGGCAGCGGCGGACAGGATCGTGCACCGGATCACCGGATCCGACCGCCAGACGTTCCTTCAGGGCCTGATCACGAATGACCTGCGGGGACTCAAGTCGGGCCTGGTCTATGCCGCGCTGCTGACGCCACAGGGCAAGTATCTTGCCGACTTCTTCCTTGCCCCGGACAGGGACGCGATCCTTCTGGACGTCGCATCCGCCCTCTCCGCCCCGCTGGTGCAGCGGCTGTTGATGTACCGTCTGCGCGCCGACGTGACCATCGCGCCATCCGGCCTTTCGGTGTCGCGGGGCACGGGCACGCCGCCCGACGGCGCCTTTGCCGACCCGCGCCACCCTGCGCTGGGCTGGCGCGCCTATTCCGCCGATGCAGGCGGCACGCCCGCGACCGACTGGGATGCGATCCGCGTCGCCCACTGCATCCCCGAAAGCGGGATCGAACTGATCCCGAACGACAGCTACATCCTGGAATGCGGGTTCGAACGCCTGCATGGCGTCGATTTCCGCAAGGGCTGCTATGTCGGGCAGGAAGTCACCGCCCGGATGAAGCACAAGACCGAATTGCGCAAGGGCCTGGTCTCGGTGGGCATCGGCGGCACCGTTCCGGTCGGGACCGAGGTGACCCGGGGCGGCAAGCCGGTCGGCACGGTCTTCACGCAATCCGGCGGGCGCGCCATCGCGCATCTCCGGCTCGATCAGGCGGGGGACGGTATGATCGCGGGGGGCTCAGCCGTCGCCCTTCAGTGACCGGGCCCTCGGCCGGGCAATCGGGCCCCGGGCAATCCTCGAAGCAATCCGCCGGGGGCCGACCTCACCGCTTATGTTACGAAATCGTGTTAAACGGTTGATCGGTTTACGCTGTCGTCTATATATGCTGAACCGGCCGCAGGCGATCTTACAAGATACTGTGTCGGAAAACCTAAGCTATGCGACAGATGCATGACAGCCATTCCGGCAGAGACATACCGAATCGTGCCCGAAAGGCCCTAATACCCGGATGCGGCTGAGGCAGGAAGCCCCAAGAGCAAGAAGAAAAAGGACGCGACATGCGCGATTTCGTCGACGGAACCGCATTCAACTACGAGCAGGGCCAGCGTTCGCGAAAGCTGTTCGCGGCCGTCGTGCTTGCGGCGCTGGATGATGCCATCGCCGATGACAAGAAATACGGCAACGGGCCCGATCAGATCGCGCGCTGGGCGCGCTCGCGCGACGGGCGCGAGGTTCTGTCCTGCGCCGGGATCGACCCCAACGAGCGCGTGGTCAAAGGCCTGATGGAATTCGTGTCCAAGGGCGTGCGCACCTCGGTCGCGCTGTCGCGCGAGGAAAGCGAACGCCGCCACGCCGCCGAAGAGGCCGAGGCCGAGGCAGCCTGATCACCCGCAGTCGCGGGGACTGACAGATCACACGGAACAACGGCGCGCTTTCCTGACGGGGGCGCGCCGTTTGCATTTCGGGCCGCATCGCCACCTACGCCCGTCCGTCGGCGGGGCCGGGAAGGGCTGGCTCACGGGAAGTTGAGTTGCCAGCTTACAGTGTAAATCTTACACCGTAAGCCATACACTTACACCGTAAGCAAACCCGAAAGGAGTTCAGTTATGCGCAATCGCAAAGCCCGCTTCGCCATCGCAATCCTCTGCGCGACCCAGCTTTCCGGCGCGACCGCGAAGGCCGACCCCGCCGATGTGCAGGCCACCCGCGACGACATTCAGGCCACGCTGGGTGCCGTGCCGACCTTCGTCGGCAGCATCGCCGACGCGGCGGTGACGGGCCTCTGGCGCGAAGCGAAGGACCTGCAACTGTCCGACAAGACCGCGCTCGACCCCAAGACCAAGGCGCTGATCGCGCTGGCCGTCGCGGCACAGATCCCGTGCAGCTACTGCATCGTGTCCGACACCGCCGATGCCCACCGCGCCGGGGCGAAGGATCAGGAGATCGCCGAGGCCGTCGCCATCGCCGGGTTGACCCGTAATGTCAGCACCGTCCTGAACGGGATGCAGGTTGACTTCGACACCTTCAAACAGGAAATGGGCGGCATGTAGGTCCGTGCCGGCACCCGCGGGGCGCGGCGGACCGCCCGCCACCTCGCAGGGCCGACCAGCATGACCGATCCAGGCGTCCCAGACGATGCGCCGCCCGATCCCGCGCGACGCCGCCCGCGCGGCCCGGCCCTGTCGGCCGACCGCATCGCGGCCGAGGCCTTGCGGCTGATCGACGAGGCGGGGCTCGACGGCTTCGGCTTCCGGCCCCTCGCCGCGCGGCTGGGATGCCAGGCCATGAGCCTTTACCGCTATTTCCCCAGCAAGGCGCACCTGTTCGAGGAACTGGTCAACCGCTGCCTCGCCGAACACCCCGCCCCCGACGCAGCCCTGCCCTGGCGCGAGAAGCTTGTCCGGCGCGCGCATGACTTCCGCCGCATCGCGCTCGACCATCCCGGCTTCTTCCCCTACTTCGCCGTCTTCCGCATGAACAACCGCGCGGGCCTCGCCTTCATCGACGGCGTTGTCGCCACCCTGGCCGAGGCCGGGCTGCCGCCCGAGGCGCAGGCCCGGCATTTCCGGGCCATCGGCTATTACCTGACCGGCGCGGGTCTGGAAGAGGCGCTGGGCTATACCCGCGGCCCCTCGGCCACCGACCCTGTTCCCCCGGATCAGGCCGCGCGCGACTATCCGGCGATCACCGCGATCGGGCGATGGTTCGCCGCGGATGAACGGCAGGCCACCTTCGACGCGGGCCTGGCCGTCTTTCTTGACCGCATCGAGGCCGACATCCGGGCCGGAACCCCCGCATAGGCACTGCCGTCAACCCGCGCCCCGCGCCTCCAGCCCCTTGATGAACCGCCAGGCCCGCCATGCCGCCCAGGCACCCACTGCCACGTTGGCCGCCACCTGCGCCCACACGACCCCGACGGCCCCCAGCGCGGCCCCGCCCGCCAATGCCAGCGGAAACATCAGCACCCCGTCGCGCGTCCAGTTGGACAGGGTGGCCCGCAGGGGCCGGCCAAGGTTGTTGAACGCCGCATTCGCCACGAACAGCGCCCCGGTGAACGCGAAGGACCCCGCCGCGAAATGCGCGAAGGTCCGCACCACCGCCGCCCCCTCGGTCGACAGACCGAACTGCGCCACGATCGGACCCGACAGCACCACCATCAGCGCCCAGACCACCGCCGTGTAGGCGGCGCAGAACTTCAGCGCAGCGACAAAGGCCCCCGCCACCCGGTCGGGTCGCCCCGCGCCCATGTTCTGCCCGATGATCCCGCCGATCGCGCCCGACAACGCGAATATCCCCCCGAAGGCCAGGATCGTCAGCCGCGACACCACCCCCCAGCCCGCAACCGCGCTGTCCCCGAACCCTGCCATCTCTCGCGTCAGGATCCAGGCGCCAAAGGGTGTGGACAGCTGCGTCGCCACGGCAGGCAGCGCCAGCGACAGATAGGGACGCACCACGCCCCGCACATCGGCCCAGGACGGCCGCGCCAATAGGTCATGCACCCCGATGGCCCACCACATCGCCACCCCCGCCATCGCCACCCGCGCAAGGCCGATGGACAGCGCCGCGCCGGTGACATCCCAGCGCAGCCACACGATCAGCAGCGGGTCCAGCACTGCCGCAACGCCCCCCGCGACCATCGTCACCGCCATCGACCGCCAGGCATCCCCCGCCGCCCGCAGCACGGACGACCCAAGGATCCCCACCGCCAGCAGGGGCACCGACGGAACCGACAAGAGCATGAACCGGTCCGCCGCCTCGGCCACCGCCCCGGTCCCGCCGCTCAAGGCCACGATGGGCCCCCGGAACACAGCCGCCACGGCCGAGATGACCGTCAGCACCACCATCGCCATGACAAGGCCCGAGGTCGCGATCCGCCGCGCCCGCGCCCGGTCGCCTGCGCCCAGCGCACGCGACACCATCGCCACCGTGCCGATCATCATCCCGATAGCGACCGAGATCAGCGCGAACTGCACCGTGCCCGCGATGCCCACGGCAGCGATCAGATCCTCGCGCCCCAGCCGGGCGATCCACCACAGCGCCAGGAAATCGACCGCGAAGGTGAACATCAGGCCCAGCGTGCCCGACAGCGCCATCACCGTCACATGCCGCATCAGGCTGCCCGTCACAAACCGCGCGGTGGGCGGAGCGGCGGGGCGCGGAGCGGGACCGGGCGGCAGGGAAGTGTCGGCGTCCATTGCGTCTGCTCCCCCCTTGCGGCCTGCGGGTCGCGGCTGCCCCTCCCGGCATACCCACGCCCGGCGCGACCCTCCTCTGATTGCGGGTCGCGCGCAAGACCGCAGGCCCACGCGACCAGGCCGCTACCGTGGCCCCCGCGCCCCGGTGACCAAGCCTTCTGTCACACTGACGTGATGCCAGCGGCGAAGGCGGGATGAAAACCGTGCGCCCCGCGTCATCGGGGTGTCATGAAAAGGATGCCCCGCCCCTGTCCTGCCGACCTTGCGCGCGCGTGCCGCGCCGTTGTGGCCATGCACCCCGCCTTCGGGCTATCCTTCAGCGCGGGCATCTCCCCCATCCCTTGCGCCGCGTCCTTTTCCAAAGGCTGACCCCGTGGCCCCGCTCGACCAGATTTCCGAGGCGATCCCCGCGCTCCGCCGCTATGCCGTGGCGCTGGTGCGCGACCGCGAGGCGGCCGACGATCTGGTGCAGGACTGTCTTGTCCGCGCGCTGGAACGCCGCCACCTGTGGCGGGGCGAGGGCAGCCCGCGCGCCTGGATGTTCCGCATCCTTCTGAACCTTGTCCGCGACGATCACCGCCACCGCCGCATCCGCGCGCACCTGACCGTTGTCACCGACGAGGATGCCGCGTCACAGGACTTTGCGGTCGCGGGCGGACAGGACGCCCACATGGACCTGGTCGAGGTGCATGCCGCGATGGGCCGGCTGCCCGACGACCAGCGCGCCGCGCTCCTCCTTGTCGCAGTCGAGGGGATGCGCCTGTCCGAGGCGGCCGAGGCGCTGGAGATTCCCGAAGGCACGCTTGTCTCGCGTCTCGGCCGGGCACGGGCGGCCTTGCGGCAGATGACGGAGACATCACGGACAGTGGCAGAGGTTCTGCCCATCGGCACACGAAAGGACGGTCACCCATGACGGAGCGGACCGCGCGAATGGACGAAGACCTGATCCGGCGGCTGGATGCCGAACGGGGCGCGCCGGGCGGCACGCTCCCGCAGCTCGACCCCGCCGAGGCCGAGACCGCCGCCGCCTGGGCGCGGCAGGACCGGGCGCTTGCGCGGCTTTACGCGCCCATCGCGGCGGAAGGCGTACCGGATCGCTTCGCCGCGATCATCGGCCGCGCGGCGGCATCGGAACCGGGGCGGCACGGAATTCCCTCGCCAGCCCAGGTCACGACCGCCACGCCCGCGAACCAAACCTTCCCCCCGCGCCGCGCCGCAGCCGCCGCCGCGATCCTTGCCCTCGGCATCGTGCTTGGCTTCGGGGCCGCGCGCATCGGCACGCCCCAGGCCGTCGCAACGGGCACGACGCTGGCCGATGCCGCCCTTCTGGCCCACAGCACCTACGCCCCCGAGGTCCGCCACCCGGTCGAGGTCGCGGCCTCGGACAGCGACCACATGACCGCCTGGCTGTCCAAGCGGCTGGGCCGTGGCCTTGTCATCCCCGATTTCGGGGCCGAGGGCTTCCATCTGGTCGGCGGGCGGGTGCTGCCCGACATGAACGGTCCCGCCGCCGCGATGATGTACGAAGATGCGACCGGCGCGCGCGTCACCGTCTACATCTCCAATGACCCCGGACAGTCGGAAACCGCGCTGCGCCTGGCCAGCGGCCACGGCTCCGAAGGGTTCTGGTGGGTCGATCACGGGCTCGGCTGCGCTGTGGTGGGCGATGCGCCCCGTGACGTGCTGAAGACGATGGCGGGCAAGGCCTATCAGGCGATTGCCGGATAGCTTGGGCTCTCCGGTCGGCACAGGCACGCAACCGTCGGTCGGATTCAGGCTCCGTCCCGGAACCCGGCCCGGGCCTGATCTGGGACCCCGCGCGCCAACGGCCGTGCGGCTGGAAAGCGGGGCCCCGGATCGGGTCCGGGGCGCGTGTCGGCGCGGGTCAAAGCCGGGGCCATCCGTGCCGGGCGACACGGCGCGCCCGACAGAAGGCACCCCGCTCCCAAAAGTAAATTTTCGATGAATTCGCGCCCGTAACCCCTTGCGATTACACGCCCGTTAACTTGTCCCTCTGAGGGACACCTCCGTCAGTAGAAACTCTGCGGGTCAATATCGACGCTCAACCGCAGGTTCGCAGGCACCTTCACCTGCGCCAGCCAGGCCGCGATGGCAGGCTGCAACGCCACCCCCTTCGCCGCCTTGATGAGCAGCCGCACCCGGTGCCGCCCCCTGACCCGCGCGATGGGGGCCGGGGCGGGTCCGTAAAGCTCGGCCCCAACCGCCTCCAGCGGCCCCCGCAGCCGCGCCAGGTCCGCCCCGAAGTCGAACACCTGCGCCACATCGGGCGACGACAGCACGATCCCCGCCATCCGACCGTAAGGCGGCACCCCCGCCGCGCGCCGCGCCCCAGCCTCCGCCCGCCAGAACGCCTCTTCCTCGCCCGACAGGATCGCCCGGATCACCGCATGATCGGGCTGATAGGTCTGCAGAAGCGCCACCCCCCGCCGCTCGCCCCGCCCGGCGCGCCCCGACACCTGCCGCATCAACTGGAATGTCCGCTCCGCTGCCCGCAGGTCCGACCCCTGCAGCCCAAGGTCCGCGTCGATCACCCCCACCAGCGTCAGAAGGGGGAAGTTGTGCCCCTTCGCCACCAGCTGCGTCCCGATGATGATGTCCGCCCCGCCCCCCGCGATCTCTTCGATCTTGGCCTTCAGCGCGCGGGCGGTGCCGAACAGGTCCGACGACAGCACCGCCACCCGCGCCCCCGGAAACCGATCGGCCACCTCCTCCGCCAGCCGCTCCACCCCCGGCCCGACCGGCGCCATTTTGCCCTCGACCTTGCAGGACGGGCAGGCGACAGGCATGGGCTTGGTCTCGCCGCACTGGTGGCAGACCAGCCGCTTGAGGAACCGGTGCTCCACCATCCGCGCGTCGCACTGGTCGCATCCCACCTGATGCCCGCAGGCCCGGCAGATCGTGACCGGCGCATATCCCCGCCGGTTCAGGAAGATCAGCGACTGCTCCCCCGCCGCCATCCGCTCGCGGATGCCGTTGGCCAGCGCGGTGCCGATCCAGCGGTTCGCGGGCAGCGTCTCCTCGCGCATGTCCACCGCGCGCAACTCGGGCAACTCCGCCACCCCGAACCGCGACGTCAGGTCGATCCGCGCATACTTCCCGGCCTCGGCATTTGCCCAGGTCTCTAGGCACGGCGTCGCCGACGACAGCACGACCTGCGCCCCCTCCATCGACGCGCGCAGCACCGCCATGTCGCGGGCGTTGTAAAGAACGCCATCCTCCTGCTTGTAGGACGTGTCGTGTTCCTCATCGACAACGATCAGCCCCAGATCGCGGAACGGCAGGAACAGCGCCGACCGCGCCCCCACCACCAGCTGCACCCCCCCTTCCCCCGCCATCTTCCACAGCCGCCGCCGTTCCGTCTGGGTGATCCCGGAATGCCATTCGCCGGGCCGCGCGCCGAAGCGTTCGTCCACGCGGGCCAGGAACTCCGCCGTCAGCGCGATTTCCGGCAACAGCACCAGGGCCTGCCGCCCCGCCGACAGACACTCCGCCACCGCCTCCAGATACACCTCGGTCTTGCCCGACCCGGTGACGCCCTTCAGCAGCGTCGTGCCATAGTCGCCCGACCGGACGGCGGCACGCAGCCGGTCGGCGGCGGCGGCCTGATCGGGGGCAAGGTCCTTGCCGGGGCGGTCGGGCCACAGCCGGGGAAAGGGCGTATCCTTCGGCGCATCCTCCTCGACCAGCGCACCCGCCGCGGCGAGCCCCTTGACCACGCCCGTCGTGACTCCCGCCAACCCGGCCAACTCACCCAAGGTGAACGCCGCGCCACCGTATTCCTCCACGACCGCCATCACCTTGGCCCGCGCATCCGTCATCCGCCCCGGCTCGCCCCGCCCCGGCCGGTACACCCGCCGCAGCGCGGGCGGGTCGCCCAGGCCGGGCGCGCGCAGGCCCAGGCGCAACATCGCGGGCATCGGTGTCAGGGTGTAGTCGGCCGCGCGGACCAGGAAGTCGCGCATCACCGGGTTGAGCGGTTCTGCCGACAGCACCCGCGCCACCGCCCGCAGCCGCGCCCGGTCGAACCGCCCGTCGCCCGGCCCCCAGACCACGCCCAGCACCCGCCGGGGGCCAAGCGGCACCTCGACCAGCGCGCCCACCTGAACCCCGCCTGGCGGGGCCAGGTAGTCGAGCGGCTTGCCCAAGGGCTCGGTCGTCTGGACCGAAACGGGGGCGCCTTCGGGGAAAACCTCCAGGGTCACGCGTGGCCTTTCCCGTCGGCAGGACGCGGCCGCCCCACCACGATTCCGGGTTTCAGCCCCGGCATGGTTGCGCTACACCCCTGCCCGACACGCGGGATGCGCAGGAGGACCCCCATGAAATTCTTCGTCGATACGGCCGATGTGGCCGCGATCCGGGAACTGAACGACCTTGGCATGGTCGATGGCGTCACCACGAACCCCTCGCTGATCTTGAAATCGGGCCGCGACATCATCGAGGTGACGAAGGAAATCTGCGACATCGTTTCCGGCCCGGTTTCGGCAGAGGTGGTGGCGACCGAGGCCAAGGCGATGATCGCCGAGGGGCTGAAGCTTGCCAAGATCGCCAAGAACATCGCGATCAAGGTTCCCTTGACCTGGGACGGCCTGACCGCCTGCAAGGCTTTCGCATCCGAAGGCCACAAGGTCAACGTCACGCTCTGCTTCTCGGCGGCGCAGGCGATCCTGGCGGCCAAGGCGGGCGCGGCCTTCATCAGCCCCTTCATCGGGCGGCTCGATGACATCCACCTCGACGGCACCGACCTGATCGAGGATATCCGCATCATCTACGACAACTACGACATCAAGACCGAGATCCTGGCCGCCTCGATCCGCACGGTGAACCACGCGATCGAATGCGCCAAGATTGGCGCAGATGTGATGACCGCGCCGCCCGCCGTCATCAAGGCGATGGCGACCCACCCCCTGACCGACAAGGGGCTGGAGCAGTTTTTGAAGGACTGGGCCAAAACGGGGCAGCAAATCCTCTGAACCCTGCTATAGTCGTCGGCGAAGCAGACAAAGATGGGGTCCGCCAAAGGGCCCGCCACGACCGACGACAGGCTAAGGGGACAGTGATGGCAGGAACGGCATCCATTGCCGGCGATCTGCGCGACCGTCTGATCGCGGAACCCGAGGTGATCCTCGAGGACCGCGACCTGATGCGGGCGCTGATCGCCGCGAACGAACGCGCGATGGGCTCGAACATCGTAGATCTGCGCGGCATCGCGATGGAACGGCTCGAGGCGCGGCTGGACCGGCTGGAAGATACCCACCGGTCAGTGATCGCGGCGGCCTATGAGAACCTCGCCGGCACCAATCAGGTCCACCGCGCCGTGATGGCGATGCTGGAGCCGGTGACCTTCGAAGGCTTCCTGAAGGGCCTGGGCGGCGAAGTTGCGCAGATACTCAAGGTCGATGTGCTGAAGCTGGTGCTGGAATCGGCGCAGTCGGGCGACGATCCGGTGCTGAACCGTCTGGAAGACGTGCTCGCGGTGGCCGAGCCCGGTTTCGTCGATGCCTACATGCGCGGCCAGCGCCCGGCGCACCGCCCCGTGGTGCTGCGCCAGACCCACCCCGACAGTGACCGTCTGTATGGCGAGAACGGCGCGTGGATAAGGTCTGAGGCGCTGATGCGGCTGGACCTTGGGCCGGGGCGGCTGCCCGGGATGATCGTGATGGGGTCCGAGGACCCGCATCAGTTCCGCGCCAATCAAGGCACCGACCTTCTGGGGTTTTTCGCGGGCGTGTTCGAACGCACGATGCGCCGGTGGCTGGCCTGACGGAGGTAGCCGACACGCTGGCCCTGTCGCCCGCAATCCGCGAGGCGCTGGCGTCCTGGGCCGACCACATGCGCGCGCTGAAGGGCGCATCGCCGCACACCTTGCGCGCCTACACGTCGGATGTGACCCGCTTCCTCGCCTTTCTGGCCGCGCACCGCGGCGAGGAAATCGGGCTGGCCCGCCTTGCCGCGACCGACGCCACCGACATGCGCGCCTTCCTGGCAGACGCCCACGGGCGCGGCCTGTCGCCCCGGTCGCTGTCGCGGGCGGTCAGCGCGGTAAAGGCCTTCACCCGCTGGCTGGCCGAACGCGAGGGGTGGGACGCCTCGGCGATCCTGTCCACGCGCGGCCCGAGGTTCCGCAAGCCCCTGCCCCGGCCCCTGCCCGAGGATGCGGCGGCCGACATGCTGGTGACGGTCGGCGACTTCGCCCGCACCGACTGGCAGGCTGCCCGCGACCGCGCGGTGGTGACGCTGCTCTATGCGCTGGGTTTGCGGATTTCCGAGGCGCTGGGCCTGACCGGTGCCCATGCCACCCTGCCCGACGTGCTGCGCATCACGGGAAAGGGCGGCAAGGACCGCATCGTCCCCGTCCTGCCCGCCGCCCGCGCCGCCGTGGCGGACTACGTCCGCCTCTGCCCCTTCCCCGTCGCCTCCGAACCCGCCCATCCGCTGTTCCGGGGCGCACGCGGCGGCCCCCTGTCGCCGCGCCTTGTGGCGCTGGCGATGGAAAAGGCCCGCGCGGTGATGGGCCTGCCCGCCACCGCCACGCCCCATGCCATGCGCCACAGCTTTGCCACCCATCTTCTGGCCGCAGGAGGCGATCTGCGCGCGATCCAGGAACTGCTGGGCCATGCCTCGCTGTCCACCACGCAGGCCTATACATCCGTCGATGCGGCGCGGCTGATGGAGGTCTATGAAAAGGCCCATCCCCGTGCCTGACACCGGTCGTCACCAGCGGTTGCAACCCTTTCGGCTTTCAGCGATGACTTCAGGATGACTGCGCGTCTCAAGGCCCTATGTGTTCATCTGCTGACAGGGACCGGCGCGGTGCTGGCGATGCTGGCCATGCTGGCGGCGGTCAAGCAGCACTGGGACATGATGTTCCTCTGGCTGGTCGTGGCCTTCATCGTCGATGGCATCGACGGCCCCTTGGCGCGACGCTACCACGTCAAGACGAACTGGCCCACCTATGACGGGGTCCTGATGGACCTCATCATCGACTATCTGACCTACGTCTTCATCCCGGCCTTCGCCCTGTTCACCGCAGGGATCCTGCCGGGGTGGACAGGCTGGATCGCGATCATCGTCATCACCTATGCCAGCGTCATCTACTTCTGCGATACCCGCATGAAGACAAAGGACAATTCCTTCGCGGGCTTTCCCGCCTGCTGGAACATGGTGATCCTGGTCCTGTTCGCGCTGAAGCCCAATTTCTGGGTCGTGCTGTTCGTTGTCGTGGCGCTGGCGATCACGATGTTCACGAACCTCAAGTTCATCCACCCCGTACGCACCGACCGCTGGCGCGCACTCAGCCTGCCGGTGGCGCTGGGCTGGATCCTGTTCGCGGCCTGGGCGGCCTGGGTGGATTTCCACCCCGAAAGCTGGGCCCGCTACGGCCTGATCGTGACCTCGCTGTACCTCGTGCTGGCCGGAATCGTGCAGGAACTGGTGCCCGAACGGCCGAAACGGATCGTCTGACCCGTCAGATCAGCAGCGAGGCGGCGGATTCCAGGCGCAGCAGCATAACCTTCGTCTCGATCCCGCCCTTGCCGGAATACCCACCCAGCCCGCACTGCGCCAGAACCCGGTGGCACGGGATCAGGATCGGGATGCGGTTGGCCCCGCAGGCTTGGCCCACAGCCTGCGCGCTGACGCCAAGAATTTTCGCCAGATCGCCATAGGTGCGGGTCTGGCCGAACGGAATGGCGACGAGCGCCCGCAGGAAATCGGCCTGGAACCCGGTGCCGAAGGCCAGCGGCAGGTCAAAGGTTTCGCGCGTGCCGGCGAAGTATTCGCCAAGCTGGTCAAGCGCCGCGTCGAGGACCGGGGACCGGCCGTCATGCCCGCCGTGCCAGCCCAGGCGGGTGACGACGCCATCCTCTTCGGTGACGGTGACAGGGCCGACGGGGGTATTCAGGGACGCAGAGGGCATGGGTCGGATGATCGCCCCACGCGGACAGGCGCGCAACCCGGAGGATGCGGAATTCGGCCCCGAACGCCCCCTCACCCTGACCCTCTCCCCTGGTGGGGAGAGGAAGAAGCGACGGTTGGGCAAGCGCGGACAGATGGCGGAGGTCACAAGGCGTCAGGACGTGCGCATCCCCTCTCCCCGTCGGGGGAGAGGGTCAGGGTGAGGGGGCCTCTTGGCCCGCGCGACGCCAGCCTTTCAGCCCAGCGCCTCGTTGCAGCGCGCGCAGGTGCAGGCATGGGCATGCGTGCCCACATCCCGCAGCACCTTCCAGCAGCGCTCGCACTTCGCCCCCTCGGCCATTTCGAACACCACCGCCACCCCCGGCACGTCCGGCAGGGTAAACGCCCCCTCCGGCGCGGGCTTCGTCGAAAGCCACACGCAAGACGTGATACACACATCCTCGAACGCCACCGTCTCCAGCAGCGCCATCATCTCGGGCGTCACATGCACGACCGGCGCCGCCTCCAGCGACGAGCCAATCACCTTGGCCGTCCGCTGCACCTCGAGCGCCCCCGTCACCACACGACGCACCGCGCGCACCTTTTCCCACTTCGCGGCCAGCGCCGGATCGGCCCACGCCTCGGGCGTCTCGGGGATGTCCACCAGATGCACCGATGACTGCTCGCCCGGGAAGCGTTCCAGCCAGACCTCGTCCATCGTGAAGACGAGGATCGGGGCCAGCCAGGTCGTTAGCCGGTGGTACAGGATATCCAGCACAGTCCGCACCGCCCGACGGCGCGGGTCGGTCGTGGCATCGCAGTAGAGCGAATCCTTGCGGATGTCGAAATAGACCGCCGATAGGTCGGTGGTGCAGAAGTCGAACAACTCCCGGAACACGCCTTGGAAATCGTACCGGGCATATCCCTGCCGCACGGTCGCATCCAGTTCCGTCAGCCGGTGCAGGACCCAGCGTTCCAGCTCGGGCATCTCCTCCGCCGGGACCTTTTCGGCATCGGTGAAGCCCTTCAGGTTCCCCAGCACGAAGCGCAGCGTGTTGCGCAGGCGGCGATAGCTGTCCGCGGTGTTCTTCAGGATTTCCGGCCCGATCCGCAGGTCCACCGTGTAGTCCGCCTGCGCCACCCACAGCCGCAGGATATCCGCGCCGTATTGGTCTATCACCTGTTGCGGGGCCACGGTGTTGCCCAGCGACTTGGACATCTTCATGCCCTTCTCGTCGAGCGTGAAGCCGTGCGTCAGCACCCCGCGATAGGGTGCGCGCCCCCGCGTGCCGCAGGCCTGCAGCATCGACGAATGGAACCACCCCCGGTGCTGGTCGGTGCCCTCCAGATACAAATCCGCCAGCCCATCCGCCGACCCGTCCGGCCGGTCACGCAGAACGAAGGCGTGGGTGGAGCCTGAATCGAACCACACGTCCAGGATGTCGAAAACTTGTTCAAAATCCTGCGGGTTGTGCAGGCCGTTGAGGATTTTGTCCTTGAATCCTGTCACATACCACGCATCCGCGCCCTCTTTCTCGAACGCCTCCACGATGCGCACATTGACCTTCGGATCGCGCAGCAGAAAGTCCGCGTCGGTGGGCTTCGCGCCCTTCTTCACGAAACACGTCAGCGGCACACCCCAGGCGCGCTGGCGCGACAGCACCCAGTCGGGGCGCGCCTCGATCATCGAATGCAGGCGGTTCCGGCCAGAGGGCGGCGTCCATTCGACAAGCTGGTTGATCGAGTTGAGCGCCCGCTTGCGGATCGTGTCGCCGTAGGTGGACAGGCCGTCTTCGAGGCTCTTGTCGATGGCCGCGAACCACTGCGGCGTGTTGCGGTAGATCAGCGGTGCCTTGGAGCGCCAGGAATGCGGGTAGGAATGCTTCAGCTTGCCCTTGGCGAACAGCGCGCCAGCGTAGGCGAGTTGCTTGATGACGCTGACATTCGCGGGGCCTTCCTTGCCGTCCGGCAGGATGATGTGCTGCCCGCCGAACAACGGCAGGTCGGCGCGGTAGGACCCGTCGGGTTCGACGTTGTAGGTCATCGGCAGGCCGAACTTCTGGCCCAGCGCATAGTCGTCGTCGCCGTGCGACGGCGCGGTGTGGACGAAGCCGGTGCCGGCGTCGTCGGTCACGTGATCGCCGGGGAGCATGGGGACGTCGTAGTCCCATTCGCCGTTGCCGCCGTCGATGCCCCGGAAGGGGTGGGCGAGGGTGAGACCTTCGAGTTGGTCCCCTGTTACATCCCGTAGTCTTCGATACATTGTGCCATCAAGCTTGGCTGCGGCGAAAACTTCAGCCGCACGAGCATCGGCGACAACGTAGACCAGTCCGATAGTTGCGTTGCTCTCGGCAGGACGGCCCGTAACTTCGTAAAGGCCGTACGACATGATCGGATTGAACGCCACCGCCCGGTTTTGCGGGATCGTCCAAGGCGTCGTCGTCCAGATCACGACTCGAGCTTCCTTAAGGCTGTCATCGAGCTCGATGCGAGTTTGCTTAGGATTGCCGCCAAGACCGGGTGGTCCATAGGGGATGTGTTTCGATCCTCCAAGAACCTGAAATCCGACCCACACCTGATGGCTCGTATGGTCGTGATACTCGACCTCCGCCTCGGCCAAAGCCGTCTTCTCCACCGGCGACCACATCACCGGCTTGCTCCCCTGATACAAACTCCCGTTCATCAGGAACTTCATGAACTCCGCCGCGATCACCGCCTCGGCGTGGTAGTCCATCGTCAGGTAGGGGTCGGCCCAGTTGCCGGTGACGCCCAGCCGTTTGAACTCGGCGCGCTGCACGTCGATCCAGCCTTCGGCGAACTTCCGGCATTCCTGGCGGAAGGCGACGATGTCCACCTTATCCTTGTCCAAACCCTTCGCCCGGTACTGCTCCTCGATCTTCCACTCGATGGGCAGCCCGTGGCAGTCCCACCCCGGCACATAGCGGGCATCGCGGCCCATCATCTGCTGGGACCGGACGACCATATCCTTCAGGATCTTGTTCAGCGCGTGGCCGATATGCAGGTGCCCGTTGGCGTAAGGAGGGCCGTCGTGCAGCGTGAAGGGCGTCCGCCCCGCCGCCTTCTCCCGCAGCCGGTCATAGACCCCGATCCTCTCCCACCGCTCCAGCCAGCCGGGCTCGCGCTGGGGCAGCCCCGCGCGCATCGGGAAATCCGTCTCTGGCAGAAAGACGGTCGCGCGATAATCGGGGCAACCGGCGGCAGGGGTCTCGGCAGTGTCAGGTTTTACAGTATCGGCGCACATGGGCTTGGCCTCTGGCAGCGGAAAGGACGGGGGAAAGCGGGCGATCGGAACGCCGGGTCCGGCGGCTCTGACAGGTCAGAGCGCCGGGCGGGTAATTCGGGCGATGATCGGGGTCCGCTGCCGCATGGGCGGCGTTATAGGGGGGGCGGTGCGGGCGGTAAAGTGGCGCGGTGGCGCAGGAATGGACAAGCGCCGTCCCGCGGGCGACCATTGGTGCAACCTGACCCCGGAGCCGACGCCCCATGACCCGCCTTGCCCTGCTGGCCCTCGCGCTTTCCATTCCGCCCGGCCTGTCGCGCGCCGACGCACCCCCCGTCGCCTCGCAGGTGCCGGGGGTCAACATCCTTGCCCTCGCCGCTCTGCCCCCCGCGCCGCCTGCGGACGCGGACGCACGCGACGCCTGCGCCCACCTGTTCCTTGACCCTGCCACCGCACCGGGCCGCGACGTGGCCGCGAAAGGCTGGGCCGTGACGGGCGAGGCCCCCTTCGGCCCCTACACCGCCGTCAGCTTCGTGGGCGGCATGGAACCCGCGACCAGCGGCACCTGCGCCCTCTCTCAGGGCAACGTGGCCCTGTTCGCAGGGGCTACCCTGCGCGCCATCATCTTTGCCTCGGACGATGCCGGGCAGGCCATCGGGTCTTTGCGCCCCTTTGGCCAGGGGGGCCTGCGCATCCTGACGGGCGACCTGATCCCCGCGCCCTTGGCCGATCTGCGGATGGTGGGGGCCGACGGCGTGGCGGTCACGCCCGTGGCTCTGGACGAACCCGTCTGCGGCGGGCGCGGCACGGTGCCCCTGATCGAAGGGCTGCCCGTGGACATGGCCCGCGCGCTGCTCTTTACATCGGGCTGGGCCTCGGCAGACCTGGACCACGGGGTTGACCGCGGCCCGATGGCAACCGAAATCGCGGCGGCGGGCGTGCCCGAGGTGGTGGATTGCTCCGGCACCGGCTTTGGCTTCTGCGCCTACAGTTTCGCCGGGGCGGCGGGGCAACTTGACGTTCAGACGGCGGGCGAACCCGATGGCGGACGCCTGCCGCTTGTCACCGGCTACGGCGTCACCTGCGCGCCCTGAGGTCACGGGAAAGGGCAGGCAGCCCGGGGGGCTTGGGACACCCGGGCTGCCCCGGGCATCAGCCGTGGCCGACGGGGTCGTCCGCCCCACGCCCGCGGCGCGCCTCGACCACATAGGGCTGGCCAACAACCGGCGCGACACCCGCCGCCGAGGCATGGCCCGCCGGATCATCCGCACCCTTGCCGCCGCGCACATGGCCCGCCGGGTCGTCCGCGCCGCGACGGGCCTGCACCACATAGGGTGCGCCCACAACCGGAGCGGTGCCGGTGGCCGAGGCATGGCCCGCCGGGTCATCTGCGCCACGGCCACGGCGCTGGTGGCCCGCCGGGTCATCCGCGCCGCGCCCGCGACGGGCTTCGATCAGAACGCTGGTCGCGCTGGCGGCATCGACAGTGGCCTTGGTCGCGGTGTCGGCGGGAACCGAGGCAAAGCCCTGGCTGGCGGCAGCCGCAAGGATCGCGGCGGACAGGATGGTTTTCATGGGTCGTCTCCCTTGGGTATGGGCGCGGGCTGGGGTGCTTGCGCCGGATCGTGCCGCCCGTCACCGGGTCGGCCCGTCCATCACCAGCCACCCCCCCGGCCCCGGCCATTCGCAAAGGGTTTAGACGCGCGGCCTTCACCCCAAGGCAGGGGGCGTTCTATCCAGGGTTTAGGGCGGATTGCCGCGCGATTGCGGAAATCCCACGAAACCCGCGGGATGGATTTCCGCCGCAATCCGTCTGCGCCGACCCCGCCCGATGGCCGTGGAACCGCCTTTCGGGCGCAGACACTCCGTCCGGGTGGCCCGGCACCGCCCTTGCGGGGCTGGGTCAAGTGCCGAAAAAGGGGGGCGATTCGCCCCCCGATCCGTCGGTCAGTCAGGCCGCCTTGCGGTCTTGCGGGCGGCGGCGCGGACGGCGGCGCTTGGGGCGCGCCGTGCCGCCCAGCGGCTCATCCAGGAACGCGGCGATCGAGGTGTTCAGATCGTCGCGCGGTCCGTCCCCACGCGGCTGCGACGGACCCGTGGCCTTGGGTGTCTGCGGGCCGCGCGGCTTGCCCGGCGATGCCGGGTGCGCCGTCGGCTTTGCCTGTTCGCCCGGTGCCGCCGATTTCACCCCACCCCCCTGCGGCGGGCGGCTGCGCTGCGGACGCCCGCGCTGCGCGGGCTTGGCCGCCGCCACCGACGGCCCGGCCACCCAGGGCGCATCGACCAGCACCGGAACGGCGGCCTTCATCGCCTTCTCGATGGCGCGCAGTTCCTCCAGCTCGGCGGGCGCGCACAACGTCACCGCCCGCCCCTCCAGCCCCGCCCGCGCCGTCCGCCCGATCCGGTGGACGTAGTTTTCCGGCACGTTCGGCACGTCGTAGTTGTAGACATGCGCGACCTTGGGAATGTCGATCCCGCGCGCGGCCACGTCGGTGGCGACCAGCACATTCAGCACACCCGCCTTGAACTCGGCCAGGGCCTTGTCACGCTGGTTCTGGCTTTTGTTGCCGTGGATCGAGGCGGCCTCATAGCCCCACGACACCAGAAGCTTCATCAGCTTCTCGGCCCCGTGCTTGGTGCGGGCGAACACGATGGCGCGTTCGTCGCGGTGCTTAAGGAGGTAATCCTCCAGCACCTTGGCCTTGTCGCCCTGCGTGGTGAAGTGGACGCCCTGCGCAATCCGCTCCACTGGCTTGCCGGCAGGCGACACCTCGATGCGGACGGCATCCTTCAGGTAGCTGTCCGCCACTTCGGCCATCAGCTTCGGCATCGTGGCCGAAAACAGCAGGGTCTGCCGCTCCTCGGGGATCAGCCGCGCGATCTTCCGCAGCGAATGGATGAAGCCCATGTCCAGCATGTGGTCGGCCTCGTCCAGCACAAGGAACCGAACGTCCGACAGTGTCACCGCGCGGCGGTCCATCAGGTCGATCAGGCGGCCGGGGGTGGCCACAAGGATGTCGCAGCCCTTCGACAGCCGGTCGGCCTGCGCGTTCAGCGATGCCCCGCCGGTGACAACGGTGATCCGCGTGGGGGTGCCTTGCGCGAACTTGGCAAGGCTCGCCTCGATCTGCTTCGCCAGCTCGCGCGTCGGGGCCAGGATCAGCGCGTGCACGGCACGCGGCGCGGGCCTGCGGCGCTGGGCCGTCAGCATCTGGATGATCGGCAGGCCGAAGGCCGCCGTCTTGCCCGTGCCGGTCTGGGCCAGGCCCATCACGTCGCGCCCTTCCAGCACCACGGGGATCGCCTTGGCCTGGATCGGCGTCGGTTCGGACAGGGATTGCTCGGCCAGCCGCTCCAGCAGGCGGTCACTGAGGCCGAGGGATTTGAAATCGGTCATTGTGGTCTTTCTGTCGGCAGGCATGCGCCTGCCATAAGGATGATGCGCCTCAGGCCCTGCGGTGCAGGGGGGGCGCGGGTGCAAAAGGTCCGGCGGGCGCTGACCAAGGGGCCGGATGCCCGCATGGCCGGTCTGCCGAATGGAACCCCTGCGTGACGGTGGGAACCTGTCTGTCGGGCCTGTAACACGGCCCTGCCCCGGCCTCTCGGCGCCATGATGCGCCCGCCCTGCTCACGCGGCAGGGGGCCTTGGGATGGGGGTCAAATGGGCGCTGACGGCGCGGAAGTCAACGGAATTTCGGAAAATCCGCTGCAATCATATGCCGTGTGACCGGTCATACACGTTCCGCGCAGGTGGCTGCCAATCCCTCAGAACCTCCGGATCGGGGGCCAGGATTTCCACCGTCAGGGGATAGCACGCCGCCACATCCGACGAATGCTCTGCCGAACAGTCGCCCCCCGGGCAGGCCGACAAGGCACCCAGAAGGTCGATCTCCGCCAGAAACCCGATGGCATCGCCGGGGCGCACGGGGCTCGCCTTCATGATGTACTGGCCTGTGGCCCGGCTGAAGCCTGTACACATGAAGACGTTCAGCACGTCATGGACATGGTGCTCCACATCACGCGGCGCTTGGCCAAGGTGTTCCCCCAAAGCGCGCGACAGGTTGGAATGGCAGCAGTGGTGGTACGGACCCCCACTCAGCAGGCTGTGCGTATAGGGGTCGCAGCGGGTGCCAATCACGTCATGCACCGAACAGCCATGCGCGTCGAACCCGTACCAGTCCAGACTGTCTTCGATCACGGTCGCCATCGGCCGCAGGTGCGGAAAGGACGACCACATCCGGTCGCCCGTGGACAGGTGCGTGCCATGCAGCGCGCGGGTCTTGCCCGAGTAGAACCGCTCCGACAGGTCATCCGCATTCCACAGATTCAGGTCGCCCACCTGCGGCCCCTCGGTCGAGACGATGCGGAACACATGGCCCGCAGGCACGCGGAACGTCCGCGCCTCACGCGGCGGAACGATGACCTCGCCGGTCTTGCGCAGGGTCTCGCGGAGGCGCGCGTGCAGCGCTCGGTCAGGCGGGGGAAGGCTGTCCACTGGATAGCAGATCACCGGGGCAACATCGCGGCGGGCCTGCGCGTCCGGTGGGGCGGGTGTTGCGGGCTGGGCGGGCGTCACCGGCCGGCCTTTGCGAAACGCGCGCGGGTCATCCCATCACCTCAACCGATAGAACCGTCGGCAGATGCCGCGCAATCTCGCTCCACGTCTCGCCCTCGTCCGCCGTCGCAAAGACCGACCCCGAGTTCGTGCCGAAATACACCCCCGCAGGCTCGGCCCGGTCCACCGCCATCCCCTGCCGCAGCACCGTGAAAAAGCAGTTCTGCTGCGGCAACCCCGCCCGCATCGCCTGCCAGCTTGCCCCCCCATCCCGCGACCGCCAGACCGCCGCGCTCGCCCCCGGCGGATACCGACCCGCCGTGTCACCGTTCAGGGGCAACGTCCAGATCGTGCCGGGATCGCGCGGGTGGACGGCGATGGGAAAGCCGAAGGTGGACGGCAGCCCCTCGGTCACGTCATCCCAGCTGCGCCCGCCATCGGCGGACCGGAACACCCCGTGGTGGTTCTGTTGGTAGATCAGGTCGCCATTCCCCGGCGCGCGCACCATGTTGTGCACGCAGTGCCCCGTCTCGCCCCCCTTCGGCGCGGCAGGGTGGTCGTGGTGGTGGTGCGCCTCGGCGTTCGACAGACGGTTCCGCCGATCCCACGTCCGCCCGCCATCCTCGGTCGCAAACACCCCCGCCGCCGAGATGCCCACCCAGATTTTCTTCGGCACCCCCGGATCGGTGACGATCGAGTGCAACACCAGCCCCGCCGCCCCCCCGTTCCAGTCGGGGCGCGAGGGGTGGTCGGTCAGCCCGTCGACCCGGCTCCAGGTCACCCCGCCATCGGTGCTCTCCAGAAGCTGCGCCGGCTTCGCCCCCGCCAGCAGCCGCCCATGCGCGACATGCAGCGACCATACCTGCTCGAAATCCTTGCCGAAGGGCTTCGGCGCGTCGGTCCAGCCGATCATCTTCGCGAAGTCCGGGTCGTTCGCCGCCCAGTCGTCCATCTGGCCCGAGGTGAGCTTGGCAAGCTCCCAGGTCTCGCCCCCGTCCGTCGACCGCCAGACCCCCGCCCCATGCCAGTCCGACCCACCCCCGGCCCAGACCGCACCGGTCGCGGGGTCGCCGACGGCGTGGTTGATCGGCCAGCCGCCGCAGTGGGGGCCGGTCAGCGACCAGGTGCGGCGGTCGTCGGGCGAGGTGAGGATGAAGAGGCCCTTGGTGGTGCCCACAAGCACCTGCATGTCAGCCATCGCGTCCTCCCACGGTTCGCCGACTCACGCCACATTAGCAGGCACCTGGTTCCGCGCACAGCCACGTGTAGGTCGCAACCTGCCGCCCCGGAGCGATCTTCGCCCGGCGGCACGACCAACACTACAGACACTCGCTTTCCGACCTTGGGCACATTTCGCTCACGGCGTTTGCCGAGAAGAAAGGGCTGGCTATGCCGGCCAAGTAGCCTCAGAAATCAACCGACGGACTCTATCCGAAACTGGAAGATCGTCGGGAAAAGGTAGTCGAGGTTGGCAAATGGGTTGGGGCACACAAATCCGGCGGACACTCGGGCTCCCCAAGAAGGTCCGGCCGCTCAAGGCTGACTACACGGCCGATAACCTTGCCGTTCGGCGCAAGAACCTCGGGTTCATGTCGGACCCGGTATTCGTCGGGGCGTGGGCTAAGGCTGTGGAAGGGAATCTCGCCGGCTGGAACGGCGCACCTCCAGATATCCGGTGGCGCGCGCATACCGCTCTTTGGGCCGCGCGCCACGCAATGAAGATCGAAGGTGATTTCGTCGAAGCCGGAGTATTTCTCGGTTTCTTCTCATTGACGATCTGCCACGCTTTGGATTTTGAAAAATCTGGTCGAAAATTTTATTTGTTCGATACGTTCGAGGGACTGCCGGATGACGGGACAGACGTCACAAAATCACGAAACAACCTTTACTTCGATTGCCTTAGCGAAACGTCGAAGAATTTTGCACCCTTCCCGAACGCCAAGCTGGTGCAGGGCGTACTGCCAGAAAGCCTGACTCAGGTTCAGATCGAACGTATCGCCTATCTCTCGATCGACCTAAATCATGCGGCGGCGGAGATTGGTGTAATCTCGGAGCTGTGGGCAAGACTGTCGCCTTCAGCGCTGGTCCTGCTGGACGATTACGCTTTCGCTACTCACGAAGATCAGTACGAGGCTTGGAACGCCTTCGCTGCCAGAAAAGGGGTCTCGATTCTTACGATACCGACGGGACAAGGACTAATCATCAAGCCTTAGGTGCCGAAAACGCGTCGATGTAGCCTCGAAGTGCTGGGCCAGTGTCAGCCAGCGAAGCCCCTAAACCACCCGCTCCACCATCATCTTCTTGATCTCCGCGATCGCCTTGGCCGGGTTCAACCCCTTGGGGCAGGTCTTCGCGCAGTTCATGATCGTGTGGCAGCGATACAGCTTGAAGGGGTCTTCCAGGTCGTCCAGCCGCTCGCCCGTCGCCTCGTCGCGGCTGTCGATGATCCAGCGGTAGGCGTGCAGCAGCGCCGCGGGGCCGAGGTAGCGGTCGCCGTTCCACCAGTAGCTGGGGCAAGAGGTCGAACAGGACGCGCACATCACGCACTCATACAACCCGTCCAGCTTCTGGCGGTCCTCGATGGACTGCCGCCATTCCTTGGCGGGGCGGTTCGTCTTCGTCTCCAGCCAGGGCATGATGCTGGCATGCTGGGCGTAGAAGTGTGTCAGGTCGGGGATCAGGTCCTTGATGACCGGCATGTGCGGCAGGGGATAGATCTTCACGTCGCCCTTGATCTCGTCCAGCCCATAGATGCAGGCGAGCGTGTTGATCCCGTCGATGTTCATCGCGCAGGACCCGCAGATGCCCTCGCGGCAGGACCGCCGGAAGGTCAGCGTGGGGTCGATCTCGGTCTTGATCTTGATCAGCGCGTCCAGAACCATCGGCCCGCACTTGTCCAGATCGATGAAGTAGGTGTCCACGCGCGGGTTCTGCCCGTCATCGGGGTTCCAGCGGTAGATGCGAAAGGCGCGCACGTTCCTGCCGTCCGGCTTCGGCCAGACCTTGCCCTGCCGGATCTGCGAGTTCTTGGGAAGCGTCAGTTGAACCATCTCAGGGTCTCCACTCGGGACGGTCGCGCAGGAAATGTGTCGGCGCCTTGCCCGCCCGGCGCATCACGCAGGCAACGTAAACCTCTTCTGGGTCACGCCCTCCAATCCAGTCGGTCGAGATCGTGACATCGCCCTTCACGCGCGGCCCTTCCGTTGTGGTTCCAACGGCCAGCGTTCCTGTGGGCCCGCGCGCGGCCTTGGCATCCTCGACGCAGGTGGATTCGGCGCGTTCGACGGACATGGCACCGCAGGACGGGAGGGCGGCTAGCAGCAAAAGCGGCAGGATCCGGCGCATCAATACACCCGCGCCTTCGGCGCGATCTTCTTCAGGCTGATCCCGCCCTGATCCTCGGTCGTCAGCGGGTCCAGGTGCACCGGGCGGCTGGCCAGCCTGACCTTCGTCCCCTCCACCCAGGCCAGCGAATGCACCCGCCAGTTTTCGTCGTCGCGCTTCGGGAAATCCTCGTGCGCATGCGCGCCCCGGCTTTCCTTCCGCGCCTCGGCGGCCACGATGGTCGCCAAGGCGTTCGGCATCAGGTTCGTCAGTTCCAGCGTTTCCATCAGGTCGCTGTTCCAGATCATCGACCGGTCGGTCACGCGGATGTCGTCCATCTTGGCCGCCACCCGGCCCATCTTCTCCACGCCCTCTGCCAGCGTCTTCGACGACCGGAACACGGCGGCGTCGGCCTGCATCGTCTTCTGCATCTCCAGCCGAAGCTCGGCGGTGCCGACCGACCCGGCAGCATGGCGCAGCCAGTCGAACCGCGCCAGCGCCCGGTCCACTTCGCCCGCGTTCGTGCCCGGCACCGCCCCCTCGCGGTCCACCACCTTGCCCGCGCGGATCGCCGCCGCACGGCCGAACACCACGAGGTCAATGAGCGAATTCGACCCCAGCCGGTTCGCCCCGTGCACCGACGCGCACCCCGCCTCGCCCACCGCCATCAGACCGGGGAACACAGCATCAGGCGCGTCCGGCGTGGGGTTCAGAACCTCGCCCCAGTAGTTCGTGGGGATGCCGCCCATGTTGTAATGCACCGTCGGCAACACCGGGATGGGTTCCCGCGTGACATCGACGCCCGCGAAAATCCGCGCGCTTTCCGAAATCCCCGGCAGGCGTTCGTGCAGCGTCGCGGGCGGAATGTGGCTCAGGTTCAGGTGGATGTGATCCTTCCCCTCGCCCACCCCGCGCCCTTCGCGGATCTCGATCGTCATGCAGCGGCTGACCACGTCGCGGCTCGCGAGGTCCTTGTAAGTGGGCGCATAGCGCTCCATGAACCGCTCGCCTTCGGAGTTCGTGAGGTACCCCCCCTCGCCCCGCGCGCCTTCGGTGATCAGGCAGCCCGATCCGTAGATGCCCGTGGGGTGGAACTGCACGAACTCCATGTCCTGCAACGGCAGGCCCGCGCGGGCCACCATGCCGCCGCCGTCGCCGGTGCAGGTATGCGCCGACGTCGCGCTGAAATAGGCCCGCCCGTAGCCGCCCGTCGCCAGCACCACCATCTTCGCGTTGAAGACATGGATCGTGCCGTCATCCAGCTTCCAGCACACCACACCCGTGCAGGCGCCGTCGGTGATGATCAGGTCGATGGCGAAGTACTCGATGTAGAACTCGGCCTTCTGCTTCAGGCTTTGCCCATAGAGCGTGTGCAGGATCGCGTGCCCCGTCCGGTCGGCCGCGGCGCAGGTGCGCTGCACCGGCGGGCCCTCGCCGTATTCGGTGGTGTGCCCGCCAAAGGGGCGCTGGTAGATCTTGCCCTCTTCTGTCCGGCTGAACGGCACGCCGTAGTGCTCCAGCTCGTACACCGCCTTCGGTGCCTCGCGCGCCAGGTATTCCATCGCGTCGGTGTCGCCCAGCCAGTCCGACCCCTTCACGGTATCGTACATGTGCCACTGCCAGCTGTCCGGCCCCATGTTGCCAAGGCTCGCAGCGATCCCCCCCTGCGCGGCGACCGTGTGGCTGCGCGTCGGGAAGACCTTGGTGATGCAGGCGGTCCGCAACCCCTGCTCCGCCATGCCGAGCGTGGCCCGCAGGCCCGCGCCCCCGGCACCGACCACCACCACGTCATAGTCATGCGTCTCGTACGGATAAGCGGTCATGTGAACCCCTAAAGCGCCAGCCTGACCAGCGCGAACAAGCCGGTGGCGATACAGGCCCAGCAAAGGCCCGTCATCGCGATGATCAGCCACCGGCGCGCCGCCCCGTGGACGTAGTCCTCGATCATCACCTGCGCCCCGGCGCGGAAATGCAGGAAGCCGACCGTGATGGTCAGTCCTGCGACGATGGCCGGAAAGGGCCGCGCGAAATAGGCCACAACCTCGGAATGCGGGGCACCCACGATGACGCCGAAGGTGAACACGAACAGCGGGGTCAGGATCGCCAGCGCCGCCGACGACACCTGCATGTGCCAGAAATGCTCGGTCCCGGTCTTGGACGACCCCAGCCCTTCGGCGCGTTTGCGGGCGGTCAGGTATTGCATCGCCGTCACCCCCTTACAGGACCAGGATTGTGATCACAGTCAGCACGACCGACCCGCCGATCACGCCCCAGCCCAGTTTTTCCGCCGTTGGAATGTCCAGCCCACGGCCCGAGTCGTAGTAAAGGTGCCGCAGGCCCGCCAGAAAATGGTACCAGACCGCCCAGATCGACCCCAGGAACACCAGCTTGCCGAACCAGGACCGGACAATGCCGTCCACAAGGGCGAAGTAGTCCGGCCCGGTGGCCGCGGCCAGCAGCCACCAGACGATCAGCACACCTGCGACAATCAGCGCATTGCCGGTGATCCTCGTCAGGATCGAGGTGATCGAGGTCAGCTGCGGACGGTAAATCTGCAGGTGCGGCGACAGCGGGCGCTCGACCGGGCGCATCTTCGGCGCACCGGACGGGGAAGTGGCTCGGGTCACGTCTGCCATCACGCTATCCTTGCTCGCACCGCCGATGCGGTCGCTCGGCCAGTCTACACGCGATTTGATTACAAAATCCGACCACGATGTCACGCGCCGACTGGCTGCAAATCGCCGCACCTGCCATGCCGCAGGGCAGAAAAACGGTGAAGTGATCACAAATTTTCCGGCCGTGATCACATCAGACGCCGGATCAGGGATAGGTTCCCGCGAAGACCGGATGCCCAAGCCATGCATGCACCCCCGCGATGATCCCGAACAGGATCACCGTCCCGCCCAGGTTCATCAGATCGCCCTTGATCCCCCGCCCTGCCACCGGCCTGTCCCAAGGACCCGACGCATTGATGACCGCCATCGCGACCAGCGCCCAGACACCGATTCCCCCGAACAGAACGACCGAGGCATAGTCCCCGTTCACCAGAAGGTGCGCCACCGCCCAGACGACGGTGCCCCACAGCATCGGGTGCCGCATCCGCGTGTACAGCGTGCCCTTCGTCCCGCCGACACCGAACAGGAACACGGCGACCAGCATCAGCAGGTTGTTCAGGTGCCCGATACCGGGCAGCGGATCGTACAGGTTCGGCGCGACCAAGCCGCGATAGCCGATCACCATCAGGACAACCGACACCAGAAGGGCAACCGCGACGATCCCCTTGCCGGGGTCACCCATCGCGGCACGAGGCCCTGGTGCCAGCCGCTTGAAGAGATGCGCCACCCACCAGATCACCAGACCAGCTATCAGCAACCCCATGACCGCTCCCCTTCGCCTGCCCGGGCGGGCCGACCTGGCCCGCGCCCAGGAATGACCCTGCCCAACACCTCGGCAAAGCGCAACGCCCCGCGCGGAATGGTCGCGTGACCGGCGCAAGCGCGGCGTGGCCCGTTGGCACGGCTCGTTAACCATATTTTCGTGCACCGCGCGCAGCATGTCCGGTCATGTGCCCGTCCGGGTCCTCCGGGCCGGGCCGATCAGCGGAGTGGCCCGGATGACCAGACGTTTCGGATACACAGCCCTTCTTGTCGCAGCCGCGTTCCTGGTGCCGCAGGGTGCCTTCGCCGCCGCCCAATGCGCCGATCGCGACAAGGTGGTGAAGACCCTTGCCGACCGCTACGGCGAAACCCGCCAGTCGGTCGGCCTCGCCCCGGACTCCGCGATGATGGAGGTCTACGCCTCCACCGCGACCGGCACCTGGACGATCACCGTCACCATGCCGAACGGCATGACATGCCTTGTCGCCTCGGGCGAACATTTCGAGGCCGTGGCCGAAGCGCCGAAGAAACCGGGCGAAGACGCCTGAGGACAGTCCGGGACGCTACCCCCGCGCGGCGTCCCACACCAGCTTCAGCGACACCAGCAGCAGCGCCCAGGTCACCAGGCGATAGAACAGCGCCTCGGGAATCACCCGCACCAGCCGCACGCCCAGCCAGACCGACAGGGCGGCCGGCGGCATCAGCATCGCGGCCAGACGCAGGTTCGCCGCGTTCAGCTGCCCCAGCGCATAATAGGGAATCAGCTTCACCGCATTGATGTAGGCAAACAGGATCGTGGTCGTGCCCGCAAACACGGTCTTTTCCAGCCGCTGCGGCTGCACGTACACCTGATAGGGCGGCCCGCCCGCGTGGCTGACAAAGCTCGTGAACCCCGCCAGCGTCCCCCAGAACAGACCCTTCGGCACCGTGCCCCTCTGCGGCGCACCGCCCCGGTCGCGCCGCAGGATCAGGTTCAGCGCGAAGGCCAGCCCGATTCCCCCCACCAGCCCCGTCACCCAGCGCTCGGGCACCACCGTCGCCGTCGCCCAGCCCAGCGCGATGCCCAGCGTGCCGGCCGGGGCAAGAATCGCCAGATTGCGCCGGTCGAAGGCATGCCGGTAGGCGATCACGCCGAACACGTCCGACACGACATAGACCGGCAGCAAAAGCCCCGCCGCCATCACCGGCGACACCGCCAGCGACAGCACCGGCACCGACAACAGCCCAACCATCGGCAGGCCGCCCTTCGACACACCCACCAGAACGGAGGCGATCAGCGCGACAGCTGCGAAGAAGGGATCGTGCACCGGCGGGTCTCCGCAGCATCCGACGCCTTGTGATCACGTCCGCGCCGGTCTTAACCCGGCTTTAGCGCAAACACCCCCATACCGGAAGGCACCGCGCCATGCTGCGCTGCAGCGCGCTTGCGCGGACGGGCGAAGGGGGATACCCATCGCCCGACCAGTCAGGGAGGGATGTCACATGGCCAGACCGAAGATCGCGCTGATCGGCGCGGGGCAGATCGGCGGAACGCTCGCGCTGCTTGCCGCCAGCCACGAGCTTGGCGATGTCATCCTTTTCGACGTGATGGAGGGCACGCCCCAGGGCAAGGCGCTCGACATCGCGCAATGCGGCCCCATCGCTGGCTTCGACGCCGCGATGAAGGGCACCAACGACTATGCCGACATCGCGGGTGCCGACGTCTGCATCGTCACCGCGGGCGTGCCCCGCAAACCGGGGATGAGCCGCGACGACCTTCTGGGCATCAACCTCAAGGTGATGAAGGCCGTGGGCGACGGCATCAAGGCACATGCCCCTAACGCCTTCGTCATCTGCATCACCAACCCGCTCGATGCGATGGTCTGGGCACTGCGCGAATTCTCGGGCCTGCCGCACCACAAGGTCGTCGGCATGGCGGGCGTCCTCGATTCGGGCCGCTTCCGCCACTTCCTCAGCCTCGAGTTCGGCGTCTCGATGCGCGACGTGACCGCTTTCGTCCTCGGCGGCCACGGCGACACGATGGTCCCCCTGACCCGCTACTCCACCGTCGCGGGCATCCCCTTGCCGGACCTGGTGAAAATGGGCTGGACCACGCAGGACAAACTCGACGCCATCGTCCAGCGCACCCGCGACGGCGGGGCCGAGATCGTGGGCCTGCTGAAGACCGGATCGGCCTTCTACGCCCCCGCCACCTCCGCCATCGAAATGGCCGAGGCCTACCTGAAAGACCAGAAGCGCGTCCTGCCCTGCGCCGCCTACGTCAAGGGTGCCTACGGGCTCGACGGCATGTACGTGGGCGTTCCCTGCGTCCTCGGCGCGGGCGGGGTCGAGCGCGTGATCGAAATCGGCATGGACGCCACCGAGGACGCGATGTTCCGCAAGTCGGTCGATGCCGTGAAGGGCCTCGTCGCGGCCTGCAAGGGGATCGACCCGTCGCTGGGGTGAGATTTCCTCCTCGTATGCATGCGCTGATGGCGGCGCGTGTCCGCTGACAACTGCACACCGCGGTGCCATATCTTGGGCATGTCACTGATATTCGTTCCCGCTATGAAATTGTCCGATTGGCAAGACCTGCTTGCCGACCCCAACCTGCATTGGAAGGCCGGCTACTCCGCGATGGCGGCCGCCCAATCTTGGCAGTCCGCGTCGTCGCTGCCGTCCGAGATTGGGTCGATCCTTGGCGAAGGCGCGGAACTTCTTGCCGCTTTCCCCGAATTCAAGGTGGCGCTGCCCGGCGGCAGGCGAGAAAGCCAGTGCGATATCTTCGCGTTGGTCCGGTGCGGCGAAGACACCTGCGCACTTGCCGTCGAAGCAAAGGTGAACGAGCCATTCGGCCCGACCATTGCAGAATGGAACCCGGATTCGACAGCCGGGCGACGAGAGCGCCTTGACGCCATCAAGACCCTTCTTGGTTTGCAATCCGACCCGCCGGGCCATTTGCGCTACCAGCTTTTTCACAGGACGGCTGCGGCCATACTTTGTGCGCAACGCTTCAAGACGGACCACGCCGCGATGATCGTGCAATCCTTCTCGCCCGATGGAAAATGGTTCGACGACTTTTCCGCCTTCGTCACTTTCCTTGGCCTGCCTCCGGAAACCGGACGCGCAATGCACTTCGCGCTTCCGACGGGTCAGCAACTGACGCTCGGGTGGGCAAAAGGCGATCCCCGCTTCCTCGCGTATCCAGCCGGTTAGGGCGGTGCCGTAGGGCGGGGTTCACCCCGCCATCCCCGCCAGATACACCCGCACCGCCTCCTGCACATGCCGGAACCGGTCGCCGCCCAGGTGCTTGCCCCCGAACCACCGCGTCACGATCACCAGATGGTCCCGCAGCCCCTCCCGCTCCAGCATCCTGAGGATCACCATCCCCGCCCCCGCCTCGCCGTCGTCGGCCTTGACCGGCCCTTCGGCGCAGATCAGCCCCCAGGAATTGTGCGTCGCCTGCCGAAACCGCTTGTCGCGCTTCAGGTCGGCCACCATCGCCTTCGCCTCGCCTTCGGACGCGCAGGGGCCGCCCGACACGGCATAGACCGACCCCCGGTCAGAGATCACCTTGTCGATGACCCGCAGGGTCATGTGACCACCCGGGCAATTCGGCCCGCCGCCCAACGCAGCACCGCAGGGGTCAGACTGGCGTTCCAAAGGACCATCAGGGGCTATCCGGCACCAAGCGCACAGTGCGGGGCGCAGGTTAACGTGGCGCAATCAAGGTGAAAACTCTGTGAATCCGGCCTTCCAACCCCTTGCGATTACAGGGCCGTTAACTTGTCCCTCTGAGGGACAACCGGTATCGGTCCCCCAAGGTCGCCCTAAGGCCCCGCACCGATGACCCGCCCGCCAACCCCCTACCTCGCCCTCGGCTTCTACGACGACGCGCTCGCCAAGGGCCGCCACCGCGACATCGTCGGCGGCCGCTGGGATGAGACGGCCCGGGCCGAGATGCGGGTTCTGCGGGATGCGGGCCTGAAGCCGCACCATCGCCTGCTGGATATCGGCTGCGGCTGCCTGCGGCTCGGCCACCTCGCCGTGCCCTACCTCGATGCCGGGAACTACTGGGGCACCGACGCCTCCGCCGCGCTGATGCGGCGCGGGTGGGAGGTGGAGCTGGACGACATGGCCCGCGCCCGCCTGCCCCCGCTGCAACTGGTCGAGGATGCGGTGTTCGCCTTCCCCGGCATCCCCGAAACCATCGACATGGCCATCGCCTTTGCCGTCTTCACCCACCTGCCCCCGCCCGCGCTCGACACCTGCCTCGCCAGCCTCCACGCCCGCTTCCCAAACCTGACCGCCGTCCTTTTCACCGTCTTTGAAGGCGAAGGCCCGGCCCTCCGCCAGCCCGACGGCGTCGTCACCCACCCCGACCGCGCCCCCTGGCACCGCCCCGCATCAGAGGTGGAGGCGGCGGTCCGGGCGGCGGGGTTCGCACCCGAACGGCGGGGGGATGTGCTGCCGCGTGGGCAGAGGCTCTGGATCGCCCGGCCGAAGTGACGGTGGCCAAGGCCGGGGCTCTGCCCCGGACCCCGGGATACTTGGGCCGAGCCGAAAGGGGCGGGGTCAGCGCAGGCTGGCCAGGGCCGCGCCCATCGCGCCTTCCAGTTTCTCCGCAATCTCCTCCAGTTCGGCATCCGTCACGGTATAGGGCGGCGCAAGGATGACGAAATCGCCGTCCACCCCGTTCACATTGCCACCCACGGGATAGCAGATGAGGCCGCGCGCCAAGGCTTCGGCCCGGATGCGGTCGTTCAGGCGCAGGGCGCCGGGGAACGGGGCTTTGGTGGCGCGGTCGGCGACCAGCTCGATGCCGATGAAGTACCCCCGCCCCCTCACGTCGCCCACTTCGTCAAAGCGGGCGAACCGCTGCCGGAGCTCCTCCATCCAGACCGGCCCCCGCGCGGCGACACGCTCGACCAGCCCTTCTTCGGCGATGATCTTCTGCACCGCGACGCCTGCGGCCAGGCAGGCGGTGTGGCCGGTATAGGTGTGCCCCGTCAGCGGCCCGCCGTGGCCCGCGCGCATGACATCCCCGATGGCCCGCGTGTAGACCGCCGCGCCCAACGGCAGGTATCCCCCAGACAGGCCCTTCGCGATCGTCACGATGTCGGGCTCGATCCGGTCCTCGGCACTGGCCCGCCAGACCCCCGACCGCCCCGACCCGCACATCACCTCGTCCGAGATGACAAGCACCCCATGCCGCCGGCAAACCTCGGCCATCGCCTGCGCATAGCCCGGGGGCGCGGGCACGCAGCCGCCCGCGGCACCCACCACCGGCTCGAACACGAAGGCCGCGACGTTCCCCGGCCCAAGCCGGTGGATCTCGGCCTCCAGTTCGGCGGCCAGCCACGGCACCAGCCCCTCGGCCGTGACCCCTTCGGGCAGGCGGTAGGCGTTCGCCGGGCTAACGCGGCCCACATCCGGCAGCGCCCCCGCAAAGGCGCGCTTCCGTGCGGCAAAGCCCGACAGCGCCGTCGCCATCAGCGTATTGCCGTGCCACGACCGTTCCCGCGCAATGAATCGTGTCCGCTGCGGCTCGCCCCGGTCGAAGTGATACTGCAGCGCGATCTTCATCGCGCTTTCGTTCGCCTCGGACCCGCCGGTGACGAAGACCATCTCGGACAGATCGCCCCCGCAGCGGTCCCCGATGATCACCGTCATCTCCTCCAGCGCGTCGGCGGTGAACAGATAGCGATAGCCATGCGCCACGCGCCCCAGCTGGTCCATGATCGCCGCGTTCACCCGCGCGTCGCCATGCCCGATGCAGAAGACCGCAGGGCCGCCCGAGCCGTCGATATAGCGCTTGCCGGTGGTGTCCCACAGGTAGGACCCACGCCCGTGGGTGACCTTGGGAAGCCCCTCGCTCGAGACATCGAGGGTGCTGGCCTTGGTGCTGGACATCGGCGGTCTCCGGCTGGCGTTGCGAGGTCGGGCGATTGGTGGCACGCGCGCCCCGCGCCGACAAGGCGGGCGGGCCGGACCACAGGTGGCACCGGCAGGGCCCGGGGGCGCGCGCCGGACGTATTAACCTTTGAGTCGACACGATTCCGTTACTTGTGATCACGCATTTTCGGCGTGTGATCACAAATGTCGGATTTTTCCGGCGCATCCGCCTTCACGCCGATTTAGCGTTTTGAAGCAAGGGTTGGCCCATGCCATCACCCGGCTCGGGTGACGGATCCAAGGCGGCGGGACAGATGAATATTCACGAATACCAGGCGAAGGCGCTTCTGCGCCAGTACGGATGCCCCGTGTCGGACGGCCGCGTCGTCCTGCGCGCCGAGGATGCCAAGACGGCGGCGGGCGAGCTTGACGGCCCGATCTGGGTGGTGAAGTCGCAGATCCACGCCGGCGGCCGCGGCAAGGGCCGCTTCAAGGAGGCCGAGGCCGGCGACAAGGGCGGCGTCCGCGTCACCCGCTCGGTCTCCGAGGCCGCGTCCGAGGCCGCCAAGATGCTCGGCCGCACCCTTGTCACCGTGCAGACCGGCCCCACCGGCAAGCAGGTCAACCGCATCTACATCGAGGACGGCAGCGACATCGCGCGCGAACTGTACCTCGCCCTTCTGATCGACCGCAAAACCAGCCGCATCAGCTTCGTCGCCTCCACCGAAGGCGGCGTCAGCATCGAGGATGTGGCCCACAACACGCCCGAAAAGATCGTCTCGTTCGACGTCGATCCCGCCACCGGCCTGCAACCCTTCCACGGCCGCCGCGTCGCCTTTGCCCTGGGGCTGGAGGGCAAACAGGTCAAGCAGTGCGTGGAGCTTGTGACCCGCCTCTACCGCATGTTCACCGAACGCGACGCCGAGATGGTCGAGATCAATCCGCTGGTCGTCACCACGGGCGGCGACCTGAAATGCCTCGACGCCAAGATCGGCTTCGACAACAACGCCCTCTTCCGCCAGCCCGAGGTCGTCGCGCTCCGCGACGAGACCGAGGAAGACCCGAAGGAACTTGCCGCGTCGAAGTTCGACCTGAACTACATCGCGCTCGATGGCGAGATTGGCTGCATGGTCAACGGCGCAGGCCTTGCGATGGCCACGATGGACATCATCAAGCTCTACGGCGCCGAACCCGCCAACTTCCTCGACGTGGGCGGTGGCGCGACGAAGGAAAAGGTGACCGAGGCCTTCAAGATCATCACCTCCGACCCGCAGGTGAAAGGCATATTGGTCAACATCTTCGGCGGCATCATGCGCTGCGACATCATCGCCGAAGGCATCATCGCCGCCGTCCGCGAGGTCGGCCTGAAGGTGCCGCTGGTCGTGCGGCTTGAGGGGACGAACGTCGATCTGGGCAAGAAGATCATCAAGGACTCAGGGCTGAACGTCATCGCGGCGGATGATCTGCGGGATGGGGCCGAAAAGATCGTGAAGGCGGTGCGGGGGTGAGGGCGGCGCTTTCTGCATCGAAGTCAGTGCTTTTGGCGGCTCTTGCGTCGGCTTTGGTGTTGTCGGCGGCACAGGCCGCACCTTCGGGGATCAAGACCTCCGTTGCCGCCGAGCCAGGGTCCAAACCCGTCTCAACTGCCCACGCCCGGGACGTGTTCCAGTCCCTTTGCATCTCGTCGGGGGGATCACCCGTGCGTACGGAAGCCGCCGCGGCGAATGCCGGCTTCGTCAAGAACTCGAAGAACGGGACATACGTCCACCCGCGTGAAGATCTGTCGGTCAAGCTCGGTGACGGATACTGCGCGATGTTCTTCTACTCGCAAGCGCCCGAAGCGGAGTTGAAGGCAGCGCTGCTTCCGCTCGCTCCAAGGGGAATAGTCACGTTCGAGTTTCGCGGGAACTACAGCGGGCATAAGTACTACCATGTCGATGTCCCCGCGAACTGACGACGCCGGATGCGGCTCCAACCCTGTGTCCTTGGTCGGCACATCAACGTGCGAACCAACCGTGGGGGGCGCTTCAGCGCGCCCTACCTCGCCGCCCAGATTCTTGCCCACCAACACAGTCCCACATATCCTGTGTTCGCACAGGAGGCCCGCATGAAGAACATCACCCTTTCCGTGGACGAAAACGAACTCGAAGCCGCGCGCATCTACGCGGCAGAGCAGAAGACCACCGTGAACGCGCTGGTCCGCAGCTACATCGGCCAGATCGCCCGCCAGCGGACCCAGGCGCAGGCCGCGATGGCGCGGTTGCGCAAGTTGAGCGAGCAGTCCCAGGCACGGCTCGGCCCCGACTACAGGTTCGACAGGGACAGCCTTCATGATCGCTGACACCTTCGTCGATACCAATGTCCTGGTGTATGCGGCGGCAGGCGGCCATGACGCGCCCGAAAAGCATGCGCGGGCCTGGCAAATCATCGCCCCCGGAAACTACGGGATATCGGCGCAGGTGCTGGCAGAATTCTACGTCAACGCCACCCGAAAGCCGAGCGTGCCACTGTCGCCCGCAGAAGCTGCAGCCTGGATGACCGACCTGCGGTCGATGCCGGTTGTCCCGGTCGATGCCAGCCTTGTGGCCGAGGCGGCCGATCGATCCCGATCCCACCAGATCAGCTACTGGGACGCGGCAATCATCGTCGCCGCCGAACGGCTGGGAGCGACAACGCTCTATTCGGAAGACCTGAACGACGGGCAGACCTACGGGTCGGTTACCGTCGTCAACCCGTTCAAAACTCTGGCAGAAGGTGCCGCATGACCCGCCGCCTACTGCCTCTTGCCCTCCTCGCCACCCTGATCCTCTCCGCCTGCGTCTCCCCCACCGGTCAGACCCAGGTGGCCAGCGTCGAGGGGCCTGTCGCGGCGGTCATCACCAACGTGCCCGTCGATCCGAACGTCAAGCCCGGCCCGACCGCCGTATCCCTTGTGGACGCGACGATGATGTTCGACCGGGTCTGCGTGTCGCACTACCCCGACCTCAAGGCGTCCGAGGCCGAAATCCGCAAGATGCCGTTCCGGCAGGCCAGCACGGGCACATGGTTCCACCAGCAACTTGACCTGTCCTTCAAGCTGATCCCGGAACGCCGCGCCTGCTCGCTGGTGTTCGGATCGCGCGAGGACCCGATGCAACTGGCGCTGGCGCTGGCCGCGCAGGCGACACGGAACCAGCAGGTTGGCTTCGCACTGACCGGGCAGACCATGACCAAGGGCCCGGCCGGGTCCACCTTCGAATTCAGCCCCACGTCACGCGGGTCGAACCGAAGCTATTTCCACGCGGTGCTGTACAGATGAAGATCCGCGCTCTGATACCGTCGCGACTGGCCCTTATGGCGGCGGCCGCCCTCCTCCCCCTCCCCGCCCTCGCCGCCGACGCCGACCTTGCCGCCATCTCCCACGACCTTGCGCTGAAGGCCGAATCCGGCGGCTATGCCGCCGCCATCGCCGCCTGCATCCTTGGCAAGGGCGACCCCAAGGCCACCGAAAGGCTCTTCACCACCGGCGGCTGGGCCGCCTCGCGGGATGACGAGATGGGCGAGATCGACCTGACCTCGCCCGCCAATGACCTCACCGCCATGATCGCGACCGACGGCGGCTTCTGCCAGGTGTCATCCGAAGCCATCGGCACCGGCCCGGTGATGGACGCCGTCACCGCCGTTCTGGCCGCGACCAGCGACAGCGCCACCACGGTCAAGGACGTGATCGGCTGCACCGCCTTCGTGCCGATGAAGGGCCTTCAGGTCGGCGTCTCGTCCTCGGGCAACGACCCCACATGCCAGTCCGACACGACCAGCGCGGTCCGGGTCGAATTCAAATGAACACCCGCCCCCTGAACGCGGCCCCATCCGGATCAAGGAACGCCTGACATGTCCGTCCTCGTGAACAAAGCCACCAAAGTCATCTGCCAGGGCTTCACCGGCAGCCAGGGCACGTTCCACTCCGAACAGGCCATCGCCTACGGCACCCGCATGGTCGGCGGCGTGACACCCGGCAAGGGCGGCACGGAACACCTGGGCCTGCCGGTGTTTGACAGCTGCCACGAGGCCGTCGCCCGCACCGGCGCGGACGCCAGCGTCATCTACGTCCCCCCGCCCTTCGCCGCCGACTCGATCCTCGAGGCGATCGACGCCGAAATCCCGCTTGTCGTCTGCATCACCGAGGGTATCCCCGTCCTTGACATGATGCGGGTCAAGCGCGCCCTTCTGGGCTCCAAGACCCGCCTCATCGGGCCGAACTGCCCCGGCGTGATGACGCCCGGCGAATGCAAGATCGGGATCATGCCCGGCAGCATCTTCAAGCGCGGGTCCGTGGGCGTTGTATCCCGGTCGGGAACGCTGACCTACGAGGCCGTGAAGCAGACCTCCGACGTCGGGCTAGGCCAGTCCTCCGCCGTCGGCATCGGCGGCGACCCGATCAAGGGCACCGAACATATCGACGTGCTGGAGATGTTCCTCGCCGACCCGGAAACCCAGGCCATCATCATGATCGGCGAAATCGGGGGCAGTGCCGAGGAAGACGCCGCCCAGTTCCTGAAGGACGAAGCCGCCAAGGGCCGCAGGAAACCCGTCGCGGGCTTCATCGCCGGCCGCACGGCGCCGCCCGGGCGACGAATGGGCCATGCGGGGGCGATTGTTTCCGGCGGCAAGGGCGACGCCGGGTCGAAGATCGAGGCGATGCTGTCGGCGGGTATAGTCGTGGCCGACAGCCCCGCCGGCCTGGGTGAGGCGGTGCTGAAAGCCATCGGGTAGTCAGGAAGGGGAGGGTCGCGGTCATGCCGCTCTTTCGCGTCAACGGTCAGATCCACTACTACGCCCACGTGCCGAAATGCGCAGGGTCTGCGGTCGAGAATTATCTGAAGGAACGCTTCGGCCCCCTCGCCTTCGTCAACACCCGCTTCAACGACCTGCCCGCCACCGACCGCTGGACCAAAAGCAGCCCCCAGCACATCGCCTACGGCGACATGCGCCTGCTGATCCCCGACGACTGGATCGCGTCCTCGTTCGCCGTGGTGCGCCACCCGCTGAAGCGGCTGGTCTCGAGCTTCCTGTTCCAGGCGGAAAAGGAAAAGTCGGTGCCGGAAGGCTGGGGCATCGACGAATGGGTCGATGCCTTCCTTGCCACCGCCCGCGACAACCCGTTCCAGTCCGACAACCACCTGCGCCCGCAGACGCAGTTGGTGCCCGGCAATGCCACCGTCTTCCGGATGGAGGAGGGGCTGCACCCGCTGGTGGCGCATCTCGACCTCATCGCCAACGACCGCTTCGGCCCGCGCGAGATCGCGCATGTGAACGAGGCCAAGACCCGCCAGGATTCGGGCCGCAACACCGTCCCGTCGAAGGCAACGCTCGACAAGGTCATCGCCTACTACGCCATCGACTTCCGCCGCTTCGGCTATGACCCCGAAAGCGTCACCCTGTCCGCGCCAAGGGCGGTGGAACCGGCCGGGGGAAGCGGGCTGCTCAGCCGGGTGGCCGCACGGCTGGGGCGGCGGGCGTGATGCAGCCTCGCACAGGACTCTTGCCAAACACACGGCGCAATTCGTGATGGGCATATTGCGGACATTACTCTTTGGTTGCCTGCTCGCCTCACCCAACATCGCGGGCGCAAAACCCATTGCGTTGTCTGCAATGGTCGATGCTTGCACCCAGAACGTCATGGAAGGCCAGATTATCTCAAGGTTGCAAGTTGCTGGCTGGCGCCGTCTGCAAGAGTCTGATCACGAGGCCTATTTTTCGTTGATGGCAGACTGGGTTTTGCGCTGGGATGAAAAGTATTTATCTGACGCCCTTTTGGGTATGGAACCCACCCACGGAAGAGCACTTGTCTATGTAAGGGCGCATGAGAAGGATTTCTTGGGATTCCGCTCGACAATTCTTACCCCATCTGATGGTGCAACCGCATTTGTGAGTGTCTATCGGGACCGAGCCCGGGGGAAGAAATTGGGATCAATACGGTGCTTTTTGATCGCGAACGCGTCCGCCTATGAAAGCTCGGAGCTTACTGAGCTGATGCGAGACAAGCCGATTTGGCTTTCACGATTGGGTACAGAACAGGTTGCTGCGAGCCTTGATCGCTCGAATGGAAGAAAGCGATTTGACCTTCGTGCGCAGGTTGCGACTGACGAAGACCTGCTAGCCTTTGGAGAAGGCGCTCCTCGCGCAAATCTGATTCTGGAAACCAAACAATATCAAGATGGTGCGTCGCCATGACGGACTATCGGAGAAAAGCTCTAAGTTGTGGCAAACTCTTCCCCTCCCCCTCCCCTTGAGGTGACCCCATGACCGACCAATCCCCCAACGACGCCTTCCACGCCTCCTCGCCCCTCGCCGGGGCCAACGGGGATTATGTCGAGCATCTCTATGCCCGCTACGCCGACAACCCCGACGCGGTGGACGCCTCCTGGGCCGCCTTCTTCCGCAGCTTGGGCGAAACTGAACGCGAGGCGAAATCCGGTGCCGCGGGGGCCAGCTGGTCGCGCCCCGACTGGCCGCCCACGCCCTCCGACGACCTGACCGCCGCGCTGACCGGCCTCTGGCCCGCGCCCGACTCCAAGCCCGTCGCCGACAAGATCAAGGCCAAGGCCACCGAGGCCGCCGCCCAAGGCGCAGCGCCCGTCAGCGACGAGGCCATCAAGCGCGCCGTGCTCGACTCGATCCGCGCGATCATGATCATCCGCGCCTACCGCATCCGGGGCCACCTGGCCGCCGACCTCGACCCCTTGGGCATGAAGGATGAAAAGGCCCAGCCGGAACTGAACCCCGCCTCCTACGGCTTCACCGAAGCCGACATGGACCGCCCGATCTTCATCGACAACGTCCTCGGCCTGACCCACGCCTCGATGCGCCAGATCCTCGACATCGTGAAGCGCACCTACTGCGGCACCTTCGCGCTGCAATACATGCACATCAGTGACCCTGCGCAAGCCGCCTGGCTGAAGGAACGGATCGAAGGCTACGGCAAGGAAATCGCCTTCACGCGCGAAGGGCGCAAGGCCATCCTGAACAAGCTCGTGGAGGCCGAGGGCTTCGAAAAGTTCTGCCACGTCAAGTTCATGGGCACCAAGCGCTTCGGCCTTGACGGGGGCGAGGCGCTGATCCCCGCGATGGAACAGATCATCAAGCGGGGCGGCAACCTTGGCGTGAAGGAAATCGTCATCGGCATGCCGCACCGGGGGCGGCTGTCGGTTCTGGCGAACGTCATGGCCAAACCCTACAAGGCCATCTTCAACGAATTCCAGGGCGGCAGCTTCAAGCCCGAGGATGTGGACGGCTCGGGCGACGTCAAATACCACCTCGGCGCCTCGTCCGACCGCACCTTCGACGGCAACACCGTCCACCTCTCGCTGACCGCGAACCCCAGCCACCTCGAGGCGGTGAACCCGGTGGTGCTGGGCAAGGTCCGCGCCAAACAGGACCAGCTGTCGGATCAGGCCGAACGCGGCGCGGTGCTGCCGATCCTCCTCCACGGCGACGCGGCCTTCGCGGGGCAAGGGGTCGTCGCGGAATGCTTCGGCCTGTCCGGCCTGCGCGGCCACCGCACGGGCGGCACGATCCACATCATCGTGAACAACCAGATCGGCTTCACCACCGCGCCGTCCTTCAGCCGATCGTCCCCCTACCCCACCGACATCGCGCTCATGGTCGAAGCGCCGATCTTCCACGTCAACGGCGACGACCCCGAGGCCGTCGTCCACGCCGCCAAGGTGGCGACCGAATTCCGCCAGACCTTCCACAAGGACGTGGTGATCGACATCATCTGCTACCGCCGCTTCGGCCATAACGAAGGCGACGAGCCGATGTTCACGAACCCGGCGATGTACAAGTCGATCAAGACGCACAAGACGACGCTGCAGCTTTACACCGAACGCCTCGTCCGCGACGGCCTGATCCCCGAAGGCGAAATCGAGGACATGAAGGCCGCCTTCCAGGCCCGGCTGAACACGGAATTCGAGGTCGCCAAGGCCTTCAAGCCCAACAAGGCCGACTGGCTGGACGGCCGCTGGTCCGGCGTGGAACGTGAAGGCACCGAATACACCCCGGGCGACACCGCGATCGCCCCCGCCCTGATGGCCGAGATCGGCACCGCCCTGACCCGGGTGCCCGAAGGGTTCGATTTGCACAAGACCGTCGGCCGCCTTCTGGAGGCCAAGGCCGAGATGTTCAAATCCGGCAAGGGCTTCGACTGGGCCACCGCCGAGGCGCTGGCCTTCGGGTCGCTTGTCACCGAAGGCTTCCCCGTCCGCCTGTCAGGGCAGGATTGCACGCGCGGCACCTTCAGCCAGCGCCATTCGGCCTTCGTCGACCAGACGACCGAGGAACGCCACTACCCCCTGAACCACATCAAGCCCGGCCAGGCGCGGTTCGAGGTCATCGACTCGATGCTGTCGGAATACGCCGTCCTCGGCTTCGAATACGGCTACTCCCTCGCCGAACCGAACGCCCTGACCCTGTGGGAGGCGCAGTTCGGCGACTTCGCCAACGGCGCGCAGATCATGATCGACCAGTTCATTTCGTCGGGCGAATCGAAGTGGCTGCGCATGTCCGGCCTCGTGATGCTTCTGCCCCACGGGTATGAGGGTCAGGGCCCGGAACATTCCTCGGGCCGGCTGGAACGCTTCCTCCAGATGTCCGCGCAGGACAACTGGATCGTCGCCAACTGCTCCACCCCGGCGAACTACTTCCACATCCTGCGCCGCCAGCTGCACCGCCAGTTCCGCAAGCCGCTTATCCTGATGACGCCGAAATCCCTTCTGCGGCACCCGCTCTGCATCTCGGACGAAGGCGACTTCACCACCGGCTCGACCTTCCACCGCGTCCTCTGGGACGACGCGCAGAAGGGCCATTCCAACGCGAAACTGAAGGCCGACAAGGACATCCGCCGCGTCGTGATCTCGTCTGGCAAGGTCTACTTCGACCTCCTCGCCGAACGCGACAAGCGGGGGCTGGACGACGTCTATCTCCTCCGGATCGAACAGTTCTACCCCTTCCCCGCGCAGGCGCTGTCGAAGGAACTCGACCGCTTCAAGGGCGCCGAGATCGTCTGGTGCCAGGAGGAACCCAAGAACCAGGGCGCCTGGGCCTTCATCGAGCCGAACATCGAATGGGTCCTCGCCCGCATCGGCGCGAAACACCCCCGCGCCCGCTATGCGGGGCGCGACGCGATGGCGTCCGTGGCGACCGGGCTGGCCAGCCAGCACAAGGCCCAGCAGGAGGCGCTGGTGAACGACGCGCTCACCGTGGCGGGCTGACCCCCGCCCTGACCCGAACCCCTGGCGCGGGGCACCCCCCGCGCCGCCCGACTCCCCCAAGGGGCCAGCAGTCCCCGGAACCCGCGAAAAGGGAACGACATGACCGACGTGATGGTGCCCGCCCTGGGCGAAAGCGTGACCGAGGCGACCGTGGCCACCTGGTTCAAGAAACCGGGCGATGCCGTGAAGCAGGACGAGATGCTCTGCGAGCTCGAGACCGACAAGGTCTCGGTCGAGGTGCCCAGCCCCGTCACCGGCGTGCTGGCCGAAATCCTCGCCCCCGAAGGCGCGACCGTCGATGCCAAGGCCCGCCTTGCCGTCGTATCCGAAGGCGCATCCGCCCCGGCGCAGGCCGCGGCCCCGGTCGCCCAGGCCGAACCTGCCGCCGCCCCCGCACCCGCGAAAGACATCGAGGACGCCCCTGCCGCGAAAAAGGCGATGGCCGAGGCGGGCCTCACCCGCGACCAGGTGCAGGGCTCGGGCCGCGACGGCCGCGTGATGAAAGAGGATGTGGCGAAAGTCGCGTCAGCGACCCCGGCGCAGGCCGGGGCCCCCGTGGCCCCCCCCGCCCCCATCGCCACCGCAGCCCCCGCCCCCGCCACCACCCCGGCCTCTGCGCCTCGGGCCCCCGTCCCGGCCGAGGACGCCGCCCGCGAGGAACGCGTGAAGATGACACGCCTGCGTGCCACCATCGCCCGGCGCCTGAAAGACGCGCAGAACACCGCCGCGATGCTGACCACCTACAACGAGGTGGACATGAAGGCCGTGATGGACATCCGCACCGCCTACAAGGACGCCTTCGAGAAAAAGCACGGCGTCAAGATGGGCTTCATGTCCTTCTTCGTGAAAGCCTGCTGCCACGCGCTGAAAGAGGTGCCAGAGGTCAATGCCGAAATCGACGGCGGCGACATCGTGTACAAGAACTTCGTCCACATGGGCGTCGCCGTCGGCACGCCGAACGGCCTCGTCGTCCCCGTGGTCCGCGACGCCGACCGCATGGGCTTCGCCCAGATCGAAAAGAAGATCGCCGAGCTTGGGGTGCGCGCCCGCGACGGCAAGCTCAGCATGGCCGAGATGCAGGGCGGCTCCTTCACCATCTCGAACGGCGGCGTCTACGGCAGCCTCATGTCCTCCCCCATCCTGAACCCCCCGCAATCGGGGATTCTGGGCATGCACAAGATCCAGGACCGCCCCGTCGTGGTCGGCGGCCAGATCGTGATCCGGCCGATGATGTACCTCGCCTTGTCCTACGACCACAGGATCGTGGACGGGAAAGGGGCGGTGACGTTCCTCGTGCGGGTGAAAGAAGCGCTGGAGGACCCGCAGAGGTTGCTGTTGGATTTGTGAGGCGAACGGACGTGTGAGGAAAGTGACATGACGACAACCGAGCTTGGAATTATTCTTCGTCGGCGCTATCAGCAGGCTGCGCCGCGAAAGCAAGCAGTAGAGGTCGTGCTGTTTGGCATTGAGTATGCGGAAACGTTAAGAACATGTTCGATTGCTGAGGTCTGCGCGGAGGCCGATATTGGCAAATGGGGTCCGCAGATATCTTTGGGTGTGAACCTGTCCGAACGGGTCATTCACAAGAAATAGTCGAGTCACGGACCTCGGTCTGGTTTCTGCAAATTTGGGATCCCATGCACCTCCTCGCCACCTTCCCCACCCCCGCCTTCGCCCCCTGGAAAACCGCCTTCGACGCCGCCTGGGAATCCCGCGACCGGGCGGGTCTCACCCTCCTCCAACTCTGGCGTCACGCCGACGCGCCCGACACGGTGACGGCCCTCTTCGAAGTCGCCGACCGCCCCCGCGCCGAAAGCTGGCTGAAAACCGAAGCCGCCCTCCACGGCGCGCCGTCCGAGGCCCTCTTCCTCAAGACCGCCTGACCGCCGCCCGGTGTGCCTCCCTCTCCCCCCCGGGGCCGTGGGGCCACCGCCCTCCGCGCACCGCGCCTCCCACTCGCGCGGGGCAGACGGCCGGGGTCGTCGGGGCCTCCGCCCTCCCAGGAGCGCCTCCCTCTCCCCTCGGGGGAGAGGGCCGGGGTGAGGGGCCTCCGCCAGAACCGCCCCAGCCAAAGGTTAACCACCCCCTATCACGCCTCCCCTTCCCAAACGATTCCAACCCCTTACCCGTCCGTCCACGCGTGGACACCCCGCCCCCTCACCGCCCCGTGACCCGCATTTCACTCGCGCCCGCGTAAATCCCTGCTACGACTGATCGCAGAAAAACCCGAGGGGAGGGGACGACATGGACGAGATGACCGCGCTCACTTACTACGCGCTGTTCACGATGGCGCTGATCGCCGTGCAGGCCACCGCCGCCACGGTCCAGCGCGGCCTGATGGCCCAGCTTGGCCCGCACGAGGACCTGCCGAAGCTCACCGGCATGGCCGGCCGCCTCGACCGCGCGCAGTGGAACTCCATCGCCGCGCTCGCGATGTTCGCCCCCGCCGTCCTGATGCTGCAGAAGATGGGCTATTCGACGCCCGCGACGCTGAAGGTCTGCTTCGTCTTCCTGATCGCCCGCATCGTCTACGCGCTGGCCTACGCCTTCAACATCTCCGGGGTCCGCAGCGCCGCCTGGGGCGTCGGCTTCATCTGCACCGGCTGGCTTTACTGCCTCGCCGGGTTCTGGTGGCCCTTCTGACCCCTGGCCCATGACCCCCGAACTCACCGCCCTCGCCCTCGCGGGCCTTCTTCAGGCGCTCCAGTACGTTCTGATGGCCGTGCCCGCGAACCTGGAGCTTGGGACGGGGAAAACCCTCGGCCCCCGCGACGGCCCCGACCTGCGCCAGCAGGTCACCCCCCGCACCGCCCGCCTGATCCGCGCGCTCGACAACCATTTCGAGGGGCTGATCCTCTTCACCCTCGCGGTGGTCGTGGTCACCCTCTCGCAGCAGTCCACGCCCTTCACCGCGGCCTGCGCCTGGACCTACCTCGCCGCCCGGATCCTCTACATCCCGGCCTATGCCCTCGGCCTGTCGCCCTGGCGGTCGCTGATCTGGTCGGTGGGGTGGACCGCATCCGTCCTGATGATCGCGGTCAGCCTCTTCTGACCGGCCCCTGTCCTTCATCTCGGCAAAAATATCCCGGGGAGCACGAGGGGCAGAGCCCCTCGCCCTTCCGTGCCGCCACCCGACGGCGTAGCTACACGTGTAGCTACGGATGTAATACGGATGTGCTACGGGAAAGCTACGCGAAAGCTACGCCCCAATGACCAAGGACCAGACCCATGCCTGACTTCGACCTCATCGTCATCGGTGCCGGCCCCGGCGGCTATGTCTGCGCCATACGGGCGGCGCAACTCGGCCTCAAGGTCGCCTGTGTGGAGGGGCGCGAGACGCTGGGCGGCACCTGCCTGAACGTCGGCTGCATCCCGTCGAAGGCCATGCTGCATGCCAGCCACATGCTGCACGAAACCCATGAAAACTTTGGGAAAATGGGCCTTATGGGTGCTGCCCCCACGGTCGATTGGGGCAAGATGCAGGCCTACAAACAGGACGTGGTGAACCAGAACACCCGCGGGATCGAGTTCCTGTTCAAGAAGAACAAGGTCACCTGGCTGAAAGGCTGGGCCACCATCCCCGCGCCCGGCCAGGTCAAGGTCGGGGACGAGGTTCACAACGCGAAAAACATCGTGATCGCAACGGGTTCCGAAGCCTCCACCCTGCCCGGCGTGACCGTTGACGAGAAGATCGTCGTCACCTCCACCGGCGCGCTGACGCTGCCCCAGATCCCGAAGTCGATGGTCGTCATCGGCGCGGGCGTCATCGGGCTCGAGATGGGATCGGTCTATGCCCGCCTTGGCACGCAGGTGACCGTCGTCGAATACCTGGATGCCATCACCCCGGGCATGGACGCCGAGGTGCAGAAGTCGTTCCAGAGAATCCTGTCAAAACAGGGCTTTAAGTTCATCCTCGGTGCCGCCGTATCGGGCGTGACCACCGGTGCCAGCGGCGCCACCGTCGCTTACAAGCTGAAGAAGGACGGGTCAGAGGCCAGCCTTGCCGCCGATGTCGTCCTCGTCGCAACCGGCCGCAAGCCCTATACGGCGGGCCTCGGGCTCGAGGGGCTGGGGGTCGAAATGGGCCCGCGCGGCACGGTCAAGACCGACAGCCATTTCGCCACGAACATCAATGGCTTGTACGCCATCGGCGACTGCATCGCGGGCCCCATGCTGGCACACAAGGCCGAGGACGAGGGCATGGCGGTCGCCGAAATCGTGGCCGGCAAATACGGCCACGTGAACTACGACGTCATCCCCGGCGTCATTTACACCGCGCCCGAAGTGGCCTCGGTCGGCAAGACCGAAGAACAGCTCAAGGAAGAAGGCCGCGCCTACAAGGCGGGCAAGTTCCCCTTCATGGGCAACGCCCGCGCCAAGGCGGTGTTTCAGGCCGAAGGCTTCGTGAAGCTGCTCGCCGACGCCGCGACCGACCGCATCCTCGGGTGCCACATCATAGGCCCCGGCGCGGGCGACCTGATCCACGAAGTCTGCGTGGCGATGGAATTCGGCGCCTCGGCACAAGACCTGGCCCTGACCTGCCACGCCCACCCCACCTACAGCGAGGCGGTGCGCGAAGCCGCCCTTGCCTGCGGCGACGGGGCGATTCACGCCTGAGGGCGGATCACCGGCTCTTCGGCCACGCCCTGCACGCCCCGGGCGGGCCAGAGCGCGTCGGTCAGCGCGGGCAGGATGAACACGGCAGCCAGCCCGGCGGCCGCGGCAAAGCCCGCCCGCGCGTAAATCCAGCCCAGCACTTCGGTTCCCGCGAACAGCGCCAGGTAGGTCACGCCCGAGTTCAGCCCCAGAATCGCGCCCCGCCGCACGGGATCAAGCGCGGCAAGTCGGCCGACGATCAGGTTGAGCCCCGCGTGGTTGACCGCACCCCAAAGCGCCGAAAGGGCGATAAGCGCCATCGCGCTTGCGGCCGACGCGCCGATCGCCACGTAGACGCCGACCAGAAGGCCAAAGACCGGTGCCGCGACGCGCCGTGGCCCCAGCCGGTCGATCAGCGGATCGGCCCAGACCGCCGCGCCGAAGCCCAGCCCGTAGGCCAGCGGCGCCAGTCCCGCCAGCGCGGGATCGACGCCAAGATCGCGGCGCAGATGCGTGCCGAGATAGCCGTAAAGCCCGTAGAACGCCATCATGTAGACCGCGCAAACCCCCAGCGCCCGCCAGATGCCCCGCACGCTCAACGCGGCCCAGGGCGATGGCAGGGAGTGCGGCCGCAGGGGCGCGCGAAGGAACCCGCCCGCTGCCGCCGCGAAGACCGCGATGGCAGCACCGCCCGACAGAACGCCATAGACCGCGCGCCAACCCGCCGCATCCGCCAGAACCGCCGCCCCCGACGCCCCGAAGACCATGCTCAGCGTCCACCCGGTCAGCACCCGCCCAAGCACGACGCTCGACTGCCCCTCGGGCGCGCGCTCGGCGGCGAGCCCGTAGGTGGCGGGCAAGGCGACACCCGTCGCAAGTCCCGCCAATGCCTGTGCCCAGCGGAACCCGGCCAGGGTCGGTGCGGCGGCCGTCGCGGCAAGCGCCAGCGCAAGACCGAAAAGCGCAAGGCAAAGCGCCCGGGAAAGGCCGATCCGGTCCAGCGCGGGCGCTAGGACAAGCGCGCTTGCCGCCGTGACCAGGCCGAACAGCGTTGCCGCCGACATCACCGCGCCGGGGCCCGCACCAAAGGTTTCGCCGATCGACAGCGCGATAGGGCTGAGTGACAGCGAGTTCGCACCGACGATCGCGACGGCCGCCATCAGCAGGAAAAGGTCGGTACGGCGCATATGTGATTCCGAACCAGGGACAGCCATCCCGTTATCGTCCAGGACGGGTCCGGAAAAGGGCCCGGAATGCCAAACAGGAAACTTTCAGACGCCCGTCCGACCGGCGCAGGCGCGGCCTTCGCCGTCGATGCCTTCGGCAGACCGCTTTCGTCGGGCCGGGCCGAGGATGCCGGGCAAGGCCATGCCGCACGTGACCGCGACCCCGAGCTTGGGGAGTTGCATTCCCCCACGGGCGACGCCTGCCTGATCCTCAAGCTGCGGGTCGAAAGTGTGCGCGGCGCTGGATGGGTTCCTGTAACGGGTGTTCGAGGCACCGGGCGTCACCGGCACGCGCACCTTCGTCGCGCTTTCAACCTACCCGGACCGTCCCGTGCAGGCCGGTGTCTCGCCTGACCTTGGCGCGGACTGACGGCGCGGCCCGGTCACGTGATCAGATGCCTCAGTCCTTGCGTCACGTCCGTGCGAACCGCAAGCCGCAGCCCCGGCTCGTCCCCGGCCCTCAGTGCGGCAAGGATCATCCTGTGGGTCTGCGGCGGCTCTGTCCGGCGCAGCCGCGAATACAGCGCCCGCATGGTCGGCCCGAGTTGCAGCCACACCGTCTCGATGATCGCCAGCATCGCAGGGGCCTGTGCCCGCAGATACAGCGTCCGGTGAAATTCCAGGTTCGTGCGGACGTAGGCGACCGCGTCTTGCTTGACCACGGCCTCGGCATTGGCGGCGTTGATCGCCTGCAACCGCTCGATCAGCGCGAAATGGGCGCGCGGCAGCGCCCGGCTTGCCAGTTCCGGCTCGATCAGCGCGCGCACGGCGGCCAGCTCCTCGATCCGGTCGTTCGTCAGTTCGGGGGTCGAGACGCGCCCCGATGACGACAGCGTCAGCGCCCCTTCGGCCACCAGGCGCCTCAGCGCCTCGCGCACCGGGGTCATCGACACGCCATGCGCGGCGGCCAGGCCCCGGATGGTCAGCGCCTGACCGGGCGCAAGCTCGCCATGCATCACCTGCTGGCGCAGCCCGCGATACAGGCGGTCATGCGCGGCCAGGCCGGTGTCGGAAGGGCGGGTGCGGGGCAGCATGGGCGCAAACTGTGATCACGCGCCGCCCGGCGGTCAAGCCCGGTCCGCGGCCATCGCACCGACCCGACAGTCAGCGAAAGCGATAGCCGTACAGCGCGTTCCCCTCGCGCTTCAGCCAGGCCCGCGCGCGGACATGGCCGGGAAAGAGCTGCGCCACCACCGCCCAGAACGCAGGCGAATGGTTCATCTCGGCCAGATGCGCAACCTCGTGCGCGGCGACATAGTCCAGCACCTCGGGCGGGGCCATCACCAGCCGCCAGGAAAACATGAGCCGCCCGCCCTGCGCGCAGCTGCCCCAGCGCGACCGCGTGTCCCGCAGGCTCAACGACGCGAAGGGCCGACCCAACCGCGCCGCATGCGCCTCGCACGCGGCCAACAGCCGCACCCGCGCCAGTTCGCGCAGCAGCGTCTCGACGCGCAGGCCCGCCCGGCCCGCCCCGTTCACCGGATCGGGCGGCACTTCGATAGCCGCCTCGGCCAGCCGCGCCGCGCGCAGCCCCGGCACCGCCACCACCGGCAGGATCCGCCCCGCCACCGGCACCGCCCCGCCGATGCCCACGACGACCGCGTCGGCCACCCGCCCCATCGCGCGGCGGATCCAGTCGGCCTGCCCTGCCGCAAAGGCCATCGCGTCAGCCTCGCGCGCGCGGGCGGGCAGGGACAGCGTGACCCGCCCGTCCAGCCGCGAGACCCGCAGCGAAAACCGCCGCGCCGCGCGCGACCGGCGCAGCGTCAGGGTGATGTCGGCCTGGCCCGGAAGGGTGCGTTCGGTCATCGGGTTCCTTCGGCGCGCGCCGCCTGTCCTGTGAAACGCCCGCCGCCGCGACTTTGCTACCCCTTGCACAAGGGCGGGAAAAGCCCCATCTCCCAGCGCCGCCACCGGTGACCGGAAACCCTTTGACAGGGCCGGGCCGCTGTGGCAACTGGCGGCTCTTGCCAGATTCGCGAGCATCCGGAAGGAGTCTCTGATGCCCAAGGACGAATGGGGCGTGAAACGCCTGTGCCCCCACTGCGGCACCCGGTTTTACGACCTGCAGCGCGATCCGATGACCTGCCCCAACTGCGCCCACAGCTATACCTCTGAAAGCCTGGTGGCGGGCCGCGGCCGCGTGATGATCGCCGAGAAGGCGGTGGTGAAGGAACGCGACCTCGACATCGACGACATCGCCGAAGAAGGCGATCTCGACGAAGAAGGCGGTGACGTCGATCTGGACGACGATCTGCTCGAGGACGACGAGGACGACAACGTCTCGCTGGACGAGATCGCCGACGTCGGCGGCGGCGACGAGGAACCCTGATCAGGTGCGACGGAAAGGGTGCGGCCGGAAGCCGGCCGCGCCCGAATGCGTGACGATTTTCCCTTGCGCCGCAGAGGCCCCGTGCCTATACGCAGCGCCACACCGGCCCGCCCCCATGCGGTTGCCGGACAAGGTCGGGGCCGTAGCTCAGTTGGGAGAGCGCTTGAATGGCATTCAAGAGGTCAGGGGTTCGATTCCCCTCGGCTCCACCACCTCATGCTTCACCAGCGACTTAGGCGGATCGACCGGCCAGGCCTCTGCGCGCCATTGCCCGATTCTGAACGCTTGACGACCTTGGCAGGCTACCCACCGGATATGCCTTTCAAGCCAGACCATCCCTCCCGGCGAGGCCAGAGGCGGCGATGACGGCAACCAAGCAGATTTTGGTGGAGCAGAGGGGGATCGAACCCCTGACCTCATCATTGCGAACGATGCGCTCTCCCAACTGAGCTACTGCCCCACGCTCGCGGGGGGGACATGTGGCGCAAGGGCGGGGGGATGTCAAGCGACCGTGCGGGTCCGCGGGGCGGGCCCGTGCCTGCCGGCGGTGGGCGGGACGCGCGACGCCAGGCATCGGGCTGGAAAGGGTCCCACGCAAAGGGGGCCGATCTTCTGGACAGACCCAACAGGCCCTTGTGCGCGTACCCGGAGGTACCTGGGCCGCAGCACGGCCAACGGCCGTTCAGTCCGCGTAGGTCACATTCCGCGTGGCGGCCGTGTCGACATCGAAGCCGAAGAAGTCGATGTCGCGGGCATACCAGTCGGCGACGATCTGGATGGTCCGGGGGCTATAGTGCGACCGCCAATCGTCGCTGCCCGACTGGCTGCGGTTGCGCGGCCGGGGCGCGGCGGTCAGGCCGAAATAGCGCGTGGCGTCTTCTCCAAGCCGCTCCAGCCGCAGCACGTCGGCACGCAGCAAGCCAGCTTCGTCCGTCACATAGTCCGCCTGCGGATACCAGCCCCGGATCGCCCGGTGCCAGTAGAACGGCAGCGCCCCGTAGACATGCCGCTCCTCCAGAAACGCCTCGAAGCTTTGCGGCGCGTAGCCCCCCACCGCCCGCCCCCGCTCCATCGCAGTCAGGGCAAAGCGCCAGCGCGACACCGTCCGCGCCCAGGGGTTGCGCACCACCGCCACTGTCGCCAGCGCGGCCGTGACCTCCGGGCGGATATCGCGCCAGCGCGCATGCTGGAAGCCGTGATGCTCGCCCCGCGCGGTCATATAGGCCAGAAGCTCGCGCCGGTACCCGCGCGATGCCAGGAACCACGGCTCCGCGGCGATCAGGCGCCCCGCCAGTTCGGGCGACTTGCGCAGCGACACGCCGGCGTTCTTCGGAATGTGGATGAACAGCCACCGCGCGCGGCCGGTCTTCCAGGCCAGCACGGCCCGCACTTCGTTCAGTGTGGTCATCGCCGAACCGTCCGCTGTCGGGCTTGCAGGGTCATGGCGGGGGCTTCAACCATGCCCGCGTCGCCGCGTCCAGCCATGCCCTAACCACCGAAGACCGCGGCTGCCGCCCCATAGGCCACGGCGCCCGCGATGGTGGCCGCGGCGACCGACCGGCTTGACGCGAAGACGGCCAGTACCGCACCGATGCCCGCACCAAGCGGCCAGGGGGCCCGCACCTGCGGCACCACCTCGGGAAGCAGCGCCGCGACCAGAAGCGTCGCAATGGCGGCAGGCCCGGTAGCCGCGAGGAACCGCCCCAGCGCACCCCCCGGCATCCGCCCCGCGCCGCTGGCCCGCGTCGGCAGATAGCGGAAGGCCCAGTTCGCCGCCCCGGCGATCAGCGCCATGACCAGAAGCCCGGTGTTCATGTCGTCCGCACCCGATCCGTCAATCGCCGCCCCCATCCGCCCCGTCGGCACCGCCCGGGCCGTCATCGCCCTTGTCCCGGTCGCTGCCGCCATCCGCATCCCCCGTACCCGACGGGCCCGGCCCGCCCCCGGGGTCCCTGCGGCGCGCAGGGCCGCGCAGGGCGCCCACGGCGGCCCCCGAAACCATGCCGCCCAGAATCCCCGCCGTCGGCGACAGGGCCAGCGTCATCGCCACCGTCGCCACGGCGGCCACGGCCACCACCGGCACCTGATGGGTCGACAGGATCGACAAAAGAAGCGCCAGGAACAGCGCGGGCAGCATGAACGAAAGCCCCGCGCTCAGGCCGGGCCAGGCGTCCAGCGCCCCTCCCCCCGCCACCGCGCCCGCCGCCGTGCCTGCGATCCAGGCCACATAGGCCGCCCCCCCGATGCCCAGCATGAAGGCCTCGCCAAAGGGCCGCCCGGCCCTGAGCGCCCCCAGCGTCGCGCCAAAGACCTCGTCCGTCAGGCCCCAGGCCCAGGCCCAGGCATGCCGCGTCGATGCCGCAGGGCCGGCTTCTTTCAGCAGCGCCGGGCCATAAAGGACGTGCCGCACGTTCATCGCCACCAGCGTCAGCGCCGACACGACGACGGGCGCGCCCGAGGTGAACAGCGCCAGTGCCAGGAACTGCGACGCCCCGGCATAGATGATGACCGACAGCGCCACGGCCTCGGCAGGTGACAGCCCCGCGCGCGTGGCCGCGACACCGAAGGAAAACGCGATGGGAAAATAGCCAATCGCCACCGGCAGGCCCGCGCGAAGCCCCGCGCCGACGGTCGCGCCGACATGTCCGTTCATGCACCCGATCCCCTGGCCACACTGCCCGCCGTCAGTACATCGACCGGCGGTAGTCCTCCTCAAGCCCTGCGTCCAGCAGCGCCTGTTCGTCGGGGTCGTCCGGCGCGCTGCCCACCTGGTCCAGGATCATCTTCACCAGCGACGGCAGTTCCGACCGGTCCTGACGGGCGTCCGGGTCCCACAGCCGCGACCGGCGAAAGGCCTTGGCGCAATGCAGGAACACCTCGGCGATGGTGACGACGATGGCCACCGTGGGCACACGCCCGTTCACCGCCATGCCCGCCAGCAGGTTTGGGTCGCGGCTCAGCCGCGCAGAGCCATTGATGCGCAACGTGTCGTCGAACCCCGGCACCAGAAACAGCAGGCCCACCTGCGGGTTGGCCACGATATTGGCCAGCGTGTCCAGCCGGTTGTTCCCGGGCCGATCCGGAATCGCGAGCGTCCGGTCATCCAGCACCCGCACGAACCCCGCCGGATCGCCCCGCGGACTGACATCGGCGCGCCCCCCCACCCCTTGCGTCCCGATGGTCAGAAAGGGCGACCGCGCAATGAAGGCCCGCGCATGGAGGTCAAGCCGCGTCAGGCTTTTCTTGATGGCCAGATCATGCGTTTCCGGGAACATCGCGCGCAAGCTGGCCTCGTCGGCGATCCAGTGGTCTGGGGAAAGGGTGGCGGCTGTCATGGGAACCCTCCAGAAAGGGAACGCGCTCAGCTCCCATCGGGCGAATGGGTAAAGGCTCGCGCGGGCACAGGTCAACGGGGTCGCTGTGGTTCGGCGTCTAACCCGACCCGAACCCCGTCCCCCCCGGCCCACCTTGCCCAGGCCCGCTCACGTGCGTTCCGCGCCCCGGCTTACGTTTCGGCCAAAATATCCCGGGGTGGTCCGGAGGGGCAGAGCCCCTCCGGACCCTCCGCCCGCCCCGCGCCGGGCAGGCATGAACAACCCTTAACCTTCGTCAAGACTTCCTTAACGCGCCCCGTAACCAATTGCGATTACAGGGCCATTAACTTGTCCCTCTGAGGGACACTGGCGGACATCCTACTCCGCCGCCTCCTGATAGCTCTCCACCGGCGGGCAGATGCACACCAGATGACGGTCGCCGAACACGTTGTCCACCCGACCCACCGGCGGCCAGTACTTGTCCACCCGGAAGCTCGCGGGCGGGAAGCAGCCCTGTTCGCGGCTGTAGGGCCGGTCCCACTCCCCCACCATGTCCAGCACGGTATGGGGGGCGTGTTTCAGCGGGTTGTTGTCCACCGGCATCCGCCCCTCGGCCACGTCACGGATTTCCTCGCGGATGGCCAGCATCGCGGTGATGAAGCGGTCAAGCTCCGCCTTCGTCTCGCTCTCGGTCGGCTCCACCATCAGCGTCCCCGCCACCGGCCAGCTCATCGTCGGCGCGTGGAACCCGTTGTCGATCAGGCGCTTCGCGATGTCGTCCACCGTGACGCCCACCTCGGCGAAGGGCCGCGTGTCCAGGATGCACTCATGCGCCACCCGCCCCCGGTTCCCCATGAACAGGACCTCGTACGCCCCTTTCAGCCGCGCGGCGATGTAGTTCGCGTTCAGGATCGCAACCTTCGTCGCCTGCGTCAGGCCGGGTCCGCCCATCATCAGGCAGTAGGCCCAAGAGATGAGCAGGATCGACGCCGAACCGAAGGGCGCGGACGACACCGGCCCCTCCGATCCACCCGTGAACGGATGCCCCGGCAGATGCGGCGCCAGATGCGCCTTGACCCCGATCGGCCCCATCCCCGGCCCTCCACCGCCATGCGGGATCGCGAAGGTCTTGTGCAGGTTCAGGTGGCTCACATCCCCGCCGATCTGGCCAGGCTTCACCAGCCCCACCATCGCGTTCATGTTGGCCCCGTCGATATAGACCTGCCCCCCATGCTTGTGCGTGATCTCGCAGACTTCCCTCACCGTCTCCTCGAAGACGCCGTGCGTGGACGGATAGGTGATCATGCAGGCGGCAAGGTTCTGCCCCGCCTCGTCGGCCTTCGCGCGGAAATCATCCAGGTCTACGTCCCCGTTGGCCGAGGACTTCACGACGACGACCTTCATCCCCGCCATCACAGCGCTCGCCGGGTTCGTCCCGTGGGCAGAGACCGGGATCAGGCAGATGTCCCGGTGCCCCTCACCATGCGCCCGGTGATAGGCCATGATCGTGAGGAGTCCCGCATACTCCCCCTGAGCGCCCGAGTTCGGCTGCATGGAAAACGCGTCATAGCCCGTGATCGTGCACAGCTTCTGGGACAGGTCCGCGATCGCCTCCTGATAGCCCTTCGTCTGGTCCATCGGTGCAAACGGGTGCAGCGCGCCGAATTCGGGCCAGGTGATCGGCATCATCTCGGCCGCCGCGTTCAGCTTCATCGTGCAGGAACCCAGCGGGATCATCGCCCGGTCCAGCGCAAGGTCGCGGTCCGACAGTCGGCGCATGTAGCGCATCATCTCGGATTCGGCGCGGTTCATGTGGAAGACCGGGTGGGTCAGGTAGTCCGACGTCCGGACCAGTTCCTCTGGGAAGCCCACGTTCGCCCGGTGCGGCGGCACGCCTTCGATGCCAAAGGCGCGCAGGATGCGGATCAGGACCTTCTCGTCGGATGTCTCATCGAGCGAGATACCCACACGGTCGTTCCCGATCTTGCGGAAGTTCAGCCCCTCGGCCCGCGCCGCCGCCAGAATGCCAGCCTGCCCCACGCCGACCTCCACCGTCAGCGTGTCGAAGAACGCCTTGGGCGACACCTTCGCCCCCGCCGCTTTCAAGGCGAGCGCCAGCCGGTTCGTCAGGTAATGCACCCGTTGCGCAATCGCCTTCAGCCCCTCCGGCCCGTGGAAGACCGCGTAGAACGACGCCATCACCGCCAGCAAGGCCTGCGCCGTACACACGTTCGACGTCGCCTTCTCGCGCCGGATATGCTGCTCGCGCGTCTGCAGGCTCAGGCGATACGCCCGCCGCCCCCCCGCATCGACCGACACCCCCACGATCCGCCCCGGCAGCGACCGCTTGTAATCATCCCGGCACGACATGAAGGCCGCGTGTGGACCCCCGTACCCCATCGGCACACCGAACCGCTGCGACGAGCCCACGGCGATATCCGCCCCCATCGCGCCGGGTTCCTTGAGCATGGTCAGCGCCAGAAGGTCCGTCGCCATCACCGCAACCGCGCCCACGGCGTGCAGCTTGGCGATGTCGGCGGTGAAGTCGCGGACATGGCCGTAGGTGCCGGGGTACTGGAAGATCGCGCCGAACAGGCCCTCCACCGCCATCTCCTCGGGCGCGCCCAGCCGCACCTCGATCCCCAAGGGTGCTGCACGGGTGCGGATCACCTCGACCGTCTGCGGGTGGCAGCCGTGGTCGACGAAGAACGCCCTCCCCTTCGCCTTCGCCACCCGCTCGGCCATCGTCATGGCCTCCGCCGCCGCCGTGCCTTCATCCAGCAGCGAGGCATTGGCGACCGGCAGGCCAGTCAGGTCGCTGACCATCGTCTGATAGTTCAGCAACGCCTCTAGCCTGCCTTGCGCGATCTCGGGCTGGTAAGGGGTGTAGGCGGTGTACCACGCCGGGTTCTCCAGGATGTTCCGCTGGATCGCGGGCGGCGTCACCGTGCCGTAGTACCCCTGCCCGATCAGGCTGGTCATCACCCGGTTCTTCGCCGCCACCTCGCGCATCTTCGCCAGGAGTTCGTGCTCTGCGAGCGGCGTCCAGTCGAGCAAGTCCTTCTGGCGGATGCTGGCGGGCACGGTCTGTTCGATCAGTTCGTCTAGGCTGCGCACACCCACCGCCTTCAGCATCTCCGCCATCTCGGCGGGCGAGGGGCCGATATGGCGGCGGTTGGCGAAATCGTAAGGGTCGTAGGCGGTGGGGGTGTAGGGCATGGGTTTCTCGCCTCAAGGGGGGCTCGGTTCATACAGTCATCGCCGCGTCATCCGGGGGCACCACGCCGCCCGCGACGCGACCCCCTCTCCCCGGAACGGGGGGAGGGAGGGGAAGGGGGGGTCTGCGCATCCGGCGCGAAACGCCCCTCCGGCGTAAAGCGGGTCGGTCAGCCCACCATCGCGGTATAGGCCGCCTCGTCCATAAACCCGTCCACGACCTTAGGGTCGGCCACCTTCAGCGTGAAGAACCACGCGGCCCCCGTCGGGTCCTCGTTCACCAGCGCAGGTTCGGCGGAAAGCTTGTCGTTCACCGCGACGATCTCGCCATCCAAGGGCGCGCGAATGTCCGACGCGGCCTTGACGCTCTCGATCACGCAGATTTCCTCGCCCTTCGTGACCTTGCGGCCAGGCTCGGGCAGTTCGACGAACACCACGTCGCCCAGCTGCTCGCTCGCGTGCGCGGTGATGCCGACGGTGACGATGTTGCCATCGGCCCTCAGCCATTCGTGATCCTCGGTGTAACGCATGACGCTCCCTCAGCGTTTGTAGGTTGTCGGTTGGAAAGGCATGGGCGAGACGTTCGCGGGCAGGCGCTTTCCGCGCACCTCGCCCCAGACCCGGTCGCCCGGTTTGAACGTGGCGGGCAGGTAGCCCATCGCCACCGGCGCATCCTGCGACGGGCCGAAACCGCCCGAGGTGACGCGGCCCACGGCCACGCCCCCGGTCTCGGCGGCGAACAGCTCCACCCCCTCGCGCATCGGTGCGCGGCCCTCGGGCCGCAGGCCCATCCGCAGGCGCGCAGGCCCCTCGGCCAGTTCCCGCAGGATGCGCGCGGCGCCAGGGAACCCCCCGGCCCGCGCCCCGCCTGCCCGCCGCACCTTCTGGATCGCCCAGGTCAGCCCACCCTCGACCGGCGAAGTGCCTTCGTCGATGTCGTGGCCATACAGGCACAAGCCTGCCTCCAGCCGCAGCGAATCGCGCGCGCCAAGGCCGATCAGGGCAACGTCCGGGTTCGCCAGCAGGGCCCCGGCAAAGGCCCCTGCAAACCGCTCGGGCACGGAAATCTCATACCCGTCCTCGCCCGAATAGCCCGACCGGCTGATCCACAGCTCCGCCGTGTCCCACTGCCGGATCGCCACATCCATGAAGGCCATGTCCGCGACCCCCGGCACCAGCGCGGCCAGCGCGCCTTCCGCCGCCGGACCCTGCAACGCCAGCAGCGCGCGGCCCTCAACCATGCCAACATCGCACCCGGCCAGCCCGGTCTTCAGATGCCGAAGGTCATGGTCCTTCCGGGCGGCGTTCACGACAAGGAACAGATGGTCCCCCCGGTTGGCGAACATCAGGTCGTCGAGGATCCCGCCCGTGTCAGAGGTGAAGAGGCCATACCGCTGCCGCCCCTCGGCCAGGCCCAGCACATCGGCAGGCACCAGACCTTCCAGCGCCAGGGCCGCATCCTCCAGCCGCCCCGAGGCGGGCGCGACCAACACCTGCCCCATGTGGCTGACGTCGAACAACCCCGCTTTGGCGCGGGTGTGAAGGTGTTCCTTCAGCACGCCCAAGGGATACTGCACGGGCATTTCGTAGCCCGCGAATTCCACCATGCGCGCGCCCTGCGCGATATGCAGGTCGTAAAGACAGGTCCGTTTCAGGCCGCTCATCGCAACCCTCCATCCTTCCTGCCGGGAAGACTAGCCCGGCACCGCGGCACGAAGCCAGCCCCGATGGCTGGCACCCCTCGTGCCGTCGATGCCCCCTCTGTCCCTGCCCCGGTCGGGGGCGCCTGAGATCGTTATCCCTTCGGCGGCCCCTCGCCGCTGCCGCGGCATCGGGGCACTCTCCAGAGTTTTCGTCGTCAGCACCGGTCCTTGCGCCTGAGAGATTACCGGGGCGGTTGCTCCTTCGGCAGAGGGATTCCCCTCTTCTCCCGATCCTGACGGGGCAAGGCCTATCCGATGCGGTGTGCCTCTGGCAAGCGAAGAAGAAGGGGGGCTGTCTGCCCCCCCGCCTCCGCTGCGCTTCGGCCCCCCCCCCGAGGATATTTGAGGACAGAAAGTAACAGGGGCGGCCTTCCACCACTTTCTGTCCCGAAATATCCCGGGGGGGCCGCAGCGCAGCGAAGGCGGGGGCAGAGCCCCCAAGCCCGGCCCGCAAGGGGCGCAGCGGTTCAGACCGAGGGCAGCTTCTGCAACAGCGGCAGCAGGTCGGCCATCTCGGGCCCGCTTTCGCGCCCCGTCAGGGCAAGACGAAGGGGCCGGAACAGCGCCTTGCCCTTGCGCCCCGTGGCGGCCTTTACCGCCTCGGTCCAGGCGGCCCAGGTGCCCGTGTCGAAGGGGCGCGCCGGCATCAGGGCCAACGCGGCGCGGACGAAAGCGCGATCCTCGTCGGCCACCACGGGCACCGCGCCATCGCGGCAGAGCGCCCACCAGTCGCCCAACTCGTCCAGCTTGGTGATGTTGTGGCTGGCTACCGCCCAGAAACCGGGCGCGTCCGCGTCCGCCACACCCAGCGCGCGAAGCCGGTCCGCGACCTCGGCAAAGGGCCGGTGCTGGTGGCTGTGGCGGGTGAGGGGCCAGAGGTCCTCGGGGTCGAACTTGGTGGGGGCGGCCCCGAACTGCGACAGGTCGAACCCCTCGGCCAGCGCATCCATATCCATGCGCAATTCGACCGGCTGCGATGACCCGAGCCGCGCCATCAGCGACAGAAGCGCCTCTTTCGACACGCCGCCCGCGCGCAGGTCGCGCAGGCTGAGCGTGCCAAGACGCTTGGACAGCTCCGACCCGTCGGCGGCGGTCAAGAGCGAGTGGTGCGCGAAGGCCGGGGGAGTGCCGCCCAGCGCGCGCATGATCTGGATCTGGGTCGCCGTGTTCGTCACATGGTCCGCGCCGCGCACGATGTGGGTCACGCCCATGTCGATGTCATCGACAGACGAGGCAAAGGTGTAGAGAACCTGCCCGTCCGCGCGGATCAGCACCGGGTCCGAGACCGAGGCAGCGTCGATGGAAATCTCGCCCAGGATGCCGTCCGGCCAGACGATGCGTTCCTGGTCCAGCAGGAAGCGCCAGTACCCCTCGCGCCCCTCGCCGCGCGCTTTCACCTTTTCGGCGTCCGTCAGCTTCAGCGAGGCGCGGTCATAGACCGGGGGCCGCCCCATGTTCAGAAGCTTCTTGCGCTTGAGGTCCAGTTCGGTGGGCGTCTCGAAGCATTCGTAGAACCGCCCGTTGCCCTTCAGCTCTTCGGCCGCCGACATGTAGCGGGGGATGCGGTCGGACTGGCGTTCCACCCGGTCCCAGTGCAGCCCCAGCCAGTCGAGGTCGGCCTTGATCCCGTCGGCGTATTCCTGCTTCGACCGTTCGCGGTCGGTGTCGTCCAGTCGCAGTATGAAGGTGCCGCCCGTCTTCCGCGCGATCAGGAAGTTCATCAGCGCGGTGCGCAGGTTGCCCACATGGATCCAGCCTGTGGGCGAAGGGGCAAAGCGGGTGACGGTACGGGAGGCGGGCATGGTCGCAGGTTCCGGGCCGAAAGGGGGGCGTCGCTTTGGCCTCTTTCACAAGAGGTCGGTTTTGTCCATATGACGGGGCGATGGGGGCGGCTGTCCCGCCCTCCGCTTTCACGGTGCGGAATGGACGATTGGCTGGGGCGCGCGGCGCCCGACCTTCTGGTGATCGAGGACATGGCCCGGCGGACGCTGGCCGACCTGCCTCCAAAGTTCCGTGCGGCGGCCGATGGCGTGGTGCTGCGGGTCGAGGATTTCGCACCCGACGAGATCCTGGATGAGATGGAGATCGAGGACCCCTTTGACCTGACCGGCCTTTATGACGGCGTGCCCCTGACCGAGAAGTCGGTGATGGACACGGTGGACCGCCCCGACACGATCTGGCTGTTCCGCCGTCCGCTGTTGGACGAATGGGCCGAGCGCGGGGATGTCAGCCTGGGCCAGCTGGTCGCGCATGTGATGATCCACGAGCTGGCGCATCATTTCGGCTGGTCGGACGAGGAGATCGCCGAGATCGACCGCTGGTGGGAATGACACACACGGTTTCGTGAAGGGCGGCGCGGGCGGCGCGGCCCACCCTTTCGCCTTTAACGGGAAAGGAGTCGAACATGCAGACGACCATTCACCTGACGCGCCGCAGCGCACTGATGACGGGTGCCGCAGCGGTACTGGCCGGGGCGGCAGGTGTCGCGCCGCGCGTCGCGTTGGCCAAGGCCGAGATGAAGGGGACGGCCGTGCCCCTGTTCAGCCGCCTGAAGCTCGGCGATTTCGAAGTGACGACGCTTCTGGCCGGAACCCGCACGGTGGGCGCGCCGCATGGCATCTTCGGCACCAATGTCAGCGACGCCGATTTCAAGGCCGCTGCCGATGCGGCCTTCATTCCCGCCGACAAGGCGCAGTTCTACTTCACGCCCACGCTGGTCAACACGGGGGCCGAGCTGATCCTGTTCGACACCGGCACCGACCCCGCCGGTCTGGTCGCGGCGATCACGGCGGCGGGCTATGCGCCCGAGCAGGTGGACAAGGTCGTCATCACGCACATGCACCCCGACCACATCGGCGGGCTGATGGGCGAAGGCGGGGCGACCTTCGCCAACGCCGCCTATGTCACGGGCGCGACCGAGCACAACTTCTGGTCGGGGCAGGCGAACGAGCTCTTCGACAAGAACGTGAAGCCCCTGAACGACAAGTTCACCATGATCGATGACGGCGGCACGGTCGCGCCCGGGATCACCGGCATGAACGCCTACGGGCATACGCCGGGGCACATGATCTTCATGCTGGAATCGGGCGGGCAGCGGCTGGCTGTGACGGCCGACACCGCGAACCACTACATCTGGTCGCTGGGCCATCCCGACTGGGAGGTGAAGTTCGACGCCGACAAGGTTGGCGCGGCCGCAAGCCGCAAGAAGGTCTTCGGCATGATCGCCGCCGACCGCATCCCCTTCATCGGCTATCACATGCCCTTCCCCGCGACGGGTTTTGTCGAGGCCGATGGCAGCGGCTTCCGCTATGTGCCGGCAAGCTATCAGCTGATCATGGGCGAACCGGGCTGACGCGCCGCAATCCCGGGGGGCTTTCAGGACTCCCGCTTTCCTGACAGGGTGCGCGCCGGACCATTACTCCCGGCGCGCCACCCATGCAGCAATCCCCGATCCTGACCGTCACCCTCAACCCGGCCATCGACATCTCGACCTCGACCGTCCAGGTCGTCGCGGGGCCGAAACTCCGCTGCACCGACCCCGAGACCGACCCCGGCGGCGGCGGCATCAACGTCAGCCGCGCGATCCGCATCCTTGGCGGGCAATCGACCGCGCTGGTGGCGCTGGGCGGGGCGACGGGCGAACGGCTGGCGGGCATGCTGATCCGGTCCGGCCTGACGCTGGCGGGATTCGACGCGCCGGGCGAGACGCGCGAAAGCTTCAGCGTGATGGATGGCACCACCCACGCGCAATACCGCTTCGTGCTTCCCGGCACGCGCTGGCCCAAGGCCGCCACCGCCGCGGCGCTGGATGCGGTGGAGCGGGCGGCGTCGGCGGGGGGGTATGTGGTCCTGTCGGGCAGCCAGCCGCCGGGGGTGGAGGATGATTTTCCCCTGCGGCTGATGCGGCGGCTGAACGGGCACGGCACGCGGATCGTGCTGGATACGTCAGGCGCGCCCCTGATCCGGGTGGCTCAAGGGGCCGAGGCTGGCCTCCACGTCCTGCGCATGAACCACGACGAGGCGGCAGAACTGGCCGGGCGGCCCCTGCAGACGCGGGTGGAAAGCGCCGACTTCGCGCAATCCCTGGTGATGCGCGGCGTGGCCGAGGTGGTGGTCGTCGCGCGCGGGTCCGAAGGCAACGTGCTGGCGACCCGGGATGAGCGCCTCTTCGCCTCCGCCTATGAGGTGCCGGTGAAAAGCCGCGTCGGTGCGGGCGACTGCTTCGTGGGCGCCTTCACCCTGTCGCTGGCGCGCGGGGAGGCCCCGGCGCAGGCGCTGAAATGGGGGACGGCCACGGCCAGCGCCGCCGTGATGACGCCGGGCACGAAGCTTTGCACGATGGCCGATGTGAAACGGCTGATGCGGGGCGAGACGGTCAGCCGGGTGTAGAGGGCGGATCGGGACCGCTATTCCGGCGTGACCGTCCAGCGGCGCGACAGGTCGGTCACGCCCGCCGCGATCAGGCGTGACAGGACGGCTTCGTCCACGTCCGACAGGCGTTTGATGTACAGGCAGGCCTTGCCGGTGCGGTGGCGGCCAAGATCGGCCAGCAGCGCCTCTTGCCCTTCGAACCCCGGCAAGACGTAGATCGACAGTTCCGCCTTGCGCGGGCTGAACCCGGTGGCACAGGATTCCCCGGAATGGCCGCTGTCATAGGTGTAGGCATAGCGGCCGTAGCCGACGATGGACGGCCCCCACAGGCGGGGGGTCCAGCCCGTTGCCGCGCGGAAGATGGCATCCAGCCGATGCGCCTCGTCCCGCCGCGCTTGGGGTTCGACGGCGGCAAGGAAGGCCTCGACCGAGGCGGGGGCGGGGTCAGCTTGGGTCTTGGACATGACGGGTGCCTGCCGCCGGGAAGGGAAAGCGTTGCGCCGCCAAATTGGGCGGCAAAGCCGGGCATCCGTCAAGGGATGGGAAACGGTTTGCCCGAGGTGAAGGCATGCGCCCCCTCGGATGGGCGCATGGTCGGTTCGCCCTTTGGCACCACCATCCCGAACCCGCCAAGTCCCCGATTTTTCGCAGAAAAATCGGTGCCAGAACGCACCGCGATTCTTCTGCGAAGAATCTCAGGGGGTATGGGGCATGACAGACCTTTCCATACCGTTGAGCTGTCCCGGCATCGCGCAAATTTCACCCGGCCCGTGACACCCGTGCCGCAGGTCCGGCGCTGCTAGAACTTCACCTCGGCCAGAGTCGCCCGATGGTCGCTTGGCCAGGGGTCGACGGCGAGATCGGTCCGCTTGCCGGTCTCGCCCACGATCCAGGCCCCCGTCACTTTCAGCCCCGCCGCCTTCGCAAACGCGAAGTCGATGCGGTCGGGGTGGTCGTCGGTCGCATCCTCGGGATACTTCGACGACCAGGTGAAGGCCGGCTTGGCCACCGGGTCGGGCCAGGCGGCGCGGTAGGTATCGATGAACCCCGCATCCAGCAACCGCGCCGTCGTCGGCCACCGCACCGCCACCGGCTGCTGGCCCGCCTTGACCGCCGCCTCCGTCCAGTCCAGCGCCGAGGGTTCGTTGAAATCGCCGAACACGAACACCGCCGCCGCGCCTTCGGCGGCTTTCATGTCCTCGAAAAGCAGGTCCATCGCGGGTTTCCGGGTCTTGTCCGCCCAGTCCACTGCCTCGGCCTCGGTCTTGATGAAGGGCGCATCGCCATAGTCGATGCCGAGAAGCTGGTAGGGCTGATAGGGCGAATCGTCGTGATGGATGTTGAAGGCCCAGATCGTCGTGCCATTCACGTCGATCGGCACGCCGAGGTCATGGGCCGTAGCCGCGCCGATGGGATAACGCGACAGGATCGCGTTCGACCACAGCGCCACGTTCTCCTGCGTCTGGTCGTAGTAGTGATATCCCAGCGCATCGGCGATGGCCTTGGCGACCGAGGTGCCCTTCGGGGGGCAGACATCGGCGGTGCAGGTGTCGCCCTCCAGCCGCGTCTCCTGGATGCCCACGATATCGGGGTTGGCGGCCTTCAGGACAGCGACGGTTTCCTCGACACCCTTCCCCTCGTTTCCTCCCCCGCCCCAGATGTTGAAGGACATGATGCGCAGCGTGGTTTCTGCCTCGGCCGGCAGGGCAGACAGGGCAAAGGCGGCGATCAGGGACAGGCGGACAGAACGGCGCATGAGAAACCCCCGTTGGTCATGACGACGGCAGCCTAGCATACCTCGTCTGACGCGCCGATGACGGCGCGCGAGCCACCGTCAGGAAGCACGCCCGGAATTGCGTCAACGCGTCGGCCGCCCGCCTCGCGCCGTGCCGACGTTCCTACGCCCCGTCCCGGAACCGGTTCACGATCGGATAGCGGCGGTCCAGCCAGAACGCCTTCGGCGTCAGCCGTGTGCCGGGGGCCGACTGCCAGCGCTTCCATTCCGCACCGTAAAGCAGCGCTTCCACCTTCTTAACCGTGGCCCGCTCGTACCCCGCCGCCACGATCTCGGCCACCGACTGGTCCTCCTCGACCAGCCGCTCCAGGATCGCGTCCAGCACGGCATAGGGTGGCAGCGAATCCTCGTCCTTCTGGTTCGCGCGCAATTCTGCCGTGGGCGCCTTGTCGATGACCCGGTCGGGGATCACCACGTCCGCAGGCCCCATCATCCACGCCCGGTGGTTCGCGTTCCGCCAGCGGCAGGTCTGGAACACGCGCGTCTTGTACAGGTCTTTCAGGGGGTTATACCCCCCCGCCATGTCGCCATAGATGGTGGCGTAGCCGACCGCCATTTCCGACTTGTTGCCGGTGGTCAGCAGCATCTCGCCATGCTTGTTCGACAAGGCCATCAGCATCAGCCCGCGCAGCCGCGACTGGATGTTCTCCTCCGCGATCCCCGGCTTCGTGCCCTTGAAGAGCGGCGCGAGCGCCGCCCCCACCGCGCCCCGCGCGCCTTCGATCGACACGCTGTCCAGACGGCAACCCAAGGCCTGCGCCACCGCCGCCGCATCCTGCAACGAATGCGCGGACGTGAACTCGGAGGGCAGCATCACGCAGCGCACGTTCGCAGGGCCCACGGCATCGGCGGCAATGGCCGCGACCAGCGCGCTGTCGACGCCGCCGGACAGCCCCAGCAAGACCTTGGAAAGCCCGCTCTTGCCCAGATAGTCGCGCAACGCGACGACCATCGCATGGTAATCCTGCTCCCACGCATCCGGCATCGCGTCCAGATCGCCACGCACCGCGCGCCAGCCTTTGTCGGTCGACTCAAAATCCACATGCCGGATGCACTCATCAAACACCGGCAGCTGCGCAGCCAGCTCAACGCCCGGGTTCAACACAAAAGATCCGCCGTCAAAGACCTGATCGTCCTGCCCGCCCACCATGTTCAGGTACACCAAGGGCAACCGTGTCTCGATCACACGGGCGACCATCAACCCGACCCGACGGTCGTACTTGCCCCGGTAATAGGGCGACCCATTGGGCACCAGCAGGATCTCGGCACCCGTTTCGGCCAGCGTCTCGGCCACGTCCTCGTGCCAGGCATCCTCGCAGATGGGCGTGCCGATCCGCACAGGCCCGATCCGGTAGGGGCCGCTGACCTGAGCAGGCGTGAAATGGCGCATCTCGTCAAAGACGGTATCGAACGGCAGATGATGCTTCAGCACCCGCGCCGCGACGCGGCCCCCTTCAAGCACCCACCAGGCGTTGTAGAGCTTCTCGCCGTCCCACCACGGCCCGCCGATCCCCAGCGCCGGGCCATCGGCGCAGTCCACCGCCAAGGCTTCGACCGCCGCCATCGCGGCAAGGTGAAACGCCGGTTTCAGCACCAGATCGCGCGTCTGGTAGCCGGTGATGAACATCTCGGGCAGCGCGACCAGCTGCGCCCCCGCAGCCTTGCCCGCAGCCCACGCCGCGCGCGCCTTTGCGGCATTGGCCGCAAAATCCCCCACGGTGGGGTTCAACTGGGCAAGGGTCAGACGGAAGGTCTCGGGCATTGGCAAGGTCGGGTCAGGGTCTCGATCCCCTTTAGCAGACTGGCCGGGCTGGAAAAGCGCCTATCGTGCCAAAGTCCCGCGCAGCGGACAGGGACGACGGTTTTGCCGCACGCCCGCACGTTCCCGCCATCGCCCCATCCCCCAACTTGTCAGCCGCAAACGCGCGGCTTAGGGTCTGGCCTGCCGTCCGGGCGCGCAGGCGTCACGGGTGCGGACGGCGGCAGTGACAGCAAAGACAACAGGGAAGACGTGCCATGAGACGCGCCGCCACGACGGGATTCGCCATGCTGCTTGCGGGGGCGGTCCTCACATCCCTGCCCGCCACCGCCCAGCAGGTCGTCACCAAGCAGTACGACGATGGCGGCATCTATGAGGGCACGTTCAAGAACGGCAAGCAGCACGGTCAGGGCACCTACCGGCTGCCGAACGGCTACGAATACACGGGCGACTGGGTCGATGGCGAAATCCTGGGCCAGGGTACCGCGAAGTTCCCGAACGGGTCGGTCTATGTCGGCCAGTTCGTGAAGGGCAAGCCCGAGGGCAAGGGCAAGATCACCTTCAAGGACGGCGGCACCTATGAAGGCGACTGGGTGGCCGGAGAGATCGAGGGCCAGGGCACCGCGAAATATGCCAACGGCGTGACCTATACCGGCGGCTTCAAGAAGGCTCTGCACGACGGCAAGGGCAAGATGGTCAGCCCGAACGGTTATACCTATGACGGCGACTGGGTGATGGGCGTCAAGGAAGGCAAGGGCACGATCACCTACCCCGACGGCGCGACCTATGAGGGCGACATGCTCGCAGGTCAGCGTGCGGGCCAGGGCACGCTGAAGACCGCGGACGGCCTGACCTATGTGGGCGCCTGGAAGGACGGGCAGATCAATGGCCTCGGCAAGCTGACGCAGGCCAATGGCGATGTCTACGAAGGCACGCTGGTCAACGGCAAGCGCCATGGCACCGGCAAAGTCACCTACGCCAACGGCGACACCTATGACGGCGGCTTCGCCGACGACAAGCGGCAGGGCAAGGGCACATTCACCGGCAAGGACGGCTACATCTACGTGGGCGACTGGGTCGCGGGAAAGATCGAAGGGACGGGCAAGGTCACCTACCCTGACGGCTCGGTCTACGAGGGCACGTTCAAGAACGACCTGGCCGACGGCAAGGGCAAGATCACCTACAAGGACGGCTCCACCTATGACGGCGATTGGGTCGCGGGCGTGATCGAGGGGTCGGGGACGGCCACCTACGCCGGCGGGCTGACCTATGTGGGCCAGTTCAAGGCGGGGAAGAACGACGGCCAGGGCAAGATGACCTATCCCGACGGGTATATCTACGACGGCGCCTGGAAGGACGGCCAGCGCAACGGCGAGGGCACCGCCACCTACAAGGACGGCACCGTCTACAAGGGCGGCTTCGTGAACGGCCAGCGCGAGGGCAAGGGCGAAATCACGATGGCCGACGGGTTCAAGTACGCGGGCGACTGGAAGGCGGGCGAGATCGACGGCACGGGCACCGCGACCTATCCGAACGGCGATGTCTACGAAGGCGCCTTCGTCAAGGGCAAGCGCCAGGGCGCGGGCGTCATGCGCTATGCCACGGGCGAGACGGCGCAAGGGACGTGGAACGACGGCACGCTGACCGAGGCCGCCCCGGCGGCGGATGGGGCGGGGACGGGGACGAATCCGTGACTCCTGGTGGCGGCATATCACCCCTTTTGCTTTTGTGTGCTGTTCTCGCTTTTGCAGGCTGCGCCGAAAAACCATCGCGCTCGTGCGTCGCCGTGACGGATGTCGGCGAGGTAGCACAGGCCAACGCCCGCATTTTGGAGTACCTGCGAAAAAAGGCTGCGCCCAACAACTCGCCAGATGCGTTAACTTCAACTTACGACACAATGTGGATGGAACGCTGTGGCTCGATCGTCCGTTTGCAGTACGGGGTGAAACCCGGTGTCTACGGCGGCGTACGTCAGTACACTGTGGATGAACAATCGGGAGCCATCACCGAGACGTTCCTTTCGGATTGACAGCATTTGATGCGCCTTCTCATCCCGGCGATGATGTGTAGGCTGCAAGCTCGTCCGCACTTCGTCTTGAATTGTCGCCGATATGGAGCGTGAGTTCACGCGCCCTACAGCCCGCAGACAATCGCCGCCCATCTTCCCCCTTCCCTTCCGCCCTTCACCCCGCACGTTCCTCCGCCACGACGCGAACCCCGCGCCTCATCCCTGCCCGGACGGCCGCCACCCCGGCAGTCCTTTCCCCGACACTTCTCCTTCCTTGCCGCCTCTGGGCGTGCCTTCCGGCGCGACCGCTCAAGGGTGACGGCGACAAACGTATTAGCCGCTTGGACCTTACTGCCCCCTCCGCCTCAGACCCGCGGTCGAACCCCGATCCGTGCTGCCGAAGCCCCGGCCCCTGCCTGCTCCTTACCCGTTCCCTGACCCGCCGCACGTTGCGCCGAGAGGTTAAAACATCATGAAAACGCCCGCGTAACCCCTTGCGATTACACGCCCGTTAACTTGTCCCTCAGAGGGACACCCGACAGGCCGCTGGGGCTCACCCGCCGAAAACAACACCACCCCGCCCCCATCTTCCCCCTTCCCTTTCGCCCCGCGCCCCGTATAGTCCGCCGCCATGACACGGGACCGCAGCCACTTTTCTGCCCTGACGGACGCCACCCCGGCGCCCCTCTCCCTGTCGCTTCTCCTTCTTAGCCGCCTCTGAGCGTGCCTTCCGGCGCGACCGCTCAGAGGTGACCAGCGCCACCCCAGGCAACCGGCTGAGACCCCAGAGAAAGACAAACCCATGACCGACACCGCCAAACAGGACCGCGTCCTGATATTCGACACCACCCTGCGGGATGGCGAGCAGTCGCCCGGCGCGACGATGACCCACGACGAAAAACTCGAGATCGCCGAGATGCTGGACGAGATGGGCGTCGACATCATCGAGGCGGGGTTCCCCATCGCGTCCGAAGGCGACTTCGCCGCCGTCAGCGCGATCGCGAAGGCCACCAAATCGGCCGTCATCTGCGGCCTCGCGCGGGCGAACTTCAAGGATATCGACCGCTGCTGGGACGCGGTGCGCCACGCCCGCCGCCCGCGCATCCACACCTTCATCGGCACCTCGCCCTTGCACCGCGCGATCCCGAACCTGACCAAGGAGGCGATGATCGAGCGCATCCACGAAACGGTGACCCACGCCCGCAACCTCTGCGACAACGTGCAGTGGTCGCCCATGGACGCGACGCGGACGGAACATGACTACCTGTGCCAGACGGTCGAAACCGCCATCAAGGCGGGGGCCACGACGATCAACATTCCCGACACGGTCGGCTACACCTACCCGTTCGAGTCCGCCAAGCTGATCGCGATGCTGAAGGAACGCGTCCCCGGCGCGGACACCATCACCTTCGCCACCCACTGCCACAACGACCTTGGGATGGCCACGGCCAACGCGCTGGCGGCGGTCGAGGCAGGCGCCCGGCAGATCGAATGCACGATCAACGGCCTGGGCGAACGCGCGGGGAATACGGCGCTGGAAGAGGTCGTCATGGCGATGAAGGTGCGCCGCGACATCCTGCCCTACCAGACCGGCATCGACACCACCAAGATCATCGCGATCAGCCGCCGGGTGGCCACGGTCAGCGGTTTCCCGGTCCAGTACAACAAGGCCATCGTCGGCAAGAACGCCTTCGCGCACGAGTCCGGCATCCATCAGGACGGCATGCTGAAGAACGCCGAGACGTTCGAGATCATGCGGCCGCAGGATATCGGGCTGAAAGAGACGAACCTTGTCATGGGCAAGCATTCGGGCCGCGCGGCCCTGCGGGCCAAGATGGCGGACCTCGGCTACGAGCTGGCGGACAACCAGCTGAACGACCTCTTCGTCCGCTTCAAGGCGCTCGCCGACCGCAAGAAGGAAGTCTACGACGACGACCTAGTGGCGCTCGTGCGCGACAGCGCGTCGGACGCGGTGCATGACCACCTTCAGGTGAAGTTCCTGCGCGTGATCTGCGGCACCGAGGCGCCGCAGTCGGCGGACCTGATCCTGTCGGTGGACGGGGTGGACCACAACGTCACGAGCCAGGGCGACGGCCCCGTGGACGCGGCCTTCAACGCGGTGAAGAAGGTGTTCCCGCACACCGCGCGGCTGCAGCTTTACCAGGTGCACGCCGTCACCGAAGGCACCGACGCGCAGGCCACCGTCAGCGTGCGGATGGAAGAGGACGGCAAGATCGTCACCGGCCAGTCCGCTGACACCGACACCGTGGTTGCGAGCGTGAAGGCCTATGTGAACGCGCTGAACCGGCTGATCGTGCGGCGGCAGAAGACTGCGCCCGACTCTGCGCCCGATAGCGACCGGAAAGTGGTCAGCTACAAGATGTGACCCACACCCGGGGTACTGCATCTCCTAGGCCGTGGTACCGGTGACAAGACGGGGGGAGGCTCTGCCTCCCCCACACGCGCTTCGCGCTTTCCCCTCCGGGATATTTTTGGACAGAAAGTGGGGAAGGCGCGCCCCGACCGCGATTGCGGAAGGTCGTTGGCCGGTCCGTGCGCGAAAAGGCGGGAATTGTCGCCAAACGATATTGCGCGGCATGGTCTGAACGATTTTTGATAGCCACGTTGCATATTACGAACCGTTCGGCCAAGCGCCGCGCAGGGGCAAACCCGCGTCCGAGCCCTTGCGTGGCGGCACCCTGGGCCTGCAGGGCTTTCCCTTGCCCGTCCCCGCGCCTATAAGCCCGCCCTGTCCGGCCGGGCCCCTGAGTCTCGGCCATTCGGGTTTCGGGGAACGGGAAGGCGCGCATGGCTTGGTGGGGTGGTCTGTTTTCGTCGGACATGGCGATTGATCTCGGGACCGCGAACACGCTTGTCTACGTGCGCGGCAAGGGGATCGTGCTGAACGAGCCTTCGGTCGTGGCCTATCATGTCAAGGACGGCAAGAAGCAGGTCCTGGCCGTGGGTGAAGACGCCAAGCTGATGCTGGGCCGCACGCCCGGCAGCATCGAGGCGATCCGGCCGATGCGGGAAGGCGTGATCGCCGACTTCGACGTGGCCGAAGAGATGATCAAGCACTTCATCCGCAAGGTGGCCAAGCGCACGACCTTCTCGAAGCCGAAGATCATCGTCTGCGTGCCCCACGGCGCGACCCCGGTTGAAAAGCGCGCGATCCGGCAGTCGGTGCTGTCGGCGGGCGCGCGGCGCGCGGGGCTGATCGCGGAACCGATTGCGGCGGCCATCGGTGCGGGCATGCCGATCACCGACCCCACGGGCAGCATGGTCGTCGATATCGGCGGCGGCACCACCGAGGTGGCGGTCCTGTCGCTGGGCGACATCGTCTATGCCCGGTCTGTGCGTGTGGGCGGCGACCGGATGGACGAGGCGATCATCAGCCACCTGCGCCGCCAGCAGAACCTTCTGGTCGGCGAAAGCACGGCCGAACGGATCAAGACGTCCATCGGCACCGCGCGGATGCCCGATGACGGACGCGGCATTTCCATGCAGATCCGGGGCCGCGACCTCTTGAACGGCGTGCCGAAAGAGACAGAAATCAACCAGGCCCAGGTTGCCGAGGCCCTGGCCGAACCCGTGCAGGCGATCTGCGAAGCGGTGATGATCGCGCTGGAAGCGACACCCCCGGACCTGGCCGCCGACATCGTGGACCGGGGCGTCATGCTGACCGGGGGCGGGGCACTTCTGGGCGACCTTGATCTTGCGCTGCGGGAACAGACGGGGCTGTCGATCTCCATCGCCGACCAGTCGCTGAATTGTGTTGCCCTGGGCACCGGCAAGGCGCTGGAATATGAAAAGCAGCTTCGGCATGTGATCGACTACGACAGCTGAGGGGCACCAGAGGGGCACCCGGTGCGCGACACGCCCGGGTGGACGCGCGAACCGTGGCGAAAGACCGTTCGGCCGATTTCGACTATGCCGGTCCCGTGCGGCGCATTGTCGTCGTGGTGCTGGCCTTGTTGCTGGCCGCCCTGTTCATGCTGTGGCGGATCGACAGCCCGCGCGTGGAACGGTTCCGCGCCGCCGTTGTGGACCGCGTGGTTCCAAGTTTCGACTGGGCGCTGGTGCCGGTGACGAAGCTGGCCGGCATGATCGACGGCTTCCAGTCCTACGCCCGCATCTATGAGCAGAACCAGGAACTGCGCCGCGAACTTCAGCAGATGAAGTCGTGGAAAGAGGCGGCGGTGCAGCTGGAGCAGCAGAACGCCAAGCTTCTGGCGCAGAACCAGGTGCGGCTGGACCCGAAGCTGACGTCGGTGTCGGGCGTGGTGATGGCCGATTCCGGCTCGCCCTTCCGGCAGTCGGTGCTGCTGAACGTCGGTGCGCGCGACGGGGTCAAGGACGGCTGGGCGACGATGGACGGGTTGGGGCTGGTAGGCCGCATCTCGGGCGTGGGGCAGAACACGGCGCGGGTGATCCTTTTGACCGATGCGTCAAGCCGGGTTCCCGTGACGATCCAGCCTTCAGGTCAGAAGGCGATCCTGGGGGGCGACAACTCGGCCATTCCACCGCTTGATTTCATCGAGACGCCCGAAGACGTGCGGCCCGGCGATCGGGTGGTTTCGTCGGGCGATGGGGGCGTGTTCCCCGCCGGGTTGCTGGTCGGCGAGGTCGTCCTTGGGTCGGATCAGCGGCTGCGGGTGCGGCTGGCGGCGGATTACCAGCGGCTGGATTTCCTTCGGGTTCTCCGGTCGCGGCCTGCCGAGCGGATCACCGATGCAGGCGCGCTGATCGTTCCGATAGGCGCAGGCGGCACTGTGCCGGTTGCTGCGACGGATGCCTTGACGCCGGACCAAGCGTCGGACGACGCAACTCAAGGGACGTCCGCCGAAGCCCTGCCGCCCGACAGCGACGGCGCCGTCGCGCCACCATCGGATCTGGAGCCACAGGGGGATGGAACGGGGATCGGGTCGTCTGATCCGGGCGCGCTGTTGCAGGTGCCCGCCCAAGGTGCGGTGTCAGGAACAGGGGGTTAGAACGTGGTCGACTTGGTCACCACCGCCCGCTTTGGGTACCGCACCGCCTTTGTGGGACTCGCGGCGTTGTTCCTCTTTTTGCGAATCCTGCCGCTGGGCGCATTGCCGCCCGCATGGCCGGGCCCGGATCTGCTTTTGTGCCTGACGATCGTCTGGGTCCTGCGACGCCCGAACTATGTGCCTGTCGGACTGATTGTCGTGGTCTTTCTGGTTGACGATCTGGTAACCGGGCGGCCGCCCGGGCTTTGGACGCTGGTCGCGCTGCTTGGCACCGAGTTCCTGCGGTCACGGGCGGTCTTGACGCGCGATCTGCCTTTCGTGATCGAATGGCTGATGGCAGGCGCGGTGATCATGGCCATGTCGTTGTCGTATCGCGCCATCATGCTGGTGTTCATGGTTCCGATGACCGGTCTTGGCCCTGTGCTGCTGCAATACCTTTCGACGATGATCGCCTATCCTGCGGTCGTGGTTGCCTCGGCCTGGGTGTTGGGGCTGCGAAAGACGGCGCCGGGCCAGGTCGATGCGCTGGGGCACAAGCTATGAGGCGCACACCGAAAGATTCTCTGGAAAGCGCCCGTCGCGTGAACCGCCGCGCCCTGATGCTGGGGGGCGCGCAGGCGGCCTTCGTCGCCGTGCTTGCGCTACGGATGCGGTATATGCAGGTCGAGCAGGCAGACCAGTTCAAGCTGCTGGCGGACGAAAACTCGATCAAGATTCGGCTATTGCCGCCTGCGCGGGGGCTGATCTTCGACCGCAACGGAGTCGTCATCGCAGGCAACGAGCAGGACTTCCGCGTCACCGTCACGCGTGAGGACGCCGAGAACGTGGACGAGACGATGGCGCGCCTTGCCGCCGTGATTCCGCTGACGCGAGAGGACATGACGAAGTCGCTGTCCGAAATCGCAAAGCGCAGCCCGACCCTGCCCATCACCGTGGCCGAGCGCCTGACGTGGGAGGCATTCAGCCGCGTGTCGGTGAATGCCCCAGCCCTGCCCGGTGTCACGACCGAGGTGGGCTTGTCCCGCATCTATCCACGTGGACCGGACTTTGCGCACGTGCTGGGCTATGTCGGGCCGGTCAGCGACTATGACCTGTCCAAGTTGGATAACCCCGATCCGCTGCTGCAGATTCCCCGGTTCCAGATCGGCAAGTTGGGCGTCGAAGCCAAGCTCGAGGACATGCTGCGGGGCAAAGCAGGCACCAAGCGGATCGAGGTGAACTCGACCGGTCGTGTGATGCGCGAGATCGACCGGCAGGGCGGCCAGCCGGGTGCAAACGTTCAGCTGACCATCGACGCGGGTCTGCAGAACTACGTTCAGGCGCGTCTGGGTCAGGAAAGCGCCGCTTGTGTCGTGATGGACGTGCAGACCGGTGACGTCATGGCCATTGCCTCGGCCCCCAGTTTCGATCCCAACCTGTTCGTCCGCGGGATCACCACGGCTGAGTACAAGGCGCTGACCGACCACGACCATCGTCCGCTGGCCGACAAGTCGGTGCAGGGCGCGTATCCGCCGGGATCGACGTTCAAGCTCGTCACACTTCTTGCCGCGCTGGACGCAGGCACGCTGGCCCCCGACGATACCGTATACTGCCCCGGGCACTACGAACTTGGCGACCGCAAGTTCCACTGCTGGAAACGGTCGGGGCATGGCCATGTATCGGTGACAGAAAGCCTCGCGCAGTCCTGTGACGTGTTCTACTACGACGTGGCGCAACGCACTGGCATCGAGAAGATTGCCGAAATGGCGCGACGGATGGGTGTGGGCGAAAGGTTCGACCTGCCGATGTCGGCTGTCAGCGAGGGGCTGGCCCCCGACAAGAGCTGGAAGCTGAAGAAGTACGGCAAGGACTGGATGATCGGCGACACGCTGAACGCGGGGATCGGCCAGGGTTTTGTCCTTGCCTCTCCGCTTCAGCTGGCCGCAATGACAGCCCGCGTTGCGACCGGCATGTCGGTGCAGCCGCGGCTGGTGAAGTCGATCGGTGGCGAGGATGTGCCCCTGCCAGCGCAGCAGCCCCTGGGGATCAGCGACAGCCACTTGCGCCTGGCACGGATGGGGATGCACGACGTATCCAACAGCCAGCACGGAACTGCCTATGCGTCGCGCATCGTGGCCGAGGGCATGCAGATGGCGGGCAAGACCGGCACCAGCCAGGTTCGCAACATTTCGGCCGCCGAGCGCGCATCGGGCGTTGTGAAGAACGAGCAGCTTCCGTGGAACCGGCGCGACCACGCGCTTTTCGTGTGCTTTGCGCCGTGGGATGCGCCGCGCTATGCGGTGTCACTGATCGTGGAACACGGCGGCGGCGGGTCGGCAGCGGCAGCGCCCATCGCGCGGGACGTGATCCTGCAGGCCTTGTATGGTGGCCTTCCGCCGCTTGAGGCCTATCCAGAAAGCCAGCGCGACAAAATCGCCGAAGACCGCAAGAACCTGCCGCTCGCCGAACCTGTGACGGGCGAGCCGCCCGTTCGTGATCGGGCCTGAGGGTGGCGCCGTGAGTTTCCTTGAATACAACGTCAAGACGGTGCCGACGGGCTTCCGCAAGGTGCTGTACGTCAACTGGCCGCTGGTCGTCCTTGTCATCGCGGTCGCCGGCGTCGGGGCGCTGATGCTGTTTTCGGTCGCGGGCGGGAATGCCGACACCTGGGCGATGCCGCAGATGAAGCGCTTTGCGCTGGGTCTTGCGCTGATGTTCTTTGTCGCCTTCGTGCCGATCTGGCTGTGGCGGAACCTGTCGCTGCTAGGCTATCTGGTCGCCCTGTTCCTCTTGGTGCTGGTCGAGCTGATCGGCGACGTGGGCAAGGGCGCGCAACGCTGGCTTGACCTTGGCTTCATGCAGTTCCAGCCCTCCGAACTGATGAAGATCACACTCGTGATGCTGCTGGCGGCCTACTACGATTGGATCGAGACCACGAAGGTTTCGCGACCGTTCTATGTGGCGATACCTGCCGTGCTGATCCTTGTGCCGGTGGGCCTTGTGTTGGCGCAGCCGAACCTTGGCACCTCGATCCTGCTGATCCTGTCGGGGGCTTCGGTGATGTTCGCGGCGGGCGTCAGCCTGTGGTATTTCGGAGCCGTCGCCGCGATGGTCGGGGGGCTTGTTGCAGGGGTGTTCCTGCTGCGCGGCACCCCCTGGCAGTTCCTGCACGACTATCAGTACAAGCGGATCGACACATTCCTTGACCCGTCCAGTGACCCGCTGGGCGCGGGCTACAACATCGCCCAGGCGCAGATCGCGCTGGGGTCGGGCGGGTGGAGCGGCAAGGGCCTGATGCAGGGCACGCAGTCGCGGCTGAACTTCCTTCCAGAAAAGCACACCGACTTCATCTTCACCACGTTGGCCGAGGAGTTCGGCTTCATCGGGGCGTTCTCGCTGCTTGCGCTTTATTGCCTGATCATTGGATTTTGCCTGGTGGCCGCGTTCCAGATGCGCGACCGGTTCTCCAGCCTGCTGACGATCGGCATCGCGTCCACCTTCTTCTGCTATCTGGCGGTGAACCTGTCGATGGTGATGGGGCTGATCCCGGTCGTGGGCATCCCCCTGCCGCTTCTGTCCTATGGCGGGTCTGCGATGCTGGTCATCATGGTGGCCTTCGGGCTGGTACAGAGTGCCGATGTCCACAGGCCGCGCTGATCGGAAGGATTCTCTTGCATGACCGTCACCGTCTTTTTCGCCGCAGGGGCGGACCTGTGGGATGAGTATCGCGCGCCTTTGCAGCGTGCCTTGGCCGCGAAAGGCGTGGACGCCGTCGTGACCGACACGGCCCCTGACCCCGTGTCGGTGGACTACATGGTGATCTCGCCCGGTGGAATCGTCACCGACTTCACGCCCTTTACCCGTTGCAAGGCGGTGCTGAACCTGTGGGCTGGGGTGGAGCGGCTGGTGGGCAATGCCACCTTGACGCAGCCCCTGGCCCGTATGGTCATCGACGGGATGACCGAAAGCATGGTCGAGTACGTGGTCGGCAACGTGCTGCGCCATCACCTGGGCCTGGATCGCCACATCGTGAACCCGGACCGCATCTGGGCACCCGAGCCTGCGCCGCCGAACGCGCGTGACCGCAAGGTGACGATTCTTGGCCTTGGCGCGCTCGGGGCGGCCTGCGGGCGGGCGCTGGCGGCGCTGAACTTTCAGGTGACGGGCTGGAGCCGATCAGCGAAGTCCGTGGACGGCGTGCGATGCCTGTCGGGGGCAGAGGGGCTGGCCGGGGCGCTGGCGGGGGCCGAGATCGTGGTTCTGCTGCTGCCCCTGACCGACGACACCCGCGACATCCTGAACGCTCGGCGGCTGGCGCTGCTGGCCAGGGGCGCTTTCGTCATCAACGCGGGGCGCGGCCCGCTGATTGACGACGCAGCACTGTTGGCCGCGCTGGACAGCGGTCAGGTCGCGGGGGCGACGCTGGACGTGTTCCGGGTCGAACCGTTGCCGGGCGATCATCCCTTTTGGCACCACCCCCGCGTGACCGTGACACCGCATGTGGCGGCCAAGACGCCGGTCGAGGAAAGCTGCCGGATGGTGGCCGAGAACATAAGGCGAGGCGAGGCCGGTGAGCCGTTCCTGCATCTGGTGGACCGGGCGCGCGGGTATTGAGGGGCAGGGCGAACGAAGTGTCCCTCAGAGGGACATCGTTAACGGCCGTGTAATCGCAAGCGGTTACGGACGCGATTTAACCAATTGTAAAGACACTGAGGGCCGACGGCACGGGGCGGGGCGGTTTGGCACCCACGCTATCTGAGGCGCGGCGGCTTTTCAGGGTCGCTGCCAGGTGGCGTGCGCTTGGCGGACGGCCCGGCGGCGGCCGGAAGCTCGAACATCAGCGCCACCCGCTGGAACGCCGCCGCCGCCGGATCCTCTGCGCCCATGAACGTCACGTCGATCTCGCCTGCCTCCAGCCCTGAAAACGCCAGCGCCTCGGCCACGGCCCCTGCCAGCGCGGCTTCGGCCCCCGGCGTGGCATCAAGGAACGCCGCCATGTGCCCGCGCCGCCCGCCTTGGTAGGTTACCGCCGCCACCCCCGCACGCAAGGCCAACCCCGCAGCCGCCGCGAACCGGCGGTCCAGCGCGGCGACCAGCGCCTCGGGCAGGCCCTTGGGCGCGGCGAACTCCACCGGGCGGGCTGTTGCCGTCGCGGGTTCGGCGGGCAGCGCGGCGGCCAGCCAGTCCACCGCATCCGCCCCCATCAGGAACGACGACGGCGCGACGCCAAGGTTCAGACCGATCCCCACGCCCTTACCGGCCAATCGCCGCACCAACGCACGGCCCGGCAGCGCGGCGTAGGGCGCGGGGGCGTCGGCGAAGGTGGCAAGTCTGTCCTCGCGGTCGAAGGCCATGACGAACGGGCCGTCCGAAAGGCGGAAGACCTGCGGGGCGGGGGTCTCGCCTGCCTCGCCCTCAGTCAGGACGAACAGCTCCCCTGCCGCAAGCCGTTCATAGAACCTGAGCCGTGCGCCTTCGTCGTCGGGCGCGTCCTCCATTTCCATGTGCAAAAGGTCGAGCGGCGTCGTCTCATCCATCGGCCAGCACCTCGGCCACCCGTGCGCGCAAGGCGGGCAGAAGCTCGTCCCCGAACCAGGGGTTCCGCTTCAGCCAGCCGGTATTGCGCCAGGACGGGTGCGGCAGGGGCATGATATCGGCGCCGAAGTCGCGCCAGCGGGCAACCGTAGCGGTAACTCCTCCGTTCGCCCCCGGCCCAAGATGCCAGCGCTGCGCCGCGCCGCCAACAAGCAGTTTCAGGCGGATATGCGGCAGGGCGTCCATTACCTCGGCATGCCAAGTTGCGGCGCAGCGTGGCGGTGGTGGCAGGTCGGAGCCTTTCGCGTCATAGCCGGGAAAGCAGAAGGCCATCGGCACGATCGCAACGCGAGCGCGGTCATAGAACACGTCCTCGCCCAGCCCCAGCCAGTCGCGCAGCCGATCCCCCGACGGGTCGGTGAACGGTCGGCCCGAGGCGTGGACGCGCGCCCCCGGTGCCTGCCCGGCGATCAGGATGCGCGCGCCAGGGCGGAACCAGACGACCGGACGCGGCACGTGGGCCGTCGCCGTTGCCGCGAAGTCGGGCGCGCAAAGACGGCAGGCGGCGATGCGATCGGCAAGGGGTTCAGGGGAAGCTTGCATGTCGATCCAAACTAGGGCCGGCTATCAGTTGGCGCAATCGCGCAGCGTTCAGCCCCTGATCTGGAAGCCGTCGCCGCCACTTTGGCGATTGTCGCGCTGGGCAGATCGGCGTCATTCCCGATTGCCCGTCCCCCGCCTTTCCCCTATCCCCTTTCAGGCACCCCGGTGGTAGCCCGGGGTCCTGGCCGAACGGAGACGAAGCGACCGCGCATGTACAAAGTCTGGAACTTCGTCTCCACCTACTCGCTGCTGTTGGTCCTTGGTGCCTTGTCAGCCCTTCTGTGGGCGAACCTGTCACCGGACAGCTACCACCACCTTGTTCACTACGTGATCGCCGAAACCGGCTTCATCGGCGAGGCCGAGATCGAGGGCGGTGCCCCGGTGCGGGTGCTGACGCTGCATTACCTTGTCAACGATGTCCTCATGGCCTTCTTCTTCGCGCTGGCTGCGAAAGAGGTGTGGGAGGCCGTGATCCTGGAACAGGGGTCGCTGCGTGGGCGGGCGGCGCTGACGCCTCTGATCGCGACGGCGGGCGGCATGGCGGGGCCGGTCGTGGTTTACCTGGGGCTTGCCGTGGCCTTTGGCATCCTGACCGAGACGGGACACGGCTGGGCGATTCCCACGGCCACCGACATCGCCTTCTCTTACCTTGTCGGTCGCGTCGTCTTTGGAGCGGGGCACCCGGCCATCCGGTTCCTTCTGCTGCTGGCCATCGCCGACGATGCGGCTGGGCTGGCGATTCTGGCGGTGTTCTACCCCACGGGCGAAATCGCGCCCGCGTGGCTGATCCTGTCCTTCGGTGCGGCCGCGACCGCCTACGTCCTGTTCAATTGGCTTCCGGTGCAGCTTGACAGCACCAATCCGCTCAAACCCGCGTCCTCGTGGGTGCGCAAGCGGCTGTCATTCTGGCCCTACGCCATCGCGGGCGCGATCAGCTGGTACGGGTTCCAGGAGGCGGGCATCCACCCCGCTCTGGGCCTTTTGCCCATCGTTCCAGCGATCCCTCATGCCGATCGGGGCTTCGGCGTGTTTGCCGAGGCCGAGGTGCATCAGAAGGATCTGCTGAACGTCATCGAACACAAGCTGAAGGTGCCGGTCGAGATCCTGCTGTTCTTCTTCGGCCTTCTGAACGCGGGCGTCGAACTCAACGCAATCGGGGCACCCACGGCGCTTGTGTTCTTCGGGCTGCTTGTGGGCAAGCCGGTCGGCATCTTCCTGTTCGGCCTTCTGGCGGCCCGTCTTCTTGGTCTGGGGCTGCCAAGGGGCATGACCTTGCGCGACCTTGTTGCCGTGGGCTGTGTCGCCGGGATCGGCTTTACCGTTTCGCTGTTCGTGGCATCGGTGGCGTTCGAGGCGGGACCGGTGCAGGATGCTGCGAAGATGGGGGCGCTTTTCAGCCTTGCCTCGGGTGCCGTCGCAATCCTTGCGGGGCGGATGCTGCGTATACGCCGCGTCGACAGCTGATGCGCCTTGCCGGTTGCGCAAACCGGGCTGCTTTCGACATAGTATCGCCCGAAAAACCGCGTAACATCGGTGTTAACGACAGGCGTGCAAGAACGCGCCGGGTCAGAGGACAGCAGCGCGGGGCACCGCCGGGGCGCATCGGATGCTCGAATTCGTCAACGTCAGCAAGTCCTTCTGGACGGGCCGACAACGCAAGGTCATCCTTGACCGCGCCTCGTTCCGGGTGGAGCGCGGGCGGTCGCTGGGCATTCTTGCGCCGAACGGCACCGGAAAGACGACGCTCATCAACATGATGGCGGGGCTGGAAAAGCCCGACGAGGGGCAGGTGATCCGGTCGTGCCGGGTGTCGTTCCCGCTCGGCTTCATGGGGGGGGTCGTTCCCCGGCACACCGCGAACGAGAATGCCCGGTTTATTGCGCGGCTCTACGGCCTTGATCCGGACTACGTCGAGGCGCATTGCCGCTGGCTTTGCGACATCGGCGAATATTTCGACCGGCCGATGGGCACCTACAGCGCGGGGATGAAGTCGCGCTTCACCTTTTCCCTTCTGCTTGCATTGGAGTTCGATCTTTACCTGATCGACGAAGGCATGCCGTCGACGACCGATGTCGAGTTCAATCGGCGCGCCGGCAGCATCCTGCGCGACCGGCTGCAAAACGGAACCGTGGTGATCGTGTCGCACCAAGCCGCCACGATCGAAAAATTCTGTCGGCAGGCGGCCGTCCTGAGGGATGGGCGGCTGCACGTGTTCGACACCCTGGAAGAGGCCAAGCGGCTTTATGAGTATGATGCTTAAGGCGAAAAGATTCCGCGCCCGGCGTGGCCCGCCCTTCGCTTGGGTGGCCGAAGCAGGGAATGCCGCATCCGGTTCGGCGGCTTCAGGATCGCACCAGCCGCACGACGCTGCAGCGACCGGTGTGGCTGCCCGATCGGCCCAAGCGGCCCAAGCTGCGGCATCCCAACCGGTCGCGCAACAACCCTCTCCGCCGAGCGCCAAAGCGGGCGAAGCACCAAAGCCACCGGCAGGCAACACCCCGGGGCCAGGTCAGGCCGCGACGCCACCCGGCGCCGTGACGCCCGATCCTGGCGGCACCCCGACGGTTCAGACGGCACGCGCCCGTCCTACACCGGCCCAGGCGGCCGCGACCCAGGTTGCGTCGCCCAAACCTCTGCCACAGCGCAGTTCGGCCGAGGATGGATTTGGCGATGAGCCCTTCCCGACGGCAGAGCAGGACATGCTGCTCGGCCCCACGGAACGCAGGGTCGAGGATGAGATCGTCCGCATCCGCGGCGAGGGGCTGACCGCGCGACAGCTGCGCATGGCGCGCCGCGTCGCCGAAAAGCACGGCATAGAGCCTGCCAACGACTATGATGCCGTGCGACTGCTTCGGGCCCGCGGGATCGACCCTTTCGACAGGGCAAGCCTTCTGGAACTTGTGGTTGCGCGTGACAATACGCCCGCCACGACCGACCCCGGCCGCGTGCAGCTGCCGCAGACAGTGAAGCCCGGACAGAACATGCCGGGTCCAAAGGCCTTTGATGACTCGCGCCGCGCGGCAGAGATTCTGAATATCCAAAAGGACATCGCGCGACGCCGCCGCCGCAACTCGCTGATGCTGTTGGTGCGGCTGATGCTGTTCGTGATCCTGCCGGGCCTCGCCGTCGGCTACTACTTCTACCGGATCGCCACGCCGATGTACGCCACCAAATCAGCTTTCGTGATCCAGCAGAACGAAATGCAGGCCACCGGTGTCGGCGCCCTGTTCCGCGGCACGCAGTTCGCGACCACCCAGGATGCGATTACCGTGCAGGCCTATCTGCAATCCCGCGACGCGATGCTGCGGCTGGACAAGGATCTGGGATACAAATCGCATTTCAGCCAGCCCTGGATCGACCCGATCCAGCGCCTGCCCGAGAACGGATCGAACGAGGACGCTTTCCGCATCTACCAGCGGAACGTGAAGATCGGCTACGACCCGTCTGAGGGCATCATCAACATGGAGGTGATCGCCGCCGACCCCAAGGTCAGCCAGAAGTTCGCCGAGGCACTGATCCGCTATGCCGAGGAGCAGGTCGACAAGCTGTCGCAGCGGCTGCGCGAGGACCAGATGAAGGGTGCCCGCGACAGTTTCGTTGACGCCGAGAAGAAAGTCGACGATGCCCAGTCCAAGGTACTGGAACTGCAGGAAAAGCTGGGCGTTCTTGATCCGACGGTCGAATCGAACGTGGTGATGCAGCAAGTGTCGACCTTCGAGGTGCAGTTGCGCAAGAAGGACCTCGAGCTTCAGGCGCTGCTGGACAACCCGGAACCCAATCAGGCGCGGGTCGAGGGCGTGAAAAGCGATGTGGAACGCCTGCGGGCCACCATCGCCGACCTGCGTTCGCAACTGACGAAAGGATCGTCGGGGTCGGCGTCGCTTGCTTCGGTCACCGGCCAGCTTCGCATTGCCGAGGCCGATCTGGAAACACGGCAGGGACTGCTGAGCCAGGCGATGACACAGCTGGAAACCGCCCGGATCGAGGCGAACCGGCAGGTGCGGTACCTGTCGGTGGGGGTCAGTCCTGTCGCGCCTGACGAACCCACCTATCCGCGCAAGTTCGAGAACACGCTCTTGGCCTTCCTGGTCTTCGGTGGCATCTACCTGATGCTGTCGCTGACCGCCTCGATCCTGAGGGAACAGGTCTCGGCCTGACGCGGGAAGGGCACCCATGACCACGATGAAAACCGTGCCGATCGGCGACGTCGCCGTAAGCAATGACCTGCCCCTGACGGTGATCGCCGGGCCCTGCCAGATCGAAAGCGCCGACCACGCCCAGATGATCGCGGGGCGGATGGCCGAAATCTGCCGCGCCGTCGGCGCGGGCTTTGTGTTCAAGGCCAGCTACGACAAGGCCAACCGCACATCCCTGTCGGGTCGGCGCGGTGTCGGGATTGATGCCGGACTTGCGATCCTGGCGGACATCCGCAAAGCGTTCGGCGTGCCGGTGCTGACCGACATCCACGACATCGCGCAGGCGCGCCAGGCCGCGGAGGCGGTGGATGTGATCCAGATCCCGGCCTTCCTGTGCCGCCAGACCGACCTGCTATTGGCGGCCGGAGAAACCGGGGCCGTGGTGAACATCAAGAAGGGTCAGTTCCTGGCCCCGTGGGACATGGCCAACGTTGCGGCCAAGGTCGAAAGCACCGGCAACGGGCGCATCCTGCTGACCGAGCGCGGTGCGTCGTTCGGCTACAACACGCTGGTCGCGGACATGCGGTCTTTGCCCATCATGGCCGCGACGGGCTGGCCCGTCATCATGGATGCCACGCATTCCGTGCAGGCCCCCGGCGGGCAGGGCGGATCGTCTGGCGGGGACCGGCGCTTTGCCCCCGCGATGGCGCGGGCGTCAGTCGCCTTGGGCATCGCGGGGGTGTTTATCGAGACGCATGACAACCCCGACGCAGCACCGTCGGACGGGCCGAACATGGTGCGGCTGGCGGACATGGGGGCGCTGGTCGCGCGGCTGATGGACTTCGACCGGATCGCCAAGGCCGACCCGGTGCGGGTCTAACTGGGCGCAAGCGCCAGTCCCGCACCTTCGGCCACGTAAGGCACATGCCGGTAATCCCGGATAAAGGCGATGCGGTTGCCCTGCCAGTCGAGCCACATGAAATACCGCGGGGCGGGGGCGTCGGGCGGCTCGAACACCGCGATGACCTCGCGCCCTTCGACCCAGGCCGGGGCCAGGCGCAGGCCGGGGGTGCGGGCGTAGATGCCGAAGAACATCCCCACATCCGCCCGGCCCCGCCGTTCGGGGTGTTCCGACTGCCGCAGGCGCACGTCATCGGCCAGCATCGTGCGCAGCGCGTCCCAGTCCTGCGCGTTGAACAGCGCGGCAAAACGGGCTGCGCTGGCTGAGGCAGGGGACGGGGGCGGACCGGCCGGTGCCTCGGCGTTGATCCGGGCCAACCGCTCCCGGCCGCGCGCCAAATGCGCCTTGACCGCATCGACGCTCAGGTCCAGCAGGTCCGCGATATCGGCAAGCGTTTCGCCCAGCACATCCTTCAGCACGATGACGCATCGCTGCGTCACCGGCAAACGCGCAAAGCGCGCCACGGCGGTTCCGACCGACTCGCGGGTAAGAAGCACCTCCTCCGGCCCCAGCGTGCAGTCATCGGCCAGATCGACGGCGACCTCGATCGGTTCGGCGCTGCGGATCGCGCGAGCGCGCAGCACGTCCATCGCGCGGTTGTGGACGACCCGGAACAGCCAGGCCCGCAAGGACCGAAGGTCTGCCAGCTCAGGCGCGGCGACGGCGCGGAGCATCGCGTCCTGCACGATGTCCTCGCCGTCGATGACCGACCCCACCAGCCGCGCCGCATAGCGGTGCAGGTCCGCCCGAAAGGGCATGGCCTGCGCCGCCATATCCGCGACGGCGGGCGGGCCCATATCGGTCAAGCTGCCGCCTCTTCCATCACCGTCACGCCGGAATCGCCGCCCACGCCGAGCGCGACGGCATTTTCGTAGGACGCATCCTCAAGGATTGCCGCGACATGGTCGCCAAAGGCGCGGGGCGGCAGCGGTGTGCCGAACCGAGCGACGAAGGCTTCGGGCGTGATCCCCATCGACGCGGCATAGGCCCCTGCCGCCATGTCGCCGACGCCCGTGCCAAGGATCATCTGTCGCGGCGCCACGGCCTGCACCCGAATGCCAAGCGCCCTGTCCTTCGACAGCAGGCCCGCGTACTTGGCGATGAACCACTGCATCCGCTTGGCCCCCGCATAGCCGCCCGACATCTGCGACCCCGTCACAGCCGCCCCGCTTGACCCAATCAGAACCCGCGCCCCGGGGTCAAGCGGCAGGCGCAATGCTGCCTGCACCCAGTAAAGCGCCGCCTTCACATCCGATTCCCACACGGTCGAAAAGTCCTTCCAGCCGATCTGGTCGATCCGGCCCATCGGCGGCGGCGCGCCCGCGTTCAGGATCAGCGCATCTGGGCGGATGTCGGCGACGATGCGGTGGGCCGTGGCCTCGTCGGTGACATCTGCCGCGATGGTCGCCACGCCCAGGCGGGATGCGACCCTGGCAAGACTGTCCCGCCCGCGCGCGACAATGGTAACCTTCGCGCCCCGGTCCACCAGCGCCTCCACCACGCCAAGGCCCAGGCCGCGGCTGCCGCCGGTGACGACGATTGTCTTGTCCTTCAGGATCATGGTCCTTCTCCCTTGTGGTTGACGGGGAAAGGACGGATGAGCGGCAGGAAAAGAGTCACCGCTTGCCGCGGCATCGCCGCAGCCGGGCGTGGCGGGCCGGTCTACCCCACCCCCGCAGCCGCGCGCCCCGCCGCCCAGCCCGAGGACCAGGCCCACTGGAAGTTGTAGCCGCCGAGCCACCCGGTCACATCCACCACCTCGCCCACAAAATGCAGGCCCGGCACCGCCTTCGCCTCCATCGTGCGGGCGTCGAGTGCCGCGGTGTCCACACCGCCCAGGGTCACCTCGGCGGTGCGGTAGCCTTCCGACCCCTCAGGGGTGACCTGCCAGCGGTGGACAGCCGCCGCCACACGGTCCAGCGCGGCGTTCCCGGTGGCACCCAAGGGGCCGTCCACGCCCGCACGCAGCGCGACCGATTGCGCCAGCCGTTCCGGCAGCAACTGCGCCAGCACGGTGCGCACCGCCGCCTTGGGCGTCTCGTCCCGGCGGGTGCGCAGGGTTGCGGCGGCGTCCTGGGTGGGCGACAGGTCCACCGTCAGGGACGCGCCGTCGCGCCAGTACGAACTGATCTGAAGGATCGACGGGCCCGACAGCCCCCGGTGCGTGAACAGCATCCCTTCACGGAAGGCGGTGCCGTTGCAGGCAACATTCGCCTGGACCGACAGGCCTGCCAGCGCCTGCATCCTCGCCAGAACCTCGCCCCCGAAGGTCAGGGGCACAAGGGCGGGACGGGTTTCGGTCAGCGGCAGGCCGAACTGCGCCGCGATCCGGAGGCCGAGGTCCGTGGCCCCCATCTTCGGGATCGACAGCCCCCCCGTCGCCACGATCAGGCGCCGTGCCGTGATCTCGCCCGCGCCGGTTTCCACGCGAAAGCCGTCGGCGCCCGAGACCCGCGTGACCGGCGTGCCCAGAGCCAATTCGCCCCCCGCCTCGACCAGGTCGGCAACCATCATCCGCACGATCTGCGTGGCCGACCCATCGCAGAACAATTGCCCCAGCGTCTTTTCGTGCCAGGCGATGCCCGCGCCATCGACACGGGCGATGAAATCGGCGGGCGTGAAGCGGCGCAGCGCCGACAGCGCGAACTTCGGGTTCCCCGACAGATAGCGGCCTGGGTCCGCGCCCGACAGGTTGGTGAAATTGCACCGCCCCCCGCCCGAAATGCGGATCTTCTCGCCCGGGTCGCGGGCATGGTCCAGCACGACGACGCGCGCCCCCGCGCGCGCGGCCTCGATCCCTGCCATCAGCCCTGCGGCCCCGGCGCCGAGGACCAGGACATCTGTCTGTCGAACCGGTTCCATGTCGTTCGGATAGACGAGAGGGCCATTCCGGCGCAACCGGTGGCGAGGCCGCTTTTGATCTTGCGGGACCACAGGGCCTTGGATAAGACACCGCCCGAGTTGGGGCGTCGCCAAGTGGTAAGGCAGCGGTTTTTGGTACCGCCATACCTAGGTTCGAATCCTAGCGCCCCAGCCAGCCACTCCCGGTGACGCAGACGTCTGGCGGTTAGGGCTGGAATAGTGTGCGTTTTCCGTGGGTTTGCCGGCTACGCCGAAAGGCTGAGACCGCATTCTGGCCCAAGCCGACGGCTTTCCGCGCCCCGGTCTCAGAGTGCCAATTTCCCGTCTGGCGTTTACTAGAGGCCGAGGCGTGGCGCATTGCGTTCCGATGGCTTTGCGCGTTCAGAGCGTCGTGACGCGCGCCCGCTGCTCAGCCCAGTCCATCGGCAAAGGAAAGCGGAAGATGTATTTCGAGGTGAGGCCGACTGGCTGACGCCCCTGCAGGATCTGCCGGACGATGTCGGGAGCCAGGAAAGCATAGCAGATCGCCTGCTGCACACGGTACTTCGGGATGCCATCTTCGTCCGCAATCTCTGCATAGGTCTTGCCGGCCTTAATTCGGTCGAGCCAGCTGAGGACGGCGGCGACGTTCTCGATGAGCTTGCGGTCGATTGGCTGCGCCTCATTGCCCAGGATGAGCTTTGTCTCCACACCGCGACGTCGCATAGTGAAGGGCGTCGTGACCGCCAGTTGGCTTTGGTCGATGCGGTCCACTGCAACGTTGAGCAGGTCGCCGATCGCTGCCCGACGGAACACGATCGCAAGGTTGCCCGGAGAGAGATCTACGCGATCGATCAGGTCCGCGACGGTGCGCGCCCGAACATCGTTCAGGGCCTCTTCACCGAGGCGTTCCGCCATCCGGCCACGGGCGGCGAGCAGTTCATCTGCGGTCGTATCAGTGATTGTAGCTGCAATGAACGTTGCGGTGCCCAGGTGCGTCACAGCGATCCGGACGACGAGGTCTTCGAGCATCTGCGCATTGAGCCGCCAGCCGGTGATGTCCTTTTCGCCGCTCCGCGCGATCAGCCTGTTCGAGACATAGTAGCGATGACGTATGCCGTTGTCGGTTCTCCCGTGGCTCGGCGTCAGTCGGTTTCCCGTCTCGTCGAAGACCTTGCCGGTGAGAAGCGAGCGGAAGGACGATCCTGCGGTGTCCTTGCCCCGCTTCTTTGTCGTATCAGCCTTCAGCTTGCTTTGCACGGCCTCCCAGACCTGAGGATCAATGATTGCCGGGTGTTGGCCGTCGTGGATCACCTTCCGATGCCGGATGCGACCGGCGACGACCGGGTTGGTCAGAAGGTAGTAGATTTGGCCGCGGTCGAAGGGAGTGCCACCGCTGATGCGGCCCGCCGGTGAGACGCGCTGCTTCGATCGCAGGCCAAGCCGCGCCGCCTCTTCCTTCACCGCCCGGACTGTGCCGTGCTTCAGGTAGAGATCGTAAAGCGTCCGTACGGTTGTGGCCTCCGTCTCGCTAATCTTGAGCGTTCGGCCATCGGCATCGTAGCCTAGGGGGACGTTGCCGCCCATCCAGAGACCTTTGCGCTTCGAAGCGGCGATCTTGTCGCGGATGCGCTCGGCCGTGACCTCACGCTCGAACTGCGCGAAGGAGAGGAGCATGTTCAACGTCAGGCGCCCCATACTCGTTGCCGTATTGAACGATTGGGTGACGGAGACGAAAGACGCCCCTGCCCCATCCAGCCGTTCGACGATCTTGGCGAAGTCGGAGAGCGAGCGTGTCAGCCGGTCGATCTTGTAGACGACGATCTGATCGACGAGCCCCTCGTCCACATCCGCCAACAAGCGCTGCATCGCCGGGCGTTCCAAGGTGCCGCCCGACAAGCCGCCGTCGTCATACTCGGTCGGGAGCAGCACCCAGCCCTCGGCCTTTTGGCTTGCCACGTAGGCGGCGCAGGCTTCGCGTTGGGCATGGAGCGAGTTGAACTGTTGATCGAGCCCTTCCTCCGAACTCTTCCTCGTGTAGATGGCGCAGCGGATCTTTGGCATTGCTCAGCCCTCCCTGACACCTGCCCCCGCGGCGCTTCGGCTGACGAGGCCGAAGAACCTAGGGCCCGACCAGTTCGTTCCGGTGATGCGCTTCGCGATGGAACTGAGCGACCGGTACGTCCTGCCGTCGAAGCGGTAGCCGTCTGGCAGGACCTCAATCCTGTAGGTGCGCCCGTTCCACTCGCGCACGATCTGCGCGCCGGACGAAGGTCCAAGTGCAGCCGCAGCCGCCTCCGGGCCGCGCTTGCCTTCCGCGATCAGCTTTAGCGCCCGTCGCTCCGTGGCCGTCAGCCCGCCGAAGGCCTTCACCTGCCACTCATAGGCGATCACGCGCGACATGAACTCTGGCGAGAGATAGAGGGGCGGAGGAGACCCGAGGGTCTCCTCCCAGAGGCGCTTCAAACCATCGCGATCCAGACCGGCGAGATCGCCAATCCGTCCCGCCCGCGCGTCGCGCTGCATCAAGCTGCTCCCACGTCAGGGGCAGGGACATCCGCCTGGGTCGGTCCAGCGACCGGCACGATCGTGATGCGATACCGTGTCGGCTTGCCGCACTCGCCCTTCTCTGTTTGGACCGCGTGCCCAGCCTTGCGGAGGCCTGACAGCGCCGCGCGAGTCGTGTGCGGCAGCCAGCCGAACGCGGCACTGATCGATGCAAGGTCGATGCCATGCTTAACCGACAGCAACTTGATGAGCTGCTCGCGCTTCGTCAGCTTGGGTTGGTCAGTCGACTGCACGGGCGCCGCGGGCGCCTTTGTTGTCGCTTTGCGGTCCGACTTCGGTTGAGTCAGTTTCTCGTCATCGGCCTCCGACCCTACAGCTTTCGCGCCGATAAGTTCTGCTGCCTTCTTCTTGCTCGCCATGTGAGCCTCCTGTCTGATGGCAGGTGCCACGACGGTCCTGCTACTGACAGAAGCCCGGACATCCGGGCAGAGGGTCTGGCGTTACTCCTCAGAGCGACCTCGACCGACCAACGCTCCGTTTGTGCTGGAAGTCCAGTGGAAAGGGAGGCGTCACTGAGGTCAGGTCGAATGGCAGAGAAGGGCGGAAAGCGGACTTGCGGCAGAGCCGCATGGCACTCGCAACGCTTAGCCGAAGCGGACCCTCAGCCGGGAAAAGCGCTACTCCTAATTGGGAACGAGGAACGCCGGCCATCAAAGGCTTTGTGCACATTCTCGTTCGACATCATACTCGCGTAAACTGCAGCGCTTCAAAGTCGATCAACGGTCGACTGAAGGCGGTCGGGACAGGAGAAAGGTATCAGTTCGATCCGATCCATAGACCTGCGCATCATTGACGACCTCGTCGACTTCGTTCGAGGTCCCGGCTTTGTGCTGGATTTTTCCGATCCAAGCTTCTCGGACTTCTTTGCCTCCGAGTTCAAGGTCAACATCGACGATCCGAAGTACGCGGTGAACGGCGGCTCGAAGGGTAAGCGCCTGCGATATTTCTTGCAGAGGTGCGACGACGCCACCGCCGTCCGTGTGCTGGCCGCGCTTTGGGAGCACCGCAGCGAGTATCTCGCCCGCTCGGGCCGCGCCGACCCGGTCGCCAATGCCGAGACGCGCTATAAGGGCCTGCTCGACCGCCTCTCGGGCAGTGCGTCGCCTCAACGCCCTGGGGCGAACCCGTCGCTTGCTCCTGCCGATCGGCAAGCTGTCGCGACCTTAAAGGCTGACCTGCTTCATGCTACCACGCTCGCGCCCCAAGCGCGCGGCTATGCCTTCGAACGATTCCTCAAAGGCCTGTTCGACGCCTTCGGCCTCGCGGCCCGGGAGCCCTTTCGGCTGCGCGGAGAGCAGATCGACGGGAGCTTCCAGCTCGGAAGCGAGACCTATCTTGTCGAGGCAAAATGGCACGGCAAGCCGGTGGGCGTCGCCGAACTGCACACATTTCATGGCAAGATCGAGCAAAAGGCAGCTTGGACCCGTGGCCTTTTCGTCAGCATCAACGGTTTCACCGAGGATGGTCTTGTTGCCTTCGGACGCGGCAAGCGCGTGGTCTGCATGGACGGGCTCGACATTTACGAGATGCTCGACCGTGAAATTCCGCTCACGGAGGCTCTCGAACGCAAGGTCCGTCGCGCTGCTGAAACCGGTTCGCCGTTCATCCGTGTCCGCAACCTCTTTCCTCAGTGACCGGGAGGAACGAGGATGGCGCAGTTCAATGACTGGTGCGTGGCGGTCGACGGGCTCGTGGGGACCCACCTTCGCCGGGTGATGACAGGACAGGCGGCCCACCTCGCAACCGGTATCCAGGCGACCGCCGCTATCGTGCCCGCCCACTATGCTTCGGAAGAACAGGTGGCGCACGCACTCGCCCGGCTCGGCAAGCCCGCCGCTGCGGCACTGATCGCGGGCAAGTTGCCGACGACTAAGCAAATCCGGTCCGGCGACCTCGGCGAGATCTACGCGACCGAATGGATCGACGCGCATAGCGGCGGCTACCGAGCACCGATCAAGCGCCTGCGCTGGAAAGATCATCGCAATATGGCGATGCGCGGCGACGACGTGATCGGTATCCTTCTCGACGCCCAGTCGCAGCGCCTGCATTTCCTGAAGACGGAGGCCAAGAGCCGCGCCACGCTCACCGCCCAGGTCCTGACCGACGCGCGTGCCGGCCTCGATAAGGATGGCGGGCTGCCCTCGGCCCACGCCTTAGCGTTTATCTCAGCGCGCCTGTTCGAAATCGGCAATCTACAGTTGGCCGATGCGATCGACGACACGCTGCTCAAGCACGGCATCCCGCCGCAGAATGTCCGGCATCTGCTTTTCACATTCTCCGGCAACGCTCCCGACGCGCTGCTGACCGCTTCCCTTCAAGCCTATCCCGGCCCCATCAACCAGTGGGGCATCGGGCTACGCGTGGAGGGGCACGCCGCCTTCATTGGCGCGGTTTATGATCGAGTGATCGCCGATGCCAACAACCCCTGAAGCGATCGCAGCCGACATCACGGAAGCGGCGACCGCCGGCTTTCGGGGGCGACTGATCGCGCGCGGCCAGGCCCGCGCGATCATCTGGCGCGACGGCGCCCTTCCAGCCGACGCTCCGGCCTTCGCCCCCCAGCTCAGCTACGATCTCCATTCCTACGCCTATGCCCTGCTGGGCCTCGGCCTGCGACTTCGCGAGCTCGGCGGCGGGGTTGCCCAAGCGCGCACCGCCTTCGAACAGGCGGCCACCGCGCTCGAGGCGGTGATGGCGAAAGGCGACCGCCAAGAGGTGGATCGCGACTTTCATTTCGTGATGGCCGCTTCGGCGTACCATCTGGCCCATCTATCGGCGCGAGCCTACTCGCTGCTCGCGATCGTCGAAACCGACGAGAACTTTTCGCCTGTGGAGCGGACCCTAGCGCTGTTGATGCGCCGCAATTTCGACGCCCTGCGTTCCAGCGTCTTCGACTACCGCGCCTCCGGCCAAGGCAGCGATGCTCGGATCACCGCGGACATCAAGACCCGACTCGATCAGGCCGAAGCCGTCGCCGCCGCGCCTGAAGACGGCGACGATTTCCTCTTTGACGGTCTCGACGTCGCGCTCACCGACGCATTTATGGCCGCGATATCGCTCTTCCTGCTCGCCCTCGAACGGGGCGAGCGGCCGCTGGTCGACCAGGCGCTGGAACGGCTGCGGATCAGCGTGGCGATCTGCAGCGAGATGAACATGCTGCCGCAATGGTGGGCGCATCGCGTGGCGATCCACCTCCTTTCGGACCTCTGGTCGAACACTTTCCACGAGAGAGTTCCGCTGGAGCCTGCCGGCGGGGCCGCAGCCGACTGGCTGAAGCTGCGCGAGCTATTTATCGCGCTCCTACAGCGTCGCCCGCAAGCAGAGATCGATCTCTGGCCGTCGCAGACCGAGGCGGCCGCGCGGGCGGCCGACCAGTCTGACGACCTGGTGGTGTCGCTACCGACGAGCGCCGGCAAGACGCGCATCGCCGAGCTGTGCATCCTGCGCTGCCTCGCTGGGGGCAAGCGGGTCGTCTTCGTCACACCGCTGCGCGCCCTGTCGGCGCAGACCGAAACCACGCTGCAAGGCACCTTCGGCCCGCTCGGCAAAACCATCTCGTCCCTCTACGGCAGCATCGGCGTCAGCGGCATCGACGAGGACGCGATCCGCGAGCGGAACATCGTGGTCGCCACGCCCGAGAAGCTCGACTTCGCCCTGCGAAACGACCCATCGCTTCTCGATGATGTAGGGCTGCTTGTCTTCGATGAAGGGCACATGATCGGCCTCAACGAGCGCGAGGTCCGTTACGAGGTGCAGATCCAGCGGCTCCTTCGTCGCCGCGATGCACCGGATCGCCGGATCGTCTGCCTGTCGGCCATCCTGCCCGATGGCGACCAGCTCGACGACTTTGCCGCATGGTTGCGCCGCGATCACCCTGGCGGGCTGATCAAGAATGACTGGCGGCCGACCCGGCTGCGTTTCGGTGAAGTGGTGTGGACGTCGCCGACCGCGCGGCTCAACCTGCGGGTCGGCGACGAGCGGCCGTGGGTCCAGCGCTTCCTAACAGGCGCGGCCCCTCCGATTAGGCCTCCACAGAAGCCACGTCGCACTCGCCTTTTTCCCGGCGACCAGCGTGAACTCTGCCTTGCGACGGCGTGGCGGCTTGTCGATGAGGGACAGACGGTCCTGATCTTCTGTCCGGAGCGGCGCAGGGTCGAGCCATTCGCGGATGTAATCGTTGACCTCCATGAGCGCGGCGCGCTGCGTTCGCTCCTCGAGGCCGATCCGAATGTGCTCAGCACCGCGCTTGCGCTTGGCGAGGAGTGGCTGGGCGCTGGCAGCGCCATCCTAAAGTGCCTGCGCCTCGGTGTCGCTCTTCACCACGGAGCACTGCCGACCGCCTACCGCAAGGAGGTCGAGCGTCTGCTGCGTGATAACATCCTCAAAGTCACCATCTCCTCGCCGACCTTGGCTCAAGGCCTCAATCTGTCGGCGACCGCCGTCATCATGTATTCCCTTCATCGCGCCGGCGGGCGGATCGAGACAGGCGAGTTCAAGAACGTGATCGGAAGGGCCGGACGCGCCTATGTCGACGTCGAAGGCATCGTCCTCTTTCCGATGTTTGACGACATCCCCAAGAAGCGGCGGAACTGGGAAGCGCTCATCACCGACCTCGGCGCACGCAACATGGAAAGCGGTTTGGCGCTTCTGGTCTGGACACTCTTGAAGCGTATGCACGCGCGCGTCGGCGGTGATCTCAACCAGCTCGTCGATTATGTCGTCAACAACGCAGCTGCGTGGACCTTCCCCGAAGTCGCCAACGAGAAGCCCGAGGACCGCGAACGCGCGCTCGCCGATTGGGAGCGTCACGTCGCAACGCTCGACACGGCGATCCTAAGCCTTATTGGTGAGAACGACATTCCCGACGATGGCATCGAAGCGGCGCTGGACGACATCCTTCAATCCTCCCTGTGGCATCGTCGACTGCAGCGCCAGGACGCGCCCGTTCAGCAGGTGCTCAAGGCCGGTCTGGTGTCCCGCAGCCGGCTGATCTGGAACCAGTCGACCGCCGCCCAACGCCGCGGCTATTTCCTTGCCGGGGTCGGGCTCACAACGGGCCACGCGCTCGACGCCATCGCCTCCGAAGCCAACCTTTTCCTGATCCAGGCCAATGTCGCGATCCTCGAAGGTGACGCCGAGGCGGCGATCGTCGCGATCACCGGCCTCGCCGAACGGGTCTTCGCCTTCTATCCCTTCACTCCCGATCCCTTGCCGGCGAACTGGCGCGACATCCTGCGCGTATGGCTGCTCGGCCAACCGCTCGCGGCACTGGGGGCAGCTCAAGCATCGGAGACCTTGCAATTCGTCGAGGGCGGCCTGGTCTATCGCCTACCTTGGGCGATGGAGGCGATCCGCGTCCGGGCGGCGGCCAATGGCGATACGGTCGGCATTTTCGATTTGCCGTTGGAGGATCACGAGCTGAACGCAGCGGTTCCTGCTGTCGAGACAGGCACGCTGAATCGGTCAGCCTCGATCCTGATCCAGGCCGGCTTCAACTCGAGGCTCGCAGCGATCAAGGCAGTCACCGATACGACCGCGGCCTTCACCACGGGCCAAGAGCTGCGGCAGTGGCTCAATTCGGATGCCGTCATCGCGTGGAGCGCTCGCCCCGACTGGCCGACCGCCGAAACGAAGGCGATCTGGATGGAGTTCGTGCAAAGCTTCACGCCCACCGAAAATCGCACCTGGTCCGAAAGGCGATACCAGGCGTCCGTCGACTGGCTCGGTACTCCCCCTCCACAAGGCACGCCAGTCCAAGTTCATCAGTGGGGCGGCCAGCCCCGCGTGCTTGCCGCGGACGCGACGCCGCTAGGTAGTGTGCGGGCGGCCCTCAACCCTAATCGCCTTGGGCTGTTAAGGGCGACCGTGGCAGCTGACCCAAGCAGGATCGACATCGTCTATTTGGGACCCGCAGACTTCACCTAGCCTCACGCCATAGAGGTACACCGACATCGATAGTCAGATGCGCCCCCACCGCAGACCATCGGTATGCTGGTATCCCGCGTCAGCTTTGAACGACCGCTCTCGGGATGCTGCACCGCAAAACCCGCTGCCTTGTGACCGTCAGCTAAGGGCCGCGAGCGACCCTCCTTCGGTTCCTTCCTGCAATCTCGTCGATGCGCCGACTCACCATGAGCTGACGATGTCGATGTGAATTGAGTGCGTCGGTATCCACGAAGTCATGGTACGACCTGGTGCCAATCGCGCACTTAGCGGGCTGGTTTGACCATGTGACTAAGCTGCACTGCGTGACCTATCCGAACTCCCGTCAGTTTTCTCGACGCCATGAATGTTTCGGAACCCAGCCCAGCAGGGACCGCGCTCGATCGGTCGAAAGGAGCGACTGGTTGCGCACAAGCCCGCCTCGGACCGGGACATCGGGATAGCATTCCGCCAGCAGGTCTTCGGTCGGGCGATCCATCACGGTATCCGGGCTGGCGATCAGATAGACCTCTAGGCCCGTGGACAGACGCTCCAGCGCCAGCACCGCGGCAGCGGCGCCGTCACGGACGTCGATATAGCTCCAGAAGTTCCAGTATTGCTTGCGGGCGTCGTCCTGTAACGCGGCAAAGCCCGGATAGTCCTCGGGACCCTTCACATAGGAATAGCGGAGCCCGATCATCTTCAGCTCCGGGTCCCAGCGGCAGAACTCGGCGGCCATCACCTCGTCCAGAAGCTTGCCGAGGGCATAGGCGGTTTCGGGGCGGCGCGGCGTATCTTCGTCAATCGGCAGATAGGGGGGCGGGCTGTCGAAAGGAATTCCGGTCAAGGTCTCGGAGCTTGCCCAGACGATGTTGCGCACTCCCGCAGCCCTGGCCGCCCAGAACACGTTGAACGTGATGGTGACGTTCGTGCGGAACAGATGCGCGTTCGGGGCGTTCGACGGGCCAGGGATGGCAGCCAGGTGCAGGACGGCATCGGGCCTGTCCCAGCCGCCGTCGATATGGGTCATGCATTCGATGACCTGGCCATAGTCGGTAAAATCGACCCGGCTAAACCGGCAGAGGGGTTGGCGCGGCGGCACGAGGTCAAGCGCGATGACCTCATGTCCCGCCTCGACCAGTTGCCGCACGCATTCCTGGCCCAGCTTGCCCGACCCGCCCGTGACGATGATCCGCATCGACCCCACCTTAATGCCCGACCGGGACATGTGGAACGTAAGGCGCCTCCAGCCGTGCGACCTGTTCGCCGGTCAGGACCAGATCGAGCCCTGCCAAGATGTCCGTGAACTGTTCGGGCCGCGAATAGCCGATGATCGGCGCGGTCACTCCCGGCCTCGACCGCACCCAAGACAGAGCGACCTGCGCCATAGTCCGCCCGATTTCCTTTGCGACGGCCTCGACCGCGTCGATCACGGCCCGGTCAGCCGCTTCTGTCGCGGCATAAAGCGTCCTCGCATAGGCATCGGTCTTTGCCCGTGCCGTCACCGCCCCCGCCGGGCGAGCGAGCCGCCCGCGCGCGACGGGCGACCACGGGATCAGACCGACACCCTGGTCAAGGCAAAGCGGGATCATCTCGCGCTCTTCCTCGCGGTAGATCAGGTTGATCTGGTTCTGCATCGAGATGAATGGGGTAAGGCCGTTCTCCCGCGCGACTTGCTGCATCTTGGCGAACTGCCACGCGTACATCGTCGATGCGCCGATGTAGCGGACCTTGCCCCAGCGGATCAGGTCGTCGAGGACCTGCATCGTCTCCTCAATGGGCGTCGTCGGATCGAAGCGGTGAATCTGGTAAAGGTCGATGTAGTCGGTCTTCAGTCGCTTCAGCGACAGGTCCACTTGTCGCAAGATTGCCCTTCGCGAAAGCCCTTGGTGGTAGGGATCAACGTCGCCGAAAACCTTCGTCGCCAGGACGATGCGATCGCGGGGCGCGACCGACCACAGAACCTCACCGAGAATCTCCTCCGACGAACCGTCCGAATAGACATTCGCTGTGTCGAAGAAATCTACCCCCGCCGCGATGGCTTGCTCGATCAAGGGCCGCGACTGATCGAGCGGCAGGGTCCAGGGGTGCCCACCGCGATCAGGCTCGCCAAACGTCATGCAACCGATGCACAACTCGCTGACCAAAAGACCCGAACGTCCGATCTGCTTGCGCTGCATGTATCCCTTTTCCATTGCTGCACTGAACTGACGTCCGCACCCCGACTAGACCGCCAAAGTGGCGCAAAAACAAGCTCGGGTGCCGACCGAGGATTGCGCGCGAAGGAGCCTGGGGCGTGATCCGAAAACGCTTCCTTGGTAGCGTCGCAAGGACCACCATTAGCAATGAGCCTTCAGCGAGCGTTAGTCGCGTCCTGCGCCCACCGTCAGTTGTGGGCCGAGAGCATCATCCGCCGACAAGGAGGAAATCGGTCACACTTCCGCCTCTGCAAGAATATCACTTGGCAGATACAACCCGACGCGATTGGATGCATCGAGACCGACCCGTAGTCGCATCCTTGCTGCTGTTTCGATCGGGATTGCTTCCAGGCGCACACCGGATAAGAAGCGCGCGGCTTGCCTCGCCATGACACGCGTCGCATCGGCTAAGCTTGTACCATAAGCGAGAGGGGGACGGAGCCACGCAAGATCGTAGCCGAACATCGTTGGTAAGCCCGCGCCCTGTAACTCCGTCAAAAGCTCTCTACCGAATGTGCTTGTCCGTGGCACCTCGAGCACCGTTACGGCCGGAACCCCGCATTCGAGCAGCGTGCGGACAGCCATTGCAATCTCGTCTCGACCTCCAATCTTAACTGTGACGGGCTGAAGCCCTTGTCCGCGTGCCGCTTCTTCTGCCTCCTCCGCCAAACCCGACGGAACCCCGGAATCCCCGAAGATCCCCAATCTCTCGATGCCCGGCAAGGCCCTTTTCCATAATGCCACCTGCCGTGCAGGCTGGGTCGCCTCGTAGCTCGTCGCACCTGAGACTGGTCCACCACCACGCGATGGAACTAGACCTGCGGCTATCGGATCGAGGACGACGGAAAACAGCAAGGGCACGCGCGCCGCATGTCGCTGTGCGGTCAAGACGCTTACCGCACCGACCACGCACAAAAGATCGACGCCAAGCGCCGCGAGCTCACTTGCAAGTGCCGGTAGTCTGTCCCGCTGCCCTTCGCCAAAACGCTCCTCGATCTGGAAATCGTTTCCTGCTCGGATGCCCTGATGGGCCAGTTCGTCATGAAAGGCACGGTAGCTTGGATAGCTGCGATCGCCCGCCATCAGAAACCCAACGACAGAAGGCTTGACCATCCGCTCCCCCCAACGCACCGGCACCGTTCGCATGACGGTGAGAATAGACGATATCGGGCCAACAGGCTCGATCGATCGGAGCGTGAACGACTGTCCGATAAGGGCCGAAAGCATCCACTGAGTGGGACCTACCGGGCGGGCTTACCCGGATTGAGTTATCCTGCCCTAAGCTGTGCAGGCGATGCCTTCAAGCGCCCCATCCGTAGAGTTACGCTCGTTAACTGATACGCTCACGCCCGCGTCGATGTCGTGGCTTCCTCCGCTCTTAGCCGCCCAAACGCGCCGTAGCGTGAACAGACTACGCCAGATTAGTGAAACGGAGGCCGGGACTATGCTTGCTCGCCAAGACTACCCAAACAAATCAACATTGAGCCAGTGTTGGCAGGAGAAGGAACTCTTGGAATGATCCGACCTGCTTCCGTCGACGACGCCGCACTTCTGGCTGAGATTTTTGATATCTCGAGTGACGGAATGCCTCGAAAGGTCTGGGCCGCTCTCGCTGGGACTGGCCAGTCCATTTGGGAGGTCGCCGAAGCTCGGGTTAAGCGCGACGTCGGGGACTTCAGTTATCGACGCGCTTGGGTGCTCGTCGACAAAAGCTGCATAGTTGGGGGATTTTTCGGAGGGGTTCTTCCGGACAAGCCTGCAGAGCTAGCTCCGGAGGACGACCCAGCTCTTGGCCCGTTCCAGGAATTACAGAACATCGCCTGCGGAAGCTGGCATCTGGACGCGCTAGCTGTCCTGCCCGACCACAGACGGATCGGGTTCGGCACGAAACTCATTGCTGAGGCGATTAGCATTGCCCGGAGGTCGGGTTGCACAGAATTGACGCTGATACTCATGTCAAACAATCAATCTGCTGCCGCTCTGTATGCACAAACTGGACTGACTGAACGGGCCCGGCGCCGCTTTGACGCAAACGGATGGCCCGGTACCGGCTCCGATGCAATTCTGCTCTCGATGAAGCTCTGACGAGAGCCGAAGAATTCGTTCAGCCAATCCAGCCAAGTCGCGTCTCGCGTGGCGGTGGCGTTGGGCGCAGCTTCGTGACAGCGCAAGCGTTGTTTCAGACCGCCCTGCGAAGGGCGGTCTGATCTGGCAGAAACTAGGCCCTCCTGACCCGCACCTCCGACGTGCCTTTCAGCGCGTTGCTGTAGGCGCAGATCCGACGCGCTTCGGCGATGACACGGTCCGCATCAGGCTCGGACAGGCCCGGCAGCGCTGTGACAAGGTCTGCCTTAATCCCGTATGCACCAGAGTCATCGACCGTCAGGGTGACCGTCGCACTGACGGAGATGTCGCCTGGACTAAGCTTCATGGTCCTTGCGGCGAACGCCAGCGACGACGTGAAACAGGCTCCGAAGCCCGCCGCAAACAGCTGCTCGGGGTTTGTGCCCTTACCGGATCCGCCGATGACAGTAGGCAAGGCCAGTGAGACCTGAAGCTGGCCATCGTCCGAGACCGCGCGGCCGTCACGTCCACCAGTGACCGTCACGAGCGTCGTGTAGATATCCTTTGCCATGGCAATCACCGATCCGCCGGTTTCGCCGCGAGGTCGTAGAAGACCTGCGGCATGCCTTGGACACCCAGTTGCGTGAATGCACGCGGCCAGTCGAACTGGTCCCAATGCTCGTAAAGCTGTCCGTCGCGGACGTCCCAGACATCGATCGCGTCGAACTCGAGCTTCTGGCCCTTGGGCTCGATGCCAAGGAGCGGCCCGCCGGTCAGAGTTCCCTCCCAGGTCCAGCGTGTGACCACGCGATCCTCAGTGGCGAAAACATCGTGCAGCGTAAAATGCGCATCCGGCATCGTCTGGTAGATCACCGGAATGAAGTCGATCAGACCCTGGCGCCCTTCGGGCACGAGCGGATTGTGCTGGATGTAGTCCTCGGCGACGAGGACCTTGAGCATCTCGATGCGCTTCGCCTGGTCGGCCTCGTTCAACATCACGTCGGAGAAGCTGCGACCGAGCCATTCATTGTAGGCGACCGTTCCCGGCGCATCCGGGGGAGGCGGAAGAAGGTCCGAGGACTGCGCGAGTGCAGGCAAAGCGATACCGGCCGCCACAAGGGCAGAGAATAACATATTCATGGTGCGATCCATTCTGCGGCCGAGCGCCGGCCGAAGCGACGGCGAGGAACGCTTCGCCGTGCAGCTGCAGTAAATGATCGATCAGTCATGAACAACTGAAATTCGTGATTGATCGATCACAAAAACGTGCTGGGCGCTGGCATTCGGCGTAGGCTACACATCGTGCGAAGGGAAGCGTTTGATGCCAAGACCGAAGGCCTACGATGAGAAAGACGTCCTGAATGCGGCGATGCGCGTCTTCTGGCGCAAGGGCTATGTCGGCACGTCAATGGCCGACATCTATGCTGCGACTGGCCTGAAGCCAGGCAACCTCTATGCGACTTTCTCGGACAAGGAGACGCTCTTTCAGCGCGCGTTCGAGGTCTACGCCCAATACTTCCGGGACAGCATGCCCAAAGGCGTGTCAGGAAAGGTTGCCATCGACGCGTGGATCGACACTCAAGCTCGCCTTGCGATGGAAGACGAAGAGCGGAAGGGCTGTCTGATCGTCAACACGGTCACCGAACGCGACGCGCATTCTCCAAAGACGCAAGGAATGGCGGCCGCCCGTTTAAACGAGATCACACAATTCTTCCGGGACGAGCTCGAGACTGCCCGGCGCAACGGCGAAGTTGCTGCCTCAAGCAACATCGGACGCATGGCTGCTGCCCTTACGGGTTCCGTAGTCGCGATCATGTCGCTCGGACGTGGCGGAGCCGACGCTTCGGTCATTCGGCACATAGCAGAGGCAGCTAAGTCCGCGGTGGTTTAAGCGAGCCACTCGACTTGAGCTCCCGAAATTTCATAGGCCCCTTAAAGTCCGCTGTTTGCTCAAAATGCCAATGTTCGGCGCATCGCCCATGTCTGGCCTTGGGCTGCGACCGTTACTCGGGCGATAGCCGAGATCGGACGTGAAGCAGACATTCAGCAGATCCCGTGTAAACGTCAGCTAAGGGCCGACAAGTGTCTGACGGCCAGGCATGAACAGCCCCAGGGCCAAGACTGTCTTATGCGGAATTGCGCAGGCCGCGTTCGAAGTGCTCGAGCCTGCGATGCACTGCTAGGAGCGCAAGCGGAATCCAAAGCCTCTCCGCGCGTCCCATAGTCATCATCGTATCAAGTCTACAGCGCGAGCTTCGTCCAAGAACCATTTCTCATCGACGAACGAACGCACGCTTCAACAAAGGCAACGCCTTCGAGCCCGTCCTTTATGCCCGGGAAGGTACACCACCCTGGCACTGCCGTTCCGTCACGTCGTGCAAAGATAGCCCGAGCCACCTCTGTGTAGATGCTAGCAAAGCCTTCGAGATAGCCTTCCGGATGGCCGGACGGTATCCGCGTCACGCGAGCGGCCGACTCTCCCGTTCCCGGGCCTCCGCGCGTCAGCCGAAACTTGGGTTGGCCGATCGGTCCGACCCAAAGATGGTTGGGGTTCTCCTGCTCCCATTCGATACCGGCCTTTGTGCCGAACACGCGGAGTCGCAACCCGTTTTCTTGCCCTGATGCGACCTGCGAACACCACAGGACCCCACGTGCGCCAGTGGTGTAACGCAAAAGCACGTGCCCGTTATCATCGACACGCCTGCCTGGCACGAAGCTTTGCAGGTCTGCAGATAGCTCGGCCAGGGTCAGCCCGGTCACAAAGCCCGCCAGGTTGAAGGCGTGTGTCCCGATGTCTCCGATAGCGCCGCCCACGCCAGACCGCGCCGGGTCGGTCCGCCATTCGGCCTGCTTCTGCCCTGTCGTCTCGACCGGCTCAGCCAGCCAATCCTGCGCGTACTCAACGTTCACCAGCCGGATGTCGCCGAGCGCGCCGTCGGCGATCATCTCCCGCGCCTGCCGGATCATCGGATAGCCGGTATAGTTATGGGTCAGCGCAAAGATCACACCCGACTTCTCTGCTGCGATCGCCAACTTTTTTGCCTCTGCCAGCGTCGCAGTTAGAGGCTTGTCGCAGATGACGTGGATGCCGCGCTTCAGGAACTCGATCGCCACTGGCGCATGCAAGTGATTGGGCGTGACGATCGACACAACCTCGATCCTGTCTTTCCGCCTCGCCTCTTTCCGCGCCATATCGACATAGGACGCGTAGCTTCTTTGGACGCCAAGGTCCGTCGCTGAGGCCTTGGCCCTGTCCGGGTCCGACGAAAACGCTCCGGCGACCAGCTCATACTGGTCATCGATGCGGGCCGCGATCCGGTGGACACCTCCGATGAAGGCGCCATGACCCCCTCCCACCATCCCAAGCCGCAATCTTACGGTGCCCGGGCGTTCCACATGGGCCATAGAGGCGTCTCCTCGGTCTTTTCTGCCGTGGCGGGGCTGCACGCAGGTAGGCGTCCCCTCCGATATGGCTGCCTGCGGGTGCGCAGTCAGGGAGCCGATATGCCGTTTTCAGACGGATTGCTCAGCATAATTAGCGGCCGGATATGCACGGGCCGCGCCAGCAGGCGCTCAAGCTGGCTGAACAGGGGTTTCAGATGCGGCATGGCCAAATGTGCATCGAGTGCCGTTCGGTCCACCCAGTTTTCATAGAAGACGAACACGCAAGGGTCAGCGGCATCGACGTGGAAGTCATAGTTGATGCAACCCGGTTCGGCGCGTGTGGGGGCAACCTGCATTGCCAAGAGATCCGCCAATTCCTCGCGCGTTTCCGGACGGGCGATGACGGTTCCGATGATCGTGTACATGGCTCAGGCCCTTTTCTGGCTGAGTGCAACCGCCAGGATGATAATGGCGCCGCGGGCGATCAGTTGTTGACTGAACTCCAGCCCCATCAGAATCAGACCGTTGTTGATCAGCCCGATCATCAGCGCGCCGACGATCGTACCCACGACCGTGCCCTTACCTCCGAAGAGGCTGGTTCCTCCCAGGACCGCTGCGGCGATGACCGAGAGTTCGTCCCCTTCGCCCAATTGGAATCGCCCCGATTGCAGGCGGCCTGCATAGAGCATTCCGGCAATTGCTGCGGCTGAGGACGACAAAACCAGAACTCGGAACTTGATATTGGCCGTGTCGATGCCCGAGTAGCGGGCGGCCGTCTCGCCGCCGCCCGTAGCCAGGACCTTTCTGCCAAAACCGGTCCGGCGAAGGACAAAATGACCGATGGCCCCTATGACCGCCATCCAGACCAGCAGGACCGGGATCGGCCCGATTTTGCCGCCGCCGAATACCCAGGAATACCAGGGCGACAGGATCGGCACTGCGGCGGTTGCCGAAATCCACATGGCGACCCCCTTGGCGATGCCCATCATGGCGAGCGTGGTCAGGAAGGACGGAATCCCCACCCGGGTAGTTAGCCAACCATTGAAGCAGCCGACCGCGATTCCGGTCGCAATTCCGGCGAGAACGCCGGCAACCGGCCCTGCCACGGCGATCGCCATGGCAACCGTCACCGTCGCAAGCCCGGCCACCGCCCCGATCGACAAGTCTATTTCGCCCGAGGCCAAAACGAAGGTCATCGCCACGGCCATCACCGCGATCATCGCGGTCTGCCGGATGATGTTCAGAAGGTTTGTCGGGTTCAGGAAGCCTTTGTCGGCTAGCGTCACGGCAAAGACCGCGAAGATCACGACGAAGCCGATATAGATGATGTTCTGCCTCCAATTGGTGAAGAAGCCGCCAAAGGGCACGGTCGATGCGTCAGCCATCGCTGGCCTCCTGTGTTGGAGTGGAAATGGCTTTCTGTATCTCAGCCTGCAGGCGCCGCTCGGCACCCTGAAGGCGGTGACCGGGGTCAGGCTCAGAGGGATCGTCCAGGGTTGCCCGGTCGATCATCTGGTGCGCGCGCCCATCGGCCATAACCAAGATGCGGTCGCAGGCTGTCAGAAGTTCCGAAAGTTCAGACGAGATCATCACGATGCCCTTGCCCTGCGCGGCAAGATCGCGGACTAGCCGGATGATCTCGGCCTTCGAGCCGATATCGATCCCGGCAGTCGGTTCGTCCAGGACCAGGATTTCGGGATCGGTGGCCAGCCATTTGCCGATGACCACCTTCTGCTGATTGCCGCCCGATAGCGTCGAAACCGCATTGTCGCGGCTGGCGGTCTTTATCTTCAGCCGCTGGATCATCTGATCTGTCAGGGTTTTCGCCTTGGCGCGGTCGACCACGCCATGTCTGGATATCCGGTCCAGAATCGACAGGACCATGTTGGTGGCCACCGAATGGGCCGGAATGATCCCTTGCGTCGCTCGCGCCTCGGGGACTAGCGCCACGCCCGCGGCGATGGCGTCCGACGGGCGGCGGACCTTGGTCGCGCGGCCCTTTATTCGGATTTCACCCTTTGTCGCGGGTTCGATCCCGGCGATCACTCGCGCCAGCGCCGACCGGCCCGAGCCTAGAAGTCCTGCCAGACCCAGCACTTCCCCCCGATGCAGGGCGAAACTGACATTGTCAGGCTTGTGCGGGCCGCTCAGGCTGACGGCTTCAAGAAGGACTTCGCCACGCGATGCATCACCGCGCGCGACGTCGGCCAGCCCTTTCGAGCGCTTGCCGACGATGTGTTCGATCATCACGTCCAACGGAAGTTCCGCCATGGGTGCCGTGATCACATGCCGCCCGTCGCGCAAAATTGTCGCTCGGTCTGCGATCCGCGCGATTTCGTCCATGCGGTGGCTGACATAGATCACCGCTACACCCTGTGCCTTCAGCTTTCGCAAGAAGGTGAACAGCCGTTCGACATCCGAAACGGCCAAAGCCGTCGAAGGCTCGTCCAGGATGAGCACTTTGCTGGACTGGCTGATCGCCTTGGCAATTTCGGTCAGCTGCTTTTGCCCCGCACCCAAATTGCCCACGAGGGCCTTCGCATCGACCTTGACCCCGAGCATGTCGAAAATGCTGGCGGCCTTTGCCTCTGACTCCGCGTCGTCCAGCCAGCCCCGTGCCGTCCGCGTCTCCCGCGTCAGGAAGATGTTCTGCGCCACGCTCAGGGTCGGGACGAGGCTCATTTCCTGGAAGTTCATCGCGATGCCGGCAGCGCGCGAGGCTTCGGTCGAGTGCGTGGTCAGCGGAACACCGGCCACCTCGATGGTGCCGGCATCGGGCTTGTGGACGCCGTTAAGGACTTTCAGAATTGTGGATTTCCCGGCGCCGTTGCCGCCAAGAAGGGCGTGGACTTCGCCGGAAAGGACCTCGAAGTCCACGTCATCCAGGGCCTTCACACCCCCAAAGGCCTTGGAGATTCCCTTCATGGCGACGGCGCGCGTCATTTCCCCACCGCCTCCCACAAGCCGGTTTCGCCCGACCGCAGCAGCGCGTCGGCGACCAGTTCACAGGCGAGGCCGTCGTGGAAATTCGGTGAAGGCTGCTTGCCCGTTGCGATGGCGCTGAAGAAGTCGTGGCATTCCACGATCTTCGTTTCCGAATAGCCGATCCCAAGACCCGGGATCGGCCAAAGGCCCGTCCCATAGGGGTGCGCCGGGCCGGTATAGACGGTGCGAAAGCCGCGCGCATCCGCCGGGTCATCGGCGAACATTACTTGCAACTCGTCACGGCGTTCGTAGTTGAAGGCAATCGAACCCTTGGTGCCGTGAATTTCCAGCGTGATGAAGTTGTTGCGGCCCCAGGCGTTGCGTGTGGCCTCGAGCGAGCCGATTGCACCGCCTTCGAACTTCAGCATCGAGACGACTTCGTCGTCGACATCCACCTCGGCACGCTCGCCGCCCGTGGATTTCTCGGAGGCGCCAAGCTTGTCGACCCCGCCCTGCTGGATGGGGCGTGTCTTCACATAGGTCCGGGTCAGCGCGTTGACCGAAGCAATCGGGCCGACGAGGTAGTGGGCAAGATCGACGACGTGGGTGCCGATGTCGCCCACCGAACCGGACCCGGCGATCTTTTTCTGGAAACGCCATGACAGGGGGCCGTTCTCGTCGGCCGACCAGTCCTGCAGGTAGGTGCCGCGGAAGTTCAGGATGCGGCCGATGCGGCCTTCGTCGATGTACTTCCGGGCCAGTGCAACAGCGGGCGTCCGGCGATAGTTGAAGGCGACCATATGGATCACGCCTGCCTGACGAACTGCGTCGGCCATGGCGCGGGCCTCGTCCACCGTGCGGGCCAGCGGCTTTTCGCAGATGATGTGCTTGCCAGCCTTGGCGGCGGCGATGGCGATTTCGGCATGCGCATTGTTGGGCGTGCAGATATCGACCACGTCGATATCGGGCCGGGCCACCACGGCGCGCCAGTCGGACGATGCCTCGTCAAAGCCGAACCGCTGCCGCGCAGCCTCGGCCGCCCCGTCGGTAATGTCCACGACGACCTTGCGATATGGGATCGCCGGGGCAGGCCAGAAGAACATTGGCATGGAGGCGTAGGCCATGGCGTGGGCCTTACCCATGAATCCGCCGCCGATCATGGCGACATTCATCGTCTTGGTCATCGTCTGTATCCTCAGCAGATTCAGGGGCCTGAAAGGGCGCGGGCGGGGGAGCATCCGCCCGCGCCCAGGGGTCAGTTCGACATCGCCGACTTGATGTTGTCGGTCGCCTCGGTCGAGTAGACCTGTTTCCATGCATCGAGAAGGTTGTCGTGGCTGACCGGCAAGGCGGGCAGTGCCACGAAGGCCGGAGCTGCCTTGCCCAACAGGCCGTAGCCGGCGAGCTTCGCCTCGACCACGCCCGCGTCATAGGGGCGCTGTGCGCCGAGGCCCTTGACGAAGCCGTTCTGCGCCATCGAGATCGCGACGTTCTCGCCCAGGTCGACCGTGGTGATGATCAGGTCATCCCGGCCCGCGTTGCGCGCGGCGGAAATCACGCCCTCGGCCGGTACGTCCCAGACCGCCCAGATGCCCTGGATTTCCGGGTGCGACGTCAGCATGGCCCCGGCCGCCTTTTCGGCATCGCCCGAGAAGTCGGGACCGCCGATGCCCTGTTCATCGACGATCTTGATGTCGGGATAGTCCGAAGCGATCGTCGCCTTGAAGGCGTCATAGCGCTGCCGTGTCACGAAGAAATCGGCGGCGTGGAACACAAGCCCGATGTTGCCCTTGCCACCCAGGGCCTTGGCCATGAGGTGGGCTGCGGCGACGCCGTTGCCGTAGTTGTCGGCCGAGACGACAGAGATGTAATCCTTGCCCGCCGTCATGCCCGCCGCCACGTTGTCCATAAACACGATCTTGATACCCGCGGCAGCCGCAGCTTTGTAAGCCGATGCTGTGGCGGTCGGATCCGTCGGGATCGACACGATGATCGAGGGCTTCTGCGCCATGATCGTCTCGATGTCCGACACTTGCTTGTCCGGCTTGAAGCCGGCATCGGTGACGGCGATCACCTCGATCCCCATGGCCGCGAACTGGGTCTGCAACCCGTTGACTTGCGCCCGGCTCCAGTCGTTGCCGCCGTAGTGCAGCACGATGGCGGCGGTCGCCTTCATGTCCTTGATCTTGGCAAGCTCCTCGTCCGTCAGAACGATATCGGACGCGGGCGAGGGATCTTCCCCGTTCGGGCCCTTGGACAGCACGGTCTCCACCAGCTTGGCCAGCGCCTCCTCCGGTCCGGCAATAGCAGGGGTCATGGTGGCCATCAGCGCAAGCAGCGCCGCGCCGCCCAAAAGGCTGCGTCGAGTAATCATGGTCTTCCTCCCAGTCAGGGGCGATGCCCCGGGTTGTCAGTGGGTTTTCAAGTATTCCATGCTGATCCGCGCCCCTTCGGCGGCGTCGGGCCACGCATCGAGTTCTGTGCAGACCCAGCCGTGATAGCCGGTGTCGCGCAGCGCCTGCAGGATCGGGGCGGTCGGTATGTCGCCACGATCCAGCGGGGTGAAGGCGAAGGGGTCACGCCGGAACCCCTTCAAATGGACATAGGAAATCCGGTCCGCATGGTCGCGGATCAGCTGGGCCGGATCGCCCCCGCCTGCTGCCAGATGCGCGGTGTCCGGGCAGAAATCGATGGCGGTCAGGTCGAAGATCTTTGCCACGCTGGTCGGCCCTTCGACAATGGTCGACAGGTGCGGGTGATAGTGCGCGCGCAGGTTGCGGGCTGCGGCCATATCCTTCACGCGGTCGAGCGCCGCCGCCAACTTGTGGTAGTCCGCCGCCCGGACGCCATCGAACCGCTTTGCACCGCCACCCACCACCAGATGCGGCGCGCCGAGTTCGGCGGCGCGGTCGGCGGCGCGGCTGACACGGGCCAGTTCCTCGGGCAGGATGTCATCGAATATGAAGTTGCCCCCGGCGTAAACGGCAACCAGTTCCAGACCGGATTGCGCCAGAAGGCTGCGGAACCCGGATGCGGAATGATCCAGCAGGTTCCCGTCGAATACCTCGACGCCCGCGTAGCCAGCTGCGGCGATCTCGGCAAAGGCGCGGTCCATCTGGCCGAAGGTCCGATAGGCGAGCTGGGTGATTGAGGTCACACCGACGGCATCCCCGCCTAGGACCCCCCAGCAATTCGCATGATAGGCCAGCTTCCAGTCCGCCATGTTCCCCTCCCGACACGGCCCAACCAGCCGATGGCGGCGTTCTTATGCCGTTTCAGTAGTCGATGCAACATATTTAGCGCTTTAGGTGTCCAAGTTCTGCTGATTTAATACATAAGTGTCCTCTTGATCCGAAGAACTCTCCAATCTAACTAGGAAAAACGGAGGGCGCATGGCGCATGACATGACTGAGGCACCCGGCACAACTCGAGGCAAGGGACGCCCTCGCGTTGCCGAAACGGCAGCACCGTCGCTTGTCGACTTGCTGAACCTGATTCGCGCCGACGATCCGACGACCCGACAGGAACTGGAGAGGAAAAGCGAACTGGGCCGTGCCGTAGTGGCCGATCGGCTGACAATGCTGGCTGACCTCGGCCTGATCGACGAAAGCGAACTGGGAACTGCCACGGGTGGGCGTGCGCCACGACTTGTCCGCCTTGCAGCCAAACGAGGGAGGATCCTTGTCGCGACGCTGGATCAGTCATCCCTCGGGGTGGGCGTGGCGGACCTGGCCGGTAGTCTTCTGACCGAGCACCACGAGGCGTTCGATCTTATGGCGCCGCCGCAGATCTTTGCCGAACGCCTGATCACGCTGTTGCGCTGGTCGCTCGACCGTCAGGATTCGCCGGCAGGGCTTTGGGGCATATCCCTGTCGGTGCCGGGCACGGTTCCGAGTTCAGAGGGGCCATTCCTGACCAACACGCCGCCCGCGCTGCCGGCGTGGGAGGGCTTTCCGCTGGTCGAGATGCTCACCCGGAACTTTGACGCACCCGTCTGGATGCGTTCGTCGGTCGAAGCAATGACGATGGGCGAACTGCATGGCGGGGCGGGGCAGGGCATCGGCGCGATGCTGTTTGTCAAGGTCGGACGTCGGATCGGGGCCGGGATCGTAACCGAGGGCCGACTGTTTCGGGGGGCTCAGGGTGCAACCGGCCTGATCGGAGCCTTGCCAGTACACCTGGGCGACAGGACCGGCACGCTCGACAGCATGGCCGGGTCAGAAATGATCCTGCGCGAGGGCCGCCTTGCTGCCGAAACAGGGCGCAGCCACATCCTTGCCGATCAACTGCGCCGCGGAAGTGAAATCACCGCCATTGACGTGGTGCAGGCCGCCCAGTTGGGGGATTCCGCCTGCGTCGACGTCCTGACGACGGCCGGGCGTCTGATCGGGCAGGTCGTGGCCACCCTGACCAACTCGCTGAACCCCGAGCTGATTGTCCTTTCGGGAAGCATTGTTCAGACCAACGACTTCATTCTCGCCGCTGTGCGCGAGGCCGTTTATGGCACCAGCCACCCGCTTGTGACGCGTGACCTGCGGATCATCCGCAGCCAGATGGGATCTTCTGCCGGTCTGGTTGGTGCCGCCCGCATGGGCACGGAGCTTCTGTTCGCCCCGGGCTATCTGAAGGATTGGGTGATGCAGGGCGCGCCTGCGCGGCACCCCGGATTCGTGGCGTTCCGGTCGAGACTTGACGACCCTTCAGCGCAGCCCGCCCCGCCCATACCGCCAACCAAAGGAACGCCATGACGATCTCTGGACTCGGTCCGCACGGGGAACGTGCTGCGCCGCCCGAGCGGGTAACCCTTCTTCCCGAGGACCGCGAAGCGGCGAGGTCGCGCGCCTTCCGTTTGGCCGTCGTTCTGCACACGCTGGAAAGCGACTGGGCGCGCCAGCAAATGTCGGGCATCGTCGGCACACTGGGCGATTGCGGCACGGCCGTGACCCATGTCATCGACTGCGCCTTTGCCCCCGACCGACAGGTCAAGGCGTTGGACGACCTTCTGGCGCAGCGCCCCGATGCGGTCATCTCGCTGCCTGTCGCCAATCAGGAGGTCGCCCTCGCCCATGCACGGCTTGCCGAGGCCGGGATCAAGCTGATCCTTCTGGACAACGCCCCGACAGGGCTTTTGCCGGGGCGGCACTATGGAACACTTGTCTCGGCGGACAACTTCGGACTTGGCCTCATTGCGGCCGAAGGACTGGCAAACCAGCTGCCCGAAGGGGCCGAGGCCGGCCTTCTGGGCTATGCCGCCGATTTCTTCGCCACCAACGAACGTGAAATCGCCTTCACCCGATGGATGCAGGCACATCGCCCTGACGTGACGATCTGCCATTACGCGTTCGGCCGCATCGAAGAGGCAGAAACCTGTACCCGGACGATGCTGTCGGCCCATCCCGCCCTTGCCGGCCTGTTCGTTGTCTGGGACACGCCCTCACTGAAGGCTGCCGACGTCGTGCGCCAACATCCCCATCCGGTCCCGATTGCCACGGTGGATCTGGGCGAAGATGCGGCCATCAGTCTGGCCCAAGGCGGACCCATTGTCGTCATCGCGGCGCAACAGCCCTATCTTCAGGGGGTCGCTGCCGCACAGACCACGATTCTGACCCTTCTCGGACGTCCGACTCCGGCATGGGTCGCCCTACCCGGCATCGCCGTCAATCAGGCCAATGTGGTCGAAAGCTTTCAGCGCATCTGGCGCAGCCCTGCGCCAAACACGGTGCTTCGGGCCGTTGGCCTGATCTGAAAGCGCCCCGAGGGGGATTTCGCGCAGTGGCTTGGGGTCAGACGGCGACCCGCGTCCCTGTCTTGGCTGAGGCGGAAATGGCGTCGAGGACGCGCATGTTCAGCGTGGGGTCATCAGGCGCAAAGGGAAGGGTGTGATTGCCCAGGACCGCATCTGCAAATGCCTCGACCATCAGCCGGTAGTGATCGATGGAGGGAATTGTCTCCTCTGTCCGACGTCCATCCGCGTCAACGATGGTGACGATGGTTTCTGATACCCGCGAACCCAATCCCGGAATTATTCCGCGCGGCACGTCGATCACGCCCTTTCGGCCAACGATACGGTAGAACCCCTGGCCGTTCCCGCGGAATGAGCAGCTGATGCTCGCCGTTCGCCCGTCCGGAAAGTCGAGTATGGCGGCCGCGTCCGTGTCCACGCCGAACGCAGGGTCAATGGCCCAGCGCGCAACCACGGACGTCGGTTCCGCCCCAAAGACGCTTCGCGCGATGTGGACCGTGTAGCACCCCATGTCGAGAAGCGCTCCGCCGCCTTTTGCCGGATCAAAGCGGACGTTCTCCGGATCGGTAGGCGACATCAAGTCAACAGAGAGGTGCGCATGGACCTCGACAGGGTCGCCGATCATGCCGCTTTCGATGATCGCCCGGACGCGTGCGTGCTGGGGATGGAACCGGTACATGAACCCTTCGAGAAGCGGCACGCCTCTCTTGGCGCAATATGCGACGACCTCGGCAGCTTGCCCAGTATCCAGGGCAAGCGGCTTCTCGCAGAGGACAGCCTTTCCCGCATCTGCCGCACGTTTGGTCCAGCGGGCATGCTCGTGGTTGGGAAGCGGGATGTAGACCGCTTCGATGTCGTCGCGCTGCAAAAGCCCGTCGTAGCCATCGACTACCGCGATCCCTGCCTGTCGCACCCAGTCCGCCTTTGCAGGGTTGCGTGAGGCGACGGCAACGACCGTCGCATTTCGTGACGACAGAATCGCTGGGACCACCGCCACACGGGCGATTCCTGCCGCACCAAGGACGCCGATATGAAGCCTTCGGTCCATGTGTCGCTCCGAACAACTTGCAGGCAGATTAGCTGGACATCCCGCGGCATGGGGGCGCGGCCCGACGATTGTTAATCGATTACCTATCGCTACCTTCTCAGCATTGTGGCGTCAACCGACGGGAAGCTGTTAGGTGCGACCGCAAGGTTGACCGGTGGATAGGACGGCATGGCGACGATCAAGGATGTTGCGGCGAGGGCGGGTGTATCAGTCGCGACCGTGTCGCACGTGATGAACGGTTCTCGCTTTGTCACGGAAGAGACGCAGAAGAGGGTCACCCAGGCAATCGCCGACCTCGGCTACAGGCGCGACGGGATCGCACGGAGCCTTCGCCGCAGCCGTACCGGTACCATCGGCGCTGTCGTTTCGGACATCACCAATCCCTTTTTCTCGGACCTTGTGAAGGGGATCGGGAACACAATCCACGGGTTTGCGGACCGTCTCAATGTGATCCTTTGCAACAGTGAGGAAGATGAGGCCCTTGAGCGTGAGGTGCTGGACATCCTCATGGAAAAGCGCGTCGACGGCCTGATCATAGCGCCGGCCGGCGGAAACGCCGCCTATCTCGAGGCGCTTGGCAAGGAGGGGCCGCCGATCGTCTTTGTGGACCGTGCCTTGCCGGGTATCGTCGCGGACTCCGTTACCGTTGACAACGTCTCGGCCTCAGAAGAGGCGGTCCGCCACCTGATTGAAGGGGGCCGTTCCAGAATCGCGGTCCTCAAGGCGACCCTGCGCGCGTCATCGATTGAAGAACGGGTGCAAGGTTACCGTCATGCAATGGCGAAGGCGGGCAAGCCAGCCAAGGCGGAATGGATCGTGGAGAGTGCATCGAACATCGACGCGGCGCACGAGGCGGGGCGTCGCCTGCTTGGGATGACGCCGCGCCCGGAAGCTGTCTTCTGCACGAACAACTTCATGACCCTGGGGCTTGTGCGGGCGCTAAACGAAGCGGGGCTTTCGGCCCCGGATGATGTTGGCATTGTTGGCTTTGACGATTTCCAATGGGCCGAGGCCTTTCGGCCGCGCATCACCGCGATTGCCCAGTCGGGCTATGAGCAAGGGGTCGAGGCCGCAAACCTGCTCGCCGCGCGCATTGGCAAGGCCGAGCGAGGCCCGCCCGTACACCGTGTGATCGGCACGAAACTGATCATTCGCGAATCATCCGGCTAACGCGCCGATCCGACATCCACCTCTGTTGGCCCACACCGAGAGTGCAGGCCGATCATTGGCTTAGCAGCCTGCGCTGCAATCGGTCGGCCCTCGGCATTGACAGGTCCTGAAATATGTGTAATCGTTTACGTAATCGTTTAACTAGCCCATGCGACCGGGTGCGGCTGATTGCGGGAGGGCAGTCACCGAATGACGGATCTTCGTCCCGCACAATCGTCCGCGTTTGCCAACCTGGTTTCGCCGTTCAAGGTGGGCGGAGTGGAACTGCGCAACCGGATGGTGTTCCAGCCGCATTTCACGGCCTTGGGGGCACGTGACGGGCGGGGATCCGACGATCTTCGCGCCTATTACGAAGAACGCGCCCGTGGTGGTGTTGGTCTGGTCGTGGTCGAAAGCCAGGCCATCCACCCTTCGGGCAAGATGTCCCGCCGCTTCGTCAATGCGTGGGACCCTGCAACCATCCCTTCCCTGCGCCGCGTGACCGATGCTGTCCACGCGCATGGCGCCAAGATCTTCGGGCAGCTGACCCATGGTGGACACACCTCGCTTGAACAGCCGCCCCTCTTGATGTGGGCGCCCACGCAGATGCCCGAGCCATCGAGCCACCATTCCACGAAGGCGATGGACGATGACGATATCCGAGCCGTAGTTGATGGCTTCGGCATCAGCGCGGCAAACCAGATCGCGGCGGGCTTCGACGGGGTCGAAGTGAAGATCGCGCATGACGGCCTGCTGCGGTCCTTCGCCTCGCCCTTCTTCAACCACCGGACTGACGGCTATGGCGGCTCATTCGAAAATCGGATGCGCCTGTCGATTGAGGTGCTGGAAGCAATCCGGGCAAGTATCGGATCGGCCGTTCTCGGGGTCCGCCTCTGCGTCGATGAGTTCACGCCGTTCGGCTACGACATCGACTATGGCCTGCAGATGGCCCGGCATATCGAAGCCACGGGCCTTGTGGACTACTTCAACTCTGATGCCGGTTCTTTCTCCAGCTACTGGATGGAAATTCCGCCCGCTGCTGTTCCGGCGGGCGAATTTCGCCGGGTCAGCAAGACGCTCAAGCAGGCGACAAAGCTCCCGGTAATCGGCTTTGGCCGGATCACGCCCCAGGTGGGCGAGGCAATGCTGCGAGCGGGCGAGGCCGATCTGATCGGCTGGGCCCGTCAGCTTGTCACCGACCCCGAGACATCGAACAAGATTCGGGCAGGGCGGGGCGATCTGGTCAGGATGTGCGTTTCGTGCAACGACGGGTGCCTGCACCAGGTGGGGCAGGAAAAAGGCATCCGCTGCATCCAGAACCCCGGCGCCGGGCGCGAGCGGACTCACAGCGAGCGGCTTGTCGACCGGGTATCCAAGGAACGTCACGTCGTCGTGGTTGGCGGCGGGCCGGCCGGGCTGAAGACAGCCGAGATCGCGGCACGGCGCGGCCATCGCGTGACCCTCTTGGAACGGGGTTCGCGGCTGGGCGGGCTGGTCAACCTTGCGTCCCTTCAACCCGAACACGCGACGGTTGGGGAGGTCACCTCCTACCTCGAAACCATGGTTGCGGAACTGGGCGTGGATGTTCACGTGCGGACCGACGCCACGCCGGACGTGCTGGCCGACCTGCAGCCCGACGTGATCGTCGTGGCGACGGGGTCGGAACCCAACCTGCCCTCAGCTACATCGGACGACACCACGCTGTCGAGAAGTCTCGGGCGGCAGGTGCTTCCCGACACCCCGGGCCTCGATGGGCCGAATGTCGTATCGTCCGATCAGGTACTGTCAGGCCAGTCGCGCCTGTCGGGCCACGTCGTCGTCATCGACGGCAATGGGCATTGGGAAGCGGCGGGAACAGCTGAATTCCTGGCCGACGATGGCTGCCAGGTCACCATCGTCGCCAGCCATGGCGTGGTTGGCGAACTGCTGGAAGCTGGGACGCGGACGCTGTTCCACCGACGCGCAGCAATCAAGCAGATCACGATCCGTGCTGCGACTGCCGTCACCGCAATCAAACCGGGGCAGGTTCTGGTGGCACCCGTCTTCAGTGCGGCAGATGCTATCGGGTACGCGCAGTACCTGCTTATGCCTGGCGACACCGAGGTGATCGACGGGGTGGATTGGGTTGTTCCCGTGATCGGGCGCCGGTCACGCGAAGACCTCTACCTGAAGCTCAAGCGCGATCCCCGGTTCGCCGGGGCCCAGATTGAGCGCGTCGGCGACTGTGTCGTGCCGCGCCTAATCCAAAGCACGATCGCCGAGGCCTTCGATAGTGCGAGGGCCCTGTGATGCGCTGCGCGGTCGGTGCAATAATGACGCGCGGCCGGGTGGCGGAATGACCCTCCATCCGGACCCTATCGACCGGAATGATGTCCGCCCGGACGATGCACTTCTTGCAGCGCGTCAGGTTTCCAAGACCTTTCCCGGTGTCATCGCACTCGATGACGTAAGCTTCACTGTCACAGCGGGCGAGGTGAACGCCCTTGTCGGTGAAAACGGCGCAGGTAAGTCGACCCTTATCAAGCTCATGTCGGGTAGCTACGCGCCCGACAATGGCTTGATCGATGTGGGCGGCCACCCGCTTGACGCGACGCCCGCCGCCGCGCATCGCGCGGGGGTCGCCACCATTCACCAGGAATCTCACCTGGTCCCGAACATGACGGTGGCCGAGAATATCCTGCTCGGTCACTGGCCGACCCGCATGGGGATGATCGACAGCCGCGCGCAGGTACGCATGGCGCGTGCCGCCATTGAGCGGGTGGCACCTGGCCTGTCGCCCGACACGCTGGCTCGCCGCCTGACTCCGGCCGAGGGGCAACTTGTAGAAATCGCCCGCGCGATTTCGGAACAAAGCCGCGTTCTCATCATGGACGAGCCCACGACATCGCTTTCGGGGCGCGAGATCGACCAGCTTTTCGCCGTGGTACGCGAGCTCAAGGCGGAAGGCATGGGCATAGTTTTTGTCTCGCACTGGCTCGAAGAGGTGTTCGCCATCGCCGACCGGATCACCGTCCTGCGAGATGGCCGGCTTGTCGGGTCGGAATCTGCCGCAAACCTCGATCCGCAGGCTGTCATCCGAATGATGGTGGGCCGGGGCATTACCGACGTGACCTCCTCTGCCCGGCCTGTGAGCGATACGGTCCTGAAGGTATCGAACCTGACCCGCATCGGCGTTGTCGACAACGTGTCGCTGCATGTCCGTGCGGGTGAGATCGTGACGCTGGCAGGCCTTGTCGGGGCGGGGCGAACCGAGCTTGCGAACTGCATCTTCGGAATTGACCCTTACGAGTCAGGAACCGTCGAACTGGGCGGACAAGTTGTATCGCCCGGGGATACGACCGCCGCGATCGCGGCCGGGATGGGACTTGTGCCGGAAGACCGCCGGCAACAGGGGTTGATCGCCAACCTCAGCGTGCGGACGAACGCCACACTCGCAGTCCTCGACCGTATAGCGCCGGGCGGCATTCTGTCGCCGCAGCGCGAGGCGGAAGCGCTGGAGACTGCGACTCGGTCGGTCGCGGTCAAGATGGCATCGGCCGAGGTGCCGATCTCGACCCTGTCGGGTGGCAACCAGCAGAAGGTGGTGATCGGCCGCTGGCTCGCGCGCGGGCCGAAGCTGCTGATCCTGGACGAGCCGACCAAGGGTATCGACATCGGTGCCAAGGCCGAAATCAGCCAGATCATCCTGCGCCTCGCTGAACAGGGGACCGCAATCCTCCTCATCTCGTCCGAGATGCCAGAAGTGCTGGCCCTCAGCGACCGTGTTCTCGTCATGCGGTCGGGCCGGATCGCAGGTCAGCTTTCGCGCGACAACTTAAGTGCTGAGGCCGTCATTGCACTCGCCACCAGCGGATAGGGAGGGCTGAATTGACGCAAGCGGACATGACGGCGTCACGACAGCAGCGTGACGTGCGCGAGAGCACCACCAGGGTGCTCGACCTCGTCCAAAGCCTTGGTCTTCTGGGCGTCATCCTCGTCGGGGGGATGCTCCTCAGCTTTGCTTCGCCCGTCTTCTTCTCACGCATCAACATCGAGAACCTGCTCTTCGCCTCGACAATCATCGCGGTCGTCGCCATGGGCCAAGCCTTCGTCATCCTTGTCGCGGGTATCGATCTGGCTGTCGGCGCGGTTCTGGCTCTTTCGTCCGTTCTTTGCGTCGTGCTGACGACCAAGGCAGGGCTGCCAGTTGGCATCGGGGCCATTCTGGCCCTTCTGGTCGGAACCCTGATCGGCTTCGTCAACGGCCTTTCGGTGACGGTGCTTCGACTGCCCGCGTTGATCGCCACCCTGGCCATGATGAGCGTTGTGCGCGGTGTCGCCTACCTCATTTCTGACGGCCGCAACATTGCGCCGGTCCCAGGCATCTACGTCGACATCCAGGCGACGCGGGTCTTCGGCGCGCCGCTTGTCATCCTCTTGACCATCCTTCTTGGGGTCGTGGCCCATCTTGTTCTGGTCCGGACGCGCTTTGGCCGCGAGATTTACGCGACCGGGGGCAACCCAGTCGCAGCACGGCTGGCCGGGATCAGAACCGATCGGGTGATTGTCCTGGCCTACATGATCTCGGGCTTTGCCGCGGCGCTGGGTGGCCTCATGATCACGGCCCGTCTGGAAGCCGGCGCCGCGACAGCCGGGTTCGGCTATGAATTGACGGTCATCTCTGCCGTCGTCATCGGCGGCGTCAGCCTGTTCGGCGGCGAGGGCAAGATCCTCGGAGTGCTTCTGGGCGTCATCCTGCTCGGGCTGGTTCAAAATGCGGTCAACCTTCTGAACGTGCCGCCCAACTACGACTACGTGGTCAGCGGCATCGTGATCGCCGCGGCGGCAACGCTGGACGTGTACCGCCGTCGGCTGGTCGAAGCTGGGCTCCGCCGCCGCACCATGCTCATTCGGCGCGAGAAGGCCGAGGCGCGCGATGCCGTTCAGGGGGGTACGGAACGCCCGGACTGAACCACGAAGACGTTCGCAACTCGCCCGCAAAGCTGCGACCCCCGAAAGAATGCGGGACCTGATCCAGAGGAGGAGGATGAAATGGGAACACTAAACATCTATCGCCGCAGGCTTCTTTCCGGGGCTGCGATGGCGCTGGCGCTGCTTGCGATCCCCAGCTTCGCGGCCGAGGGCGACGCCAAGGGCAAGAAGGTCGAGTACATCACATTCGGCCTGCAGTACGAATACCAGGTCGCCATGGTCGAGGGCATGAAGAAGCGTGCCGAAGAAGCTGGGCTCGTTCTCAACGTTATCGATGGCAAGGGCGACCCGAACCTTCAGGTGACACAGGCGCTGGACGCCGTGACGAAGCAGCCTGACGCCATCGTCATCAACCCGATTGACGCGACCTTGCTCGTCGCCGGCGTAAAGCGCGCAAACGAGGCTGGCATTCCAGTCTTCATCATGGAGAACGCCCCGCCCGAAGGCGACTTCATCGGCTTCGTCGATTTCGACAACGTTGCCGGTGGCGCGCTTGGCGCCGATGCGCTAGGAGCGATGATCGGTGGCAAGGGCGTGGTTCTTGAAACCCAGGGTTCGGTCGGCTCGGCCCAGGCGCAGGCCCGCGCCAAGGGCTTCAACGACGAGATGAAAGCGAAATTCCCCGACGTCGAAGTACGCTCGCTCAACACCGAATGGAACGCCGACAATGCAAACAAGATGGTCCTAGACGCCTTCACGCAGGACCCGAACATCGTGGGCGTGTTCAGCCACAACGACGAGATGGTCCGCGGTGTCGTCTCCGCCCTGCGCCAGATCGGCAAGCTGACCGCCCCGGGCGAGGAAGGCCACGTGTTCATCGTTGGCCTTGACGGCACGCCGCTGGCGCTCGACCGTATCCGCTCGGGTGAACAGGACGCGACCGTAGCACAGGATCCCTATGCGATGGGCGGTGGCGGCATACTTGAAATGGTCATTGCCCACTTCGAAGGGCGGGACTACGAGGACAAGCTTCAGACAAAGCCCTACCTGATCGACAAGACCAACGTGGACGATGCCCGCAACTGGGGCAATCTTGGGAAGTGACACCAGACCTGAGCAGGGCGGCAGACTTGGCCGCCCTGCTCACCTAACGGGGCACGCCGCACAATGTCCGCAACGAACGGGAGGACGATTATGAAGCTGTCGTTCAATACATGGGTCTATTCGGGTTTTCCCTGCTGGGTGCCATCTTATCCGCTTGACGAAACCATCCGCCGTCTTGCCCGCATCGGATATGACGCGGTCGAAATTGGTGCAGCAGCGCCCCACGCCTATCCCGCCTACATGACGCCCCAGCGCCGGAGAGACATCGCTAAGTGCTTGTCCGACAATGATATCAAATTGTCGTCAATGCTGCCCGCACCCGGCGGCGGACCGGGCTTCAACGTGGCTTCTGCCGATCCGCTTGAACGGGCGGCGGCGATCGACCAGTACAAGCAGGTCGCCGACCTTTGTGCGGAATGGGGTGGGGGCATCCTGATGTACGTGGCCGGCTGGCAATCCTACGGCACAAGCCGAAAGCAGGCTTGGGAGTGGAGCCGGACCGCCTTGGGGGAAATCGCGCAATCGACCGACCTGACGGTCTGTGTCGAACCGACAAGCGCGGATTCAAACCTGATCGACAGCTGTGATGATGTCATCTCACTGATGGACGAGGTGGATCTGCCGAATGTCGCCGCCATGTTCGACACCTACCACACGCTCTATCGCAATGAGGTGCCGACGGACTACGTGTACCGGTTGGGCAAGCGCCTGAAGCACATCCACTTGGCCGATGTGAACCGTGAAGCACCTGGAAGCGGCGTCGTCGACTACCCTCTCTTGGTCCAAGCGTTGCGGGATGTAGGCTACGATGGATATCTGACGATGGAGGTCGGGTTCAATCGGCGCAACGTCGACCCCGATAGCATTGCAAGTTCGGCGTTTGCTTACGTCCAGTCCGTACTCAGCGTGGCGACCAAGTGACGGTTTCCCAAAAAGAAGCGGAACAAGACCTCTTTGCCAGATGGGCGGAGAGCCAGAGAGGGACTGAGTTCGCCTGCGCCTTCAGCCAATGATCTGAACTCCGGACGCTGGGCCGTTTGAAGCTGGAATTTTCCGCAACACTTTCTTTGCTGGGAGAGCACCGCCACCAGCTTCGGCGAACCGCTCTTCCTGTCCGCCTGCGGCGGTATCTTCCTGTCAGTGGCGCGCCGGCGATCAAGCATGTTAGCGTTCGGCAGTCAGGGAGGACTTAATGCCGCTGGAAACTGCTGACCCAGATCCTCGCGTCCCCTATCAATTGCCTTTTCCGAAGGACGCATTGCCCGAGATCGTCATCCCGAACGCGATTCCCTTGGATGATCGACTTTGGGTTCCGCAGGCCGACAACGTCTGGTTCCGTCCACTTTGCCTGAACCGGTCGCAGGGCTATTGGGTGAACCTTCTGAAGGTCCGCAAGTCAGGCGTCCTGTCCCGCCATCGCCACCCCTGCCCCGTCCACGGCTTCGTACTCAAGGGTCGCTGGCACTATCTGGAACATGACTGGACTGCCGAGGAAGGGACATATGTCTTCGAAGCGCCCGGGGAGACCCATACCCTGGTCGTGCCCGAAGGCGTCGAGGAGATGATCACGCTGTTCCAGGTACAAGGCGTGATGTGCTATGTCGACCCTTGGGGCAAGCAGACAGGCTACGAGGACGTCTTCACGAAGATCGACATGTGCCGGAAGCATTTCGGCGCGGTCGGTCTCGGCGAGGACCATGTCGAGCAGTTCATGCGCTAGCGAATGAGCATGTGGGCAAGAGACTGCTTTTCCGGACATTCTGTCCTGGTCGTCGGGGGAACGTCCGGCATCGGACTTGCGATCGCGCAGGCCTTTGCGACCCACGGCGCTGACGTGACGGTTGCAGGTGCCACCGCCGACCACGTGCCGACGCTGCCGGGCAGGTCGAAGGCCGTCGTCCTCGATGTGCGCGACGCTGCGGCCGTCGCGGACCTTGTCGGATCGATGGATCGCATCGACCACCTCATCTACGCGGCTGGAATCATCCGTCGCGGCGCCGAACACGATCCAGAAGTCTTTGCGGATGTCCTCGACGTGAACCTGACAGGCGCGATGCGTGCTGTGACCGCGGCCCGGCCGTTGCTGGCGGAGCGAAAGGGGACCATCGTGCTGATGGCCTCGATGCTGTCATTCTTCGGCGGCGGTCTGGTACCCGGCTATGCTGCATCGAAGGGCGGCATCGCGCAGCTGACGAAGTCGCTCGCCATCGCCTACGCCGCAGATGGAATTCGGGTGAATGCCATTGCCCCGGGCTGGATCGCGACCGGTCTGACGAACGCAATCCAGGCCGACCCCCTCCGGTCCCGTGCCATCGTCGAACGCACACCGCTGGCGCGATGGGGCACCCCGGAGGATGTTGCAGGGGTTGCCTTGTTCCTCGCCTCGCCCCTCGCAGCGTTCGTCACGGGATGCATTCTGCCGGTCGACGGCGGGTATTTGGTTTCCTAGCGCGAAGTCATACGTTGGTCTTCAGACGACAGGCTTGGAATTCGGCAAAGGTGGCTTTGGCCTTCTGCAACGAAGACCTTTAGTCGCTCGCATCCCGGAACATCTACATCGGATGCAGCAGATCCTGTGCCCCTTAGTGTGCGCCCGAAAGGTCGAGAAACATCCGGATGTTTGCCTGTTACCCGTTTTCCCTTTTCCACGCCTCCATCTCGTCCCTGAACTGGTCGTCCACGACGACTGGGAAATGGCTTTCCGGCAGGACCTGTCGATATCTCTGGATAGTGCGGGCGGCGACGGCGATGCTTTCCTCAAGCTCGGCCCGTTCCGCCGGGTCGTCCTCGGATTCAAGCGCTTCCCGGCAAAGTTCTTGCATCATCGTGATGCGGCGCAGTTCACGGTAGGCCTCGTCGAAGACCGCCTTCTCTTCCTGGGTCTTCGGACCGACGATCTTCACCGTGCCCCGGTTCGCGTCGAGGATGATGTGATCGGGATGCGGCAGCGGCGGCGGCAGGTCGCGAATGCCCAGCACGTCGCGCCGACGAAGTTCCCGGTCCCAAGCCTGCTTGTAGTCGATCGCCGACCCGAAGAATGCTTCCGCCAACGCCCGGTTGCTGGCCTCGACTTGTCCCACAAGCTCGGCGAAGAGGCGCTGCGACCGGTGCTGCCCCTTGACGGCATTCACCGCGATGGCACGCAGCACCGCCTGCGCAATCGGAACCTTGAGCGTGCGCGTGCCGTCCCGGATCTCGATCTGCCGGTAGGCCTCCTCAAGCACGAGGGTCTTCATGCGCTCATCGTTGAGGGCGGGGCGCTTGTTCCGTGCCCCCTTGGGCCGCCCGCGCGGATTGCCCGACTGACCTCTCTGGAACCGTGTGGCTTCAGGCGGCTTCGCATATCCGACCTCGTAGCCCGGCCGGACCATCAACGCGACCTTGGAGGGCTTTCTGTCGTTCGACCCCGTCATTCAGCCGCTTCCCGGCATATCGCGGACCGCGGCCAGCCGCAGACCAGTTGCTCGGCCTCGTCCTTCGCAATGCGTTCCCAGCGGGCGATGGTCCGGTCGCAGTAGATCGGGTCAAGTTCGACCAGCCGCGCCCGACGTCCTGTCTTCTCGGCAGCGATCAGCGTGGACCCCGATCCCCCAAACAAGACCAGGACGATATCCCCCCGCCCTGACACGTCCTTGATCGCGTCCGCAATCATCTGCACCGGCTTCACCGTGGGGTGGAGCCGCAGTTCCTCCATCCGGGTGGCGCCTGCTGTGTTCACGCCCCGGTATTGCCAGACGTTCGTCCTGTAGCGGCCGTGCTGGCCAAGCTCGAAGCTGTTGACGTGCTGGGCGGTGCCCTTCTTGAAGGCGAAGACCAGTTCGTGGCGGGAGCGGTAGAAGGTGCCCATTCCACCGTTGTCCTTGGCCCAGACGATCAGGTTCTTCAGCTCGTCATAGACAGCCCCGCCCGCCTCCAGCATCTCGCCCATGTGCCGCCAATCCATGCAGATGAAGTGGATCGAGCCGTCGAGGCTGTGATCGGCCAGGTTCTGGAAAGCGGTCTTCAGGAACGCGGTGAACTCCGCCTTGCCCATCTCGCCCGCGGCCATCGCGAACTCGCGGTGCCTGGTCTTGCCCATGCCGCTGACGTGGCCATCGATCGGGACGTTGTAAGGCGGGTCGGAAAAGACCATCCGGGCCACCTCGCCGTCCATCAGGCGCGCTATAACGCCCGGGTCCAAGGCATCGCCACACGCCAGCCGGTGGGACCCCAGTTGCCAGACATCGCCCACCTCGACCCGTCGCGGGGCGATCTCCGGGACCCGATCGTCATCCGGGTCGCCGGGTTCTTCGGGTGCGAGGCCCTCGACGAGCTTGTCCACCTCGGCGACCTCGAAGCCGATGATGCCGACATCGAACCCGAGCGTCGGATCGGCCAGCAGCGCCTGCAATTCCTCGGCCAGAATCTCGTCATCCCACCCCGCGTTCAGCGCGAGCTTGTTGTCGGCGATGACATAGGCGCGCTTCTGCGCGGCTGTCAGGTGCTCGATCCGAAGGCACGGGACCGTCTCAAGCCCGATCAACTTCGCCGCCTCGACCCGGCCGTGGCCCGCGAGAATCTGGTTCTCCCGGTCGATCAGGACCGGGTTCGTGAACCCGAAGGTCCGGATGCTGTCGGCGATCTGCCGGACCTGCTTCCTGGAATGCGTCCGCGCATTCCGCGCCCACGGCCGGAGGCTATCCGGCGGAAGGTGTTCGATATTGGTGTATTCAAAGGATGACATAATCTGCCCCAGCGTGTTTGCCCCGCCACCCCGCGTCTTCTTGCGCGGGAGCGACTCCATCCGGAACATAAGAGGAACATAAAGCGAATTAAAGAGGTCGCCGACCAAAACAACCCGACGGCCGAATTCGAAGGCAATGCCAAGGGGTGAGGCAACACAATAGGGACCCGGGTTAACGCGGCCTCATGCTGATTTGCTGCGGCGGCACGATCGTGAGTTTAACCCCGCCCGACGAAATAAATGTGCGGGTCGTCGGCTTTTTGCCCGCACCAATGTCCACCGTGAACCCCCACGGTCGCCGAAGGCGATCCGACACGGTTTTCAACTTGTTGGCCGGGTTGGCAAAGACTGGTGCTCGGGGGGTCCTGTGGGCTTCGCACCGATGAGGTATCGCAACACAAGCCGGATTTCTCGCGCCATCGCATCAACGGCCGCAAGCGCCGCGGCCACCCTGAGGGGTTCAGATGATGCAATCGCGTCGCCGTATCCTTCTGAAGTTTCTTCGAATCCGACACCGGGAAAGCGTGAGGTTGAATGGGCATGTGGGCCTCCAGATTGCTCGCGGGCGGGCATCTGCGCCGATGCTATCGTCAGGCCCAAAGCTAATCCACCGGACGCGCGTGATGCCCACGATTCGCTGTTACGGAAGACCATTTCCCTGATTCCACGCCTCGCAGTTCCCTGTTCCAGATTATGCGCAATTGCACCTAAGCCACTGAGTTTTTTGAGGTAAAATGGCTGCTGGCAACGGAAGGGCGGCCCAAAACCGCACGAATTCCCTGTTAATTCCCTGTATTTCAGGCGAGACCGTGTTGCCCAAAACTGGCAGCACAGCCAGCTACTGCAGCAGCTAGCCTTACCCCGCGACGCTGCCTTCGAACGCGCCCGCGTCCAGCCGGTCGACCAAGTCCGCGTGCCCGCCCCGGCGCGCGGCATCAGCGAGCACAGCACCGTAGCGCGCCATCACGCGATCTTCACGCCAGGTCGTCTCGAACGCCGAACGCGCCGCAGTGCCAAGGCGGCCCCTCGCAGCCGGATCGGACTGCATGGTCCGCATCGCCGCGATCAGGTCGTCTTCGGTCGAGAACAGCGCCCCGGCCCCGGCACGCTCCACGATCTCGGGGAACGGCCCAAGGCGTCGGGCGATCACCGGCGTGCCCAGGCGGAAGGCCTCGATCAGGATGATCCCGAAGGTTTCATAACAGACCGACGGCACGATCAGCGCCTGCGCGCCACGGTAGTAGGCGTTCAGCTCATCAGGGCTCTTGCGGCCAAGGAACTGGATGCGGGGGTTGCCTGCCGCCAGCCGCTTCAACTCGGGCGCATAGTCACCGTCGCCCAGGATCAGCAGGTCGGCATCCGGGTAGCGGTCGAAGGCGGGAAAGACGTCCTGCAACCCTTTGATCTTCTCCAGCCGCCCGACGAACAGGAAATAGGGGCGCGGGTGACCGGTATAGGGGGCGACGGCGTCGGCGTTCAGGTCGGGCAGGAAGTAGGGGATGACCTGCATGGGCTGGCGCAGGCCGAATTCGGCGTGCTTCTGTCGGCTGAATTCGCTTTTCGCCACGATCAAGTCAGCGCGGTCCATCATGCGGTCAAGAAGGCCCGTGGCGCGCCAGAGTTGAGGCGGGCGGCGGTAGCTGACCTGGCATTTCAGGCAGTGCCTTTCGTCGCAAAGCTCTTGCCCATAGCGCCACAGGACATGGGTGGGGCAGACGAGCCAGTGTTCGTGCGCTTCGTAGACGGTAAGGCCACGGGCCAGCGCCATGATTCCGGGGCCGCCGATCAGCGAGGCGTTGTTGATCCAGGTGATGTCGGGCTGCCGCTCGTCCAGGATTTCTCGGATGCGGGCGGCGTGGGGGATGGGGCGGCCGGTCTGTTGGATGACCAGATTAGAAAGGAAACCGTTGCGGCTGCGCAGGCCGATGCGGCGGACGCCGTCCTGCGGTTCGGGCGCAGTGGGGGCCTTGCCGCCGAGGATGAGGTAGCTGTCCTCGTTGTGCACCACCGTCACGTCATGGCCCCGCGCCGCCATCGCGCGGGCCAGCCGCTGGATGCCGATACCGTCCCCGCCAAAGTTGTAGGGCGGGTAAAAGGTCGTGAACATCACGATGCGGAGGGGGCGGGTTGTCATGTGGGGGCTGGAGCGGCGGCGCTGGCGGGGCTGAGCAGGAAGGATTTCAGCGCCAACAGGCGGGGTTTCAGGAACAGGGCCGCAAGGGCCAGCGCGGCGACACCGCCCGCGACGATGCCGAGGGCCAGTTCCGCGCCGGGGGTGTGCGGGGCGAGCAGGCGGTCCGCGCCCAAGATCGCGGCCGCCATGACGGCAGAGAGGATCAGCGGCGCCGCATGGGGGGTGACAAGGCGCAGGGGGGTCAGGCGCGCGATACGGGCAGTGATCGCCACGCGCCAGGGCCAGATGACCCAGTTCGCGGCGGCAAAGCCGAGGGCCACGGCACCGATCCCGTAGGGCAGCGCCAGCCAGCCGAGGGCCAGACCGAGGGCGACCACCGCCCAGGCGGCGAGGGTCTGCTGCAGGGCATGGCCAGCGGCGAGGCAGAAGGACTGCTGCACCCGGTCGATGCAGGCGTTGGCCCCCACCAGCGACAGGGCGGCCAGCACGGGGGCTGCGTCGGCCCATTTCGCGCCCATCGCCACGGTGATGAAGGGCTGCGCCAGAACGGCGACCCCCGCGAACAGCGGGAAGCCGAGCAGGCCGGTGAAGCGGGCAAGCGTCGCCAGAAGCTCGTCGGCGCGGCCGTTCTGGCGCAAGAGCGCGGCGAAGACAGGCTGCGAGGCCACCCGCAGGGGCGTGACCATAAGGAAGGACAGAAGGTCCACGATGCGCGAGGCGACCGAGAAAAGGCCCGTCGCCACCGGGCCGAGGGTTGCCCCGATCAGCAGGATGGGCGCCTGCCCCGCCGCCAGTTCCGCCGCACGCAGGCCCACGACCGACCCGCCGAAGGCCGCGGCGCGTTTGAGGTTGTCGCGCCCCGTCGCGAACCCCGGGCGCCAGCCCACCGCGAACCACGCGAGCGCGATGTTCGTCGCCACCACGGCGACACGCTGGCCCAGCAGGCTCCAGACGCCGTAACCCGCCAGCGCCATGCCGATTCCGACGATGCCCCCCGCAACGACCCCCGCGATGGCGCGGATGGCGAGGGTCTTGAAACGAAGCTCGCGACGCAGGATGGCGACGGGCACCGCCGTCACGGCGATCATGGGCACGGTGGACATGAGCCAAGGGACGAGGCGCGCGATCTCGGGCTCGCCGTAGAACCGCGCGATGGCGGGGGAGGCGAGCGCGACGGCGGCAAACAGAAGGACTCCAAACCCGACGAGCAGCCAGAAGGCGGCGTTGTAGTCGGCGTCGGTCGGGTCTTTCTGCGCGATCACGCCCTCGGACACGGATTCGCGGACGAGGAATTCCGACAGCGTGACGAAGACCGAGGCCATCGCCATGACGCCGAAGGCTTCCGCGCCGAGCAGGCGGGCGAGGATCAGGAACAGCACGAAACTGACGCCCTGTTCGATCCAGTTGCCCATCGCGATCCAGGCGACGCCGCTGGTGAAGGCGCGGTTGGAGCTCATGGCGTCACGCGCCAACCGCCGCCCAGGGCTTCATCACCGCAGCGCGGACCGTGCGCAGGGCGCGGCGGCGGGCGAGGTAGAGCGCGCCCTTGCCCGCAAGGTGGCGGGCCCAGGTGTCGCGGTCCTGGAAATAGAACATCTCAAGCCTTGGCAGGTCGTGGATATCCGCTCCCTGCCCCGCCGATCCCAGCGACGTTCCGACTGACGTGCGATAACGCCGCGCGATCTCGGCCCGGACGGATGCGGTCGAAAGGCCATAGGGGGGCGCGAAGTGGCGGGGGGGTCGGCCCAGGCGGCGGGCCATCTCGGCTTGGCTGACCGACAACTCGGCGATCAGGCTGTCGGCCGGCAGCGCGGTCAGGTCGGGATGGCTGACGGTGTGGCCGCCGAACAGCACGCCGTCGCCCGCCAGCCGCGCGATGGTGGCCCAGGTCATCAGCGGGCGCGGCGGGTCGGCGATGCCCTTCCACCCCTCGGCCCGGCCGACCCAGCCGGTCGGCAGATAGACGATGGGGCGGAAGCCCAGCGGTTTCATCACCGGCCAAGCCACATCGGCGAAATCCTGAAAGCCATCGTCAAAGGTGATGACGACGGACCGTGGCGGGAGGGGAGCGGTACCGGACAGCCCAGCCTCGGCGTCGTCCATCGTGATGATTGGCACGCCAGACGCCGCCAGTACCTCCATTTGCGTCGCAAAGACATCTGGCGCGATGGCCGTGGGGCCACCCCGGTCGGATATCGAGTGATACATCAGGATATCGACGACCGGAGCAGCCACGTCAGTCCTCGACCCGGTGGCTTTCAAATTCATGCCGGTGAACGGCCCAGGCGTCGTGATCGATCGTCCCGTCCTCACGCAGCACACCCGCCGCCGCATAGGACATCGCAAAGGCGTGGTGGGTGTTGTCATGCGCGAACAGACCCTGACGGCCGAAGTTCAGCAACCCCTTCAGGCCCGAGAGATAGCGGTCGATGGTGTCGAAGTGGCGCTGATAGTCGAGGTCGTAGACCGGATAGGCGTGCGCCAGCCTGCGCGTTTCGCAGCGGATGACGGGCACCTTCACCGGCAGGCCGAGGTCGTTCAGCCACTGGACGTAGTGACGGCCAAGCTCCTCATCCGACATGTCCCACCACTTTTCGCCGGGGTCGCAGGGCAGTTCGGCGCAGAGGATCGTGCGGTCCTTCGGCGTGGTGGCGGAATTGTAGTTCTTCGGTTCTGACATCCGCGAAATCGGGATCGACAGTTCCGGGAAGTAGTGCGCGTCGTACTCGGTGAACCGGTCGGTGCCGAGGATCAGGTAGACAAGGATCATGCCCCGGAACCGGATCGCCTTGGCCGCCTGCTGAACCGCCTCGGGCGCGGGCGGGTCGAGCAGGCGGACAACGGTTGTCAGCGGAATGGTCGAGAAGACCTGTTCGCTGTCGATCCGCCGTTCGCGGCCGTTTTCCTTGATGTAGATGCCCGTGACCTCGCCGTTCTGGTGGCGGATGCGGGTCACGTCGGCGTTGAAGCGGAAGGAAGCGCCCTGTTCGGTGGCCTTGTCCACCATCGCGGCGCTGATCTGGCCGAAACCCTTGCGGGGGTAATAGAACCGCCCCGTGGTGGGGCCCTTCATGCCGGGCAGCATCCGCATCATCTTGCCGACGATCTTTCCCACCGACGACCCCGACACGCGGCGTTCGGCCAGCGTCACGGCCAGCTTGTCGGGGTCGAGGCCCCAGAGTTTCCGCACATAGGGGAAGTAGAAGCTGTTCGAGATGGTGGGGCCGAGGCCGTTCAGGAGGACGGAGGAGAAGCTCTTTTCCCCGGTCGCCCGCCGCTTGCGGAAGGGTTTCAGCACCATGTCGCCCAGCAGCGATGCGGCGAAGGGTTTGGGCAGGCGCAGAAGCGCGTCGGCGGGCTTCAGCGGAAAGTGGATCCACTTGCCGCCCAGGCGAATGCGCCCGTGACGGGGTTGCAGCAAAAGGTCGTCGCCCAGCAGCGCCTTCACATCATTGAGGACGGATTCGTCGGCCACGGGATGAAAGCGGTGGCTGCCATAGTCGCACCAGATGCCGTCGATCTGGAAGGATGTGGAGTTCCCCCCCGCGACGGGCGCGCGTTCGAAGACCGTCACGTCGGCCTGGCCGTGCTTGGTCAGTGCATAGGCCGCCGCGATCCCCGCAGGCCCCGCGCCCAGCACCGTCACGCGGGGTTTGGCCCCTGCGGGCCTGGCGTTCAGAAGCGACGCCACATCCTCGATCTTCATATCGTCGTCCACCTTTTACTCGTCCACACTGGCGCGCTTCAGGCGCACGCCGCTTAGGGCCAGAACCGTGGCGCCGATCGCGCCCGACACATAAAGAACCGCCTGCCAGACAAGGCCCGAGGCCACCACTTGCGCCGCGTCCGCGCCGAAGGGCGCCATCAGCATGGCAAGCGACCCTTCCCGCACGCCCAGCCCGCCCAGCGAAATGGGCAGGACGGCGATGATCTTCGCAAATGGCCAGGCGAACAGCCAGACGGCGAAGGGCTGGTCCACCCCCACCGCACGGGCCAGTTGCACCGACAGGCCGATGAACAGGACCTGCACCGCCATCGAGATGAGTAGCGACGCGGCCAGCAGGCCAGGGCGGCGGCCGAGCGAAGTGAAGGCCTCGGCCGTCCGCAGGGCAAGGCCGCGCGCGGGCAGTTTGGGAAAGCGGTGCCAGAGGCGCGCGACAAGGCCGGGAAAGGCGAAGACGGCGATGCCCACCAGCACCAGCACGACGACGGCGGCCTTTGCCGCCTGCCCTGCCCCACCGGCATTGCCGTGCAGCAGCGCCAGCCCCGCAACCGACAGGCAGGCCAGCCCCAGTGTGTCGATCAGCCGGTCGGCCACGGCCCCAGCCGCGACCTTTGCCCCGTCGCGCATGTGCAGTTGCGCAAAGCCGGCACGCACGGCGTCTCCGCCTGCCGCACCAGGCAAAGCGAGGTTCGCCGCCAGCCCCGCGAAATGCGCCTGAAGTGCCACGGGGAAGGGAATGCCCCGGTCGATCAGCAGCCACCACTTTGCTGCCGTGACCGCATGACCCAGAAGGAACAGCAGGACGACCATCGGGAACAACGTCGCGGGCACGCGCGAAAAGCCGTCTGCGATCGCGCCGAAGGGCAGGAACCAGAAGATCAGGCCCAGCACCACGGCCGACCCGGCCGCCCGGATCGCCCATTTCTTCATGCCCTTGCCCGTGATGTCCGCCATCTAGGGCCTCAGGTGCAGGCGGCTGATCATGTCGGCGATCAGGCCCAGCGACCAGATGATCAACGCCGACAGGAACGCGAAGATCGTGGTTTCGGACAGGTTGTCCATCCAGATGTCATAGACGAACTTCACGACCCCCAGCCCCATCAGGATCAGGCCGAAGGGAATGAACACGCGCAAAGGGTTGAACAGCGTGGTCATGCGCAGGACGAGGATCAGGAAGTTGATGAAGTCCACGGGGCGGATCTTCGACTTGCCCACGCGCTTGCCGTATTCGATGGGCGTATAGACCATCCGCTTGCCGTTGCACGCCATGCAGAGCGTGATCGTCGTGGTGAAGCTGAACTTTTGCGGCAGAAGCGGGATGAAGGGCACCAGTTCCGACTTGCGGAAGACGCGCAGGCCCGAGTTGAGGTCATTGAGCTTCCGCTCGGCCAGGAAGGACGCGAAGTTGTTCAGGATGAACTTCGCGGGCTTGCGCACCCAGGGCACGTTCTTCATCGCGGCGCCCCGGTCGCCCACCACCATGTCCTGGTTGCGGCACATGGCGAGCATAGGTGGCAGGTAACGCGCGGGGTAGGTGCCGTCGGCGTCGATGATCGCCACGTATTCGTACTGCGCATGGCGGATGCCGCGCTTGAGGCTGGCGCCGTAGCCGGTGTTGACCTGGTTCGTATCGACCAGAACGCCCGTCGCCCGGGCCAGTTCCAGGGTGCGGTCGGAGGAGCCATCGTCGATGACGATGATTTCGTAAGGCACGCCGGTCGCGTCCATCTCGCGTCGGATATCCTGAACCGTGTGCTCGATCGCGCCTTCCTCGTTGTAGGCGGGCACGACGATGGACAGGGACATGCCGGTCAGGTCGCCCGCAGCGGCGGCACCTTCGGCGGCGGTGGCGGCAAGGTCCTTCATGGCCTCTCCTTGGAAAGCGGGGGGCAGGGCGACATCCATCACGCGGCCCTCATGGAACATGCAGCCGGTTCTTCCGGCCAAGGACGTGGTATTCGAACAGGCACCACACGAAGGCTGTGGCCGAGTAGACGTAGTAGAACTGGTGCCAGCCCAGCGCGCCCAGCGCGAACAGGGGGCCGCCGTTGCCCAGCATGAAGCGGAAGAGTTTCAGGTTGATGGCGATGGCCAGCGCAGCCAGAACCAGGGGCAGCCACCAGAGGCCGGTCAGCGGCAGCGACAAGATGGACAAGATCAGAAGGCCGGCCACCCCGGCACGCGCGCGTTCGGCGGTGCCGGTGTTCAGGTCGTTCGTCACCCCTTCGCGCGCGATCATCAGCCGCGCCCAGGGCAACGCGCGGCGGAAGATGTCGGTGTGAAAGGCGCCCTTCGGCGTCCAGACCTTCAGGTGTTTGCCCAGAAGCCCGGGGTCAAGCACGATCCGCGCCCCTTCGCGGCGGATGCGGTAGCCCAGCTCGATATCCTCGATGGACGGGACCCGGTAGGTATCGACGTCGAAGCCGTTGATCTTGCGGAACACGCTGGCGCGCACCGCCCCGCAGCCCGCCCAGAAGGTGCTGGCATCCCGCTTCGCCGTTTGGTGGTAGAAGCGGTGCATCAGGTTCTTGTAGCGGCTGAACCAGGGGCTGCCGTCCGGCGTGGCGTCGTAGGATCCGAAGACCGCACCCACCTCGGGGTCGGCCATCGTGGCGGCGATGCGCCGCGCGCCGTCTTCCCAGGCGATCACGTCGCTGTCGACGAACCACAGGACGTCGCCCTTGGCGGTGGTGGCCGCCAGGTTCCGCGCTCCGCCTGGGCCGCCGTTCTTTGGCATCACCATGACCGTCGCGCCAAGCCTTTCGGCCACGGCAGCCGTGTCGTCGGGGGAAACATCGTCAACAACGATGACTTCCACCACCTCGCCCCGCGCGCGCATGGCGATCAAGGGCGCAAGCACCCGCGGCAGCACGTTCGCGGCGCGGAAGGCGGGGACGATGACGCTTATCGTGGGCGCGGTCATGCGCGTGCCCTTTTGCGGAAGATCACAAGGAAGGCCGCGACGAGCGGCAAAAGCCAGACCATGCGCGAGCCATAGCGCATCGCGGGCTGCGAGATCGCGCCACAGACGAAAGCGTTGGCCAGAAGCCCGACCAGGATCATCAGCGCAAAGACGCGAAGTTCGACCGGCAAGCCGCCCGGGCGTACCAACATCACTGCGACCACTGCAAGTGAAAGTGCGTAAAGCGCCGCCTGAAGGTCGTCCGCAGCCGCAAGCCAGGCAGACCCGTCACCAAGGCGACCAAGACCGAAATGGCCGAAGGCGAGCCCCTCGACCTGTTCGTGCTGCTTCACGATCACATCCGATGGCACGGTCATGTTGACACTCGTCATGCCCGCCTGGATCAGCGTGTTCTTCAGAAGCGCCGCGACTGTGCCCACGGGCTGGTCCCGCAGAACAGCAAAGAAGAACCGCATTTGGTTCCGTGCAACCCTGATCTGGTCATCCTCGGTCATCAGGCGGAACGACCCCAGCCGCTCGGACCGTTCGAAGATGATGTGCGAAGCCGTCAGGCGATAGGGGTCCGAGGACTTCTGCAGTGCATTCCAAAGCGCGCAGGTCGGGATCGACGGATCAGCCGGGCAGTGCGTTTCCAGATAGCGGTAGCCCACCTTGTCCTGGATCAGTCGCGCGGTGATGAACGGCTTGATGACGACTTCCGAGTTGGCGACCTTTTCGGCGACCAGACGGATCACCTTCTGCTGCGCCAAGCCCGCGCCGATCACCGCCGTCAGCAGCAGCACCAGCAGCCACCACCGACCACCCCTCACGACCGCCGAAACCGCCAGTGCGGCCAAGACCATCAAGACGCCGATGGCCAGGTGCGACAGGTGCGACACCAGAGCGATGGCGGCCAGCACGGTCAGGCCCAACACCTCGGACCAGGTCAGGCGCGGAAGGAAGGCAGTCAGCGCAGCAATGCACAGCACCATCACCGGCGCGAATATGTCGGGCATCAGATAGGCGACATAGAACGGCATCGCGCCCAGCCCCGCTACCGCCAGCGGCAGGGCCACAGTCGCCGCCATCGGAAGCCCCGGCGTCACGACCCGCTGCGCCGCCCGCGCCGACAGCCACACTGCCGCGATCACTGCGGCCGCGTGCAGAAGCGTCATAACCTCAAGCGCGCGCAGATGTGCAAGCGCACCCATGACGACCGAGTAGAAGATCGACCGCGACCCGTCGACGGTGCGTTCCGATTTGCGCGCCGCGACCTTGCGCTCGCCGCCGTCAGCGGCATCGGGCACAGCGACAGGCGCGCCCGGATCGGCTGCGGCGGCTGCACCTGATGATGCCGACGGCTCAGCGCCCGTCTTAACCGCCGCATCGGCCGTATCGGCCGCATCGGTGCTCACGGCAACGGGTTGGCGCGGGATCAGCTTCACCTTCTCCAGCGCGCCGATGCCCTGGTCGATGTAGCCGACCGTATCCCAGTAAAAGAGCGGCCGACCGTTGACGGCCAGCACCCACAGGCATGCCACGACCGCAAGCAGCCACCAGCCCAGCGCGGCGAGACGGCCGGTCCGGGATGCGTCTCTGCCTGCGGGCGCATCCATCATCATTGCGCCGCAACCCCGGCCCGCATGTCGCGGACATCGCCGTTCCGCAGCATTCCGGCGAAATAGTCGATGGTCTGGCGCAGGCCGTCGCGCAGTTTCACGTGCGGCTCCCATCCCAGTTCGCGCCGCGCCATGCCGATGTCGGGCTTGCGCTGGACCGGGTCGTCCTGCGGCAGGGGCTTGAAGACCAGTTCGGATTTCGATCCCGTGAGGGCGATGATTTCCTCGGCCAGTTCCCGGATCGTCATCTCGACCGGGTTGCCGATGTTCATCGGCCCCGTCACCTCGTCGCGCGTCTCCATCAGGCCGATCAGGCCCGCGATCAGGTCCGAGACGAAGCAGAACGACCGCGTCTGCTGGCCTTCGCCGTAGATCGTGATGGGCTGGCCTTCCAGCGCCTGCATGATGAAGTTCGACACCACGCGGCCATCCTGCGGGTGCATCCGGGGGCCGTAGGTGTTGAAGATGCGCGCGACCTTGATGCGCAGACGGTGCTGGCGGTGATAGTCGAAGAACAAGGTCTCGGCGCAGCGCTTGCCCTCGTCATAGCAGGACCGGAACCCGATGGGATTGACGTTGCCCCAGTAATCCTCGGTCTGCGGATGCACCGTCGGGTCGCCGTAGACCTCGGACGTGGAGGCCTGGAGGATCTTCGCGCGAAGCCGCTTCGCAAGACCCAGCATGTTGATCGCGCCGTGAACCGAGGTCTTGGTCGTCTGCACGGGGTCGTGCTGGTAGTGGATGGGGCTCGCCGGGCAGGCGAGGTTGTAGATCTCGTCCACCTCCACATACAGCGGGAAGGTCACGTCGTGGCGCATCACCTCGAACCGGGGGTTGCCGATCAGGTGCGCGACATTGGCGCGGCGGCCGGTGAAGTAGTTGTCCACGCACAGCACGTCATGGCCCTGCGCCAGCAGCCGTTCGCAAAGGTGCGACCCCAGAAAGCCCGCGCCCCCGGTGACCAGTATCCGCTTCGTCGCAACCGTCATTCAGCCCAAACCCCGCCTTTACCGGCCCGGCACATGTCATGTGCGGCCCACGGCGCATCTGGCGTCGCCGTGCCAGATACGAGTGACAACATTAAGGCGGGCTGTCCCGCAAGTCGGGAAAGCCCGAAACAGGCCGTCATCCGATATGCGCAAGGCACCCGCACCCGCCGTTCCGCCACGTACACCACACCCCGACCCTGTTATACCCGTTGCGGGACCGCGCATTCCAACGAAATCCCGCAGAACGGGCAAAAGCGTGGGTTCTGCCTTCCGCAACGGCAACGCGGGTGCGCCGTTCGCACCCGTGCCACCAGATCAGGCGAACTGGTGACAGATGGTGAACAATCGGGCGAGGGGGTGATTCACCGCCGATTCACCACCTGCCAAGGCCGGGTCAGCCGGCCTCGGCCGCCCGGAACCATGCGACGATGGCCGCGCGTTCCCCCGGTTCGATCCCCGAGAGGTTGCCCGGCGGCATCGCGTGGCTGAGGCCCGACCAGACCACGATGTCGCGCGCATGGGTGGCAACGCCTTCGGGCGTATCCAGCATTACCCCGCGCGGGGCGCGGTGGATGCCATCCCACACGGGCTCGGCCGCGTGACACATGGAACAGCGGCCAGCGACGATGTCAGTCACCGCGGCAAAGCCGGGTGCATCGGCAAAGCGTTGCGCGGCGGGAGTCAGTCGGGCCTGCCCCTCGGGCGCGGCCGGGGCGGGCAATGTCGATAGCCACACGATCAGAAGGAACAGAAGCGCCGTCACCGCCCACGTCCAGTCCGGGCTGCCTGTACGGGCGTGGCGGCTGTTGAACCAGTGCCGGATCGTGACCCCCATCAGGAACACTAGCGCCGCGATCAGCCAGTTCCAATGGCTGGCGAAAGCCAGCGGATAATGGTTCGACAGCATCAGGAAGATGACCGGCAGCGTCAGGTAATTGTTGTGGGTCGACCGCTGCTTTGCGATCTTGCCGTACTTCGCGTCGGGCTTCCGCCCCGCGATCAGGTCGGCCACCACCACGCGCTGGTTCGGCATGATGATCCAGAACACGTTGCCCGTCATGATCGTGGCCGTGAACGCCCCAAGGTGCAGCAGCGCCGCGCGGCCCGAGAAGACCTGCGTGTAGCCCCAGGACACCGCGACAAGGATCAGGAACAGGAAGATCATCAGAAGCTGCGTGTCCTCACCCAGCTTCGACTTGCAAAGCTGGTCATAGACCACCCAGCCCAAGGCCAACGAGGCGAGCGAAATGGCGATTCCCTGCCCCGCCGTCAGGTCGGCGACGCCGGGGTCGATCAGGTAAAGCTCGGCCCCCTGGTAATAGACCAAGGCCAGCAGGGCAAAGCCCGACATCCAGGTGAAATAGCTTTCCCACTTGAACCAGATGAGGTCGCCCGGCATCGCGGCGGGGGCCACGAGATACTTCTGCACATGGTAGAACCCGCCGCCGTGGACCTGCCATTCCTCGCCATCCGCACCACTGGCAAGCGCCCGGTCGCGGTGCAGGCCAAGGTCGAGCGCGATGAAGTAGAAGGACGACCCGATCCACGCGATCGCGGTGATGACATGCGTCCAGCGCACCGCGAATTCCAGCCATTCCCACAGGACAATCAGGTCGGACATGCCCGTCAGCTTCCCCGGTAGGTCGAATAGCCATAGGGGCTGAGCAGTAGGGGCACATGGTAATGCGCCGCCGCGTCGGTGATGCCGAAGCGGATGGGGATCTGGTCGAGGAACAGGGGCTCCGGCCCTGCGATGCCCGCCTTGCGCAGATAATCGCCCGCGTGAAACACCAGCTCATACCCCCCTGCCGTGAAGGCCTTGCCGGACAGGATCGGGGCGTCAGCGCGCCCGTCGGTGTTCGTCACGGCCTCGGCGATCTTCTTGTGGCTGTTGCCCGTCACCCGATAGAGCCAGATGACCACCCCCGCCGCCGGACAGCCCCGCGCAGTGTCCAGAACATGGGTGGTCAGGTATCCGCCCGCCGTATCGGCCATGTCTGCCCCTTTCCAACGCCGCGCTGGCATTTCGCGCGTGCATGGGCATTGATGGGGCAGGACCGCCCCTTTCCGCAAGCACCCGCAGATGACCGACCCCTTCCGCTACCCCCGTGACATGATCGGCTACGGCGAAAGCCCCCCGGACGCCCAATGGCCGGGCGGTGCGCGGATCGCGATCAGCCTCGTGCTGAACTACGAAGAGGGTGGCGAGAACAACATCCTGCACGGCGATGCCGCGTCCGAGGCGTTCCTGTCGGAAATCGTGGGCGCGGCCCCCTGGCCGGGGATGCGCCACTGGAACATGGAATCGATCTACGACTACGGCGCCCGGGCGGGGTTCTGGCGGCTGCACCGCCTGATGGCCGCCCTGCCAGTCACCGTCTACGGCGTCGCCACCGCCCTTGCCCGTGCCCCCGAACAGGTCCGCGCCATGCAGGCGGCGGGGTGGGAAATCGCGTCCCACGGGCTCAAGTGGGTCGAGCACAAGGACATGCCCGAGGCCGAGGAGCGTCGGCAGATTGCCGAGGCGATCCGCCTGCATACCGAGGTGACGGGCGCTCGCCCCACCGGCTGGTACACCGGGCGCTGTTCGGTCAACACCGTGCGGCTGACGGCCGAGCAGGGCTTCGACTGGATTTCCGACACCTACGACGACGACCTGCCCTACTGGATTCGAATGGGCGACCGGGATCAGCTGGTCATCCCCTACACGCTCGACGCCAACGACATGCGCTTTGCAACGCCGCAGGGGTTCAACACCGGCGACCACTTCTTCGCCTACCTGAAGGATGCCTTCGACGGACTTTATGCCGAAGGCGCGCAGGGGGCGGCAAAGATGATGTCCGTGGGCCTGCACTGCCGCCTGATCGGGCGGCCGGGGCGGGTGATGGGGCTGAAGCGGTTCATCGACTACGCGAGGGGCCACGAAGGGGTCTGGTTCGCCACGCGCCAGATGATCGCCCGTCACTGGGCCGGCACCCACCCGCCGGTCGTGCGGACGCGCCCCAGCCAGATGGACCGCGCGGCCTTTGTGGCCGCCTTCGGCGGCATTTTCGAACATTCCCCTTGGGTCGCCGAGCGCGCCTTCGCGGGCGAACTCGGCCCCGTCCACGACACCGCCCTGGGCCTGCACAGCGCGCTGGCCCGCGCCTTCCGCCGGGCGACGCCTGACGAACGCCTGTCCGTCCTGCGCGCCCACCCCGACCTTGCGGGCAAGCTTGCCGCGGCGAAACGGCTGACCGCCGACTCCACCGCCGAACAGGCAAGCGCCGGCCTCGACGCCCTGACCGACGACGAACGCGCCCGGTTCCAGACCCTGAACGCCGCCTACGTCGCCCGCCACGGCTTTCCCTTCATCATCGCCGTGCGCGACCATACGAAGGCGGGCATCCTGTCCGCGTTCGAAGCGCGCACCGCCAACGACAACGCCACCGAATTCGCCACCGCCTGCGCGCAGGTAGAACGCATCGCCGAACTCCGCCTGAAAGCGATCCTGCCATGACCGACTACTACACCCCCCCCGGCGGCCTGCCGCCGCAGACCACGCTGCACACCGGCCGCGCGGTCTTCACCGAGGCCTATGCAGTGATCCCGAAGGGGTGTTTCTCGGATATCGTGACCAGCTTCCTGCCGGGCTGGACCGGCACGAAGGTCTGGCTGATCGCAAGGCCGATGACCGGGTTTTCCGAAACCTTCAGCCAATACGTCGTCGAAGTCGCCCCCGGCGGCGGATCGGACGACCCCGAACCCGACCCCGGCGCGGAGGGCGTGATCTTCGTCACCGGCGGCGAGGTCTGGCTGAAGCTGGACGACGGCGAGCACAGCCTGACGGCTGGGGGCTATGCCTACATCCCCCCCGGCACGGACTGGCGGCTGCACAACGGAACCGACCACCCCGCCCGCTTCCACTGGATTCGCAAGCTCTACGAACCGGCACCCGGCATCGCCCCCCCTTTGCCCTTCGTCACCTCGGACCGGGCGGTGGACCCGATCGCGATGCCCGACACCAACGGCGCTTGGGCCACCACCCGCTTCGTGGACCCCGCCGACCTTGCCCATGACATGCATGTCAACATCGTCACCTTCCAACCGGGCGGGCGCATCCCGTTCGAGGAAACCCATGTGATGGAACACGGGCTCTACGTGCTGGAGGGCCGCGCCGTCTACCGCCTCAACCGCGACTGGGTCGAGGTCGAGGCGGGCGATTTCATGTGGCTGCGCGCCTTCTGCCCGCAGGCCTGCGTCGCGGCCGGTCCCGGCCCCTTCCGCTACCTGCTCTACAAGGACGTGAACCGCCACGCCCGCCTGCGCGGACCCCTGAACGGGCCGGGGGTCTTCGGGCGATGACCCCCCTTCATCCCTTCACCTTGGCACAAATATCCCCAGGGGGGTCTGGGGGGGCAGGCAACCCCCCAGGCCGTTGCCGATGAGCGGGCGGCTGACAGTTGAGCCCCTGACCGGCCCCGCCTTCGCCCCCTTCGGCGACGTACTGTCCGCCGAAGGCCCGCCCGACCGCCTTATCAACGCGGGCCTCTGCGGCCGCTGGCACGACCGCGCGCGGCTGGACTTCGGGGCAGAGGGCCGCGCGGCGATGTCCGTCTTCGATGCGGTGCCACGGCGGCTGCCCTACACATTCGACCTCGTCGAACGCCACCCTGAAGGATCGCAGGCCTTCCTGCCGATGACGCCTGCCCCTTTCCTGGTCATCGTCGCCCCGGATGAGGGCGGCACGCCCGGCACGCCCCGTGTCTTTCAGACGGCACCGGGTCAGGGGATCAACCTTCACCGGGGCACCTGGCACGGAGTGCTCACGCCACTGCACGCGCCCGGCCTGTTTGCGGTGGTGGACCGGGTGGGGCCAGGGACGAACCTTCAGGAGTATCGCTATCCCAATCCCTGGACAGTGGCAGGCTGACGCGGCGCTCTAGGCCGCCGCCAGAATGCCCACAATACGCTCCGCCGCGTGGCCGTCGCCATAGGGCGAGGTGCCCTTTGCCATCGCCGCATAGGCGGCGGGATCGTCGAGCAGCGTTTGCGCCCGCGCCCGGATCGCCTCGGTTCCCGTTCCAACCAGTTCCGTCACGCCCGCCGCCACCGCCTCGGGGCGTTCGGTCGTTTCGCGCAGCACCAGAACCGGCTTGCCCAGCGCGGGTGCCTCTTCCTGCACGCCGCCCGAGTCGGACAGGATCAGATGCGCCCGCCCCATCGCCGCCACAAAGTCGGCATAGCCGAGCGGGGGGGTCAACCTCACTCGGTCGCGCGCGGCGAAACGCCCCTCGATCACGTCGCGGACACCGGGGTTGTGGTGAACGGGGATCAGCACCTCCACCCCAGGATTGTCCGTCACGATGGCGTCCAGCGCATCGCAGATGCGGCTCAGCGGCGCGCCAAAATTCTCGCGCCGGTGCAGGGTGACCAGGATCAGGCGGCGGTCGCGGGCGACAGGTACCGGCAGCGCGGGCTGCCGCCCCGCCACCAGCTTCAGCGCGTCAATCACCGTGTTTCCTGTCATATGGACGGATGCGGGGTCATGTCCCTCGCCGGTCAGCCGCGCCGCCGCCTCATGCGTGGGGGCAAAGTGCCAACGCGTCAGGTGCGACGTCAGCACGCGGTTCATCTCCTCGGGGAAGGGGCTGGCCATGTCGCCGGTGCGCAGACCCGCCTCGATATGTCCGAATGGAAGACCTGCGTAGAACGCAGCCATCGCCCCCGCCAGAACCGAGGTCGTGTCGCCCTGCGCCAGAACGATGTCGGGCGCCTCGCCCCGCAACACGGGTGACAGGGCCTGCAGCATCCGCCCCGTCAGGTCGGTCAGGCTCTGCCCGGGGCGCATCAGCGCCAGATCGATGTCGGGCGCGATGCCGAAGATCGCCAGCGCATCGTCCAGCATCTCGCGGTGCTGGCCGGTGGACAGGACACGCACGCGAAAACCTGGGGTGCGGCGCAGGGCCAGAATAACCGGTGCCATCTTGATCGCTTCGGGCCGGGTGCCAAGGATGCACAGGACAGATCGGGTCATGTGGCCAGGCCTTTCGGGATTAAGGTCGTCGCAAAGGCAGCGATGGCGCGGGCGACAAAACCAGTCTGGTTCTGCCGCCGACGGTCGCGGGACCTGCGGTGCGCCGGGCCCCCCATCACGCGGCCTTGGGTAAAGTCGCCGCGTGCTGCCCGGCCAGCGCGTACAGTGCTGCGTCCTGGTCGTTGGCGGCGAGCAATCGTTCGGCAAGGTCGGCAGGCAGGTCATCCAGAACTGCGCGTCGCCGCAACTCGGTCGGCAGGGCGCTGGCGGCGGTCGCGTTGCAGTGCAGGTCCGGCGGCAGTGTCAGGGGCAGCCCTTCGGCAGCCAGCACGGCGGCAATCCCGTGGATGTCAGTCGAGAAATGGTCGGCCCGCCCCACCGCCGCCGCCCCGGCCAGGTTCGCCTCGGCACGCGCAAGGTCATATTCCATCCGCCCGGCCATCCGTCGCATCCGGGGCCGGTCTCGGAACGGTGCCGACAAAAGGCGCGTCTGCGCGTTCGACACATGCGCGATCTCTTGCGGGTCGTCCAGGCAGTGCGCGACCCACGCGGCGAACCCCATCGCCCCAGCGGCGGCGGATGTGGTGGTGCCGTCGGGATGGCGCGCCTTGAACCGCCAGATCGAAGCGATCCGCAGGGCGGGGTCACGCAGGAACACCACCGGCAGAACGCGATAGTGCCGCGAAACCGGGGCAGGCAGCTGTATCTGGTGCGAGGAAAAGGCGATCGCGTCGCCCTTCCGCTCGATGATGCGGTCCAGCTGATCCTGGTCGATGACGAAAAACGGGAACGGCCCGTCGAAGCTCAGGTGCCGGTCGCCGAAGCTGTGCGTCAGCACATGGTCGAACGAGGTGCCCGCGTTCTTGTAGATGTGGTAGTGGCAGATGACCTTGCGCATCATGCGGCCCCCTGCAAAGCAGGTGCCCCCGCGGTACCGCGACCTGCCGGATCGGTAAGCGTCGAGGGTGGGCGCGACGTGCGATAGCGGTGCGGCTGCCACGCGCCCCAGCGCGCCTCGAAGATGGCGCGGTTGCGGGCGAACAGGGCCTGTCGTTCCGCACCGGGCAGCGCTCCGAAGCTTGCCGACAGATGGTGATGGACAAAGGCGTCCTCGGCCAGCCCGCAGCGGAAGCCCGCTGCCTGGAAGCGGGCGCAGTGATCGTCATCCTCGAACATGCCGCGCCCGTAGTCTTCGGACAGAGGCCCCACGCGGGCAAGGTCCGCGCGGCGGACCATCGCGCAGAAATAGGCGCAAACAGAGACATCGGTGATCTGCCCCCGGTGCCCTTCGGCGATGCGTCGGGCGGAGCGGATCATCGCATCCATGTCGGCGTATTCGATTGCGATGCGCGCCTCGTTGCCGATGTTGTTCGTCAGCGGCCCGACGACGCCGAGTGTCGGGTCCCGCTCCAGTGCCGAGACCATCGCCGAGATCGCGCCGGGCGCAACGAAGGTGTCGTTGTTCAGAAACATGACATAGTCGCCCGTCGCCGCAGCGATCCCGACGTTGTTGCCCGCTGCAAACCCAAGATTCGCCCCGTTTTCGATCAGCCGCACCTGCGGGTGGTGCGCGGCATGGTCGCGGATGCGGGCCAGCGCATCGGGGGCCGAGCCGTTGTCGACCACGATGACCTCAAGGTCGGGCCAGACAGTCCCGCGCCCGACAAGCGAATGCAGCGTCGCCAGCGTCAGTTCCGGGTCACCATAGGACAGGACAATCACCGACACTTTCGGCCCCCCCGTCATCGCGTCCAGAAACGCATCTGCCCGTGATGTCCAGGTGTTCGCCCAGGCATAGTCGATCAGCCGTGCACGATACCCCGCGTCGCGCCCGGCGCGTGCCGCGGCGCCAATGGCATCGGCGAACTCGGCCGCATCGTCGGCACGAAACACCAGGTCGCCCGCCCGCTCCAGTTCCGGGATCGCCGTCGCCACCGTGGGCCGCCCGGCGGCGGAGTGTTCGTAGAACTTCACCGGGTCGCAGGCGCGAATGATCGGGTCCAGCCGGAAGGGGATCGTCATCACGTCCATCGCCGCCACAAAGCCCGGCACGTTGGCATAGGGGATCTCGCCGTGCAGCGTGACGTTCGGCAGCGCGGCCAGCCGAAGCGGCGCCGTCGCCGTGACAGCGCCGCAAAGATGGAATTCGGCACCGGGCAAGCGCTGGGCGACAGCTTCCACAAGGTCGGTGTCGAACCATTCGGCAATCGCCCCGACATAGCCCACCCGCAGCACCTCGGGGCCCGAGTCTGCGGGCAGGACATCGGCGGTGGGCAGAGCGTCACGGGCGGGCAAGACACCGAGGGCGGGCGACGCGTTTGCAGGTCGCGAGGGGGCGCCTACGCCCCGGCGAGGCGGGTGACGAGCCGCCATCACATCGGCCAGTACTGCTCCAACCCGGGAAAGCGCCCCCGATCCGCGCGCGGGCTCTGCGTGCGCGTCATCCGCCACAACCCTGTTGCCGGAGGCATGCGTGGAATTGGTCATGATCGGCGCGGGTGACCGTCGGGCGTCATCCCCGACGACAGCGGCATCTGCTATTCCGCGTCCGGCGTCGGCGATGGCGTCCGCACCCTGCGAGTCGGCATTGCTCATCGCCGGTCGTTGGACGGCACCCGGTACCACGGCAGCGTCCCGCACCCCGCCGGGGTCTCCGGCTGCGGGCAGGAAGTGCGCGATGTCGGCGGCATTCCGGATCAGCGTCACGGGGCGCTTCGCTCCGTGCTTTGCGGCAAGCCAGGCCGAGCTCACCACCATCCGGTCCACCCGTGCGATCAGATCGCGTTCCGCAGCCAGCACGTGCGGCTGGGTGTTCGAGAACCCTGAAATCTCGTCCATGCAGTCAAAGGTGATGCGGATGTCGGGCGCGGCGTGGCGAAGGAACTGCCACCAGTAGGGGTGCTGAATGATCGCGTGGCAAAGCGGCGTCGCACCGACCCGGTCCCGCAGGGCTTCAAAGGCGCGCAGCCAGAAACGCTGGGCTTCGGCTCCGGCCCGCCCGGTATAGGTCGGCACCGGACCGCCCGGCGTCGTGGCGATGCGGATGGCCCAAACACCGGGGGCGACCGCGCCGATCCGTGTCGGGCCCGGCTCGCGCTCCATCTCGACATAGAACACGCGGTGCCCCCGCGCCGCGAAGGCCCGGGCAAGGTGTTGCGGCCGTTGCGTGCGGAAGGTCCAGTCGATGATCGAGAACATGAAGATGTCGGGCTTGTCCCCTTGCGGTGCCGGCAGGCTCAACGGGCCGGAGGCTGGCAGGGCGGCGGTATCATCCTGCCCCGCCCCGCGACCGAGGGCCTCTTGATCCCCAGTTCCAGAGGTCTGGAACACGACATCACCAAGCCGCTCCAGCACATGGTCGTCGGATCCGGTTGGCAACCCGAAGGCCAGCGGCACCGGGATGCCGTCCGGGTGCGGAACAAGGCGCTTCAGCCGCTCCACAACGCGGTCGGAAAGCCTGCGGCGCAGCGCAAGACCGGCAAGGCGGTAGAAGTTGCGGTACATCGGCTTCAGCACGGTCAGGCGTTCCTTCCTGCAAAGTTCGGTCATCCGCGCAAGATCGCCGCGAATCCGCTCAAGCGCAGCGGCAGCTTCGGCGGCAGAAGACCGCGCGGCGGCACTTTCGGCGCGTGCCTCGGTCACGGCGGCGGACAGGTCGGCGGAGTGGGCGGCGAACTCACGTGCTGCGCGCTCGCGATCGGCCTGTGCCGCATCCCGGTCTGCGATAGCGGCTCGGGCCACCTCGTCCGATGCTTCGGCCCCCGCACGGGCCCGCTCAAGCAACTCGGCAAGCTCATCCCGCTGCGCCTCGGTTGCGGCAACCTGCGCAATCAGCGCGGCCGCGTCCGACCGCTGCCTGGCAAGTTCGCACGACAGGACGTCGCGCTGGGCCTCGGTCGCCCCGACCTGCTCCGCCAGGGCGTCGGCCCCCGCACGGCACACAGTCAGGCTTGCCTGCAAATGGTCGCGCTGCGCCTCGGTGCGCGTCAGCAGGGTGTGCAGGCGACGCGCCCTGCCGGTTGCGCGTGTCAGTTCGCGGCGCCTGTCCAGTGTGGCGGCCTGGTCGGCGCGATGCCTTTGCCAGATTTCGGATGCAGCAAGGCTTTCCGGCCATGCCGTCGGCTGCTCTCCGAAAAGCGCCAGACGCACCTGCGCGCCGATGGCGGCACCAGACCTGGCAGCAAGCCCGATGACCCGATCAAGCCGCCGCGCGATTGCGTCACGCGACGCCGGATCGACGGGAAGGCCGCTGGAACCTTCCCTCCGCGCCGTCTCGCCGGGCCGCGACGGTTTGCCGTCAGGGGCGTCGCCGAGCCCAGCGGGATTCGCGGGCGGACGATCCAGTGCGTCGCGGCGGCCAGCCTCGGCAGGCATTGCCGCAAGGCGGCTTTCGGCGGCCGCCCGGACAAGCGCATGAAGGTCGAGGGCAATGCGGCCAAGCGGAGATATCCGGCCTCCCGAAAGGCCCCCTCCGTGCAGCGCCCGCGGATCGAACGCCGCGCGCGCCGCGCCGGTCAACCGCTGCCGCTGCAGGTCGGTAAGGCCAAGAAGCGCTGCAACCGGCCCGAACGCCGTTTCAGGGGCCTCGGCCCACTCCGGAAAGGACACGATCGACGCGGGCATTCCCTCTGCCAGACGCAGTTGCGACAGAACCGAAACCGACCAAAGCGCCAGCGCATGATCCTCGGACAGACCGTCGCGCCGGCCCAGGGACGCGGCCACATCGTAAGGGTCGCGCAACGCCAGGACGGCGCGCATTCCAAGGTCGTCCCGACCCGCCAACCGCCGCCACAGCGGTTCCGCCGCCGCGATGCGCGGGTCCTTCACAACGATCCGCCGTCGGCGGCCATAGCTTGTGCGAAGTGCGCCGATGATGTCCGCTTCGGCCCGGCACCAGTCCGATTCCGAAAGGTCCGACCCGGTCAGGGGTGCAAGGTGCGCCCAGTGCGACCCCGCCCGCAGCAAAAGCCGTTCATGCGCCCGCACGACGGCCATCGGTTCGAAATGTCCGCGAAGGTTGTCGGGCATCGGCCCCGACCGGTCGCCGGGCAAGGCGAAACCAGCCGACGACAGGCATTCGGTCAGGACCGAGGTTCCGCTGCGGTGCGTGCCCAGCACCAGAAGGATGTCGCGAGCAACCCAACCCCTTCGCCCGTCGCAAGCCACGGCTGCCGCGCCCGAGGCCGCTGCCAGACTGACGGATCGATTGGCGGTGGGGTCGGCCCAAGCGATCGTTGTCTCCGGGTCGGCCTGTGACACCCTGGCTGCGACGCCCGAATTCGCCGGCGAAGCGGATGGCTCCGCGCCCCGGGGCGAAGAGCATGCGCCGCGCGCCCCACCCGGCGCGCCAGTCTGCCCGGCCCATCTTTCAAGATCTTCGCTCATCTGTGGCCGGCTCCGGCCATTGCGAGCGTGGTTATGCCATCCCGGTCGGAAGACCCGATGCCACGGCGCGGCCCTGAATACTGCCCGGCACAGGCAAGGTCTGATGCCCGCGCTCCCCGAGCCGACCCGCCGGTGTCGGTCCATCGCCGGGCAAGCGCCATCAGCGCTGCTCCGGCACCACTCTCAACCGCGCTCTGCAGCTCGCGCAGCATGGCGGCCACCGACTGTGGCGGAAGACAGGGTTCCCGCAACCGGAACATGCGTGAGGCCGGTCCGTCGTCCGCGACCCGCTCGCCCGGAACCACACCAAGCTCCTCGTGCAGCTTTTCGCCGGGGCGCAGGCCTGTGGTCACGATCGGGATGTCGGTCCGGCCCGATGCGGCGATCAACGCCTTGGCGATATCGGCAATCCTGTGAGGTCGCCCCATGTCGAGGACGAAGATCTCTCCGCCCTGCGCGATCCGGGCCGCTGACAGGACAAGCCCCGCCGCGTCCTCGGCGGTCATGAAATACCGCGTCGCGGCCGGATCGGTCAGCGTGACAGGTCCGCCAAATGCGATCTGTTCGGCGAACCGTTCGACAACCGATCCCGACGAGCCGATCACATTGCCGAAGCGCACGATCGAGAACACCGTTTCGCCCGCCTGGGTGGCCATATCCTGGACCACCATCTCGGCCAGCCGCTTGGATGCCCCCATCACCCCCGTGGGCCGCACTGCCTTGTCCGTCGACACAAGCACAAATCGTCTCACGCCGTCGGTCTGCGCCCGCTGCGCAAGGGTGGCGGTGCCAAGCGTGTTGTTGCGGAACACCGCCTCGGGCTGTTCCTCGCCAATGCTCACATGCTTGTAAGCCGCCGCGTGGAGGATGCTGTCCACCCCGAAGCGGCGGATAATCCGCCCGACCAGGGGGCCGTCGCAGACCGACCCGAGCACGCCTTCAATCTCGATCCCGGTGCCATCGGACAGGGCCCGCAGCTCCCGAAGCGCATTGTCAAGGGCGTATTCGCCTTGCTCGAACAACACGATCCGCGAAGGGCCCTGCGCCAGAAGCTGGCGGCACAGCTCAAGCCCGATCGTACCGCCCGAACCGGTGACAAGCACTGACTCGCCCACGAACCCGGGTCCATCACCACCCGATCGGCCGCGGAGCCGAGTTGTCCTTTGGGCAGTCCACGAAAGCGGATAGATCAAGTCCGCAATTCCAGCGGGATCGACAAGCGCGGCATAGCGGGGGGCTGCGAACGTCGCTATGCCGGCCCGTGAAAGCCGCGCAGCGAACTCTGCAAGCGCGGGGCCTTCCTGCTCGGGCATCGCGAGGATCGCGGAATCCGGCCGAACCGTGCCGATGAATGCAGCGGCATCGCGCAGCGCGGCCGATGGCAGCGACCGGAGGACGGACACGCCCCGGTCCGCGGCACCTGAAAGACGCGGGTTCGCGAAACATCCAGTCTGCCACCCGCTTCCGACAAGGGCACCGACAAGGTCTGCCCCGGGCCGCCGTGTCAGCGCGACGGCAAGCGCCTGCGCATCGATCCCGGTTCCGCAGATGACGACCCGGCCAACGGCTGGCAGGCCGCCGCCCTCGAAACCCGGGGCGCGCGGCGCATGGGCAAGGGCTCCGGCGGCGCTGGTGCCGGACCGCGCGACAGGTGCTGCCGGGCAGGGTATCGGGGCCGAAAGATCGGGTTCGAAACCCGCGTCCCGACCGGCGCCAAACGCCACGACGCTGCGCCCGCCGTCCCCCCCCGCGCAGCCGGTCTTTCGCGGCGGATAGTGCGTTGCCGGGGCGGGCCCGGCCGCGCGGGGCAAGGCATCGCGACATGGATCAGTGTCATGCATGAAGTCCGAACGTGTCACCGGACCCTGTGCCGACTCGGCGTCAGGCGGCCGGGGCCAGGCGCAGAGGTCAGCGGGAGGACGCCGCAAGGCCGCGGGATGACGATCGGGCATGGGCTTCTCCACAAGTCTGCGCGGGGCCGCTGCCGGGGCGATTCCCCGGCCGGATGTCCCGGACCGATGCGGGGATCGTGGAATCGTGCGGTCACTTTTTGGTTAATCGGCTCTGACTTTCCTGGGGATGAATCCACCAGGTCGCTTCGTCCGGCAAAGACGCGCCGCGACCGGCATTCGGACCGCAAAGATCGGTGTGGACTTGCGCCTGCGATCAGGTCTGGCGTCGGCGCGGCCATCGGCCGCTCAGCGTGGCCCAAAGGATCGCGATATCCAGCCCAAGGCCCCATCGTGCTGCATAAAGGCGGTCGAGCCGCGCCTTCTGGCCGACACAGGTGCCGCTGTAGATTTCGTCCGCTTCCGCCTGTGTGGCGCAGCGCGACAGCTTGCGCGCCTCGATCCGGTGATACAGCACGGTGGCAAGGCCAGTGATGCCGGGCGGAAACACCAGCACCCCAGCATAGACCTCGGGGTGGCGGGCGACGACGGCGCGCAACGGGGGGCGGGGTCCGACAAAGCTCATCTCGCCGAGAAGCACGTTCCAAAGCTGGGGAAACTCATCCAGCCGCGTGCGGCGCAGAACCCGGCCGATCGGCGTGATGCGTGCGGCAACCTGCCCCCCGGTCACCGCGGGCTCCCCTGCCGCGGGGGTCATCGTTCGGAACTTCCACAGCGTGAACCCCGCATCGCACGTGCGCATCCGCTCGGACCGGTAAAAGACGGGACGGCCCTGCGCGACAAGCAGGACGATCGCGACCGCCACGCAGACCAGGCCCACGGGCAGGGCGAGGAGCAGCGCGAAGGCGAGATCGAACCGGCGCTTCGAAACCAGACGGCGATCTCGCGCGAACGGGACGGGCGGCGGGACCGCAGAACGCACGGACAGGCACGAACCGGTCGCAGGGGCGGTACGCCGGCGGGAAGTGTCGATGACCCCGGCCGACCCGGGCGTCGGCGCGCGCTGCGGCCAACGCCCGGCCAAAGGGCGCGGCCGCCCGCAAGGCGGGGACGGTCTCGGGCGTGAAGAGTGATCGGAGGCAAGCGTCATGCCGGGATGGCTAGCGCAACATGGTAAACGAGTTGCCTTCCTGCTGTCGGCATGGCCGCGATGCCGCTCCCGCCAACCCCGGCGGCTGGCTTCCACGGCCCGGACCGCAAGACTGCTGCGCCCCGTTGCCTATTCGCACCCGAGCCGCCAATATCCCCAGCCTGCGGACGCGGTTGCGGGGTCCGTAACCCGCCGCCGGGACCGCCCCGGTAACGGGCAAACGGCGGCTTGAGGGGCGCGGAATGCGGAAGTTTCTGGTTGTCCTCGACGACACGCGGGAATGCCTGAATGCGATGCGGTTCGCGGCGCTGCGGGCGGCCCATACCGGCGGGGGGGTCACCATCTTGTCGGTCATCCCGCCCGAGGAGTTCCAGCACTGGATGGGCGTGGCCGACCTGATGCGGGCCGAGGCGCGCGAGCGGATCGAGGCGCATTTCGAGGTCTTCGCGAAATGGATGCGCGACCGGCAGGGGGTGAACCCCGAACTGGTCATCCGCGAGGGCGAGCCGGTGAAGGAGATCCTGGCCCATATCCAGGACGACCCCGCGATCGGGGTTCTGGTCCTGGGCGCGGGCACCGACAGCCGGGGGCCGGGGCCGCTGGTGACGGCGATGAGCCGCAACGCGGGCACCCTGCCCATCCCGATCACGCTGGTGCCCGGCGAGATGTCGAAGGAGCGGCTGGAGGCGATCACCTGAGGGGGGCAGGGCGGCCCCTTTCGGCCGCTCCGGAGCGGTCCTGGGGGAGGGTGTCCCTCAGAGGGACACGTTAACCGGCCTGTAATCGCAAGGGGTTACGAGGCGCGTTAGGGAAGTTTTAGGGATTGTGCCGGTATGGAAAGGTCTGCTTCCGGGTCCAGCGATGCGGTCCTGCAAGTTGGAAGATCGGTCCACCCCGATATCTGCACCTAGTCACGCCAGCTGCACCCAGACCGCCCAGTTAGTCGAGATATTCCTTTTCGACCGTTCTTGTCTTCAGATCGACAGTAAACCTAGAAATCGATCCGACGATGCCTTCGTCCGCCTTCGGAGCGAAGGTAACTATGACGGTCCCATCGCACGCCTTCGAGTTCATGACCTCGTTGGTAGCAAAGAATCCTTCCCTCTGTGACGGTTTAGTGGTCGAATCCCAGTTGTCACCGATAAGTGCCTGAGCTTCGGAAAGCTCGTTGGTGGTGGCGCTTCGACACTGCGTGCCATTGGGGTTCGAACAGCCCGCGAAGATGGCTACTGGGAAAACCAAAAGAAGATTTGCGGCCCTGTACGCCCGTACCGGTATCTTCATCTCCATACCCAGCCAAACAATCCCGTCTCGACCGTACCCTTGTTCGCCTTGGCAGAGAAGCGGCCAGACGGGAAGGCTCGCCCTAAACCTTGACCCCGTCAGTTCCATCCCCCCACCTTAGAACCGTTCCAATCCTTGACTCCGTCCCCCCTGGGGCGCATATCCGAGTGAACCTGTCGGAGATGCCCCCATGTTCATCCAGACCGAATCCACGCCGAACCCCGCGACGCTGAAGTTCCTTCCCGGCCAGTCGGTTCTGGGGGCGGGGACCGCGGATTTTCCGTCGGCCGAGGCGGCGGCGAAGTCGCCTCTGGCGCGGCGTGTCTTTGCGGTCGATGGCGTGACAGGGGTGTTCCTGGGCGCGGATTTCGTCACCGTCACCAAGGCTGACGCGGTTTTGTGGGAGCATGTGAAGCCCGCGATCCTGGGCGCGATCATGGAGCATTTCCAGTCGGGCGCCCCGGTGATCGAGGGCGAGGGGCAGGGCTCGGGGCATGTCGCGCATGATGGCCCGGATGCGCAGATCGTGACGCAGATCAAGGAACTGCTCGACACCCGGGTGCGGCCTGCGGTGGCGCAGGACGGCGGCGACATCACGTTCCACGGCTTCGACCGGGGCGTGGTCTACCTGCACATGAAGGGGGCCTGCGCGGGATGCCCCTCAAGCACGCTGACCCTGAAGATGGGGATCGAGAACCTGCTGCGCCACTACATCCCCGAGGTGGTCGAGGTGCGGCCCGTGGCCGCCTGACACCTTGGACCGCCTGACGCTTGGGTTCGACACATCGGCCGCGCATTGCGCGGCCGCTTTGGTTTCCGGCGGGCAGGTGATGGCGTCGGTGGTCGAGGAGATGGCCAAGGGCCAGGCCGAGCGGCTGTTCCCGATGCTGGAGGAGATGCTGGCGGGCGCGGGCGTCGGCTGGCGCGACCTGGGGGCCATCGGCGTGGGCGTGGGGCCGGGGAACTTCACCGGCATCCGGATCGCCGTGGCCTCGGCCCGGGGGCTTGCGCTGTCGCTGGGGGTGCCGGCCGAGGGGGTAACGGGGTTCGAGGCGCTGGCCTTTGGAGTTGAGGCGCCGGTGCTGGCGCTGATCGACGCGCGGCAGGGGCGGACCTATGCGCAGCTTCTGCCGGGGGGTGGCGCGGTGATAGTGGCGGATGGCGCGCCCCTGCCCTTTGCGGTGCCTCCCGGCGCGAGAGTTGTCGGCCATCAGGCCGAGGAGGTCGCGCGGTCGCTGGGCGGTGTGGCCGCGGGGCCGCGCTGGCCCGTGGCCGAGGCGATAGCCTGGATCGCCGCGTCGCGCGCGGCACCGGGGCGGGCGCGGCCTGCGCCCCTGTACCTGCGCGCGCCCGACGCGGCCCCGGCGGCCCCGCCGCCCCGGATTGTCGAGGGTGCGGGCGGGGGTATGGGCGGGGGTGCGGGGCCGTGACGCCCGAAGAGATGGCAGGGTTGCACGCGCTGTGTTTCACCGCCCCCCCGCCTTGGTCAGCGGACGCGTTCCGGGCCACGCTGGAGGCCGCGGGGGTGTTCCTGCTGACGGAGCCGGGCGGGTTCCTGATCGGACGGGCGGTTGCGGGCGAGGCGGAGCTGCTGACGCTGGCGGTGGACCCCCCGATGCGGCGACGGGGGATCGGGTTTTCGCTGGTGGCGCGGTTCCTGACCGAAGCCGCCTTGCGCGGCGCGACGCGGCAATTTCTGGAGGTGGCGGCCGACAACCATGCCGCGCGGGCGCTTTATGACGGGTTCGGGTTCCGCGTGGCGGGGCTGCGGCGGGGGTATTACCGCCCGCCCGGCGGGGGGACAGCGGACGCCGTGATGATGGTGCGCGACAGCGCCCCGCCACCCGTGCCGAAAAATTGACCGGAAGGTCAAAGCGGCGGCACCACCGGCACAGAATCCTGTTGACCGTCCCGGTCAAAGCGTCACTAATCGCGCATGATCCGAAGAGATCGGCCCGTCCTGAAGCCATTTTCAGGCGGGGCGCGCCCCGACCGGCGCCATAGTCCAAACGGGAGTATCACATGACCCTTCTGCAGAAATTTCTCGGCGCAGCCGCCACGCTTGCGCTGACGGCGGGTGTCGCCTCAGCTGACCCTGCCATCATCTTCGACCTGGGCGGAAAGTTCGACAAGTCGTTCAACGAGGCGGCCTTCAACGGGGCCGAACGCTGGGCCAAGGAAACCGGCGGCACCTACAAGGAACTGGAAATGCAGTCCGAGGCCCAGCGCGAACAGTCGCTGCGGCGCCTGGCGGAATCGGGCGCGAACCCGATCGTCATGACGGGCTTCGCCTTCGGCGACTCGCTGAACACCGTGGCCGCCGACTTCCCCGACACCAAGTTCGCGATCATCGACATGGTCGTCGATCAGCCGAACGTGAAATCGGTTGTCTTCACCGAAGAGCAGGGCAGCTACCTGGTCGGCATGATGGCCGCGATGGCGTCGAAGTCGGGCACCGTCGGCTTTGTCGGCGGCATGGACATTCCGCTGATCCGCAAGTTCGCCTGCGGCTATGCCGAGGGCGTGAAGGCAGTGAACCCGGATGCCAAGGTCATCGCCAACATGACCGGCAACGACCCGTCGGCCTGGAACAACCCGGTGAAGGGCGCCGAGATCGCCAAGGCGCAGAAGGCGCAGGGTGCCGACGTGATCTATGCGGCCGCGGGCGGCACCGGCATCGGCGTTCTGCAGGCGGCGGCGGATGAGGGCATCCTGTCCATCGGCGTCGACAGCAACCAGAACTACCTGCACCCCGGCCAGGTCCTGACCTCGATGATGAAGCGCGTGGACAACGCGGTCTACGAAGCCTTCAAGGAAGGCGCCGACCTGAAACCCGGCGTCAACGTCATGGACCTCAAGGCCGGCGGCGTCGACTATGCGCTGGACGACAACAACGCGAAGCTTGTGACCGACGACATGAAGGCCAAGGTCGAAGAGGCCAAGGCCAAGATCATCTCGGGCGAGATCAAGGTGCACGACTACATGTCGGACGAAACCTGCCCGTCGGTCACGTTCTGACCCAGGGCCGCGGGGGCATGACCCTTACGGGACTTTCGGGGCGGCATTCCGATGCCGCCCCTTCCGCGCAAGTGCCCGCAATCGAGTTGCGCGGCATCTCGAAGGCCTTCGGGCCGGTGCAGGCGAACAAGAACATCTCGATCCGCGTCATGCCCGGCACGATCCACGGGATCATCGGGGAAAACGGCGCGGGCAAATCGACGCTGATGTCGATCCTGTATGGCTTCTACAAGGCCGACGCGGGCGACATCCTGATCAACGGCAAGCCCACCCTGATCCCGGACAGCCAGGCCGCGATCCGCGCGGGCATCGGGATGGTGTTCCAGCATTTCAAGCTGGTGCAGAACTTCACCGTCGTCGAGAACGTGATCCTCGGGGCCGAGGACGGGGCGCTGCTGACGCCGTCGATCGCGAAGGCCCGCCGCACGCTGGCCGAGCTTGCCCGCGAATACGAGCTGGACGTCGAACCCGACGCGCTGATCGAGGATTTGTCGGTCGGCCATCAGCAGCGGGTGGAAATCCTCAAGGCGCTGTACCGCCACGCCGATATCCTGATCCTGGACGAGCCGACGGGCGTTCTGACACCGGACGAGGCGGACCACCTGTTCCGCATCCTGAAGGGGCTGAAGGACCAGGGAAAGACGATCATCCTGATCACCCACAAGCTGCGCGAGATCATGGACATCACCGACACCGTCAGCGTGATGCGCCGCGGTGAGATGACGGCGACGGTGAAAACGGCCGAGACATCGCCGGAACAGCTGGCCGAGCTGATGGTGGGGCGCAAAGTCCTTTTGGACGTGGCCAAGGGACCGGCCAATCCGGGGCGGACGGTCCTGGAGGTCAAGGGCCTGCGCGTGCGCGACGAGCACGGGGTCGAGCGGCTGAAGGGCATCGACCTGACGATCCGCGCGGGCGAGATACTCGGCATCGCCGGGGTGGCGGGGAACGGGCAGTCGGAGCTTCTGGAGGTGCTGGGCGGGATCGCACATGGCACCGGGTCGGTGCGGCTGAACGGGGTGGAGCTGGACCTGACAGGCAAATCGTCCGACGGCCAGTCGCGCCGCGCGGCGGGGATCGCGCATGTCCCCGAGGACCGCCAGCACCTGGGCCTGATCATGGATTTCACGGCGTGGGAGAACGTGGCCTTCGGCTATCACAACGACCCCGCCTATCAGCGCGGGGCGCTGATGGACAATGATGCGCTGCGCAAGGACGCCGAGGGCAAGATCGCGCGGTTCGACGTGCGGCCGGCAAACTGCTGGCTGCCTGCAAAGAGTTTCTCGGGCGGGAACCAGCAAAAGATCGTTCTGGCGCGCGAGATCGAGCGGAACCCCGACCTGCTTCTGGTGGGCCAGCCCACGCGGGGGGTGGATATCGGGGCCATCGAGTTCATCCACAAGCGCATCGTCGAGCTGCGCGACGCAGGCAAGGCCGTGCTCTTGGTCAGCGTGGAGCTTGATGAGATCATGTCACTGGCCGACCGGATCGCGGTGATGTTCGACGGGCGCATCATGGGCGAGCGTCTGCCCGAGGCGACGGATGAGCGCGAGCTGGGGCTTTTGATGGCGGGTGTCGCAGGGAAGGCGGCCTGAGATGGGAAAGATGCCACCCTGGGCCGATGCGATCCTGGTGCCGCTGATCAGCCTGTTGATCGCGTTTTTCCTGTCGGGCCTTGTCATCTGGTTCATCGGCGAGAACCCCTTTGCGGCGCTGGCGATCATGGTCGATGGCGCGGTCGGGTCGGCCTATGGCTGGGGCTACACGCTCTACTACGCCACCAACTTCATGTTCACAGGCCTCGCCGTCGCGGTCGCGTTCCACGCCAGCCAGTTCAACATTGGCGGCGAGGGGCAGGCGACGCTGGGCGGCCTTGGCGTGGCGCTGGTGCTGCTGTTCATCCCCTGGCCGCACTGGAGCCTTGCGCTTCTGGCCGCGATCGTGGCGGGGGCGGCCTTCGGGGCGGCCTGGGCGCTGATCCCGGCATGGCTGCAGGCGAAACGCGGCAGCCACATCGTGATCACCACGATCATGTTCAACTTCATCGCCTTCGCCTTGATGAACTACATGCTGAACAAGGTTCTGAAGCCTCTCGGCAGCATGGACACCGCCAGCGCGCGCTTCCCCAAGGAGGTGAACCTGCCGACGTTCCATGACCTGCCGCTGCTTGGCGGGATGTTCTCCAAATCCGCGCCCGCGAACGTCACCTTCTTCGTCGCGCTCTTGTGCGCCTACCTCGTCTGGCTGCTGCTGTGGCGCACCCGCCTTGGCTACATGATCCGCGCCTTCGGCAAGTCGGAACCGGCGGCGGTCTATGCGGGCATCTCGCCCGTGCGCATCATCCTGATCGCCATGCTGATCTCGGGCGCGCTGGCGGGCCTCATGGCGATCAACGGCACGATGGGGGCGCAGAAACGCCTGATCCTGAACGCGGTCGAAGGCGCGGGTTTCATCGGGATCGCGGTGTCTCTGATGGGGCGGAACCACCCCCTGGGCGTCGTGCTGGCCTCGATCCTGTTCGGGTTCCTGTATCAGGGCGGGGCCGAGCTGTCGCTGGCGATCAACATCCCCAGCCAGCTGATCACCGTGATCCAGGCGCTGGTGATCCTGTTCACGGGGGCCTTGGACAACATGGTGCGGATGCCGCTGGAGCGGGCCTTCCTGGCGGCGCGCAAGGGGGCGGGCTGATGGATTTCGCGACCGTCATCGAAATCCTGGGATCGACCGTCCGGCTTGGCACGCCCTTGCTGCTGGCCTGCCTTGCGGGGCTGTTTTCCGAACGCGCGGGCATCTTCGACATCGGGCTTGAGGGCAAGATGCTGATGGCCGCGATGGTGGCGGGCGCGGTCGCGGCGGTGACGGGGTCGGTCTGGCTCGGCACGCTGGCGGGGATCGCGGGGTCGTTGGTGCTGGCGGGTCTGCATGGCCTTGCCTCGATCACCTTCCGGGGCAACCAGCTGATTTCGGGCGTGGCGATCAACTTCCTGGCTTCGGGGCTGACGGTGCTGGTCGCACAGCGCATGTTCAATCAGGGCGGGCTGACGCCGCCCGTCACCTTCGGGGCGGGCCGCTTTGCGCCGATCACGCTGCCCTTCGCCGATGCGCTGCGCCCCGTGCCGATCCTGGGGCCGATCTATGCCGACCTGATATCGGGCAACTCGATCCTGGTTTATGTGGCCTTCGCCGCCGTCCCGCTGACCTGGTGGGTCCTGTACCGCTCGCGCTTTGGCCTGCGCCTGCGGGCGGTGGGCGAAAACCCGGCGGCGGTCGATACGGCGGGCATCTCGGTGGTGCGGCTGCGCTTTGCGGCGGTCGCCATTGCGGGCGTGCTGTGCGGGCTGGCGGGGGCCTATCTGGCCATCGGCCTGTCGGGCGGGTTCAGCAAGGAGATGACGGCCGGGCGCGGTTACATCGCGCTGGCGGCCCTGATCTTCGCCAAGTGGCGGCCGTGGTACTGCCTGATGGCGACGATGCTGTTTGGGTTCCTGGACGCCATCGCGATCCGGTTCCAGAACATCGACATCGGCGTTCTGGTCGTGCCCGTGCAGCTCACCCAGTCGCTGCCCTATATCCTGACCGTCATCATCCTTGCGGGCTTCGTCGGCCGCGCCATCCCGCCCCGCGCGGGGGGTGAGCCGTACGTGAAGGAGCGGTGATGTCCGAGGCCGCGGCCCTTGCCCGCCGGATCCGCGCCCGCGCCGGTGACACGCCGGTCACCCACGGCCTGATCCTGGGCTCGGGCCTTGGCCACATCGCGGGGCAGGTCAGGGGCAGGGCGATTCCGTACGCCGACTTGCCCGGCTTTCCCCATGCGGGCGTGTCGGGGCACAACCCCGTGCTGGCCGTGGGCGATCTGGAAGGCGCCCGGGTCGCGGTGTTCGGGGCGCGCGAGCACTATTACGAACGCTGCAATCCTGCGGCGATGCGGCTGCCGCTGGAAACGCTGAAGGCGCTGGGGGCCGACCGGCTGATCCTGACCAACGCGGCCGGATCGCTGGACCCCGCGAACCCGCCTGGCAGCCTGATGATGCTGAGCGACCACATCAACTTCTCGGGCCTGAACCCCCTGATCGGCGAGCCGACCGATGCCCGCTTCGTGCCGATGACCGACGCCCACGACCCTGCCCTGCGCGCCGCCCTGCGCGCCGCCGCGAGGGCCGAGGGCGTGGCCCTCGCCGAAGGGGTCTATGCCTGGTATTCGGGGCCGTCCTTCGAAACCCCCGCCGAAATCCGCGCGATCCGCACCCTTGGCGCCGACGCCGTCGGGATGTCCACGGTGCCCGAGGTGATCCTGGCGCGGTTCCTTGGCCTGAAGGTCGCCGCTGTCAGCGTCATCACCAACATGGCCGCGGGGATGAGCGACGAGGCGATCAGCCACGAACACACCAAGGCGATGGCCCCCCTGGGGGCGGGCAAGCTGGAACGCGTGATCCGACGATATCTGCGCGACGCGGCGTTGGCCGGAACTGGCCATCCGCCTGTTTGACATCGCGAATCCACGGGCGCATCACTCAAACGGGATTCGCCCTTCCCCCCCGATCCTGCCAGCTACCTCACGGACCCGATGCAGATTTACCTGCCCATCGCAGAGGTCTCGGTCAACGCCTTCCTGCTTCTGGGCATGGGGGCGCTGGTGGGCGTGCTGTCGGGGCTGTTCGGGGTGGGCGGCGGCTTCATCATCACGCCCTTGCTGTTCTTCATCGGCATCCCGCCACCCGTGGCCGTCGCCACCGGCGCGAACCAGGTCGTTGCCTCGTCAGTTTCGGCGGTGCTGTCGCATCTGAAGCGCAAGACGGTCGATCTGCGGATGGGGGTCGTGCTGCTGTTCGGCGGGCTGATCGGGTCGTCGCTGGGCATATACGTATTCAACCTGCTCAGCCGACGCGGGCAGATCGACCTGACGGTGCAGCTGGCCTATGTGTTGCTTCTGGGCTTCATCGGGCTGATGATGCTGCAGGAAAGCCTGCGCGCGATCCGGAGGGAGAAGCGCGCGCCCGGCACGGTTGTCCGACGGCAGCACGGCTGGGTGCATAACCTGCCCCTGAAAATCAAGTTCCGCACCTCGGGCCTGTATATCAGCGTGATCCCCCCGATCCTGGTCGGGCTTTGCGTGGGTGTGCTGGCTGCGATCCTGGGCGTGGGCGGGGGGTTCATCATGATCCCCGCGATGATCTATCTGCTGGGCATGCCGACGAAGGTCGTCGTGGGCACGTCGCTGTTCCAGATCATCTTCGTCACGGCCTTCACCACCTTCATGCATGCCGTCACCAACCAGACGGTCGACATGCTGCTTGCGCTGCTTCTGATCGTCGGCGGGGTCATCGGGGCGCAGGTCGGCGCGCAGCTGGCCACCCGTCTGAAGGCGGAACAGCTGCGCATCCTGCTGGCGCTCTTGGTCCTGGCGGTCTGCCTGAAGCTGGCGGCCGATCTGGTGATCGAGCCGTCCGAGCTGTACTTCATCTCGAAGGGCACGAAGTGATGCGCCGGGCGCTGCTTCTTGCCCTGTGCCTGCTGGCCCCGGCGGCCCGGGGGGAAACTGTCGTCGCAGGCCTGAGCCAGGACCGCGTGTCAATCACCGCGAACTTCGATGGGTCGGATATCCTCATCTACGGTGCCGTGAAGCGCGAGGAACCGATCCCCAGGGACGGCCCCCTGAACGTCATCATCACCGTCGAAGGACCCTCGGCCCCGATCACGGTGCGCCGCAAAAGCCGCGTCCTGGGGTTGTGGGTGAACACCGCGAACGTGCAGGTCGACAGCGCACCCAGCTTCTATGAGGCGGCGGCCACCGCGCCGCTGGCCGACATCCTGTCGTCGACCGAGGATCTGCGCCACAAGATCTCGATCCGCCGCGCGATCCGGTCGGTGGGCGCGCCGCAGGACGTGACCGACAGCGAGGCCTTCACCGAGGCACTGATCCGGCTGCGCGCGGCATCGGGCGCCTACAAGGAGGATGAGGGCGGCGTGCTTCTGATGCAGGACACGCTGTTCCGCGCCAACATCGACCTGCCCGCCAACCTGACCGAGGGCGATTACAAGGCGCGCATCTTCCTGGTGCGCCAGAAAAAGGTGGTGGACGAACTGACCGAAGTGATCCGGGTCAGGAAGGTCGGGCTGGAGCGGGCGCTGTTCACCCTGTCGCGCGATCAGCCGGTGATCTACGGGGTCGTCGCGCTGGTGCTTGCGGCGGTGGCCGGATGGGCGGCGTCGGCGCTGTTCCGGTTCATAAGGGCATAGCGCCCCGGCGTCACCGGTCGGGCGGAACCTTTGCAAGATTGCGGTGCGATATCCTTGCAGGATATCGAAACGGGTCGCCCAAAGGGCGCGATGGCCCGGAGCCTTGCAAAGGCTCCGTTCAGATATCTTGCAAAGATATCGGGCTGTCCCGGCCAGTTCAGTCCCGCCCCGGCCCGAACAGCCGCCACGCCGACCAGGCCGCCGTTCCGCCCAGGAATACGCCGCCGATCCCCATGATCTCGAACCAGGCCGCGCCGGATATGCCGCGCACCTTGATCGCCACGGCCAGCAGCACCAGCCCGCACAGGCTGAACACCAGCCGGAACCACCATTCGCCACGCGTGGGGCCGTACTTGCCTGCCATCAGGCCTCGCCCTTCAGCGCCCCGCCCGCCAGCGCCCGGTCCAGGTGGGTATAGCCGCCGTCCGGGAACACCCACTGCCCGGTGGTGTGGCCCGCCCGGTCCGACAGCAGGAACACGACCTGATCGGCGATCTCGCGGTCCTTCGTCATCCGCCCGCCCAAGGGGATGCGCGCCGTGATCTCGGCGAGCTTCGCGTCGGGGTCGTCCAGCGTCGCCAGCCACTGGCGGTACATGGGCGTCATCACCTCGGCCGGGATGACGGCGTTCACCCGCACCCCGTCGCCCGCCAAGGCCGCCGCCCATTCCCGCGTCAGCCCCAGCTGCGCGGCCTTGGCGGCGATGTAGGCCGACGTGCCGCCCTGCCCCGTGACCGCCGTCTTCGACGAGATGTTCACGATCGCGCCCTTCGCGGCCTTCAGGTGCGGCACGCAGAGATGCGCCATCGTGTAGTAGTGGATCAGGTTCCGCCCGATCGACGCCCGGAAGGCCTCGGGCCCCGCGTCCAGGCCCACGCCGTCGTTTGTCCCTGCGTTGTTCACCAGCCCGTCGATGCGGCCCCAGCGGGCCAGCGTTTCTGCCACGCCACGGCGGCAGGCGTCGTCGTCCGAGACATCGGCCAGCACCACCCCCGCCTTCGGCTGCAACGCCCCCAGCCGTGCGATGAATGCCGGTTCGGGCTCGCGGCGGGCGAAGATCACGGGGATCGCCCCTTCCTCGGCCAGCACTTCCGAGATCGCCCCGCCGATGCCAGCGCCGCCACCGGTGACGATGACGACCTTGCCCGCAAGGTGCAGGTCCATCAGGCCCTCACGACCCTTTGGGTCTGTGACCCCAGCCCCTCGATGCCCAGCGTCATGACCTCGCCCCCCTTCAGGAAGATCGGCGGCTTGAAGCCCAGGCCCACGCCGGGGGGCGTGCCGGTCGAGATGATGTCGCCCGCCTGGAAGGACATAAACTGGCTGCAGTAGGAAATCAGGTGCGCGACCTTGAAGATCATCGTCGCGGTCGATCCGTTCTGGCGGCGCACCCCGTCGATTTCCAGCCACATCTTCAGGTTGCCCACGTCACCCGCCTCGTCCGGCGTCACCAGCCAGGGGCCGGTGGGGCCGAAGGTGTCGCAGCCCTTGCCCTTGTCCCACTGCCCGCCACGCTCGGTCTGGAATTCGCGCTCGCTGACGTCGTTGATGACGCAGTAGCCAGCGACGTGCGAAAGGGCGTCCGCCTCGGCGATGTAGCGGCCGGGCTTGCCGATGACGACGCCCAGCTCCACCTCCCAGTCGGTCTTGACCGAGTTGCGGGGGATTTCCACGTCGTCGTCGGGGCCGACGATGGCCGATGTCCACTTGCCGAAGATAATCGGTTCCTTCGGAATCGCGGCCCCCGTTTCGGCGGCGTGGTCGGCGTAGTTGAGCCCGATGCAGACGAACTTCCGCGTGCCAGCCACGCAGGGGCCAAGGCGCAGGTCCTTCTGCGGCACGCCCGCCACCAGCGGCAGCGACGCGGGGTCCAGCGCCTTCAGACGCGCGATTCCACCGGGCGAGATCGCGTCGCCTGCAATGTCAGCGACCGTGCCGGACAGGTCACGGACGCGGCCCTGGGCGTCGATCAATCCGGGCTTTTCCTGCCCCTTCGCACCCCAGCGGACAAGTTTCATGTGCTGATCCCCTTACAGCGTGATGCCGCCGTCCGCCGCGACGGCCTGGCCCGTCATGAAGCGGCTTTCGTCGGACAGAAGATAGATGACCAAAGGCGTGATGTCGTCCACGCCCGCAAGACGGCCCATCGGCTGACGGGCGATGAAGTCTTTCTCGGCCTGCACCGGGTCGGCATAGGCGGCGATGCGGGCGCGCAGGGACGGCGTGTCCACCGTGCCCGGGCAGATCGCGTTCACGCGGATGCCCTGCTTCACATAGTCTGCCGCGACCGATTTCGTCAGGCCGATGACGGCGGCCTTCGACGCGCCATAGACGGCGCGGCTGGGCAAGCCTTTGATCGACGAACAGACCGAGGCCATGTTCAGTATCGCCGCCGTTCCCGTCTGTTCCGCTCGCTTCAGCATGCCGGGCAGGAAAGCACGGATGGCGCGGAACTGGGCGGTCACGTTCAGATCGAACGCGAAGGCCCAGTCGGCTTCGGTGGCGTCGAGGACAGTGCCGTTGTGGACGACGCCCGCGCAATTGAAAAGCCCGTCGATCGGCCCCGTCGAGGCGGCCAGCGCCGCCACCGCCGATGCATCGCGGGCATCCAGAACGCGAGTGTCGATGGCCGGTGCCTCGGCCTTCAGCGTGGCCAGCTCGCCCGCGTTGATGTCGGTCGCGATGACCTTCGCCCCTTCGCGGGCGCAGGCGAGCGCGCTGGCCCGGCCCATGCCCATCCCGGCGGCAGAGATGACGATGGTCTTGTCCTTCAGGCGCATGGGCAATGTCTCCGCGTTGGTCGCGTCACGGTTATGCTGACATGTCAGTTTCGGGGCAAGCCCGATTCCGCCCGGTGCCCGATCCCGCGCGCCCTTGCGCATCTTCTGTCCGGAAACATCCCTGGGGAAGTCCGTGCGGTGCGGGGGGGGGGCAGCGCCCCCCTTCGTGCCCCGGGCCGTGCCGAGCGCTGTCTCCCGCCCCGCCCGCGCCCGTTGCCTCTGCCTCCGTCCTGTGCCACCCCTTGCCTGAACCGCCAAGGAGCGTCCCGATGATCCCGGTATTCGACGGCCACAACGATATCCTGTGGCGCATGTCTGCGCCCGGCGCGGACCGGGCCGCGATCTGGTCGGGGGCCGAGGGCAAGGGGCATCTGGACCTGCCGCGCATGAAGAAGGGCGGCTTCGCGGGCGGCTTCTTCGCCGTCTACATCGGCTCGCCCGACATGGGCGATCTGGACAAGATCGAAGAGCAGATGGACAGCGGCAGCTATTCCGCCCCCCTGCCCGCCGAAATCCCCTTCGCGACGGGCCTGCCCGTCGCGTCAAGGATGCTGGCCGACCTGACCTGGATGGAGGCTGAAGGAGGACTGCGCATCGTCCGCACGGCGGCCGAGATTCGCCGCGCGATGGCGGCGGGCGACATCGCGGCGATCCTGCATCTGGAGGGCGCCGAGGCCATCGACCCCGACCTCGCTGTCCTGCCCCTGTGGCATGCCGCGGGGCTGCGGTCGATCGGGCCGGTCTGGTCGCGGCCCACGGCCTTTGGCCACGGGGTGCCCTTTGCCTTCCCGTCCTCGCCCGATACCGGCCCCGGCCTGACCGACGCGGGCAAGCGGCTGGTGCGCGCCTGCAACGACATGCGCATCATGCTGGACGTGAGCCACCTGAACGAGGCGGGCTTCCGCGACCTGGCGGCGATTTCCAATGCGCCGGTGGTGGCCACCCATTCCAACGCCCACGCGATCTGCCCGGTCAGCCGAAATCTGACCGACGAACAACTCGACATCATCGCCGCGTCAAAGGGCATGGTCGGCATCAACTACGCGACGACGTTCCTGAACCCCGACGGGCGCAAGACCGGAGCCAACGGTCTGGACCCGCTTCTGCGCCACCTTGACCACCTGCTGGAGAAGCTGGGCGAGGACGGGGTGGGCCTGGGGTCCGATTTCGACGGTGCCACGGTGCCCACCGAAATCGGCGACGTGGCGGGCCTGCCCGTGCTCTTGGAGGCGATGGCGCAGCACGGGCTGGGGCGCGAGCTGGTCGAGAAGGTGGCGTACAGGAACTGGCTGTCGGTGCTGGAACGCACCTGGGGGGCGTAACCCTACGATGGCCCTGCCCATCCTGCCCAATGCGGCGGCGCGGCGGCTGTTCCTGGACCGGCACGCGTTGGCCGAACCACCGACCGGCCCGGCCAAGGGGGCCGACCTGCTGGCCCTGATCCGCCGCCTTGGCTTTGTGCAGATCGACAGCATCAACACCGTCGCCCGCGCCCACCACATGATCCTGTGGGCCCGCCGCCAGACCTACCGCGAGGGCCACCTGCGCCCGCTGCTGGAACGCGACCGGACGCTGTTCGAGCACTGGACGCACGACGCATCCGTCATCCCGTCGGAATTCCTCCCCTACTGGCGCTGGCGTTTTGCGGCCCACGCGGCGCGGATCGACAAGGGCTATGACGGCTGGCAGGGCACCGCCTTCCGCGACAAGCTTGCAGAGGTTGTCGATCACATCCGCCAGAACGGCCCCTGCGGCTCGGGCGAGGTGGGCGAGGACGAGGTTCGGTCCAAAGGCGGCTGGTGGGAATGGCATCCGTCGAAGACCGCGCTGGAATACCTGTGGCACACCGGCGTGCTGTCGGTCTGCCACCGCCGGGGTTTCGCGAAGGTCTATGACCTGACGGAGCGCATTTTCCCCGACGCGCCCCCCGCGCCGCCCGAAGAGGAGGTGACCGACTGGGCCTGCAACGCCGCGCTGGACCGGCTGGGCTTTGCCACATCGGGCGAGATCGCGGCCTTCTGGAAGAAGATCGGCCCCGAAGCGGCCAAGGGGTGGTGCGCGCGCGAAGTGGCGGCGGGGCGGCTGATCGAGGTGGCGGTCGAAGGCGCGGATGGCGAGATCCGCAAGTCCCTTGCCCGGCCCGATGTGCTGGAACAGGCTGAGGCGGCTCCCGAACCCTTTGGCGGCCTGCGCGTGCTGTCGCCCTTCGACCCGGCGCTGCGCGACCGCACCCGCGCGGGGCGGTTGTTCGGGTTCCACTACCGCATTGAGGTCTTCGTGCCGGAACCGAAGCGCACCTTCGGATACTACGTCTTCCCGGTTCTGGAAGGCGACCGCATCATCGGGCGCGTGGACGCCCGCGCCGACCGTGCGGCGGATGAGGGGGACGGCGCGCTGGCCGTGCGCGCGTTCTGGCCCGAGGCGGGCGTGCGCATGGGGGCGGCCCGGACCGACCGGCTGATCGGCGCGCTGGACCGGCTGGCGCGGTTCGCGGCTTGCGCGCGGGTGGCGGTGGAGGACGGCTGGCTGCGCGACCCGGTGCCGCGCGACTTCCGCTTCAAGGCCGGGGGCGGGGAGGGCACCGGCTGACAGGCGACAGTCGGGGCAACCAGTGGCGGGCGGAAACCGACAATCGCGGTCGTTGGCGTCTGAGACGCCGCGCACCGGCCCGGCAAGCCTGCCACCGGGAAGCGGGGCCACATGCCGAAAACACTCACCTATGCCCAAGGCGTCGCGCTGGTCGTGGCGGCGGGGTTCCTGTGGTCGCTGATGGGCCTTCTGATCCGGCTGGTCGGCGAGGCGAGCACCTGGCAGGTTCTGCTGTATCGCTCGTTGGGGATGATGCCCGTCCTGCTGGTCGTGCTGGCGCTCAGGTCGCGCGGAAACCCCCTGGCCACAATCCGTGCGACCGGATGGGCGGGCGTGCTGGGCGGAGTGTGCCTGGTCTTCGCCTTCGCCTTCGCGATCTTTGCGATCCAGTCCACCACCGTCGCCAACGCCGTCTTCCTGTTCGCGGCGACCCCGCTCATGTCCGCCGCGCTGGGATGGGCGGTGCTGCGCGAACCGGTGCGCCCGGTGACGTGGGTTGCCATCGCCGTGGCGATGATCGGCATTTTCCTGATGGTCCGCGAAGGGCTGGCCCTTGGCGCGGGCGCGGGCAACGCCGCGGCGCTAGCATCTTCGGCCAGCTTCGCTGTCTTCACCGTGCTGACGCGCAAGCCCGCGCTGGCCGACGCAACGCCCGCCATCCTTCTGGGGGCCGTCTTTGCCTCGTTCGTTGCCTTTGCCGCGATCCTGGCCACAGGCGACAGCCTGACCATCCCCCTGCGCGGCACGCTGATCGCGATGGGGATGGGCGCGGTCATCCTGGGCGTCGGCCTGTCGATCTTCGCGCTGGGCGGGCGCGTGGTCCCTGCAGCCGAGATGAGCCTTCTGGCGCTGCTGGAGGTGATCCTCGGGCCTATCTGGGTCTGGCTTGCCTTGGGCGAAACCACCGGCCGGGGCACGCTTCTGGGCGGCGCGGTCGTCCTTGCGGCGCTGGTCTTCAACACGCTGGCCACCCCGGCACGGCGCGCCGCGCCCCTACCGGACGACGGGACCGCCTGATAAGACATGCTCAAAGACCGGGCAAAAGACCCGGTCGGAACCAATTGGGGGATTGCGCCGATGCCCGCGAACATGACGTTCGACGACCTGAAGAAAGCCGTGAAATCCGGCGAAATCGACACCGTTCTGACCTGCATCATCGACATGCAGGGCCGCCTGATGGGCAAGCGCTTCCATGCCCAGCATTTCATCGACTCAGGCTATGAGGAAACGCACGGCTGCAACTACCTGCTGGCCGTGGACATGGAGATGACGACCGTTCAGGGCTACAAATCCTCGAACTGGGCGCAAGGCTATGGCGACTATGTCCACAAGCCCGACCTGAAGACGATCCGCCGCATCCCCTGGCTGCCCGGCACCGCGATGGTGACCTGCGACCTCTTGGACCACCACACGCACGAGCTTGTCCCCCATGCGCCGCGGTCGGTGCTGAAGCGCCAGATCGCGCGAGCCGAGGCGATGGGGCTGACGCCGATGATGGCGTCGGAACTGGAATTCTTCCTGTTCGAGAACACCTACAACGCGCTTTTTGACAGCGGCTATCGCGGGATGGTGCCGCTCAGCCGCTACAACATCGACTATTCGATCCTGGGTACGTCCAAGGAAGAAGGCGTCATGCGGGCGATCCGGAACGGCCTGTTCGGCGCGGGCATTCCGGTCGAGAATTCCAAGGGCGAGGCCGAGGCGGGTCAGGAAGAGATCAACGTCAAGTATTCCGACGCGCTCGACACCTGCGACATGCACGCCATCGTCAAGAACGGCGTGAAGGAGATCGCCCACCAGCACGGGCTGGCGGCGAGCTTCATGGCGAAGTGGAGCCACAAGCACGCCGGGTCTTCCAGCCATATCCACCAGTCGCTGTGGAAGGGCGGCAAGAACGCCTTTGCCGATGCCAAGGGCACCTACGGCATGTCCGACCTGATGCGGCAATACCTGGCGGGCCAACTGACCTATGCCGGGGACATCACCGCGTTCCTCGCCCCTTACGTCAACAGCTACAAGCGCTTCTGCGTAGGCATGTTCGCGCCCACCAAGGCGGTCTGGTCCTGCGACAACCGCACCGCGGGGTTCCGCGTCTGCGGCGAAGGGACCAAGGCCGTCCGCGTGGAATGCCGCATCGGCGGGGCCGACCTGAACCCCTACATGGCCTGTGCCGCCCTGCTGGCAGCGGGCCTGGCGGGGATCGAGCAGAAGCTGGAGCTTGAGCCGGAAATGAAGGGCGACATGTATTCCGCCCGCCGGGTCCGCGAGATCCCCAAGGCGCTGCGCGATGCTGCGACCCTGCTCGACAAGTCGAAGATGCTGCGGTCCGCGATGGGCGACGACGTGATCGACCACTACGTCCACGCCGCCCGCTGGGAAGTGAGCGAGATGGACCGCGTGGTGACCGACCACGAGGTGCACCGCGGGTTCGAGCGCGCGTGAGCCCGACGAAAGGAAAGACCAATGACCAAGATGATCCAGTGCATTACCCCCGTGGACGGCAGCGTCTACGCCCAGCGCCCGGCGCTGGCGGCTGAACAGGCGGCGGCCTCGGTCGCACGGGCCCGCGCTGCGCAGCCCGCCTGGGCGGCGCGGCCGCTGGACGAGCGCATCGCGCTTGTGAACGCGGCGGTGAAGGCGCTCAACGACGACAAGGACCGCATCGTCACCGAGCTTGCCTGGCAGATGGGCCGCCCGACCCGCTTCGGCGGCGAATTCGGGGGCTTGAACGAACGCACGGCCTACATGTCGAAGGTCGCAGCGGAAGCGCTTGCCCCGATGATAGTCGAGGAAGACGACCGCTTCGCCCGGCGGATCGAGTTCGCTCCCCACGGCGTCGTCTTCGTCATCGCGCCCTGGAACTATCCCTACATGACCGCGATGAACACCATCGTCCCGGCCCTGATCGCGGGGAACGCGGTCATCCTGAAGCACGCCAGCCAGACGCTGCTGGTCGGAGAACGCATCGCCGACGCGATGCTGAAGGCGGGCGTGCCGGGGGACGTGTTCCAGAACATCGTTCTTGACCACGCAGGCACGGAAAAGCTGATCGCCGACCGGTCCTTCGGCTTCGTGAACTTCACCGGATCGGTCGCGGGCGGGCAGGCCATCGAACGCGCCGCCGCAGGCACCTTCACGGGGCTGGGGCTGGAGCTTGGCGGCAAGGACCCCGGCTATGTCATGGAGGACGCCGACCTTGACTGGGCGGTGGACGTGCTGATGGACGGCGCGATGTACAACGCCGGCCAGTGCTGCTGCGGGATCGAGCGCATCTACGTCAACCACAAGCTCTTCGACGATTTCGTGGAAAAGTCGGTCAAGTGGGTGAACGCGCTGAAGCTCGGCAACCCCTTCGACGCCGACACGACGCTGGGGCCGATGGCGAACAAGCGCTTCGCCTCGACCGTGCGGTCGCAGACGACCGAGGCCATCGCGGCGGGGGCAAAGGCCCTGATCGAACGGCAGAACTTCCCCGAGGACGACGCGGGCGCCTACCTGATGCCGCAGATCCTGATCAACGTGGACCACTCGATGCGGGTGATGACCGAGGAAAGCTTCGGCCCCGTCGTCGGCATCATGCCCGTCAAGGACGATGCCGAGGCGCTGGCCCTGATGAACGACAGCCCCTACGGCCTGACCGCCAGCCTCTGGACCCAAGACCCCGACCGCGCCTGGGCGCTGGCCCGTCAGGTCGAAACCGGCACCGTGTTCCTCAACCGCGCCGACTACCTTGACCCCGCCATCTGCTGGACCGGCACCAAGGACACGGGCCGGGGTGCGGGCCTGTCGAAACTGGGCTATCACGCCGTCACGCGCCCCCGTTCCTACCACTTCCGCAAGGTGAAACCGCAATGACCGTCCCGAACCGCAACTGGTCCTATCCGACCGCCATCAAGTTCGGCGTGGGCCGCATTTCCGAGCTTGCCGAGCACGCGAAGTCGGTGGGCATGAAGCGCCCGCTTCTGGTGACGGACAAGGCGCTGGCTGCGCTGCCCATCACCGCGCAGGCGCTCGATGTGCTGGAGGGCGCGGGGCTGCACCGGGCGGTGTTTTCGGAGGTCGATCCGAACCCCAACGAAGGCAACATGGCCGCGGGCATCCACGTCTACAAGGCCGGGCGGCATGACGGGGTGATCTGCTTCGGGGGCGGCTCGGCGCTCGACCTCGGCAAGATGATCGCGCTGATGGCCGATCAGCGGGCGGACCTGTCGGTGTGGGATCTGGAGGATATCGGCGACTGGTACACCCGCGCCGACGCCGCGAAGATCGCGCCGATCATCGCGGTGCCGACGACGGCCGGAACGGGGTCGGAAGTGGGGCGCGCGGGCGTGCTGACCAACAGCGCCACGCACAAGAAGAAGATCATCTTCCACCCCGCGCTGATGCCCAAGGTCACGATCTGCGACCCCGCGCTGACTGTGGGGATGCCGAAGTTCATCACCGCAGGCACCGGCATGGATGCGCTGGCGCATTGCCTGGAAGCCTATTCCTCGCCGTTCTATCACCCGATGTCCCAAGGCATCGCGCTGGAAGGCATGCGGCTGGTGTTCGAGAACCTGCCCGTGGCCTACCGCGAGCCCCAGAACCTTGAGGCCCGCGCCCACATGATGAGCGCGGCGGCGATGGGTGCGGTGGCGTTCCAGAAGGGCCTGGGCGCGATCCATTCGCTCAGCCACCCCGTCGGTGCGGTCTACAACACCCATCACGGCACCACGAATGCGGTGGTGATGCCCATGGTGCTGGATTTCAACCGGGGGGCCATCGAGGGCCGCATCGCGCAGGCCGCCGCTTATCTGGGCATCGACGGCGGTTTCGCGGGCTTCCACGAGCGGGTGATGCAGCTTCGGGCGGACCTGGCGATCCCGGCGAACCTGTCGGCGATGGGGGTGGAATTTGCCCGGCTGGACGAGCTGACCGACATGGCGCTGGAAGACCCCTCCTGCGGCGGCAACCCGGTGGAGATGACGAAGGCGAATACGCGGGCGCTCTACGACGCGTGCATGTGACAGCAATGAAAGGGGCGGTTGCATAGACCTATCGCAGGTCAGTGCAGCCACCGACACTTCGGCGACGCTTTGAAGAGCAACGCGTATGGCGGCATATTCCGCGGAACTTGAAAGCGAACTCCGCCAACAGTTGGGGAATGCGGGGTTCAACCCGCTCACGCGATCAATCTTCAAGTGGACGAAATCCCCGGCCGAAGTGTCGCACGTCGTTTTTTTCGAGGTGTGGCGCGGAATTGAGCCGATGCTGACCGCATGGTCGGCGGCAAGCTCCGTGTCGGCAGAACGTTTCGCAACTAGTTGCCTGCAAGCTACTGGCCTGCGCGTGTACGAGAGCCTTCGCACTCGCTCGGACAAGGAGTTGGCAATGCGTTTTGCGCTTGGTCGCGTTGCAATGTGGGCTGAAAGGTCTTCGATTCCTCGTCTTTCGACAGGCATCGCACAATCAGTTCAGATCGCGGTCGCTTCCATCCAAGATGTGTTCGTTCCACTTTGCAATCGGACCCGGACGAAGCGCGAACTCGCTGACTACCTATGCCAGGATTGCGAGCCGTTTCCGTGGCTTTTCTCGAACGAGGCGCTAAGGGTCGCTGCAATTGCATGGCTTCGGCACACGAGCGGCGACGACCTTGCAGATGTCGTTCGTCTGCTTGAAGATCAACGCCGGGGTGTCTCGAATTCGCTGCGGAACGAGGTCACGCGCGATGTATTTCTGGGGATCATCAAGCAGCGTCTGGAGGCTGAAGTGCGAGATGTGTCTGGCGGCATTTGATGGCGCTGGAGGACCCCAAGGCGGGGGCGAACCCGGTCAAGATGACCAAGGACGACACGCGGGCGCTGTACGACGCCTGCATGTGACGGCCGCCACCCCACCCTGACCGGGGGAGGGAAGGACAATCTGGATAGTGCGTATCCCTTGCCCGGCGCGCGACGGGCCATCAGGATAAGGAACTCCCCTCCCCCCACAGGGGGGAGGGTCAGGGAGGGGGGGAGCCCCCTTCGAACGAAAAGGACGATCCGTGATGCGCAGCACAAAGGTCATCCACGTCGTCTCTGCCCATGCCGAGGGCGAGGTGGGCGATGTCATCGTGGGCGGCGTCGCCCCGCCGCCCGGTGACACGCTTTGGGATCAGCGCACCTTCATCGCCACCGACAAGACCTTGCGCGATTTCGTCCTGAACGAACCGCGCGGCGGCGTCTTCCGGCACGTCAACCTGCTTGTCCCGCCCAAGAACCCCGCCGCCCAGGCCGCGTGGATCATCATGGAGCCCGAAGACACGCCTCCGATGTCCGGCTCCAACTCGTTCTGCGTGGCGACCGTTCTGCTCGATACCGGCATCATCCCGATGACCGAGCCGGTGACCGAAATGGTGCTGGAGGCCCCCGGCGGGTTGGTTCGCGTTCGGGCAGAATGCCGGGGCGGCAAGGCGGAACGCATCTACGTCGAGAACCTGCCCTCATTCGCCGCGAAGTTGGGCGTCAAACTGGAGGTCGAAGGCTTCGGTACCCTGACGGTGGACACGGCCTTCGGCGGTGACAGCTTCGTCGTGGTGGACGCCCCCACGATGGGGTTCGCGCTGGAACCGCATGAGGCGCGCGATCTGGCGATGCTGGGTGTGCGGATCACCGACGCCGCGAACGCGCAACTGGCGTTCCACCACCCCGACCGGCCCGACTGGCGGCATCATTCCTTCTGCCTGTTCGCGGGCGCGCTGACCCGCAGCGACGGGGGCCTCTCTGCCAAGTCGGTCGTCTCGATCCAGCCCGGCAAGCTCGACCGATCCCCCACCGGCACCGCCGTTTCCGCCCGCATGGCGATCCTGCACGCCAAAGGCCAGATGTCCGTCGGCGACCGCTTCACCGCCACCTCGATCATCGGGTCGGAGTTCCGGGGGCTGATCCTTGGGGAAACGACCGTGGGCGGCCTGCCCGCCATCCGGCCCGAGATTTCGGGGCGGGCCTGGGTGACCGGCACGCACCAGCACATGCTGGACCCAAGCGATCCCTGGCCGGGAGGCTACAAGGTGGGGGATACCTGGCCGATGAAGGGGTGAGGGGGGCGGTTGCCTTTGTTGCAAAGGGCGGCAAGATACCCACCATGAATTTATCCTGGAACGAAATCCGCCTGCGCGCCAAAGCCTTTGCCCGGGAATGGTCCAAGGCGCATTACGAAAAGGGCGAAACGCAGTCCTTCTACAACGACTTCTTCCAGATTTTCGGCGTCACCCGCAGGATGGTCGCCACCTATGAACACGCTGTCGCCAAGATGGGGGGCGGCACCGGCTTCATCGACCTGTTCTGGCCGGGCCAGATCATTGTCGAGCAGAAATCCGCAGGCCGCGACCTCTTTCGGGCGCGCACACAGGCCGAGGATTACCTGCACAAGCTTCCCGCACAAGAAGTACCGAAGCTTGTCCTTGCCTGCGACTTCCAGACCTTCCTGCTGACTGACCTCGATACGCGCGAAGAAACGGCATTCACTCTCGCGGACCTGCATAAGCACGTCGAGAAATTCGCCTTCATCCTTGGTCGCCAGACCGTCCGCTTCAAGGATCAGGACCCGGTCAACATCAAGGCCGCCGAGCTTGTCGGGGCGCTCCACGATGCGCTGGAAGCTTCGGGTTACACCGGCCACAAGCTTGAGGTCTTTCTGACCCGCATCGTTTTCTGCCTTTTCGCGGACGACACCGGAATCTTTGAACCAAGAGATATCCTCTGGTCATGGCTCGACGGGATTTCCCGTCCGGACGACGTGGGTCCCCGGATCGGCCGCCTGTTCGAGGTTCTGAACACGCCCGAAGCCGAACGGCAGACAACCCTGCCCGAAGACCTTGCGCGTTTCCCCTATATCAACGGCCACCTGTTCGAGACGCAATTCCCCTCGCCGGATTTCAACGAGGATATGCGCGCAGCCCTTCTGAACGCATGCCGCTTCGACTGGACGCCGATCTCGCCTGCCATATTCGGCAGCCTCTTCCAGTCGGTGATGGACAAGGCCGAACGGCGCAAGAAGGGCGCGCACTACACCACCGAAAAGAACATTCTCAAGGTCATCCGCCCCCTGTTCCTCGATGACCTGCGGGCTGAATTCGACGCCATCCGAACGCGCCGCACGGGACGCGACCGCGCCCTGACCGCGTTTCACGACAAACTCGCGTCCCTCACCTTTTTCGACCCCGCCTGCGGCTGCGGCAACTTCCTCATCATCGCCTACCGCGAGCTTCGGCTCTTGGAAATCGAGGTGCTGAAGGCATTGCGCGGCGACGGCCAGCAGGTGTTCGAGGCCGACACCCTCTCCAGGATCGACGTGGACCAGTTCTATGGCATCGAGCTGGAAGAATTCCCCGCCCGCATCGCCGAAACCGCGCTGTGGATGATGGACCACCTGATGAACCTGCGCCTGTCCGAGGCGTTCGGCGGCTACTTCCCCCGCATCCCGCTGAAGAAGGCGCCCCACATCGTGCATGGGGACGCGCTGGAGATCGACTGGGCAGATGTGCTGCCGCCGGAGCGGTGCAGCTATGTGTTCGGCAACCCGCCGTTCGTGGGGGCGAAGTTCCAGTCACAGGGTCAGCGCGAACAGGTCCGCCGCATCGCCGCCTTGGGCAAATCCGGCGGCACGCTCGATTTCGTAGCCGCATGGTTCATCAAGGCCGGGGACTACGCCCGGCGTTCATCCCTTCCCTCCCCCCGCGGGGGGGAGGGCCAGGGTGGGGGGCTTCCCGTCCTTGCCCCCCGCATCGCCTTCGTCGCCACCAATTCCATCACGCAAGGCGAACAGGTCGCGCAGCTCTGGCCCGTCCTGTTCGACCGCCACGCGCTGGAAATCGCCTTCGCCCACCGCACCTTCGCTTGGGGGTCCGACGCGCGCGGAAAGGCACATGTGCATGTGGTGATCCTTGGGTTGGACAGGCGCGAGGTGGCGCGGGATCAGCGGAGGCTGTTCAGTTATCCCGACATCAACGGCGACCCGGTGGAGAGCGTCCACCGGGCGATCTCGCCGTATCTGTTCGATGCGGGTGGGCTGGGAGACGCGCATCTGGTGGTGCGGGAGGCGCCCGAACCACTCAATGGAATGCACCCATTAGGTATCGGTTCTAAACCGATCGACGACGGAAAGTTCATCTTTTCAGATGACCGCGAGATGCAGGCGTTCGTTGCCATCGAACCGGGCAGCGCGAAATTCATCCGACCGTTTTGGGGAGCACACGACTATATCAATGGTGAACGTAGATGGATTCTTGCGCTTCATGACGCATCGCCTAGAGACCTCAGAGAATTGCCAAAGGTAAGGGAACGAATTCGTCAAGTGCGCGAGTTTCGTCTCTCAAGCAAGAGCGCGCCAACAGTAGCGCTTGCTGCCACGCCGACGGTTTACCATGTCAACGTTCTGCCAAAATTGCCGTTTGTTCTAATACCTCGTCACTCCTCCGAACGCAGAGAAGTAGTTCCGTTTGGCTACCTTGAGCCTCCAGCAATCGCAGGGGACTCAGCACTTGTCCTCTTAGATGCGCCGTTGACTTTGTTCGCCATGCTTACTTCCGCAATGCATATGGCTTGGATGAAAGCTATCTGCGGGCGTCTCGAAAGCAGATATCGCTACTCTGCCGGCCTCGTCTACAACACCTTCCCCCTCCCTCCCGGCGCCGACGGCGGCAAGTCCCCCGCCCTGAAACCCCTCGAACCGCTCGCGCAAGCCGTCCTCGACGCCCGCGCCGCGCATCCGGACGCGACGTTGGCCGACCTCTACGATCCCGACACCATGCCCCCGAACCTCCGCGCCGCTCACACCGCGCTCGACCGGGCGGTGGACCGGCTCTATCGCCGCGAACCCTTCGGGTCCGACCGCGAACGGGTCGAGCATCTTTTCGGCCTTTATGAAAAGATGGTGGCCCCGCTGCTGGCAGTACCAAAGGCGAAACGTGGGCGGAAGAAGGTGGCCACGCCACCCCGACCCACCCCCGGTTAACCGCCGTCAACCTCTGTGAAAACTTTCCTAACGCGCACCGTAACCCCTTGCGATTACAGGGCCGTTAACTTGTCCCTCTGAGGGACACTTCGCGGCAGCCCCCTCAGATCAGCCCCTCCGCCCGGAACAGCGCCTTCACATCCACCTCGGGCCGCGCCCCGAAATGGCCGATGACCTCCGCCGCCGCGACGCATCCCATCCGCCCTGCGACCTTCAGCGACTGCCCCGTGGCCAGCCCATACAGGAACCCCGCCGCGAACTGGTCGCCCGCGCCGGTGGCGTCCACCGGGGTCACGCGGTGGACGGGAACCTCGACCCGCTCCTCCCCCCGGATCAGGATCACATCCTCGCCCGACCGGGTGCAGACCACGACCCCGCAGTCTTCCCGGGCCTGTCGCAGGGCGGCCTCAAGGTCGGTCTGGTAGAGGCTTTCCCATTCGTGGACGTTGCCGATCACGTAGTCCATCTGCTCCCGCACCAGCCGCCGGAAATCGGCCCTGTGGCGGTCCACACAGAACGGGTCGGAAAGCGCGATGCCCGCCTTGCCACCGCCCTTGTGGCAGGCCTGCGCGGCCTTCAGGAAGGCCTGCTTCCCCTTGTCCTTGTCGAACAGGTAGCCCTCCAGGAACAGGTAGTCCGCCTGCCCCGCCACCGCGTCCGCCACGTCCTCGGGCCCCAGGTCGGCCGAGATGCCAAGGTAGGTGTTCATCGACCGCTCGCCATCGGGCGAGACGAAGATCATCGACCGCGAGGTCGGCAGGTCGCCCCCCGGAACGGGCGGGTTCGGGAAATCCGTCCCCTCCGCCGTCAGCGACCGCGCATAGAACCGCCCCAGCGCATCGTCGCGCACACGGCCTATGAAGGCCGCCGTCAGCCCAAGGTTCCCCAGACCCGCAATGGTGTTCGCCACCGACCCGCCCGGCGCCTCGGTCCGTTCGCGCATGGCAGCGTACAGAACCTCGGCCCGCTCACGCTCGACCAGCTGCATGATCCCCTTCTCGATCCCCATGAGGTCAAGGAAGGTGTCGTCGGACTGGGACAGCACGTCCACGATGGCATTACCGATGCCGACGACCTGGTAACGCTTGGTCCCAGAGATGGTCACGGGGTCTTCTCCTCATAAGCACACAGGTCGCGGATCAGGCAGTCGGGGCAGCGCGGCTTGCGGGCGGTGCAGATATAGCGGCCGTGCAGGATCAGCCAGTGGTGGGCGTGCAGCTGGAATTCCGCCGGCACATGGTCCTCGATGGCGCGTTCCACGGTTTCCACGTCCTTGCCGGGCGCGATGCCGGTGCGGTTGCCGACGCGGAAGACGTGGGTATCGACGGCTTGCCCCGGGTGGCGGAACCACATGTTCAGGACGACGTTGGCGGTCTTGCGCCCCACGCCCGGCAGGCTGGTCAGCGCGGCGCGGCTGGAGGGGACCTGGCCGGCATAGTCGTCCATCAAGATGCGGGACAGGCGGATGACGTTCTTCGCCTTCTGACGGAAAAGGCCGATGGTCTTGATGTATTCGGTCAGCCCTTCCTCGCCGAGGGCCAGCATCTTCTCGGGCGTGTCGGCCACCTGAAACAGCGCCCGCGTCGCCTTGTTCACGCCCGCGTCGGTCGCCTGCGCCGAAAGGGCGACGGCGACCAGCAGGGTGAAGGCGTTCACATGCTCAAGCTCGCCCCTCGGTTCGGGTTCGGCCGCATGGAAGCGGGTGAAGATCTCGCGGATCGTGGCGTAGGGAAGCTGGCGGGACATGAAAGTCTTTGTGGCGTGGCGGGCTGCGTCGGGCAAGGGTTGGGCGCGCGTTTCGTCACGATCCGGGTCGCGGCGTTGGAGCGTGAGGAATAGATTGGGGGTCAACGGAGAGAAAAGCCCATGTCCATCCAGACCCCTGACCCCCATACGCCCGACACCCGCTACCACTATGGCGTCATCGCCCGCGCGATCCAGATGATCGACGGCGCGGGCGGCGAGCCCCTGTCGCTCGATGACCTGGCCGCCCGGCTGGGGATGAGCCCCGCGCATTTCCAGCGGGTGTTTTCCACCTGGGCGGGCGTGTCGCCGAAACGGTACCAGCAATACCTGACGCTGGACGCCGCCAAGCGGATGCTGGACGAGCGGCATACCACACTGGACGCCGCACTGGGTGCGGGCCTGTCGGGGACGGGGCGGCTGCATGACCTGTTCGTCCGGTGGGAGGCGATGACGCCGGGCGACTATGCGGCGCAAGGCGCGGGGCTGGTGATCCGCTGGGGGTGGTTCGAAAGCCCCTTCGGGCCTGCGCTGGTGATGGGCACGGACAAGGGCATCTGCGGCATCGGCTTTGCCGATGAAGGCGGGGCCGAGGTGGCGATGGCCGACCTGACAGGGCGCTGGCCAAAGGCCACTTACGTCGAGGACCCGACCGCGCTGCGCCCCTGGGTGGATGCGGCCTTCGGGGCGGAACGGGGGGGGCCGACACCCCTGTTCCTGATCGGCGCGCCCTTCCAGATCAAGGTCTGGGAGGCGTTGCTGACCGTGCCGTCGGGCCACGTCACCACGTATTCCGACATCGCCCGGGTGATCGGCGCGCCGCAGGCAGTGCGGGCGGTGGGAACGGCGGTGGGGCGGAACCCGATCAGCTTTCTCATACCTTGCCACCGGGCGCTGCGGAAATCCGGTGCGCTGGGCGGGTACCACTGGGGGCTGCCGCGGAAGCGGGCGATGCTGGCCTGGGAATCGCTCCGGTCCGGCGGGTTGGCGGGAGGCGCGGAGCGTGTGAGCGCTTGAGACGCCGGTGACCATACCGTGCCGGGTGCCTTTCGGATTGCCGCAACAAAGACCAAGGGCTGACGTTCGGGTGGGTGCAACCTGGCTGTTGGTCTGGGACCCATTGTGACGTCGCCCCGACGGGGATCGCGCGGGCTGACCATATGGCTGCGCCCGGCCGCTGGTCGCAGGATCGGCCGGTCGATCGATGAGCGGCAGGGTTGGGAGTCAGGGCGGTATCCGTCATCCGTGTGCACTGGAAACGTGGGGTGTCTCGGGCGACAGGTGCCCTTGGCGCACCAACTACCCCCCCGCCATCCGCTCCAGCAGCGCCCGCGCCGCCGCCTGTTCGGCTGCGCGTTTGGGGCTTGCCGTGGCGCTGGCGGCCTCGCCCGTGGCAAGGCGCGCCTCGACCGTGAAGGCGGGGGCGTGGTCGGGGCCTTCGCGGTGGGTGACGGTGTAGGCGGGGGGGGGCAGGCCGCGGGCCTGTGCCCATTCCTGAAGGGCGGTCTTGGCGTCCTGGGCGTCGTGGGGGGTGGCGGCGATGCGGTCGGACCAGAGGCGGAGGACAAGCGCCTTCGCCGCCACGAAGCCCGCGTCGAGGTAAACGGCGGCGATCACCGCTTCCATCGCGTCGGCCAGAAGCGCCTCTTTCCGGCGGCCGCCCGACTGCATTTCCGACCGGCCGAGCTTGAGGACATCGCCAAGGCCGATACCGCGCGCCACATCGGCGCAGGTTTCCTGGCGGACGAGCGCGTTGAGGCGCGGGGCGAGCGTGCCCTCGGCGGCGTCGGGGTCGGCGGCGAGCAGCGCCTCGGCGATGGTCAGGCCGAGCACGCGGTCGCCGAGGAATTCCAGACGCTGGTTGCTACGGCGGGTCGGGCCGCCGATGGAGGAATGGGTCAGCGCCTCGCGCAGGAGGCCTGCGTCGGCGAAGCGGTGGCCAAGGCGCGCGGCGAAGGCAGTCAGGTCGGCTGCGGTCTTCATGGTGCGTGCGTCACCGGACGGCCAGGAGGAAGCGGTCGGGGCGGAGGTGCCAAACCTGCCACCAGTATCGCCCGGAGGACGAGAAGATCACCCGCCGGACGGGTCCGATCACGTGGTCTTCGGGGATGAACCCCATGCCACCCATCGCAACGGGCATCCGGCTGTCCTGGCTGTTGTCGCGGTTGTCGCCCAGGACGAAGACATGACCCTGTGGCACGGTGAAGACGTCAGTATCATCGAACGGGAAGGTGCCGATGTCGATGACGTCGTGCGGGGGTGCGCCGGGCAGGGTTTCGGTCTGGCGGTCAGCGCGGCAGGTGCCGCCCATGCCGACGGGGGCGTTCCGGCAGACGGGCGTGCGGCCTTCGGGACCCTGGGGTTCGTAGGTTTCGGTGAATTCGCCCGCTGGCTGGGTCGGGACTGCGGTGCCGTTGAGGAAAAGCCGACCGTCCTTCATCTGTATGGTGTCGCCGGGCAGGCCGATCAGGCGCTTCACGAAGTTCTGCCCGTTTGTCGGGTGGCGGAACACGATGACCTCGCCCCGGGACAGGGCCTGGCGGAACGGTTTGGCGACCGTGATGTAGTCGTTGACGAGGAGCGTCGGCTTCATTGCGCCCGACGGGATCAGGAAGGGTTGCCACAGGACGCGGCTGGCGATGAGGAGCGCGACCAGAAGCGACGCGCCCGCGCCGACGGCATAAGCGGGGCGGCCCGAGAAGCGGCCGATGCGGGCGCGGCGCGCAGGGGCGGCAAGCTGGACAAGGAGCAGGACCAGCCCGACCAGGGGAACCGCGCCGAGCAGGATCCACCAGCCTGACCGGCCCATGTCATGCATCCGCCGGACCGAGACGGACATCCAGCCGGGATAGAGGAGGGCGAAGGTCAGAAGCGGCAGGGCCCAACGATGGACGGGGCCGGTTTCAAGCCGCAGCGCGGCCAGGAAGGACGCGGCGCCAGCCACGATCAGAAGGGCCAGGTAGGCGGCGAATTCCTTGCGCGTCGCTGTGCCCGACCAGTCAAAGGACCGCGCGAGCGAGCGGAGGGGAAGCACCGGGCCGCCGCCTCAGCCGACCCACTTGAAGAACCGGTCGGGGCGCCACTTCCAGACGTAGAACAGCGACGCGCCGCCCGAGGAGAAGGCGATGATCTCGGCCCGGCCGATCAGATATTCCTTCGGCAGCAACCCGACGCCGCCGCGGTCCACAGGAAAGCGGCTGTCGAGGCTGTTGTCGCGATTGTCACCCATGAAGAAGTACTGGCCCGCCGGCACCGTGAAGATCGGCGTGTTGTCGTGATCGTACATTCCTATGTCGAGAATGTCGTGCTTCACGCCGCCCGGCAGCGTCTCGACATAGCGGTCAGACTGGCAGGGCGTGCCGTTGGCGCCTGTACCGGGCTTGCACGTCGGTGCGCGGCCCTCGCCGCCCTGGGGTTCGTTGACTTCCTCGAACACGCCCGCGGGTTCGACCGGAACCGCCTCGCCGTTGAGATAGAGGCGGCCATCCTTCATCTGCACGGTGTCGCCGGGAAGGCCGATCAGCCGCTTGATGTAATCCTGTCCGCTGGTGGGATGACGGAAGACGATCACGTCCCCGCGCTTCGGCTCGGACCCGAAGATGCGGCCCGAAATCGGGCAGAGTGCCCAGGGGCACGAGTACTTCGAATAGCCGTAGGCCATCTTGTTGACGAACAGGAAGTCGCCGATCAGCAGCGTGTCCTTCATCGACCCCGAGGGGATGTAGAAGGGCTGGAAGAACAGCGTGCGGAACACGCCCGCGATCAGTAGGGCCCAGAAGACGGTCTTGATCGTTTCGCCGATCCCGTCCTTGTCGCGCGTCGTGGTTGTCATTCCGCCTGCCCGTTTTGCCACGCCGCTGTTTGCGCGCGGGGCATGGCCAAGTCAAGCTGGCGGGGCGGCGTCGCGCAGCCGCACGTCGGCGCAGGGTGTGTCGCACGCCGTGTTGGGAGGATGCAGGCCATGCCGCGCGGAGCGACCCTAGATGCGGTGAAAGAACCGGTCCAGGCGCCACGTCCAGACAAAGAACAGCGACCGCCCGGCCGAGGAAAAGATGACGCGGTCGGCGCGGCCGATCAGCCGGTCCACCGGCAGAAGGCCGACGCCCCCTGCCCCCGCGCGGAAACGGCTGTCGCCGCTGTTGTCACGGTTGTCGCCCATGACGAAGACATGGTCCGCCGGTACGGTGACGGGCGGCATGTCATCGCCCGGCCCGCCATCCTCGATGTTCAGGATGTCATGCGCCGGGCCGCCCGGCAGCGTCTCGACCGCGCGGGATTTGAGACAGGCACCGCCCGGCGCGGGCTCGGGTGCGCGGCAGCGCGGAACGTCGCCGAAGGGGCCCTGCGGTTCGCGCGTCTCGGTGAAGGTACCCGCAGGCGCGACCGGGACAGCCGCGCCGTTCAGATACAGACGGCCGCCCCGCATCTGCACGGTGTCGCCCGGCAGCCCGATGACCCGCTTGATCAGGTCTTCGTCGCGCGCCGGATGGCGGAACACGACGACGTCGCCACGATCGGGAAGCCGCCCGAAGATGCGCCCGGTCACCGGGCAGAGCGACCAGGGGCACGAATACCTTGAATAGCCGTAAGCCATCTTGTTGACGAACAGGAAGTCGCCGACGAGCAGCGTGTCCTTCATCGACTCGGACGGGATGTAGAAGGGCTGAAAGAACAGCGTGCGGAACACGCCCGCGATCACGAGGGCCCAGACGACGGTCCTGATCGTTTCGCCGATGCCTTCGCGGGCGCCGGGGCCTTGGGGTGACGTGGCCATGCGCTGCCTTCCCGACCTGACCCGCGCTTGGTGGTGGGCGCGCGGGGCTTAGTCAAGGTGCTGGCGGCGGAATAGGGGGCCGCGCGACATCCTTCCGCCGCGATCATGCCGCCCGTGCGCCGCCATGCGTTAGTCCGGGCTTTACCCGCGGCGGTTATGCCTGAGCCTGGGTGAACGGACGGGTTGGTGGGATGGGCGCGCAAAGGAACGCGGCGCCAGTCATCATCAAGCGGAAGAAAGTGATCGCAGGCGGCGGCCACCACGGTGGGGCGTGGAAGGTGGCCTATGCCGACTTCGTGACGGCCATGATGGCCTTCTTCCTGTTGATGTGGCTGCTGAACGCGACGACCGAAAAGCAGAGAAAGGGCATCGCGGACTATTTCAGCCCGTCGATCCCGCTGTCGCGCACATCGGGCGGCGGCGACGGGGCCTTTGGCGGCGAAAGCATCTTTTCCACCGACGCCAGCGCACGCAACGGCACCGGCGCGACAAGCGACAAGCCCGACAAGGAGGCGTCAGCGCCGTCGCCTGCTGCCTCGGAGGCGGCGAAGACAACCGATGAGGCAACCTTCAAGGCCGAGATCGATGCCATTGCAAAGGCCCTGGCCGCGCTGGGCGGCGAAAGCATGGCGATGCAGAACGCCTTGCGCCACATCACCACGCGCGTCACCGACGAAGGCCTGATCGTCGAGATCTTCGACATCGAAGGCGAACCCCTGTTCATCGGCGAATCCGACCGGCCGACGGCTGTGACCGAGATGGTGACCGAGATGATCGCGCGAGTCTTTGCACTTGCCGTCAACGAGGTGGCGGTCAATGGCCATGTCCGGGCAAAGCCCGAGGTGCTGCGGCTGAACCCGAACTGGGAAATGTCTGCGGCGCGCGCGGAAAAGGTGCGCACGCTTCTGGAAGGCGCGGGACTGGAACCCCGGCGGATGGCGCGCGTGACCGGCTATGCCGACCGCCGACCGGCGCTGGCTGACCCCTCGGCCATCGGCAACAACCGGATCGAGATCATCCTTCTTCGCACCGAGGCGCGCAAACAGGGGCCCTAGGGCCGGAACCCCGACGGCGTTAGCCTGATCTTAAACCGGAATGCGCATGGTCTGCGGCCAAGAGGAACCTGGCAGCAGAAAGGCCGCACGCATGTCCATCTCGTCGTCGCTCAACGCGGGCGTCGCAGGTCTCAGCGCGAATGCAACGAAGCTTGCGACCATCTCGGACAACATCGCGAACTCGGGCACCTTCGGCTACAAGCGCGCCGCGGCCGACTTCGAGAGCTTCGTCATCGACAACAGCCGCAATGCAGGCACCTATTCGGCGGGCGGCGTCCGCGCGGTGACAAGCCGTCTGATCGAGGAACAGGGCGCACCGGTCGCGACGCAGAACCCGCTTGACCTCGCGGTGTCCGGCCGCGGCATGCTGCCCGTCACGCCCGAAGTGGCGCTGAACGGCACCACGGGATCGCGGCCGCTGATGATGACCACGACCGGCGCGTTTCGCACCGACGCCGAGGGCATCCTGAAGACGCAGTCGGGACTTGTCCTGCTGGGCTGGCCCGCCAACGCCGACGGCACCATCCCCGTCCTGCCGCGCGACACCGGGTCGGGCCTTGTCCCCGTCACGATCAACGCCAACCAGACGGCGGGTGATCCGACCACGGTGATGAAACTTGGCGTCAACCTGCCCGCGACCGAAACCGAGGCGGGCAAGTCGGGCACGACCCTGCCCCTGTCGGTGGAATATTTCGGCAACCTCGGCACGTCCGAGACGCTGGACATCAGCTTCACGCCGACGGTGCCGGCCAGCGGGTCGTCGAACACCTGGACGATGGTGATCACCGATTCCGCCCAGGCCGGCGCGGTGATCGGCGAATACAACCTGGTCTTCGACAACTCGCGGACGGCCGGCGGGACGCTGTCGTCGGTGACGGCGGTGTCGGGCGGCGCCTACGATTCGGTCACCGGCACGCTGGCCCTGACGGTTGCGGGGGGGCCGCTGACGGTCACGATCGGCAAGCTTGGCGATCCGAATGGCCTGACCCAGCTGTCCGACAGCTTCGCGCCGACTGCCATCACCAAGGACGGCTCGCCCGTCGGCAACCTGACGGGCGTCGAGGTGGATGCGAAGGGCTACATCACCGCCACCTACGATACCGGGTTCACGCGGACGCTCTACCAGATTCCGCTGGTCGACGTGCCGAACCCCAACGGCCTCATCTCGCTGAACAACCAGACCTATCAGATCTCGCCGGACTCGGGGTCGTTCTTCCTGTGGAACGCGGGTGACGGGCCTACGGGCGCGGTGCTGGGCTATGCGCGCGAGGGCTCGACCACCGACGTCGCGGCGGAACTGACGGCGCTGATCCAGACCCAGCGGGCCTATTCGTCGAACGCCAAGGTCATCCAGACGGTCGACGAGATGCTGCAGGAAACCACCAACATCAAGCGCTGACGGCAGCGGGCGGGGCTGAGCCATGTCGATCACATCCGCACTTTCGCATGCGCTGAGCGGCCTGAACGCCGCCGCGCGCTCGGGCGAGGTGATCTCGACGAACATCGCCAACGCAATGACCGACGGCTTCGCCCGCCGCGAGGTGGAACTGTCGTCGGTCAACCTTGGCGGCTATGGCGCGGGCGTACGGATCGTGGGCACCACCCGGGTGGTGAACGTGACCGCGCTTGCCGACCGCCGGATCGCCGACGCAGACCACGCCGCAGCCGATACGCGGGCCGGGGCGCTGGCTCGGATCGAGGATGTCGTCGGCACAGACGGCGGACGCGACTCGATCCCGGGCCGGATCGCGGCGCTGGATGAGGCGCTGATCTCGGCCGCCTCGCGCCCCGACAGCACGACCCGGCTGGGGCTTGTGCTGAGCGCCGCATCCGACCTGGCAACCGGTCTGAAATCGGCGACCGATACCGTCCAGCAAGTGCGGGCCGACGCCGATGCTTCGATCGCGCGCGATGTCGGCACGCTGAACGAAACGTTGGTGCGAATTCGCGATCTCAACACAGAGATCACCGCCACCCGGGCCGAAGGGCGCGACGCCAACGCGCTGTTTGATCAGCGTCAGGCGCTGGTGGACCGGCTGGCCGAGATCGTGCCTCTGCGCGAGGTGCCGCGCCGGTACGACCAGATCGCGTTGTTCTCGGCATCCGGGGCGACGCTTCTGGACGGCAAGGCCTCGGTCTTCGGCTTCACCCAGGCAGGAACCGTCGTTGCCGACATGTCGCTGGCCTCGGGCAGCCTGTCGGGGCTGACGCTGAACGGCAAGCCGGTCGTCGCGGGCGACGGCGGGCTGATGGCCGGCGGACGGCTGGCCGCCGCGTTCGAGGTGCGTGACACGATCGCGCCCGCCGCACAGACCGAGCTCGACGCGCTGGCGCGCGACCTTTACGACCGCTTCGCCGCGCCCACGGTAGACGCCACGCTGGCCCCGGGCGCACCCGGCCTGCTGACGGATGCCGGAGCCGCCTTCGACCCCCTGCTCGAGACCGGCCTGGCCGGACGGCTGCAGGTCAACGCCGCTGCCGACCCCGCACAGGGCGGTGCCCTCTGGCGGCTTCGCGACGGTCTTGGCGCCACCGCGCCCGGCAGTGTCGGCGATTCCTCCCTGCTCGCGCGCCTGTCGGGCGCGCTGTCCGAACCGCGCGCCCCGGCCAGCGGCACCCAGGCGGGCCTGGCCACCACAGCCTCGGGCCTGTCGGCCGCCGTCCTCTCCGGCATCTCGACCGCCCGGCTTGGTGCCGATGACGATGCCGCCTTCGCCGCGACCCGGCGCGACCAGATGGACAAGCTGGTCCAGGAAGATGGGGTCGACAGCGATGACGAACTGCGCAAGCTCTTGCTGGTCGAACAGACCTACTCGGCGAACGCCCAGGTGATGCGCAGCATGGACCAGCTGCTGCGCGAACTGATGGGGATCCTCGCATGACGCTGGCATCGCTTGGCGATCTCGCCCAGTCCCTGACACTGCGCCGGAACGGGGCCGATCTGCAGCGCCGGATGGACCGGCTGACCGGCGAGATGTCGACCGGCCTCAAGGCCGACCGCAGCGTGGCCGTATCGGGCGACCATCGTGCGCTGACCGCGATCGAAAGCACGCTCGGGCGGCTGGGAACCCTGAAATCGACAGTCGCCGAGGCGGAACAGTTCACCGGCGCTGTCCAGACCGCGCTTGGCACCATGCAGGACACCGCAGGCGCGATCCTGCCGGGGCTTCTGTCGGCCGACAGCATGAAAAACCCCACACAGGTCCGAACGCTGGCCGCCGATGCGCGCGGGCGGCTCGATTCGGTACTGGCGACGCTGAACGTGCAGGTCGCAGGGCGCTATGCGATGGCGGGCAGCGCGACCGATACCAAGCCTTTCGTCGACGCCGCGACCCTGCTGGCGGACCTGGGCACCGCCATCGCCGGACAGGTCACCGTTTCGGGCGTCGAGGCGGCGGTGACCGCGTGGTTCGATGCGCCCGCAGGCGGCGGCGGATACCTCGACCTGGCCTACCGCGGCACGCAAACCCCGCCCGGCCCCTTCCCGATCGACGATGGCACGACGGCCACGGTTCCCGCGACCGGTGGCGACCCCGCCATCCGCGACTACATCCGCGGGCTCGCCACTGCCGCCCTGGTCGCCGAGGGCGCGCTGGCCGGCGACGAACCCGGGCGGGCCCAGCTTGTCGGCCGCGCCGGGGCGACGCTTGCCACCGCCACCGACGCTGTCGTCGCGCTGCGGGCCGACGTGGGCGTGGTCGAGGAGCGGGTGTCGAACGCGGCGACGCGCATTTCGGCCGAGACGACAAGCCTCAGGCTTGCGCGCGCCGACCTGGTCGAGGCCGATCCTTACGACACCGCAAACGCGATCACCGACATCCAGACCCGGATCGAGACGCTCTACGCACTGACAGCGCGGCTGTCGAAACTCACGCTGACGGACTGGCTGCGATGAGGCGCCGCCCGATGCGCGTCGCCCTGGCCGCCCTGACGCTGGTCGTGGCGGCTGCCGCGGTCGCGCCGGCCGGGGCCGTCCCGGTCCGAATCAAGGACCTGGTCGAGATCGACGGCGTCCGCGGCAACGATCTGGTGGGTTATGGCCTTGTGGTCGGGCTGAACGGAACCGGCGACGGCGTCCGCAACGCGCCCTTCACCGAAGAGATCATGTCGAACATGCTCGAACGGCTGGGCGTGAACATCACCGGCGAATCGATCCGGCCCCGCAACGTCGCCGCCGTGCTGGTCACCGCCGAGCTTCCCGCCTTTGCGCGGGCGGGCGGGCGCACCGACGTGACCGTTTCGGCGATCGGTGACGCCAAAAGCCTGCTGGGCGGCACGCTGGTGATGACACCGCTCAAGGCCGCGGACGGGCAGATCTACGCAGTGGCGCAGGGGTCGGTCCTGTCCGGGGGTGCGTCGGCGGGCGGGCAGGCGGCCAGCGTGGTACAGGGCGTTCCGACGTCCGGGGCGATCCCCTTTGGCGCCCGGATCGAACGCGAGGTCGGCTTCGACTTCGGCAGCCTCTCCACGCTGCGCCTGGCGCTGCGCGAGCCGGACTTCACAACGGCCGCCCGGATCGAGGCCGCGATCAACGGCGATTTCGGCCGTCCCGTCGCAGCGATGACGGATGCGGGCACCGTGACGCTCGACATCCGCGCGGCCCGCGCGCCGTCGCCCGCCCATGCGATCGAGCGCATCGAGAATCTGACCGTAGAGCCGGAGCTGCGCGCGCGCGTGGTGATTGACCAGCGCTCGGGCACGATCGTGATGGGCGAGGAGGTGCGGATCAGCCGCGTCGCCGTCAGCCAGGGCAACCTGACACTTCGCGTCGAGGAGGCCCCGCAGGCGGTGCAGCCCAACCCCTTCGCGCGGGGCGACACCGTGGTGGTTCCACGCACGCGGGTGGCGCTGACCAAGGAGCCGGGGGTCGGCTTTGCCGAGACCGGCGGCGGCACCAGCCTGTCCGAGGTGGTGGCGGGCCTGAACGCGCTCGGCGTTGCGCCGCGGGACATGATCGACATCCTGATGAGCATCCATGCCGCCGGCGCGCTTCACGCCGACCTTGTCATGCAGTGACGGCACGGCTGGCGGCTTGGCCGCGGCCTTCGGTGCAAGACCCTCCTTGCCCGGCCGTCCTTGCCCGGCCCCCTGTGCATGGCCATCTGGCTTGGCCCACCGTGCCTGACCATCTGGCGTGGCCCTTGTTGAGCGGGCCTCTTCGCGCGGGGGAGCGCCGGACCAGGTTGCCGGTCCGGCACCCGGTTCGAGACTGGGCAGGCGGTCTTGGGGGAGAGTCCGGCGGCGGTGCGGGCTCCGGGATGCCTGACCAAGGGTCGTCACCCGGGGAGTGAGGCATTGGAGTGGTCCCCGTCGGCAGGACAATCTCAAGCGAGTTCGGGGGGGCCAGAATGTAGGCAGCCCGGGCATCCGGTTGCCACGACATCCAAAGCACCTGGGGTTTGTTGAACCGGGGTATCGGGGGAAAGGGTATCGGGGGCCATCGGATCGGAAGGGCGAGGTCTGGATGGCTGACCCCAGGGGGCGCTGGGGGAGGCGGACCTGGGTGCCGACGACGGTGAAGCGGCAATAGGGGCTAAGCCTGAGTTGCTCTCCAGGGGCGCAAGCCCTCGGGTGACCAGCGAGCGCACGTCAGTGGGCGCGCGATCAGGTCAGATGCAGACGCAAGCCGGGGCCGCCACCGCACCGGCGGAGCCGTGAGATCCTTCGCGGCTGTGGACCGTGCGGTCAAACCGGCAGCTTGGCCCTACATATAGCTGCGGACCAGGGCCGTCGACAGCAGCGTCCAGCCATCGGCCAGCACGAAGAATGCAAGCTTGAAGGGCAAGGCGACGATCGCGGGCGGGACCATCATCATGCCCATCGACATCAGGACGGCCGACACGACGAGGTCGATGATAAGGAACGGCAGGAAGATGATGAAGCCGATCTGGAAGGCGCGCGCCATCTCGGACAGCATGAACGATGGCACCAGTACCGAGAGCGGCACGGTAGCGGGTGTCAGAGGCGGCACCGCACCACCCGCCGGGGCGGCAAGGTCGGGGCGCAGCGCGGCGAGCTGGGCAACCGTGTCGGGATCGACCCGCCCGGCCATGAAGGCGCGGAACGGGATCATCGCCTGCGTCGCGGCGGCGGCCGGGTCGAGACGGCCGTCGATCAGGGGCAGCACGCCTTTCGCCCAAGCTTCCAGGAAGACGGGCTCCATGATGTACCACGTTAGAAACAGCGACAGCGCGACGATCAGCATGTTCGGCGGGGCCTGCGCGAGGCCGATGGCCTGCCGCAGGATCGACAGGACCGTGACGATGAAGGGAAAGCAGGTGATCATCACCGCGATGCCCGGCGCGAGGCTGAGCACCGTGACAAGCGACAGCACGGCCAGTGTCTGGCTGGTCAGGCTGGCCTGACCAAGCGCCTGCACGAGCCCCCCCTGGTCCTGCGCCGCAGCCGGGAGCACGGCCGCCAGCGCAAGCGCGATGCCCAGGAACAGCGCATGAAAGGCATCCCCGGCACTGCGGCGTTGCGCGGGGGGGCGCAGATCCGGGCGCAGCCTGGGGCGCGGTCCCTTGCCTGGCATCGCGCGCCGGAGGGGGTGCTGCGCGGCGATCGGCTCCTTGTGCAGGCGGGAGCGCAGTACCGAGCGCGCCATCTTTCGCGCATGTGCCCGCCGCCCACGGACGCGGGCCGAAGCGCCGACCAGGTACCGGTCCGGCGGGCGCAACCGGAGGGTGCGGCGCACCCTCAGCCCCCAAGCCCGCGCGACAGGTCGGCCACCTCGGTCAGGCGCACCGCAAGTCGGCCGGGCACATCGCCCTCGGCCTCGACAAGGTCGCCGCGCGCGATCAGCCGGTCGCCGACATAAAGCTCCACCGGATCGTCCACCTTGCGGTCAAGCGCCAGGACCGATTGCGGGGCCAGCCGCAACAGGTCGCGAATATTGGGCCGGGCGCGACCGACCGAGACGGTGATTTCGATCGGAACCTGGGCGAAGGGATTGCCGCCCAGCGTTTCGTCCGTTGTGTCAGGCACGAAGCTTCTCCTCTGTCTCGTCCGGGGCGAAGAAGGTTTCGACCGCAGCGGAAATCGCGGCGACCACGCCATCGAGATCGACACGCGTTTCCGTCCTGCCAAGACGCAGGAAGGCCTGTCCCGGCGAGAGCTCGGCATCCTCGGTCACAGTGACCGGCATAGTCAGATTGCCGGCCAGCACCGCCTCGACCTCGCCCCGGGCCGAGGGGCTGACGGTGATCGAGACGGGTTCTGCCGCAAGATCCTGCGCAACCGGCATGATCAGATCGACGATCATCGGCCCAAGCGTGTCGCGGGCGATGGACGGCAGGACCTTGCGCACCATGTCGAGCAGGAGAGGGCGGATGGCTGACAGCACATGGGCGTGCGCCTCGTGGTAGCTGAAGGACAGATCCGAGAGCGATGACAGCACCGCCTGTCGTAGCCGGGCTTCTTCGGTTTCGCGGGCCGAAATGGCGTCGTCCCAGCCGGCGGAATAACCCTGCTCGAAGGCGGTGCCGCGGATCTCCTCGCGCTCGGCCTCGGCGCGTGTGTCGGGGGCGGGGACCGCGCCCTCGGCAAAGGTTTCCAGACGCAGGCGGCCGGACATCATGCCTGTTCCTTCGGAGTGTCTTCCATCCAGGATTTGAGCACCGAGACGGCTTCGTCCTGCCGCTCTTCGACAAGGCGACGCAGGCGCGCGACCGATTCGTCGCTGCCGCCCGGAGACGGAAGGCCGGGTGCGCCGATCTGCGGGAAGTCGGTCATCGTGTTCATGCCGCCAGGCAGGCCCATGCCGCCGGGCATGAAGGTGCCGTCGTCGATCTCGCCGGTCAGCGCCTCTCCGATCGGCGCAGGAAGCGCGGCGGGCGGCGGCAGGGCGGCGGGCTTCATCAGGACCGGCCGGAGCACGAAAAGGCCGAGAACCACCGCCACCACCGCAAGCACCCCCAGCTGAATGATCCGCATCAGGTCGAGATTCAGAGCCGCCATGAGACCAACCGGCGCGGCCTCGCCTTCGGGGGGGGCGACGTCGAACTGCATCGACTTTATCGTGATGACATCGCCGCGCTTTTCGTCGAACCCTACGGCCGAGGCGACCAGATCGCGAAGCGCCGCCAGTTCGGCATCGGGTCGGGGCGACCACGTCTGATTTCCGCCCGCGTCGACCGAGGTGATGCCATCGATCAGCACGGCCACCGACAACCGCCGGATCGTTCCCGGCGCGCGGATCAATTCGCGCGTGGTTTCCGAAACCTCGAAGTTCGCGCGTTCGCGGGTTTCCTTGTTCTGGCTTTGCGATGACCGGTCGGACCCCGCCGCCTTGCCATCGGGCAGGTTCGAGGCAACTGTTACCGCGCCACCGCCCTTGTCGGTGGAGCTTTCCTGCTTTTCCTCGGTGTCGCTGGAGATCTGGACGCGCCCTTGCGGGTCGAACTTGCGCTCTGTGATCGATTCGCGGTCGGTCACCGTGTCGAGGGCCACCTCGACCACTGCATGACCGGGGCCGACCCGCGCCGCAAGCAGCCGTTCGACGTTCTGACGCAATTCCTCCTGCCGGCCGTCGTTGGCCCCGGCGGCGAGACCCGAGGCATCGTCCGGAATAAGGCCGCGCTGGCTGTCGATCACAGAGACGTTCTCGGGCGCGAGACCGGCGACGGCCGACGCCACAAGGTACCGCAGCGCCTCGACCTGCGGGCGGGGCAGGGCCGCGCCCGTGGTGGTGACGGTGACGGACGCGCGCGGCGGATCGCCGGGGCGCAGACCGCGCGCCTCGCGCGGCGAGATATGGACGCGCACGCCCCGGATGCCGGGATTGGCCGAGATAGTGCGCGCCAGCTCGCCTTCCTTGGCGCGCCAGTAGGCCGCGTCGAACATCTGGGCCGTCGTGCCGAACCCCGAGAGCGAATCGAGGAGTTCGTATCCGGTGCCCGCGCTGGGCGGCAGGCCATCGCCCGCAAGTGACATGCGAAGTTCATCCCGCCGCGCGGCCTCGACGAAGATCGCATTTCCGCGCACCTCGTAGGTCGCGCCGCGCTGTTCAAGCGCGGTCAGCACCGGACCCGAGGCCGTGCCATCGATTCCGGCGTAGAGCAGCGCCATCGTCGGACGGGATGCCGCCTGACCAAGCGCAAGCACGGCCGCAAATGTCGCCAATGTGGCAAGGACGACGATTGTCCTGCCTCGCATGTCCAGCCCCTGCCAGATCGCGGCGATCTTCTGCAAGCCGACCCCCTTTGACGCGACGCATCCTGCGCCGCCGATGCCGTTTTGCGCCTCGGCGCTTAAGAATGGGTTAGCTCACACGGGGTTATAGCAGTTTCCAGGGAAGGATCTGTGCATGTCCGAAGCGGAAGAGACCACGCCACCCCGAAAGAAGTCGAAGCTGCCCCTGATCCTGGGGGTTGTGCTGATGCTCGCGCTGGGCGGCGGCGGATTCTATGCCGTCTTCAAGGGGATGATCCTCGCCCCGAAGCACGAGGGCGACGGCGAGACTGCGGCCGATGCCCCGCTTGCGCCGCTGCCCGACGTGGGATTTGTCGCCGTCGACCCGATGATCGTGACCGTGGGTCTTGGCGCGACATCGCGCCAGCTGCGCTTTTCGTCGCAGATCGAAGTGGCCAAGGGCCACGAGGAGGAGGTGCGCGCGTTGCTGCCCCGGGTGATGGACGTGATGAACACCTATCTGCGCGCCGTCGACGCGCGGGAGTTCCAGCAGCCTGCGGCGCTGGTGCGTCTGCGGGCCAACCTGACCCGCAGGGTGCAACTGGTGGCGGGCGGAGACCGGGTGCGCGACATCCTTGTTACCGAATTCGTCGTGAACTGAAGAGAGCGTCCGATGGAGCTGATCGCCGATATCCTTTTGGGCGCAGGTGCCGTCGGGGCGGGCGTCTATTGCCTTGTCCTTGCGCGCAGGCTGCGCGGTTTCGCAACGCTCGACAAAGGCGTGGGAGGGGCCATCGCCGCCATGTCGCGGCAGGTCGACGAGATGACGCGGGCACTGGACAGCGCGCAGACCCAGGCGACGGCTTCGGCGGCGCGGCTGGACCTGCTGACCCAGCGGGGAGAGGCGGCGGCGCAACGGCTGGAGCTGCTGATCGCCGCCCTCCATGATCTTCCCGACCCCGCGACCCTGGCCCGCCCGGCAAAGCTGCGGCTGGTCCGCCGACGGCGTTCGGCGGCGGACGTCGATGCTGATGGGGATGACGATGCCGCGCCCGGCAATCAGGGTAGTGCGCGGGGCCCAAGGCTTGAGGCGGCGGAATGACGAGCGCAGCGACAATCCGGGCCACCGCCCAGCCCGCTCGCACGCAAGCCGCGCCGTCAGCACACGGCAGCGCGACGAGGCAGGTGGCAGTGGCTCAGGGAGCAACGGCTCAGGGGGCAACGGCCCGACCCGCGCCGCAGAGCCCCACGGCACCCGTGATCCAGGGACGGCGTGACGGCGTGCTGCGGACTGTCGCGATCCTGCTTCTGCTGTCGGCTGCCGTGCGCGTCGGCGCGGGCGTCGAGCATGCCCTGGCAGAGACGGGCACCGGTGCGCAAGCCACCGCCGAAGGCACAGGCGGCATCGAGAAACCTGCCACGGACCCTTCGGGCGAAGAGGCGAAGGTGCTTCTGGCGGCCCTGCGCGACCGCGAAGCGCGCCTGGCTGACCGCGAACGCGCCGCCGACAAGCGCGAGGCCGACCTCGCCAAAGCCAAGGCAGAGGTCGAGGCCCGTCTGGCCGACCTGCAGGCGGCCGAGGCCGAACTGGCAAAAACGATCACCCAGTCGGAAACCGCGGCCGATGAAGACATAGCGCGGCTTGTCGCGGTCTATGAGGCGATGAAGCCGAAAGAGGCCCAGCCCCTGTTTGCGGCCATGGATCCGGAGTTCGCTGCAGGCTTCCTGGGCCGGATGCGCCCGGACGCGGCCGCAGCGATCCTGTCGGGGCTCGACCCCGAGCGGGCCTATGCCATCACGCTGACGCTGGCGGGCCGCAACGCCAACGCCCCGAAGAACTGAAGGTGGGCGTTTGTTAACCGGGGTCTGGCACCGTCCTGCCCGCTAGCGCCCCCGCCGGATTCGGTTGCAGGACCGGGCGACCGCCGGGGCAACGTCAGGATCGCCACGCATGATCGTCTTCATCGGTATCGCCGTTCTGTTCGTGATGGTGTTCGGCGGTTTCGTCGTGCATGGCGGCGATCTTGGCATCGTGCTGGAAGCGGCGCCGTTCGAACTGATCATGATCGGCGGGGCGGCGGTGGGCGCCTTCATCATCTCGTCCGACAAGTCGTCGCTGTTCCAGACGCTGCGCGACGTGAAGCTTGTCTTCAAGGGCGCGCGATGGAAACCGTCTGACTACCGCGACATGCTTTGCCTGATGTTCGAGCTGATCCGTCTTGCGCGGCAGAATCCGGTTGCCATCGAGGAACATATCGAAGCGCCGGAAACATCCTCGATCTTCAGCAAGTACCCCAAGATCGTCCATGACCACACCGCGGTTGAACTGATCTGCGACACGATGCGGTCGGCCTCGATGAACTTCGACGATCCCATGCAGGTCGAAGAAGTGCTCGACAAGCAGATCGAGGCGAACTTCCACCACGCTCAGCATTCCGCTCACGCGCTGCAATCGGTCGCCGACGCTCTTCCCGCGCTTGGCATCGTCGCGGCCGTGCTTGGCATCATCAAGACGATGGGCTCGATCGATCAGCCGCCCGAAATCCTTGGGCAGATGATCGGCAGCGCGCTGGTGGGCACGTTCCTTGGCGTGTTCCTGGCCTATGGCATCGTCGCGCCCTTTGCCGCCAAACTTAAGACGGTCGTCGACGAGGACGCGCATTTCTACCGCCTGATCCGGGAAGTGCTGGTGGCCAACCTGCACAATCACGCCACCAACATCTGCATCGAGGTCGGGCGCCAGAACACGCCGCATCATTTCCGCCCGAGCTTCTCGGAAGTGGAAGACGCCCTGAAGGCGGTGAAGTCGGACGCGGCATGACCGGAGTGCCAGACCAGACGGGCAGGCTTGCCGATCACCGCGCGCGCCAGACGCAGCGAGGCGGCGCCGCCCATCTGGCAACGCCCGGTTCCCCGCAGGCCGCTTCTACGGACGCGCCCGCGCGACACGAGGTGCCCGCAGGAGGTCGTCTGTCCCGCAACGGCCGCTGGGTGAGTCTGACGGTGGTCAGCCTTGTGCTGGCCGGTTTTCCGGCTTTCGCCCAGACACTGCCCGCAGCGACGGCCGACCTACCTGCGGCCGGCGGCACCGTCACGGCCGGGGTGGCCCAACCGCCGACCACGCCTGCCACCAACCCGCCCGGCGCGGGCGATCCGGCGGTCCGCGCCCAGGTGATTTCGGTGTTGTCCGGTGAGCACGGTGGCTTCTCACGGCTCGCTGTCGTGCTGCCGCGGGGGGCGGTTTGGCGCTTTGGCCGGAGCGGCGGGGGCTACGAACTGCGGATCGAGGGTCGACCGGTGGCTTTCGACACCCGCCGAGTGTACGATCTGATCCCTCGGCGCCGCATCACCGGTGTCAAGCCAGGTCAGGCCGAGGGGTCACTGGCGGTCAGCGTGGCCCATGGCACCTTCGCAACGGCGTTCGAATCTGCAGGCGCTGTGGTCGTCGATGTCGCCGACGGACGCGCCCCCGAGAATTCGCCTGCCGAGGCACCGATCGATCCCTTGCACCAAAACGCTGGTCAGGCGGGGGCGATGGGCGGACGCATGTTGCCGCTGTACCGCGCCGACCGGCCCCCGGCCTCTGACCCCTGGATCGATGCGATCTGGACCGCCGGACAGGCCGCGCGGCAAGCCGCCGCGAAATCCGCCAGGGACTCCGGTCCCCCCACCCAAGGAGACGCGGAGAACGCGTCGGCCGAACAGGCAGCACTTCGCGCCACGGAAGAGGCGCTGGTCCGCCAGCTGGCCCGCGCGGCATCGCAGGGACTGGTGAGCACGCAGGCTGAGGAAGATATCGCGAGCCTGGCTCAAAAGACGCCTGACAGCGCGGACGCGGCGGCATCCGGCGGGACTGCGGTCCCGCCCGCGACGGGCGCGGGCCAGGCAGGGGAAGACTCCCCTGCGCCTGCCTCGGACCCTCCGCCTGAAGCTGCGACCGGGTCGGCAACCGGTGGCGGATCGGCACCGGAAAAGACCGCCACCGTGCCGGGGACGGATGCGGCCCAGGCGACACAACCGGACCATACGGCGACGTCTGCGCCACAGGACTGGCCCCCGGACAGCGGTGCCGAGGATCCGGCAGCGATGCACGCCGACGGCAAGGTAGCGGCTACTGCCGACGTGCCAGTCGGGGAGGCACCTGCAAGTACGAAGACCGTGGAGGAGGCGCTGGCCTCAATCGCTGCGGCGCATGTCGGCATCCGCGCCCGCACCAGTGAAGATCGCGACAGCATCAAGACCCCTGCCGCCCCGCCCGAAACAACGGATGGGAAGACCTGCCCGCCCGACGCGGAGCTTGACGTCGCCTCATGGTCGGGCGATGGCGCGCCGGACCTTCAGATCGCCGCCGCGCGAACCGTCATGGTCGGCGAGTTCGACAGGCCCGACACGGAAAAGGTCGTGTCGCTCGCCCGCCTATACCTGTCCTTTGGACTTGGAGCCGAGGCGCGCGACGTGCTTGACGCCTTCGAGATACCGGACGCCGACGCCCCATTGTTGCGGCCATTGTCGGACGTGATGGAAGATCGCATTCCGGCAGATGCGGCCCTGGCGGGCCTTGCTGCCTGTCCAGGACCCTCAGCGTTGTGGGGTGCCCTGGCCATTCCGCCGGGCGACCCCCGGCCCTGGAACGCAGATACGGTCTTGCGCTCCCTGTCCGGGCTGCCGCCCCGGCTGCGGACGCTTCTGGCACCGCCGGTCGCCGAACGTCTGCTCGCGCGGGGCGAACCCGACCGGGCACAGGCCGCGATGGATACGATCGCGCGGCTGCCCGAAGCCCCGGGCCCCGCCGCCGCGCTGGTCCGCGCCCGCATCGGCCTTGCGCGTCAGGACGTCACTCCCGCGCTGGATGAGATTTCGGGGCTCATCGCATCGAACGCCCCGGCGACGCCCGATGCCGTGGTGCTGGCGATCCAGGGGCGGCTCTCGCGCGGGGAAGCGGTCGATCCTGCGCTGACCGACACGGCTGCCGCCCTGGCCTTCGAGCACCGGGCCGATCCCTTGGGCGTCGATCTGGCGACCGCCCATGTCGCGGCGCTTGCCGCCGCAGGCCGGTATGCAGACGCCTTTACCGCATTGCGGACGCACCGATCCGATTCACCTGGGGCCGACTTCGCGCCCGCCGTCCGGCAGATTTTCCAGCTGCTGGCCGACCATGCCTCGGACGAGGACCTCGTGGCGGCCTATGACGCGGCGCGGGGTGAGCTTTTGGCCGCGAAACCGGACAAGGGCCTGCGCCGGGCGCTGGCCGGCCGGTTGGCCAACCTTGGGTTCAGCGCCGAGACGTCAGCGCTGCTGTCGGCAGGTGGACCCGGCGGAGACTCTGGCCTTGTATCCGAGGCGGACCGGATGACGTACGCGCGCGCCGCCCTGGCCGACATGCGCCCCGACCAGGCGATCGACGCGTTGGCCGGTATCGGGGGACCCGCCGCTGCGGACATGCGGGACCGCGCGCTCGCGATGACCGGCACCACGCCTGCACCTGCGGTCGATGGAGCAGCGGCCGCAGCGCCCGCCGAAGGAGCTGCCCCGCCTCTGGCTGAGGGTCCGCTTGCCCGCGGGAAGGCGCTTGTCGCGCAATCGAAGGCCCTTCGCGACCAGTTGGACGGACTGCTCGCGGCTGACGCCGCGCCGGCAGGCTCGTCGGCAGGTACCGGACCGGGCACCGCATCGGCACAAGGCGGAGCGGCAGGAGGCGCGGGAGGATGACCAGCCACGGGCCGCGACGCAGGCGGTGACGGGCGCAATCCGCCAAGACCGCCGGGCCGAGGTTACCGAATCTCAAGACCGGCCACCGAGGATGGCAGAGGCAACGGGGGAAGGATGTTCCCCGATTTTGGGGGCCAGAATGGCGCAGCCATCACGTGTTGGGACTATCCCCGCGCACCTTTCGGGCAGAAGGAGCGCGGTTGCGTGCCTTTACAAGGCGCGCGCCTACGCCGCGCACGGCATCGCGGCCGGCCCGGCGAACACCGCGCAGTCTCCAAACGAGCGGACCCTGTCAGGTCCGGCCGCTGCGGGTGCGCTCCGGGCACGTTTGACACACGCGGGTCACGGGGCACCGCGCGGCACCGGTGGGCGTAAGCGGCCATGCGCCTTCGACTCCGCCGTCGCAGGCGATAGCCTGGCCGTCGCCTTCGCCGCCCTTTTTGCGCTCATCGCGGCATCCGGTACCGCCCACGCGGCCACGCCGACGGACCCCTCGCAGATCTGCGAAGAGGCTGCGCAGCAGGCATCGCGCGATTCGGGCGTGCCGCTTGACGTGCTTCGGGCGATTTCCCTTACCGAGACGGGCCGCCGCCATGCCGGCGGCTTCCGCCCCTGGCCCTGGACGGTGAACATGCAAGGCACCGGCCTGTGGTTCGATACACCCGATGAGGCCCTTGCCTATGTGGACCGGAAGTTCAGCGGTGGTGCGCGCAGCTTTGACGTCGGCTGCTTCCAGATCAACTACAAGTGGCACGGGCAGGCGTTCTCATCGATCTCGCAAATGTTCGAACCTGCGGCCAACGCGCGCTATGCCGCCAACCTGCTGCGCTCGCTGCATGGCGAGCTGGGGTCCTGGAGCGCAGCGGCCGGGGCTTATCACTCCCGTACCCCGGAATTCGCGAACCGCTATCGCGACCGGTTCGACCGCATCCGGGCCCGTCTGACGGGCCAGCCTTTGGACGAGACGGCAGATACGCTGACCGCAGCCAACACAAACCTGGATGGCCTCGTCACGCCGGCAGGCGACGGCACGATCCCTGAAATTCCCGATATCGTACTTGCGATGAATGGCGGCTTGGCGCCGCCTCCGCCGCCGCCCCGGGTCAACCGCTATCCGCTGCTTCAGCAAGGCGGGCCGTATGTCGCCGTGCTGGGCTCGCTTGTGCCGCCTGCGCAGGGGCCGGTCGTGGCCCTGTTCGGGCCGGACCCTGGCGCGGATGCTGCGGTGCCTGTCATCGCCGTCGCGGACGCCGGCACGAAGCCTCCCACGCCCATCGCCGACGCCCCCGACACAGATCGAGCATCGGCCGCGCTCGATCCGCCCATCCTGGACTAGCCGTGCCCGACCTCACCGCAAGACCCCTGGCCAACCCGACAATCCTGCTTGCACTGGGATTGATGGGGATCATCGTGATGATGATCCTGCCGGTGCCGTCCTGGGTGCTGGATGTCGGGCTTGCGGTGTCCTTCGCCGTTGCCATCCTGATCTTCACGGTCACGCTGTTCATCGAACGTCCGCTCGACTTCTCGGCCTTCCCAACGATCCTGCTCGCCGCACTGATGCTGCGGTTGGCGCTGAACGTATCCTCGACCAAGCTCATCATCGGCCAGGGTCACACCGGCACCGACGCCGCCGGCCACGTGATCCAGGGCTTTGCGATGTTCATCATGTCAGGCTCGATCGTGATCGGCCTTGTCATCTTCGTCGTGCTGATGATCGTCAATTTCATTGTGATCACCAAAGGCGCGGGCCGGATGGCCGAGGTCAGCGCGCGCTTTGCGCTGGACGGGATGCCGGGCAAGCAGTTGGCCATCGACAGCGACATGAACGCCGGGGCCATCGACCATGCCGAGGCGCGCGCCCGGCGCGAGCGGGAACAGGCTGAGACAACGTTCTTCGGTTCGCTTGACGGTGTGTCGAAGTTCGTCAAGGGCGACGCGGTTGCCGGGTTGCTCATCACCGGGCTGAACCTCGTCGTGGGGCTTGCCGTGGGTGTGCTGCTACACGACATGCCGGTTGGCCAGGCGGTAGAGACCTATGCGATCCTCACCGTGGGTGACGGTCTGGTCAGCCAGATTCCGGCCGTCATCATCTCGATTGCCGCTGCGCTGTTGCTGGCGCGGGGCGGTGCGCGCGGATCGGCCGATTTCGAACTTGTGCGCCAGTTCGGCCGCTATCCGGCAGCGCTTGCCACTGTGGCCGTCCTGATGGGCCTTTTCGCACTGGTGCCGGGCCTGCCGTTCCTGCCTTTTATCGGCGGCGCCGCAGTTCTGGGCACCGCCGCCTGGTATGCCGCCCGCCAGCGCCGCGCCGAGGCTGCGGCGGTGTCGGCCAGCGCCAAGGCACCCGCACCGCCACGCCGACGCCCGATCGGTGATGTCATCGACGTCGACGAGATCCATGTCGAGTTCGCCCCGGACCTGATCGGGATGGTGCTTGACCCTGCCACCGGGCTCGATGCGCGGATCGGCAACATGCGAAACCACATCGCGCAGACCTATGGGCTGATCCTGCCCGAGATCCGCCTGACCGATGACGCCCTTCTGCCCGCCGGGGGCTACCGCATCCGCATTCTGGGGGCCGAGCAGGCGCGCGACCGCGTGCAGCCCGACCGCGTTCTGGCGCTCTTGCCCACGGACGGGGCGGCCATGCCGCCGGGCATGGACGTGCGCGAACCGGTCTATGGCGCGGCGGCGCGCTGGATTGCGGCGCAGGATCAGGACGCTGCTGCGCTGGCTGGCGCGACGGTCGTCGGCCCGGCCGAGGTGCTTGCCACGCACCTTCTGGAGCTGGTGCGCCGCAATCTTGCGCGGCTTTTGTCGCTGCGTGGCCTGCGCCGGCTTCTGGCGGAACTCGGGTCGGTGTCCGATCCGGCCCGTGCAGAATCGAACCGCAAGCTTCTGGACGAGCTGATCCCCGACAAGGTTCCTGTCGACGTGCTGCTGGCGGTGCTGAGGCTTCTGCTCGAGGAACGGGTGTCGATCCGGAACCTGCCCCTGATCCTCGAGGCGATCGCCGAGCTTCGCGGCACCGCCGGCCCCGAGGCGATCTGTGAACATGTGCGCCGGCGCCTGGGCTTCCAGCTTGTTGCCGGAATTCGGCGCGAGGACGGCACGCTGCCGCTTGTCCAGCTTGCCCCGGAATGGGAAGAGATTTTCGGCAGCCATCAGACCGAAAGCGAGCGTGGCATCGCGGATGTGGCGCTACCACCCGAAATGTTCAACCGGCTTGCCTCGGGCGTGGCCGAAAAGGTCGCTCGCGCTGCGGACAAGGGAATCTTTCCGGCCGTCATCACGGCGGCGCGGCGGCGGAGGTTTCTCAAGACGGTGCTTGCCGCGAAGGGCGTGCCCGCCCCGGTCCTGTCCTTTGACGAAATCGGTCTTGATGCACGCCCGTCCATCGTGGGGCTTGTCGCCGCATGAACGAATTGCTGCAGGCTGCGGCGGCTTGGCAGGGCGTGCTTGCCCAGTTCATCCTCGTCTTCCTGCGGGTCGGAGGCACGATGCTGGTCCTGCCTGCCTTCGGCGAGACAAGCGTCCCGCGCCGCGTCCGCCTTGGCCTTGCCGTCGCGTTCACCCTGGTTGTAGCCCCCGCCGTTTCCTCCGGCATCGGGGACAAGTTTGTCCTTCCCGTCTCGACGGGCGGCTTCGCGCTGATTGTCCTGTCCGAAACGGCTGTCGGGATCGTTCTTGGCTTCGCGGTGCGCCTGGCCGTGATGGCGCTGTCGGTCGCGGGCACGATGATCGGGCAAGCCACGTCGCTTGCGCAGGCTTTCGGCGCAGCGGATGCCGAACCCGTGCCGGGGGCCGCGCATCTTCTGGTTGTCGGCGGCCTGGCGCTTGCGACCGTGATGGGCCTTCACGTCGACGTGGCCCGCGCCTTGGTCGCGTCGTACGGCGCGTTTCCGCTGGGCGCGGTTTTGCCGGCCGACCGCATGCTTGACTGGGCGCTGGGCCACGCCGGTGCGGCGATGTCGCTGGCGATGTCACTCGCTATGCCGTTCTTCGCTGCATCCGTCGCCTACAACCTTGCACTGGGTGTGATAAGCCGCGCCATGCCGCAGTTGATGCTGTCACTGGTCGGTGCTCCGGCACTGTCGCTGGGGGTGCTTGCGCTGATGGTGGCCGCGGTTCCGGCCGGGCTGACGCATTGGGCGGATGATGCGGCTGGGATATTGTCCGATCCGCTTGCCCCGGCCGGGGGAGCCGAATGAGCGAAGGCGACGACAGCGCCCGCGAACACGACCCGACGCCCCGCCGCCTGGAAGAGGCGCGACGGCGCGGCGATGTCGCGCAGGCGCCGGACCTTGCAGCCGCCGCGGCCACGGCGGGTCTGCTCTTGGCCTGCGCGGCGGCGGGTGCCTGGATCCTGGCCCGGTCAGGCGATGTCGCGGCGGCGATGCTGGGCGAGGCGGACCGGCTGGCCGAACAGGTCTTTCGCGAGGATCGTCCGGTGCTTGTGGGGCTTGCGGCCGCGGCGGCCTGGCCGCTTCTTCCGCTGTTCCTGCTGCCTGCGGCGTTGGCACTCGCGGCTATCATCTTGCAGGGGGCGCTGGTGGCGGCACCCGACCGGATCGCGCCGCGCCTGTCGCGGATCAATCCCATCGCCGCCGCCGCCCATCGCTTCGGCCCCGAAGGCTTGACCGATTTCGCCAAGAACCTGACCAAGCTTGCGGTCGTGTCGGCAGTGCTGACCCTGTTTCTCAGCTCCAGGTCCGAGCGCATCCTTGCCCTGCAAAGGCTTCCCGCCGGGCCGGGTGCCGTTGACCTTGCTGGCCTGCTGGGCCAGCTTCTGGCGCTTTTCGTCGGGGTCAGCCTTGTGATCGGAGCGATCGACCTGCTGATCCAAAGATACCTCCGGCTGCGGCGCAACCGGATGACCCGGCAAGAGCTGATGGATGAGTTCCGCGAGGCCGAGGGCGATCCCCATCTGCGCGGCATGCGCCGCCGACGCGCGGAGGAAATCGCGCTCAGCCGCAGCCTGGCCGAAGTGCCGAAGGCCGATGTCGTGATCGTCAACCCGACCCACTATGCGGTGGCCCTGCGCTGGCGTCGCGAAAGCGGTCGTGCCCCGGTCTGCGTGGCCAAGGGTGCGGACTTCGCGGCCCTGCGCATCCGCGAGGCGGCGGTCGCCGCGGGGGTTCCGGTCCGGTCCGATCCGCCGACGGCGCGCGCGATCTATGCGACCGTCGAGGTCGGGGCCGAAATCCGGACCGAGCATTACCGCGCCATCGCCGCGGCCTTGCGGTTTGCCGAGGACATGCGCCGCCGCGCGCGCGAACGGGGATGGTGACCCGAGCCGATCTGGACGGGCTGCGCCAGCTGGCCGGAATGGCGCGCGATGTTGCGCTTGCGCGGCTACGCGCGGCCAGCGCCGCCTGCGCGGCCGCCCGGCAGCACCGCCAGGCGCTGGACAGCCTGCGCCGCCGCTGGGCGCGCCAGGCGGCAGACGCGGCGGATCCTGCTCTGCGCGCCAGCGCCGAATCCTATGTGAACCTTCTGGAACGCCGCCAGGCCGAGGCCGCGCTTGGCGAAGCCGCCGCCACCGCCGCGCTTGCCGAAGCGGAGGCCGAGGCCGCGCGATCGGCTGGGCGTGCCGAAGCCGCCGCCGACCTTGCCGCCGCCGACCGCGACAGCCGCCGCCGCGATGACGCCCGCCGCGGCGAGCAGGCCGCCGGCGGAGCAGTCTGACCGGACCGTCAAGCCCGCAGCGCCCGGTCGTCACGCGACCGGGGGTCGTCAGCGGCGCAGGGTGATGACGGCCCGCCTGTACCACAACACGCGTTCGCCCGGGCTTCGCCCTGTCCGGCAGCGCTTTTCGGATACGCTGACTTTACCGGCCGTTCGTTCATGGAGCGACCGCGAAGATCCCTTTGGACCGAACCTCTCTCACACCCTTCACTGCTGTAAGAGGACGGGTCCATGTCGGACCGCGACCCGGATTGCCCGTGCCCGCCGACCGGAAACCTCAGAGCGCGCCGCTCAGGTGTCTTGCCGGACGATATCGGTGATCAGGACATTCGTGACCCGCTCGCCAAGCGTCTTCTGCGCCATCTCGAGGAGCGCCTGGCGCAATGTGTCGATGTTCCGCGACTCGGTGAAGGACCCGGCGAAGCCACCGGCATTGGCATGGGCGAACAGCACTTCGAGGAATCCGTCGCGAATCTTCGGCTCACGGGCATAGACATCCTGTGTGGTGCCCGCCTTGACCTCGAGGCTGAGCGACAGGATCACAAGCGCCTTCACCGCGCCATCCTCGACGATCGGCACGATGAACTGGTTGTTGAGTTTCACGTATTCCGGGCCGGCCGCGTCCTCGCCGCTGCCCGCGGCCTCGCCTTCCGAGGCGGACTTTTCCCCGTCCGCGTGCGCCCCTTCCGCCGCCACGCCTTGCTTTGCGCCGCTTCCCTTTCCGTCGCCGGCGGGCATCTCGCCACAGGGCGCTTCGGCGGCCGCGTCCGGACCCGGGCGCAGATACAGCCCGGCCCCGATTCCGCCACCGAGACCGATCAAGCCCAGCAGGACGGGAACAAGAATTTTCAGCATGACGGATCAGAACGGCGCGAGCGCATCGACTGCCTCTTGCCCGAACCGGGGCCGCTGCGCATCGCTGATGAGGCCACGGCCGCCATAGGCGATCCGCGCCCCGGCGATCTTGTCGTAGGTGATCTCGTTCTGGCGCGAGATGTCCTCGGGGCGGATAAAACCCGTGACGACAAGCTCGCGCAGTTCGCCGTTCACACGCACCTCCTGCGTTCCCTCGATTCGAAGCACACCGTTGGGAAGCGTTTCCACAACGGTCGCGGCCACGCGCAGCGTCAGCTTCTCGCGCCGCTGCACCGTGCCGTCCCCCTTGAAGGTTGACTTCGATGACGTGTCGACGGCCGGATCGAAGCTTTCACCCTCCGGAAGCAATTGGCCCAGGCGCTGCGGTAATCCGAACAGCGTCGGGATCGACAGGTTTTCGCTGCCTGCGCGATTGCGCGCCGTCGAGTTCGAGATCTGGGCGCTGTCATCGATCTGGATCACGACCGTCAGGATGTCGCCACGCTGGCTGGCACGGCGGTCACCCAGCAGAGACGCGCTCGACCCCGACCAGAGCGAGGCACCACCACTTGCCGCGCCCGTCGTTGCGTCAAAGGGCGTGCCGTTCATCGCGAAATATTCGTTGCCCCGTTCCACGGGCGTGAAGGCAGGGGCCTTGCCGACATTGTCAAGCCTGCCGCAGGCAGCGACAGCCGCAAGAAGCGCAAGCGGCAAGGCGGGGCGTGTCCGGATCATCCGGTCGGTTCCTTTCAGTTCAATGCGACGTTGACGGTCCCATCGGTCGCAACCTGGCCTGTCACGATGATCCGCGAGCCGGTATTCAGAACCCTGATCGTGTCGCCGGCGGCGGCACGGGACATCGACCGGCCCACGGCCTCGATGGTCAGTCCGGGGGTGCGGTACACTAGTGTCACAAGGGCGTTGCGCTCGATCAGCGCGGGTTCCGCCAGATCTCCGGGCCCGACAGGACGGCCCGCGAAGATCGTGGTGCGGGCTTCGCGGCCGACCACGTCGGACACCCGCTCCGCCGCACCCGGGATCGGCCCCGGACGGAGCTCAACGTCCGCTTCGGCGAGGATGGCGCGCGCGGGAATAGTCCGCAGCGCAACCACGCCATCCGCAGCAACGGGCTGGGCCAGGAACATCGCAACGGCAAGAAGAGGGAGTGTCGGGCGCACGGGCCGCACTACCGGATCTGGGTGGTGGCGCCGAGCATCTGGTCGGCGGCGGTGATGACCTTGGCGTTCATCTCGTAGCCCCTTTGCGCCTCGATCAGGTCGGTGATCTCGCGCACGGGATCGACGGCGCTTTCCTCCAGAAAGCCCTGCCGAAGGGTCCCGAGGCCACTTTCGCCCGGTGCCGCGACCGTCGCCGGGCCCGAGGCCGTGGTCTCAAGGAACAGGTTCGACCCCATCGCTTCGAGCCCTTTCTCGTTCGTGAAACCGGCCAGCGTGATCTGGCCCAGAAGCTGAGGCTGCACCTGGTTGCGGAAATAGGCATAGACCTCGCCCGAGGCGTTGATCGCGAGCGAGCGCGTTTCGGGCGGGATGGTGATGCCGGGTGCGACGGTGTAGCCGTCCGAGGTGACGATCTGCCCCTCGGGCGACCGCTTCAACGCGCCGTCGCGGGTGTAGGCCGACACGCCCGAGGGCAACTGCACCTCGATGTAGCCCGCCCCTTCGATTGCGATGTCCAGATCGCCGCCGGTGTTCGAAAGCGACCCCTGCGCGGGCATCAGCGTGACAGCGACGGGCCGCACGCCAAGGCCAAGCTGGATGCCCGTGGGAACGGCGGTTCCGTCGCTCGCCGTGATCGAGCCGGGGCGAGTGACCTGCTGGTAGTGCAGGTCGGCGAATTCCGCGCGGCGCGGGTTGTAGCCGGTGGTCGACATGTTGGCGAGGTTGTGGGATATGACCTCGACGCGCATTTGCTGCGCGCTCATGCCGGTGGCCGCGATCTGTAGGGCGCGCATGGCTTGTCCTTATCGGGATGTTGACTGGATGATGGACCGGATGCGCCCGTCTTCCCGGTCAAGCAGGCCCTGCCCCATCTCGTAGGCGCGCTGCACTTCAATCATGCGGGCAATTTCCAGCACGGGGTTGACGTTCGAACCTTCCAGAAATCCCTGGAAAACCCGGAAATCGGTGGCCGGTTGCGAGTCGCCGGACAGCGAGAAGCGCGTGCCAGCCTGGTGCTGAAGCTCGGCGATGTCCGCAGGCATGAACACGCCGACCTGCGACACCGGCTTGCCGCCGACCGCGATGGTGCCATCTGTCCCGACCGACACGGCGCCCTTGGTCGGATCGATCTGGATCGGCGCACCGCCGGAATCGAGCACACCATAACCATCGGCCGTCACCAGCGTGCCATCGGCGGACAGCGTGAAGGCCCCCGCGCGCGTCAACTGGTTGCCCTCGGGCGTGGCGATCATGAAAAACCCGTCGCCTTCGACCGCAAGGTCATAAGTTCCGCCTGTCCGCGCCAGAACACCCTGGGTCAGGTCGATGCTTCGGCCGACGGCACGGGCCACCGACAGCGACGGTTCGGCATCGCCAAGGTCGTCGACATATTCCGAGAACACGACACCTTCACGCCGGAACCCTGTGGTTGACAGGTTGGCGATGTTGTTGGCGACGGTCCGCATCTCGTTCCACAGTCCCGATTGCCGGGCCACCGCGACATAGCCTGCATTATCCATGACTTAACCCGCCGCGATCATGGGAATGACCTGGTTCTGAAAGAAGTTGACCAGCGTTTCGGTCATGAACGACATCGACAGCCAGTACACGGCCAGCATCGCCCCGACCTTGGGCACGAAGGTCAGCGTCATTTCCTGGACCGAGGTCAGCGCCTGGATCAGCCCGATCGTCACGCCTGCCACCAGCGCCGCAGTCAGCATGGGCGCAGACACCTGGACCGAAATCCAAAGCCCCTGCCGCAGGATGTCGTAGATGTTGCCGTCGGTCATCATCACACGGGCATCCGGATGATTTCCTGATAGGCCTCGACCACCTTGTCGCGCAGGGTGACGGCGGTCTCGACGGCAAGCTGCGTCTCGGCCAGCGCCTGCACAAGGGCGTGCGGATCGGCATCGCCCGCAAGGGCGCGCAGGGCAGTGTCCTCACCGGCACGCAGGGTGTCGGCAAAGCCTGCCACGGCCTTGCCGACCGTCTCGACCGGCGACCGGCCTTCGCTGTCGCGCTCCGGCGCGATGGCCTTGCGTGCATCGCCGTAGCCGAAGCCGGCGAAGGTTGTTCTGATTTCCATGAAACCGCTCCTTTCGGTCAGCGTCGCAACAGGTCGAGAAGGGACTGCGCCATCTGGCGTGACTGGTCGAACATCCGAAGGTTGGCCTCGTAGCTGCGCTGCGCTTCGCGCGCGTCGGCGATCTCGGTTACCAGGTCGACGTTCGATCCGTCATAGTAGCCGTCCGGTCCCGCCATCGGGTGGCCCGGCTGATAGATGCGGGCCAGCGCCGAAGGGTCGAGCTGCACCGGGCCCGCCTCCACCTCGCCTTCGATGGCGTTGCGGCCGTGGACCGGATCGAACGTCACCGTCTTGCGGCGGTACCCCGGCGTATCAGCATTCGCGATGTTTTCCGAAACATGGCGAAGGCGCATGGCCTGCGCCTCCATGCCGCTGGCGGCAATTGCCGTGCTGGATCTGAGCGGGTCCATCATCACCTCCTTCAGCGACGGCCAAGGCTGGCCCGCAAGATCTCGAGCGAGGTCTTGTAGACGGCGAGGGCAACATCATTCTCGCGGCGCGCGTCGGTCGCGCGCACCATTTCGCCCTCCAGCGAGACAGAGTTGCCGTTGGCGGACTGCGAATCCGGCGCCTTGCGGGTGATCAGCGGAAAGTCCGAAGGTTCGGAAGCCGCACCGAGGTGCCCTGCACGAGTGGCGCGCATGGCATCCGGGTTCCCGGCAAGGTCAAGTTGAAACGCCGACACGTCCCGCGCGCGATAGCCGGGGGTATCGGCATTGGCCACGTTTTCCGCCACGGCCCGTTGAAGGGCGGAAGCATGCCGTGACAGGGCGCCTGCCGCCGACAAAATCTCTGGTTTTCCGAACATCGGGGATTCTCCTCCGACCGCTTCAAGCAAGCCTTAACCGCGATTCCTTTAGAAACGGTAAGACCCTTCCGGTCCGGGATTTGTCCTATGAGGGATGTCACGCTCGATGCCTTGCGGACGGGCATGTCACAGCTGGAGGCGACCCGACCCGTCGGCCGAATAGCCGCGATCGAGTCTGCGCGCATCATGGTCGAGGGGCTTCCGCGTTCGGCGCGGCTCGGCGACCGGGTGCGTATTCTCGCCGCCGACCCCGTCGAGGGAGAGGTCGTCGCGCTCCGCGGCAGCGAAGCGACAATCTTGCCAGACGGACCGGTCGCGCAAGCGCGTATCCGTGATGCGGTCGAGTTGCTTGGCCCGGACCGCTTTGCGCCGTCCGACGACTGGCTGGGCCGCGTGATCGACCCTTTCGGCCGACCGCTTGACGGGCGACCGCTGCACCACGGCCCCGAAGACCGCCCCGTCCGCGCCCATCCTCCGCCCGCGGCATCGCGCCGCCGGCTTGGCGATCGGCTGAGGACGGGACTTGCCGTGTTCGATACGCTGCTGCCGCTGGTTCAGGGGCAAAGGGTAGGCCTTTTCGCCGGGTCGGGGGTTGGCAAGTCATCGCTGCTGGCCCGGTTCGCCACGGGCGTTGCAGCCGACGTCGCCGTCATTGCGCTGATCGGCGAGCGTGGCCGCGAGGTGCGCGAGTTCGTCGATGAAACCTTGGGTCCCGCCGGCATGGCGCGCGCCGTCGTGGTCGCCGCCACGTCCGACCGCCCGGCGCTGGTGCGCCGCCGCTGCGCCTGGACGGCGATGGCCGTTGCCGAACACTTCCGCGACAAGGGGCAGCAGGTCCTGTTCCTGGCTGATTCAGTGACCCGCTTCGCCGAAGCCCACCGCGAGGTGGCGCTGGCGGCCGGTGAACCTGCGGCCCTGCGCGGCTATCCGCCCTCGACCGCGCACGAGATCATGTCGCTGGCCGAACGCGCCGGGCCAGGCGACCGGGAGGGCATCTCGGGCGACATCACCGCCATCTTCAGCGTGCTTGTCGCTGCATCCGACATGGACGAGCCTGTCGCCGACATCCTGCGGGGAACCCTGGATGGGCATGTTGTCCTTGACCGCGAGATCGCCGAACGCGGGCGCTATCCGGCGGTGGACCTGTTGCGGTCGGTCTCGCGGTCCCTGCCGCGCGCGGCGACCGCTCCCCAAAACGCGCTGATCGCCGAGGCGCGCCGCCTTCTTGGCGCCTACGCGCGCGCCGAACTCATGGTACGCGCGGGGCTATACACGGCAGGGTCCGACGCGTTGACGGATCGGGCCGTTGCGCTTCAGGGGCCACTCGATTCGTTCCTGTCCGAAGACTCTGACAGCCCGGATGCGGCGTTCGAACGGCTGGAGGCGATCCTGTCCAGCCGTTAGTGCGGGCAGAGGCAGAACGCCAGTGACGCGCCGCCGTCGCGCATCAGCGATCGCCCGGCACCCCGAACTTCGGCGCGTCTCCGGGTGCCAGCGCACGCGCCACATAGGCGTCAGCCTGCGGTGCGAAAACCTGCCAGGCCAGGGCAAGTTCGGCGATCGGATCGCCCTCGGTCCAGTCGCAGCGCAGGTCGGCCCAGGGCCAGCTTTCACGGTCGGCGATCAGCATGCCCGCCGAATGGATCGGCCCGGCCTCGCCCCCGGCCGCCAGACCCGCCCTCATCGCGTGCAAGAGCCGGTCGCCCAGGCTACCTTCGGCCGCGGCGAAGGCCTCCACCATGACAGCGGGAACCCCATCGTGGGCAAGCAAGTTCCCGCCCGCGGCCACGCCGTCGCCCCTGGCCACCGCCCAGACGCCCAGCGCGCGCGGGCCCGAATGCTGCGATGTTCCCCCTTGCGCATCCACCGCCAGAAGCTGGCGGAAAGCCGGAAATGGTTCCCGGGCCACCACCGTGGCCATCGCGTCGGCGGCGGATGCGCCGGTCGCCATCAGGTCCAGAAGCTTCGGGCCCAGGCGGGGATCCGTCACGTTCTGGGTGGCGACCGCGCCCACGCCCGCCCGGACATGCGCACAGCGCGCCGCCACGGCGGGCGAGGATGACGCGACCGCCACCCCGAATCGGCCGGTGTCGCGGCACCGCGCGACAAGCGAGAATGTCATCGTTGCCCCCCAGCTCTGGGTCTGCTTTGGCCGCGGTGGCATGCGCGCGGGCCCGTCAAATGACACAGTCACGCATCGACGGGTCCTGCGCAATGCACAGCAAGCCGCGGCCGAGGCGTGCCGACCCGGCCTTGCCCGGCCAAAGCGTCAGACTTAGACTCTGCCGCATGGCCCGCGCCGCCGACGACGCTCCGATCCTGACCGTGCGCAGCCGCGCCGAACTGCGGGGCTGGCTTGCCGCGAACCACGCCGCGCCCGGTCCGGTATGGCTTGCAACCTACAAACGCCACCACCCCGACTACTTGGCGTACGAGCCTCAGGTCGAAGAACTTCTATGTTGGGGCTGGATCGACAGCGTGACCCGAGCGCTTGATGCCGACCGTTCGATGATTCTAGTCGCACCACGAAACCCGAAATCCGCATGGTCGGCGCTGAACAAGGCGCATGTGGAACGCGCCATCGCCAATGGCGCGATGACCCCGGCAGGCCTTGCCAAGATCGATGCGGCGAAGGCGAACGGCATGTGGACCTTCCTGGACGATGTGGAACGGCTTGAGGTGCCTGCGGATCTGAAGGCCGCGCTTGATGCTGCCGGGGCGACCACCGTGTGGGACGGCCACCCCAGATCGATCCGTCGCGGGGCGCTGGAATGGGTGAAGACCGCCAAGACGCCGCCCACCCGCGCGGCGCGCATCGCAGACATTGCCCGGTCGGCAGCGAACGGATTGCGGCCAACACCATTCCGGCGATAGGGCGCGACCACCTTTTCCGTGCGGCCACACACGCCTATGAGGGGGCGGAAATCGGATCTGGGCCGGGCGACATGCACGACGATCACGATCACGGCGATGACGGCAACCCTTCGGGCGCGGGGCACCGGCACGGCGCGCCGGACGCGACCCCATCCCAAGGTCATGGCCATCACCACCATGCCGCGTCCGGCGACGCCAACGTGGCCGTCGCGGTGGCCGTCAACCTGGTCCTGACCGCCGCACAGGTCGCAGGCGGCATCGCGGCGGGCTCCGTCGCGCTGATCGCGGATGCGGTCCACAACCTGTCGGACGCGGTCTCGCTGGTCATCGCCTTCGCCGCCCGCCGGATCGCGCGCCGCGCGGCAACCCCCGAGATGTCCTTTGGCTATGGCCGGGCCGAGGTTGTGGCGGCGCTGGTCAACTACACGACCCTGATCGTGATCTCGGTCTGGCTGGGATATGAGGCGGTGGCGCGCCTTGTCGATCCGCCGGTGGTGACAGGGTGGATCGTCGTCGCGCTGGCCGCCGTGGCGCTTGCCGTGAATTCGGCCACAGCGCTGCTCACCTGGCGGCTGGCAAAAGACAGCGTGAACATCCGCGCGGCCTTCCTGCACAACCTCAGCGACGCGGGCACATCACTGGCGGTCATCCTCGGGGGCATCCTGATCTCGCTTTATGGGTGGCGCTGGGTCGATCCTGCCGTGACGCTTGCGATTTCGGGATGGATCCTGATCCACGCCCTGCACGAAATCGGGCCGGTCATCCGCATCCTGATGTTGGGCGCGCCGGAAGGGGCCGACATCGCGGCCATTCGCGACCGGATCGAGGCCGACGAGGCGGTCGAGGGGACGCACCACATCCACCTCTGGCAGATCGACGAACACCGCGCGTCGTTCGAGGCGCATCTGGTTCTGCGCGATGGCGCGGATGCCGCCTTGGCGGCGCATCGCATCAAGCGGCTGCTGCGGACCGAATTCGGCCTGTCACACGCGACGCTGGAATGCGAGACGCCGTCAGGTGGCTGCGCCGGAGGCGGATGCTGACGGCTAGCCAGCCTTGAGCCAGCCCAGGCCCTGAACGGTGCCATTCGTCGGGTGGTACTCGCCCGCAACCCAACCGTCATAGCCGTCGCGCCCAAGACGCCGCAGAAAGCCGTCCAGATCGCCCTTTCCACGGTCCGGCTCGATCCGGCCCGGATAGCCGCCGATCTGCACATGCGCGGCGCGGCGCCCGTGCCTGTCCCAGGCCAGCAGCGCGTCGCCAGTGATCGCCTGGGCGTGATAGAAATCAAACTGAAGCCGAACGTTCGGCATCGCCACGTCGTCGAGGATCCCGGCCGCCAGATCAAAGTCCGACAGGAAATAGCCGGGAAAGTCGCCCCCGTTCAAAGGCTCGATCGTCAGGCTTTGCTTTGGCACCAGTCCGGCGGCCCATTTCAGGTTCGCCACAAATGCGTCACGGGCCGCATCGCCCGACGCCTCCCCCGCCATCACGTGGATGTGGCGCGGCTTCAGAACCTGCGCATAGCGCATGACGCGGTTGAAATCGCGGCGGAACCGGTCCTCGCCGCCCGGCACGGCGGCCATGCCGCGTGGCCCGCCTGTAAAGTTCGGCGGCGGTCCGTTCATCAGCACGAAGGCCAGGTCGTTCCAGACCAGCTGATCGCGCATGTCCTGAGCCGGGCAGTCATAGGGAAACAGCACCTCAACCGCGTCAAAGCCCGCCTCCTTGGCAGCCTTGAAGCGCTCCATGAATGGAAGCTCATTGAACAGAAGCGTCAGGTTCGCGGCAAATCGGTAGGTCATGGCCGGATAAGAACCGGATGACGGGCACGCGCGCAAGCGCGATCCCGCATCGGCGAGGACCGGCACCCCCGGGGGCCGCCTCCACGCGCCTTATGGAAAGAGTTCGGCGGCGGGGATCACCGGAAAGAACATGCCCCCCGACCGGACGCCAAACCAGTCCTGCCCCTGATGCCATTCGGTCCCGCCCAGGTCGACCATTCGGTAGAAGGTCTTGCGGTCGATCAGCGCCTCAAGGTTGCGCCGCACCCGCACATAGGGTGACGGCTCGCCGGTAACGGGGTCACGCACGACCCGGATCGGGTGGTCCGGACCGGCCTCGACCGCCTCCTCCACGTTCGTCGTGAACCGAAGCCGCTGTGCGGGGCCCTCCCCCTCGGCGCTGACATCCACGGCCACGAAGGGCGCATCCTCGACCCGGATTCCCACTTTTTCGACCGGCGTGACCAGAAAATAGGCATCCCCCTCGCGCCAAAGAATGCCCGAGAACAGCTTGACCAGCGCAGGCCTGCCGATGGGGGTGCCCAGGTAGAACCAGGTGCCGTTGCGGCGTATCTCCATGTCGATGTCGCCGCAGAAGGGCGGGTTCCACAGATGGACAGGCGGCGGCCCCTTCCGCGCGGCCTCGCCCGCAGCCTTTGCCAGCCCGTCGGCCGAAGGGGTCACGATCATTTGTTGGTCCGGACTTTTTGCCATTGGTCCCGCGCGGGATATCTGCCTTATGCTGTCCCACGATAGCGCATCAGGAGACGAAGTCATGACCGACGCCACGGCCCTTCTGTCCGAGATCGAGCGGCTGAGCGAAAAGCTGGTCCAGGCAAAGGCGCAGGTCAACCGGCGCTTCATCGGGCAGGACAAGGTCGTGGACCTGTCGCTGGCCGCGATGCTGTGCGGCGGGCACGGGCTTCTGGTCGGGCTGCCGGGCCTTGGCAAGACGATGCTGGTCGAAACGCTGTCTACCGTGATGGGACTGACGACGAATCGCATCCAGTTCACGCCCGACCTGATGCCGGCCGACATCCTGGGGTCCGAAGTGCTGGAAACCGCGGCCGACGGGGCGCGCAGCTTTCGCTTCATCGAAGGGCCGGTGTTTTGCCAATTACTGATGGCAGACGAAATCAACCGGGCAAGCCCGCGCACGCAGTCGGCGCTTCTGCAGGCGATGCAGGAACGCCAGGTGACGATCGCGGGCCAGCATCGCAACCTTGGTCGCCCGTTCCATGTGCTCGCCACCCAGAACCCCATCGAGCAGGAGGGCACCTATCCCCTGCCCGAGGCGCAGCTTGACCGCTTCCTGGTGCAGATCGACGTGGACTATCCCTCCCGCGACGTGGAGCGGGACATCCTGATCGCCACCACGGGAACCGAGTCGGCCGAAGTGTCTGGCGTCTTCACCGCCGAGGATCTTGTCGCGGCGCAGACGACGGTGCGGCGGATGCCGGTGGGCGAGAAGGTGGTCGAGATGATCCTCGACCTGGTGCGCGGCTGCCGACCGGGCGAGGCCGAGGCGTCGGCGAAGGTCACCGACAGCGTGGCATGGGGCCCCGGGCCTCGGGCGGCCCAGGCGCTGATGCTGACGGTGCGGGCGCGGGCGCTTCTGTCGGGTCGGCTTGCGCCGGGTGTCGAAGATGTGATGGCGCTGGCGCGCCCGGTCCTGTCGCACCGCATGGCGCTGACCTTCGCGGCGCGCGCACGCGGCGACAGCCTTTCTGCCTTGATCGATGGCGTCGCGCGTGGCGTGACGCGAATCGAGGCCGCCGCGTGAGCGACACGTCCCCCGGCCTGACCGAAACGCGCCCAGCAATCCTGCGCCGCAGCGCCGAGGGTCTGGCCGCTGCCCTGCCCCCGTTGCTGGCCGATGCCCGCCATCTTGCTTCAACCGTTCAGCTTGGCGAACATGGGCGGCGGCGGACCGGAATGGGCGACGAGTTCTGGCAATACCGCCTCGCCCATGCAGGCGACGAGGCGCGCAGCATCGACTGGCGCCGGTCCGCCCGCGCCGACAGCCATTTTGTGCGCGAGAAGGAATGGCAGGCGGCGCAGTCCGTTCACCTGTGGGTCGACAACGCGCGGTCGATGGAGTTCTCGGGCGACCGCACCCGCACCACTAAGGTCGACCGCGCGCGGGTGCTGGCAATGGCCGTGTCGGTCCTTCTGATCCGCGCGGGCGAACGCGTGGGCCTTGCCGATTCCGTGGCCCCGCCCCGGTCGGGCGAGGTCCAGCTGATGCGGCTGGCCCAGCACGTCGCCGCCGCCTCGGGGTCGGCCGACTACGGCGCACCCGAGGCGCGCGCGATGCTGCCCTTTTCGCGCGCGGTGTTCCTGTCGGATTTCCTGGGTGACCCGGGCCCGGTCGAAGCGGCCCTGACACAGGCGGCCGACAAGGGCGTGAAGGGTGCGATCATGCAGGTGCTCGATCCCCTGGAAGAGGACTTTCCCTTCGAGGGCCGGACGATTTTTGAAAGCATGACCGGGGCGCTCCTGCATGAGACGAAGCGGGCGGGCGATTTGCGTTCCCGCTATGTGGCGCGGCTGAACGAACGGAAGGACCGGCTTCGCACGCTGGCCCGGACGACAGGCTGGGTCTATACGGTGCACCGCACGTCCGACCCTGCGCAGGGGGCGCTCTTGTGGCTTTATCACGCGCTTGATCGGGTGCGTCGATGACGGTTCTTGGCCCTTTGGGCTTCGCCTCGCCGTGGTTGCTGCTCGGCCTGATCGCGCTGCCAATTCTGTGGCTGATCCTTCGTGCGGTGCCGCCTGCGCCGATCCGGCGGCGGTTTCCGGGCGTGGCGCTGCTCCTGGGACTGAAGGACGAAACGACCGAGGCCGACCGCACGCCCTGGTGGCTGCTTCTGCTGCGCATGCTGGCCGCGGCGGCGCTGATCGTGGGCTTCGCCGGGCCGGTCCTGAACCCCAAGGCGGAAACCGCCGGGCGCGGGCCGCTCCTGATCCTTGCCGACGCCACCTGGGCCGACGCGCGCGACTGGGAACGCCGTCAGCAGCGGATCGATGACCTGCTGGCGGGGGCCGAGCGCGCAGGCCGCACGGCGGCTGTCTTCACCCTGACGGATCCGCCGGAAGGCGGTCCGGTCTTCACCGCCGCAACCGAGGCTGAACGGCACGTCGGCGGCCTCTCCCCCCGGCCGTGGGAGCCGGACCCGGCGGCCATCGCGAAACTCGCGGCTTCGCTGAAGGGCCAAAGCTTCGACACGGTCTGGCTGTCCGACGGGGTGGACCGCCAGTCCCGCGCAGAGTTGACGGCGGCCCTCATGCAGGTGGGATCGCTGACCGTCTATCAAAGCCCCCGCAGCGTTGCGGCCCTGCGCACGCCGGTCTTTGATGAAGGCAAGGTGCGCGCGACTGTGCTGCGCACGGCGACGGGCGATGGTGCCGGTCCGGCGTCGGCCGAAGTGCTGGCCCTGGGCCCCGACCCCAACGGCATCGAACGGGAACTCGCGCGCGCTACCGCGCGCTTTGCCGCGGGCGAGACATCTGCCGAGGCCGCGTTCGACCTTCCGGCACAGCTCCGCAACCGCGTCGCGCGGTTTGAAATCACCGGCGAGCGGTCGGCGGGGGCTGTGGCGCTGGCGGGCGACAGCCTTCGCCGCCGCCAGATCGCTCTGATCGACGGAAGCGCGGCACGCGAGGGGCTCGAGCTTCTGTCGCCCACCCACTACCTGCGGCAGGCCCTGTCGCCCACCGCCGACCTGATTGACGGCACGCTCAGTGACATCCTTCTGGCCAACCCTGACGTCATCATCATGTCCGACGTGGCGCGCGTGGCCGAGGCGGATCAGGTGCTCGACTGGGTGAACAAAGGCGGGCTTCTGGTGCGCTTTGCGGGGCCCCGGCTGGCCGCGTCCGATGTGGGCCGCGCCGCCGAGGATCCGCTTCTGCCGGTGCGCCTGCGCGCCGGGGGCCGCGAAGTCGGCGGCGCAATGAGCTGGGGCCAGCCCCGGTCGCTGGCCCCCTTCCCTGAAGCCTCGCCCTTCCAGGGATTGTCGGTTCCCCCGGACGTCACGGTCAGTGCCCAGGTTCTGGCCGAACCCGACCCCGATCTTGCCCAGCGCAGCATCGCCGCACTGGCGGACGGAACACCGCTGGTGACGATGCGCGACGTCGGCCAGGGACGGGTGATCCTGTTCCACGTCACCGCGAACGCGGAATGGTCCACCCTGCCCCTGTCGGGCCTTTTCGTGCAGATGCTGGAACGGCTGTCGGTCTCGGCCGGGGTGCACACGGGCGATGCAGGCGATCTGGCGGGAACCACCTGGATCGCCGAGCGGGTGATGGACGCGCGCGGCACGCTGCGCGAGGCCGACGAGATGGCCGGTGTTCCGGGTGAACGCGTGGCCGAGGGGCGGACAGGCCCGGACCTGCCTCCGGGCCTCTATGCCAGCGGTGACCGGCGGCTGGCGGTGAACACGATCGCCGTCGACCGCACGCTGTCCGCCCCTGTATGGCCGTCAGGCGTCACGGTCGAAGGTGTGGTTGCCACCCGCGACATGCCGCTCAAGGGCATTCTCCTCTCAGCCGGTCTGGCAATGCTTCTGGCCGATGTGCTGGCCACGCTGTGGCTTGCGGGGCTGCTGTCCGCAGGATCGCGCCGCGCACGGACAGCGGCCGTCGTTCTGCTGGCCGCGCTTCTTCTGCCCGCGGCTGCCCACAAGGCCGTTGCCGAGGATCAGGCCGCCCTGATCGAGCGGGCGGGCAACGTGGTTCTGGCCCATGTCATCACCGGTGACGATAAGGTGGACAGCCTGGCCCAGGCCGGGCTTCTGGGCCTGTCCGAGGTCCTGTTCGCGCGCACGTCGGTTGAACCCGCTCAGCCCATCGGTGTCGATCTTGAATTGGACGAGCTGTCCGTGCTGACCTTTCTGTACTGGCCAATCACCGCCGACCAGAAGGCCCCCTCGCCCACCGCCTATGCACGCCTGAACCGCTATCTGCGGTCGGGTGGCATGATCCTGTTCGACACGCGGGACGGTGATGTGTCGGGCTTTGGCGGATCGACACCCGAGGGGCGGCGGCTGCAGGCGCTGGCCGCGCCGCTGGACATCCCGCCTTTGGAACCCATGCCCGCGGACCATGTGCTGACGCGCAGCTTCTACCTGCTGCAGGATTTCCCCGGCCGTTTCCAGGGCCGCGCGATCTGGGTCGAGGCCGCGCCGCCGGATGCCGAACAGGCGGAGGGGATGCCGTTCCGCAACCTCAACGACGGGGTGACCCCGGTGGTGATCGGCGGCAACGATTGGGCGGCGGCATGGGCGGTCGATCAGCGCGGGTTGCCGCTGGTGCCGGTGGGGCGCGGACTGGGCGGCGAACGACAGCGCGAGATCGCCTACCGCTTTGGGGTGAACCTCATCATGCACGTGCTGACAGGCAACTATAAATCCGACCAGGTGCATGTCCCCGCGCTTCTGGAAAGGCTGGGTCAGTGAAGAGAGCGGGCCGATGAACGGAACCACCCTGGTCTTCGACCCGCTGGTGCCGATGCCGCTGATCTGGGCGGGGGCGGCAGCGGCAGCCTTCGTCCTGGCGCTGGCGTTGTGGCGCGGCCTTCGTGGCTGGGCCCTTCGCGCATTGGCTGCGGCTGCGCTATTGCTCGCGATCGCCAGCCCGTCGCTGCAATCCGAGAACCGTCAGCCCCTGCCGGACATCGTGCTTCTGGCCGTGGACCGTTCCGCCTCGAACCTCATCGCCGATCGCGCCGCCCAGACCGACGCCGCCGAGGCCCGTATCGAGGCCGAGATCAAAGCGCTTCCGAACACCGAGCTGCGCAAGGTCGTGGTAAAGGACGGCCAGGAAGACGCTGGAACGCAAGTGATGACCGCCCTGTCGCAGGCCCTGGCGGAAGAGCCGCGCGCCCGTGTTGCGGGTGCGATCATGGTGACCGATGGTCAGGTCCATGACCTGCCCGCCGCGCCCGACCTGCCCGCGCCACTGACGATGGTGGAAACCGGCCACCGCGCCGACTGGGACCGCCGCCTCCAGGTGCGCACGGCCCCCGCGTTCGGGATCATCGGCGAACCGCTGACCCTGTCGCTGCGGATCGACGAGCAGGGCAAGCTGCCCGCGTCCGAGGCCGGGCGGACCATCGACCTGACAGTATCTGTCGACGGCGGCCCGCCGACTGTGTTCCCGGTGCCGCCGAACGCGGACCAGAACCTGACCCTGACACTCAGCCACGGCGGCCAGAATGTCGTGCAGATCGGCTTTGCCGCAGCCGACGGCGAGCTGACCGACCGCAACAACAGCGCGGTCGTCCAGATCAACGGCGTGCGCGACCGGCTGCGGGTGCTCTTGATTTCGGGCGAGCCGCATGCAGGCGAGCGGACCTGGCGGAACCTGTTGAAATCCGACCCCTCGGTCGACCTCGTGCACTTCACCATCCTGCGCCCGCCGGAAAAGCAGGATGGAGTGCCGGTCGAGGAACTGTCGCTGATCGCCTTTCCGACGCGCGAGCTGTTCGTTGAAAAGATTGACCAGTTCGACCTGATCATCTTCGATCGCTACAAGCTGCGCGGCATCCTGCCGGCAGCCTATATCGAAAACATCCGCAATTACGTGATGAAGGGCGGCGCGGTCTTGGTCTCGGCAGGGCCGGACTTTGCGTCGGTCGAAAGCATCTATCATTCCGCGCTTGGGGAAATCCTGCCCGCTGCGCCGACGGCGCGCATCGTTGACGAAGGCTTCAAGCCCGAGATCACCGACGTGGGCAAGCGCCATCCGGTGACCGAGGGCCTGGACAAGCTGGGCCCGCCGCCCGCCAAGGACGCAGCCCAGGACGAGCCCGGCTGGGGCCGCTGGCTGCGGATGATCGAGGTGACCGGCACGCGCGGACAGGTTGTCATGGAGGGCGCGGGCAAGCGGCCCTTGCTGATCCTTGATCGCGTGGGCGAGGGGCGGATCGCGCTTCTGACCTCGGATCAGGCCTGGCTGTGGGGGCGCGGGTTCGAAGGCGGTGGGCCGCAGCTGGAACTGCTCAGGCGGCTCGCGCACTGGATGATGAAAGAGCCGGAGCTCGAGGAGGAATCGCTGTCGGTCACCGCCAAGGGCCAGGTGATGACGGTGGTGCGCCGGTCGCTGCAGGACCTTCCTCGAACTGTGACGGTCACCGCGCCGGACGGAACCCAGTCCAGCCTGCCGCTGCCCGAGGTTGAGCCGGGCAAGTACCAGGCCGATCTGCCCGCCGGGACGGATGGGCTTTACAAGTTCACCGACGGCGATCTGACCCGTGTGTTCGCGCTTGGCCCCGCCGCCCCGCGTGAGTTCGAGAACGCGATCGCGACCGATGAAATCCTTGCGCCCGCGATGGCGGCGACGAACGGCGGCAGCGTTCGGGCCGAGGACGCGGCGGTCGATGTGCGGCAGGTGCGCGAAGGCCGGCCAGCCGCAGGGCGAGGCTGGATCGGCATCACGCCGCGCAATGCCTTTGTCACCACCGATGTCAGCATCGCGCCCCTGCTGCCCGCTTGGGCATTCCTGTTGATCGCGTCGGCCCTGATGCTGGCCGCATGGCTGGTCGAGGGCAGACGCAGCGCCACGCCGCTGCGCGAAGGCACCTGACAGTCACAGGCAAGGGCCTGATATCAGGCCTTTTTCCGCCGCTTCTTGTCCTTCTTCCGCGTCTCGGGCGTCAGCCCGCGCGCAGCCAGCTTGCCAAGGTCGGCCGGGTCCATCCGCCCGGCCGCCTCGGCCAGGGCGGCAAGGTCCTGCAGGGCCGCCGCCAATGAAAGATGGCCAATGCCCGCCCCGGCCCCCAACCGCGACAGGGCATCCAGCGCCGGGTCGATCACGCGGGCGCGCCTTGCGGCAACAAGGCGCGACACCACGGCCCAGCCGTCGCGGGGTGCGGTGAAATGCTCCTTCCGGTCGCCCTGTATCCGTTCCACCGTCACAAGACCCGTCTGCCGCAGTTCCTTGAGCGCGGTCGAGACATTCGACCGCGACAGGCCAAGCGCGGCGCAAAGGTCATCGGCGGTCGGCGGCTCGGCGGCGGAAAATACCACGCTGAAGATCAGCCCCGCCGGGCGCGAGAACCCAAGTTCCACGGCTGCGGCGGCGCAGAGGTCGGCGAAGGGGTCGGGCATGGGCGGGCACCAGGAACGGGTCGACTGGCGGAACAATCGGACGCCCGGCATGGGGGCGTCAATGGCGTTGCGCGCGCACCGGCAGGTGCGGACGCAAGGGGGCGCGATGCGCGCTTTCGGGCCGGGTGCCATTCGGGGCGGGAAACGTCTGGAACCAAACGAAAAATCACGTATGCAGGACGTATGCGGAACGTATGGCTTACGTGCATACGTTGCGCGGCCGCGACGGCCCCCGGACGGGGTGCCAGGGGCTCGGGTTCAAAGGATGACCTGCGCCTCGGGCAGGCCCTTGGCCCCGGTGTCGGCCGCAAAGACGCAGCCGTTCAGGGGCTCGGCCGCGATCACCTGTGGCGTCAGGTCCTGCCGGGCCGATGTGACGAACAGGCGCGACAGGCCCGGCCCGCCGAACGCCGGGCAAGAGGAATGCCGCGCAGGCACGGCAACGCGGTCGATCAGCCGCCCGTCGGGGGCGTGGACGGCAACGGCGGATGCGCCCCACATCGCAAGCCACAGGTTGCCCGCGCTGTCGCAGACCGCACCATCGGGCACGACGGGGTGTCCCGCGTGATCGATGAAGACGTCAGGCGCTCCCGAGGGCCAGCCCGCGACGGGATCAAGCGCCACGCGCCAGACCAGCCCCCGGTCACTGTCGGCGAACTGCGCAAAGCGGCGGTCGGGGGTGAAGCTGATCGCGTTCGGAATGCTGATGCCGGGGAACAGCTCGCGCAGCTCGCCCCGGTAGTAACGCCAGATGCCGCCTGCCCCCTTTTCCGCCCGCTTGCCCATCACGCCGATCCAGAACCCGCCAAAGGGATCGGCCCGCCCGTCGTTCGACCGCAGGTCGGGCCGGTCGGCCGTAAGGGGCACCACGATGTCGCGCCCGCCGGTCGCAAGGTCGAACACGGACAGCGAGGTTTCCGACGCGATCAGCAGGCGGTCGCGGTCGATCCACCCGGCCGCCGAGACGATTTCGCCCAGGTCCCAGGCAAGCGCGCCTTCGGCAGTGCGCGACATCAGGCGGCGGTTCAGGATGTCGAACCAGAACAGCTGCTCGCGTTCGGGGTGCCAGAGGGGGCCTTCGCCCAGGTGGCAGGGGCGGTCATCGTAAAGGCTGGCTGTCATCGTCATGGTGGCGTCCCCTGCAAGGCGGGGGGACTATACCGCCCTTGCGGCCAGAGGCTAGCCGCCCCTGACGCAGGCGAGGATGCCGTCCGCCAGCGCCGTCATCAGCGCCGGATACAGGCCCGGCCCCGGGTCCATCGCCAGCCCCTCGGGGTCGAGCGGCGGGCCGATGCGCAGGCCCGTGTCCGAGGCGAGCGTTTCGGCCGCGCGGGCATCATGCCCGGCCTCGGGGAAGATGCAGAGCGCGCCCTTCAGGTCGTCTTCCAGCGCGGCAAGGTGCGCGGCGCCGGGGTCATGCGCGTCGCCTTGCGCGATGCTGCCCGCGATGGTCAGGCCATACCGGGCAGCAAGGTAGCCGTAGGCGTCATGATAGACGCCAAGGGGAACGGCGCGGGCGGGTTCCAGCCTGTGCGCAAGGTCGGCATCGAGTTCGATGATGCGGGCCTGCGCTGCTGTGGCGTTCGCGGCGTAGGCGGCGGCATTGTCGGGGTCGGCCTTGGCCAGTTCCCCGGCGATGGCCGCAACCCAGGTGGCGGCGTTGCGGGGATCGAGCCAGGCATGGGGGTCGCGGCCACCTGTGTGGGATTGTTCGTGATCCTGGCCCGTGCCGTCTTCGTGCTCCTCCTCATCGCCCGAAGCCTGGCGCAGGACGGTGCCGGGAACCGACAGCAGTTCCAGCGCTGGCCTGCCCGTGGTCTGCACGCCAGTCGCCAGCCAGGGCGTCATCTCGGGCCCGATCCAGACCACAAGCCCCGCACCTTCCAGCGCCGCGGCCTGCGACGGGCGCAGCTGGAAGTCATGCGGGTCGGCCCCCTTGTCGAGCAGAAGGGTGGGGGTGCCGACGCCCGCCATCACCATCGCCGTCAGCGACTGGGTCACGGGCGTGTCCGTCACCACCTGCGGGGGCGCGGCAAGCGCGGAGGTGAGAGTGACAAGCGCGAGGGCAATGCCACGCATCGTTTGGCAGACAGGGCGCATGACGGGGCGAATCCGGAGTTGCAGGGCGGAGCGGGTTAGACTATGTAATAACATAACATGTCAAGCAACGATCCGCACGACGCCGGCGAGGCCCTTGCCTTTGCCACCCACGACCACAGTGCCTGCGCGGTCCATGCGCTGGCGCAGGCCGAAGCCTTGGCGGCGGGGCGTGGGGCGCGGCTGACGCCGGTGCGGCGCAAGGTGTTGGAAATCCTGCTGGAATCGCACAAGGCCCTTGGGGCCTATGACGTGCTGGAGCGGCTGGCGAAGGCCGGGTTTGGCAACCAGCCGCCGGTGGCGTACCGGGCGCTGGATTTCCTGGTCGAGCAGGGGCTGGCGCACCGCGTCCGGCGGCTCAATGCCTTTGCCGCCTGCCTGCACCCCGGAGAGGACCATCAGGCCGCGTTCCTGATCTGCCGCAAGTGTGACGCCCTGGCCGAGGCCCCGGCGGGCGATGCGCGTGACGCGCTGGACGCGTCGGCCGCGTCGGTCGGCTTCATCATCGAGCGCGCGAACATCGAGGCGCTGGGCCTGTGCCCGGCCTGCGCGGGGGACGGGGCATGAGCGCCCCCCTGATCGCGGCCGAAGGGGTCAGCGTCCGGCACGGGCCGACACTGGCGCTTGACCGCGTGACCCTGGCGATCCGCCCGCGCGAGATCGTGACGGTGGTGGGGCCGAACGGATCGGGGAAGTCAACGCTGGTGCGCGCGCTGATCGGCCTGGCGCGGCCCGTCGCGGGGCGCGTCACGCGGGCGGCGGGGTTGCGCATCGGCTATGTGCCGCAGCGGCTGGCCGTGGACCGGACGCTGCCCATGACGGTCCGGCGGTTCCTGTCGCTGCCGGTGCGCGTCACCGACGCGGACGCGTCGGCGGTGCTGGCGCGGGTGGGCATGGACGGGACCGGCCGCCAGCAGGTCGCGGGCCTCTCGGGGGGCGAGTTGCAGCGGGTGCTGCTGGCGCGGGCCTTGCTGGCGCGGCCCGACATCCTGATCATGGACGAGCCGACGCAGGGGCTGGACCAGCCGGGGGTGGCGGGGTTCTACCGGCTGATCGCCGAGGTGCGGGACGAGACCGGGGTGGCCGTGCTGATGGTCAGCCATGACCTGCATGTGGTGATGGCGGCATCGGACCGGGTGATCTGCCTCAACGGCCACATCTGCTGCGAGGGGACGCCCGAGGTGGTGTCCGAGGCACCCGAGTACCGGGCGCTGTTCGGGATGGGGACGGGGGGGACGATGGCGCTCTACCGCCATGTGCACGACCACACACACGAGCATGGGCATGGGCACGGGCATGACCACGGGCATGGGCATGACCACGGGAACGGGCATGGCCATCGGCATGACCACGGGCATAACCCTCATGACGGTCACCCCCATGCGGTCGCGCCCGCCGGGGCGCGGAAGGAACCGACCGATGCCTGAATTCCTGATCCGCGCGGCGCTGGCCGGGATCGGTCTGGCGGTGGCCACCGGCCCGCTGGGGGCCTTTGTCGTCTGGCGGCGGATGGCCTATTCGGGCGACGCGACATCGCACGCGGCGATCCTAGGCGTGGCACTGGCGCTGGCGACGGGGTTGCCAGTCTATGCGGGAACGCTCGCCGTCGCGCTTGCGATGGCCCTGACCGTCGCGGCGCTGACGGGCCGCGGCCATTCGGTCGATACGGTGCTGGGGGTGCTGGCGCATTCGGCGCTGGCCTTCGGCCTTGCCGCGGTGTCGTTCCTGCCGGGCGTGCGCACCGACCTTCAGGCCTGGCTGTTCGGCGACATCCTGTCAGTGGGCTGGGCGGATGTGGCCGTCGTCTGGGCCGTGTCGGCGGCAGTGGCCGCGCTGATCGCCTGGCGCTGGTCGCGGCTTTTGACGGCGACGCTGAATGAGGAGCTGGCGCAGGCATCCGGCATCGACCCAAGCCGCGAAAGGCTGGTGCTGACGGTGGCGGTCGCTTTGGTCGTGGCGGTGGCGATCAAGATCGTGGGCGCGCTGCTGATCGCCGCGATGCTCATCATCCCCGCCGCCGCCGCGCGCGGCTGGGCGCGGACGCCCGAGGCGATGGCCTTCGGGGCGGTGCTGGCGGGTTGGATCGCCGTGGTGGCGGGGCTTGCGCTGTCGCTGCGGCTGGATACACCCGCCGGGCCGTCCATCGTGGCCTGCGCGGCCTGCCTGTTCGGCCTGGGCACCGCCGTCGCGGGCCTGCACCGGGCGTAAGGCGCGCGTGGACTTGCGGCGGCGGGTCGGCTTAGCTGCGCCGGACACTGCAAGGACTGACCCGTGACGAACACCCTGCATGACGCCCTGTTCGCCCCGCATGAAGGGCGAAAGACGCCGTTCCTGATCCTGCCCGACGGCGTGACCGTGACCCATGCTGCCTTCGTGGACGAGGCCGCGCGGATGGCGGCCGCCTTCACGCACCTCGGGCTGGTACCGGGCGACCGGGTGGCGATGCAGCTGGCGAAATCGCCCGCCATGCTGGCCGCGATTGCCGGGGCGATCCGGGCGGGGCTGGTGTTCCTGCCGCTGAACACCGCCTACACGGCCGAGGAACTGCGCTACTTCGTGACCGATTCTGGCGCGCGGCTGCTGCTCTGCGACCCCGGGGCCGAAGGTGCGCTGGCACCGGTGGCCGGGGCGTCGGGCGCGCGCCTGATGTCGCTTGGTCCGGACGGGACGGGCAGCTTCGGGGCGCTTGCAGCGGAAGTCTCTCCTACCCCGCCGGTGGCGCGGGGGGAAAATGATCTGGCGGCGTTCCTGTACACGTCGGGCACCACGGGGCGGTCGAAGGGGGCGATGCTGACGCACGGCAACCTTCTGTCGAATGCCGAGGTTCTGGTCCGTGAATGGCGCTTCACGCGCGACGACGTGCTGCTGCACGCGCTTCCCATCTTCCACACCCACGGCCTGATCGTGGCCACGAACGTGGCCCTGCTCGCCGGCTGCCCGATGATCTTCCTGCCCCGGTTCGACGCGGGTCAGGTCATCGCCCTGCTGCCACGGGCAACGGCGATGATGGGCGTGCCGACCTTCTACACCCGCCTGCTGGACCACTCCGGCCTGACCCGCGACCTCACGCGCCACATGCGGCTGTTCGTTTCCGGCTCGGCCCCCCTGCTTGCCGACACCCACCGCCAGTGGGAGGCACGGACAGGCCACCGCATTCTGGAACGCTACGGCATGACCGAAACGAACATGAACACCTCCAACCCGTACGACGGCGACCGGCGGGCGGGCACGGTCGGGAAGGCCCTGCCAGGGATCGAGGTGCGCGTCATGGGAGCGGACGGGGTGCCCGTGCCGCAGGGCGAGCCGGGGGGGATAGAAGTGAGGGGGCCGAACGTGTTCCGGGGCTACTGGAACATGCCCGAGAAAACCGCCGAGGACCTGCGCCCCGACGGCTGGTTCATCACGGGCGACATCGGCGTCTTTGATGCGGACGGCTACCTGACCATCGTGGGACGCGCCAAGGACGTGATCATCACCGGCGGGTTCAACGTCTATCCGAAGGAGGTCGAAATGGCGCTGGACGCGCAGCCGGGCGTTCTGGAAAGCGCGGTGATCGGCGTGCCCCACCCAGATTTCGGCGAGGCTGTGGTGGCGCTGGTGGTTCCGTCGCCGGGGGCCGCGCCCGACCCCGACGCACTGGCGACGGCGATTGCGACGGGTCTGGCAGGGTTCAAGAGACCCAAGCACATCGCAATCCTGGCCGACCTGCCGCGCAACGCGATGGGCAAGGTTCAGAAGGCCGCGCTCAGATCCGCCTATGCGGGGCTGTTCGCGCGGCCTGCCTGATCCGGTCAACCGACGCCCCAGCGATAACCAGCAGGGCCCCCGGCACCTCCATCAGCCAGGACAGCTTCAGCGCCTCAAGATCCAGGCCGAACAGCCCGTCCACATGGTTGATGATGACCGCCCGCCCGACAGCATAGCCGCAGACCAGCACCAGTCCGGCCGCCGCAATGCCGGTACGCGCCATCAGACCGCGCAGGCGAAGTGCGGCGAACGCCACCGCCCCCGCAAAGGCCCCGCCCAGCACCAGCGTGACGGCAAGCTGGATGACGCGGCGCCGGTCATGCCAGCCCTCGGCGCGCGACAGGCAGCGCCCGAAGCCGGTCAGCAGGGTCTGCAGGTCAAGCTCCTTGTTGGCGGCATAAAGCGACAGCAACCCGGCCGCGACCAGCCAGAAGGCGCGTTCATCACGCCGCCCCGAGGACAGACCCGCCCGCAGGGACAGGCCGGACGCCAGCACATACAGCGCCACGATGCCCCACCCGGCCCAGCCGGGATCGCCGATGTTCAGAAGCCACCGGTGAATGGCGCAGGTCAGCACGCGCGGCGGCCCTCTACCGCCCGACGGCGGTATAGCCCGTGAACCCCGCCCGCGTGGCGTCGCGCTGCGAATAGATGTTGCGCAGGTCCGCCATCCGGGGCGCGGCCATGCCCTTGGCCATGCGCGACAGGTCCAGCGCGCGGAATTCGTTCCATTCCGTCAGGATCACCACCGCATCCGCCCCCGCCGTGGCCGCATAGGCGTCCTCCATCCATTCGACGCCCGGCAGCAGATGCTCGCCCTCCCTCCGCCCCTGCGGATCGACCACGCGCACCTTGGCCCCGCCGCCCACCAGCGCGGGCACGATGGTCAGCGACGGCGCATCGCGCATGTCGTCGGTGTTGGGCTTGAAGGTCACGCCCAGCACGGCAACGGTCTTGCCATTGACCGACCCGCCGCAGAGGTCGGTGATCTTGGCGACCATCCGCCGCTTCACCTCGTCATTCACCTTGATGACGGTTTCCACGATCTGCATGGGGCTGGCGAATTCCTGGCCGATGCGGGCGAGCGCCGAGGTGTCCTTGGGAAAGCACGACCCGCCATAGCCGGGGCCCGCATGCAGGAACTTGTTGCCGATGCGGCCGTCCAGCCCGATGCCCTTCGACACCGCCTTCACATCCGCACCCACCTTCTCGCACAGGGCCGCGACTTCGTTGATGAAGGTGATCTTGGTGGCCAGGAAGGCGTTGGCCGCGTACTTGATCATCTCGGCGGTCTCAAGGTCGGTGTAGAGAACCGGGAATTCCCGCAGGAACAGCGGGCGGTAGATGTCGCCCATCACGTCCTTCGCACGGTCGGACGTGACCCCGACAACCACCCGGTCAGGCCGCATGAAATCGTCGATCGCCGCCCCTTCGCGCAGGAATTCGGGGTTCGAGGCCACGTCGAAATCCGCGTCAGGGCGGGTGGCGCGGACGATGTCGGCAACCTTTGCGTTGGTGCCGACGGGAACGGTCGATTTCGTCACCACTACGGCATAGCCGGTAAGCGCGCGGGCGATTTCCTCGGCGGCGGCGAAGACATAGGTCAGGTCCGCGTGCCCGTCGCCGCGGCGGGTGGGGGTGCCCACCGCAATAAACACCGCGCCCGCGCCGTCCACCGCATCCGCGAGGTCCTGCGTGAACGACAGCCGTCCGGCGGCGACGTTCTTGGCCATCAGGGTGTCAAGGCCGGGCTCATAGATCGGAACCTGGCCCTTGCGCAGCATCTCGATCTTGCGGGGGTCCTTGTCGACGCAGACGACCTCGTGGCCGAAGTCCGAAAAGCAGACGCCCGAGACAAGGCCGACATAGCCCGTGCCCACCATCGCGATCTTCATGCCTGACCCTTCCGCCCCTGCGACCTGCGCGCGCCCGGTGACTTGGACCGAAGGGTGATGCGCTGTCAACGCGGGGGCGGGGGCGATTGTTTGCGGGCTGGCAACGATCCGCGCGGCGGCGCGGGATTGGGCGGCACGTCCCTAGAAGCGGTCGGCCCGGAAAGGGGTGATGTCGCGATCCGGGGCCCGGCCTGCGACCAGCGCAGTGACAATGCGGGCGGTAACGGGGGCCAGCGTCAGGCCGATATGCCCGTGGCCGAAGGCATGGATCACGTCCGCCCCGCCGCGCGAAGGGCCGATGACCGGCAGGCTGTCGGGGAGAGACGGGCGGAAGCCCATCCATGTGCGTATGGGCGGGGGAAGATCGGGGAAGATCGCCCGCGCCCCGCGTTCCAGCGCGGCAAGGCGGTGGGGCGACGCGGGCGCGGTCAGGCCGCCAAGTTCCACCGTGCCCGCCACGCGCAGGCGCCCGTCCATCGGGCACAGGTAAAAGCCGCGTTCGGTCGGGCAGGCGGGGCGGGTCAGGCGGGTGTCCTGCCCGTCGAACTCCAGGTGATAGCCCCGCTCGGTATCCAGCGGGATGCGGTCGCCTGCCATGCGGGCCAGCGTGCGGGAATAGGCCCCGGCGGCGATGATTGCGGTGCGCGCCGACAGGCGAAGCCCCGCGCCAGAAAGGGTGACGCCCCCTGCCCCGCGTTCCAGCCGGTCCGCCCGGGCGGTTACCAGCCGCGCCCCCGCCCCCACCGCCGCATCGGCGATGGCGCGAACGACGCGGCCGGGGTCGGTCAGCGACAGTGCGCCGCGAAAGAACGCAGCCCCCCCTGCGGGGGCGGTCCAGCCGGGCTCCAGCGCGGCGAAGTCCGCTGCGGATAGCACCTCGACCGCCACCCCCAGCGCCCGACGCCCCGCAAGATCGCCCCGCGCGGCGGCGACGGCGGCGGCATCGCGATAGACGTAGAGGCACCCCCGGTCGCGCACCATCGCCCCCGCCCCGACCGAGTCGGCAAGGTCGCGCCACATCGCCCCAGCCCCTGCCAGCAGCCCCGCCAGCGAGACGGCGTTCCGCTGCGCCGGACCGGGAAGCGACTGGCCCACGAACCGAAGAAGCCACGGGGCCAGCGACAGGATGGCGGCCTTGCGGATGGCAAGGGGCGAGGTGGCGTCGAACAGCAGCGGGGCCAAGTTCCGCAGCACGTCCGGCGTGCCCACGGGTCGCACGGCATAGTCGGCGATGGTGCCCGCGTTTCCGTATGATGCCCCCGACCCCGGCGGATCGGGGTCGATCAGCGCCACCTCGCGTCCCGCGCGCGCCAGTTCCAGAGCGATCGTCGCGCCCACGACGCCCGCGCCGATGACGGCGATCTCGACGCGCTCGGTCATCGGCCCCGTCCCGGACCTGATCCGGGACCTCTTGCTGGCAGGGTGCGTGGGCGGGGCAGGAGGCCGCGGATCACGTCCGGGGAGGGGTTTCCCAGGCGGACCGCAGCGCCCTTTTCGGCCTTCAAACTCATCCCGCCTCAGTCGCCAAGCTTCGCGTGAACCTCGGCCAGGTCCACCGGCCCCTTCGGCATCTTGTTGGCCGGGTTGTCGAAGTCATAGCGGAACAGTTGAAAGTCCTTGCGATAGACTTCCCACATCAGGTGCATCGACAGGTCGTCGAAATAGGCCTCGACCGGATGCGCCCGCTTCGGCCCGTGGCCTTCGCTTTCGTTGAAGCGGGGGATGTCCTTCAAGACGACCGGGTGCTTCGTCGTGATGTTGTCCAGCACCACCTGCATGCCGGCATCGAAATCCTCGGTGAAGAAGATGTGGTTGTACCGCCCGCCGTTCACGATGAAGGTCGAGATATGCCCCGACATGGCCGACCAGTGGATGTCGGGTTCCATCGGGCGGCGCCAGCGGATGGTGTCGCGGACAAACAGCATGAAGCGGCGGAACGACGCGATCTGGTCGAAGTCGTCCTTGCCCTCGGGGCCGCCGACCTCGATCCCGTATTTCTGCACCAGCATCGGCACCAGGTTGCCGCGATAGCGCTTGCCGTTCCGCTGGATGCCGCAGATCTTGTCGAAGAACGACGACAGCACGCGCGTATAGGGGTTCCGCACGCAGGTGAAGGCGTAGCTCGTGTGGTCCTTGACCGCGCGTTCGATCTTCTGCTGGCTGCCCTCGATCGACCACTTGTGCAGGCCCGCCGTGGCATCATGGATGTCGCCGTCGAAGAACCGCCCGTGATCGGAATAGAACATGATCTGTCCGATGGACGAGCACGCGCATTTCGGTACCACGCGGTACACGACGCTTTGGCTTTCCGTCATCCAGGTGCCGGGAAATCCCATGTTGCCCCTTCTGTACCCTGCCCCATCACGCCTCAGCGGTGCTTTTCTGCCGCACCTTTTGGGCCACAACGCAAAGAAACGCTGTCAATTCAAAGACCGTTAACGCTATTTCCTAGCACAATTCCCTGATGGCAAGTGGTTAACGAACCCTTAATGGCAAAGATCGCCTTCGTCCTGCTGTGTCACAAGGACCCCGATGCCATCATCCGGCAGGCGGAACGCCTGACCGCGACCGGCGACTACATGACCATCCACTTCGACGCCCGCGCCAAGCCCGGCGACTTCGCCCGCATCCGTTCGGCCCTGGCGATGAACCCCAACGTGGCCTTCGCCAAGCGGCGGATCAAGTGTGGCTGGGGCGAGTGGAGCCTGGTCGAGGCCACGCTTCTGGCCACCGAGGCGGCGGTCGGGGCCTTCCCCGACGCCACCCACTTCTACCTGATGTCGGGCGACTGCATGGCGATCAAGTCGGCCGAGTACATCCATGCCTTCCTGGATGGCGAGGACGCCGACTACATTGAAAGCTTTGACTTTTTCACCTCGGACTGGATCAAGACCGGGATGAAGGAAGACCGGCTGATCTATCGCCACTGGTTCAACGAACGCACGCAGAAGTGGCTGTTCTACAAAAGCTTCCAGCTCCAGAAGCGGCTGAACCTGACGCGCGAGGTGCCCGCCGACCTGCAGATGATGATCGGCAGCCAGTGGTGGTGCCTGCGGCGGCGGACGGTGGAGTGGGTCTTGAACTTCACCCGCGAACGGGCCGACGTGATGCGGTTCTTCCGCACCACCTGGATCCCCGACGAGACGTTCTTCCAGACCATCGTCCGCCATCTCGTCCCCGAGGCGGAAATCCGCTCGCGCACGCTGACATTCCTGATGTTCTCGGACTACGGGATGCCGGTGACGTTCTACAACGACCACTACGACCTCCTCTTGTCACAGGACTTCCTGTTCGCACGCAAGATCAGCGCCGACGCGACCGAGCTGAAGCGGCGGCTGGGCGATTTGTTCGCCTCAACCGGCACCACGTTCCAGGTGTCGAACGAAGGGAGGAAGCTCTACGACTTCCTGACCGGGCGGGGCCGCATCGGCCGCCGCTTCGCGCCGCGCTTCTGGGAGACGGAATCAAGCCTCGGCCGCGACCGCGAGCTGATGATCGTGACCTGCAAGAAGTGGCACGTGGCCAAACGCCTTGTCGCGCGCCTGCGTCAGGCGACGAACATCCCGGCGGTGGAATACATCTTCAACGAGGAAACCACCGACCTGCCCGACCTCGGCGGCATCCAGTCCACGCTCGAAAAGCGCACCCGCCACCGCCGCGCGCTGATGCGGATGCTGTTCGACTGGCACGGCACCGACCGGCTGGTGATTTGCCTCGACCCGTCGATGATCGACCTGATGCAGGATTTCTACGCCGACAAGTCGGTGACACGGTTGCTGGAGATCGAGTGCCGCTTCACCGACGACTACCTGATCGGCCATGCAAGGCGCGTCGGTCTGGCGGGCGAACGGACCCCGCAGGAAACGCTCGACCGCCTTCTGCCCACCATGCGCTATGACCTGAAGTTCGAAAGCGACCGCATCCGCGACGCAGGCTTCCCGAACCTCTACCGGATGCGGCAGGACGCAGGCCCCGAGGAAAACAGCCTGGCCCTTGCGGCCTTTGCGGGGATTTCACGCGACCGCGCGCTGGAAGTTGCCGCGACCGATTATCTCTATGCCGACTGACGCCGGAGAGCCCGATGCCCCACGCCTATGACCCCCAGAACATCTTCGCCCGCATCCTGCGCGGCGAGATCCCCAACAAGACGGTGAAGGAGACGCCCCATACGCTCGCCTTCCACGACATCCACCCGCAGGCGCCGGTGCATGTGCTGGTGATCCCGAAGGGGCCCTATGTGGACTTCGGCCACTTCGCGGCCGAGGCGACGGCCGAAGAGCTTTTGGATTTCCACCGCACCTGCGCCAGCGTTCTGGCCGAGGTCGGGGTGGACACGGGCGCGGGCGGGGCGGGGTATCGCACCATTTCCAACGCCGGGCGGCACGGGATGCAGGAAGTGCCGCATTACCACGTGCACATCATGGGCGGGCGCGTGCTGGGGCGGCTGGTCGATCCGGCGTGACCGTTGCGCTTTGCGACCCGGCCCTCTTGTGACCTGCCCCGCCTTGCGACCTGCCCCGACCCCGCTATGATCGCCCCGCCTTCAAGGAGCCCGCGCCCCATGCCCATTCCCGCCCCCGAAACCGAAACCGTCCGCACCTGGAAGATCGCCTGCGACGGCGGCGAAGGCGCGCTGGGCCACCCCCGCGTCTGGCTGACGATCCCCGAGGACACGGGGTTCGTCGAATGCGGCTACTGCGACAAGCGGTACGTGATCGACCGGGAACATGCGACGGGCGGGCATTGAGAGGGGCCGTTGAGACGGCCAACAATTCGCATAGCCCTTCGCCGTTGGCTGCCAAGGGTCGCCACGGCACCCGTCTTGTTGCTGGCCTTGTGGATCGCGGGGGCTTTCCTGGGTGCCTTGGTGCCTGTCGGCAGCTTGCCCCGCGACGGTCAAGCTACGGTGATTGTCGGCCTTTTGCGCGGACCGATTCACTACGATTTTCTGCTTCCCCTCGACCCTGATACACGCGCCATGTTCGCCTTTGCGGGCGAGGACGGGCGCGTCCCCGTGGACAACCCCGGCGCGGAATGGCTTCTTGTCGGTTGGGGAAGCGGTGCCTTCTATACCACGGCCGGGTCCTATTCTGATGTCACAGCGCGTGCCGTTCTGCGCGCGGCAACGGGTGACAGCGCAGTCCTGCGGATCGATGCTTTCGGGGCGCTGCCCGATGGTATTGCAGGCCTTCACTGGCTGGCGCTGACCCCAGGCGAATATGCGCGGCTGAGGGCGTCCATCCTGGCCGATGTGACGCGCGGTCCCGACGGGCGCGCCATTCCCGTGCCGGTGCCGGGGTTCGGCGCGACAGACGGGTTCTGGCGAGCGGAAGGTCGGTTCGACCTGTTCCGGACCTGCAATGTCTGGGTGGGTCGCAAGCTGCACGATGCAGGGTTGCGCTTCGGCGCCTGGACGCCCGCGCCGCAGTCGGTTTCGCTGTCGCTGTGGGTCTTCGGGGGCCAGGCTGTCAGCGGCCCCTGACAACCCCATAAACCGCCCCCACGACCAACCCCACCAGTCCCTTCGACGTGGTTCCCGACGACAAGGGTCAGCCGGTTATGGGCGACGCCCGGCGTAGGATGGGTGCTCGCACCCATCACTTCCGGTCAGGGATGGGTGAACCACCCATCCTACCGCGCCACCCCGTAAACCGCCCCCGCCACCAGCCCAACCAACCCGCCCAGGGGCGCGAAGAAGAACGCCACCCCCATCGCGCCCGCCCCTTCAAAGTCGTTCACCACGACAAGGTTCAGCCACAGCAGCCCCAGCCCGAAGGCCACCGCCACCCCCGCCAGCAAACCCAGCACCGCCCAGCCGATGATGCGCACCTGATCCTCCGTCGCCTCTGCCACAGGGGATAGCATCCCGGGCGGATCGCCGTATACTTGGCGCTTGTCGCCCCTTCGCACAGGCCCTGCACCGTCACGGCCGCATATGGGGCGGCGGGGCCCGGCGGGCACCCGCGGCAGGTCCCGGCGAGGGGAACGGACCCTGCCTCGGCGCAGCGACTTCGTGAACTTTCGGTAAATCGCGCTCGCAACCCCTTGCGATTACACGCCCGTTAACTTGTCCCTCAGAGGGACACTTCTCCACTCAAGTCGCCGACATCGCCTCGCATCTGGCCACCCAGGGTCGTTGGTGCCATACCTTCCGGGCACACGGCCGACGGGGGGCGACAGATGACATTCGGCAAGGGCCACCACCTGCACTTGATCGACGGGTCGGCCTATATCTTCCGCGCCTACCACGCGCTGCCGCCGCTGACGCGGAAGTCGGACGGGCTGCCGGTGGGGGCTGTGCAGGGGTTCTGCAACATCCTGTTTCGGTATCTCGAGGCCAACAAGGGCAAGGAGGCCGCCACGCATCTGGCGGTGATCTTCGACTTCTCGGCCACCACCTTCCGCAACGAAATCTACCCCGACTACAAGGCCCACCGCCCCGAGCCGCCCGAAGATCTGCGCCCCCAGTTCCCCCTGACGCGCGAAGCCACCCGCGCCTTCAACGTCGCCTGCATCGAGATCGAGGGGTACGAGGCCGACGACATCATCGCCACGTTGTCGCGGCAGGCGCGGGGGGCGGGAGGGCGCGTCACCATCGTGTCGGGCGACAAGGACCTGATGCAGCTGGTCGGCGACGGCATCGACGTCCTGCGCCCCGGCATCGGCGGCAAGCCCGACGAAAGGATCGGCCCCGAAGGGGTCGAGGCCTATTTCGGCGTGGGCCCCGACCGGGTGATCGACGTGCAGGCGCTGGCGGGCGACAGCGTGGACAACGTGCCGGGCGCGCCGGGCATCGGGCTGAAGACGGCGGCCATGCTCATCAAGGAATACGGCGATCTGGAAACGCTCCTCGCCCGCGCAGGCGAGATCAAGCAGGAGAAGCGCCGCGAGACTCTGGTGAACTTCGCGGACCAGATCCGCATCTCGAAGCGGCTGGTGACGCTGAAGGACGACATGACCCTCGGCTTCACGCTGGACAGCCTCGAGCACAAGGACCCCGACCCCGAGGCGCTTCTGGGGTTCCTGACCTCGATGGAGTTCCGCACCCTCTCCTCCCGCGTGGCCGCAAAACTGAAGGTCGAGGCGCCGGTCATCAGCGACACCGCGATCCGCATGCCCGCGCATGAGACGGCGGCCACCGAGACGGCGGCCATCCCCTTCGACCACAGTGCCTACGAATGCGTGGCTGACCGCGCCGCCCTTGACCGCTGGATCGCCGCCATCCGCGAACGCGGCCTTGTGGCGGTGGATACCGAGACGACGAGCCTCGACGAGATGCGGGCCGAGCTGGTGGGCATCTCGCTGTCGGTCAAGGCCGGTCAGGCGGCCTACATTCCGGTCGGCCACACTACGGGCGGGGGCGATCTGTTCGGGGCGTCCGTCCGCGCCGGGGGGCAGATGGACCGGGACGAGGTTCTGGCCGCGCTGAAGCCGGTGCTGGAGGACCCGGCCATCCTCAAGATCGGCCAGAACATGAAGTACGACTGGAAGATCTTCGCCCGCCACGTCCGCATCGCGCCCTGGGACGACACGATGCTGATGAGCTACGCCATGCATGCGGGCCTGCACAACCACGGCATGGACCTGCTGTCGGAAACCTACCTCGGCCACAAACCCATCGAGATCAAGGCGCTGATCGGATCGGGCAAGTCCGCCGTCACTTTCGACAAGGTGCCAGTGCCCGAGGCGGTGAAATACGCCGCCGAAGACGCCGACGTGACCCTGCGCCTGTGGGAGGCGTTCCGGCCGAAGCTGCACAAGGCACAGGTGACGACGGTCTACGAGACGATGGAGCGTCCGATGGTGGGCGTTCTGGCCGACATGGAGATGGCGGGCATCCGGGTGGACCCGAACGTCCTGTCACGCATGTCGAACGCCTTCAGCCAGAAGATGGCGGGGCTGGAGGCCGAGATTCAGGGGCTGGCCGGGGTGCCGTTCAACGTGGGCTCGCCGAAGCAGCTGGGCGAGATCCTGTTCGACACGTTCAAGGTGCCAGGCGGCGAGAAGGGCAAGACCGGGGCCTATGCCACCGGGGCCGACGTGCTGGAGGACATCGCGGGCAACGTCGAGCTGGGCGTGCCAAGCGACCTCGCTGCGCGTGTGCTGGACTGGCGGCAGGTGTCGAAGCTGAAATCGACCTACACCGACGCTCTGCAACTGGCGATCAACCCCGATACGGGCCGGGTTCACACCAGCTATTCCATCGCGGGTGCGAATACCGGGCGGCTTGCCTCGACCGACCCGAACCTGCAGAACATCCCCGTCCGCACCGAGGAAGGCCGCCGCATCCGCGAGGCGTTCGTGGCGGGGCCGGGGATGCGGCTGGTGTCGCTCGACTACTCCCAGATTGAACTCCGCATCCTCGCCCACGTCGCCGACATCCCCGCGCTGAAGCAGGCCTTCCGCGACGGGATCGACATCCACGCGATGACGGCCAGCCAGATGTTCAGCGTGCCGCTGGATCAGATGACGCCGGAAATCCGCAGGCGGGCGAAGGCGATCAACTTCGGGGTGATCTACGGGATTTCGGGGTTTGGACTTGCGCGGAACCTGCGCATACCCCGCGATGAGGCGCAGGCGTTCATCGACACCTACTTCCAGCGCTTCCCTGGCATCCGGGAATACATGGACCAGACCATCGCCTTCGCCCGGGCGAACGGGTTCGTTCAGACCCTGTTCGGCCGGAAGATCCACACCCCCGAGATCAACGCGAAGGGGCCGACGGCCGGTTTCGCGCGGCGGGCGGCGATCAACGCGCCGATCCAGGGGGCGGCGGCGGACGTGATCCGGCGGGCGATGGTCAGGATGCCGGGGGCGATCAAGGGCCTGCCCGCGACCATGCTGTTGCAGGTGCATGACGAGCTTCTGTTCGAGGTGGAGGAAGGGGCCGTGCCCGACCTGATCGCGGTGGCGAAGGGGGTCATGGAGGGCGCGGCGGTTCCGGCGGTGGAATTGGACGTGCCCCTGGTAGTGGATGCGGGGTCGGGGGCGAACTGGGCAGAGGCGCATTGAGGGACGCTTAACTCGACGTGTCCCTCAGAGGGACACGTTAACGGGCGTGTAATCGCAAGGGGTTACGGGGCGCGTCAACGATTTGGTGCAGAATGGTTAAGCGCCGGTAGGGTGGGTTTTCAACCCACCATTTAACGGGGCGGCGTGCCGGGTTGGGAAACCGTCGTCGCGGGGCGCATGGTGGGTTGGAAACCCACCCTACGAATTGCGCCCATTCATCCTTGGTTAACCCTGGTCGTGGACCATCCGGCTCATGTCCCACTACCGCCGCCTGCATGTCCCCGGGGGAACATGGTTCTTCACCGTCAACCTCGCCCGGCGGGGCGCGACGACGTTGACCGACCATATCGAGATCCTCCGCGCCGCCTACCGCGCAACCGCGCTGGAACACCCGATCCGGCCCCGCGCGATGGTGGTGATGCCGGACCATATCCATGCGGTGTGGACGCTGCCCGAAGGGGATGGGGATTTCTCGGTGCGGTGGCGGAAGATCAAGGGCCGGTTCACGCACACAGTCGGCAGAGCCGCCGAAAGGTCACCAAGCAAAGTTTACAAGCGTGACGGCGGCATCTGGCAGCGGCGGTTCTGGGAACACCGCATCCGGGATGACGACGAATTGCGCCGCGCGGTTGCCTATGTCTGGGAAAACCCGGTGCGGCACGGGTTCGTCGAAAAGCCAGAGGATTGGCCCTATTCGTCGGTCCGGTAGGGTGGGCGATTCCGCCCACCGCGTGTCGAAAATCTCAATGTCCCGTCGGGGTAGACGGGGTCCAGGTGACGCGCGGTGGGCGGAATCGCCCACCCTACCTGCGACCACGGTTCGACCTCTTCCCCCCCCGCATCCCCGCCCGTCCCCCCGTGCTCCGCCCCCGCCCCTTCACCGCCTCCTCGACCGCCTCCTCCACCGCCGACTGCCGCGCCAGGGGATCATCCGACACCGCCAGTTCCACCGCCTCCAGCCGCTTCACCTCGTCGCGCAGCCTAGCCGCCTCCTCGAACTCCAGGTTCTCGGCGGCCTTGCGCATCTGCGTCCTCAGCGCGTCGAGGTGCGCGGCGAGGTTGGCGCCGATCAGGGGCTTGTCCACCTTGGCCGTTACGCGGGCCATGTCGGTGTCGCCCTTGTAAAGGCCCGCGAGCACGTCCTCGACGTTCTTCCGGACCGTCTGCGGGGTGATGCCGTGGGCCAGGTTGTAGGCCTGCTGTTTCTCGCGCCGCCGCTCGGTTTCGCGCATCGCGCGTTCCATCGAACCGGTCACGCGGTCGGCGTACATGATGACGCGGCCGTCGGCGTTCCTTGCCGCCCGCCCGATGGTCTGGATCAGTGAGGTCTCGGACCGCAGGAACCCTTCCTTGTCGGCGTCGAGGATGGCGACGAGGCCGCATTCGGGGATGTCGAGGCCTTCGCGCAGCAGGTTGATCCCCACCAGAACGTCGAAGGCGCCAAGCCGCAGATCGCGCAGGATCTCGATGCGTTCGATGGTGTCGATGTCGCTGTGCATGTAGCGCACGCGGATGCCCTGTTCGTGCAGGTATTCGGTCAGATCCTCGGCCATGCGCTTGGTCAGGACGGTGACAAGCGTGCGGTAGCCCGCCTGCGCGACGCGGCGGACCTCGTCCAGTAGGTCATCGACCTGCATCGCCACGGGGCGGATTTCGACTTGGGGGTCGATCAGGCCGGTGGGGCGGATGACCTGTTCGGTGAAGACGCCGCCGGTCTGTTCCAGTTCCCACGCGGCGGGGGTGGCCGAAACGAAGACGGATTGGGGGCGCATGGCGTCCCATTCCTCGAACTTCAGGGGGCGGTTGTCCATGCAGGACGGCAGGCGGAACCCGTGTTCGGCGAGGGTAAACTTGCGGCGGAAGTCGCCCCGGTACATGCCGCCGATCTGCGGCACGCTGACGTGGCTTTCGTCGGCGAAGACGATGGCGTTGTCGGGGATGAATTCGAAGAGCGTCGGCGGCGGCTCGCCGGGGGCGCGGCCGGTGAGGTAGCGGGAGTAGTTCTCGATGCCGTTGCAGGACCCGGTGGCCTCGAGCATTTCCAGGTCGAAGTTGGTGCGCTGTTCCAGCCGCTGCGCTTCAAGCAGCTTGCCCTCGTCGTTCAGTTGCTTCAGCCGCGTGAAAAGCTCGGCCTTGATGCCAGTGATCGCCTGCCTGAGCGTCGGGCGGGGGGTGACGTAGTGGCTGTTGGCGTAGATGCGGATCTTGTCGAAGCTGTCGGTCTTCGCGCCGGTCAGCGGGTCGAATTCCGTGATGCTTTCCAGTTCCTCGCCGAAGAAGCCGAAGCGCCAGGCGCGGTCTTCCAGGTGCGCCGGCCAGACCTCGACGCTGTCGCCGCGCACGCGGAATGACCCGCGCGCGAAGGCCTGGTCGTTGCGGCGGTACTGCTGGGCCACGAGTTCCGAGATGAACTGCCGCTGGTCGTAGAGTTTCCCTTTCTCCATGTCCTGCGTCATCGCCGAATAGGTCTCGACCGACCCGATGCCGTAGATGCAGCTGACCGAGGCGACGATGATCACGTCGTCGCGCTCCAGAAGCGCGCGGGTGGCCGAGTGGCGCATCCGGTCGATCTGTTCGTTGATCTGGGATTCCTTCTCGATATAGGTGTCCGACCGGGGGACGTAGGCCTCGGGCTGGTAGTAGTCGTAGTAGCTGACGAAGTATTCCACCGCGTTGTCGGGGAAGAAGCCCTTGAATTCGCCGTACAATTGTGCGGCGAGGGTCTTGTTGGGGGCCAGGATGATCGCCGGGCGCTGGGTTTCCTCGATCACCTTGGCCATCGTGAAGGTCTTGCCGGTGCCGGTCGCGCCCAGAAGCACCTGATCGCGCTCGCCCGCCATGACCCCGCCCGCCAGTTCGCGGATGGCAGTGGGCTGGTCGCCTGCGGGGGCGAAGTCGGACTTCATCACGAAGCGGCGACCGCCTTCCAGCTTGGGGCGGGTCAGCACCTCGGGGCGCGGGGTCAGGGCGTTGGCGTTGTTGTGGGGCATGGGGGCGACTCCTGTCGCCTCCAGATTGATCGCTTTATGTTCACGTTCAAGTCGCGTCCCGGCGGATTGCTGGTTATTGCAGGGAACGGGTTGTGCAAGAAACCGCCCAAAACCGGCGGAACGCACAATCGGCAGTTGCACGCCGTGGGCGGCACCCCTTACCTTGAATCTTGCGAAAGCGAAGAGTGCCGGCCGGGACACCACCCACCCACCCCAACCGCTCCCATGCGCCGGCCGGCAGTTGCGCATCTACAATCCCGCCTTTTCCGCCTCTTGCGCCGCCGCCCGGCGATGGGGGATAAGGCGTGCATCGAAGCCGTCAGGGAACGCCCGATGCCAGCCCGAATCTACAAGCCCGCCCGCACCGCCATGCAGTCCGGCACCGCGCGGACGCATAGTTGGGTGCTGGACTTCGGCCCGGGCGACGGCAAGGACATCGACCCGCTGATGGGCTGGACCAGTTCCGCCGACACGCAGGCGCAGGTGCGGCTGACCTTTGCGACGCGCGAAGAGGCCGAGGCCTATGCGCGGGCCAAGGGCATCGACTACACGGTGACCGAACCGCATGGACGCGCCCCGAACATCCGGCCGCGCGGCTATGGCGAGAACTTTGCCACCGACCGCAAGGGCCAGTGGACGCACTGAACGGACCTACCCGCCCGGCACGTGAGCCGACTGGACGCTTAGGGCGATACGGGGCAAGGTCGCCGCCGTCGATTCACCCGTGCATCGGAAAGGGTCCCCTGATGGGCAAGACCGCGTTCACCGCAACCTCGGCGCTTGCCGGGCTGCTGATCTCCACTGCCGCCTTCGCGGGGCCATCGACGCAGGAGGGGGCCGACAAGCTGGTTGCATCGTTCCAGACCTATCTGGGCACCACCCCCGGCGTGGTCACCGTGTCGCCCACGGGCGAAGCCTACAAGGTGGTGATCGACACCGCCCCGCTGGCGGCGAAGGCGGGCGACGGGTTCAGCCTGAAGGTGTCGCCCATCGAGCTGATGCTGACCGACCGGGGGGACGGGACATGGGACGTGGCGCAGGACCAACCGCTGTCGGTCGATGTGCAGGTTCCCGGCACGATCGACGAAAAGATCGCACTGGACCGGCAGGCGATGACCGGCACATGGGACAGCACGCTGATGACCTTTACCACCTACAAGGTCAGTGCCACGAACATGGTGGTCGAGGCGACGACCTATCCGCCCGCGGGCACCGATGCCGCCGTCGGCCCCCAGACCTCGCGCCAGACGACCGAGGCGCTGGAGGTGACGGGAACGGGCGTTGCCAACCCGAATGGCGGCGCTGATATCCGGCAGACCTATGACGTCAAGAACATCGTCCAGACGATGGACGTGCCCACGGCACCGGGCGGAGCGCCCGCGCAGGTGACGGTCACGGTTCCGTCCTACACGGGCGAGATGACGGGCACGGGTTTTCGCACGGCGGCGATCTTCGACCTGATGGCCTATTTCGTGGCCCATCCGGGTGAGGCGGAAATCAAGGGGTCGCAGGAAGACCTGCGCGCCATGCTGACGGCGTCGCTGCCCTTGTTCGAGAACATCGCGGGCTCGTTCGAGCTGGCGAACCTGTCAGCCGCGACGCCGGTGGGCACCTTTGGCGCGGCGAGCGCGGGTGTCACGCTGGACATGAACGGCGCGGTCAAGGACGGCAAGCTGCGCGAGGCGTTCCGCTTCGAGGGGCTGACCTTCCCGGCTGGCGTGGTGCCCGACTGGGCGCTGCCACTGATCCCGAAGACCGGCAGCATCGACGTGGCGGGCACGGGCTTTGATGCGGCGGCGGTGGCGGCCAAGATGATCGGGGCGTTCGACCTGACCAAGACCCCGCCGCTGCCGGATACGTTCGGCGATGAGCTTGCGCCCATAGCGCTGCCGACCGGACAGGCTACGATCACGCTCGCCCCCGGCGGGGTGACCGGGGCGGAATATGCGGTGACGTGGGAAGGCGCGATGCAGGTGGGGCCGGGGATGCCGGTGCCCACCGGCACTGCGAAGGTCACGCTGAAGGGGGCCGATGCGATCCGCGCGGCGCTGGCAGCCGCGCCGCCTGACATGGGTGGCCCCGCGACGATGGGGCTGGGCGCGGCCAGCGCGTTTGCGAAGTTCGAGGCGGACGGGACCCTGACGTGGGAGATCGACGCGACCGAGCCGGGGGTTCTGAAGGTGAACGGGCGGCCTATCCCGATGGGGGCGCAGTGAGCGCTGTCGCGGAGGTCGCCTTGCCCGCAAGCTTCACGATCGCCCGCGAAAGCCCCTTGGGCGCGGACCTGGGCGACCTGTTCGCCCGGCACACCGCCGCGATGCATGCCGAGACGCCGCCGGAAAGCATTCACATGATGGATGCGGGCGAGCTGGATATCCCTGAGGTCGCGTTCTTCGTGATGCGGCAGGACGGGCGGCCGGTGGGGATGGGCGCGTGGAAGCGGCTGTCCGATCCGGCCCATGCCGAGATCAAGTCAATGCATGTGCTGGCCGAGTTGCGGGGCCGCGGCCTGTCGCGGGCGATGCTGGGGCATCTGATGGATGCGGCGCGGGCGGCGGGCGTGACGCGCATGAGCCTGGAGACCGGGGTGGAGCCGGGCTTTGCCCCGGCGCGGGGTCTTTATGCGGCGGCGGGGTTCGTGGAGTGCCCGCCCTTCGAGGGCTATGTGCCGGACCCCAACAGCGTTTTCATGACGGCGGCACTCTGACGCCTCAGCCGCCGGGTTTCAGCGTCAGATCGCCGATCATCACCTCGCCATTTGCGCGGTAGATCAGCGACTGGCGCGGGGCGCTGCCGTCGGCGGGAAGCTGGATCAGCAGGCCGTCGCGGATGTCGTAGGTGCCGCCGGTTTTGCCCGTGCTGCCGGTGGTGAAGCCCCCGGTCGGCTCGCCCCCCAGCCCCTCGAACCCGGCGGTGGCCCCGCCGAAGGATGAGCCCGTGTAGGTGCCGTCCTTGCGGAAGGTCGTGTCCGACCCGCCGCTGACCCCGCCCGACAGGCCCGAGCCGGGCTGGAAACCCACGTAGCTGAAGGTGGCGACCGTGCCTTCGATGCGCGCGCCGTCGGGCAGGGTTTCGACCGGGGCCATCTCGCGCTCGCCGTCCATGAAGCCCGTGCCGCCCCTGGGCAGCACTTCGGTGCGTCCGTCGGCGAAGTGCAGCGTCAGGCCGTCGGGGCCGGTGCGATAGGTGCCGAAATCCATGTCGCCCGCCGCACGCAGTGCCACGGGGTCAAGCGCGGCGAGCCCTCCGGGCGGGGTGCCGTCGTGAAAATAGCCGTTCGTCCAGAACAGGATGCGGCGCTGGCGCACCTCGTAGCTTTGCGTGAGGTCAAGGTTCATGACCCATTCCGCCCGCCACCCCCACCACAGGCCGGAAAGGTCCCCCGGCACCGGCGGCGGCATCAGGCCGGGGTCGTCCGGCCCTGCGAATTTCAGCGCCGCGAACAGGGGCAGTGCCACGTCCGACAGGGTGGCCGTGGCCTCGGGCAGGTCGGTGTCGTCGATGATGGGGGCGTGAAAGCCGAAGAGCTGCACGCCACCTTTCCGCGCGATGGCGACGACGACCTGCATGTCGCCGCCTGCCATCAGCCCGGCCAGGGCACCCGGATTGGGGCCGATGGGGGCGGCCTTGGGCTGTTCCAGAACCTTGATCGAGGCGCGGTCCTTCGGGTCGGTGAAGATGGCGGTCTGGAACTGCAGGACCGACACGGGGTCGGTCGTGCCGGGGCGCAGGGGCCCGAGCTGGATGGTGCAATAGCGGCAGGGGCCGTCGCTACCGGTCTTGCGCAGGGACAGGATGCCGTTCTCCTCGCCTGCGACGAACCAGCCCTGCGGAAGGTCGTAGATCACGTCGCGCCATTGGCGGGGTTCGGCTGTCGCGGCGAGGGGCAAGGCAAGGGCAACCGCGAGTGCGGCGGCGGGCGCGGGTCGGTGGGGCAAGGACATCGCTGTGTTCGGCATCTGGCGGCGGGTCGGCGGCAGCCTTGCCCGCATCCCCTGCCCACTCAAGTGCCGCAAACCCGACCCGGCCCGGCCCCGGCGGTTCCCCGCCCGCGCCTTTCGCTTGACCCCGCCCGCGACCCTGTCGCAGAAGGCGGGTGGCGCGGGCTCATAGCTCAACTGGATAGAGCAAGGACCTTCTAAGTCCGAGGTTGAGGGTTCGAGTCCTTCTGGGCCCGCCAGACGACCCCCTTCCCCGTCAGTCCGCCCAGGCCCCGAAGATCGACGATCCCGCCACGGCGACGGCCCCCGCCACGCCGATGACGATGCCCGACGCCAGCGTCGCCACGAACAACCCTGCCACCACCCACGCCCCGTCGCGCGCCATGAACCCGAGCGCCGTCAGCGCGATGGCGATGGCGGGGACGGTGTTGCCGAAGGGGATCGGCAGGCAGATGACGATGCCGAGGCAGATGACGAAGACGCCGAACAGACGGTCCAGCACCGCGTCATAGCCGGGCCAGAGGCGCGGGTGGGCCAGCTTTTCCAGCCGGTGCACGTACGGCAGCACTTTGTCGACGGCCGCTTTCAGACGGTGCATCGGGATTTCGTGGCTGCGGATGCGCAGGGGCAGCCACAGGCTGCGCGCCCCGATCACCAGACTGAACCCCAGGAACAAAAGCGGCAGGCCCATGATCGCCGACGATCCAGGGATGACCGCGAACATGTTCAGAAGCCCCATCACCAGGACCACGGGGGCAAGGCCCCGGGCCGACAGCCGGTGGACAAATTCGCCGACGCTGATCATCGGCTCGTCGCCCGCGACCGAGGCCTCGAGCAGGTCGGACAGTGTCAGCCTGTCCTCGGGCGAGGGCATGGGGGGCGGCAGCTTGGGGAAGCGGGGGGGATCGGCGGGCATCGGCGCTCGTGCCGGGCCGGTGACGCGACGAGGCCCACCGGCAGGGTCTTCGTCCCGGACGGATCGCGCCGCCGTGTCGAGATGTGGGGCGGCCCGGGCCGCGCGTCAATGTCCGATCCGGCCCAGGCAAAGCCGCGTGACCGGATTCGCCAAAACAACGCGCGGAACCTTCAATCCAGACCCGGCCGGTTTTGTCCAAATGCCGCTGCCCCCGGGCCACCAACAGCATCGACAGGAGAGACTTGGACATGACACGTTCCCCGCAACCGCAGTCCCGAGGTCGCCGCATCAGCGCAGCCGCTGCAGGGCTTGGCCTTGTCGCGTTGGCCGCCGCCGCGCTGCCCGCCCATTCCGAGGTGGTGGTGCGCGGCACCGAAGGCGCGCCGCTGCACGAAGCGCGGCCCGCCCCGGCCTCGATCTTCCCCGACGAGCACATCATCGTCGCCCAGCCCTCGCCGTCCGAGGTGAACCCGTCGTTCCTGGGGCCGGTTTTGCTGATGAAATCAGCGCATATCGACCTAGAGAAGGGCACGATGGTCCTGCCGCTGCGCAAGGGCCGGCTGGAATCGGGCGAGCCGGTCTGGTCGGTTCTGACCGACGTGTCGGACGAAAACCTCGCGCTGCTGCACGGCATCAACTACTCGCCCAAGATGGCCTATGGCCTGGTGGGCAAGGCCACGCGGCAGGCCAGCATCGAAAAGGACGGAACCATCGTCTTTGCCGCGGGCAAGGTCGATTTCTCGCCCGAACGGTCGCTGACGCCAGGTGATGCCCCGAACTTCTTCCCACCGAAGGCAGCCACGCCGGGCGCGGTCGGCGATGCCGACTATTCGCCGCTGGTGCAGTTCGCCAACGGCAAGAACGCGGTCTTCAACATGCCGATGGTGTCGTTCAACACCACCGAGGACGAGCTGAACGCGATGTGCGACGGCAACGTCGACCACAGCAAGGTGCATGACAAGGTGGTGGCGATCTGCCCGCGCGACGAAACCGTAACGCTGCAGATGACGCTGGGCTATACCTTCGGCAAGCCGATCTTCTATCTGTCAACCGAGGCGAACGACCCGGTCGTCGCCACGCTGGAGGCGGCGATCAACGCCCCGGCGATGAGCGACATGCCTTTTGCGCTGGAAGACGCCTCGCCCGGGGAATCGGCGGAACGCATCTATGTCGTGGTGAACGGGCCGATGGGCCTGGACAACCCCTATCGGCAGGGCATCAACTCGGCCATCGCAGATGGCGGGCACGGGCCGCTGAACATTCTGGGCGGGATCCCGACGATCAACCTGGACTATTCGCCGATCTGGCGGCTGTTCCCGGTCGTGTGGACGCAGAAGGCAATCGACGCGGGCTACCGCACGAAGCTGACGAACGCGATCGACATCGAGAACGCAGGTGCCAAGGGCATCGTGGAATCGATCGCCGGCGGGCCGCCCAAGGCGGTGGGCTTCCTGGTGAACTGCCCGGTCGTCTACCGCATCAACTAGGGCGCCCTTCTGCCCTTCCCCTGCCGGCCCGTCCCGCCGGCGGGGGAGTTTTTCCCCCATGAAAGGTTCGCCCCATGACCGCTTGCCCTGCCCGTCCCGTCCGCGTGGGCCGCGCCGCCCTTTGCGCCGGCCTTGCCGCGGCCCTGGTCGCCTTGCCTGCCCTTTCGGCCGAAACGGTCGTGATGACCGCCACCGACCCGGATGGCGCGGCGATCACCTTCGCCTTTGACAAGGACGCCTCTCCCCCGACCCTGTTCCTGCGGACAGAGGCCGCGGGCGTCGCGTATTCGGCCTTGTCGATCTATGTCGACAAGTCGACGACGCCGACGTACCGCCATATTTTTGGCACCAGCGAATGCGCCTTTCCGGGTGGAGGACCCAGCCGGTGCACCGTGACGATCCCGAAAGGGGACCGCGCATACGGTGACATCGTCGCGATCTTCAAGGCCGGAAAAGAGGCACGCATCACCGTCGATCACGGCAGCGCCGTGGCGATGGATCACACCGCGTCCCTGATCGGCTTCACCAAGGCCTTCGACGAATAGCGACGAAGGCGCTGAGCCGTTGTTCGGAACCCGCTTCCCCAAGCGGTAACTGCCGGGCCCCCACGCGCCCGGCCTCTTTTCGTCACAGGCCTGCGCGGCCGCACACCCCGGCCTAACCGCCCCGCACCTGCCCCGGCGTGCGCCCGTACCGGGCGCGCAGCATCCGCGTCAGGTGGGCCTGATCGACAAACCCAGAGTCGACCGCCACCACGGCCACGGGAACGTCGGTCGTGGCCAGCATCCGCACTGCATGCGACAGCCGCCGGTCAAGCACGAACGCATAGGGCGTCCGCCCGGTGGCGGCGCGGAATGCGCGGGTGAACTGCGACGGCGACAGGCCTGCCACCGCAGCGAGGTCGGCGACCGAGATGTCGGATGCGAACATCGCCTCGGCATAGTCGATGGCGCGCGCGATCCGGGCATCGCCCGGTCCGACCGGGCGTTCGGCCCGCGCGGCGTGCTTGACCGTCCAGGCGGTATCGGCGAGTTCCAGCGCCAAAAGCCGGATCGCCGCATCCGCGAACAGCCGTCCGCGCGCCGCAGACCGATCGACCTCGCGCGCCAGCACGCGCATCAGCCCCGACAATGCCGGTCGCGCGGCAAAGTTCGCCGGGACAACGTGCCCGCCCAGGAAACGGCCCGTCACAAGCTCGGGCACATAGGTCCGGAACAGCGTTGCATCGAACTCGACCATCACGCTGGTCTGCACCGGGGCGTGGTTTTCCCATGCCAGATCCACGTCCAGGCCTTCGGGGATCAGGCACACCTCGCCCGGGTGCGAGGGGGTGTTGTCCGTGATCCCGTCCATCCGCGTGCGGTGCGTGCGGGTGCCGTCGAACGACATCACAAGGCCGCTGCGGTTGGTCCGCGTGAAGGTGACATCGCCCGACCCTTCGCGAAGCAGGCTGACACGAAGTCCCGCGAATTCGACCGAGTCCACCCGGATGTCGGGATCGAACCGGTGATAGTCGTGGATCGTCTGAAATCGCTTCCGCATGCCCGCACCGCTTCCCCTTCGGATGCGGCAAAAGGTTCGGTCGGCAGGGCGCGCAAACAACCCGCGCTGCCCGAAGCGTTATTGGCCGTAACATTCGGCAAAATTGCCGATATATAACAATGGCATGCATTTCGGACCCCGGATCGCGCCCCGGTTACGTGCTGAAACAATCACGGCGGCGCGTGTGATGGCCCGGCACCGGCCGTCACGGTCACTCCCTCGGCGCGCCGCCCTCGAAGCGGTTCTCGCGGCGGTAGTCGCAGGGGGCTTCCTGCATCTCCAGATGCAGGCGGTCACTGGTCAGGGGATGGGCGCGGGCGACATCCTCGTCGAAGTCGATGCCAAGGCCGGGGCCGTCGGGGACAATGACGTAGCCGTCTTCCCACCGGATCGAGTTGCGGATCAGTTTCAGGTGGAACGTGCCGCCCGTCTCGATCGTCTCGACCATCAGAAGGTTCGGGATCGAGGCGCCAAGCTGGATGTTGGCGGCCCATTCGACGGGGCCTGCGTACAGGTGCGGGGCGACCTGGGCGGTGAAGACCTCGGCGATGGCGGCGATCTTCTTGCCCTCCAGAATGCCACCCGCCCGGCCCAGTGCCGGTTGCAGGATGCGCGCGCCGCCGGTGCGCAGGACGGTGGCGAATTCGGCCTTGGTGGTGAAGCGTTCGCCCGTGGCCACAGGGATGCGGACGCCCCGCTGCACCTCGGCGAAGTCCAGAAGGTTGTCGGGCGGGATCGGTTCCTCGTACCACAGCGGGCCGTAGGGTTCCAACGCCTGCCCCATGCGGATCGCACCGCCCACGTTGAACTGGCCGTGCGTGCCGAACAGAAGGTCGGCGCGGTCGCCCGTCGCCTCGCGGATCGCCTTGCAGAAGGCGACCGAGCGGGTGATGTCGGACCCCGACGGGTCATGCCCGCCCCGGATGGTGTAGGGGCCGGCGGGGTCGAACTTGACCGCCGTGAACCCCATCGCGGCAAAGCGTGCCGCAGCCTCGCCCGCCTTGTCGGGGTTGACCCAGAAGTCCCCGATCTCCTGCCCCGGCGCGGGGTAGAGGTAGGTGTAGGAGCGCAGGCGGTCGTTGATGCGCCCGCCCAGCATCTGGTGGACGGGCAGCCCCGCCGCCTTGCCGATGATGTCCCAGCACGCGATCTCCAGCCCCGAGAAGGCACCCATCACGGTGGGGTCCGGTCGCTGGGTGAAGCCCGAGGAATAGGCGCGGCGGAACATCAGCTCGATCTGGTGGGGGTCGGTGCCCGCCATGTGGCGGGAAAACACGTCCTCGATCACCGCGACCATCGCCTTCGGCCCCACGGTCGAGGCGTAGCATTCGCCGTAGCCGATGATGCCATCATCCGTCGTCAGCTTCGGAAATATCCAGTAGCGCCCGCCCCAGCCGGGGGCGGGGGGCGAGACGATGAAGATTTCCAGGTCCTTGAGTTTCATCGCCGTGCCCTCCCGCTGGCTTCAATCCAAACCATCACGTTCCGATGGCCCGGTCGCGCGTGCGCCGACACGGGCTGGTCCGTTCGCGACGGGCTTCACCCGTCCACGGGCCGCGCATCGGCGATGGCATAGGGCAGAAGCTCGGTCACCGTCGGGTGGATGCCGACCATGCCCATGATGTCGCGGTCGGTCATGCCCTTGTAGAGCGCGGGCAGCAGGAACTGCACCGCCTCGTCCCCCCGGAAGCCGATGATCGCGGCCCCGAGCAGCATCCGCGTCTGGGCGCAGAAGACGATCTTCATCATGCCCCGAGTCTCGCCGCTTTCGACGGCGCGGCCGACGCGCGCCATCTTGCGCACGCCCACCAGCGGAATGCGCCCTGCCGCGCGGGCATCGGCCTCGGTCATCCCGATGCGGCCAAGCGGCGGGTCGATGAACAGCGCATAAGCGAGCTGGCGATCGCTGATCCTGCGCGACCCGCCATCCAGCAGGTTGGCGGCGACGATCTCGAAATCGTTGTAAGCGGTGTGGGTGAACGCGCCTTTCCCGTTCACTTCGCCCAACGCCCATATATGCGGCTGCGCGGTGCGGCATTCGTCATCCACGGGGATGAAACCGCGCGCGTCGGGCGTCAGCCCGGCGGCGTCCAGCCCGAGGTCGGCCGTATTGGGCGCGCGGCCTGTCGCGACAAGAACGTGGCTGACGTCGATGCGCTGCTCCATGCCCATCTCGTCATGGAAGGTCGCGCAAATCAGGTCACCCATCGGCTTGACGGCAAGGTCAGAGACGTTGGCATGAAGCGCCACGCCCTCGCCCGACAGGATGCCGGTGATTTCCATCGAGATCTCGGGGTCTTCGCGCGGCAGCAGGCGGGGGGCGCGTTCGACGACCGTGACCTTCGCGCCCAGGCGGCGGAACACCTGTCCGAACTCCAGCCCGATATAGCTGCCGCCGACCACCAGCAGGTGCGCGGGTACAACGTCAAGGTCCATAATGTCAGCGTTGGTGTAGGTTTTCACCTTGTCGATGCCCGGGATCGGGGGGATCGAGGCGGTGGCGCCGACGTTGATGAAGATCCGCGCGGCCTTCAGCCGCCGGTCGCCAACGTCGACCTCGTGTGGCGAGGCGAAGCAGCCGTGGCCGCGGATCAGGGTGACGCCCGCGGTGTTCTCCATCCAGCGGGTGAGATTGCCGCGCGCCGTCATCACCACCTCGTCCTTGCGGGCGCGGACGCGGGGCATGTCGACGCTGACCGCACCCGTCCTGACCCCGAAACGCGCGCCTTCGCGGGCGATCCAGGCCGCGTAGGCCGAGGCGACCATCGTCTTGGTCGGCATGCAACCGACGTTGACGCAGGTTCCGCCCAGGTGCTGCCGTTCGATCAGCGCGACGCGCTCGCCCGCACCGGCCAGCCGTGCGGCCAGCGCAGGTCCGGCCTGGCCCGCGCCGATGACGATGGAGTCGAAGTCCTCGGTGGCCATGTCGTTCCCCCCTGACCCGTTCCGACCGGGCTCCGCCCCTGCCGGATGCAGACTATCATCCTTCCGGGGCGGGGCAATTCTTCAGACGCCCTGCGAATTTCAGTATCAGTCGCCCGTGCCGAAGCGGTCCATCGCCGCGCGGAACACGCCGGTATCGACATTCCCGCCCGAGGCGACCGCGATCACGGTATCGCCCTCGATTTCATGCCCGTGGAACAGCGCGGCGGCCAGCGCCACCGCCCCGCCCGGTTCCAGAACGATCTTCAGCCGGGTGAAGGCCACGGTCATCGCCCGCAGTGCCTCATCGTCCGTCACGGCGATGCCCGGGCCGCAGAGACGGGCCATGATGGGAAAGGTGATCTGACCCGGCTGAGGCGTGACGATGGCATCGCAGACCGAGCCCGAGAGCCGGTTGTTCCGTTCGATCCGGCCTGCAGCGAGCGAGCGTTTCACGTCATCGAAGCCCTGCGGCTCCACCGGCCGGGCGCGCAGGCGGGGGGCATGGCGTTCCAGCGCAAGAGCGATGCCCGAGGTCAGTCCGCCACCCCCGCAGCAGACCAGAACATCCGCCTTTTCAATGCCTTCGGCCCGCGCCTGTTCCGCAATCTCCAGCCCGGCCGTGCCCTGGCCTGCGATCACCTCGGGCTCGTCATAGGGCCGGATCAGTGTCAGTCCGCGTTCCCCCGACAGCCGCGCGCCGATGGCATCGCGGTCTTCGGTGGCGCGGTCATAAAGGACGACCTCGGCCCCGAGCGCGCGGGTGTTGTCGATCTTCAGCCGGGGCGCGTCGGCGGGCATCACGATGACGGCAGCCGCGTCGTGCAGCCGCGCCGCATGGGCGATGCCCTGGGCGTGGTTGCCGCTGGAAAACGCGATGACGCCCCGGGCGCGCACCGCTTCGGGCAGGGCCGACAGGGCGGACCATCCGCCCCGGAACTTGAACGATCCGGTCACCTGCAGGCATTCCGCCTTCACGAACACCCGCCGCCCGGCGATGCGGTCCAGCAGCGGGGATGACAGGAGTGGCGTGGTTTTCGCATGGTTTCTCAGGCGCTTCGCCGCAGCCTCGATCATCTCGATGTTCATGGCAGGCGGTCCACCCAGGCGCGGATCGCGGCGAGGCTTTCCGGTTCGTCGAGAAACGGAACATGCGCGCGCTCGGGCACTTCGGCCAGGATCATGTCAGGGCGGCGGCGGTGCATTTCGGCGACGGTCGCGGGGACCAGCAGGTCGGAGTTCGCCCCTCGGATCAGCGCCAGGGGAAGGCCGACTGTCGCGTCGAAGAGGGTCCAGAGGTCAAGGGGCGGCAGGCCCCGGGTGGCCAGCAGCGCGTCGCGCAGGGTCGGGTCATAGCGCAGGGAAAGCCTGTCAACCTCTTGGATATAAAGGCGTTCTACCATCGCCCTCCAGCGTTCGGGGGGGACATTCCGGAAGCCGGGGGACCAGCCGGGCATCCGTTCTGCAGCTTCGGCGAGCGTGCGGGCAGCGGAGGGGCGACCGACGTAGTCGGCGATGCGGGCCATGCCCGTGGGGTCAATCACCGGGCCGATGTCGTTGAGGCAGAGGCCGGTCAGCCGGTCCTTCGCGGTCGCGGCCAACGCCATGCCGATCAGCCCGCCCCGTGAGGTGCCGAGGATGGCGGCCTTGGGCAGTCCGAGATGGTCGAGAAGCGCCAGCGCGTCGCGCGCCTCGGTGGGGATCGTGTAGGTCGCGGGGCCGGTGAAGTCCGACTGCCCGCGACCGCGATAATCCATGCGGATCAGGCGGATACCGGGCAAATGGGGGGCCACGAAGTCGAAATCGGCCATGTTCCGCGTCAGGCCCGCAAGCGCCAGCACGGGCTTGCCCGCGCCGTCGTCGGCGAAGGCGAGGCGGGCACCGTCGGGGGCGGTGAAATGGCGGAGCGCGGTCATGGGGCGAGGTTAGTGGGGCGGGCGCGGGATGGAAAGGGCGGAGAGACGGGGGATGGTTAACGGGGCGTTCAGGATTGCGGGACCGGGTGGCCAGGCCTGTTCGCGTAAGCCCTTGCCGGGAAATGGTTAATCGGCGTGGCCTGTGATTTCTGGGGCGTATGGCAAGCGTATGGCACGCGTATGGCACCCTGCCATACGCCGGGGTGGCGGACGGGACGCGTTAACGCTTGAGGACGGGCGCGATTTGGGCGGCATGGCTCACGCGGGTGGAGGCCCCCTGCCTCTCCCCTCCCCCTGGGCCGGGGAAAGGGGAGTGCCTTTTCGGGGAGGGGTGCGCGGGTGGCGAGCCCCCCTCACCCTGACCCTCTCCCCCATTCGGGAGAGGGGAGGCGCGTAGTCCGGCATGGATCGTGCGGGTGGAGGCCCCCTCCCTCTCCCTCCCCCTGGGTCAGGGGAAGGGGAGTGCCTTTTCGGGGAAGGGTGCGCGGGTGGGGCGGCATCGTCACCTGTCTGGCTGCAGGTGGCAGGGACCGCCCGAGACAGGTGGGTGGCGGGGCGCTGAGGGGTCTCAGGTCAGGGCGGGGATGCCGGTGAGGTCGGGCAGGGTGTGACGTGGGCCGACAGGAAGTCTGTCGCCCGGCTGGCCGGCGCGGTTCACCCAGGCGGTGCGGAAGCCGAAGGCGGCGGCCCCGGCGATGTCCCACCCGTTCGAGGAGACGAAGAGGATGTCGCCATGGTTGCAGCCGAACTGCGCGGTGGCGAGGGCGTAGACAGAGGGGTGCGGCTTGTAGATGCCCAGCGCCTCGACGCTGAGGATCGTGCCGACAAGGGGGGCGATCCCGGCGGCCTCGGTGGCCGCCGACAGCATCGCCGGGGTGCCGTTCGACAGGATTGCCGTGGGGACGGCGCGCGCCTTCAGGGCGGCAAGGACGGCGGGCACCTCGGGGTAGGCGGGCAGACGGTCGTAGAGCGACAACAGGCGGGCGCGCAGGGCGGGGTCGTTCAGGCCGTGGCGGTCGAGCGCCCAGTCCAGCGCGTCTGCCGTGACCTGCGCGAAGTCGGCGTGACGGCCCATCAGGCTGCGGAGCCAGGTGTAGGACAGCTGTTTTGTCCGCCAGTCCTCGGCCAGGCGCGGCCAGATATCGGCCAGGCCTTCGCCCCCCGGTTCGGCGGCCGCGGCGCGGGCGGCACCGGCGACATCGAAGAGCGTGCCGTAGGCGTCGAAGACGACGGCGCGCGCGGGGGGGTGGGGCATGGGACGCTCCTTGGCTCGGGGCAGGTTAGACCCGGTGCGGGATGCTGGGAAGCCGCGTCGCGCGGCCCAATGGGCGGGCCCTGGTGCAATTCGCCCTGCCCGGACGGGTCGATCCGTGCTAGGATGGTGCCCTGGCGGACCCGGGGCGATGCTTTGCAACCCTGCCCGGGCCCTGCCCATTTTGCGCGGATGCCCGCATGATATTGAACCGGCGCTTCTTTCTGATCTCGCTTCTGCCGCTTCTGGCCTATGGCTTGATTGAATGGCTTACGGCGGGGCTGGCCAACGTGCACGTGAGCGGGCTGAAGCCCGCGTTCGAGGCGGATGCGAGCTATCACGAAAATGCGGCGCGGAACTGGGTGTTTTCGACCGGGGCGATCTTTGCCCTTCTGGTGGCGGCGACGGTGGCCTTCTGCCTGTACGAGGTATGGGCGGGCTTTCTGCGCGACGGCACGGGCGCGCGGGAGACGCGCGTCCGGCAGGCGTTCGGGGCCTATGCCTTCATCGCGGCCCTTGTGGCGGCGACGTTCGGCGGCGCGTGGCTGTTCGGCACGCTGACGGGGGAACACGCGCGCGTCTTCCGGACTTTCGGGCAGGACTTGTTCGTGGCGGTCCTGAATTCCTGCCACGAGCAGTTCCAGCAACCCCAGGACTGCACCTTCGGCACCTATCAGCCCGGCCGCCCGCCCGCGGGCTTTGCCCATGTCCTGACCGGCAACATCATCCTGTCGTCCCTGGGCCTCGCCTTCGCATCGGTCGGCTGCTGCCTGTCGCTGTGCCAGACCGACACCACGCTGAAGACCCGCACGCGGGATGCGATCTTCCGCCTGCCGCAGCTGTTCCTGCGGCTGTCTTCGGCGATGTTCACGGCGGCGATCCTGTCGGTCTATGCCTGGACAAACTGGCCCATCGGGTTCCTGTCCGAGGGGGATGCGGCCACCTACAAGACGATGCAAAGCAGCCTGGTGATCTTCTACGCGATTTCGATGTCGATCATTATCCTGGCCTTCTATGCGCCTTGCGTGTTTCTGCTGAACGAACGACTGGCACGGCTGCGGGGCGAGGCCGAGGGCGTGAAAAGCGACAGCGACGCCCCGGCGACAACGGCGCAGCTGGTCGAGCGGGTGCTGACCTTCCTGTCGCCCTTGCTGACCGCGATCATTTCGGCCTTCGCGGCGGGGTTCCTGTCGTTCGGATGAGGCACCGGTCGCAGGCGGCGCCGGGGGGCTCTGCCCCCCGGACCCCCCGGGATATTTCCGGACAGAAGATGGGATGGTGGAAGGCTACAGGTTTTCGGCCTGCGGCATGCCCAGCACGTGATACCCGCCGTCCACCCGGATGACCTCTCCCGTGGTGCAGGCCCCGTGGTCGGAGGCAAGGTAGACGGCGGTGCCGCCGATGGCCTCCAAGGTCGCATTGGCGCGCAGGGGGGCGTTCGCCTCGGTGTGGCGGAAGGTGGCGCGGGCGCCGCCGATGGCGGCACCGGCCAGCGTCTTCATCGGGCCGGGGCTGATCGCGTTGACGCGGATGCCCTGGGGGCCGAGGTCGTTCGCAAGGTAGAGGACCGCGCTTTCCAGCGCGGCCTTGGCCACGCCCATGACGTTGTAGTTGGGCGTGACGCGGGTCGATCCCTGGAATGTCAGCGTCAGCAGCGTGCCGCCGTCGGGCATGATCGCGGCGGCGCGGCGGGCCACGTCGATGAAGGAATAGCACGAGATGCAGAGCGAGGTCTTGAAGTTCTCGCGGCTGGTGTTGATGAAGCGGCCCGTGAGTTCGGTCTTGTCGGAAAACGCGATGGCGTGAACGAGGAAGTCGATCTTGCCCCATTCCGACTGAAGCCGCCCGAAGGCCGCGTCGAGCGAGGCGTCGTCCATCACATCCACGTCCACGAGGAAGGACGAGCCGACCGATGCAGCGAGCGGCTCGACGCGCTTGCCGAAAGCTTCGCCCTGGTAGGAGAAGGCAAGCTCGGCCCCTTCGCCGTGCAGCGCCTTGGCGATGCCCCAGGCGATCGAGCGGTCGTTCGCCACGCCCATGATCAGGCCGCGCTTGCCAGCCATCAGTCCGGCCATGTTCCTGCCCCCCGTTTCTTGTTCTGCACTTCAGCCGAGGTACTTGCTCATCACCAGGGTCGCGTTGGTGCCGCCGAAGCCGAAGCTGTTGGACAATACGCTGTCGAGATCCACACGGTCGCGGTAGGTCGTCGCGATTTCCTCAGGCCGGAGCGCCGGGTCGAGCGTGGTGACGTTGGCCGAGGCGGCGATGAAGCCCTTGTTCAGCATGATGAGCGAAAAGATCGCCTCCCACACGCCCGCGCCGCCGAGGCAGTGCCCGGTCAGCGACTTGGTGGAGGCGATGGGCGGCGTCATGCCGTTGCCGAAGACGCGGCGGATGGCTTCCACCTCGGTCACGTCGCCGACCTGGGTCGAGGTGCCGTGGCTGTTGATGTAGTCGATGTGGCGCCCTTCGGGCAGCGTCGACAGCGCCACCCGCATCGCGCGTTCGCCGCCTTCGCCCGAGGGGGCTACCATATCGTGGCCGTCGGACGTGGCACCATAGCCCGTGACCTCGCCGTAGATTTTCGCACCGCGGGCGAGGGCGTGGCTCAGTTCCTCCAGCACCACCACCCCGCCGCCGCCCGCGATGACGAAGCCGTCGCGGGTGGCGTCGTAGGTGCGGGATGCGGTGGCGGGGGCGTCGTTGTATTTGGACGACATCGCGCCCATCGCGTCGAAGAGGCAGGAGAGCGTCCAGTCCAGCTCCTCCCCCCCGCCGGCGAAGACGATGTCCTGCTTGCCCATCTGGATCAGTTCGGTGCCGTTGCCGATGCAGTGCGCCGAGGTCGAGCAGGCGGAGGTGATCGAGTAGTTCACGCCCTTGATCTTGAACGGCGTGGCAAGGCAGGCGGACAGGGTGGAGGACATGCCCTTGGTCACGCTGAACGGCCCGATCCGCTTCGGGCTGCCGGTTTCGCGGACGATGTTGTGGGCGCGGTAGAAGGCCTTGGTGGAGGGGCCGCCGGAGCCCACGATGATGCCAGTGCGGTCGTTCGAGATGTCGGCGTCGGCCAGGCCGCTGTCGGCCAGGGCTTCCTTCATGGCAATGAACGTATAGGCCGCGCCGTCGCCCATGAAGCGCAGGTCGCGCTTGTCGATGTGGTCTTCGATCACGATCTGCAGCGCGCCGTGGACCTGGCAGCGGAAGCCGTGTTCGGCATAGTCGGGCGCGAAGACGATGCCCGACTTGCCAGCTCGCAGCGAGGCTTCGACTTCGGGGACGTTGTTGCCGATGGACGAGACGATGCCCATTCCGGTGATGACGACGCGGCGCATGGCGAGTTCCTTCGTGGTCGCCGGTCCTGTCTAAGGGACGGGGGGGGCGGGGGCAAGCATGTGGGGGGCGCGGCGAGGCGGGGGCTCTGCCCCCGGTCGGGCGTGGCGCGGGCGGAGGGGGCGCGCCTTCCCCCGGGATATTTGGGGACAAAAGATGGTGTGATGCGTTGCATATGACAGCGGAGGGTGCGGCGATGGGGAGGGTAGAGGGCGGGTGCCTGTGCGGGAGGGTCAGGCTGGAGGCGCGGGGGCGGCCCTTGCGGGTGGCGGTGTGCCATTGCCTCGATTGCCGCAAGCACCACGGGGCAGTGTTCTATGCGGCGGCGATCTTTCCGAAGGCGGCGGTTTCGGTGACCGGGGCGACGGGGGCTTTCCGGGGGCGTTCCGGGGGCGGAACTTCCGCCCGGTCTGCGGGTCGTCGGTGTTTGCGGTCAGCGGGGACGAGGTGGAGGTGCATCTGGGCGCGCTGGACGCAGCCGGCGTGTTCGCGCCGGAGTATGAGGCTTGGGTGGTGCGGCGGGAGCCGTGGCTGCCGGAGTTTCCGGGGTGTGTGCGGTATGAGCGGGTCAGGGAGGGGTGAGGGGAAAGACCTAGGAACCCTGCCCCATAGCCGCCATCAGCACCGCCTCTTTCGCATCGGCCGCGCGTGTTCGCCCGAACATCAAACCGCAGGCGACAAGATACCAGCCGAAGAACCACGGCGCGGCGAAGATAATGGCGACGAACGCGGGGATGGCGATGAGGGCTTGAAGGGTCAGGCCCAGCACGCTCAGTACGGATGCGCCCGATCCCGAGAGGACCATCGATGCCAGCAGTACGATTGCCGGAATCAGGCAGGCTGCAAGCCACCAGAACATGCATGTCGCGAAAATCGGGAATATGGCGAGCAACGGCACCCGGCGCGCGATCCGAAGTGCGAAAAGCTCGCTGCGATGACGAAGACGCGTCACACGTTGCCAGATCGAGAGGATGGGGTTGGCGCCCATGCCTGCACCGTCAGCTTGCCGACAGCGCCACCTTCATGTCCTTCACCGCGTAGATTTCCTCGCCATCCGCCTCGACCCGGCCGTCGGCCACGCCCATCGTCAGGCGCCGCGTCTGGATCGCCTTGGTGAAATCGACGAAGTAGGTCAGGCGCTTCCTGTCAGGCCTGACCATGCCGGTCAGCTTCACTTCGCCCACGCCGAGGGCATAGCCCCGCCCCTGCCAGCCGCGCCAGCCGAGGTTGAAGCCGGTCAGCTGCCAGAGGCCGTCAAGGCCGAGGCAGCCGGGCATGATCGGGTTGCCGGGGAAGTGGCAGGCGAAGAACCACAAGGAGGGCGTGATGTCGAATTCGGCCACCACATGGCCCTTGCCGTGCAGCCCGCCATCTTCGGAGATGTCGGTGATGCGGTCCATCATCAGCATGGGGGGTTCGGGAAGCTGGGCATTGCCGGGGCCAAACAACTCGCCGCGGGCGCATTTCAGAAGGTCGTCCCTGTCGAACCGGGTCGGATAGACCGCCATGCCGGATTTGCGCCTCCCCGCGCGGGTCCTTCGCGGGGACCGGGGACGGGTCTAGCACCCCGGTCTGCCGCAGGGCAAGAGCGGGGTCGGGCCGCAAGGAAAGGGGCAGGCGATTGAAATGCGTGGGCTTTGCCAGATATAGTGGCGGAATGACCCGGCATGACCAGACCACCGACGCATCGCCCGAGACGACCGCCACCCGCTGGCTGGCCGGGGCGGGACTGCGCCCAACACGGCAGCGCCAGGCGCTGGCCGAGCTGCTGGTCGGCGACGGACGCGACCGGCATGTGACGGCCGAAAGCCTGCATGCGGCCGCGCAAGCCAAGGGCGAGCCGGTCAGCCTGGCCACCGTCTACAACACGCTGCGCGCCTTTTGCGAGGCGGGGCTGATGCAGGAGATCACGGTGGACGGGTCGCGGTCGTATTTCGACACGCGGATCGGGGACCATCCGCATTTCTTCTGGGAAGACAACGCGCAATTGACGGACGCGCCGGCCGACGAGCTGGAGATTGCCCGGCTGCCGCGCGCGCCCGAAGGCGCGGAGGTCGCGCGGGTGGACGTGGTGATCCGCCTCAGGCGGGTGTGAGGCAGGCCGGGCCAGTCCTGCCCGTTCGTCCCTGCAATCCCGGCGCGTTAGAGCCAGTTCCGGTCATTGTCGCCGTCAAGGCCGATGTCGCGGCGCAGGTGTTCGTCGGTCAGTTCTGCCTCAAGCCGGGCCTTGCGCTGGCCTTCGGAGGCCCAGGCCCACAGGCGGGCGCAGAACCGGTCGATCAGGCCCTTGCGGCGCGGGCGGACCTGCGTGTCGGGTGTCGGAAAGTCGTAGTAGCGCAGGGCGGACATGGCCCTTTCCTCCCTAGTCGTGTGCGGATCAGGCCGCGGCCTGACGATGTGTCCGGGGCAGGCCCGAGGTGTCGAGGGTGGCCCAGCGGCGGACGTGCCAGGCCAGGTCGGCAAGTCCGCGCCAGCGGGCACGGACCGAGGGTTCGGGGGTGGTGGCGCGGACGGACGGAACAGGATGCCCGTTGGCCTGGAGGGCGCGCAGGAATTCGGGATAGGGCGCGAAGTTCATGATGCGGACATCCGGCGATCGTGGTTAAGTGACGCAGGGGCACTTTAGCGATTGTTTGTGTGCAAACGAGATGCACCGCCGCGCCTGCGGTTGCGTCCGGTATCGCCCTGTTGCATTTTGTTGCATGGGTGATGGGCGTTTCCTGACTGCGAGCGGTGGGCAATGCAGATTCCGGACGATCTGGGCGGGCGGCTGAAGCTTGCGCTCAAGGTGGTCAACCTGTCGGCGGGTTCCCTGGGCTCGGCGGTCGGCGTGGACAAGTCGGTCGTGTCGCGGTGGCTGTCGGGCAAGGTCGTGCCGAACGGTCACAACCTGAGCCGGGTGGCCGCCGAAATCTCGCGCCGGATGCCAGGATTCTCGATCCTGACCTTCGAGGGCTCGGGCGAGGATTTCGCCCGCGCGCTGGGGCTGGCGCACGGCGCCGGGCCCGTGCCGCTGGACCAGGGCGACTGCCTGCCGGTGGCCTTCGGCCTGATCGGCGCGGCGCGGGCCGAGACGGCGCGGCGGGGGATCGAGTATTGCGGGCAGTATGACCTGTACTACTGGGCCTTCAGCCGGAAGGGGCGGATCGCGCGGATGGCGCTGATGCTGCGTTCACGCGACGGGCTGATCGAGGCGCGCTATGGGGCGGGGGAGTTCGAGTTCCGGGGCTGGGCGCTTTTGATGCTGAACCGGCTGTACATCCAGTTCGCCGAGGAGCGGTTCGAGGCGATGACCTTCATCGTCACGAACGGCGGCCAGCAGCCGCGCGCGCGGATGATCACGGGGATCATCATGGGGCCGGCCGAGGGGATGCTGGTGCCGTCGGCCTCACCGATGGTCCTGTGCCGGACGGGAGATGTTACGGGCGACGCGGCCGCGGACGATGCCGAATACGAGCGGCGGAAGGTGCGCGATCTTCTGGACGACCGCGACACGCCCGCGCACATTCGCGCAGCGCTGTCGCGGGACCTGCCGGTCGAAGGCGGCGACCGGGTGCTGCGGGTGCCGTATATGGAGCCGGGGGATGTGACATAAGCCATTGAATTAATTGGGGGGCGGATGACCGCCCCCCTGGTTGCACGGCCCGTCTGCGCGGGATCACTTCGGCACGAGCACCGCGTTCACGACGTGGATCACGCCGTTCGACTGGTCGACGTCGCCGATGGTGATGGTGCCGATGTTCTTCGATTCCGAATAGACCATCGCCTTGTCGCCCTCGAACTTCACCGACAGCGCGTCGCCCGACAGCGTCTGCAGGTTGGCGTAGCCGTCCTTGCCGACCATCTTCTTCAGGTCGGCGAGCTTCAGGTCGCCCGCCACGACGTGCGCGGTCAGGACCTTGGTCAGCATGTCCTTGTTTTCCGGCTTCAGAAGCGTGTCGACGGTGCCCGCGGGCAGGGCCGCGAAGGCTTCGTTCGTCGGCGCGAAGACGGTGAAGGGGCCGGGGCCTTCCAGCGCCTCGACCAGACCGGCAGCCTTGACGGCGGCGACCAGCGTGGTGTGGTCCTTCGAGTTCACGGCGTTTTCGATGATGTTCTTTTCCTCGAACATCGGCGCACCGCCGACCATCGGGTTGGCGGCGAAGGCGGGCGCGGCGAAGGCGGACAGCGCGATCGCGGCAGCAGCGGCATAGAGAGAGAGTTTGGCGGTCATTTCGGTCTTCCTCGTCCTGGTTTGAGGTGCCCATCAGGGGCACGGTGACCAGAACTACGGAGCCCGCCGGGACGAAGTTGCACGGGGGGGCGTGGCGATCACGGGGGTGTGATCTGGGGGTCCGGACAGCGGTCTGCGCCGGGATGGCGGATGTCAGCCGAAAAGTGACCCAAGATGCTGGAATGGCTCGCAAAATCCCGTAAGCGGGACGTATGTGCAACGTATGGCGAACGTCCGTACGTTGGCGCGGGTTTCCGGGGTTTCGGTCTGGTTGGGACTGAATGGACCGAGGCCCCGGCCTGCGCCGCGGCGTTGGACGGGGGGCGGCGGGCTGCCGCGTCAGCGAGGCGGCGTTGCCCCCGGCCAGTCCGGCCCGGCCAGGGGCAGCACGGGCGGGAAGGCGTTCATGTCGGCGAAGGTACAGAAGGACGGGGGGCCGAGGTCGAGGACCGGCAGGCGTGCCTGCACCTCGCGCGTCACAGCGTCCATCGCGGCTGTGATGGGGGGCAGGTCGGAGGGCGCGACCCAGGACCGCGCATAGGCGAGCGTGGTGTGGAACCGGTAGGCGTCGTGCGTGGGGGTGCGCAAGCGGAGCGCGCGGGACAGCGCGTCGCGCCAGGCGCGGGCGTTGGCTTCGTCCGGCGTGCTGGCCCCGGTCAGGGCCAGGCCGAAGGGCGTGACCCCGGCCACGCGCATCCGGAAGGCGGGGGGCGGGGAGAACGCTGCAAGGCGGTCGGTCATCGCGCGGGTGGCGGCGTCCACGCCCGCCTGCGGGCCGATCCCCTCGGGCCAGGCGGCGGGGTCAGGGCGGGTTTCGACCACGCCCTCGAACACCGTCATATGGTAGCTTTCGGGCTCGGTGAAGGCGAAATGCCCCGCCCAGGGCGCCGCCACCAGCCGGTCGCGCAGGCCGCGTAAGGCGCGGTCAGTGGGCGAGCCGGGGAGGACATGGGCGACGACCGTGTTGCCTCGTTCCGGCAGGAAGCGCCCCGTGGCGTCGAAGCGGGTGCCGAGGTGGGGCACGGGTGTCGTCGCGGGTTGGGAGAGGTAGGCATCCCAGGTCAGGGTCATGGCGGATGCTCCTTCGCGGCGTTGCGCGCAGGGTCGCGGCGTGGGGTGTCAGGGGTATGACAGCGGTTCAGGCGCGGGCGCGGGGGTGTCGTGAGACATGGACCGGGGCGCGGGCCTGCGCCGGGGCGCTGGGGAAAGTGGTGGGGCGCGTCGCTCGCCTGTGTCAGTTCGGGCCAAACAAAGCCGGTGAGGTTGGTATTGCTTCAGCCCTTCAGCTGGGCGCGGCAGGTGCGTTCGATGGCGAAGGATTGCGGGACCAGATAATCCTCGACAGGGACGAAGCTGGCTTCGCTGTAGCTCCAGAGGTATTCGACGCCCTTCGCAATGGCATAGGCGTGGATGTCCGGTTTTGGCGTGTTGTCGTTGCCGCTGAACAAGACGGAATGAAGGAACGAGTTCCGGACAAGGCATTCCGCGCCTATGCGGGTTGCGTCGGCGGTCATGGCGTGGCGCGACATCAGTTCGCCTGTGCCAATTCCGGCCGCCACAGCAATGGGTATCGCAATCACCATGGCATGGCGTCTGAGCCCGCCCCCGGTCCACCAAAGTGCAGCAGCGATGCCTACGGCGAGCACCTTCACCGCAACTTGCGGCAGATCGATCAGGTAGGCGAACCCGCCGGAGAAATCCGGGATCGCGGCTAAGACGAGGCTGATTGGACCCACCGCCATGAGGAGGATCGCGCCTGCAGGGAAGTAGAGAAAGCTGCCTGCAATCAAAAGGCAGAGGGCTTCCGCGACCCAGACCGACCAAAGAGGTAAAGGTGCTTTTCCGGCCCAATATCGGACGAATGCCCGGATCAAAACGATCCAACCAGCAGCGGCGGCGATGACCAAAAGGACCGAGACGACGATGCCGAGAACAGCTTTCAACGTGGCGTCCCTAGAACCACTGCCCCGGCTCCATCAGCCCCAAGTCCAGCAACTGCTGGCTCGACCAGTCGAACCGGACCGAGTTGTGCCAGGCGAAGTTGTGGATGTCGTACATGCTGCCGGGGTTGGTGCGCAGCGCCTTGGCGGTGCGGAAGGACGCGACGGCGGCGGTGAGGTTGTGGTGCCAGGGGCAGGCGTAGGTATTGTATTCCTCGATCGAGAAGGTGTGGTCGGGGCGAAGCTTCAGGCCCGGCTGCGCGCGGAAGAGCGAGATGCGGTCGATGCGGCGGCGGGGTTTGGGGATGTGTTCCTCGAACCGCCAGCGCAGGCCGCCGAAGAAATCAAGCTGCCGTTCGCGGGGGTGGCCGGTCGCGGAGTCGGGGCGGGCGAGCGCGTAGTAGCCGGATTTGTCCAGCATCGCGTCGTCCAGCGAGACGGCGTTCGGGTACTGGTTCAGATCGCCTGCGTAGAGGTCCACCACATAGGTCAGCATCGCGTCCCGCCGTTCCTCGGCATGGAAGGCGATCATCTCGCGCACAGTGCGCGTTTCGCAGAAGGGGTGGAACAGGTATTCCGCATTGTAGCTGTAGAAGAACCATGTCGTTGGCGGGGCGGCGGCGATCAGGGCGTTGACGGCGTTCGGCAGCGCCTCGGGCGCCAGCGTGTCGTAGCGGAGGGTGTGGACGTTGGGGGCGGCCTGTCCGGGCGGGTCGATGCCGTCGGGCAAAAAGACGATGACCTGCCGGAACCCCGCGCGGGCGTGGTGGGCAACGGTGGACGCGATCTCGACCAGATCCTCGACAAAGATCAGCGCCACGGGGCCTGCGGCGAGGAGCGGCTTGCCGCGCGTGGTGGCGTCTTCGAGCGAGGTGAAGTGCATGGGGGGTCCGGTCGCCTGTCGCGCGAAGAATCGGGCAAGGGCCGGGTCTTTGCAACCCCGCGCGGTTGCGCGGGCGGGGGCGGTTGCGGTAGGGACACGGGCTGAACCCGAGGGGTATGGCGATGGCCGGGCCGAAGAAGCTCTACATCAAGACCTACGGCTGTCAGATGAACGTCTATGACAGCGAGCGCATGGCCGAGGTCATGGGTGGCGAGGGCTATGTGGCGACCGACGTTGTTGAAGATGCGGACATGGTGCTGCTGAACACCTGCCACATCCGCGAGAAGGCGGCGGAGAAGGTCTATTCCGACCTAGGGCGGCTGAAACCGCTAAAGGAGGCGCGGCCTGACCTGAAGATCGGGGTCGCGGGTTGCGTGGCGCAGGCCGAGGGAGAAGAGATCCTGCGGCGGATGCCGCTCGTTGATCTGGTCGTCGGCCCGCAAAGCTATCACCGGCTGCCCGCGATGGCGAAGGCGGCGGGTCAGGGGCGGCAGGTCGTCGAGACCGACTTCCCGCGCGAGGACAAGTTCGACCACCTGCCCGAGCGGCCCGCCGTGCTGCGGCCGACCGCGTTCCTGACGGTGCAGGAGGGGTGCGACAAGTTCTGTTCCTTCTGCGTGGTGCCCTACACGCGCGGGTCCGAGGTCAGCCGCCCTGTGGCGCGCATCCTGGACGAGGCGCGGAAGCTGGCGGCGAAGGGGGTGAAGGAGGTCACGCTGCTGGGGCAGAACGTGAATGCCTATCACGGCGCGGGCGAAGGCGGGGTGTGGGGGCTGGCGCGGCTGGTGCGGGCCTTGGCGAAGATTGAGGGGCTGGAGCGCATCCGCTATACGACAAGCCACCCCAACGACATGGACGATGACCTGATCGCCGCGCATGGCGACGAGCCGAAGCTGATGCCCTACCTTCACCTGCCGGTGCAGTCGGGGTCGGACCGGGTGCTGAAGGCGATGAACCGCAAGCACACGGCCGAGCAGTATCTGCGGCTGGTCGAGCGCATCCGGGCGGCGCGGCCGGACATCCTTTTGTCGTCGGATTTCATCGTGGGGTTCCCGGGCGAGACGGACGCGGATTTCGAAGCCACGATGGGCCTGATCCGGGCGGTGGGGTTCGGGGCGGCGTTCAGCTTCAAGTACTCGGCCCGGCCCGGCACGCCTGCGGCCGAGCGGGCGGGCGTGGCGGACGATGTGGCGGATACCCGGCTGCAGGAGTTGCAGCGGCTGATCACCGCGCAGCAGCACGCGGCGCAAGACGCGATGGTGGGGCGCGAGGTGGGGGTGCTGTTTGAAAAGCCGGGGCGGCTTGCGGGGCAGCTGGCGGGGAAGTCGGACCACCTGCATGCGGTGCATGTGGACGGGGCGGAGGGCCGGGCGCGGGTCGGCGACATCGCGCGGGTGCGGATTGTCGCGGCGGGGCCGAATTCGCTGGGTGGCGTTCTGGTCTGACACCGCGATTCGGGGTTCGTTGCCATTGGCCCGAGATCCAAGCGCCCTTGGACGCATTGAAGGCTGCTTCAGAGGGCGCATGTCGCGTATAGTCAGGCTATGGCCCACCACAGGTAGGGATGGGTCTTTTCTCTTGCGCGGGGTCTGTTAAGGATTGGGGCGAGGCAGCGCCCACCCAGGAGAACGTTGGGACGGGCGCGTGGATCGGGGAAAAGTCACATGGTGCGGCGACAGAATGGCGGGTGCTGGGGCTTTGCGCTGATCCTTGGCGCGGCGATGGCTGTGCAAGGCTCGGCAGTGGTGGCCGAGGACCTGATCTCGAACCGCAAGGACCCCTATATCCCGGCGATCTGGGTTGACCCGGACGGGTGCGAGCACTGGGCGATGGACGACGGCCAGCGCGGCTTCATGGACATCCGGCTGGACCGGCAGGGCCACCCGATCTGCAACCGCACCCTGTCCTGCGCGCAGATGCCCGCGGACCAGCTGTTCGCACCGGGAAGTGCCGCGATCAGCGAACGCGGGCGCAAGACGCTGGATGCGTTTTTCCAATCGGGCAAGGCCAAGGCCTATGCGATCTCGGGCCACACCGACGGCGACGGCAGCGCGGCAGCGAACATGAAGCTGAGCGAGGCGCGGGCGGATGCGGTGGCGGCGATTGCCAAGGCGGCAGGGGCGAAGATCACGTCTGTCGCCGGGTATGGCGAGATGAAGCCGGTCGCGTCGAACGGCACGGCGGCGGGCAAGGCGAAGAACCGCCGCGTCGAGATATTCTGCGAGAAGTGAGGGGGACGGGGATGCGCCTGCGGGCTTTTGCGTGCGGACTGCTGGTCGTCGGCCTTCTTGCGGGGTGCGAAGGCAATGGCAGCGACAAGACCCATGACTACGGTCTGGACAAGAAGTCGCTGAAGGACCTGAAGGCGGGCATCTGGATCGACCCCGACGGCTGTGACCACTGGATCATCGACGACGGCTACGAGGGCTATCTGTCGGCGCGGCTGGACGACAAGGGCCGCCCGGTCTGTTCCGGCGTGCCGGGCCAGGGCGGATACGCGACCGGCCCCTACAAGGCGGGCAGCCCGTTCTCGGGGTCATTCTGACGGCAGGCGCGGCGTGACGCTGCGGGAAACCGCCAGCGCGCGCTTGCGTTGTGCCAGATCTGGGCGCACCATCGCCCCCGAAGCACACCCTGTGGCCCCCTGACCGAGGAGAGTTGTTTGGGCATCAGCGCGCTGACCCCCCCGCCGCAGTCCGAGGACGTTCACGAGACGCTCCTTGAATTCCCGAACAACCGCCACCTGGCCGAGCTTTGCGGTGAATTCGACCGCAACCTTGCGCAGATCGAGCATCAGCTGGGTATTCACATCCTGCGGCGCGGCAATCAGGTCGCGGTAGTGGGTCCTGCGGCGGCACGCGGGCAGGCGGCAGGCGTGCTGCAGGGGCTCTACGCGCGGATCGAGGGCGGGCGCGGGGTCGAGGCGGGCGACGTGGACGCGGCGCTGCGTATGGGCGTGTCGGGGCCCGAGGGCGGCGTGACGCTGGACGAACAGCTGGAGATGTTCCAGTCGGGGCGGATCGAGCTGCGCACCCGCAAGAAGCAGGTCGAACCCCGCACCGAGGCGCAGAAGGCCTATGTGAAGAACCTGTTCCAGCATGAACTGGCCTTTGGCATCGGGCCTGCGGGCACCGGCAAGACCTATCTGGCGGTTGCCGTGGGCGTGACGATGCTGATCGGCGGGCATGTGGACAAGATCATCCTGTCGCGCCCCGCCGTCGAGGCGGGCGAGAGGCTGGGCTTCCTGCCGGGCGACATGAAGGAGAAGGTCGATCCCTACATGCAGCCCTTGTACGACGCGCTGAACGACTTCCTTCCCGCCAAACAGGTGGAAAAGCTGATCGCCGACAAGCGGATCGAGATCGCGCCTTTGGCCTTCATGCGCGGTCGCACGCTGTCGAACGCGTTTGTCGTGTTGGACGAGGCGCAGAACGCGACGACCATGCAGATGAAGATGTTCCTCACCCGCCTCGGCGAAGGCAGCCGGATGGTCGTCACGGGCGACCGGACGCAGGTGGACCTGCCGCGTGGGGTGGCGAGCGGATTGCAGGATGCCGAGCGCATCCTGGCCGGGGTGAAAGGCGTCAGCTTCAACTACTTCACCGCGAAGGATGTGGTCCGCCATCCGCTGGTCGCCCGCATCATCGAGGCCTATGACCGCGACGATGCAGCCCCTGGGGGAGCGTCCGGTGGAGCCGCTGGTTGACACCCTGACCGAGGACGCCCGCTGGGAGGCATTCGGGCTGGCCGATCTGGCCGAGGATGTCGCGGGCCGGGTGCTGGGGGCGCTGGGCCTGCCAGGCGAGGGGTTCGAGATCAGCCTGCTGGGCTGTTCGGACGCCCGCATTGCCGAGCTGAACGAGGACTTCCGTGGCAAGCCGCAGCCGACGAACGTGCTGTCCTGGCCCGCAGACGAGCTTGCACCCGAGAAGGAAGGCACCGCGCCGCGTCGGCCCCGGCCCGGAGCGCCCGGGATGCCGCAGGAACTGGGCGATATCGCCATCGCTTGGGAAACCTGCGAGCGCGAGGCGGCCGCGCAGGGCAAGGACCTTCGTGCCCATGTCACACATCTTCTGGTACATGGAACGCTGCATCTTCTGGGCTATGACCATGTGCGCGACGGCGATGCGCACTTGATGGAAGGGCTTGAGGTGCGGATATTGGACGGGTTGGGTCTTGCCGACCCCTATGAGTGAGCGCCCGGACAGGCCAGCCGCCTGCAGGCGGCGCACGGAAATGGAACGATGACCTCTGCCACCGACACCCCCCCGCAGAACCCCGCGTCCGCCGACGAGGGCGGGGAGACCTCCGACAGTTCGGGGCAACGCGGCCTTCTGGGCCGCCTGCTGAATGTGTTTTCACCGTCCGCTGCGACGGATGACCGCACGGGCGGAGAGACCGTCGCCTCTGCCCAGGGGGCGGCGGCCCCGGGGCCCCTGCACAACCTTGGGAACCTGCGCCGCCTGCGCGTGGACGATGTGGCGATCCCCAAGGCGGAGATCGTGGCGGTGCCGGTGACGATCACGCTGGACGATCTGGTCAAGGCCTTTCGCGACAGCGGCTTTTCGCGCCTGCCGGTCTACAAGGGCACGATGGACAGCCCGCTGGGCCTGATCCACCTGAAGGACCTGGCGTTGCAGCAGGCCTTCAGCGACCCCAAGCCCCGATTCTCGTTGCGAAAGATGCTGCGGCCGCTGCTGTTCGCGCCGCCATCGATGCCCATCGGGGTGCTGCTGCAGAAGATGCAGTCGGGCCGCATCCACATGGCACTTGTGATCGACGAATACGGCGGCGTGGACGGGCTTGTGACGATCGAGGACCTGCTGGAACAGGTGGTGGGCGAGATCGAGGACGAACACGACACCTCGGAAGCGGGGCTGTGGCATCTGGAAAAGCCGGGGCAGTACCTTGTGCAGGCGCGCGCCCCCCTGGACGAGTTCGAGGCCGAGATCGGCATGAAGCTGGCCGGCGAGGAAGAGGGCGAGGAAATCGACACGCTGGGCGGGCTGGTCTCGATGCTGTCGGGGCGGGTGCCGGCGCGGGGCGAAGTTGTTCCGCACGAGAGCGGCGTCGAGTTCGAGGTAGTGGACGCCGACCCCCGTCGGATCAAGCGGCTGCGGGTGCGGCTGCCCGTGCCGAAGGGCTGAGGCTTGGCCGAACGCGTCAGCGGTCCGGTGCGGCGAATGCGGACGGCTTGGCCGGGCCTTCGGATGGCCGGTCTGGCCGCATTGTCGGGCCTTGGCGTGGCGGCGGGTCAGGCGCCCTTGCAGCTGTGGTGGGTTGCGCTGCCCGCGTTGGCCGCGCTGACGGCGATCATCGCGGGTGAGGCCGGGTTTGGGCGCCGCGTCTGGCTGGGATGGCTGGGGGGTGTCGGCCACTTCGCGGGCGCGATGTTCTGGATCGCCGAGCCGTTTCTGGTGGAGCCCGAGACCTTCGGCTGGATGGCCCCCTTCGCGCTGGTCCTGATGGCAGGAGGGATGGCGCTGTTCTGGGCACTGGCGGGGGCTGTTGCAGGCTTTGGCACCGGAAGGGGCAGTCGCGCGCTGGCCTTTGCGGGGGGGCTGGCCTTTGCCGACCTGCTGCGGGGCTATGTCTTCGGCGGCTTTCCCTGGGCGCTGGTCGGGCATGTCTGGGTGGGAACCCCGGTCATGCAGGGCGCGGCCCTGGCCGGTGCGGTGGGGCTGACCTGCCTGACGGTGCTGGCCGCCGCCCTGCCCGTGGCGGGCGCGACACGGCGGGCGCAGGGGGTGGGTGCGGTGCTGGCGGTTGTCCTGTTGGGCGGGGTCTGGGCCTGGGGTGCCGCGCGCCTTGCCCGGCCAGACACGCCCCGCGACCCCGCGATCCGTGTGCGGCTTGTGCAGCCGAATGCGACCCAGTCGCAGAAATGGCAGCCCGGCATGTGGGAGCTGTTCGTGAAGCGGCAGCTTGATTTCACGGCGGCGGCGCAGCCACGCCCCGTGCAGCTGGTCGTCTGGCCCGAGACCGCGATCCCGTGGCTGTTGGACGACGCCCAATCCTTGTTCGATCAGGCCGCGACCGACGCAGGCGGGGCGCGGCTGGCGATCGGGGTGCAGCGGGCCGAGGGGGTGGTCTATTACAACAGCCTTGCGGTCATCGACCCCCTGGGACGCATCGAGCAGGTCTATGACAAGACCCGCCTGACGCCCTTCGGCGAGTTCATCCCTCTAGGTGACTGGCTGGCCCGCTTCGGCATCCGCGCCTTCGCCGCGCGCGAAGGGTTCGGCTATGCCTTCGGGTCGGGCGCGCGCATCCTGGACCTGGGGCCAGCAGGGCGCGTGCTGCCGGTGATCTGCTACGAGGGGCTGTTCCCCGCCTATCTCGCCTCGGCCAAGGGGCGCGCGGACTGGATCCTTCAGATCACGAACGACGGCTGGTTCGGCAACCTGTCCGGCCCCTACCAGCACCTGGCGCAGATGCGCCTGCGCGCGGTGGAGCAGGGGTTGCCGGTCTTGCGGTCGGCCAACACGGGCGTGTCGGCTGTGATCGACGCGAAGGGGCGGCTGCTGGCGACGCTGGCGCTGAACCTTGACGCCTATCTGGACGCGGACGTGCCCCCTGCCCTGCCGCCCACACTCTATGCGCGATCCGGCGATGGGCCGGTTGCCGCGTTCATCATCGCTTTCCTTCTGGTGCTGACGCTGCGGCGCGTCCGAATCGGCAGTTGACCCCGGCCCGCCCTGCCGTTACGCAGGCGCGATCTCCGTCACAACGGCTTCCTGGCGTGGCGGAACAGACCCCAATGGAGCGCTTCCCATGTCCCGGCAAGACTATATCTTCACCTCGGAATCGGTGTCCGAGGGGCATCCCGACAAGGTGTGCGACCGCATCTCGGATGCCGTCCTTGACGCCTTCCTTGGCGAAGAACCGAACGCCCGCGTCGCCTGCGAGACCTTCGCAACGACCAATCGCGTCGTGGTTGGCGGCGAGGTCGGGCTGTCGAGCCCGGAAAAGACCAAGGCGATGATGGAGCGGATCGACGGCATCGTCCGCGCCTGCGTGAAGGACATCGGCTACGAGCAGCGAAAGTTCCACTGGGAGAAGATCAAGGTCCACAACTACATCCACGAACAGTCGGCCCATATCGCGCAGGGCGTGGACAAGGACGGGGCCGGCGATCAGGGCATCATGTTCGGGTATGCCACCGACGAGACGGACGCCTACATGCCCGCGCCGATCCAGTACGCCCATGCCGTGCTGCGCCGGCTGAGCGAGGCGCGGAAGTCGGGGGCCGAGCCGACGCTGGGGCCGGATGCGAAAAGTCAGATTTCGCTGCGCTATGCGGGCGGCAAGCCGGTGGAGGTGACGTCCATCGTGCTGTCCACCCAGCATACGTCCAAACGGCAGACGTCGAAGGTGATCCGGGGGATCGTGGAGCCCTATATCCGCGAGGTGCTGCCCGACGGCTGGCTGACGAAGAAGACCGAATGGTGGGTGAACCCGACCGGCACCTTCGTCATCGGGGGCCCCGATGGGGATGCAGGCCTGACCGGGCGGAAGATCATCGTCGATACCTATGGCGGGGCCGCGCCGCATGGCGGCGGCGCGTTCTCGGGCAAGGACCCGACGAAGGTGGACCGGTCCGCCGCCTATGCCGCGCGGTATCTGGCGAAGAACGTGGTGGCGGCAGGGCTGGCGCGGCGATGCTGCATTCAGGTGGCCTATGCCATCGGGGTGGCGAAGCCGCTGGCCATCTACGCCGACACCTACGGCACGGGTGAGGTGCCCGAGGCGGTGATCGAGCGCGCCGTGGCGCAGGTGATGGACCTGACCCCGCGCGGCATCCGCACGCATCTGGACCTGAACCGCCCCATCTACCAGCGCACCGCCGCCTACGGCCATTTCGGGCGCAAGCCCGAGGCGGATGGCGGGTTCAGCTGGGAACGGACCGACCTGGTCGAGGCGCTGAAGAAGGCGGTGTGAGAGAGCAAGGCGACTTCTGCCACCAAGAACGGCGAAGACCACAGGGCTAGGAGAAAGGCAGCTGGTCGATCATTCGTCCAGCCTGTCCCGGTAGACCATCGCGGCCCCCGCGAAGGCTGTGGCGACATAGCTTTCGACAACAGGTAGAATCGCCCAAGTGGCAAGCCACCCTTCGGGCGTGAGCATTGCAGCAAGCCAAGCAACTGAAGCAGCGAGAGTTAGCTTCTGGCAGGCGCGCGCGACAAGCATTTGGCGGCGGTACCTGTCCCAGGCAGGTCCGGGCAAGAGATGCAGGGCAAAGTCGTCGGAACCACTGATGAAAGTCGATGTAAACGCGATCACCCAGAACAAGTACATCAGGGTCGTGAATATCTGGCAGGCGATGACGCTCTGAAAGTAGAGCAACGGGCCCAACAAAATGGATACAGTTGCCGCTCCTTGAAGTGCCGTCTGGAAGGGCTGAGTTTTGTATTTCAGGATCATCGGCCGACAATTGAGCGCGACGTGGCCAAGGTTGCCGATGCAGAAGGCGATCGTGAAGGTAGAGCCCGGGCCAACGTCAGGCTGGACGTAACGCAGGCCTGCAAAAACCGAAATCGCAACAAGCCCCGGGACAAGCCGCTCAACCTTGATCGGGCCTGTCGCCTCGACCAGCCAGCGTCCGAGACGGTAAATGCCGCCGGGGTCGTACATCCATGCGATCCAATCGGGTTCAGTTGACCCCTTATCCAAAAGAAATGTGGTTCAAAATTGACGTCGTCGACGTGCGGCTCTGGCATGGGGCACGCTGTGGCCAAGGGTGCAGGATTGGATTGACTTAGGATTTAAGATTAGCATTGACTAATTATTTAGCCATCTCTAATATGTCCCCATGACCCAGACCCAACCCATCGACACCGTCCTGCGCGCCCTCTCTGACGGCACCCGCCGCGCCGTCTATGAACGCATCGCGGCGGGCGGGGAGATCACGGTGGCTGACCTGACCCGCGACAGCGGTGTCACGCAGGGGGCGGTGTCGCAGCACCTCAAGACGCTGCGCGAGGCGGGGCTGGTGATACCACGCCCGGCGGGGCGGCAGGTGTTCTATCGCGCCGACCCGCAGGGGTTGGCCCCACTGGCCGACTGGGTCAGCCACTATGCCGAGTTCTGGCAGGACCGCTTTGCCGCCCTGCGTGACCTTCTGAAGGAGATCGACCCATGACCCACGCGGCAACCGCAAGCGAAACCATCCCGGCCGAAACCCGGCCAACGATCACGCTGGACGAATTCTTTCCGCACGCCCCCGCCGTGGTGTGGCGCGCCCTGACGGATGGGGCGCTGGTCGCCCGCTGGATCATGGCGCCCACCGGCTTCGCCGCCGTGGTGGGGCAGAAGTTCACTTACCAGACCAAGCCCGGCGGCGCATGGGATGGCGTGATCCGCTGCGAGGTGCTGCGGGTCGAGCCGGAGCGGGTCTTCGCCTATGCCTGGAACAGTGGCCACCCCGCGAACGTGGGCTATGGCGCGCCGCTGGAATCGGTCGTGACCTTCACGCTGCGCCGCGTCGAGGGCGGGTGCCGCCTGCGGCTGGACCATACGGGCTTCGTGCTGCCGAAGAACCAGACCGCCTACGACTCGGTCAACGGCGGCTGGGGCGTGGTGCTGCGCCAGCTGGGCGCGATCCTGGACGAAATCGACAGCCATACGGAAGGAACGGCAAAATGACCGGATCGTCGAATGGCGGGGCAGAAGGACCCTGGACCGGCGGCTGCGCCTGCGGGGCGGTGCGCTATTCCATCGCAGGCAAGCCCGTGGCAATGGTCGAATGCCATTGCCGTCAATGCCAGATGGACAGCGGCACCGACCATGCCGCGCATGTGGCCTTCATGGGGGCGGCGGTCACGTTGACAGGGAGGCTCTCCACCTGGGACATGACGGCCGACAGCGGCGCGGTGAAGACGCGGGGGTTCTGCCCGGTCTGCGGCACGCCGGTCACGCTGACCTTTGCGCCGCGGCCCGATTTCTTCTCGGTCCGCGCCGCCAGCCTGGACGACCCCTCACGCTATGCGCCGCAGGTGGTGACTTACGCGGCGCTGCGCTGGACGCATATACCGGGCAATGCGGCAGTCCCAACCTTCCCCGGCATGCCGCCGCGCTGAAGGGGGCTTGCGGGCGGGGGGCGTCCGGGTGCAGCAGAAGGGGCAACCCTTCTGCGAGGTGCCCCGATGACGACCACCGATGTCTCTGGCCTGACCCAGCTCGGGTCGGCCACCGCAACCCCCGCCTCGCCCGAGGCGGCGGTGCTGGAGCGGGTTCCTTTCGGACACCCGGGCGATGCAACGGTTGTCCGTTTCACCGCGCCCGAGTTCACGTCGGTCTGCCCGATGACAGGCCAGCCCGACTTTGCCCATATCGTCATCGACTATGTGCCGGGGGACTGGCTGGTCGAATCGAAGTCGCTGAAGCTCTACCTTGTCAGCTTCCGCAACCACGGGGCGTTCCACGAGGATTGCACCATCGACATCGGCAAGAAGATCCGTGACGCGATCCAGCCGGTCTGGCTGCGCATCGGGGCCTACTGGTATCCGCGCGGCGGTATTCCCATCGACGTGTTCTGGCAGACAGGCGCGCCGCCCGAGGGGCTGTGGCTGCCCGACCAGGGCGTCGCGCCCTATCGCGGGCGGGGCTAAGCGTCACGGCACGGGGGCGCTCATCGGTCCCTTGCGGTCCCTTTTCGCGGGGCAAGCGAGGATGCCTGTCAGGGCTGACGAGCGGCCCGCACCGCGGCTGTCACGGGATGTCCGGCCCTGATGCCGCCCCCGATGCCAAACCCGCGGCGCGGCGGGTCTGGCTGGGCGCGGTGCCGAAGGTGCGGCGGAAATCGCGGGCGAACTGCGTGGGGCTTTCATAGCCCACCGCAAAGGCTGCCTCGGACACCGCCGCCCCCGATTGCAGGCGCAGGCGCGCGTCGATCAGGCGCAGGCGCTTCTGGAACTGCACGGGCGTCGTCGCGGTCATCTCGCGGAAGCGGGCGTGGAAGGTGGACAGGCTCATCCCGGCATCGCGGGCCAGGTCGGGCACGCGGACGGGTCGTGCGGGGTCGGACCTTATCGCCGCAATGGCCCCCGCAATGCGCGCCGCCGCCCCGTCGCCCCCAGCAGTCCGGCGCAGCATGGCCCCGTGCGGGCCGTGCAGCGCCCAGAAATGCACCTCGCGCATCAGACCCGGTCGCAGGGCCGCCATCGCCCCCGGCCGGTCGATCAGCTGGCCAAGCCGCAGCATCGCGCCCGCCATCATCCAGTCGGCCTCCTCTGCGTCAGTCTGACCGTCTGCCCCCAAATCGCCAGGGGCCGCAAGTTCGCGTAAGGTCGCCGCGTCGGGGATGACCGACAAGGCGAGGTAGGGCGCTTCGGTCACGCGGGACGTGACCACCATGTCGATGCCCACCGCGAAGGTCATGCCGGGGGCAAGGATCAACTCGCGCCCGTCATGGCGGATGCGTTTCTGCCCCTGCAGGACCAGCGTCAGAACGGGGCGATAGATGCGGTGTTCAGGTTGCTGGGGCGCGCGGGCGGCATAGGCCAGAAGTCCGGCGGGCAAATCGACCGGCCCTTCCGTCAGGCGGCGGAGTTCGGGGCGCTGCCAGAGCGTGGCAGCAAGAGCGGAAAGGGCTGGGTCCATGCGGGATATCCTTTGCCGCACGGGCAGCGCGATCAAGCGAAAGCGGCATGCCGCGGAGGATCAGGCAGGAATTCCGCAGGAATCGGCAGGCATGTGGTCCGATGCCGGACTATCTGACAGCCATCGCAAGCAAAGGAGAACGCCCATGACCATCGCCCTTATCACCGGCGGCAGCCGCGGCCTTGGCCGGTCCGCCGCCCTGCACCTGGCCCGCGCGGGCGTCGATATCGTGCTGACCTACGTGCAGAACCGCCCGGCGGCGGATGACATTGTCGCGGCCATCACCGCCCTGGGCCGCAAGGCCGTGGCGCTGCACCTTGATGCGGCAGATACCGCGTCGTTCCCGGACTTCCGCTTGGTGCTGGAAGGCGCGCTGGAGGGCATGGGCGCGGACCGGATCGACTTTCTAGTGAACAACGCAGGCACCGGGCTTTACGTGCCCTTTGCCGAGGTGACCGAGGCGCAATTCGACAGCATGATCGCCGTCCATCTGAAGGGACCCTATTTCCTGACCCAGACCCTTCTGCCGCTCATCCGCGACGGCGGGCGCATCCTGAACGTCTCGTCCGGTCTGGCACGGTTCGCCTTGCCGGGGTCGTCGGCCTATGCCTCGGCCAAAGGCGCGGTCGAGGTCTGGACGCGGTATCTGGCGAAGGAACTGGGGCCACGCGGGATTTCGGCCAACGTGATCGCGCCTGGGGCCATCGAAACTGATTTCGGCGGGGGCCGGGTGCGCGACAACGCAGACCTGAACCGCTTTGTCGCCAGCAACACGGCGATGGGCCGGGTGGGCCTGCCCGACGACATCGGGGCGGCGGTGGCGTCGATCCTGACATCGGCGGGCAACTGGATCACCGGGCAGCGGATCGAGGCCTCGGGCGGGCAAATGATCTGACCGCGCCATTGGCGACGCGGGAAAGGCAATCGCGCCGGCCCCCAGAAACGGGGATCGGCGCGGGGAATGTCAGAGGAACTGCCACTCCTCGGGAACCCAGGCATAGGCGTCGCCGGATTTCTCGATATGGCCCGCGCCCGGGAAGGGCAGGTGCGTGGCCGCAACAAGAAGCTTGTCGGCGACGACCATGTCGAACATCTTCCGGCGGGTTTCGGCGGCAAGCTTGCCGTCGGTGTCGAAGGCAATGCCGATGTCGGGATGGGTGAACTGATAGGCCGCCATCGCCACCGCGTCGCCCGCGATCAGCATCTGCGCGTTGCCCGATGACAGGCGCAACCCGCTGTGGCCGACCGTGTGGCCCGGCAAGGGCATCGCGGTGATGCCGCCGCCCAGATCCGCCTCGCCGTCGAAGGGGGTGACGCGGTCGCCGTAGGCCCCGGCGACGCCGCGCGCCAGCGCGAAGAAGGGCTTGGCGGCGTCCGGTGCCTTGCCCGCGATATCCTCGCTGGTCCAGAAGTCGACGTCGGTCTTCGACACATGCAGCGTGGCCTTGGGGAAGGCCGCCGCCTCGGCCGCAAGAAGACCGCCGATATGGTCGGGGTGCATGTGGGTCAGGATGACCTTGGTGATGTCGTCCGGTGTCAACCCGGCAGCGGCCAGCGCGTCATGCGCCGCGCCCGAGGTGGGGCCGAAGGCGGCACCGGCCCCCGAATCGATCAGCACCGTGTCGGTGCCCGTACGCACGACATAGGCCACGATCGGCAGGCGCATGGGCTTGGACGGATCGCCGAAGACCGAAGCATAGGCGGCGGCGATGTCTTCGGGCTTGGCGTTCGTGACAAGGTTGGTGCCCAGATTGAAATAGCCGTCCAGCAGCGTGGTGACGGTCATGTCGCCCAAGGCACGGCTGTAGGCGACGGCGGTTTTGGCACCGGCCGCGGCCCCTTCTGCACGAGCGAAGCGAAGGGTGGGAAATCCGGTGGCGGCAAGAACTGCCGCGCCGGCCGCACCGGCAAAGATGCCGCGACGTGAAATGACGTGATCGGCCATCTTGGGGCCTCCTTGTTGCTTTGGGGGGTCGCAGGGCCCGTCGATGGCGGGCTGCGCGCAGACTAGACGCCAAGGGCGGGGCGCGAAACTGACGGCTGCGTGACCTTTTGCGCGTCAGCGCACACAGGGTTGCGCGCGCCAGTTGACCCGCCTGCTGCCGAACGTTACGCGCCGGGCGGACGGAACATCGGGACAGGGCCCGGGCGGGGGTGAACGTGACCGGCGAAGACGGCCGCGACTGGCGCAACTTCTATGGGCGCATCCGCGGCAAGACGATGCGCGCGGCGCAGAAGGATTACATCGCCGAGGACCTTGGGCGCTGGCGGCTGGCCGGGGCATCGCGGGCCGAGAACCCGGACCGCGTGCCCATCGACATCAGGGCCGTAGCTGACGGGCGGCCGGTCTGGCTGGAGATCGGCTTTGGCGGGGGCGAGCACCTGGTTGCGATGGCCGCGCGCTATCCGGACGTGTTCCTGGTGGGCTGCGAGGTCTTCGTGAACGGGATCGCGATGCTCTTGGGCAAGATCCGCGGGGCGGGGGTGACGAACCTGGCGCTTTACCCGGCCGATGCGCGCGACGTGCTGGACGTGCTGCCGCCCGCGTCTGTCGCGAAGGCCTTTCTGAACTACCCCGACCCCTGGCCCAAGCGCCGCCACCACCGCCGCCGGTTCGTGACGCAAGACCACCTTGCCCCCCTCCACCGCGCGATGTCCCCGGGGGCGGAATTCCGCGTGGCGACCGACATCCCCGATTACGTGCGCCAGACGCGGGCCGAGGTTCCGGCGGCGGGGTTCAGGCTTTTGTCGGAGGGGGCGGAGGCCTGGGACGACTGGCCCTCGACCCGCTATGAGCAGAAGGCGCTGCGCGAGGGGCGGGTGCCGCACTACCTGACGTTTGCGCGCGTCTGAGCGGTGCGCCTCCGGCGGGAGTGTTTGGGACCATGCGTAGGGGCGGCGTGGGGCTATTCCCGCGAGGGCAGCGCCTTGTCACTTCGGCAGGCGGCGAGCGGTTTCTGCGTGACGCCCGTGATCTTCAGGATACGCATTTCAGCCTTGTCCGTCGCCACTTCCATGCAGGTGCAGCCATAGCCGTAGCTGCCGTTCGTCTCGACCCATTCGCCCGCCGTGAAGTCGGGCATCAGGTCCATTCCGCCGGCCTGCGCACCGCCTTGGGTAGCGATGATCCATTCGCCGGTGCCGTCGGTCAGCCACCAGTTCGCGGGCGTGGGGTTGTCGATCCAGCCGCAGCGGGTTTCGGCATGGGCGAGGGTGGGGATGACGGCAAGGACGGCGGCGTAGGCAAGGGCGGGCGGGCGCATGGATGACTTCCCCGGGGGTTTCGGGGTCACTATGGCGTGTCGCAAGGCTTTCCGCTATCCCGCCCGCGCGACGATCACAGACGGAGACGCCAATGTCCGGCCACGGCCAGCCCATTCCGATGACCGCCCGCCGGGGCCAGGCGCTTCAGGGCACCGCCGCCGTGCCGGGCGACAAGTCGATCAGCCACCGGTCGCTGATCCTGGGGGCGCTGTCGGTGGGTGAAACGAAGGTCACGGGGCTTCTGGAGGGGCAGGACGTGCTGGACACGGCGAAGGCGATGCGCGCCTTCGGAGCCGAGGTCACGCGGCATGGCGAGGGCAACTGGTCGGTCCGGGGCGTGGGGGTGGGCGGGTTTGCCGAGCCTGCGGACGTGATCGACTGCGGCAACTCGGGCACGGGCGTGCGGCTGATCATGGGGGCGATGGCGACGACGCCGATCACCGCGACCTTCACGGGGGACGCGAGTTTGCGCAAGCGCCCGATGGGGCGGGTGACGGACCCGCTGTCCCTGTTCGGGGCGCGGGCCTATGGGCGGCAGGGCGGGCGGTTGCCGATGACGGTGATCGGCGCGGCCAACCCGGTGCCGGTGCGCTATATCCTGCCCGTCGCTTCCGCGCAGGTGAAGTCGGCAATTCTGCTGGCAGGCCTGAACGCCCCCGGCGAGACGGTGGTGATCGAGCGCGAGCCGACGCGCGACCATTCCGAGCGGATGCTGACGGGGTTCGGCGCAAGCCTGACGGTGGAGAAGACCGCCGAGGGGAATGTCATCACCCTGAAAGGTCAGCCGGAACTCAGGCCCCAGACCGTCGCCGTCCCCCGCGACCCCTCCAGCGCGGCCTTCCCGGTCTGCGCGGCGCTGCTGGTGCGGGGGTCGGACATCCTTGTGCCGGGGGTCAGCCAGAACCTGACGCGGAACGGGCTCTACCGCACGCTGGTGGAAATGGGCGCCGCCATCGACTTCGGCAACCCGCGCGAGGAAGGCGGCGAGCCGGTGGCCGACCTGCGCGTGCGGTTCACGGGCAGCCTTACGGGCATCGAGGTGCCCGAGGACCGCGCGGCCAGCATGATCGACGAATTCCCCGTCCTGTCGGTGGTGGCGGCCTGCGCTACGGGCCGGACGGTCATGCGCGGGGTGAAGGAGTTGCGCGTGAAGGAAAGCGACCGCATCGACGCGATGGCACGGGGGCTGGAGGCCTGCGGGGTGCGGGTGGAGGAGGATGAGGATACGCTGATCGTCCACGGGATGGGCGCGGATGGCGTGCCGGGGGGGGCGACGTGCAAGACGCATATCGACCACCGGATCGCGATGAGCTTCCTGGTGCTGGGGCTGGCCTCGAAGAACCCGGTCAGCGTGGACGACGGCAGCCCCATCGCCACGTCCTTCCCGGTGTTCGAAGACCTGATGCGCGGGCTGGGCGCGGACATTGCGCGCGACTGAACGGGGGGCGGAGCATGGCCGAGCATCCGGTCGATCTGGCGACCTGGCCACGCGCCGACCAGTTCCGGTTCTTCCGCACCTATGAACGCCCCCACTACGCCATCACCGCGCGCGTGGACGTGACGCGCGTTCTGGCGCGGAAGGTGGATGGTGTGTCGGCCTACCGCGCCTGCCTTTACGCCATTGGGGCGGGGCTGCACGCGGTGCCCGAGCTGTGCATGCGGTTCCGGGGGGATGTGGTGGTGCGCCACGACCGTCTGGATCTGTCGATGACGGTGCCGCTGGCGGACGGGAACTTCCGCTATGCCTATGTGCCTTGGGTGCCAGACCGCGAAGCCTTCGACACCGAGGCTGCGCGGGTGATCGCGGATGTCTCAGCGGGGGGGACGCTGAACGCGAATACCGGCCAGCGGGACGATGTGGCCTATCTGTCCTGCCTGCCGTGGCTGGACTATTCCTCGCTGAACAACGCCCTGCCCCACGCGGGCGACTGCATCCCGCGCGTGTCCTGGGGGAAGTTCGTCACGGTCGGCGGCGGGGCCAGTTGCGCCATGACGATCGAGGTGCATCACGCGCTGGTGGACGGGCGGCAAGTGGGTGACTGGTTCGCGGCGGTGCAGGGGGCGCTGGACGCAATTTGACGGAGGCGGCTCAGGTGGCGGGCTGGCGGCGGCGCGCGAGAGGCGGAACATGAAGGGCCGGGGATATTCCTGGGACGACGTTCAGGTCTTTCTGGCGCTCTTGGACAGCGGAACGACGCTAGCCGCCGGCGACGCGCTGGGGCTTGACCCGACCACGGTGGCCCGCCGGATCACGGGGCTGGAGCATGCGCTGGGCGTGACGCTGTTCGACCGCCGCCCCGACGGCTATCGCGCGACCGAACTTGCGCGCCGACTTGAACCTGCCGCACGTGCGACTAGGTCTTCCGCCGAGGCGTTTGCAGAGATTGCCGGGGCGCATCGCCGCGCCTTGACCGGCACGGTCAGGATCACCACGACCGAACTGGTGGGCAGTCTGGTCATGGCACCGCTGATCGCCGCGCTGGCGCAAACCCATCCGGGTTTGACGATCGAGCTTGTGGCCGACGACAGGCCGGTCGATCTGGGGCGCGGCGCGGCGGATATCGCGGTGCGTATCGGGCCGCGCCCAGACCAGGACGGACTGGTGCTGCGGCGTCTGCCCGACACGGTCTGGGCCGTCTATTCCGGTGCAGGCCGGGCGGCGCGATACGGCGTTCCGCGCTCGCCGGGCGACCTGGCGGTGCACCCCCTGGTTCTTGCGGAGGGACGGCTGGAAGGGAACCCGGCTCTGCGCTGGCTCGAGTCGCTGGTGCCCGACCCGATGATCGCCGCGCGATTCAACTCGATTTCCGGGCTGATCGCCGCCGTGCGCTCAGATGCCGGGCTTTCGGCGCTGCCCTGCTTCGTGGCGGGAGGCGAGCCCGGCTTTGTCCGCTGCCTCGGCGATGGCGACTGTGTCGCGTCGCCGGTCTGGTTGGTGCACCATCAATCGAAACGCGGCCGCCCGGAACTGCGCGTAGTCCTGGACGCAACGATCAAACGCTTCGAGGAACTTCGCGCCCGCTTTTCCGGCAAGGCGTGACAGCAGGCTCACGCCGCGGCCTTGTCGGTGTCGGGGACCAGACCGATCTGGCGGGCAAGCATCCCGCTGTCGCGGATGCCCCAGCGGCGGTGGATCACGCCGTCCCGCATGGAAAACCATTCGATTGCGGGCATCTGGTAGGTTCGCCCGGTGGGATTTTCCCAGCCGAGGCAAGGCCCGGTCCAGCACCCGCTTTCGCAAAACCTGACAACGACGGCATCGGGTGACTCGGCAAGGTCCTCGACCGTGAGGCGCATGTTCAGCCCGCCGCGCAGGGACCGCCATATGGCAATGGCTGCGTCGATATCGCCCGAGCCGGTAACGCCGTGGATCGCGGCGTCCGGCGTGAACAGCGGGCGCACCGCGTCCATGTCGCCGGCGTTCAGCGCGGCGACATAGGCAAGGACGGTCCTGACGTTGGGGGTGGGCGACTCTGCGATACGCGGGGTCGGTGCTGTAGTCATCTGGATGGATCCTTGCTTATGGCGTTGATCTGGCGGCGTCTTTCTGGGCCGGGCGGCCCCACCGAGACAATCCGCGATGCCGTCATCCGGTTCTGCGAATTTGCAGGGCCGCAGATTCGGGCGCTTGCGTCACGGGAAGGGCTGTCGGACAAGACGGCGGCAAACGGAGCGGAGCCTGCGCATGATCTTCACAGTGGCCATCGACGGCCCGGCCGCGGCGGGCAAGGGCACCATCGCGCGGGCGGTGGCGGCGCGGTTCGGGTTCGCGCATCTGGACACAGGGCTTCTGTATCGCGCCGTCGGGGCCAGGGGGGGTGATCCGGTTTCCGCGGCGCGGTCGCTGACGGACGCCGATCTTCACCGCCCCGACCTGCGCTCGGGCGAGGCCGGGCAGGCCGCCAGCCGCGTGGCCGCGATCCCCGGGGTGCGGGCGGCGCTTCTGGACTTTCAACGGCGGTTTGCCCGCCGCGACGGGGGCGCGGTGCTGGACGGGCGCGATATCGGGACGGTGGTCTGCCCCGAGGCGGAGGTGAAGCTGTATGTCACGGCCTCGGACGCTGTGCGGGCGCACCGCCGTTGGCTGGAGCTTGGCGGCGAAGAAGCTGACGTGCTCGCCGACCTTCAGGCCCGCGACGCGCGCGATGCGGGCCGGGCGACGGCACCACTGCGGCCTGCCGACGACGCTCTGATCCTGGACACAAGCACAATGGATACCGACGCGGCCATCGCGGCGGCCATCGCGGCGGTTCAGGCGCGACTGACGAAGGCGTGAATGAACCGCAGGCCGCCGTCGCGCGTATCCCCAGGCAAACACCAGGGAGCCGCGCCATGACCGCCCATCCGTTGCGCCCGATCCGGGCCGCCCTTGCCGCCCTTCTGCTGGCCCTTACCCCCGCTCTCGCCGCCCCGCCCCCGGCCCCGTTCGATTCGGTCGATGGCGGGCAGATCCGGCTGTCGGACTATGCCGGTCACCCGGTTCTGGTGGTGAACACCGCATCCTTCTGCGGCTATGCGTACCAGTTTGAGGGGTTGCAGCAGCTTTACGACACTTACCGTGCGAAGGGGCTGGTCGTGCTGGCCGTCCCCTCGGACGACTTCAACCAGGAGGCGGCGACGGGCAAGGCGGCGAAGGACTACTGCGAACTGACCTACGGCGTCGACCTGCCGATGACCGACATCACCCATGTCACCGGGCCTGAGGCGCATCCGTTCTATGCCTGGGTCAAGGCTGGCACGGGGTTCGAGCCGGGGTGGAACTTCAACAAGATCCTGCTGGACGGTAAGGGCGAGGTCGTCGCGACCTGGGGGGCGAACACCAAGCCCATGTCGAAGGCGATCACCGGCAAGATCGAGGCGCTTTTGAACTAGCGCTTGCACCCGTCGGCTCTGGCGTGCGTCAGTGGCGGCGCACAGGCAGCGGCACGGGGGGCAGGCATAATGGCAAGCATGGCGGCTGGGGCGTTCGACGGGCTGAAGTTGCCCGATCTTGCGGGCAAGGCGGTGTTGGTGACCGGCGGGTCCACGGGCATCGGTGCCGCGCTGGCGCGCACGCTGGCGGCGCAGGGTGCCTTGGTGGCCCTGACCTACAAGGACTCGGGCGCGGCGGCCGAGTCTTTGGCGGCCGAGATCGGCGCAAGCCAGGGGCGGGTGCGCGTGATCCGTGCCGACGTGGAGAAACCGGCCGAGGTGCGCGGCGCCGTTGCCGCGACGGTCGAGGCCTTCGGGCGGCTGGACGGCCTGGTGAACAACGCGGGCGGAATGATCCGGCGCGTCCGCTGGGAAGACGTGACCGAGGCGGACTACGAAGAGATCACCGGGATCAACGCCCGTTCCGTCGCGGTGGCCTGCCAGGCCGCGATCCCGCACCTGAAGGCGGCGGCGGCCGAAACAGGGGATGCGTTCATCATCAACACAACCTCGATCGCCGCGCGGAACGGCGGGTCGGCGGGGGCAGGGCCTTATGGCGCGGCGAAGGGGTTCGTGCAGACCCTGACGCACGGAATGGCCAAGGAACTGATTGGCTACAAGATCCGCGTCAACGCCGTTGCCCCCGGCGTGATCGCCACCGCCTTCCACGACCGCTATTCCACCGAAGCACAGCTGGCCGCCGCCGTGGCCACGATCCCCGCCGGCCGGGTCGGGACATCCGAGGAATGCGTGGGGGCGTACCTCTTCCTGTCGTCGAGGGCGCTGTCGGGCTATGTCGTCGGGCAGGTAATCGAGGTGAACGGCGGGCAGCTGATGCCCTGAAGCCCCTGTGGCCTCAGCCCTTTGCCCGCGCGATCAGTTCCAGCACCTTGGGCCCCGCCGCCGCCACGATCAGCGCCACGCCCCTGGCGTTAGGATGCAGCCCGTCATCCTGCACGATGTCCGACATGGGCGTGCCCGCGTTCACCGCCGCACGGATGGGGCCCAGGAAGTCCGCGATGACAAGCGTGCCGTATTGCGCAGACAGGTCGGGCCAGATCGCGTCGTAGGCCGCCTTGTAGTCGGCCCCGTAATTGCCGGGTGCGGTGATGCCGACCAGAAGGACGGGCAGCGCCTTCGCGCGGGCCTTGTCCAGAATCGCGGTCAGGTTCGTCTTGGCCTCGGCCGGGTCCAGCCCCCGCAGCATGTCGTTGCCCCCCAGTTCCACGATCAGGGCTGCCGTCCCGGGCTCGATCGCCCAGTCGGCGCGCTCGGCCCCGCCCGCGGTCGTGTCGCCCGACACCCCCGCGTTCACGACCGTGGCCTGGGCCCCCTGCGCCGTGAGCCAGGCCTGCAGCTGCGGCACGAACCCCTGTTCGGGCGGCAGGCCGAAGCCCTGGGTCAGGCTGTCGCCCAGCGCTACGATTTTCACCGGATCGGCCAGTGCGGCCAGCGGATTGGCAAGCACTGTCAGCAACGTGATGTTGCGAAGCGCCCGCAAAGCGCCATATCGCGGGGAAGCGAAGCAGCGCCGGAGCGCCCCGATGGCCGAAACGATCCTGTCCATGACCGACGCCCGGCTGGTGCTCGACGGCAATGCCGGGCCGGTCGAGGTGCTGAAGGGCATCACGCTGGCGGTCGAGAGGGGCGAGAGCGTCGGGCTGGTCGGGCCATCTGGGTCGGGCAAGTCGTCGCTCCTCATGCTCATGGGCGGGCTTGAACGGGCGACCTCGGGGGTCGTCACGGCGCTGGGGCAAGACCTCACGGCGATGTCCGAGGATGAGCTGGCCCGGTTCCGCAGGGGGAATATGGGGATCGTCTTTCAGTCCTTCCACCTGATTCCCACCATGACCGCACTGGAAAACGTGGCGATCCCGCTGGAACTGGCCGGGGTGGCGGATGCGTTCGGGCGGGCCGGTGCCGAACTGGCGGCGATGGGCCTTGCCACGCGGTTCGACCACTACCCCGCGCAGATGTCGGGGGGCGAACAGCAGCGCGTGGCGCTGGCCCGCGCCGCCGTTACGCGGCCGGCGATCTTTCTGGCCGACGAACCCACCGGCAACCTCGACGGCGCGACGGGTGCCGCGATCATGAACCTGTTGTTCTCCTTGCGCGACCGGCATGGGTCGACGCTGGTCCTGGTCACCCACGCCCCCGAACTGGCCGCCCGCTGCGACCGCGTGGTGCGGCTGCGCGACGGCCAGATCGAGGGCGAGGGCGTTGTTGCCGAACAGAGGGCGGCCGAGTGAACCTGCCGACGGCCTTCCGCATCGCGCGCCGTGAACTTCGGGGCGGACTGTCCGGGTTCGCGGTGTTCCTGCTGTGCCTGATCCTGGGCGTGGCGGCCATCGCCGCCGTGGGGACGGTGCGGGATTCCATCGGCAAGGGGCTGAAGGATCAGGGCGCGGTGCTGTTGGGGGGTGATGCCGAGCTGAGCTTCGGCTACCGCAACGCGACGCCCGAGGAACTGGCGTGGATGGGCGGGAACGCCACCCGCGTCTCGGCGATCCTCGATTTCCGGTCGATGGCGGTGAAGGGCGTCGGCAAAGCGGCCGACCGGGCCTTGACGCAGGTGAAGGCCGTAGACGACGCTTGGCCGCTGACCGGCGCGGCGGTGTTCGACCCGCCCATGACCGTGGCGCAGGTTCTGGCCGACCGGGGTGCGGCGATGGACGGGGTGCTGGCCGACCGGCTTGGCCTGGCCGTAGGCGAGCGCTTCCGGCTGGGCGAGGCCGAATTCACCCTGCGCGCCCGCCTGCTGCGCGAACCGGATAGCGTGGGGGCGGGCTTTTCCTTCGGCCCGCGCACCATCGTGAAGACTGCAGACCTCGACGGGTCGGGCCTTCTGTCACAGGGCTCGATGTTCGACGCCCGCTACCGCCTGACGGTACCCGATGGCACCGACCTTGGTGCGCTGAAGCGCCGGGCCGAGGCCGAGTTCCGTGACAGGGGCATGCAGTGGCGCGATGCCCGGCGCGGCGCTCCGGGGGCCGAGACTTTCGTGGACCGGATGGGGTCGTTCCTGGTGCTCGTCGGCCTTGCGGGGCTTGCTGTGGGCGGGATCGGGGTGTCCTCGGCGGTGCGGTCCTATCTCGATCGCAAGACCGAGACGATTGCTGCCTTGAAGGCGATGGGGGCCGAGAATGCGACGATTTTCGCCGCCTACCTGATGCAGGTGGCGGCGCTGGCGGCGGTGGGCATCGCACTGGGCGTGGCCCTTGGCGCGGCGCTACCCCTGCTGGCGGCCCCCCTGATCGCGGCACGCATGCCCATTCCGGTGGATATCGGCCTGCAACCCATGCCGCTGGTCGAGGCGGCGCTTTACGGCGCGTTGACCGCCGCGCTTTTCGCCCTCTGGCCGCTGGCGCGCACGGCGCAGGTCCGCGCAGCGGCCTTGTTCCGCGATGTCGGCCCAGGACGACGTGGTTGGCCCACCCTGCCCGTGGCGCTGGCTTTGGCCGTGATCCTTGCCGCGCTGGTCGGCGTCGCGACTGCCGCCTCGGGGGTGCCGCGTCTGGCGATGGGCACGCTGGGCGGCGTGGCGGGGGCGCTCGTCCTTCTGGCGCTGGCGGCGGCGGGGCTGCGGCGGGCGGCGCGGTGGGGCATGAAACTTGCGCGCGGGCGGCCCGCGCTGCGGCTGGCGCTGGGTGCCATCGGCGGCCCGAGGGAAGAGGCGACGGCGGTGGTCCTGTCGCTTGGCCTTGGCCTTGCCGTGCTGGCGGCGGTGGGCCAGATCGACGCGAACCTGCGGTCGGCCATCGACCGTGATCTGCCGAAGGTGGCCCCGTCCTTCTTCTTCGTCGATATCCAGAAGGACCAGATCGCAGGCTTCCGCGATTATCTTGCGAAGGACGCCTCGGTCACGCGGGTGGAAAGCGCGCCGATGCTGCGAGGGATCATCACAAAGATCAACGGGGTCGAGGCGCGCAAGGTCGCGGGCGACCACTGGGTTCTGAACGGCGACCGGGGCGTGACCTTTTCCGACAAGGTTCCCGAAGGGACGCGGCTGACGGCGGGAACCTGGTGGCCCCCTGACTACGCGGGCGCGCCGCAAGTCAGCTTTGCCGCCGAAGAAGCGGAGGAGATGGGGCTGAAGCTGGGCGACGTGCTGACCGTGAACATCCTTGGCCGCGATATCGAGGCACGGCTCACCAGCTTCCGCGAAGTGAAGTTCGAGACGGCGGGGATGGGCTTCGTCATGGCGATGGACCCGGCGGCGGTGGCGGGGGCGCCGTATACCTCGATCGCGACGGTCTACACAGATGCGGCCGATGAGGCGCGCATCCTGCGGGATCTGGCGACGAAATACCCGAACATCACTGCGATCCGCGTGAAAGACGCCATCGGCCGCGTGACCGAGGCCTTGGGGGCCATCGCACGGGCGACGGCGATTGCGGCGGGGGTGACGCTGCTGACGGGGATCGTCGTGCTGATCGGCGCGGCGGCGGCAGGAGAGCGGGCGCGGGTCTATGAGGCCGCGGTCCTGAAGACGCTGGGGGCGACGCGGGGGCGTGTGCTGGCGAGCTTCGCCCTGCGGTCGGCGCTGATGGGGGCCGCGGCGGGGGTGGTGGCGATCCTGTCGGGCGGCATCGCGGGCTGGGCGGTGATGCGGTTCGTGATGGACGCGGCCTACAGGTTCGAGCCTGTCTCGGCGGTGGCGATTGTCGCGGGCGGGGCGGCGGCGAGTTTGCTCGCGGGACTGGTCTTCGCGCTGCGCCCACTGGCCGCGCGACCCGCGCAGGTCTTGCGAGCGCGGGACTGAGGCGGGCGATGTCCCTCAGAGGGACACGTTAACGGGTGTGTAATCGCAAGGGGTTACGGACGCGTTTTAACAGATCCTTTACCCTCGGCGGGACGCGCGTTGGACGGACGGACGATCGGAGGCGATGCGCTAGCCCTGCCCTTGCAGCCACTCCCGGAACGCCGCCACCACGTCCACGTCGCTGCCGACCAGATGCTGCGGGGCCGGGTATATCCCCTCATGCACGTCGCGCGCGAAGTGACCATAGGCCGCGACCCGCATCTGTTGCAGCCGTGCCCGTTCCGCGGCGAAGTTGGCGTAGACCTTGGCGTGGCGGGGGATATGGCCGGTGTTCTCGCCAAGCACGTCTTCGGAGAAAAGGTACTGTGCGTGGCCCGCGCTGCCTGCGCCCATCGAGATGAGGAAGAGGGAGGTGCGTTCCGCTATGGCCTCGGTGATCGCCGACGGCACCACCTCGATTTCGGCGGCGAAGGCCCCGGCCTCTTCCAACGCCTTCACCTGACGCCAGACGAGTTGCGCGGTTTCCAGCGTCTTGCCGACAGCCTTGAACCCGCCGGTCCAGGTCCGCTTGGACGGGATCAGGCCGACATGGCCGCAGACGGGCAAGCTGTGGTCGGCCATCGCGCGGATGGTCGCCAGCGAACCCGAGCAGTAGAACCCGTCGGCCCCGTGCTTGTAGAGCGGGAAGGCCCAGCGCAGGAAATCCTCCGTCCCGCCGATTTCATAGAAGTTGTCGCCGGGGAAGGCGAAGGCGGTGGGGGCGACCTCGCGGAAGCGGCGGTCGAGGATCATCGCGGGCGGGACGGAGAGAAGCTCCACCCCGGCGCGCTCGGCGGCCTCGGCCTCTGCCAGCGTCTCGACGCGGAGCATGGCGAGTTGGCGCTGCCCGCGCAGCGCCAGCAGGTCGGCGACGGTCATCCGATCGCGGCTCATGGGAATTCCACGAGCACGCGCCCGCCCTCGGCCCGGGCCTTGTAAGTGCCAAGGTTCACGCAGGCCGGCGACCGCGTCGCTTGACCCGTGCGGTAATCGAACTGCCCGTTATGCTTGGGGCACTCGATCACATAGTCCATCACCAGACCCCCTGCGAGGTGGACGTGTTCATGCGTGCAAAGCCCGTCAGTGCAGAACCACGCGCCGTCCGGGCTGTGGTAGATCGCGTAGGTCCGCCCGCCATGATCGACGCGCATCACGTCTTCCTCGTCCACGTCGTCGGTTGCGCAGACATCCACCCACTGGGCCATCGGTTCACCTTCATGCGTTCGGATTGGGTTACTCGGCCGCCGCGCCCACGGCCATGTCGTGCAGGTCATAGCGGTAGGGCTTGGCCCCCGGCGGCAGCGCCCGCTGGATGAAGTGGTCCTCATACCGCAGCTGCCGCATCCACGCGGGCCACATCTCGGCATAGCCCGCCCAGATCGACGGCGTGGGGGCGGGCAGGTCGTCCTTGATCGTCGCGTGCAGCCGCGGCAGCGCGTGATAGGGCACCATCGGGAACATGTGATGTTCGATGTGGTAGTTCATGTTCCAGTAGATGAACCGGCTGACCGGGTTCATGTAGACGGTGCGGCTGTTCAGGCGGTGGTCGATCACGTTGTCGGCGAGCCCGCCGTGCTGGAGAAGCCCCGTCATCACATGATGCCATGCGCCGTACATGCGGGGCAGGCCGATGACCATCAGGGGCAGGATCGAGTGCGACCAGACGGCAAGCCCAAGTGTTGCCGCATAGATTGCTAGCGATATGCGAGCAACACGGGTGACCTTGGGCCATTCGCTTTCGGGCACGAAGGTGCGTTCCTCGGCCGTGGGGCCGCTGATCGCATTGCGGATCATCCGGGGAAAGAAGTCGATGACCTCGGGGATGCCGAAGAAGCTGCCGATGGCGCGGCGCAGCACCGGCGGGCGCATCACGGCGATTTCGGGGTCGCGGCCGACGATGTAGGTGTCGGTGTGGTGGCGCGCGTGGCTCCACCGCCAGGTGGCGGAATTGCGCATGATCATGAAGGACGCGATCTGGTAGACCGCGTTGTTCATCCAGGGCGTGCGGAACGCCGTGCCGTGCCCGCATTCGTGCCAGCGCGAATCAGAGGCCGAGCCGTAGAGGACGCCGTACGCGAGCCAGAAGGGCGCGGACCACCACGAGGGCCAGAGCCAGATGCCGATTCCCGCGAAGACGATCATCAGCCCGTAGTAGATGACCGTATCGCGGATCGCGGGCGCGTCGGACCTTTGCATGAGGTCCTTCATCACCTTGCGGGGCACGTCGGTGTGGTACCAGTCCGCCGCCGCAAGCCCGATGTCTACCGCCCTTCGCCCGTCGGGGCCAAGCAGGCTGTAGTCACGCTTTGCCATGATGCCGTTCCCTTGCCGCACCGGGCCGGTGATAGCTGCCCTTGCCGGCCTTTCAAAGCAGGCGCTTGCCGAACCCGTCAGATTCCATCAGTGTTACTTCGTCATTTCTGACGAAAAGACATCGGACGCTGAGGTGACCCGGGGAGGGCAGATGGCACGGCGGCCCACGATGGCGGATCTGGCCCGGGCGGCGGGCGTGAGCGTGGCGACTGTGGACCGCATCCTGAACGGGCGCGAGACGGTGAGGGCCGACACGGCGGCGCGCGTGCGCGACGCGGCCCGACAGATCGGCTATCGCGGCCTGCCGCAGATCGAGGACCGGGTGGGCCCCGACCTGCCGCAGGTGAGGCTGGGCTTCATCCTGCAGAAGGAAAAGCAGGCCTTCTACCAGTCCTTCGCGCGCGAGATCATGGTGGCCGCGCAGGCCTTTCCCGGCCGCAGGATCACGCCGGTCATCGAGTTCGCAACCTCGCAGGCCCCCGCCGATGTGGCCGAGATGATCCGCCGGATGGAAGGTCGCGTGGCGGCGCTGGCCGCAACCGCCGTGAACCACCACGCCGTTACCGCCGCCGTCACCGACCTGCGCGCCGCTGGTCTGCCGGTCTTCGCGCTGCTGTCCGATTTCGCGCAAGGCGTGCGCGAAAGCTATGTCGGCATGAACAACCTGCGCATCGGGCGGATCGCGGCCTGGATGATCGCCACGGCGGCGAAAAGCGCCGGGCGCGTGGGCCTGTTCGTGGGCGGCCACCGCTGGCACGGGCATGAACTGCGCGAGACGGGGTTCCGCGCCTATTTCCGCGAATCGGCCCCGCAGTTCACCGTCCTTGACACGCTGGTGAACCTGGAAACGCGGCAGCTGACCTATGAGGCGACGCTGGATCTGCTGGCGCGGCAGCCCGAGTTGCGCGGCATCTACGTTGCGGGTGGCGGGATGGAGGGGGCGATCGCCGCCCTGCGCGAGGCGCGTGCGTCGGGCGAGGTGGTGCTGGTCGTGAACGAACTGACGCCGGAATCGGCGGCGGGGCTGTCGGACGGGTTTGTCACGATGGTCGACGCGACCCCGCTGCCCGCGCTGTGCCGCGACCTTGTGGCGATGATGGTGAGTGCCGCGCAAGCCGGCCCGGGCACCGCGCCGGGGCAGCACTTCCTGCAGCCGGACCTGTTCCTGCCCGAGTCGCTCTGACGATTTACTGTCATGCGGCAAGATAATCTGACGTAATATCGTCAGAGCGATGCAGACAGGAGTCGCCTGCCGCGGCAGAATCTTGCAGGAATGACGCGGCGGCAAGACGATGCGCCATCGGCAGAATTTTTGCGTTGCAAAGTTCACCAAATGGAACGCATGTTCCATATTGCTTCGATCGGGCCACGGTCGAAGCGGGAATCGCGGGGGGCTGACTTGATCGCGTTCGCGCTGAACCACATGGCTGTGCCCCGGCTGCCCGCGCTGGGCTTTCTGGACGCGGCGCAGACGCTGGGCTGCGTGGGGGTCGAGTTCCGCAACGACCTGCCCGGCCCCCTGTTCGACGGTATGGACCCCAAGGCGATCCGTGACGCCGCAACCGAACGCGGCCTGCGGATCCTTGCCCTGGCCGAGGTGAAACGCTTCAACGACTGGTCCGACGACAAGGCCGCTGAGGCGCTGGCCTTGATGAAGATCGCTGTCGCCGCCGGGGCCGAGGCGGTCAGCCTGATCCCGCGGAATGACAACCTTGGGCTTGGCAACGGCGAGCGGCAGGCGAACCTGCGCGTCGCCCTGCGCGCCTTGAAACCGATGCTGGAGGATCACGGGCTTTTGGGCATGGTCGAGCCTCTGGGATTCGAGATTTGCGCTCTGCGTCATAAGCAGGAAGCCGTCGAAGCGATCACGGCCGTCGGCGGCGCGAACCAGTTCCGGCTGGTCCACGACACGTTCCACCACCACCTGGCTGACGGCGGGCCGATCTACCCGGACCAGACGGGCATCGTCCACGTTTCGGGCGTTGCCGACCCGCGCATCGCGGTGGCGGAAATGCGCGACGGTCACCGCGTGCTGGTCGATGGCCGCGACCGGCTGGGAAACATCGACCAGATCGCCGCGCTTCAAACCGGCGGCTACGCGGGGCCGGTGTCGTTCGAACCTTTCGCGCCCGAAGTCCACGCGCTGGCCGACCCTGTCGCCGCGATCCGCGCCTCGATGGATTTCATCCGCGCCGGAGTGGCCGCACGAGCGGCCTAAGGCCACAGAACTTTGCGCGACGGGGCAAATGCCCCGGGCGCTCCGGCAGGGAGAAACGGTGGGCCGGACACCTGACCAGTGGAGGAAAGACCGAAGATGAAGAAGATGCTTGTGATCGCCGGGTTCGCCGGTCTGATGGGCACGACCGCGATGGCCGACGGCATCGGCGTGTCGATGGCGCTGTTCGACGACAACTTCCTGACCGTGCTGCGCAACGGCATCCAGTCCCAGGCCGATGCCGCGGGCCTGAAGGTGCAGATCGAGGACGCGCAGAACGACGTGGCCAAGCAGCTGGACCAGATCAACAACTTCATCGCGAGCGGCGTGTCGGCGATCATCGTGAACCCGGTCGACACCTCGGCCACGCAGGCGATGACGGATGCCGCCGCCAAGGCGAATGTGCCCCTGGTCTATGTGAACCGCCAGCCGATCAACGTGGACAGCCTGCCCGACAACCAGGCCTTCGTGGCGTCGAACGAGGCCGAGTCCGGCACGCTGGAGACGATCCAGCTTTGCGACAACTGGGCGGCCGAGGGAAAGACCGAGGTTAACGTCTATGTCATGCAGGGCGAGCTGTCGAACCAGGCGGCCGTGCAGCGGACGCAGGACATCTATGACGTGATCGACGCGGGCAAGTGCAAGGTCAAGATCAACGTCATCGACCAGCAGACGGCGAACTGGTCGCGCGACCAAGCGCAGAACCTGATGACCAACTGGCTGTCGGCGGGCAAGCCCTTCGACGGCGTCATCGCCAACAACGACGAGATGGCGATCGGCGCGATCCAGGCGATGAAGGCTGCGGGCATCGACATGAAGACGGTGCAGGTCGGCGGCGTGGACGCGACGCAGGATGCGCTGGCGGCGATGCAGGCGGGCGATCTGGACGTCACTGTGTTCCAGAACGCGGCAGCCCAGGGCGGCGGTGCGCTGGATGCGGCCGTCAAGCTGTCGAAGGGCGAGGCGGTGGACCAGAAGGTCTACATTCCGTTCGAACTGGTCACGCCCGACAACATCGCGAACTACCTGAAGAAGAACTGATCCCGTACGGGATCGGTGCGGGGCGGCGCGATTGTGCCGCCCCGATTTCGCTTGCAGGGCCGCGCGGCGTGGCCCGACAATACCCGAAAGTCGGCGCAATACCGGGGGGGAAGGCTGTGGCGGAAGTGGCGCATGGCGTAGGTGGCCTGAAATACGATCCGGCAAAGAAGTCCCGCCCGCAGGAGCTGAACGTCTTCATCGCGCTGATCGCAATCGTGCTGATCTTCGAGGTGCTGAACCGCCTGAACGGCGGCAGCTTCCTGTTCAACATGCGCGATAACGTGGCCGGGCTGTTCAACCAGCAGCGGCTGGACATCATGATCCTGCAGGTGGCGATCACCGGCATTATCGCCATCGGGGTCACGCAGGTCATCATCCTGGGCGGGATCGACCTGTCGTCGGGGTCGGTCGTGGGCGCGACGGCGATGATCGTCATGAGTTTCGCGCAGACGGCGATGGTGAACGGCAACCCGAACCCCAAGGCGGTGTTCGGCGAGTGGGCGATGGACCTGCCGGTGATCGCGCCCATTGCCGTTGGGCTGATCTGCGGGCTGATTGCGGGCCTCGTGAACGGGCTTCTGATCGCCTACACGAAGATCCCGCCCTTCATCGCGACGCTGGGCATGATGGTGTCTGCGCGGGGTGCGGCGCGGTGGTGGTCGAACGGCCAGCCGGTCAGCTTTCCGACCGAGGCCTACGGGAACCTTGCGAACGGCGACCTGCTTGGCACGCTGACCTTCGGGCTGATCCATTGGGAAGGGCAGAACCCGGCAGTGATCTTCGTGATCCTGGCGATCCTGTTCCAGGTCATCATGATCTACACGGTTTATGGCAAGCGCTGCTACGCCATCGGGTCGAACGAGGCGGCGGCGCGGATGTCGGGGATCAACGTCGACCGGCACAAGGTGCTGGTCTACACGATTGCCGGGATGTTGACCGCAGTGGCCGCGATCCTGCTCACGTCGAAGAACCTGACCGCGCAGGCGGGCATGGGTGTGATGTACGAGCTTGACGCCATCGCGATGGCCGTCATCGGGGGCGTGTCGCTGTCGGGCGGACGGGGGTCGATCATCGGGACGGTGCTGGGGGCGATGATCTTTTCCACCATCATCTCGGGCTTCACCTCGATCCAGCTGGATGCCTATTACCAGGAGATGGTGAAGGGCGCGATCATCGTCGCCGCCGTGGTGCTGGACCAGTGGCGGCAGCGCAAGCGGGCGCGGGGGTAGGGGCCATGAGCGACATCGTTCTGGAAACGCGCGGGCTGACCAAGCACTACGGCGGGGTGCATGCGCTGGAGGATGCGAATTTCACCCTGCGCGCGGGCGAGCATGTTGCCGTCGTGGGCGACAACGGGGCGGGCAAGTCCACCTTCGTGCGCCAGATCACGGCGGTGGAACAGCGCACCGCCGGGCAAATCCTGTTCGACGGGCGCGAGGTGAACTTCACCGGCCCGCTGGAGGCGCGGCATGCGGGCATCGAGACGGTGTTCCAGACGCTGGCGCTGGCCGACGATCTGGACGTGCCGTCGAACCTGTTCCTGGGGCGTGAGGTCTTCAAGTGGCGGCTGGGGCCGTTTTCGTGGCTCGACCGAAAGACGATGCGCGACCGCACGCTGGATGCGCTGAAGACCACGGCGGTAAAGATCCCGAACGTGGACAACCCGATCCGCAACATGAGCGGAGGGCAGCGGCAATGCGTGGCCATTGCGCGGACGGCGGCCTTTGCGTCGAAACTTGTCATCATGGACGAACCGACGGCGGCGCTGGGCGTGCAGGAAACCGCGCAGGTGGAAAACATCATCCGGGGGCTGAAGGATCGCGGCGTGCCCCTGATCCTGATCTCGCACAACCTGCGGCAGGTCTTTGACCTGGTGGACCGGATCGTGGTGTTTCGCCGGGGCCGGATCGTGGCGAGCCTTCTGAAGGGCGAGACGGACGGGAACGACATCGTCAGCTACATCACCGGTGTCAAGGCCGGAACCGGGGAAGCTGCCTATGCCTGACCGCGTTCATACTGACACCGTCGCTGTCATCACCGGCGGCGCGCAGGGCCTTGGCCGCGCCATCGCCGAGCGCCTGATCGCAGAGGGCTGTACACGGCTGGTCATTGCATCGCGCCAGGTCGCGTCGGGCGAAAAGGCTGCACAGGAACTGTCGGCGTTCGGTGCGGACGTGCGCTTTGTGCGGGCCGATATTGGCAAGGTGGCCGATGCCGTGCACATGATCGACGCGGCGGCGCAGGCCTTTGGGTCGGTGAATGCGCTGGTGAACGCGGCGGCGGCGACGGACCGGGGGTCGATCCTGGATACCGGCGAAGACGCCTTCGACCGAATGTTCAATGTGAACACCAAGGGCCCCTACTTCGCCCTTCAGCGCCTGGCCCAGCGCGCCGTGGACGGCAGGCACCCGGCGACCTGCGTGAACATCCTGACCATGTCGTCCTATGTGGGCCAGTCCTTCCTGTCGGCCTATTCCGCGTCCAAGGCCGCGCTGGCCAACGTCACCCGCAACGCCGCCAATGCGCTGCGCACGAAGCACATCCGCGTGAACGCCATCAACTGCGGCTGGATGGATACGCCGGGTGAGGATGAAACGCAGAGGCGCTGGCATGGCGCGGGCGACGACTGGCTGGAGAAGGCCGAGGCGCGCCAGCCATTCGGGAAGCTTGTGAAGGCACCCGACGTGGCGGTGCTGGCGTCCTATCTGCTGGGCGCGCAGTCGGGCGTGATGACGGGGTCGGTCATCGACTTCGACCAGAACGTCGCCGGGTCGTATCCGGAATGAATTCCAACCGCTCCGGCACGGGCTGGGGCAACTTCGAGGACCACATGACACTGAGATTTGGACTTCTGGGCGCCGGGCGCATCGGCAAGGTGCACGCCAAGGCCGTGACCGGCGATGCGAACGCGCGGCTGGTGGCCGTGGCCGACGCGATGCCCGCCGCAGCGCAGGCCATCGCCGACCAGTACGGTTGCGAGGTGCGCGGCATAGACCAGATCGAGGCGGCAAAGGATATCGACGCCGTTGTCATCTGCACGCCGACCGACACCCACGCCGACCTGATCGAACGCTTTGCCCGCGCGGGCAAGGCGATCTTCTGCGAAAAGCCCATCGACCTGTCGCTTGCCCGCGTGAAAGCCTGCCTGAAAGTCGTGCGCGACACGAAGGCCACCCTGATGGTGGGTTTCAACCGTCGTTTCGACCCCCATTTCGCCGCCGTCCGGGCCGAGATCGACAAGGGGTCCATCGGGTCGGTGGAAATGGTCGTCATCACCAGCCGCGACCCTGGCGCCCCGCCGGTGGACTACATCGCCCGGTCGGGCGGCATCTTCCGCGACATGACGATCCACGACTTCGATATGGCGCGCTTCCTTCTGGGCGAGGAAATCACCGAGGTCGCCGCCATGGCCGCCGTTCTGGTGGACCCCGCGATCGGCACGGCGGGCGATTTCGACAGCGTGCAGGTGATGCTGAAGACCGCCAGCGGCCGGCAGGCGGTGATCTCGAACTCGCGCCGGGCGACCTATGGCTATGACCAGCGGATCGAGGTGCACGGGTCGAAGGGCATGGTGGCGGCGGAAAACCAGCGCCCCGTTTCCATCGAGGTCGCGGGGGCGAACGGTTATACCCGGCCGCCGCTGCACGATTTCTTCATGACCCGCTACACCGCCGCCTATGCCGCCGAAATCGCGGCCTTCATCGCGGCGGTGAATGGCAAGAAACCCGCGCTGCCGTCGGGTGAAGACGGGCTGACGGCGCTGCTTCTGGCCGATTGCGCGGTGAAGTCGGTGGCCGAGGGGCGCACGGTAAAGGTCAGCGAACTGGCCTGAGCGCGGTCGGCAAAACGGGTTTGTGCACATGTGCGCAAACCCGCAAGCCATTGACATCAAAAATTATGTGTTGCCGCGTTATCCATTTGGCAGTGGGTCCTGACCCTACCCCGGCGACTGTTCGATCAGGTATCGCTGCGACAGGGGCACCGCCGCCGCGCCCAGCGCCCGCGCATTCGGACCGACGGTGCCTTGCCGGATCGCGGGCGGGTCGATGCCTGACAGGTCAAGCCGCGCCAGCGCGGCCCCGGTCCTCCGGGTGATCTCGGCGCGCACGTCGGCCGGGATCCAACCGTCGATCACCACCGCCTCGAGCTCAAGAAGCGCCGCGGCGCTGAGCGTGGCGCTGGCAAGGCCAAGCGCTGCGCGGTCCATCCAGGAGGACAGCAGAGCGTCGCTGACTGTCCAGCGGTCAGGGTTTTCCCAAAGCTGGGCCGAAGGTTCACCCGCCCGGTCCATGTCCTCGGCCAGAAGCCGCATCGACGCAAGGTCAAACAGCCGAAGCATGCGCCCGTCCGGCCCGGGAACCGGCATCGGGCCGACGCCTGCGGCGTTCCCGCTGCGGCCATTGAAGAGCCGCCCGTTCAGCACCAGGCCCCCGCCGATGAAGAACCCGAAGTAGAAATACAGGAAATCCTTGGGCCTTTCGCCCGTGCCGAACACAAGTTCCGCCCCGCAGGCCGCCGTCGCGTCGTTCTGGACCGACACGGGCAATCCGGCGATCGCCTCGATCTCGGCGGCGATGTCGCGGTGGCGCCACTCGTCCATCTCGGCCTGTGGCGCGCCGATGGCGGGAACCCAGTTCCACAACTGGAACGGCATCGCTATTCCCATTCCCACAATGCGCGACCGCAGGGCCGGGGACAGCCTGTCGGTGATGCGCGGCAGCGCCTCATGCACAAAGGCGACCACCGCACCCGGGGTCGGCCAACGGTAGAGCCGCCTCTCGGTAGCGCGCGCGCGGCCAAGAAAGTCGACCAGCGTCAGGTCCGCTGACCGCCGACCGATCTTCAGCCCCAGGAAAAGCGCGCCATCGGCGTTCAGCGCCATCGGCACCGATGGCTGCCCGATCCGTCCGCGCACCGGATCGCACCGGGTGAGCAGGCGCTCGGATTCCAGCGCCCGCATTATGACCGACACGGTCTGCGCCGAAAGCCCCGTCATCCGCGCAATGTCCGACTTGGCCAACGCCCCCCGCCGCCGCACCAGAGTCAGGACCAGCCGCTCGTTGCGGTCGCGCATGCCGGACTGGTTGGTACCCCGCGGCCCTGCCGAGTCGGGGCCCGTCCGGTCAGGATCGGTGCTGGACGCTGCTGCGTCCTCCATCACGGGGCATCCGACATCACGGGGCGTCCTTCGGGCCGATAACACCCTTGCGCAGGATCACGTTGGCATAGGTCGCCCGTTCGCTGGTGGCGACGATGGTGTGAGCGGCGCGGATGCGCGGGTAAAGGTCGGGGCCCGCCAGTGGGCGCACCGGGACGCCCGGACGAAGGCGTGCGCATAGCGCGTCAATTTCGGTATGGATCGGGCCGGACTGGGCGGGATCGTTGTTCAGCGCGGCGCGCATGATCGACGGATCGGTGTCATCGATAGGCAGCACGGCAAGGATGGCGGCCAGCATGGCCGGCACGCCGTGGCCGTCGGCGCGCACAAGGCGGCGGGCGTGTTCCTGCGCCGGGTAATTTCCGTCGACAATGGCGATTTCATCGCCGTGGCCCATCGCGCGAAGGGTGTACAGCAGGTCGGGCCCGAGCAAGGGGGAAAGGCCGATCAGCATGAGCAGGCCCCTCTGGGCGCAGGGCGCGCCAATTCCTTCGCTCTGGCGTTCATTGCGGACCCTCCCCTTTTGCGGGCGCATGTTCCCCGGCCCTTGCATGGCAGAGAGTGCAAAGGGCGGGCGGGCGCTGTCAATACTAAATCACTCTGATTTATTTAACTTGACGCAATGGCGGGAATCGGTTTCCTTGCGCCTTGCACAGCGGGGGCGACCCTGCGGCAGCGGGGGGTGCTTTGCGCCGCCCGACCATGATCCACGGGAGGATACCTCATGAAAAAGCTTCTTGCCGGCACCGCCGCCGTTGCCTTCGCCGCCTTCGCGACGGGTGCGATGGCCGATGGCGTTTCGGCCTGCCTGATCACCAAGACCGACACCAACCCCTTCTTCGTCAAGATGAAGGAAGGCGCCGAGGCCAAGGCCAAGGAACTTGGCATCACGCTCAAGTCCTATGCGGGCAAGGTCGATGGTGACAACGACAGCCAGGTCGCGGCGATTGAATCCTGCATCGCGGACGGCGCGAAGGGCATCCTGATCACCGCGTCCGACACCAAAGCCATCGTCGGCCCGGTGCAGAAGGCGCGTGACGCCGGTGTGCTGGTCATCGCGCTCGACACGCCGCTCGACCCGATCGACGCCGCCGACGCGACCTTTGCCACCGACAACCTGGAAGCCGGCAAGCTGATCGGCGCCTGGGCCGCCAAGACGATGGGCGATGGTGCCGCGACCGCGAAGATCGGCTTCCTTGACCTGACGCCGTCGCAGCCCACCGTGGACGTGCTGCGGGACCAGGGCTTCATGATGGGCTTCGGCATCGACGTGAAGGACGCCAACAAGATCGGCGACGAGGATGATCCGCGCATCGTCGGCCATGACGTGACGAACGGGAACGAGGAAGGTGGCCGCAAGGCGATGGAGAACCTTCTGCAAAAGGACCCCGACATCAACGTGATCCACACGATCAACGAACCCGCCGCCGTCGGTGCCTATCAGGCGCTGAAAGCGGTCGGCAAGGAAGGCCAGGTCCTGATCGTGTCGGTTGACGGTGGCTGCCCGGGTGTCGCCGCCGTCAAGGACGGCCAGATCGGCGCGACCAGCCAGCAGTACCCGCTGCTGATGGCGTCGAAGGGCATCGAGGCGATCGCCGCCTTCGCCAAGGACGGCACGAAGCCCGCGCCGACCGAGGGCAAGAACTTCTTCGACACCGGCGTGTCACTGGTCACCGACAAGCCGGTCGACGGCCTGCCCTCGATCGACACCGCCAAGGGCACCGAGCTCTGCTGGGGCTGACGCCTGATCAAGACCGTTGTGCCGGGGCATGGCCCCCGGCATGATCGTCGCAGGGGCACAACGAAGGGCGGCTCTCGGGCCGCCCTTTCCATAGGCAAAGGCCCGGGGGAAGGGCCTGGGCACCGAAGGAAGCGGGAGGGGGCAATGGCAGACGCGCAGGAATTCGAGAAGGTGCTGGGCGGCGCCTCCACGCAGGTTGCCCAGTTCGAAGAACATCACAGCGGCATCAAGCGGCTGCAGCACTTCCTGCATTCCAACCCTGCGATGGTGCCGCTGATCGTTCTGATCGCTTTGGTGATCTTCTTCGGCATCGCGAAGGGCGAAAAGTTCTTCTCGGCCTACACCCTGACGCTGGTGATGCAGCAGGTCGCCGTCGTCGGCATTCTGGCCGCCGCGCAGACGCTGGTGGTGCTGACCGCAGGCATCGACCTGTCGATCGGCGTCATCATGGTGTTTTCCTTCGTGCTGACGGGCAACAGCGTGCTGGCCTATGGCCTGCCCGCGCCTGTCGCGCTTCTGGTGGGTTTTGGCGTCGCGGGCCTGTGCGGCTGGCTGAACGGGCAGCTTGTGTCCAAGCTGAAGCTGCCGCCCTTTATCGTGACGCTGGGCACGTGGAACATCATCATGGCCACCTGCCTGATCTATTCCGCGAACGAAACCCTCCGCGAGGCCGACCTGACGGCGATCACCAGCCTGCTGCACGTCTTCGGGGTGTCGTTCAAGCTGGGTGGCGCAGTGTTCACGCTGGGCGTGATCGCGATGATCGTCCTGTATGTCGTCCTTTGGTACGTGCTGAACAACACGGCCTTCGGCCGCCACATCTATGCCGTGGGTGACGACCCCGAGGCAGCGGAGCTGGCCGGTATCCGGACGAAGAATGTGCTGGTCGCGGCTTATACGCTGGCAGGCCTGATCGCGGGGCTGGCCGCCTGGGTGTCGATCGGACGGAACGGGTCGATTTCGCCGTCGACCGTGGTCACCGACTATAACCTTCAGGCCATCACCGCCGCCGTGATCGGGGGTATCTCGCTGTTCGGGGGGCGGGGGTCGATCCTGGGCGTGCTGTTCGGCACGCTGATCGTGGGCGTTATGGGCATGGGGCTGAACATGCTGGGGGCGGACCCGCAGTGGAAGGTGCTTCTGACCGGCGTGCTGATCATCGGCGCGGTCGCCATCGACCAGTGGATCCGCAAGGTCTCGGGCTAACGGGAGGATATCATGGCAGACCCCATTCTGACGGCGCGAGGGCTGGTCAAGCGCTATGGCCGTGTCACCGCGCTGGACAATGCCGACTTCGACCTGATGCCGGGCGAAATCCTGGCCGTCATCGGTGACAACGGCGCGGGCAAGTCCACCCTGATCAAGGCGATCTGCGGGGCGGTCACGCCGGATGAGGGCGAAATCCGGATGGAGGGGAAACCCATCCGCTTCGGCAACCCGATGGAGGCGCGCAGGGCGGGGATCGAGACGGTCTACCAGACCCTTGCCATGTCGCCTGCCCTGTCGATCACCGACAACATGTTCATGGGGCGCGAGTTGCGCAAACCGGGTATCATGGGGCAGCTGTTCCGCCAGCTAGACCGCCCGGCGATGGAAAAGTTCGCCCGCCAGAAGCTGAGCGAGCTGGGCCTGATGACAATCCAGAATATCAGCCAGGCGGTGGAAACCCTCTCGGGCGGCCAGCGTCAGGGGGTGGCGGTGGCGCGGGCCGCCGCCTTCGGGTCGAAGGTCGTGATCCTGGACGAACCGACCGCCGCGCTGGGGGTGAAGGAAAGCCGCCGGGTGCTGGAACTGATCCTGGACGTGAAGCGGCGGGGGCTGCCCATCGTCCTGATCAGCCACAACATGCCGCATGTGTTCGAGGTCGCCGACCGCATCCACATCCATCGCCTGGGGCGGCGGCTGTGCGTCATCAACCCGAAGGACTATTCGATGTCGGACGCGGTGGCCTTCATGACCGGGGCGAAGGTGCCGGACGAGGCGATGGCGGCCTGAAGGATAGACAGCGGGCCGCGATTGGGCAAGGTGGGCGGGGCGGGTGCGGGAGGTGCCCGCCCCGTTTGCATCTGGGGGGACGTTCCATGAAGATCCTTGTCACCGGCGCCGCCGGAATGCTGGGGCGCAAGCTGATCGCGCGGCTGGCGGCGGACGGGCAGCTGAACGGGCGTCGGATAGACGGGCTGATCCTGCATGACATCGTCGCGGCGGACGTACCACCCGGCATCCCCGCGCAGGTGCTGACCGGCGACTTCGCCGCGGCCGGGGCGGCCGAGGCGATGGTGGCGGGGCGGCCGGACGTGATCCTTCACCTGGCCAGTATCGTGTCGGGCGAGGCGGAGACGGATTTCGACCTGGGTTATCGCGTGAACCTGAACGGCACCCGCGCGCTTTTTGACGCGGTGCGGGCGGCGGGGCTGACACCCCGCATCGTCTTTGCCTCGTCCATCGCTGTCTTCGGCGCGCCCTTTCCCGCCGTGATCCCCGACGATTTCCACCCCACGCCCCTGACGTCGTACGGTACGCAGAAACTGATCTGCGAGGCGCTTCTGTCGGACTACACCCGCAAAGGCCTGTTCGACGGGGTGGCGATCCGGCTGCCCACGGTGTCGGTCCGCCCGGGCAAGCCCAACAAGGCGGCCTCGGGGTTCTTCTCGGGCATCATCCGCGAACCGCTGGCGGGGCTGCCCGCGATCCTGCCCGTTCCGCGCGACGTGGTGCACACGATGGCGAGCCCCCGGTCCGCCGTGGGCTTCCTGATCCATGCGGCGGGCCTCGACGGCGACCGGATCGGCCCGCGTCGGGCGATCACCATGCCGGGGGTGGCGCCGACGGTGGGCGAAATGATCGAGAGTTTGCGCCGGGCGGCAGGCGACCGGGCGGTGGCCCTGATCGAGGAGCGCCCGGACGCGGCCATCGGGCGGATCGTGGCGGGATGGCCCACCCGGTTCGACGTGCGGCGGGCGCGGGATCTGGGGTTCGTGGCCGAAACCAGCTTCGACCAGATCGTCGCGGCGCATATCGCCGACGAGCTGGGTGGCAAGGTCGCGGTCTGAGGGATGGAGACGCTGGCCATCCTGGACCGGCTGATCGCCTTTGACACGGTCAGCCGCAACCCGAACCGCGACCTGATCGACTGGCTGGCGGGGCTGTTGCGGGACGCCGGGGCCGAGGTGGCGGTGATCCCCGATGCCTCGGGGCAGAAGGCGAACCTGTATGCCACCATCGGGCCGAAGGACCGGGGCGGGGTGATGCTGTCGGGCCATACCGATGTCGTGCCGGTGGACGGTCAGGCCTGGACGGTGCCGCCCTTTGCCCTGACGGCGCGGGACGGACGGCTGTACGGTCGGGGCACGGCGGACATGAAGGGATTTGTCGCCAGTGCCACCGCCGCTGCCCTTGCCGCCGCGACACGCGATCTGGCAACCCCTCTGCACCTTGCCTTCAGCTACGACGAGGAGGTCGGGTGCCTTGGCGTGCATTCCCTGATCGACATGCTGGCCGCAGCCCCGGTGCGCCCGGTGATGTGCATCGTTGGGGAACCGACGGGCATGCAGGTGGCCAGCGGTCACAAGGGCAAGATCGGCACGCGGGCGGTCTTCACGGGGCGCGAGGGGCATTCGGCCTTGGCCCCGCTGGCGGTAAACGCGCTGCACCTCGGGGCCGATTTCATTGCGGCCGTGCGGGCCGCGCAGGCCAAGATCGAGGCTGTGGGCCGCCGCGACGGCGACTATGACGTGCCCTACACCACCCTGCACGTGGGGCGCATGGCGGGGGGCGGCCCCTTGAACATCGTGCCGAACCGCTGCGAAGTGGATTACGAGGTGCGAAACCTGGCCGAGGATGACCCCGTGGCGATCATGGACAGCCTGGCCGACACCGCCCGCGCCATCGCGGCGGCGACGGGCGCGCCCGAGGCGGGGGTGACCTTCAGCGAGATCATGAACTACCCCGGCCTCGGCACGCCTGCGGACGCGGGCGTGATCCGCTTCGTGCAGTCGCTGACCGGGGCGAACGGCACGATCAAGGTGGCCTTCGGCACCGAAGGCGGCCTGTTCGATGCGCGCCTGGGCGTGCCCACGGCGATCTGCGGGCCGGGGTCGATGATGCAGGGGCACAAGCCGGACGAGTACGTGACCGAGGAACAGCTGGCGCTGTGCGACCGGATGCTGGCGCGGCTGGTGGACCGGCTGGCCGCTGGGATGAGCGGCGACGGGACGCCGCGGACCTAGCGGCTTGCGGAAACTGCGCCGTCGTTGGCACGACGAACGCGCCGCGTCCCGGCCCTTACCGCCGCCGCACCAGCGCCGACAGGCTTTGCTGCCCCTGCGACAACAAAGTCAGCGCCGCCTGGCCCGAACCTGTTGCCGCGCCCGACGCCGCCGCATCGGCGCGCACGAGGTAAAGGCGCACCAGCTTTTCGACGTTCGCCGGGTCGGCGAAATCGGCAGGATTGTCGACTTTGAGGAGCTTGTCGGCCTTCTCGGCCAGAACCTGACGCTGCTTGTCCACATCGATCAGCGCAAAGGACGACGGCAGGCCGAAGGCCGTCTGGAACACCTCGCGCAATGGGCGCGACCCCAGGATCGAATACCACTTCGTCGCGTCGCTGCCCGACTTGGCCGCAATCGCGGCCAGGTCGCCTTGCGCGTTCAGGGCCAGGCGGAAGCTGTTGTTCTGCGCGCCCACCGCAGCCTCGAACGTCTTGTCGCGGTAGCGGGCCAGGATCTTGTCGGCGAAATCCGACAGCTGCGTCGATGGCGTTGTGAAATCGCCAAAGCCAAAGGCGCGCGAGAACTCAGCATAGCGCTTGTCAGCCAGCCTGTTGGCCAGCGCGTCGGTGTTGAGCGTGCCATCTTCCAGCACCTTGCGGATGAAGGCCTTGCTGTCGATGTCTGCCTCGAGCCCGAAGGCGGACAGCGCCACCTTCAGCAGCCGCCGGTCGCCGACCAGCTGCTCGGCGGTCGTAACCCCGCCGATCTTCTCGCGGAAGTAGGCATCGTCGCGCTTGGCCTCTGCGGTATTTGCCATCGCCGTCTTCTGCGCGGACAGCGTGCGTTCCAGGAATGCCCACCCCGCATAGCCCGACAGGGGCAGGACCGGTTGGTACGTCATCTTGCGCGCGCCTCCGGCCGCAGGGTGTCCGGGGCAAGGCGCGCGGCAGCTGCACGGCACCTTTGGCCCGCGGTCAGCGCGCCGCAGGTCATGACGCCCGCGCCGCCCCGGCCATCAGCCGCTCTTCGCGGGGCAGAAGGGCGCGCAGCGACTTCATCGCCTGATAGTGCTGCCCGTCGCGCACCGCCATCGTTGCGGCCGACAGAAGGCTGCGGCTGTCGGGGTCTTTCAGCGCCTGGCTGAGCTGCTCGATCCCGCGCAAAAGCTGCAGCTTCGCCTCGTTCGGGTCGGCATCGCCCGACAGGACAAGCTGCGCGATGTAACAGACACGGCGCACGGGCGAATTCACCTCGTCGGGGTGGATCGCGTCACGCAGGCGAAGGACATGCGCATTCGGCGTCATGATCGACAACCGCGACCGGCGGTCACCGTTTTCGATCACCGCGCCATTCACAAGGATGCGCTCGTTCGGGGCAAGTTTCAGGACAAGGCCGCTCATGGGGCACCTCTCTCGCCGCGAAGTCCGCGCATGACGGCCGTGTTGATATCGACCAGGACGCCCGCGTCGGCCTTGCCCGCAAGAACGCGCCGCGTGTGCACGCGACTGAATTCCCACAAATAGAACAGGCGCGCCCGAAGCGCCTCGGGCAAGCCGTTGCCCGGGTCCGACACGTCGGCTGCGATGGCAGACCAAAGCCGCAGGTTGTCGTTCAGCGCGGTGGCCAGCGGGCCCAGTGATCCGCCCTGCCGATGGTCGGCCGAGGCGGTGTTCAGGCGGCGCGTGACACGCCCGAACAGCTCGTATTCGACCGCGCGCGGCGTTCGGGTCGGCGTCGAGGCGCCATAGGCTTGTGCGGCGGAATAGGTCGCGTTCACGTCGGATCCTTCCGGACGAATGGCGTGGGGATGGGGGCGGACACCTCAGGGTGCCCGCCCCGGAACGTCAGCGGAACAGCGCGAGGATGTTCTGCGGTGCCTGGTTCGCGATCGACAGCGACTGGATGCCCAGCTGCTGCTGCACCTGCAGCGCCTGCAGGCGGGCCGAGGCCTCTTCCATGTCGGTATCGACCAGCGAACCGATCCCGGCCTTCAGCGCGTCCGACAGCTTGCCGACGAACTCGCTCTGGATGTCCAGCCGCCCTTGCGCCGAGCCGAACTCGGACGCGGCGTCGATGCTGGTCTGGATGAGCGTCTCGATGTTGCCGAGCGCGGCCGTCGCGCCGACCTGGGTCGACACGTCGATCGCCGACAGCGCGCCAAGCCCGCCCGAGCCCGCGTTCTTGTACTGGCCGCTGACCGACAAGTCGTCGGTTCCGGCGTTCGTGAAGACGAGCTGGCCGGGGTTGGCGCTGTCGTAGTCCACCGTCAGGCCCGAGATGCCCAGCGCGTCGATGGAGTTCTTCAGGCCGACCGCGATCAGGTCCGGGATCGTGTTCGCGCCGCTGGTCACGTCGGCCGACGTCACGGTATACGACGCCGTCTTGTCGCCGATCCGAAGCGAGATCTTGTCGCCGGCGGCCCAGGCGTTGGTGCCATCCTGGATGGTGATGTCGTCCGTGCCGCCCGCCGCGTCCAGCGTCAGGACAAAGGTGTCGGCATTGGTCGAGATCGTGCCGTTGGTCGAGGCCCCGAACACGTCGTTGGCCGCGTAGGCACCGATCGAAAGGTCCTGCGCGGTGACCGTGATCGACGAGGTCGTGACCGTTCCGTTCGACTGCCGGTCGAGCGAGGCGAGCACGTCGACCGTCGTCTGCGAGCCGTCGACAAGGTTCAGGCCGTTCAACTGGGCCGCACCCACGACGTTGTCGATCTGCTCGCGCAGCTTGTCGATGTCGCTCTGGATCTTCGTGCGGTCGACGTTGGCCTGCTGCGACGCGACGACCTTCGCCTTTACCTGCGTCAGAAGGTCGGTGATCGTTTCCGACGCCTGCCGGGCGACGGCGACCGTGGACTGGCCCAGCGCCAGGCTGTCCGAGATGCCCTTGAAGCCCTTGACGTCCGATTCCATGACCTTGGAAATCGCCCAGATCGCCGCGTTGTCGCGCGCCGAGCCAACCGACTTGCCGGTCGAGATTTCATCCTGGGTCTTCGCCAGGTTCATGTTGATGCCCTTGATGGTCTGAAGGGCGACCATCGCGGAGGAGTTCGTCAGAATGCTCGACATTCCGTGTCCTTTCACAAGTGGCGCGTTTCGCGCCGGGTTGCAGAGCGCCGCGCTCTCGCTGCGGCGACGGGTGTCGTTCTGACGCCGACGGGTTCCTGCAGTGCCGTACCCGTGCCTGCTTTCTTGGCAGGCGAACCTTCGCGGCGAAGAGCTAAGGGTCTCCTAAGGACCGCCAGCCGAATGACCGAGATTTTACCGATTCGCCTGTGGCCCGCGTGGCCGACGGCCAAAGTCGCGCAACGCGGGCGCTGCGCCTGCTCGCCCTGTGAGCGGCCCTTCACGACCATGCGCGGCCTGGCATGCGGGGCTTCCACCCCACCGCATGCCGCGCCCGAATCCGCCGCGGTCACACCACCCACGCGGGGTTCAGGCGCGCCGCTCGACCGCCGAATCCGCCGTGCCGATCGGCTGCGCACGCCCCTGGCCGTCATAGCTCGGCATAAGGGACGGCGGTGCCGCAAGGCTGGTGATCCGGGCCCGCGCGGCGCGGATGCCGCGCAGCGCCGCGTCCAGCTGGCGCAGGCTATCCGCGGCCATCTGCGCGATGCGCCGGACAGTCTGCGGACGCGGGCGGTTTCGTTCGACACGTTCCACCAGCATGGCCTTCTCACCGGCCATTGCGGCCACTTCGTCCAGCCTTCCGCGCCGCAGCGCCTGCCTTTCGGCCTTCAGAAGGGCGATCAGCCGTTCAGCCGCCCGGTCGGGATCACGCATGGGATTGGCCTTTCTTCAGCGCCAAGAACAACTGCTCCGACAACCCGATGCCGCCCGCCTGCACCATCAGCCGGGCCTGCTCGTCTCTCAGGAACGATGCGAACTGCTCTTCCCCCTCGCCCCCACCGCCCAATCCCGGAACCTCGTCAAGGCCTGCCGACTTCAGCATCAGGGACAGGAAGTTCGCCTCAAGCGACTGGGCGGCCTTGCGCAAGCCAATGTCCTGCGGATCGTTCCCCGCCGGGGCGGCGACAGCGCCTGCCAGGGTCTGCTGTGGCGTTGCGGATGAGGCGGATCGGCCCGTGATCTCCAAGGCGGCTCTCCTTCTGGGGGTCTGCCGGAACAATTCATGATCGCGGTAAAGGAACAGTAAGGCTGTTGCAGGAATCATCGCGGCCCATCGGCAGAAGTCGTGAGTCGCATGGCAGACGTTGCAGCAGCAGACCTTCTTGTCCCGGCAATCCGGGTTCCGGAAGGCGATCAGGGACCGGCCCCCGGCAACGGTGAGCGCTTTGCCGCCGTGATGACCGAGGTCTCGCCGGCCTCTGACAAGGGCGCCAGAAAGGCGCCGTGGATCGATCCGGCGGCGGACGAAGACACGCCGCCGGACGGTCGCGATGCTGGTGCAAGTGCGCTTGCGGCGGCCGTCGGCAGCGACCTTCCTGTCCTTGTCGCCTTTGCCTTGCCCGGCCAAAGCCCGCAGCAGCTCGCTCAGCCCGCCGGGGCAGCCGGGGCGGCCGCGGCGCACGAGGGCTCGGCGGCCATCCCCGACCCCGCGCCGGGATCGACGGCGCAACCCTTTGGACCGTATCCCGACCTGGGCGAAGCTGGACCCCCGACGCGTTCCGTCATCGGCACAGGCCTGTCCGCCGGAGCCAGCCAAGCGGGACTACCAGCGGATCCTGTGTCCGCACCGGCCACAGCCTGGCCCGGGCCCGGTGCCTCGGTCACGCCCGAACCGTCTTCCGCTCAGCCGGTGCCCGTCGCGGGGAACGATGGCGCAAAGCGGGGCACGCTCTCCGGCCGCGGATCATTCGTGACCGGACCGCCCAATGCGCATCCGACCACGTCCCCCGGCACCCATGCCCCCGCCGCAGCGGTTGCAGCCGTGGACACGATGGTCGCCGATGACACGCGCCTGTCCGGTCCGTCGGTGATCACCGCGGGCACGACAAACCCGAACCAGCCTCCCTCGCCCCGGCCAGACCCGCAAACCCGGGCAGCGCAAACCACGCCTGCCGCCATCGGCGATGCCACACTCGCTGAGGCCATCACGCCGATCGGGACGCAGGACCCGACCAACGGATATCCGAAGGACGGCAACGCCTTGCCCCGGCACGCGGCGGCCACACGCGACCCGGCAGAGCCTTCGCTGCCGGGCGGACCGCTGCCGAACCAGTCCCGGTCGCGCAATCCCATGCCCGTCATGCGATCGGCGTCAATGCTTTCGCCATCCGCCAGTGTCGCAGGGGCCGCCGACACCTTGGCCGACGTCCCCTTGGCCGGCGGTCGTGCCGGGCCGGGCCGGGCCGAGGGATCGGCTCCGGTCGCGGGTCCGGCGCAGCCCGGACCTGCACCTGCGACCGACGCCGCCGACACAGCGGGGATCACACCGGACGCGCCGCGCCCCGCCGTGCCACAGCGCCCGCCCGGTGCAGAGGGTCCGGGCGCGACCGCGGCACGCCCCCCGTCCGACCACCAGTCCGGCCTTCAACCGACCCTGTCGGTCACGCCAGCGGAGGTGCCATCGGCCACGTCCGCGTCCCCAGCGCCGTGGTCATCACACCCCGCACCGCCACCCCCGACGGCCGCCCCCGTCACGCCGACACGTTCTGGCCCGATGGACGCTGCCCGATCGGTCGGACGTCAGGCCTTCCCTCCGGCGGAAGACGCCCAGTCGACGGCAAATCCACCCGGTCGGGATAGCGCCACCCTTGTCACGCCGCTGCCCCTGCAGGCCCGTGAGCCTGCCCCCGACGCAAGTTCGGCCCCTGTCCTATCCCCGGTTCCGCCGCCCGCCACGGCAGCTGCAACCCCTTCCGGCGACCCCCGCGACACCACCTCTGCCGCCCTGCCGGGAGCGCCGCGCGACGCCGATCCGGCCGCATCCGCCCTGCGGCCCGCGTCCGACCCGATCCCGGGTCCAAGTGTCGCATCCGGTCATCCGGGCGGCACGCCGGGCCTGGCCGACGCCGCCTTCGCCGGTCCGTCCGCGACGCCGACAGCCGGGGCGGACCGCGCGGGGCAGCCACACGCCACGTACACGGCGCAGGCTCACCCGCACGGCCATGTGCCCGGTTCGCCCGCCCATGTCGCCGCCCAGATGGCCGGAATCGCCGCTCATTTCCATGACCGACCGGTGGAACTCACCCTCTCGCCCGAGGAATTGGGTATCGTCCGCATGACCCTCTCGGCCAGGGACGGAGCCGCGGTCCTGTCGGTCTCGGCCGACCGCTCCGACACGCTCGACCTCATGCGCCGCAACACAGAGGTGCTGGAACGCCAGTTCCGCGACCTGGGCTTTGACAGCGTGAGCTTCACATTCGGCGACCGGGCCGACCGAGGCGCGGGCAGGCAGGGGGCCGAAAGGCCGCACGCCGGGGCCGCCGCGCAGGACCAGCCCGGGCAGCCGGGCGGCGTGCCGGGAATCAACGCAACCCCGGCAACCCCGGACAGGGCGTCTTCGCTTCGCCGACAGGCTGCCTCCGGCCGGATCGATCTGCGACTCTGACAGCAAGGATTCCACCCAGATGACAATCGACACGCTCTCGGGCACCACCGCGTCAACGGCCACCGGCACCACTGCCGCGCGGACCAAGGACGACGCTAAGCCCAAGGTTTCGTCCGACTACGAAACCTTCCTGAAGATGCTGACGGCCCAGATCCAGAACCAGGATCCGCTGAACCCGATCCAGTCGTCCGACTATGCCGTGCAGCTCGCGACCTTCTCGGGCGTCGAACAGCAGGTGAAGACGAACGACCTCCTGTCCGCGCTGACCGAAAAGATCGGTGGATCGGGCCTGTCCGGCATCGCAGGCTGGGTCGGCCGCGAGGCGCGCGCGGACGGCCCGGTCGCGTTCGACGGAACCGCCCCGGTCACGCTGTCGCTGCAACCGGCCACCCGCGCCGATCAGGCGGTGCTCGTGACGCTCGACCGCAGCGGGGCCACGGTCATGCGCCAGCCGGTGCCCGTGGCCGGGGGCGACTTCGACTGGACGGGCATCGCCGCGAACGGCACGAAACTGCCGCCCGGCAGCTACAGCTTCCGTCTGGAAAGCTATCGCGGCGGGCTTCAGGTCGGCGACCCCGCCAAGGTTCCGTCCTACCGGGCCGTGTCCGAAGTGCGGATGGGCACCTCAGGTGCCGAAGTGGTGTTCGCCGACGGCACTGCGGTTCTCGCCTCAAGCGTTACCGGCATCCGCGCTCCCGCGGACGGCTGACGGGGCCGAACCTGCCCGCGCTGTACCGGGCCGCCGACGGGGCGTCCACAGCGCCGCAGGCGGGATGCTGGGAGGGACACTTGGCGGCCCGGATCGGCCGGCGGGCGAAACCCGCGCCGGGGCCTGCCCGGCAAAGCGGCGCAGAGCCAGCGTCCGGCCCCGTCCGTGGACAGCGGTTGCTGCAGCGCCCGACCCTCGCGCGCGCTCGCATGCCTACAGGAATTGCCCGGCCGCCAGACCTGCCGCGAACACGATCGCCAGTATCGCGGCCCAGAGAACCGACCGCCGCAAGCCACTGGGTGGCGGCGCAACCCGGGGCGCATCATTCCGGCTCAACAGCGCCTCGGCGATCTGCGGAAGCCGGGGGCCGAACCGTCCCAGCACCCGCGCCGTGCGCGCAAGGTCGCGCAGCAGCGCCTGCGGGCCGACGTTGCGGCGGATATAGGCCTCGACCACGGGCCGTGCGACCTGCCAGATGTTGATGTCGGGGTTCAGCGACCGCGCCACGCCCTCAACGACCACCATCGTCCGCTGAAGCAGGATCAGTTCCGTCCGCGTCTCCATCCCGAAGCGTTCGGTCACGTCGAACAGATAGGCCAGCAGCCGCGCCATCGAGATCTGGCTGGCATTCATCCCGAAGATCGGCTCGCCCACAGCGCGCAGCGCCCGGGCGAATTCGTCGACGTCACGGTCGCGGGGCACATAGCCCGCCTCGAAATGCACTTCGGCGATGCGGCGGTAGTCCTTGCGGATGAAACCGATCAGAATCTCGGCATAGACGCGCCGGGTGTATTCGTCGATATGCCCCATGATGCCGAAGTCGAAGGCCGCGATATCGCCGTTCGCCGTCACCTTCAGGTTGCCCTGGTGCATGTCGGCGTGGAAATACCCGTCGCGCAGCGCGTGGGACAGGAACAGCGTCAGCACCCGGTCGCCCAGCGCCACAAGGTCGTGGCCTGCCGCCTTGAGCGCGGGCACGTCCCCCATCGGGATGCCCTCGACCCAGTCGATCGTCATCACCCGGCGGCCCGACATCAGCCAGACAGGCTTGGGCACCCGAAAGCCCGCGTCGCCTTCGGTATTGGCCGCGAATTCCGAGGCAGCCGCACTTTCCAGCCGCAGGTCCAGCTCGCCCGTGACCACGCCGTCGAAATGCCGGATCACGTCCATCGGGCGCAATCGCCGCGCCGCGGGGGCGAGCCGCTCGATCAGCCCCGCGGCCAGGTAGAAAGCATCGATGTCACGGCGGAACGCACGTTCAATGCCGGGGCGCAGCACCTTGACCGCCACAGGTTCACCCGTCGCCGCCAACCGCGCCTTGTGCACCTGCGCAATCGAGGCCGCCGCCACGGGCTCCGAGAACTCGCTGAAAAGCTGGTCCACCGGCTCCAGCAGTTCGGCCTCGACCATTTCCTTGGCCACTCGCGTCGGAAATGGCGGCAGCTTGTCCTGCAGCACCTTCAGCTGCGCCGCCAGCTCCTCGCCCACCACGTCGGGTCGGGTGGACAGTATCTGGCCGAACTTGATGTAGGCAGGCCCCAGCGCCGTCAGCGCCCGCGTCACGGGCGGCAGGGCGGGATCGCCCCGATAGCCCAGCGCCTTGAACGGCCAGCCCAGCACCCGCGCCACGAACCGCAGGCGTGGCGGGGCCTGCATCGCGGCCAGGGCGACCCCCATCGCCCCCGTCCGCTCGAAGGTCGCGCCCGTGCGGATCAGCCGCCAGATGTTGTGGGGTCCGCGCAAAACTCAGGTCTTCCAGCCCGAATGCAACGCGGCGACACCCATCGTCAGATTGCGGTAGCTGACCTGGCCAAAACCCGCATCGCGGATCATCGCCGCGAACTCTTCTTGCGGCGGGAACCGGCGGATGGATTCGACCAGATACTGATAGCTGTCGCGGTCGCCCGTCACGACCTGCCCCATTGCGGGGATCACGTTGAAGGAATAGCGGTCATACAGCCACTGCACGCCTTCGTTCGGGATGCGGCTGAATTCCAGCACCATCAGCCGCCCGCCCCGCTTCAGCACGCGGTACGCCTCGGACAGCGCGTCTGCGATGCGGGTGACGTTCCTGATGCCGAAGCTGATCGTGTAGACATCGAAGCTGCCATCCGCAAAGGGCAGCGCCATCGCGTCGCCCGCCACCCATTCCAGCCGGTCGGCCAGTTTCTCGGCCTCGGCCCGCTTCTGCCCCTCGGCCAGCATCGCCTCGGTCATGTCGCAGACGACCGCCGTCGCCCCCGGCGCACGGCGCAGGAAGCGGAACGCGATGTCCCCGGTGCCGCCCGCCACATCCAGCAGGCGCTGGCCGGGGCGCGGCGCCAGCCAGTCCATCATCGCGTCCTTCCACAGGCGGTGGACGCCGCCCGACATCAGGTCGTTCATCAGGTCATAGCGGCTGGCCACACGCGAAAAGACGCCGTGCACCATGCCCCGCTTGTCGCCTTCGGCCACGGTCTGAAAGCCGAAATGGGTGGTCGGCCCGTCATTCAACTGGTCGTTCAACTGGTCGTCAGCGGCCAAGGTCTTGTCCTTTCGCGGTTCAGCCCCTCCTTATAGGCCCCCGCGAGCCCAAGACAATGCGACCGAAACCCCCGGAACACCCGCGATGCCCGAACTGCCCGAGGTCGAAACCGTCCGCCGCGGCCTTGCCCCCCTGATGGAGGGGCGGCGGATCGAGCGGGCCGACGTGAATCGCCCCGACCTGCGCTGGCCCCTGCCGCCGACACTGGCCGAAACACTGACCGGCGCGAGGGTGGAGCGGCTCAGGCGGCGGTCGAAGTACATCCTCGCCGATCTGGACCGGGGGCAGACGGTGATCCTGCATTTGGGGATGTCGGGGCGCATCCTCGTGTCGGGCGCGGTTCTGGGCGATTTCGCGTTGCCGCAGGCGGCGGCGGACAAGCATGACCATGTGGTCCTGCACATTGAAGGCGGCGCGCGCGTCACCTTCAACGACGCGCGCCGCTTCGGGATGATCGACATTGCGCCGACCGAGGCGGTCGAGGCGCATTGGTTGCTCACGGGGATCGGGCCGGAGCCTTTGGGCAACGGCTTTGACGAGGGCTATCTGGCGGGCGTTCTGAAAGGGCGGGCGACGCCGGTGAAGGCCGCGCTGCTGGACCAGCGCCTGATTGCGGGCCTGGGCAACATCTATGTCAGCGAAGTCCTGCACCGCGCGGGCATCCACCCAGCCCGTGCGGCGGGGCGCATATCCTCAGCACGCGCGGCCAGCATGGTGCCGATCATCCGGCAGGTCCTGGACGAGGCGATTGCCGCAGGCGGGTCCACCTTGCGCGACTACCGGCAGGCCGATGGCGAGCTCGGCTATTTCCAGCACGCCTTCCGCGTCTACGGGCGCGAAGGCGAGCCTTGCCCCAACGGCTGCGGCCACACCATCCGGCGCATCGTTCAGTCGGGCCGGTCGTCGTTCTATTGCCCGTCGTGCCAGCGGTAGGGTGGGCGATTCCGCCCACCGCGCGTCAATCGAATCGCATTCCCTCCACCGCCGTCCCCCGCTAGGCATAGCGCCATGACCTACAGCACCCTTCTTGTCGAAACCGACGGCCCCGTCCGGCTCATCCGCCTGAACCGGCCCGAGGCGCTGAACGCGCTGAACAGTACGCTGGTCACCGAACTCGGCCAGGCGCTGACGGCCGCCGATGCCGATGATGCGATCCGCTGCATCGTCATCACCGGGTCGGACAAGGCCTTCGCGGCCGGGGCCGACATCCGCGAGATGGCGACGCGCACCGCCGCCGACGCCGCAACAGACCGCCTGTTCCAGGACGGGTTCGACGCGCTTCTGGCCTGCCGCAAGCCCGTCATCGGCGCCGTTGCGGGCTATGCGCTGGGGGGCGGGTGTGAACTGGCGCTGGCCTGCGATTTCATCCTGGCCGCCGAAAACGCCCGCTTCGGCCAGCCGGAGATCAACCTGGGCGTCATCGCAGGCCTGGGCGGCACGCAGCGTTTGACCCGCGCGGTGGGCAAGGCCAAGTCGATGGACATGCACCTGACGGGCCGCTTCATGGACGCGGTCGAGGCGGAACGGACGGGGCTGGTCAGCCGTGTCGTGCCGACCGAGAAACTGGTGGCCGAAGCGATGGATGCGGCCAAGAAGATCGCGGCCAAGTCGCGGCTGGCCGTCGATGCCGCCAAGCGCGCGGTCGATCTGGCCGAAGAGCTGTCGCTGACCGAAGGCGTGGCGCAGGAACGCGCGCTGTTCGACGGACTTTTCGGCACCGAGGACCAGCAGGAAGGCATGCGGGCCTTCCTGGAAAAGCGGGCTGCGGTGTTCCGCGACCGCTGACCCGAGTACCCCGGAAGAATCGCCCCCGGGTCCTGTTGACAGCCGCCCGACTCGCGCCTAGAAGCGCGGCCTTGAGATTGAAGACCAGCGACAGCGGAACCTACCTTCATGGCCAATACGCCCCAGTCGAAAAAGCGCGCCCGCCAGACCGAGCGTGTGACCGCCGTGAACAAGGCGCGCCGGTCGCGCATCCGCACGTTCCTGCGCAAGGTCGAAGAGGCCATCGCCTCGGGCAACGCCGACGCCGCGGCCGAGGCGCTGAAGGCCGCCCAGCCCGAACTCGCGCGTGGCGTCACGAAGGGCGTGGTCCACAAGAACACGCTGGCCCGCAAGATGTCGCGCCTGTCGTCGCGGGTGAAGGCGATCCACGCCTGACATGCACTGAGCGGCAAGGCAAAGACAGGGCGTCCCACGCGGGCGCCCTATTTGTTTCTGGTGCCCACCCACCCACCCGCTGTGCCCTTTTTGCAAGGCCCCTTGGATTCGGTCCGCCAATCGGGGCGTCAAGCGCGAAGTTCTGTTGCGGGTGCTTTCACGGGATTGCTAGCGTGGCAGGGCGACTCAGGTCGTCATGGGGGGACATCCGGTTTCCAGGAACGGCGCGGGCCCAGAAGCTGCCGGGCAGGCGTGACAAGAAAAGGGGCTTGCTGCACAGCCCCGGAAACTGATCGGACCGTGGCCCTTTTCGGGCTGCGGTCGAGGGCGTGACAAACGGGACGAACCCCTGCGGTTCGAACCTAAGTCGTGCTGATTGTCCTTCGGATGCGGTGCGCACCGACAGGGACGCCGCCTTGGCGGGGCGGCCCTTCGGATGGTGTGCGGCACGTGACGGCCCGTCGCGGCAAGGGGACTGCCGGTTCAATGCCGGCGGTGCTGCACGATGACGTGGGCAAGAAAAAAAGATGATCGAAGACTGCTGGGGACAGGCACGCGATGAACTTCTCAGGACGCTTGGCAAGAACAACTACGTCACCTGGATAGAGCCCCTGCGTCTGGTCGCGCTGTCCGACGGCATCGGCCGCATCGAGGTTCCGACGAACTTCATGCGCGACTGGGTCTCGCGGAATTTTGTCGAGCAGATCCGGCTCGCGCTGGCCAAGGCGGGGGCCACGCTCGACCGTATCGAGCTTGTGGTCGACCGCGCCGCCCCGCCCGCGCGCCCGGCCGAGCTTGCCGAGGGCGCCCAGCGCCAGCGCGCAGCCACCGAGGACGCCTCCGCCGCCGGAACCAGCCCCGGTGCCGCGCTGGACGCCCGCTTCACCTTTGACCGCTTTGTCGTGGGCAAGCCCAACGAGCTTGCCCATGCCGCCGCCCGCCGCGTCGCCGAAGGCGGCTCGGTCACCTTCAACCCGCTGTTCCTTTATGGCGGCGTCGGCCTTGGCAAGACACACCTGATGCATGCCATCGCCCACGAACTGGTGACGCGCCACCCCGACAAGAAGGTCCTGTACCTGTCGGCCGAGCAGTTCATGTACCGCTTCGTCCAGGCCCTGCGCGAACGCCAGGTGATGGACTTCAAAGGCCTGTTCCGGTCCGTCGACGTGCTGATGGTCGATGACGTGCAGTTCATCGCCGGCAAGGACAGCACGCAGGAGGAATTCTTCCACACCTTCAACGCGCTGGTCGACCAGAACAAGCAGATCGTGATTTCCGCCGACCGTGCACCGGGCGAGATCAAGGACCTGGAAGACCGCATCAAGTCGCGCCTGCAATGCGGCCTGGTCGTGGACCTGCACCCGACCGACTATGAACTGCGGCTCGGCATCCTGCAGCAGAAGGTCGATTTCTACCGCGGCCAGTATCCCGGGCTGGTGCTGAAGGACGGCATCCTGGAATTCCTGGCCCACCGCATCACCACGAACGTCCGCGTGCTGGAAGGTGCGCTGACCCGGCTGTTCGCCTTCGCCAGCCTCGTGGGCCGCGAAATCACGCTCGACCTGGCGCAGGATTGCCTGGCCGACATCCTGCGGGCGTCCGAGCGCAAGGTCACGATCGAGGAGATCCAGCGCAAGGTGGCCGAGCACTACAACGTGCGGCTGTCCGACATGATCGGGCCGAAGCGGATGCGCACCATCGCGCGGCCCCGGCAGGTCGCCATGTACCTCGCCAAGCAGATGACCACCCGGTCCCTGCCCGAAATCGGGCGGCGCTTCGGCGGGCGCGATCACACCACGATCATGCACGGCGTCCGCAAGGTCGAAGAGCTGCGCGCGCAGGACAGCCAGCTGGCCGAGGACATCGACCTGCTGCGCCGCCTGCTGGAGGCGTGACGGGGACAGCAAAGACCCTTGAGCCTGTGGCGTTTTTCGCTACGGTTCCGTTCCCGTCATCATGGGGATCAGGATGAAAGTCAGCATCGAGCGCGCCGCGCTTCTGAAGTCGGTCGGTCAGGCGCAGTCCGTGGTCGAGCGGCGCAACACCATTCCGATCCTGGCCAATGTGCTGATCGAGGCCGAGGGCGCGAGCGTCACCTTCCGCGCGACAGACCTCGATATCGAGGTGCTGGACCGCGCGCCCGCAACCGTGGAACGGGCCGGGGCCACGACCGTCTCGGCGATCACCCTGCACGAGATCGTGCGCAAGCTGCCTGACGGCGCGCTGGTGCAGCTGACCGATGACGGGGCGAGCGGGCGGCTGACCGTCCAGGCGGGCCGGTCGACCTTCACCTTGGCTACATTGCCCAAGGAAGACTTCCCGGTGATGGCCTCGTCCGAGTACACGGCCAGCTTTACCGCACCTGCCCCTGTGCTGCGCCGTCTGTTCGACAAGTCGAAGTTCGCGATCTCCACCGAAGAGACGCGGTACTACCTGAACGGCGTCTACATGCACGTGGCCCAGGGCGAAGGTGGCGCGCCCGTCCTGCGCTGCGTCGCGACAGATGGGCACCGCCTCGCGCGGATTGACGCCCCCCTGCCTGACGGTGCCAAGGGCATGCCGGGCGTCATCGTGCCGCGCAAGACGGTGGGCGAGCTGCGCAAGCTTCTGGACGACGACGACCTTGATGTTGCCGTGTCGGTCAGCGAGACCAAGGTGCGCTTTGCCACCCCGTCGCTGACCCTGACGTCCAAGGTCATCGACGGGACCTTCCCCGATTATTCCCGCGTGATCCCGATGGCCAATGCCCGCCGGCTGGAGGTCGACGCTGCCGAATTCGCCCGCGCGGTGGACAGGGTGGCCACCGTTTCGTCCGAACGGTCGCGTGCGGTGAAGCTGCAGCTCGAGGATGACCGGCTGGTCCTGTCGGTGAACGCCCCCGACGCGGGCGCCGCAGAAGAGGAGCTGGCCGTCGCCTATGCCGACGAACGTCTGGAGATCGGGTTCAACGCCAAGTACCTGCTGGAAATCGCCAGCCAAGTGGACCGCGAGAACGCCGTCTTCCTGTTCAACTCGCCCGGCGACCCGACGCTGATGCGCGAAGGCAGCGACACAAGCGCCGTCTATGTCGTGATGCCGATGCGGGTATAAGGAAGTGGGGGGCTCTGCCCCCCGTCCTTCGGACTCCCCCCGGGATATTTATGGACAGAAAGTGGAGCGGACGGGGTGATCGCCGACCTTTCGCTCTCGCACTTCCGGTCGCACCGCGCGTTGCGGCTGGCCTTTGACGGGCGGCCCGTGGCGATCTGGGGGCCGAACGGGGCGGGCAAGACGAACATCCTTGAGGCGGTGTCGATGCTGTCGCCGGGGCGGGGACTGCGGCGGGCCGGAACGGCCGAGATCGCGCGGCGGCCCGAGGCGATCGGGTGGCGCGTGGCGGCCACTCTGCGGGCCGGGGGCGGGGCGCACGAGGTCGAGACGCGGGCCGAGGCCGAGGCCGCGCGCACGGTCATGGTCGACGGCAAGCCCGCGCCGCAGGCGGCGCTGGGGCGGATGCTGCGGATGGTGTGGCTGACGCCCGCGATGGACCGGCTGTGGACGGAAGGGGCCGAGGGGCGCAGGCGATTCCTGGACCGGATCGCGATGGGCTTCGACCCCGCCCATGCCGAGGCGGCGCTGGCCTATGACAAGGCCATGCGCGAGCGGAACCGTCTGTTGAAGGACGAGGTGCGCGACGGGCGATGGTACGATGCGCTTGAGGCGCAGATGGCGGCGGAGGGCGCGCGGATCGATGCCGCACGGCGATCGGCGATGGCGCGGATCGCTGTGGCGCAGGAGGAGGCGGCGACGGCGTTTCCGGTGGCCGATCTGGCGCTGGTTGCGGGCGAGGACGAAGGCGGCTGGGCGGACGAGGACAGTTTGCGCGCGTCGCTGGCGGCGGGCCGTGGGCGCGACATGGCGGCTGGCCGCACGTTGGCGGGGCCGCACCGGGCGGACCTGTCGGCGCGCTATGCGGCCAAGGGGATTGACGCGTCCTTGTGTTCCACGGGCGAGCAGAAGGCACTGCTGGTGTCGCTGATCCTGGCGACCGCGCGGGCGCTCGCCGCCGACACGGGCGAGCCACCGGTGCTTCTTTTGGACGAGGTGGCGGCACATCTGGACGCAGGCCGGCGGTCGAGCCTTTATGACGAGATCGCGGCCCTTGGCGCGCAGGCCTTCATGACCGGGACGGGACCCGAGTTGTTCGAGACGCTGGGCGTGCGGGCGCAGGGGTTCGAAGTTGCCGAAGCGGACGGCGTTTCCGTTGTGATGGAAAGGATGCTGACATGACCCCCCAACGGGTGACGCTGATTACCCTTGGCGTGGCGGACCTGGCCCGGTCGCGCGCCTTCTACGAAACGCTGGGATGGAAGCCGCACGGGGAACCGCCCCAGGGCGTGGTGTTCTACCAGATGCACGGCTGCGTGCTGGCGCTGTTCGGGCGTGACGATCTGGCGAAGGATCAGGGCCGGGCGGAGGCGGTGCTTGGCACGGGGGCGATGACGCTGGCGCAGAACTTCACGACCGAGGCAGAGGTGGACGCAGCCTTTGAGGCCGCGCTGTCGGCTGGGGCACGTGAACTCAAGCGCCCGCAGAAGGTCTTCTGGGGCGGCTATTCCGGCTACTACGCCGACCCGGACGGCCATGTCTGGGAAGTTGCGATGAACCCGTTCTGGCCGCTTTCTTCTGACTGGTCGCTGACCTTGCCCACGCCCTGAACAAAGGCGGTATGCACCCCGGAACGTCAGTACGTCCGCCATTCGTAGATCAGACGTTCCGCATACCCCAAATCTTGGGGTCCGACCGTGACATTCCCGCCCGGAATGACTATAAGTTGGGGGCAAAACGAAGAACGGGCAGCGATGACGGACGACAGCCAGAAGCCGAACGAATACGGCGCCGATTCCATCAAGGTTCTCAAGGGGTTGGAGGCTGTCCGCAAACGCCCCGGCATGTACATCGGCGACACCGATGACGGCTCGGGCCTGCATCACATGGTCTACGAGGTCGTGGACAACGGCATCGACGAGGCGCTCGCCGGCCACGCCACCGCCGTAACCGTGAAAATCCACGCCGATTCAAGCGTTTCCGTCCGCGACAATGGACGCGGCATTCCGGTGGACATGCACCCGACCGAGGGCGTGAGCGCGGCCGAGGTCATCATGACCCAGTTGCACGCAGGCGGCAAATTCGACCAGAACAGCTACAAGGTCTCGGGCGGGCTGCACGGTGTGGGCGTCTCGGTCGTCAATGCGCTCAGCGACTGGCTGGACTTGCGGATCTGGCGCAACGGCAAGGTTCACTACGCCCGGTTCGAAAACGGCGACACGGCGGTCCCCCTGCGGGTCGAAGGCGACGCGGCCCCGGGCGATAAGGGCACCGAGGTGCGCTTCCTGGCCAGCGCCAAGACCAATCGCCCGGACGGGACGTTCAGCAATCTGGACTACGTCTTCAAGACGCTGGAAACGCGCCTTCGCGAGTTGGCGTTCCTGAATTCGGGCGTCCGCATCATCATCGAGGACGAACGCCCCGCCGAACCGCTGCGGTCCGAGCTTTACTACGACGGCGGCGTGCGGGAGTTCGTGAAGTACCTCGACCGCCACAAGACCCCGGCTTTTCCGGAACCCATCTACATCGCGGGTGAAAAGGGCGGGATCGGGGTCGAGGTGGCGATGTGGTGGAACGACAGCTACCACGAGACGGTGCTGCCCTTCACCAACAACATCCCCCAGCGTGATGGCGGCACGCATCTGGCGGGCTTCCGCGCGGCGCTGACGCGGACGATCGGCAAGTATGCGGCCGACAGCGGGATTGCGAAGAAAGAAAAGGTTGAATTCACCGGCGACGACGCGCGCGAGGGGCTGACCTGCGTTCTGTCGGTGAAGGTGCCCGACCCGAAATTTTCCAGCCAGACCAAGGACAAGCTGGTGTCGTCCGAGGTGCGTCCGGCGGTCGAGAACCTGGTGAACGAGAAGCTGGGCGAGTGGTTCGAGGAAAACCCCGGGCCCGCGAAGATCATCGTCGGCAAGATCATCGAGGCGGCACTGGCGCGCGAGGCGGCGCGGAAGGCGCGGGAACTCACGCGGCGGAAGTCGGCGCTCGATATCTCGTCGCTGCCGGGAAAGCTGGCGGATTGCCAAGAGAAGGACCCCGCGCTGTCCGAACTGTTCCTGGTCGAGGGCGACAGCGCGGGCGGCAGCGCCAAGCAGGGGCGTGAGCGGAAGAACCAGGCGGTGTTGCCGCTGCGGGGCAAGATCCTGAACGTGGAACGCGCGCGGTTCGACCGAATGCTGTCGTCCGACCAGATCGGCACGCTGATCACCGCCTTGGGCACCGGGATCGGGCGGGATGAATTCAGCCTGGCCAAGCTGCGGTATCACAAGATCATCATCATGACCGACGCCGACGTGGACGGCGCGCATATCCGGACACTGCTGCTGACGTTCTTCTTCCGCCAGATGCCCGAGCTGATCGAGCACGGCCACCTCTTCATCGCCGAACCGCCGCTGTACAAGGTCGCGCGCGGCAAGTCGGAGGTGTATCTGAAGGATCAGGCGGCGCTTGACGACTACCTGATCCAAGCGGGCGTGGACGGCGCGGTGCTGCGGCTGGGCACGGGCGAAGATATCACGGGCGCCGATCTTGCGCGGGTGGTGGACGAAGCGCGGGTCGTGCGGCGCATCCTGCAGGCGTTTCCGACGCACTATCCCTCTCATATCCTTGAACAATCGGCTATCGCGGGCGCGCTGGTGCCGGGCCGGGTGGATGCCGATGCCCAAGGGGTGGCGTCCGAGGTGGCGCGTCGGCTGGACGAGGTGGCGGTCGAATACGAACGCGGCTGGCAGGGGCGCCCCACACAGGATCAGGGACTGCGGTTCTCGCGCAGCCTGCGGGGGGTCGAGGAGGTCCGCACGCTGGACGGCCAGGTTCTGCGGTCGGGCGAGGCGCGGCGGCTGGCGGGCCATACGGCCGCCCTGCAAGAGGTCTACGGCCGCGTCGCGCGCCTGGTCCGCAAGGACCGCGACCAGCCCATCCACGGGCCGACCGAGTTGTTGCAGGCGATCCTGGCCGAGGGCGAAAAGGGCCTGAGCCTGCAGCGCTACAAGGGCCTGGGCGAGATGAACCCCGAACAGCTGTGGGAAACCACGCTCGACCCGGCCGCACGGACGCTGAACCAGGTGAAGGTCGACGACGTGGCCGAGGCGGACGACATCTTCACCAAGCTGATGGGCGACGTGGTCGAGCCGCGGCGGGAGTTCATCCAGACGAACGCGCTGAGCGTGGAGAATTTGGATTTTTGAGGGGGGGCGGTCAACACGAATGGAACTTGTGAGAAGCATATAGTCAGAACTATCGGAGCTTCCGCCCGACCATGCCCGTTCCCGCTAACCCCAAAATCTATCACATCGTCCATGTCGATAACCTCGCCTCAATCATCGCGGACGGTGGTTTGTGGTCTGATGCGGTGATGGTCCAGCGGCAAGGCGGAACGGTGATCGGGATGGGCAGTATCAAACAGCGTAGGCTGCGGCTGCCGGTTACATGCCACCCCGGCACGCATGTCGGCGACTATGTTCCGTTCTATTTTTGTTCTCGATCGATCATGCTTTACGTGATCTACTGCGCCAACCACGCCGAACTCGCCTACAAGGGCGGACAGCAACCGATTGTTCATCTGGAGGCTGACTTGAACAAGGTGGTCGCCTGGGCCGCAGCCAACGGACAGCGATGGGCGATATCGCTTTCGAATGCGGGCGCTGTTTATGCGCAGTTCCGCACAGGATTAGACAAATTGAACGAGATCAATTGGGGTGCGGTTGCTGCAAGTGACTTTCGTCCGGCGGACGTCAAAGAAGGCAAACAAGCCGAGTTCCTGATGCAGCAATCGTTCCCCTGGCATCTGGTGGAGCGGATTGGTGTTCATTCGCAGCCGATCGTGCCAAGGGTTGCGGCGGCGATGCAGGGTGTGGCGCACAGGCCGGTACTCGAAATCAAGCGAGATTGGTACTACTAGGGGGGATGGCGATGATCAATTACACGACCGGCGATATCTTGAGCGCGGACGCAGAGGCGATCGTCAACACGGTCAATTGCGTCGGCATCATGGGGCGCGGTATCGCGCTGCAGTTCAAGAACGCCTTCCCCGACAACTTCATGGCCTACGAGGCAGCCTGCGACCGTGAGGAAGTGCAGCCCGGCAAGATGTTCGTCTTCGAAACCCGAACCCTCACCAATCCGAAGTTCATCATCAACTTCCCGACAAAGCGCCACTGGCGCGGCAAAAGCCGGATGGAAGACATCGACTCTGGCCTCAAGGCGATGGTGGCCGAAATCCGCGAGCGCGGCATTCGATCCATCGCGATTCCCCCGCTGGGCAGTGGGCTGGGTGGCCTCGACTGGGCCGACGTGCGCCCAAGGATCGAAGCAGCGCTCTGCGGCATCAACGATCTGGACGTAATCATTTACGAACCGAACAGCGCACCAGCGAAGACCCAGTCGCGCGAAGTGCCGAGCATGACCGCAGGACGCGCGGCGCTGGTTGTGCTGATGCACCGGTATCTGGCCGGTCTGATGGACCCCTTCGTGACGCTGATCGAAGTGCAGAAGCTGATGTACTTCATGCAGGAAGCGGGAGCCCAACTGCGCTTGAACTACATCAAGCATCACTACGGACCTTATGCCGACAACCTGCGCCACGTGCTGACGAAGATCGAAGGTCATCTGGTGTCCGGGTATCACGACGGCGGCGACGCGCCCGACAAGCAACTGGAGCTTGTTCCAGGGGCCGTGAAGGAGGCCGAGGAGTTCCTGGCCCGGCACGGGGACGAACTTAGCCGCTTCGATCGCGTGGGTAGTCTGGTTGAGGGCTTTGAGACCCCATTTGGCCTCGAACTTCTCGCAACAGTTCATTGGGTGGCAACGCAAGAATACGCGCGGACGCCAAGCGAAGCGGTTGCTAAGGTATATGCTTGGAACGAGCGCAAGAAACGGTTCTCAGCACGCCAAATTGAAATTGCTTACAACAAGTTGAAGTCAGAAGGATGGTTGGCAATAGCCTAGGTCGCAAGCTCGCAAGCGATGCGCCTGCCCCCGCCGACCGTCCCCTACCCCGCACACCTTTTCGCAGCCTCGTCCAGCGCCGCCGAAATCCCGTTCAGCGAGAACGTGTCCTTCGTCTGCGTCCCCCGCGCCGACCGGGCGGTCAGGGTGGCGGCGGAGCCTGCCTTCATCGCGTCGATGATCTTGCCGTCGTCGTCGGGCGACGACCACGCCGTCTCGCCCTGCGTGAACAGCTCGAACGCCGTGCCGCCCACATCAAGCCCGACATTCGACCCTTCGGCAAACGGATAGCCCCCCGCGAAGGAAAGCTCGCCCGACGCGGCACCGGGGCGGTAGGTGACGTAAAGCCGGATGTCGCCACGGCGCACCGCCACGGGCTTGCCGTCGCGGGTGTTCACGCTTTCGCGCGGGGCCGAGATCAGCCAGCATTCCTTGGGGTTGTCATCGACATAGACGCTCCAGTCCGTGTGGACGGCGACGCGGTTCGTCGATTCCTGCGCCAGCGCCGGCAGCGCCGACGTGACGGCCAGACCAACCGCAAACCCCAAGCGAAGACCCATGCCCGAACCCTCCTGCGACATGCCCGCGCCACCTTGCATACGCTTTGGCGTTCGTTTTCGGTTGGCGGCGGGCCCCCTGACCCGATACGACCTTCCATACCCGCCGGGGAAGGGCCGGAAAAGCCCCGGCGGCGGGAAATTGCTGAAAGGAAAAGGGCGATGGCGTCGCAGCCGATGATCGAGCTTTGGCGGGGGGGGATGCTGGAAAGCATCCATCGCGGGCATGCGGTGGTGATGGATCAGGGCGGCATCGTCCAGGCCTGGGGCGACGCGGACGCGGTGATCTTTCCGCGGTCGTCCTGCAAGATGATCCAGGCCCTTCCCATGATCGAAAGCGGCGCGGCGGATGCGGCGGGGCTGACCGACCGCCATCTGGCGCTGGCCTGCGCCAGCCACAATGGCGCGCATATCCATACCGATCTGGTGACCGAGTGGCTGGACCATATCGGTCAGGCCGAGGGCGACCTGCGCTGCGGCTCGCACTGGCCCATCGACACCCGCGCGCGGGACGAGATGATCCGGCTGGAGACCGCGCCCTGCCAGATTCATAACAACTGTTCCGGCAAGCATACCGGGTTCCTGACGCTGAAGCGGCACCTGAAGGCGGGGTCGGAGTATGTTGAGGTGGACCATCCCGTGCAGCGGGCCGTGCGGGCGGCGACCGAGGAGGTGACGGGCGAGGCATCGCCAGGGTTTGGCATCGACGGCTGCTCCGCCCCGAACTTTGCCACCACCGTCACCGGGCTGGCGCGTGCGATGGCGGCCTTTGCGGGGGCGGGGCATGGGTCGGGCCTGCGCGACGGCGCGATGGCCCGGCTGACCCGCGCGATGGGCGCGCACCCCGAGCTGGTCGCGGGCGAGGGGCGGGCCTGCACGGAACTCATGCGCGCGATGGGGGGCAGGGTCGCGGTGAAGACGGGGGCCGAGGCGGTGTTCGTCGGCATCATCCCCGAAAGGTGCCTCGGCATCGCGCTGAAGATCGAGGATGGCGGCACCCGCGCGGCCGAGGCGGCGATCACGTCGCTGCTGGTGCGGCTGGGGGTGCTGGAGGCGGGGCACTCGGTGGTAGGCAAGTACTTGACCGGGCCGCTGAAGAACTGGCGCGGGACCGAGGTAGGGCAGATGCGGCTGGCGGCGGGGTTTGCGGGCTAGGCCGCTACAGCGCCGCCCAGATCAGCCGCGCGGCCAGTGCCGTCGAGGTCACGACCACCAGCGGGCGGATGATCCGCGCGCCGTTCCGCATGGCCAGATGCGCGCCCACGTTCGCACCCGCGATCTGCGCGACCACCATCAGAAGGCCCAGCGGCACCACCGCCGCCCCATGCCAGAGGAAGAACAGAAGGCTGCCGAGGTTCGAGGCGAGGTTCACGAACTTCGTATGCGCCGTCGCCGAAAGCAGCCCCTGCCCCGCCAGCATCACGAAGGCCAGCATGTAGAACGACCCCGCCCCCGGCCCGACCAGCCCGTCGTAGAACCCGACCAGCGGCACCGCCGTCAGCGCCAATGCCACCGGGCGCAGCCGAACGGGTCGGGGATCGTCCGTCAGGTCGCGGCGCAGTGCGAAGAACAGCGCGACCGCGATGATCAGGGCGGGCAGCGCGATCTTCAGGGCGCCGGTGGGGATGCTGGCCACAAGGCTCGCCCCCGCGACCGCGGCGGCGAAGGCGACGGCGGCGGGCAGGCCCTGCCGTCGCACATCGACCAATCCGGCGCGGGCGTAGCGCCAGCAGGCGGTGCCGACGCCGAACACCGCCTGAAGCTTGTTCGTGGCGATGGCCGCGACCGGGTTCAGCCCCGCCAGCATCAGGACCGGCACCGAGATCAGCCCGCCCCCGCCCGCGATGGCATCGACAACGCCCGCGACGAATGTTGCGGCCAGAATCGCCGCGATCCATTCGGGCGACAGGCCCGCGATCACAGGTCGAACCGCTTCGACACCCGGCCCACGACCGTGCCGTCGTCCAGCGCCCAGTCGGGGTGGCGGGCGTAGTCGGTGAAGCCCATCTTGTCGTAATAGCGCAGGCCGCCCGCGTTGTCGGCGCGGATTGTCGCGTTGATCGCGCAGACCCCCCGCCGCGCCGCGACCGCCTTTGTTGCGCGGAACAGCATCGCCGCCGCCCCGGTGCCCCGCGCGGCCTCGGCCACGAAGGTGCCGATGTCGGCCCAGCCGTCGGGCAGCCCGTCCTCTTGCCCCAGCACCTGGAAGCCCACCACCATCGGGCCTTGCTGGGCCAGGTGGCAGGCGATGGCGTGGGGGCCGGTCAGGTAGTGGTCGGCGAACTGGGCGGGCGAGTAGGGGGTCTGGTGCGCCGTGGTGCCGCCCGCCGCGATGATCGCGTTCAGAAGGGCGGTCAGGACGGGGGCGTCGTCGGGGGTGGCGGGGCGGACGAAGATCATGCGGCGAACTCGTCCACGCCATAGCCCTGAATGTAAAGCAGTGCCGTCAGGTCGCCGTGGTTCACGCGAATATCGCATTCGGCCTGCACCGCAGGCTTGGCATGCAGCGCCACCCCTGCCCCGGCCATGCCCAGCATTCCCAGATCATTTGCCCCGTCGCCCACCGCCATCACCGCGTCATGCCCGACGCCCAGGCGCGCCGCGATGTCGGCCAGCGCATCCATCTTCGCCTGCCGCCCTAGGATCGGCCGCGCCACATCCCCCGTCAGCCGCCCGCCCTGCGCCAAGAGCACGTTCGCCCGGTGTTCGTGAAACCCGATCATCGCCGCGACCGGCCCGGTGAAGGCCGTGAACCCGCCCGACACAAGTGCCGTCTGCGCCCCGTTCGCGGCCATCGTGGCGACCAGCGCCCGGCCGCCCGGCGTCACGGTGATGCGGTCGCGCAGGACATCGGCGATCACGCGCTCAGGCAGGTCCTTCAACAAGCCCACCCGCTCCAGCAGCGCGCCTTCAAACCCGATCTCGCCGTTCATCGCCCGCGCGGTGATCGCGGCCACATGCGCGCCGACGCCCGCCACATCGGCAAGCTCGTCGATGCATTCCTGCCCGATCATGGTGGAATCCATGTCCGCGATCAGCACCCTCTTGCGCCGCCCTTCGGCGGCCTGAACGACCAGATCAACACCGATTCCCTGCAGGCCCTGCCACACGTCCCACCGGTTCGCGGGCACCTGGGCCACGTCGAACTCCGCCGCCACGCCTGGGTTCAGCCAGTGCGCCGCTCCCCCGCCCCAGGCATCGCGCAAGGCCTCGACCGTCGCGCGGTCGAGCGTCGGGCGGGCGGGGTTCACGATCAGGGTGGCTACGTGCATGGGGTCGTCCGGGCGCAGGCCAAAGGTCGCATCCGGCGACCGAAATGCCGCTTACCCGCAATTTTTGGCTTGTGCCAGAGCGGCGCGCGCCTTAACCACGGCGGCGGGACACCCTTCCCCAACGAAGGGCTTTTAGCTGGAAGGCTACCATGACCGCACACGCGAAGCCGGCGTCTCGCCCGGCGAACCCCCGTTTTTCCTCGGGGCCCTGCGCGAAAATCCCCGGATATACACTGGACATGCTCGCCGAAGCCCCGCTGGGCCGGTCGCATCGCGCCTCTGTCGGCAAGAACAAGCTGGCCCAGGCCATCGACCTGACCCGCGAGGTGCTTCAGGTTCCCGCCGACTACCGCATCGGCATCGTCCCCGCCTCGGACACCGGCGCGGTCGAGATGGCGATGTGGTCGATGCTCGGCGCGCGAAGTGTCGAGATGATCGCGTGGGAGAGTTTCGGCGAGGGCTGGGTCACCGATGTGGTCAAGCAGCTGAAGCTGGACGCCAAGGTGCGCATCGCGCCCTATGGGCAGATCGTCGATTTCGCGCAGATCGACTTTGACAGCGATGTGGTCTTCACCTGGAACGGCACCACATCGGGCGTCCGCCTGCCGAACGGCGACGCGATCCCGGCCACCCGCAAGGGCCTGACCATCTGTGACGCGACCAGCGCGGCCTTCGCTATGGCGTTGCCGTGGGAGAAGCTGGATGTGGTCACCTTCAGCTGGCAGAAGGTGCTGGGCGGCGAAGGGGCGCACGGGATGCTGATCCTGTCCCCCCGCGCGGTCGAGCGGCTGGAAACCTACAAGCCCGCCTGGCCGCTGCCGAAGATTTTCCGCCTGACCTCGGGCGGAAAGCTGATCGAGGGCATCTTCAAGGGCGAGACGATCAACACGCCATCGATGCTGGCGAATGAGGATTACCTCGTGTCGCTGAAATGGGCCAAGGCGCTGGGCGGACTGCCCGCCCTGACCGCGCGCTGCGATGCGAACGCGAAGGCCATCGCGGATTTCATCGCGGACAAGCCCTGGATCGCGAACCTGGCGGAAGACCCGGCGACGGCATCGACCACCAGCGTCTGCCTGAAGTTCACCGACCCGCGCATCGCGGACGGGGCGGCCTTCGCCAAGGCCGTGGCGTCGCGGTTGGAGAAAGAGGGCGTGGCGCTGGACGCCGGTGCCTACCGCGACGCGCCGCCGGGCTTGCGCATCTGGTGCGGGGCGACGGTGGAGACTGCGGACGTCGCGGCGCTGATGCCCTGGATCGAGTGGGCGTTCCACGAAGAGATCGCCGCACAAGCCAAGGCCGCCTGACGAATGGCGGGCTGAAGCCCGCCCTACCGCATCCGTAGGGCGGGGTTCACCCCGCCTTCCCCCCGCACCTGTCAATGGACCCCGCCAAATGCCCAAAGTCCTCGTTTCCGACGAACTTTCCGAAACCGCCGTCCAGATCTTCCGCGACCGAGGGATCGAGGTGGACTACCTGCCGCAACTCGGCAAGGACAAGGACGCGCTCGCCGCCGTCATCGACCGCTACGACGGCCTTGCCATCCGCTCGGCCAGCAAGGTGACCGAGAAGCTGCTGGAAAAGGCGACCGCCCTCAAGGTTGTCGGCCGCGCCGGGATCGGCGTGGACAATGTCGATATCCCGGCGGCGTCGAAGAAGGGCGTCATCGTGATGAACACGCCCTTCGGCAATTCGATCACCACCGCCGAACACGCCATCGCCATGATGTTTTCCATCGCCCGCCAGATCCCCGAGGCCAATGCCTCGACCCAGGCCGGCAAATGGGAAAAGTCGCGCTTCATGGGGGTGGAGCTTTACAACAAGACACTGGGCGTCATCGGCGCGGGCAATATCGGGGCCATCGTCTGCGACCGTGCCCTGGGCCTGAAGATGCGGGTGCTGGCCTATGATCCCTTCCTGTCGGAAGATCGCGCCAAGGCGATTGGCGTGACCAAGGTGGAGCTGGATGACCTGCTGGCGCGGGCCGACTTCATCACGTTGCATGTGCCGCTGACCGACAAGACCCGGAATATCCTGTCGCGCGAGGCGCTGGCGAAGACGAAGAAGGGCGTGCGCATCATCAACTGCGCGCGGGGCGGGCTGGTGGATGAGGCGGCGCTGCTGGACGCGCTGAACACCGGCCACGTCGCCGCCGCCGCGCTGGACGTGTTCGAGGTGGAACCGGCCAAGGACAACCCCCTCTTCGGCCACCCCAACGTCGTCTGCACCCCGCATCTGGGGGCGTCCACGACCGAGGCGCAGGAAAACGTGGCGCTTCAAGTGGCCGAGCAGATGTCGGACTACCTTCTGACGGGGGCCGTCCAGAACGCGCTGAACATGCCCAACGTCACGGCGGAAGAGGCGGCGGTGATGGGGCCGTGGATCAAGCTGGCCGGGCATCTGGGCAGCTTCATCGGCCAGATGACGGATGAGCCGATCCGCGCGATCAACATCCTTTATGACGGGCGCGTGGCCGACATGAACACGGCCGCGCTGAACCAGGCCGTCATCGCAGGGGTGCTGAAGGCGCAGAACCCGGATGTGAACCTTGTCTCGGCCCCCGTGGTGGCGAAGGACAAGGGCATTCAGATTTCGACCACAAGGCAGGACAAGTCGGGCGTGTTCGACGCCTATGTGAAGGTCACGATGGTGACGGACAAACGCGAAAGGTCCATCGCGGGGACGTGCTTCAGCGACGGCAAACCGCGCTTCATCCAGATCAAGGGCATCAACATCGACGCCGAGGTCGGTCGGCACATGCTGTACACCACGAACGAGGATGTGCCTGGAATCATTGGCCTTCTGGGCATGACGATGGGCAAGAACGGGGTCAACATCGCCAACTTCACGCTGGGCCGGTCGGGCGTGGGGCAAGAGGCGATCGCGATCCTGTACCTCGACCAGGCGATTGACCCGAAGGTGGTCGAGACGCTGGAATCGACCGGCATGTTCCAGCAGGTCAAACCCCTGATGTTCGATGTCGCCTGAGGGGCGGACGTGGGGTAATCTTCCCTCCAGACGGGTTTGGGGGGAATGGATATGTCGTTGAAGATCATCGGGTCCGGCTTCGGCCGGACCGGAACGCGGTCCTTGAAGGAGGCGCTGGAAATCCTGGGCTTCGGGCCGTGCCACCACATGGAGGAAGTCCTGCACAATCCGCCGCAGGTGGCGCATTGGCAGGCCGTCGCCGCAGGGCGGACGCCCGATTGGACCGAGGTCTTCAAGGGTTATGTGTCGCAGATCGACTGGCCCGGTGCGCATGTCTGGCGCGAAACCGCGGCGGCCTTTCCGGACGCAAAGGTCATCCACAGTGTCCGGCCGGACGACAAGTGGTGGGCAAGCTTTTCGGGGACCATCGCCAAGCTGATGCGGGTCTATCCGACCCTGCCCATGCCCCCGCATATCCGCGACATGATGGACGCGGCCAGGACCTTCGTGGGAACCACAACCTTCAACGGCAACTGGTGGGATCGCGACACCGCGCTTGCCGCTTATCACCGGCGGCTTGCCGAGGTGAAGGCGGCGATTCCGGCGCACCGGCTGCTTGTGTTCGATGTGGCCGAGGGATGGGACCGGCTATGCGCCTTTCTTGGCGTTCCGGTTCCGGACCAGCCGTTTCCGCATCGGAACGTGAAGGACGATTTCTGGGCGAACTTCGGGGGCGAGCCCACCTGAGACCCTTCGTCTATTGCCCTTCCGGCGGGCCCGTCTTACTTCGCGCGCAAACAGAACGCGCGCGGACCCATGCAGACCTACGCCATCGGTGACATCCACGGCCATATCGACGCCCTGCGCGCCGCGCATGACCGCATCGCGGCGGACCGGGCGCGGTTTGGGGTGGATGCGCCTGTCGTGCACGTGGGCGATCTGGTCGACCGGGGACCGGATTGCCGGGGGGTGGTACACTACCTGATGGAGGGGCAGGCGGCCGGCGCACCTTGGGTGGTACTGAAGGGCAACCATGACCGGCTGTTCACCCAGTTCCTGAACGACCCCTTCTGGAAAGACCCCGGCCTGTCGCGCGAGGACCTGCACTGGTTCGATCCCCGCCTTGGCGGGGCGGCGACGCTGGCGTCCTATGGGGTTGCGGCGCGGTTGGGCGACGATGTGCGGGCGGTGCGGGACGATGCGGTTCGCAAGGTGCCAGCCAACCACCGGCAGTATCTGGAGGGGTTGCCGCTTTACCTGCCGCGGGGCGAGGCGCTGTTCGTGCATGCGGGCATCCGGCCCGGGGTGCCGATGGAGCGCCAGACCGAGGATGATCTGGTCTGGATTCGCAAGGGATTTCTTGAGGTTGCGGAACCGTTCGGGCCACTGGTTGTGCACGGGCACACGGCCATCGAGGCGGCGACGCATTTCGGGAACCGGGTGGATATCGACTCGGGCGTCGCTTATGGCGGGCCCTTGTCGGCGGTGCTGGTCGATGGGCGGCGGGTCTGGCTCATCACCGATCAGGGGCGGGTGGAACTGACGCCGCAGAGGCCAAGGTGAAGCGTTTTCGGCGGAACCTTGGGAAAGGGCCGCTGGGGCATGTGCTGTCGCGGCCGCTGACCATGACCTCGCATCCGCAGGTCGTGGAATATCGCGTCGAATCAGCGCGTTGGACCTTGCCAAGCTTGACCATCACGGTCCTGTCCGACTTCCACACCTGCCGACCCTGGACGCCGCTTTCGGCGGTGGGGCGGGTGGTGGAGCAGGCCAATGCCCTGGGGTCGGACCTGATCGTCCTTCCGGGGGATTTCCTGCGCGACCGGAAGATGCCGGGGATCAGCGAACCTGCGGCGGCGACGGCGCGGGTTTTGGCGGGATTGCGGGCACCCTTGGGCGTTGTGGCAAGCCTGGGGAACCACGACTGGAAGGACTGCCCTGACGCCAAGGCCACGAAATTCCAGCGCAATTCCGTGGTGGAGGCGTTTGCGGCAGAGGGCATTCCGCTTTTGCAGAACGGGGCAATGCGGGTGGCGCACGGGGCGGGGTTCTGGCTGGTCGGGTTCGACAGCCAGCGCCCCCACCACGACCCCCGCCGCGGCGGATTTCACAAGCCGGATCAGGCCTTTGGCGGTGTTCCGGCGGGGGAGCCCGCGATCCTTCTGGCGCATGAGCCGGACTGGTTTGGGGAAAGGGATGCCCGGGCCTTTCTGCAGATCAGCGGGCATACGCATGGGGGGCAGGCGAACCTGATGGGCTGGCGGCCGATGACGCCGTCGGTGCATGGGGGCCGTTATGCCTGGGGCCACGTGCGGGACGGCGAGCGGCACCTGATCGTGTCGGGCGGGATCGGGTATTCGGGGTTGCCTTTGCGTATTTTTCAGCCGCCGGAGATCACGGTGGTGACGGTGGCGGGAAAAGCCGGGTAACCCCTTGCGAACGCTGCGGTAACGGTTCCTGACCGGGGCGCACGGCCCGTAGCTGCGGGCGTAGTTTCTGCGTAGTGCATGCGTAGCTTTTCCGTAGCTACGCCAGAGCACGGAAAACCGCGTTAACCGTTCTGCGCAACGGGGACTTTCGGGCGACGAGCGATCAAGGGCGCGGCGCGGATGGCCCTGCCTTGTGGCAGGGCCTGCGGTCAGTTCACCAGCCCGGCATGGCGCATCGCCGCGTCGATCTTGGCCTTGGTGGTGTCGAGAAGCCCGGTCAGCGGCAGGCGCACCTCGTCGGAACACAGCCCCAGCCGCGACAGGCCGTACTTGGCCCCGGCAAGGCCCGGCTCGATGAAGATCGCCTCATGCAGCGGCATCAGCCGGTCCTGGTAGGTCAGGGCCTTTGCATAGTCGCCCGCCAGTGTCGCCTCCTGAAATTCGGCGCAGAGCCGGGGGGCGACGTTCGCGGTGACACTGATGCAGCCCACCCCGCCGTGGGCGTTGAAGCCAAGCGCGGTCGCATCCTCGCCCGAAAGCTGGATGAAGCCGGCCCCGCAGGACGCGCGCTGCTGGCTGACGCGCTCGATCTTTCCCGTGGCGTCCTTGACGCCGATGATGCGGGGCAGCTTCGCCAGTTCGCCCATCGTCTCGGGCGTCATGTCCACGACCGACCGGCCGGGGATGTTGTAGATGATGATGGGAAGCGTGCAGGCGTCGTGCAGGGCCTTGTAATGTGCGATCAGGCCGCGCTGCGTGGGCTTGTTGTAGTAGGGCGTGACGACCAGCGCCGCATCGGCCCCCGCCTTCTCGGCGTGGCGGATGAGGTCGATGCCTTCGATGGTGTTGTTCGAGCCCGCACCCGCGATGACCGGGATGCGCTTGGCGACGGTCTGGACCACGACCTCGATGACCTGCTTGTGTTCGTCATGGGACAGCGTGGGGCTTTCGCCCGTGGTGCCCACGGGGACGATGGCATGCGATCCCTCGGCGATGTGCCATTCGACCAGCCGTTTGAGGGTGTCGAAATCCACCTGGCCGTTCCGGAACGGCGTGACGAGGGCGGGCATCGATCCCTTCAGCATCGTGGTTGTCCTTCGTTTAGGTGGTGGTCCCCCCTGGACCGGCGCGGACCCTAGCGGCGCGAGGCGGGATTGCCAAGTTTGTGTGTTGCCGTCGCAGGACAGGCGGGTAGTATCCGCGCCCAATCAACGAAGCAGTCCAAGAAGAACATGTTCCGCCGCACCGTGCTTGCCGCGTCGCTGACGCTTTATGCCCTGTCCGCCCCTGTCACGCCCGCGCGCGCCGATGACGCCGCCGCGCTGGGGCGGGCGCTGATTCTGGCCGACGGCAAGGATTGGGCGGATGCGCAGGCGATGGCCAACGGCGCGGGGCCTGTTGCGGCGGATGTGGTCGCCTGGATGCGGCTGCGCGACGGGCAGGGGGCGTTCGGTGAATACCTCGACTTCCTGCGCCGCAATCCCGATTGGCCGGGCCTGCCCTCGCTGCGCAAGGCGGGCGAGGCGCGGCTGGCGGCGGGCATCGATGGCGTGCCCGATGGCGAAGCGGTCGATCCGGGCAGCGTGGTTGCCTATTTCGAGGGGGCCGCGCCGCAGACCGGCACGGGCAGTCTGGCTCTGGCGGGGGCCTTGTCGTCGCTGGGCCAGGGCGACAAGGCCCGGGCCGAGGCGGTGCGGGGCTGGCGGACGCTGCCCCTGACGCCGCCCGAACAGGCGGCGTTCCTGTCGCGCTATGGCGATGTTCTGGCCGAGCACCATGACGGGCGCATGGCCGCGATGCTGACCGCAGGCCAGACAGATGACGCGACGCGGATGCTGCCCCTGGCCAGCCCCGCCACGCGGGCGGTGGCGGCGGCGCGGATCGCGCTTCAGACGGACGCGAAGGTGGACGGCAAAGGGATCGACGCGCTGATCAAGGCGGTGCCTGCGAAGATGCAGGGGTCGGCGGGCCTGGCCTATGACCGGTTCCGCTGGCGCATCCGCAAGGACAAGTACGACGACGCCGAAAACCTGCTTCTGGAGCGGTCGGCCAGCGCGGAGTCGCTGGGCGACCCCGCGCGGTGGGCCGACTGGCGGCGGACGCTGGCGCGGAAGGAAATGCGCGAGGGCGACCCGGCCAAGGCCTACAAGCTGGCGGCGCGGCATCATCTGACCGAGGGGACAGACTATGCCGACCTGGAATGGCTGGCGGGGTACATCGCGCTGCGGAAGCTTGGCGATGGCGAGGCCGCGCTGACGCATTTCCGGCGTGTCAGGGCCGCAGTGGACGGGCCGATTTCGCTGTCGCGGGCGGGGTATTGGGAGGGCCGGGCGCTGGAGAAGCTGGGCCGCAAGGACGAGGCGCGGGCGGCCTACAGCCTGGCCGCGCAGTTCCAGAGCGCCTACTACGGCCAGCTGGCCGCCGAGCGGCTGGGCCTGGCGCTGGACCCGAAGCTGGCGGGCGGAGAGACCTATCCCGACTGGAAGGGGGCGGCCTTCACGGGATCGTCGGTGTTCAAGGCGGCCGTCCTGCTGGAGCAGGCAGGGTCGGACCAGCTGGCGAACCGGTTCATGCTGCAGGTGGCCGAGGGGCTGTCGGGGCAGGAGATCGGGCGGCTGGCGGGGCTGGCCATCGAGTGGAATGACGCGAACATGGCGCTGCTGCTCGCCAAGGCCGCCGCCGACAAGGGCGTGATCTGGCCGCGCGCCTATTTCCCGATGATGGGGATGCACAAGATGGACCTGCCGGTGCCGAACTGGCTGGCGCTGTCGATCGCGCGGCGGGAAAGCGAGTTCAATCCGCAGGCGGTATCGGGCGCGGGGGCGCGCGGGCTGATGCAGGTCATGCCCGCGACGGCGAAGATGATGGCGGGCAAGATCGGGGTCGCCTACGACCCGGCGCGGCTGACGACCGACCCCAGTTATAACGCCGCCCTGGGCAGCGCCTATCTGGCGGGGCTGGTCGAGGAATTCGGGATGTCGCCCGTTCTGGTCGCCGCGGGCTACAACGCCGGGCCGGGCCGCCCGCGGAAGTGGATGGCGGAGCGGGGCGACCCGCGGTCGGACAAGGTGGACGTGGTCGACTGGGTGGAAAGCATCCCCTTCCGCGAGACGCAGACCTACGTGATGCGGGTGGCCGAAAGCCTGGCCGTCTACCGCGCGCGGATCACCGGCGAGACCGGGCCGGTCAGGATCACCGACGAGCTGAAGGGGCGGCTTTAGCCGCGGCCGCGCCTGCCACGCGGGCGCGCCAGAGCGTGAAGACCCCCGCCGCGACGACGATGCCCGCGCCCGCGACGACGTTCGCCTCGATCGCGTCGCCGAAGACCACGATCCCGACACCCGAGGCGAAGACAAGCTGCAGGTAGGCGAAGGGCTGGATCGCGCTGGCCTCGGCCACGGCGAAGGCCTTGATCATCAGGAAATGGCCCAGCGCCCCGCAGAGGCACAGGGCCGCCATCCAGCCCCAGTCGGGCGGCGACATCGGCTGCCAGTGCCAGACCCCGATCAGCGTCATCACGACGGCCCCGCCGACGCCCGTCCAGAAGAAGCTGACCGAGGGCGTGTCGCCCCGCGCGACATAGCGGGTCAGAAGCGCATAGAGCGCGAACATGAACGCCGCGCCCAGCGGTATGACCGACAGGGGCGAGACGGCCTTGACCCCCGGTTCCAGGATGACAAGGACGCCGACGAACCCGACCGCGATCGCCGTCCAGCGACGCCACCCCACCCGTTCGCCCAGGACCGGGCCCGACAGGGCCGCGACAAGCAGGGGATAGCAGGCGAACACGGCATGGCTTTCGACAAGGCCGATCAGCACGAAGCCGGTGACGTTCAGGCAGATTTCCAGCGCCAGAAGGACGCCCCGGAACACCTGCAGCTTGGGGAACCGTGCCGCCACCGCCTGGCGCAGTCCGCCGGGCGCGCGGGCGGCGAGAGCTGTCACGAAGGCTGCGAAGAACCAGTAGCGGATCATCACGACCATCCAGACGTTGTAGCTGGCCGCCAGATGCCGCGAGAAACCGTCCTGCGCCGAAAACACCAGCGATGTCGCCACCATCAGCCAGATGCCCAGCGCGGTGTTCTGGCGGTTGACGCCGGAGCTTGCGGCCGCGTCGGTCACTGCGCGGTTCCGGTGGTGCCGCCGACCTTGCGCGTGCGGATCAGCGTGAACAGCCCTGCCCCCACGACGATCACCGCACCGATGGCGACGTTGGGGCGCAGCACTTCGTCGAAGACGGTGAAGCCGATGATCGCGACGAAGACAAGCTGCAGGTAGATGAAGGGCTGCAGCGCGCTGGCCTCGGCCAGTTCGTAGGCGCGGATGACCAGCCACGTGGCGGTCGCGGCCAATGCCGCGTAGGTCGTCATTGCCACCCAGTCGCCCGCAGACATCGGCTGCCAGTGCCAGATGCCGATGGGCGTCATCAGCGCCGCGCCGATGACCGCCGCCCAGAACAGGCTGACAAGGCTGTCGTCCTGCGCGGCGGCGCGGCGGGTCAGCAGCGAGTAGAGCGCATACATCAGCGCGGCACCCAGCGGCAGCAGCGACCAGACCGAGAACACCCCGGCCCCCGGCTTCAGGATCACCAGGACACCCGCAAACCCGATGGCGATCGCCGTCCAGCGACGCCAGCCCACGCGCTCGCCCAGGACGGGGCCCGCAAGGGCCGCGACCAGAAGCGGGCAGCAGGCGAAGACGGCATGGGATTCGATCAGCCCGATCTTGGTGTAGCCGTAGATGATGGTGCAGATCTCGGCGATCAGCAGGCACGCCCGCGCGATGTGGATGCCGGGCTGCCGCGTGGCCACCGAACTCAAGCCCCCTGGGCGCCGCAGCGCCAGCAGGATCACGAAGGCCGCGAAGACCCAGTAGCGGATCGCGACCACCATCAGGGTGTTGTAGGCCCCCGCCAGATGGCGGGAAAAGCCGTCCTGGACAGCGAACATCGCCACGGCAAGCGTGACAAGGGCGATGCCCCGGCGGGTCGGGTCTTGCAGCATCAGGGATCGGGGTCCAGTCGGCCAAGGGACATGTGACGCTTGGTCCCGTATCCCGGAACGCGGCTTACCTGAAACCCTGCCGCCTGCAACCCCCGGCGGACGAAACCGGCGGCGGTGTAGGTGGCAAAGGTGCCGCCGGGGGCGGTGTGGCGGGCGATCTCGGCCATCAGGCCGGGGTGCCAGAGCTCGGGGTTCTTCGCGGGCGAAAAGCCATCCAGGAACCAGGCGTCGGCCTGTCCGTCCCAGGCGGGAAGGGTGTCCCGCGCGTCGCCCTCGATCACCGCCACATCGATGCAGCCCAGCGCAAAGCGGCGGCGGCCCGCCGCCCAGTGCGCCAGCAGGTCCGCCGACATGGACGCGGTTTCCGGGAATGCCGCATGGGCGCGGGCCATGTCGGCGGCGGGCATCGGGAACATCTCGAACGAGGTGAAGGCGATCCGGCCGGGGCCGGTCCATGCCAAAGCCAGCGCCAGAAGGTTCAGCCCGGTGCCGAAGCCGGTTTCGGCGATGCCGAAGCCGCCCGTCAGGCGCGCGGGCAGCCCGTTTCCGGCCAGAAAGACGTGGCGCGTTTCCTCGAGCCCCCCGGCAAGGCTGAAGTAGGGGTCGTCGAACCGTGCCGACACGGGCACGCCGTCGTCGCGGAAGCGGACGGTTTCGGGGGGGTGTTGAAGGCTCATCCGCGCGTTCCTACCTGACCCCAACTAGCCCGGGCAAAGGGGTGGGGGGAATGGCCAAGGCAAAGACGTTTTCCGGCGGGTGCCTCTGCGGGCACATCCGGTTTGAGGCCGAAGGGCCGCTCGACTGGCCGCATACCTGTTCCTGCCACATGTGCCAGCGCCATTCAGGCGCGCCGACCGTCGTGTGGGTCAGCGTCGCGAAGGACCGCATCCGCTGGACCGGGCCAGGTGACGCGCCCGCTGTCTGGCGGTCGTCCGACATCTCGTCGCGCGCCTTCTGCCCCGCCTGCGGCTCGACCCTGGGGGCGATTGACGATGGCCCGACGGTGGGCCTTGTCTCGGGCGCGTTCGACCGCCCGAACCTGCGCGAGCTACGGCCTGTCGGGCATTCCTACGTAAGCAGCCGTCCGGCCTGGTGGAAGCATCCCGGCGGCAACGTCACCTGAACCGCTGGCCCGGCGGGCGCGAATGGCCTAAGCCCGCGCCATGATAGACGTGACGGTCATGGGCGCGGGGGTCTTCGGGCTTGCGTCCGCCTGGGCATTGGCCCGGCGGGGCGCGCGGGTGCGGGTGATCGACCCGGGCGGAATTGGCGCAGGGGCGTCGGGGGGCGTTGTCGGCGCGCTGTCCCCGCACGTGCCCGAGGCGTGGAACCCCAAGAAGCAGTTCCAGCTGGAAAGCCTGGTGATGTCCGATGGCTGGTGGGCGGAAGTGCAGGCGGAATCGGGTCTGTCCGCAGGCTACGCCCGGACGGGGCGGGTGCAACCCCTGCCCGATGACGACGCGGTTGTGCGGGCCAGGGAACGTTCGGCGGGGGCGCAGGGGCTGTGGGGCGATGCGGGTCGGTGGGACGTGGTGGCCGACGCCGGGGGCGGCTGGGGGCTTGTCAGCCCCACCGGCCTTTTCGTCCACGACACCCTGTCCGCCCGCATCGCCCCGCGCCGCGCGCTGGCCGCGCTGGCCGGGGCTGTGGTTGCGCGTGGCGGTCAGGTTGTGCGCGATGGCCATGCGGAAGGGGCCGTTCTGTGGGCCAACGGAGTTGCGGGTCTGGCGGATATGTCGGCCCATCTGGGCAAGGCGATGGGCGCGGGCGTCAAGGGGCAGGCGGCGGCGCTGCGACTGGACCGCGCCGCGTCCCCGCAACTGTTCGTGGACAGCCTGCACATCGTCCCGCATCAGGACGGAACGGTCGCCATCGGCTCTACGTCCGAGGCCGCGTTTTCCGCCGCGTCGGAGACGGATTCCCAGCTTGACGCCCTGATCGCCCATGCCCGTGACTTGGTGCCTGTGCTTCGGGATGCGCCGGTCGTCGAACGCTGGGCCGGCGTGCGGGCGAAGGCGGTGACGCGGGCACCGGTGCTGGGAGCATGGCCGGGGCGGGCGGGGCAGTTCGTGGCGAATGGCGGGTTCAAGATCGGCTTCGGCATCGCGCCCAAGGTGGGCGAGGTGATGGCGGACCTGATTCTTGATGGAACAGACACCATTCCCGCCGGATTCCGGGTCGAGGACTGCCTGGCCAAGGCCCGATAGGCTTACCCCCCCTTGCGCGCGATTTCCGCGTGCAATTGGCCCATCAGGTCTGCCAGCGCCTTGGTGTAGCTCTCCTCTTTCAACCGTCCGTCGTCGTCAAAGGCGTGGCGCGAGTTCGCCACCATCACCTCAGGCCCCGACAGCACACGCGCGCGGAACGGCACCATTGCCAGCCGCAGCGCGAACTGCGACCGATCACCCCCCGCGCGCCCGTCAGCCGCCGAGACGATGGCGACGGGCTTGTCGCGCCAGACAGCACCCTTGACCCGGCTGACCCAATCGAGCGCGTTCTTCAGCCCGCCGGGGATCGACTTGTTGTATTCCGGTGTGGCGATCAGCACCGCGTCCGCCACGCCGATCTGCCGGTGCAGGGTCTGTACCGCCTCGGGAATGCCCGGCCCCGTCTCGATATCCTCGTCGAAGAGCGGCAGGCGGATGTCACCCTCGGTGAAGGTCGCGGGATCGAAGATCCGCCGCGCCTCCTCCATCAGAAGTCGGTTGGTGGAGCCTTTGCGCAGCGCGCCGCAGATGCCCAGAAGGTGATGCTGACCCATGATCCGACCCTTTCACGCCCGGATGCGAACCTGACGCGGCGAGCGGGGGCGTCAAGGGTTGGTGGAAGGAGTGGCGGCCAGCCGGAACAGGATCGAGGTCGGGCGGTCGAACCCTTCATGCGCGGAGCGCCCCGCCTCGGCAAAGCCCATCGCCTGAAACGCGCGATGGTTCCCGGTCAGTTCCACGCGGGTCTGCAACTCCACAACCGGCAGACCCTTGTCCAAGGCCCTCTGCCGCGCCACCCGCACCAGCCCCCGCGCGAGCCCGCGCCCGCGCAGGTGGTCGGCGACAGCAAGCTTGCCGAGATAGACCCTGTGCGGGCTGAAGGTCAGCGTCATCGTCGCCACCGGGACCGTGTCGTCGGTGATGACCCAGACCTCGCCCTCGGCCGCCGCCCGCGCCAGATCGCCAACCGTCAGCCGGTGCATCGACGACGGCGGGTCGATGATCCCGTCCATGTAGGCAAAAGCGTCTCGGATCAGCGCCAGCACCGGGCCGAAATCCTCGCCCGGACCCATAGCGCGCGGCGCGGTCAGGCGCGGCAACCCGTCGCCGGGGATGATCCAGGGCAGGTGTTCGTTCCAGTGGTCGTGGTCTTCGGGCGCGAACTGGGCCGGATCGTCCAGCGTGGCGGCGTAAAGGTCCACGTCATCGGGCCGCGCCGCCGTCTCATAGGACATCTGCGTCCCGCAGGTGCCGCAGAAGCGGCGGATGACGCCGAGGCTGGAGGCATAGGTGGTGGCCGTGCCCGTCCATGTGACGCGCGCCTTGGGGACGGACAGGAAACTTGTGAACCCCGATGCGGTGGCGCGGCGGCAGCTTTCGCAGTGGCAATGGTTCTGCCACAAGGGCGCGCCGGTGAACGCAAAGCGCACCGCCCCGCACAGGCACCTGCCCGATCCGCCGTCCATCGCGCCCCCCTTTTTGTGGGTATCCTGACGGGCCATCGCGGTGCGTCAACAGGCCAATATCTTGGGGATAAGCTGCCCTCATCCTCCATATGCTGGGCCACCCCGTTGACTCGGGCGGGTTCAGCCACGACGATACCCGGCCAACCGGAATCATCGGACCCGATCCCTTGCGCCTGACCCGCCTGCGCCTGAACGGCTTCAAGAGCTTCGTCGATCCCACCGAGCTGGTGATCCACGAAGGCCTGACCGGCGTGGTCGGCCCGAACGGCTGCGGCAAGTCGAACCTGCTGGAAGCCTTGCGCTGGGTCATGGGCGAGAATCGCGCCAGTGCGATGCGCGGCGGCGAGATGGAGGATGTGATCTTCGCAGGGGCGGCCACCCGCCCCGCCCGCCATTTCGCCGAGGTGGCGATCACCATCGACAACGCCGAACGGCTGGCCCCGCCCGGCCTGAACGACGCCGACCAGATCGACATCGTGCGGCGGATCACCAAGGACGCAGGCTCGGCCTATCGCGGCAATGGCAAGGAACTGAGGGCGCGTGACGTGCAGATGCTGTTCGCCGATGCCTCGACCGGATCGCACAGCCCCGCGCTGGTGCGGCAGGGGCAGATTTCGGAACTCATCAACGCCCGCCCCAAGAATCGCCGCAGGATTCTTGAGGAAGCCGCCGGAATTTCGGGTCTGTACCAGCGCCGACACGAGGCCGAGCTGAAGCTGACGGCGGCGGAACAGAACCTGCTGCGGGTCGATGACGTGGTGGAGGGGTTGGCGCAACAGATCGCCACGCTGGCGCGGCAGGCCCGGCAGGCCGCGCGTTACCGCGAGATTTCCGAGGAGTTGCGCCGGGTCGAGGGGATGCTTCTGTGGCGGCGGTGGCGCGAGGCGGATGAGGCGCGTCTGGCCGCCGAGGCCGACCTGCGCGAACGTCTGCGGCTGGCGGGACAGGCCGAGGTCGCGGCGCGGAAAGCGGGCGAGGCGCGCGAGGCGGCCGAGGGTCACTTGCCGCCCCTGCGCGAGGAGGCGGCGATTGCCGGTGCGATCCTGCAACGGTTGGTCGTGGAACGCGACGGCCTGGCCGACCGCGAGGGGCGGGCGAAGGGCACCATCCGCGCCATCGGCGAGCGGATCGCGCAGATCGCCAAGGACATCGCCCGGGAAGAGGCGCTGAACCAGGACGCAGGCGAAACCATCGCGCGACTGGGCGAGGAACGCGCAGGGCTGGAGGCCGCGTCGATCGGCCACGACGACCGGCTGGCCGAGGCGCAGGCTGCGGCGAAAGAGGCGGCAGAGGCTTTGGCCGCCCGCGAAACCGGCTTCACCGAGGCCACCGAAGACACCGCCCGCCTGGCCGCCCGCCACCAGTCGGCGCAGCGCCTTGCCGCCGACAACCGTGCGGTGCTGGACCGGAGCCAGGCCGAGGCCGCGAAGGCCAAGGCGGCGGCGGTCGAGGCGGAACAGGCCCTGTCGCGCGCAACGGCGCAGGCCGGGACGGCGGGTGCAGAGAGTAAGGCGGCGCAGGCGCTGGCCGACCGGGCCGAGGCGCTGCTGACTGCTGCGGACGAGGCGCGGGGCGAGGCGCAATCGCGCGAGGCCGAGGCGCGGGCCGCGCTGTCGGCAGCGGACGGCGAGGCGCAGGCGCTGCGCGCGCAGGTCGAGGCGCTGCGGCGATTGGTTGAGCGCGAGGCCGCGACGGGCAAGCAGGTGCTCGATCTTGTGCGGGTCGCGGGGGGGTATGAAAAGGCGCTGGGCGCGGCTTTGGCCGATGACTTGCGGGCACCGAAACTCAGCGCCGGGGTGGCAACCGGTTGGACCGCGCTTCCCGACTACGACCGGCCCGAGGCGTTGCCCGATGGGGCCACGCCGCTGTCAGCCCACGTCGATGTGCCCGACGTGCTGCGCCGCCGCATCGGCCAGATCGGGCTGGTGGACAAGGCGGATGGCGACCGGCTTCAGGCCGAACTTCGGCCGGGGCAGAGGCTGGTCTCCAATGATGGCGACCTCTGGCGCTGGGACGGGTTCCGCGCCTCTGCCGCCGATGCGCCGCAGGCATCCGCGCTGCGGTTGCAGCAGTTGAACCGGCTGGTTGAGCTGAAGCGCGACCTGGAGGATGTGGCGGCCCGCGCCGATGGCGCGCGGCGGGCGCATGAGGTGCTGAAGGGGCGTCTGGCGGATGCCACGACCGCCGACGCCAAGGCCCGTGAGGCCCGGCGCGAGGCCGACCGGCGGATGGCCGAGGCGAGCCGCGCCCTGTCGCGCGCCGAGGCCGAGGCGTCGCTGGCGGCCGGGCGGCTGGAGAACGCGCGGCTGGCCGAGCGGCGGCACGAGGACGAGGCGCTGGCCGCCCGCACCCGCCTGGCCGAGGCCGAGGCGACGGTGGCGGGCCTGCCCGATCTGGCGGCGGCGCGCGCGGCGCTCGATGCCTTCCGGCAGGGGGTCGAGGGCGCACGCATATTGATGGCGTCGCGGCGGTCGGCGGCGGACGAGGTGCGGCGCGAGGGCGAGACGCGGGCCCGGCGGATCGAGGCGATCGGCCGCGAAACCGAAACCTGGGCCGGGCGGCTGGCCAATGCCGAGGCGCGGATGGCCGAGCTTCTGGGGCGGCAGGCCGAAGGCCAGGGCGAACTAACCCGCGCCGAAGCCGTGCCTGCGCGCCTGGCCGAAGAGCGCACCCGGCTGGAAGAGGGTCTGTCCGCCGCCGAGGCCCGCCGCAAGGCCGCCGAGGACCGGCTGGCCGAAGGCGAGGCGGCGCTGCGGGATGCGCAGATGGCCGAGCGTGACGCCGAACGCGCGGCGTCCGAGGCGCGTGAGGCACGGGCGGGCAGCGAGGCGCGCGCCACGGCGGCCGCGCAGGGGGCGGCGGACGCGGCGCAGCGGATCGCGGACGAGGCGGACGCGACGCCCGACAGCCTTCTGCGATCGCTGGCCGCCGACCCTGCTACCATGCCCACCGCCCACCAGCTTGACACCGACTTGGGCCGCCTGCGCCGGCAGCGCGAGGCGCTGGGGGCCGTGAACCTGCGGGCCGAGGAGGATGCGAAGGCCGTGCAGGCCGAACACGACACGCTGCTGGCGGAAAAGGCCGATCTTGAGGCCGCCATCGCCAAGCTGCGCGCCGGGATCGCGGGCCTGAACCGCGAAGGGCGGGAACGCCTGCTGACGGCGTTCGAACAGGTGAACGCCAACTTCCGCATGCTGTTCCGGCACCTCTTCGGCGGGGGCGAGGCGAACCTTGTGCTGGTTGAATCCGACGACCCGCTGGAGGCGGGTCTGGAAATCATGTGCCAGCCGCCGGGGAAGAAGCTGGCGACGCTCTCGCTTCTCTCGGGCGGGGAACAGACGCTGACGGCGCTGGCGCTGATCTTCGCGGTGTTCCTGGCGAACCCTGCCCCCATCTGCGTGCTGGACGAGGTGGACGCGCCCTTGGACGACGCCAACGTCACCCGGTTCTGCGACCTGCTGGACGAGATGACGCGGCGGACCGAGACCCGCTTCCTCATCATCACGCACCACGCCGTGACGATGAGCCGGATGGACCGGCTGTTCGGCGTGACGATGCAGGAGCCGGGCGTCAGCCAGCTGGTCAGCGTGGACCTCAAGCGCGCGGAACAGCTGGTCGCCTGACCCGGCAAAAGGGCCGCCGCTTACCCCGAATTAAGGATGAATCGCTATGCCTTCCGCCCGGTGGGATGCGGGCTCTGGAAGGTATCCGATGCGCGAAATCATCTCGATCTCCACGATCCTTTTCCTGCTGGCTGTCGCGGGGACCGACGGGCTTGCCGGCACGGGCACCGGTGGCGCGGGCAAGACCTGCACCCCGAACCTGATCGTCGCGCTGGTCAGCGGCTGCTGACCGCGCAGGCCCGCCGCCCCACGGGCGGATCGCGCCGTGCGTTGACGGGAATCGCCGCCGTCCCTAGGGTTTCCGCCGGGTCAGGTGCAATCCGGAGGGGTTACGATGGCGGTGCGCGGCGTGGTGGCGGGGGGCCTGATGCTGGCCCTGCTGGGGGCGGGGCCTGTGGTCGCGCAGGCGGTCACGGCCAGTGACGCGAACGGCGTCCTGAAGGCGATGCAGAACTATGGTCTGGCCGCGACCCTGGGCAAGGACGATGCCGGTGCCCCGAAGATCGAATTCAAGATGGAGGGGGTGAATTCCACTGTCTTCTTCTTCGGCTGCGACGACAAGGGCGCGGGCTGCCGCAGCATCGCGTTTGACGTGGGCTTTTCGGTGGATCCGAAATTCACGGCCGAAAAGGCGAATGAGTGGAACCAGTCGAACCGCTTTGGCGGGGCCTATGCCGACAAGGAGGGCGTGGCCCGGATGGCGATGGACATGAACATGGTGGCGGCGGGCGTGAGCCCCGAGACCTTCACCGAAACGCTGGACGCCTGGGGCCGGGCGATCGCCAACTTCAAGACCTTCATCAACTGGTAGGATGGGTGATCCCATCCATAAGTCCCCGGCACAGGATAGGGGGGGCGAAAGGTAGGCGGGGGCGAAAGATGGGTGAAATCACCCATCTTAAAGCCGCCCCAGCAATTCCGCCGTCGGCCAGGCATCCGCGGGCAGGCCCAGACGTTCCTGTTCGGCCTGCACCGCCTCGCGCGTCTTCTCGCCCAGGATCCCGTCAACCTTGCCGACGTCGTACCCGCGCGCGGCGAGCTTCTGCTGCAGCCGCTTCATGCCGTCGCCGTCAAGTCCCGGTTCCGGCTTGCCCGGGTCATAGGCGGGCGCGCCCTCAAGCCGGGTTGCGAAATAGGCGGCGGTGGTGACGTAGACGAAGCTCTGGTTCCATTCGAAGAACACGCGGAAGTTCGGATAGGCCAGGAACGCCGGGCCCTTGCGCCCCATTGGCAGAAGGACCGAAGCCTTGCCCCCGGCCAGCCGTCCGCTGCGCGCCCTGACCCCCATCGCCGCCCAGTCCGAGACGGGCAGTTCGGTGTTCAGGCCGGTTTTCGACCAGTCGAGGTCGGGTGGCACGACGATCTCTTGCAGCCACGGCTGACCCGCCTGCCACCCCAGCGACCGGAGCATCTTCCCGCCCGAGGCCAGCGCGTCGGGGGCCGAGGTCTTCAGCCGCACATGCCCGTCACCATCGCCATCGACGCCATTTTCCAGGATGTCGGCGGGCAGCATCTGAACCATGCCGATCTCGCCCGCCCAGGCCCCGGTGGTGCCGTCGGGGTCGAAATCGCCCCGCTCGGTCAGCTTCATCGCCGCGAGGATCTGCGGCCGGAACAGCGCGGGACGGCGGCAGTCATGCGCGAGCGTGACCAGCGCGTTGCGGGTGTTGAAGGTGCCCTGCACCTGGCCGTAATCGGTTTCCAGCGCCCAGAACGCCAGCAGAACACCGCGCGACACCCCCGTCTCACGCTCGATCCGGTCGAACAGGTCGGCGAACTTGCGGGCATTCCGCGCGCCGTTGTCGATACGCGACTGGCTGATGACCGACCGCGAGAAGTCGATGAATGATTTCCGGAACACGCCCTGCGCACGGTCGGCGGAGAGGACCTTCTTGTCGATGGCCGCGCGCGCGAGGAAATTGTCGGCGGCATCCGGATCGATTCCCCCGGTGACGGCCTCGGCCTTCAGGGCGCGGACAAAGTCGGCGAAGTCGCCGCCGCAATCGGCCCAGGACGGCGACGCCAGGGCGGCCAGCGCGACGGCAAGGGCAAGCCGATGCGTTTTCAATGGAGTTTCGCGGTGAACAGGCATATCAGATCACGTCAGTAGCAGGTGTCGGTGGCGTGTCGAACAGTGACGCGACGCCGGGAGGACCCGGCCATAGGCGCGGTGTATCAATGCGCGTTCTGATCGTTGAAAGCGAGCCCAATCTGGGCGCTCTCTGGCAGCGGCATCTGCGCCACTTCTGCGACCACGTCGATCTGGAACGCGGGCAGGACGGGGCCGTCGGTCGCCTGACGCAAGCGGGATATGACGTGATCCTGCTGGACCTTGTGCTGACATCGGGCAGCGCCTTCGCTGTGGCGGACTTCGCGGCCTACCGCTACCCCGAGACAAAGATTATCTTCGTCACCAGCACGACCTTCTTTTCGGACGGCTCGATCTTCCGGCTGATGCCGAATGCCTGCGCGTTTCTACCCACCGAGACCCCGCCCGAAGACATCGCGGCTGTCGTGGAACATTACGGCACCGCGGGCTGAGTGTCGCGCGGGGGGAAACGAAGCGGGGCGCGGCGGCCACACTGGCGATGAATCGCCGCAAAGAACGCGGGTCATGCCGGAACTTCTTGATTCGTCAAGCGTTCGCACAACATCCTGACGGGGGGGATGGTGTGTCATGTCGGATTTTCTGCCGAAGGAAGTTCGCGCCGGCCTGGAAGAGGCGCGTCGTCGTGATCTGGCCCGGCGGTCGCGCCTGCGCGTGATGGCGGGGGACGAGGTTTATCCGATCCTGCGCCGATGGTCCGACGGGTTTTCGCTGGATGCCGGGCAGGTCGCGCATCTTCGCGGGCTGGTCGATATCTTCGACGGGGCGCGACACCTCAGCCAGTGCCTTATCGTGGCCTCCGGCGTCGAAGGGGGCGAGCTGATCTGCACGATGAAGCGCGACACGGCGGCAACCGACCGCGCGCCGCTGGATTTCGAGCGCGACGAGAGTGCGCCGGTGGCGTACCTGCCCCGCGCCTGAGCGGCACCGGGAAGCCAGCCGGATCGAAGCTACTGCAGGTCGGCGAAGGCGGCCTGCAGGCGGCTGACGGCCTCGGCCACGAGCGCGCGCGGCGTGGCGAAGTTGAACCGCAGGAACGTTTCGCCCCCGGTGCCGAAGGTCGGCCCCTGGTTGACCGCGATCCGTGCCTGACCCTGCACCCGCCGCGCCGCCTCGGCCGCGTCCATGCCAACGCCCTTGAAATCAACCCAGGCGAGGTAGGTCGCCTGCAGCGGCATCGACCGCAGGCCGGGGATTTTCCCGATCGCGTCGTCAAACAGGCGACGGTTGCCATCCAGATAGGGGATCAGCGCGTCGATCCAGGCCGCGCCGTCGGGGGAATAGGCGGCCTCGACCATGCGCATCCCGAAAGCGTTCGGCGACAGGCCCAGCGCCATCATCCGGTCGGCGAACCGCTTGGCCAGCGCGGGATCTGCGATGGTGACATTGCCCGTGTGTCCGGCGGCGATGTTGAAGGTCTTGCTGGGCGCGGTCAGCGTGATGATGCGGTCGGCGAAGTCGGGCGCGGCAAGCGCTGTGACCACGTGCTTCGCGCCGGGATAGACAAGGTCGTGGTGAATCTCGTCCGACACCAGCAACAGCCCGTGGCGACGGCAGAAACCCGCGATTCCCCGCAGCTCGTCCACCGTCCAGACGCGGCCGCCGGGGTTGTGGGGCGAGCACAGGATGAACATGCGTTCGCGCCCCGTCATCGCGGCGTCCATCGCGGCGAAGTCGAAGCCGTAGTGTCCGTCAGTCAGGGTCATCGGGCATTCGACCACCTGCCGACCCGCCGCGCGGATCACGCGGGCGAAGGCGTGATAGACCGGGGTGTGCAAGACCACCCCGTCGCCCGGTTCGGTGAAGGCATCGACGCAGACCGCCGTGCCGTTGACCAGGCCGTGGGTGAAGAACAGTCCCTTTTCGGGCATGTCCCAGCCGTGCCGCGTCTTCATCCACCAGGCGATGCTTTCGCGGCAGGCACGGTCGTCGCCGTAGTAGCCGTAGACGCCTTCGCGTGTCATCGCCTCGATCGCGCGCTGGACGCTGGCGGGGGGGCGGAAATCCATGTCGGCGACCCACATCGGCAGCGCGTCAGGCGCGGCCAGGCCGCAGAAATCGCCCATGCCGTCCCACTTCACGGAATGGGTGCCGCGCCGGTCGATAATTTCGTCAAAGTCGAACTGCATCCGCTGTGCCCCGTCCATGACCGTCCTTACCCGATCTGCCCGTTTCTAGAACGCCATGCGCATCCAGAGCCATCGGATAGAACAGCGTTCGCAAAAGGTCAATCTGAAAGGAAGAATATACCAATCATGTTGTTATGGTGACAACTATTTCCCGGCTTTCGAAAAAAACTTGGAACACATTTCCACCAATGCGCCGACTGTCATGACCCTGTCTCGCCATTGCGCGGATTCTTGCGTTCGCCTAAATGCGCGACATGGCCGTTCGCAGCATCCTGATCCATCCCGACCCCCGCCTCAAGCGCGTGGCCGACCCCGTGGCCGAGGTGACGCCCGACCTACGCCGCGTGGCCGAGGACATGCTGCAAACCATGTACGACGCCCCCGGCATCGGCCTGGCCGCGCCGCAGATCGGGATGTCGGTGCGTCTGATCGTCATGGATTGCGTGAAGGACCCCGAGATACCGGCACGGCCGATGGCGCTGTTCAACCCGGAAGTGACCTGGCGGTCCGAGGCGCTGAACACCTATGAGGAAGGCTGCCTGTCGATCCCCGAGCAGTATGCCGATATCGAACGCCCCGCCGAGGTGCGCGTCCGCTGGCTGGACATGGACGGCAAGCCGCAGGAAGAACACTTCGCGGGCCTGTGGGCCACCTGCGTCCAGCATGAAATCGACCACCTGAACGGGCGGCTATTCATCGACTACCTCTCGGCGCTGAAACGCCAGCTCATCACCCGCAAGATGGAAAAGCTGAAGCGCGAACGGGCGCGGGCCTGATGGCGCTGCCCGTGGTCCTGTGGCCCGACGCGCGGCTGGCCAGGATTGCCGCTCCGGTGTCGGGCAGGGACGATGCGCTGGCCGAGCTGATCGCGCAGATGTTCGACACGATGTATCACGCAAGCGGTCGCGGCCTTGCCGCACCGCAGGTGGGCGTGCTGCAACGGGTCTTTGTGATGGACGAAGGCTGGAAAAGGGGCGAGCCCAGCCCGCAGGTCTTTGTCAATCCGGTGATCCTCGACCGCTCGGACGCCGCGGCGGAAGGCCCCGAGGGGTGCCTGTCGATCCCCGGCCTGACCGTGCCCGTCACCCGCCACACCGAAGTGCGGGTGACCTGGACCGATATCAGCGGCCAGCCCCGAGACGAAACCCTGATAGGTTTCGCCGCCATCTGCGCCCAGCACGAGATCGACCACCTGGACGGGATCGTCACGCTGGACCGCGTGACACCCGGACTGCGCGCGACCCTGCTCAGGGACTACCGGCCGTGACCGTCCGCCCCTGCCTGCCCTGGCCCGACCCGCGCCTCTGCACCGCGGCGGAAACCGTGCCCGCCATCAGCGAAGCCGTCCGCATGATCTGGGACGACATGATCGACACGATGGAGGCGATGCCGGGCGTAGGTCTGGCCGCGCCGCAGATCGGGATCATGCTGCGGCTGGCCGTGGTGGACGCCTCGGACCAGCGCGGGCAGGCCATACGCATGGCCAACCCCGAAATCCTGCACGCCTCGACCCAGATGCGAAGCCACGAAGAGGGCAGCCCCAACCTGCCCGGCGTCTGGGCGGCGGTCGAACGCCCACGCGCGGTGACGGTGCGGTTCCTGAACGACCGGGGCGAGCTGGAAGACCGCGATTTCGTCGGCCTCTGGGCGACCAGCGTCCAGCACCAGATCGACCATCTGGCAGGCCGGATGTACTTCGACCGGCTGTCGCGGCTGAAGCGCGACATGCTGATACGGCGCGCGGCGAAGCTCAGGTAAAGGCCCGGTCGAACTCTGCCGCGCCGCGGGCGGTGAAGGTGACATGGCGCGCCCTTGGCACGCGGGCCAGCCAGCCCTTCGCCTCCATCCCCGACAGAAGTGCCGCGCCCAGCGCACCGGCCAGATGCGGGCGCCGTTCCGACCAGTCGAAACAGGTCCGGCACAGATCCCGCCTGCCTCGGCGAAGTGCGGCGAGGTCGATCCCCAGCCCGGCCATTGCCGCTTCACCCTGTGCGGTCAGGCGCGCCCCGTCGCCTGACAGCGCCAGGTCACCGCGCCGGGCAAGGCTGTCGAACATCTGCACACCCCGCGCGCCCGCCAGATGATCATAGCAAACGCGCGCCGCCCTCAGCGCGGGGTCGTTGGGGCCGGGGCGGCGGGTCAGCACCGGGCGCGTCGCAGCCAGACCCGCCATCGCCTCCAGCGCGTGCGCGACCTCGGGGCCGTCGAGCGTGAAGTAGCGGTGCCGCCCTTGCCGGTTGACGCGCACCAGCCCTGCGTCCTGCAACCGCGCCAGATGCCCCGATGCCGTCTGCGCGCTGACCCCGGCCAGACCCGCCAGCTCCCCCGCCGTCAGCGTCTGCCCCGACAGGAGCGCCGTCAGGATCGCGGCCCGCGCGGGGTCGCCGACCAGGGCGCCAAGCCGGGTGATGTCAGGTCCGTCTGCCATGCGGGCAGGATCGGCGCTGCGTCCGGCCTCCGTCAAGGCGGAACACTTCGGCCCCGCCCGAAGCATCGCCCGCGGCGTTCGTGCGAGATTGGCATGGGACATCGATCAAGGAGAGAAGCCATGACACCCGCCCGCCCATCCATCCGCCCAGCCCGCGTCTTCGGCGTTCCTGCGGCCCTGGCAGGCCTGGGGTCCGCAGCTCGGGACAAGCTGGCCCTCTGGTGGCGCAACGCGCGCACGCGGGATCACCTGACGCGCCTGCCGCCGCACCTTCTGGCCGATGTGGGCCTGACGCCGCGCCAGGCCCGGACCGAGGCTGCGCGGGCCTTCTGGCGCTGACGCCGCTTCCGCAGCGGGGGTAACGGTGATAGCCCGAACTTCATGCACGTCATCTTCATGGGCACCCCTGACTTCTCGGTCCCGGCACTGCGGGCGCTGGCCGCGCGGCATCAGGTCGTCGCCGCCTATTCCCAGCCGCCCCGCCCGGCGGGCCGGGGGCAAAAGGACCGCCCCTCGCCCGTGCATCTGGCGGCCGAGGGGCTTGGCATCCCCGTCCGCACGCCCCTGTCGCTGCGGTCGCCCGAGGTGCAGGCCGGGTTTGCAGCGCTGAACGCCGACGTCGCGGTGGTGGTCGCCTATGGCCTCATCCTGCCGCAGGCCGTGCTGGATGCGCCGCGACAGGGTTGCCTGAACATCCACGCCTCACTTCTGCCCCGGTGGCGCGGGGCGGCGCCGATCCACCGGGCGGTGATGGCGGGGGATGCCGAGACGGGCGTGACGATCATGCGGATGGAGGCGGGGCTGGACACGGGGCCGATGATCCTGTCGCAATCCACGCCCATCGGGGCCGAGGAAACGACCGGGGCGCTGCATGACCGGCTGTCGGCGATGGGGGCCGACCTGATCCTGCGGGCGCTGGACGGGCTTTCGTCTCTGACCCCCATGCCCCAGCCTGCCGAGGGTGTCACCTATGCCGCCAAGATCGACAAGGCCGAGGCGCGGGTGGACTGGGCCCGCCCGGCGGCTCAGGTGGACCGGCTGATCCGGGGCCTTTCGCCGTTTCCCGGGGCCTGGACGATGGCGGGGGGCGAACGGCTGAAGCTTCTGGGGTCACGGCTGGCTGACGGGTCAGGCGCGCCGGGGCAGGTGCTGGACGGACTGACCATTGCCTGCGGCACCGGCGCGGTTGAGGTGACGGCCGCACAACGCGAAGGCAAACGTCCCGTCCCGGCGAACGAGCTTTTGCGGGGCATGTCCTTGCCTGAACGCCTGGGGTGACCGTCAATCCATCCGCCCCTTTCCGCCCCGCCCTTCCCTGCCTATCCTGCATCAGCCAGCAGGAGCCCCCAAGATGACCGGACGTGCCGCCTTCCTTGACCACCTGACCGGCACCCTTGCCCAGATCGAGGCCGACGGCCTGATGAAGCGCGAGCGCCTGATCACCTCGCCGCAGGGCGCGCGGATCTCGGTCAGTGCGAACGGGGGCTCGCGCGATGGCGTGCTGAACCTCTGCGCCAACAACTACCTCGGCCTTGCCGACGACCCCCGGCTGATCGCGGCGGCCGAGGCGGCCACGCAGGCTTATGGCTATGGCATGGCGTCGGTGCGCTTCATCTGCGGCACGCAAAGCCTGCACCGCCAGCTTGAAAGCCGGATCGCCCACTTCCTCGGCAAGGACGACGCGATCCTGTTCGCCGCCTGCTTCGATGCCAACGGCGGCCTGTTCGAGCCGCTTCTGGGGCCCGAGGATGCGGTGGTGTCGGACGCGCTGAACCACGCATCCATCATCGACGGCATCCGCCTCTCGAAAGCCCGCCGCTACCGCTACGCCAACTCCGACATGGACGATCTGGAGGTGCAGCTGAAATCCGCGCGCGAGGATGGGGCGCGCCACATCCTGATCGCCACCGATGGCGTGTTCAGCATGGACGGCTATCTGGCGAAACTGGCGGACGTGACGGCGCTGGCGCAGAAATACGGCGCGATGGTGATGGTGGACGACTGCCACGCCACCGGGTTCATGGGTCCGCAAGGCAGGGGAACCCCGCATCACCACGGCGTCCCGGGCGGGGTCGATATCCTGACCGGCACGCTGGGCAAGGCCCTTGGCGGCGCGCTCGGCGGCTATGTCGCGGGGCCGCAGCCGGTCATCGACCTCCTCCGCCAGCGGGCGCGGCCATACCTGTTCTCGAACGCCCTTCCCCCTGCCATCGTGGGCGCTGGCCTGGCCGCCATCGACATCGTGGAGGCGGCGGACGACCTGCGCGCGCAGCTCTTTGCCAACGCGCAACACTGGCGCACTGGGTTGCAGAAGGCGGGCTTCCGGCTGCTTCCGGGGGAACATCCGATCATCCCCGTCATGCTCGGCGACGCGGTGCTGGCGCAGCGGATGGCGGCGGAACTGGACCGGCGCGGGGTCTATGTCGCGGGGTTCTTCTTCCCGGTCGTGCCCAAGGGGCAGGCGCGGATACGGACGCAGATGAACGCGCGGCTGACGCGCGCCGATCTGGACACTGCGCTGGGCGCGTTCGAGGAAGCGGGCAGGGCGGTGGGGGCGATATGATCCGCAATGACATGAAGGCGCTGGTCAAGGCGAAGCCCGAGGAAGGGCTGTGGATGGAACACCGTCCGGTGCCCGACATCGGCCCCGACGACGTGTTGATCCGCATCAGGAAGACCGGCATCTGCGGCACCGACATCCATATCTGGAACTGGGACGACTGGGCCGCGCGCACCGTGCCCGTGCCGCTCGTCACCGGCCACGAATTCGCGGGCGAGATCGTGGAACTGGGCCGCAACGTCACCGACCTGAAGGTCGGCCAGCGCTGTTCCGGCGAAGGCCACCTGATCGGCCACCAGAGCCGCCAGTCGCGATCTGGCCGGTTCCACCTTGACCCCGAGACGCGGGGGATCGGGGTGAACGAGCAGGGGGCCTTCGCCGAGTACCTTCGCCTGCCCGCCTTCAACGTCGTGCCCTTGCCCGACGAGATCGACGACGAGATCGGCGCGATTCTCGACCCGCTTGGCAACGCCGTCCACACCGCCCTGTCGTTCGACCTGGTGGGCGAGGATGTGCTGATCACCGGCGCGGGCCCCATCGGCATCATGGCCGCCGCCGTCGCCCGCCACGTCGGCGCGCGGCATGTCGTCATCACCGACGTGAACCCCGCGCGGCTGGACCTGGCCGCGAAGGTCGCCGACGTGACGCCGGTGAACGTGGCGACCGAAGACCTGAAGGATGTGATCGCGCGCCTGAAGCTGGCGCAGGGCTTCGATGTCGGCATGGAAATGTCGGGCAACCAGCGTGCGCTGGACCAGATGGTCGAGGCGATGGTGATGGGAGGGCGCATTGCGATGCTGGGCATCCCGCCGGGGAAAAGCCCGGTGGACTGGTCCCGCATCGTCTTCAAGGCCATCACCATCAAGGGCGTCTACGGCCGCGAGATTTTCGAGACGTGGTACAAGATGATCGCCATGCTGACGAACGGCCTGGACGTGCGGCCCGTCATCACCCACCGCTTCAAGGTGGACGACTTCCGCGACGGGTTCGCGGCGATGCGGTCGGGGCTGTCGGGCAAGGTGGTTCTAGATTGGACATGACGCGATCTGACATCGACGCGCGCCCACGGGCCGGGCCGCCCGCGTGACGCTCCGGTTGCGGGCCTGGGCGCCGCTGGACCGTTTCGCCGCCCCGGCCCGCGTGGTGCCATCGTTGGCGCGGTTTCTGGCGGGGCTGGTCCTTGCCGTGATCTTTTCCCTTGCGGTCTCGATGCTGGCCGGACTGGCGGTCTGGCTGCGCTATGGCGCGGTGATCGGCGCGGGCATCCTGTACGCCATCGGCAACGGGGCCACGCCCGGCGCGGTGGTCGCGCTGTTCTTCGGATTCGCGGGCCTGCTGGTCGGAACCCTTGCCGCGACGCGGCTTGCGCAGGGGCGGCCTGCGGGCACGCTGTTCGGGGGGCCGCCCCGTCTGCTGGCGGCGCAATTCGCCAAGGCTACGCTGGCCGTTCTGGCGGTTCAGGCCGCAGCCTCGGGTGTTGCGATCCTGTCGGGCGACGCCGTTGCGCACCGCAGCGCGGCCGAGCTTCTGCCGTACTATCCGTTCGCGGTGGCGGGACTTCTGATCCAGGTCGCCGCCGAGGAGACCCTGTTCCGGGGCTATATCCTGCAGGGGCTGGCGGCGCGGTATCGACAGACCTGGGTCTGGCTGCTTCTGCCCGCGCTCATGTTCGCGGCGGGGCATTACCAGCCGGACAAGTACGGGGAGGCGGCGCCGATCGTCGTTCTCTGGGCCGGGATGTTCGGGGTTCTGGCCGCCGATCTCACGGCGCGGACGGGCACGCTGGGCGCGGCGGTGGGGTTTCACTTCGCATCGAACGCGGCCGCGCTGTTCCTGGTCGGAACGGCGGGCGATATCGACGGCATGGCGGCCTGGGTGACGCCCGGCGGCGGGGCGTCGCTGGCGGGAAATGGGGCGGAAATGGCCGCGGTGTTTCTGTCAACCCTCGCAAGCTGGCTGGCGGTCCGGCTGGCCCTGAGGGTGTGACGCGATCCGCAGGGAATCATCGTGGCGCGGCCATTTTTGTGCTAGGCCATCCCCCGGGTTTCGACGGGGGGTGAAGATGCGAACGGGTTTTGTCCTGGCGGGGTTTCTCTGTGCCGCTGCGCAAGCGGTGTGGGCGCAGAACGGGCCGATGGACTGGCCGATGCCCAATCCGCTGCAAGACGACATGCGGGCGGCCAACTGCCAGAACTTCAACGCCATCGCCCAGCAGGCCGACCCGCAGGCGATGCAGCTTCTGGCCGGTGTCTGGCAGGGCCAGGGGATGATCCCCGGCGTCCAAGGCATCATGCCCGACACGCCCTTCCAGTTTCAGACGCAGAACGACGCCAACGGCAATTTCCAGCAGCAGCGCTATGGCTGTTTCACCATGCAGTCGGTGCCGGGAATGCCGTCACTCGGGCAGTCCTGCTCGACATCGATGCTCTACGGGCAGTTCGCGGCGCGCTTTGTTGACCAGACCACCATCTCGGTCGCCGTAATGTCGCGGGGGTCGTCCTTCACGGGGCAGCCCATGCCCACCACCTGCGGGATCGCGTACTACCGTTTCCTCGACCAGAACACGCTGGTCGATCAGGGCGGCGGCAGGCTGACGCGGGTGCAGATGCAGAACTGAGAGCCGGTCGCGGAGCCCGTGCTGGCGCAGTTTCGCGGACGCCCGGATGACGTTAACAGGATGTCAACCGGGATCGAAGATCACGGGCAGGCGGCAAGGCGCGGGCCGTTGCGGGACACGTCATGACGGCGGGCCGGGAATATCCCTGTCTGCATTCCGACTGTGTTCCCTCAGACGAATGTTCGCAGAACATTCGTCTACGATTCTTCTGCGAAGAATCGTAGAGGCGCGCGCGAGGCTTTGGCGGGCGGTCAGGTTGGCCCGACCCCGACCGTCAAATCCCCGCGTACCAGTCATACCCCCGGTCGGCCCAGTAGCTGCCGTTGCCGTCGCCATACGCCGCAAGGCTGTCCGTCAGCTCGATGGTATGGACGTACTTCGCCATTTTGTAGCCCAGCTGCCGTTCCACCCGCACCCGAAGCGGCGCGCCGTTCGCCACCGGCAGCGGCCGGTCGTTCAGCCCATAGGCCAGGATCGTCTGCGGATGGCGCGCGTCGATCAGGTCGATGGACTCGTAGTACTTCACCGATCCCGACAGGCCGCGCTCGATGGTGTCGAAACAGCGGAACACCACATACCGCGCGGCGGGCTTTGGCATCGCCATGTCCAGAACCGTGGCCAGCCGCACGCCCGTCCACTTGGCGATGCAGCTCCACCCCTCGACGCAGTCGTGCCGGGTGATCTGGCTTTGCGCCGGCATCGCCTCGATCTGCGCGCGGGTCAGCGTGAGGGACCGGTTCACCATCCCCGTCACGGTCAGGCGATAGTCGGCAAAGCCCCCGGCGGCCAGCGCCTGATAGTCCTCGTCCGCAGGATTCGTCACCCCGTTCGGATGCTGCCCCTGCCGGATGTCGGCCATCGTGTACTCGGGCGCCAGCGTATGTCCCCCGCCGATCAGCCTCTGCACCCGGTAAGTCAGCCCGTTGGCCGCCCCCATCCGGGCAACAGTGCCGGGCCGGTCATCCAGCACCTTGCACCCCGAAAGTCCCACCGCCGCCCCGATCAGACCCTGCCTCAGCAGGAAACGCCGGTTCATTTCCGCTCCTCCCCATCAATCCGGTACCAGCCTGTGATGATCGACCGGAGTTCGTTCAGCGGCCCCGCCGCCAGGATCATCGCCATGTGCACCACGAAGAACGCGACCAGCGACAGCATCACCGCGAAATGCACCGCCCGCGCCGTCTGCCGCCCGCCGAAGACATCCAGCAGCCAGGGGGCAAAGGCGTTGAAGCCGGGCGACATGCACAGGCCCGTCACGATCATCAGTGGCAGCGCCACGAACAGCACACCCGCATAGGCGAGCTTCTGCAGCAAGTTGTAGTGCTGGGTATGGTGGAACCGCAGCCGCGCATGGTCGGCGATGTCGCGGGGCAGGGCGCGCAGGTCGGCCAGCGTGGGCACCAGTTGCCGCAGGTGCCCGTTCGCGGCACTCGCCCCCAGCCAAACCGCCAGCGTCCCCACCAACACCCAGGCGAAGAAGAAATGGATCACTCGCCCCATCGCCAGGCTCTGGTACGACGGGATCGTCAGCACCGCCGGAAACGCCCGCGCCTCGCCCCCGGAAAATCCCAACACCCCGGTCGTGTCGAACTCCGCCCCGAACACCCGCGTCACGCCCCGCGTGCCGGTGTCATCCGTGCTGATCCGCAGGATCGCGTTGTCGAACGCGAACCCCGTCTGCCGCCCGATGTTCAGCTCGGGATGCGCATTGAAGATCTGCAACCCCGTCAGCAGCAGAAAGAACAGACTGACCGCCCAGACCCAATGCGTTGCCCTCGTCACCAGCCGCTGCCGGTAGACCAGCGGGCCCCTGACGTCTTGTGTCGTGTCCCCCGTCGCCATGATGCCCCCGTATCCCTCTGGCGCCTCACCGCGCCTGCTTCACCAGGGTTTACGGAGCGGGCCGGGGAAAAGTTGCATCCCCTTGCGCGCGCGGCGTCAGTGATTGCATTCCCGCCCCCCGCCGCCTATTTCAGGCCGCACCGGATCGGCATCAGGGGCAAGGCGCATGAACTGGATCACCAACTACGTCCGGCCCAAGATCAACTCGCTGTTCTCGCGCCGCGAGGTGCCCGACAACCTGTGGACCAAGTGCCCGGAATGCGGGACGATGCTGTTCCACCGGGAACTCGCCGACAATCTGAACGTCTGCACCAACTGCGACCACCACATGGCGATCAGTCCGCGTGACCGCTTTGGGCAGCTGTTCGACGGCGGGGTGTTCGTCGAGGTGAAGGTGCCGGACCCGGTGCAGGACCCGCTCCACTTCCGCGACCAGAAGAAATACCCCGACCGTCTGAAGGCCGCGCAAAAGGAAACCGGCGCGAAGGATGCGATGCTGGTCGCCGAGGGCGAGATGGGGCGCACCCCCGTCGTCGCCGTCGCGCAGGACTTCGCCTTCATGGCCGGGTCGATGGGCATGTACGTGGGCAACGCGCTCATCGCCGCCGCCGAACGCGCGGTGAAGCTCAAGCGTCCCTTGATCCTGTTCTCGGCCGCCGGGGGCGCGCGGATGCAGGAAGGCATCCTGTCGCTGATGCAGATGCCCCGCACCACGGTCGCCGTGCAGATGCTGAAGGAAGCGGGCCTTCCCTACATCGTCGTCCTGACCCACCCCACCACCGGGGGCGTCACCGCCAGCTATGCCATGCTGGGCGACGTGCAGATCGCGGAACCGAACGCGCTGATCTGCTTCGCGGGCCCCCGCGTGATCGAACAGACCATCCGCGAGAAACTGCCCGAAGGGTTCCAGCGCGCCGAATACCTGCTGGATCACGGCATGCTCGACCGCGTGACGCACCGCAAGAAACTGCGGGACGAACTGATCGGCATCGTGCGGATGCTCATGGGCCTCAGCGCCCCGGTGAAGGGCGACCTGCCCAAGCCCGACACGCCCCCCATGCCGGCCAAGCCTGCCCAGGCCGCCGCCGCCGGCTGACCCTGCGGACCACGTAACCGATGGGTGGCGATCCTTCCGACCTGATCCTGCAGCGCATGATGGCCCTGCACCCCAAGGTCATCGACCTGACGCTCGACCGCGTCTGGCGGCTGCTCGACCGCCTCGGCAACCCCGAACGGTCCCTGCCGCCCGTCATCCACATCGCAGGCACGAACGGCAAGGGATCGACCCAGGCGATGATCCGCGCGGGGCTGGAGGCCGCGGGGAAGGTGGTCCACGCCTATACCTCGCCCCACCTCGTCCGCTTCCACGAACGCATCCGCCTGGCGGGCAAGCTGATCTCAGAACCCGCACTGTCGGCGGTGCTCGACGACTGCGAACGCGCAAACGGCACCGACCCCATCACCTATTTCGAGATCACGACCTGCGCCGCCCTCCTCGCCTTCGCGCGCACCCAAGCCGACTACACCCTGCTCGAGGTCGGCCTCGGCGGGCGGCTGGATGCGACGAACGTGGTGGACGCGCCGCTCCTGACCATCATCACCCCCGTCTCGATGGACCACGAACAGTACCTCGGCGACACGGTGGCGAAGATCGCGGGCGAAAAGGCGGGCATCCTCAAGCGCCGCGTCCCCGTCATCGTCGGCCCGCAGCATCCCGACGGGCTGGAGGTCATCGAGGCCAAGGCCAACGCCCTCGGCGCGCCCATCCTTGCGCAGGGCCAGCACTGGCAATCGTGGGAGGAGCGGGGGCGGCTGATCTTCCAGGACGACAACGGCCTTCTTGACCTGCCCTTGCCCAACCTCCCCGGCCCGCACCAGATCGATAACGCCGGGGCCGCGCTCATGGCGCTCCGCCACCTGCGTTTCGGCGATGCCCCCTGCACCGCAGCGGTGACCGAGGCCTATTGGCCCGCCCGGATGCAGCGCCTGACCCAAGGCCCGCTGCCGAAGGCCGCGGGCAAGTGCGAGCTCTGGCTCGACGGCGGCCACAACCCGGCCGGGGGCGAGGCCATCGCCGCCACCCTGTCGCGCATGGCCCCGAAGCCCACGCACCTTGTCACCGGCATGCTCAACACCAAGGACATCGCAGGCTACCTCCGCCCCCTGGCCACGCAGGCCGCCAGCCTCACCGCCGTCTCGATCCCCGGCGAGGCGAACACCCTTCCGGCCGAAACCACCCGCGCCGCCGCCACCGCCGCAGGCTTCACCAGCGCAGGCACCGCCCCCGACGTCACCTCCGCCGTCACCCGCCTCGCCACCCGCCACCCCGGCGCGCGCATCCTGATCTGCGGGTCGCTGTATCTGGCGGGCACGGTGCTCAGGGACAACGGATGACACTCCGGTTTGACCCGGACGGAGCGGAACGCTTCGCCAACTTGCTGACCAGTTCCGAGCGAACCGTCGCTGCCGAATTGGCCTTTGCCGCCGACCCGGCACGTGCCGGGAAACGCCTTGTTGGTGACACACGCGTCCAGCACCTGACCGCGCCGGACAGTGCCATGCAGCGTATTGCTTGCACCATCATCGGGGACGGTGCCTTCCCCGTCCGCGCGCTCTTGTTTGACAAGACTCCCGCAAACAATTGGCCGCTCGGCTGGCATCAGGACCGCACCATCGCGATCAAGGCAAGGGCCGACCTGCCAGGCTTCGGCCCCTTCACTGTCAAGGACGGCATCCTGCACGTCCAGCCGCCCGCAGATATTCTCGCGGGCATGGCCACTCTGCGACTTCACCTCGATGACACCGACGACGACAACGCCCCGCTGAAGGTCGCGCCGGGATCGCACCGCCTTGGAATGATCCCGGTGGCAGAGGTGGACAGCGTGGTCGCCCGAATGGGTCAGATCAGTTGCCTTGCGGGTCGCGGCGACATCTGGGCCTACAGGACGCTGATCCTTCACGCCTCCGATCCCGCGCGCCGTCCCCGTCGGCGGCGCGTGCTGCAGGTCGATTTCGCGTCCTGTGACCTTCCCGCCCCGCTGGACTGGCTCGGGGTCTGACCGGCGCGCCCTTCCCCCTTCGCATGGCCCCCAAATACTCCCGCCGGAGGCGCACATCCCCCCGCACACAAACCGTGCAGGATCGCACCTGACGCCCCCGCCCCTTCGGTGCTATCTACGCCCCGACCAGCGAAAGGACCCAATCCCATGACCTTCGAGATGGGCATCGACACCTTCGGCGACGTGACCCTCGGGCCGGACGGCCAGCCCACACCCCACGACCAGGTCCTCCGCGATGTGGTGGCCGAGGCGGTCTTGGCCGATCAGGTCGGCCTCGACTTCATCGGCCTTGGCGAACACCACCGCGTCGATTTTGCGATCTCCTCGCCCGAAATCCTGCTCGCCGCCATCGCCGCGAAGACGCAACGCATCAAACTCGGAACCGCCGTCACGGTCCTCTCCTCGGACGACCCCATCCGCGTGTTCCAGCGCTTCTCGACCCTCCACGCCATTTCCGACGGCCGGGCCGAGGTGATCCTTGGCCGCGGGTCCTTCACCGAAAGCTTCCCGCTCTTCGGGTACGACCTCTCGGACTACGAGGTGCTGTTCGAGGAGAAACTCGACCTCTTCGTCAACATCCTGCGCAACGCAGAAGTCAGCTGGCAGGGCACCACACGGCCCCCGCTCACCCGGAGCCGCGTCTACCCCACCCTCGGCCAACCCCTCCCAGTCTGGGTCGGCGTTGGCGGCAGCCCGGAATCGATCATCCGCGCCGTCCGCCATGAACTGCCCGTCATGCTCGCCGTCATCGGCGGCCCGGCGGCGCGGTTCAAGCCCTTCGTCGATCTCTGGCACCGCGCCTGGGGCCAGGTCGGCAAGCCCGCTTTGCCCATCGGCCTCCACTCCCACGGCCACGTCGCCCCCACGGATGAAGAGGCGATGGAGACGGTCTGGCCCCACTACCGCACCATGTTCAACCGCCTCGGCCGCGAACGCGGCTGGCCCCCCGTCAGCCGCGAACAGTTCGAGGGCGAAGTGCGGTCGGGCAGCCAGTACGTCGGCTCGCCCGAAACCGTGGCGCGGCGGATCGTGGCGGCGGTGACGGCGCTGGGCGTGGACCGGTTCGACATGAAGTACTCCACCGGCGGCCTGCCCCACGACAAGATGCTGCGCTGCATCGAGCTGTACGGGACGAAGGTGGTCCCGATGGTGCGCGAGATGCTGGCGGGGAAGCGGGCGGCGTGATGGGGGGCCTGCCACAAATCGTGCAAGGGCCAAGGGGAAGCCTCAAAGAATGGCGCCACTCCGGTCGAGCAGTCTATGTGAAATGTCGCTGGATAGGCGAGTCTCTGTTGAATCCAATATCTAATGTGATACTTGTCGATCACGAGGGCTACCTCGCATGACGTGCTGTGCAACTGCGGCATGAGATGTAAAGTCCGAACTAGAGCTGCGTACCTACGCAACTCGACACCCTGGTGAATGGAGGTGGCCCTCGTGCCTTTGACGCATGTCCTATTCACGAAATAGTATTCCGGTCCAGCTTTCTTCGAAATTGGAGCTACTCAACTACTTAGAGGCGACTGAAAAAGAAGTCAGATATATTTCTGCCAGGCGGTTTTCAGTATATACACCTCTCACCATTCCTAAGAGGGGCGGGGGAACAAGGCAGCTTTGGGTTCCTTCAAATCGCCTAAAGTTCCTCCAGAGGAAACTTCTCTTGAGTTTCAGCGATCTGTATCGACCCCGAAATTGCGTTTTTGGATTTGTCCAAGGAAGATCGGCGCTAGAAAATGCCCAAGAACACCTTGGTAGGAGACACTTGGTCAAGATTGACTTCAAGAACTATTTTGACCAGATCAATTCACAACGAATTGGTGGTATGCTTCATGCTATTGGACTACCCGCAGAGGTCGTCAAGCTGCTTCTTCCGCTTTGTACGCCAATGGGCGCACTTCCGCAAGGTGCTGCAACCAGTCCAATACTTGCCAACATGGTTACGTTCAGACTGGACAAACGATTGCGAGATTACGGCCGGTCGAATAGGCTCCGCTATACGCGATATGCAGATGATTTAGTATTTTCAAGCCACAGCCGTCCTCTTGCACTAAACGCAGCAGTTGAGAGGAATTACGCCCGCCTTGGAATGGACGACTTGCGCGACGATCTGCTTGGGATATTCAAAGATGAGAATTTCGAGATTAATCCTGATAAGCTGTATTATTGTGGACCTTCGGCGCGGAGGGCCGTCACTGGCTATACCATAAATTCGTTCGAGAATGTTCCGCGGAGACATGTAAGGAGAGTGCGATCTATTATTCATAACATCCGCAAGAACGGCTATGATTCCGAGCAGGCAAAATATTCTGCTCTCACCGGGTCGATCCGATCTCTGCGAAGATCTCTGCGGGGTCAAATTGAATGGATTGGATATACAAAGGGAAAAAGCGATCCGGTCTTTCGTCGATACGCGCTAGACTACAATAAGATCTTTCATGATCAGATTTCCGTTGGTCCCAATTTGGATGAGCTGGCACAGCGATCAACTTGGGTATTGGAAGCCTTTAAATCATCTACTGGTGACCCGATCTCACAAGGCAGTTGCTTTTTCCTTGAATCGGTAGGTTTAGTTACAGCGGCGCATTGTGTTCCGGCGAACTGTTCATTTGAGGTATTCTGTATCCTGAAGCCGGCTGAACGGTTTCAAGTTCACGTTTCGAAGATTCACCTGCATATCGATTTGGCAGTGCTTCAGCATACGATTCCGGCTGATCGTTTCATCCCGCTTAAGCGAGGAACGAGGGACGTTAACATCGGGGAAGAAGTTCGCGTCTGGGGCTTTCCCGACTACGGTCCGGGCAAGGATCTTACTAGGCGGTTCGGCAGGGTGATTGGGACGCCCGTTGTTTCTGCTGTCCCAATGTACGAAGTTGATCAGAAGATTTATCAGGGGAATTCGGGTGGCCCATTGCTCGATCACGCAGGAAGAGTAGTTGGGGTTTGTCATAAGGGTGGTGTTTCGGAAGCTCATGATCTTGCCGTGAAACATACCCAACTTGATTTGATCTAGCGTCCCAAGGTACTGGGCGCGTTTGCCCCCACCCCCCCTCCCATGCTACCACCCCCGCATGCCCCCCCTCCCGTCCAAACCCGACCTTCTCGCCTGGATCGCCGATCACCCGGGCGACAGTGCCAAGCGTGACATCGCCAAGGCCTTCGGCATCAAGGGCGCGGACCGGATCGAGCTGAAGCGCCTCCTCCGCGAGCTTCAGGACGAGGGCGTGCTGGAACGCCGCCGCCGCACCTACCGCGACGCCGAAAAGCTGCCCCCGGTGACGGTGCTGACCGTCCTGCCCCCCGACCGGAACGGCGACCAGTACCTTCGCCCGATGGAATGGACCGGCACCGACCCCGCCCCCCGCGTGCTGTTCCTGGCCCGCAAGGCCGACGCCCCGGTGGCCGAGGGCGACCGAATCCTTGCCAAGCTGATCGAGGTTGCGGGCGAGCCCCACCAGTACGAAGCCCGCCTGATCCGCAAGATCGGCACCAACCCCATCAAGATCCTCGGCATCTTCCGCCGTGCGTCCGAAGGCGGCCGGATCGTCCCCATCGACAAGGGGTCGGACAAGGAATGGCTGGTCGCCGCCGATGCCACCGCAGGCGCCAAAGACGGCGAACTGGTCGAAGGCGAACTGGCAGGCCCGAAGTCCCGCCTCGGCCTGCCCAAGGCGCGCGTCATCGAACGCCTCGGCGACCCGAGCACGCCGAAGGCCGTGTCCCTGATCGCCATCCACCAGCACGGGCTCCGCGACAGCTTCCCCGACGCGGCCATTTCCGAATCCGACGCCGCCCAACCCGTCGCCCTGCAAGACCGCGAGGACCTGCGCGCCCTCCCCTTCTGCACCATCGACCCGGCGGATGCCCGCGACCACGACGACGCCTGTTACGCCCACGCCGACGATGACCCCGCGAACGAAGGCGGCCATATCGTCTGGGTCGCCATCGCGGACGTGGCCCATTACGTCACCCCCCAGTCGGCGCTGGACCGCGAGGCGCGGGCGCGCGGCAACTCCACCTACTTCCCCGACCGCGTGGTGCCGATGCTGCCCGAGCACCTCTCGGGCGACCTCTGTTCGCTGCACGAAAGGCTGGAACGCCCGGTGATCGCGGTGCGGATGAAGCTCGATGCCCACGGCACCAAGATCAGCCACCGCTTCACCCGCGCGATGATCCGGTCCGTCGCGTCCTTCAGCTATGAGGAGGTTCAGGCCGCCCACGACGGCGCGCCCACCGACCGCGCCGCACCCCTGCTGGCGGACGTGATCGCCCCCCTCTACGCCGCCTACGCCGCCACCGTGAAGGCCCGCGCGGCCCGCCAGCCGCTGGACCTCGACCTGCTGGAACGGAAGATCGTCCTGACCGATGACGGCAAGGTCGCCTCGGTGAACTTCCGCGAACGGTTCGACGCGCACCGGCTGATCGAGGAATTCATGATCCTGGCGAACGTCGCCGCCGCCGAGGAACTGGTCCGCCTGCGCCGCCCGCTTCTGTTCCGGGTGCACGAGGAGCCGAGCCCCGAGAAGCTTGACGCCCTGCGCGAGGTGGCCGAGGCGTCGGGCTTCACGCTCGCCAAGGGCCAGGTCCTGAAGACCGCGCACCTGAACCGCCTTCTGGCGCAGGCCGAAGGGTCGGACTTCGACGAGCTTCTGAACATCACCACGCTGCGCTCCCTGCCGCAGGCCTATTACAGCCCCGAAAACTTCGGCCACTTCGGCCTTGCCCTGCGCAACTACGCGCATTTCACCTCGCCCATCCGCCGCTACTCCGACCTGATCGTCCACCGCGCGCTGATCTCTGGCCACGGCTGGGGCAGGGACGGGCTGTCGGCGGCGGATATCGAGATGCTGTCGGAAACCGCCGAACAGGTCAGCGACTGCGAACGCCGCAGCATGGCCGCCGAACGCGACACGACCGACCGCTACCTCGCTGCCTATCTGTCCGACCGGGTCGGGGCCGAATTCACTGGCCGGGTCAGCGGCGTCGCGCGGTTCGGGCTGTTCGTGAAGCTGGATGAGACGGGAGCCGACGGCCTGATCCCGATCCGCACTCTGGGGCGCGAGTTCTTCCATTTCGACGCCCGCACGCAGACGCTGATGGGCGCCGACACGGGCACGGTCATCGGCATGGGCGCACGGGTGACGGTGCGTCTCAACGAGGCCGTTCCGGTGACGGGCGGGCTGATGCTGGAGCTGCTCGAGATCGACGGCAAGGGCATGCCGGGCGGCGCTTCCGCACGCGGCAAGCCCGGTCGCCGGATGCCCGCCCGCGCCGGGGCCAAGGCCGCAGGCGCGCGCCGCAAGGTGGAACGCAAGCGCCGGGGCCGCGACTGACCGCGCATCTGTGACTGACTGCGTATTGCCGGGCGCGCGGCTTGCCCCGCCCCCCGCTTCCGCTACACTTCCCTCAAAACGACAAGACCGAGAGGCGGGCAGCGATGACACGGTTTCTGGCAACCCTTGCCGTTCTGGCCACTCTTCCCGTCCCCGCGAACGCTCAGCATGCGCCCCTTGCGCCGCAACCCAAGGCGGAGGTTCCGATGCCCGGCCCCGAGTCGCTGATCCTGACCGGTTCGGAAGCCGGGTTTCAGGCCTGGGTCGAAGCCTTCCGTCCCCGCGCGCTGGCCCGTGGCATCTCTGCCGCCACCTTCGACGCCGCCTTCCAAGGCGTGCGCTACAACCCCGAGGTCATCGACAAGGACCGCCGCCAGGGCGAATTCACCAAGGCGATCTGGGATTACCTGGACAAGGCCGTGTCCGACGACCGCGTCTCGAACGGCAAGGCCGCGCTGCGCAAGCACCGCAAGCTCTTGCAACGGATCGAGGCAACGTATGGCGTGGACAAAGAGGTCGTCGTCGCCGTCTGGGGCCTCGAAAGCGCCTATGGGCAGGTCATGGGCGGCTACAACCTGATCGAGGCGCTGGCGACACTCGCCTACGATGCCCGCCGGGGCGGGTTCTTCGAGACGCAACTGATCGACGCGCTGAAGATCCTGCAGGCAGGCAATGTCACGCCCGACCGGATGACCGGCAGCTGGGCGGGGGCGATGGGGCACACGCAGTTCATGCCCTCGTCCTACCTCTCTTACGCGGTGGACTACACCGGCGACGGCAAGCGTGACATCTGGGGCGACAACCCCGCCGATGCGCTGGCCTCGACCGCCGCCTACCTCGCGCGGTTCGGCTGGAGGAAAGGCCAGCCCTGGGGCACCGAGGTCACTCTGCCCCCCGATTTCGACGTGACCCTGACAGGCGAGCGCATCACCAAATCCGCCGCCGACTGGGCCGCGCTGGGCATCCGCACCCCTGATGGCGGGGTGGTGGGCGACCACGGCCCGGCCTCGATCCTGCTGCCCGCAGGTGCGCGGGGCGCAGCCTTCATGATCTTCCCGAACTTCCACGTGATCGAGCGCTACAACGCCGCCGACGCCTACGTCATTGCCATCGGTCATTTGTCCGACCGTATCCAGGGCGGCCCCCCCATCCGCCACCCCTGGCCCCGCGACGACCGGGCGCTGAAGCTGGACGAGCGGATCGAGCTGCAGGAACGGCTGACCAAGGCCGGCTACGACACTGGCGGGGCGGATGGCAAGATCGGGCCGAAAACGCTCGCCGCCGTCCGCGCGTTCCAGCGCGACCAGGGGCTGATAGCGGACGGGTACGCGAGCTTGGATATCCTGAAGCGGCTGAGGTAGGGAAAACCCGTCACGCGCCGGTTGCGCAGATATGCTAGCCTTCCCCCATTGGTCGAAGAATTTGGGGGGGCACAGCCCATGCGCATCGCGGCATTCAACGTCGAAAACCTGTTCGACCGCGCCAAGGTTCTGGAACGCGACCAGCCGCCCGAACGGCAGGCCATCATCGACGGGGCGGCGCGTCTGACCGCGCTGTTCGAAAAACCCGCCTATTCCGACGCCGACAAGGCCGAGATGATCGCCCTGATGGACCGGATGGGGATGCTCAACCGGTTCATGAAAGGGCCCCTCGCGTTCATCAACAGGGTTCGGGAACCGCTGCTGAGCCTTGCCCGCGGGCAGCCCCGGATCGTGCCGAACGGCCGGGGCGGCTGGGTCGGCTGGGTCGAGCTGGTGCGGCAACCGGTGGACGAGATCGCGCAGGACAACACCGCCCGTGTCATCCGCGATGTGGCCGCCGACGTGCTTGTGGTGGTCGAGGCTGAAAGCCGCCCGGTCCTGAAGAAGTTCCACGAAATCCTGTCGGCGCGCCTGGGTGTGCCCGAACACTACGCCCATATCATGCTGATCGACGGCAACGACGACCGGGGCATCGATGTGGGCCTTGGCACGGTGGCAGGCCTGCCCATCAACCGGGTGCAAAGCCACGTCGATGCCATGGCGGACGGCCGCCCGATCTTCAGCCGCGATTGCCCGGTCTATGAGGTGGCGCTGCCGGGAGGGCAGACACTGTTCGTGCTGCCCAACCACTTCAAAAGCAAGATGGGCGGAAACGACGCCGACTCGCGCCGCCGCCGCCTCGCGCAGGCGACCGAGGCCGCGCGCATCTACCGCGACCTGCGCGCTGGCGGGGCCGAGTTCGTCGTGGTGGCGGGCGACCTGAACGACACGCCTGACAGCGATGCGCTGAAACCCCTGGTGCGGGATACCGACCTGCGCGACGTGTCCACCCACCCCGCCTTCACCGAGTTCGAATTCCGCGCCGACAACGGCAACCGCGGCATTGGCTCGCATGGCGGGGGCAACGATTCCGAAAAGATCGACTACGTCCTTCTGTCGCCCGCGCTGTTCAGCCGGGTGACCAAGGGTGGCATTTTCCGGAAAGGGGCCTGGCCCGGGTCGCGCCCGGTGCGGTGGGAGACTTACCCTGAACTGACCGATAAGGTTCACGCGGCATCGGACCACCATTGCATCTGGGCGGACCTGGACCTCTGACTGCCAGGTCTGGTCAGGGTGGGCCAGGGTGGGCCTTTCGGCGGCTCGTCGGTTCTGGTCGGGGCTCTGGTCTGGGCAGGTTCGGACTATACGCGCGGCGGGCCCGAGGGTGAGCAGCAGGCGGGCCTTTGGGCGCAATCCGTACCGCAAGCCGGACCCTCGGCCCTCGCGCGCGTAGAGACGATTCTTCGCAGAAGAATCGTCTTCGAATCTTCTGCGAAGATTCGAAGAACAATTGCCAAGCCCGAACGGCAAACGGAAACCGAACGCGGGGCGCGCAGGCGCGCTCGCAGTGGCAGGTGCGGGTCGCGATCCCGCAGGGGACAGTGTCGCGTGGAAAGGTTAATGTCTGGTAAGCGCCGGTGGTGCCGGATGGCATGCCCAGATGCTCGTCGTGCCGGCCTGCCCGGTGCTACGCCCCAGGTCCCGCCCCCAACCCATCCCCCATCCCCGGCGTCAGCCAATGCCGCAAGAGCGCCACGGGATGCGTCCGCAGGGTCAGCCGCATGCTCACATAATCCTCCACCACCTGCTCCCCCTCGCCCATCGTGCGGAAGATGACCGCAGGCTCCACGATCCCCTCGCCGTCCATGTCGCCCGCGAACAGGGGCAGGGGCTTCTCCCCCCCGATGGCCTTCGCGGCCCAGAGCGCGTCGCGCCGCGTCAGGCCCAGGCTCGCGAAGGCATCCGCCTCGGCCAGCGCGGTCAGCGACCGGGGCGACAGGCCCGCGCGCCGCCACACATCCTCGACCGCGCGGTAGCCGTTCCCGCGCGCGGCGGCGATCCACTGGCCCTCGGCCTCGGGCATGCCCCGGATCTGCCGGAACCCCAGCCGAAGCGCCAGCTTGCCGCCCGGCATCGGCTCCATCACGTTGTCCCAGTAGCTTGCGTTGATGCAGACGGGCCGCACGACGACCCCATGTTCCCGCGCATCCCGCACGATCTGGGCGGGGGCGTAGAACCCCATCGGCTGGCTGTTCAGAAGGGCGCAGGCGAAGATGCCGGGGTGGTGGCGCTTCATCCAGGCGGATGCATAGACCAGCAGGGCAAAGCTGGCGGCATGGCTTTCGGGAAAGCCGTAACTCCCGAACCCCTCGATCTGGGCAAAGCACCGTGCCGAGAACTCGGCGTCATACCCGTTCGCAGCCATGCCCGCCATGAACCGGTCGCGGAATTCGCTGACATTGCCGTGCTTCTTGAATGTGGCGAGCGCCCGGCGCAGCCGGTCGGCCTCGGACGGATCAAACCCCGCCCCCACGATGGCGATCTGCATCGCCTGCTCCTGGAACAGCGGCACGCCCAGCGTCTTGCCCAGCACGCGCCCCAACTCGTCCGAGGGGAAACTGACCACCTCCTGCCCGTTCCGCCGCCGCAGGAAGGGGTGCACCATGTCGCCCTGGATCGGGCCGGGGCGGATGATCGCCACCTGGATCACAAGGTCATAGAACGTCCTGGGCCGCATCCGCGGCAGGAAGTTCATCTGCGCCCGGCTTTCCACCTGAAAAACACCAAGGCTGTCCGCCTTGCACAGCATGTCGTAGACGGCCGGGTCTTCGGGCGGCAGGGTGGCGAGCGTCCAGTCGGTCCGGTGATGCCGCGCGATCAGGTCGAACCCCTTGCGGATGCAGGACAGCATCCCCAGCGCCAGCACATCCACCTTCAGGATCTTCAGCGCGTCGATGTCGTCCTTGTCCCAGCAGATGACGGTGCGGTCCTCCATCGTGGCGTTCTCGACGGGCACCAACTCGTCCAGCCGCCCCTCGGTGATGACGAACCCGCCCACATGCTGGGAAAGGTGGCGCGGAAAGCCCTGGATTTCCTCCATCAACTCCAGCGTCTGGGCCAGCCGCCGGTCGGTTGGGTCCAGCCCGATCTCAGAGAGCCGCGCCGGCTCGATCGACCCCGACCCCCAGCCCCAGATCTGGGATGACATCGCCGACAGCGTGTCCTCGGTCAGGCCCATCGCGCGGCCCACCTCGCGCGCCGCCCGCTTGCCGCGATAGTGGATGACGGTCGCGCACAGCCCCGCGCGATGGCGGCCGTAGCGCTCATAGATGTGCTGGATCACCTCTTCCCGCCGCTCGTGCTCGAAATCCACGTCGATGTCGGGCGGCTCGTTCCGCGCCTCACTGACGAAACGCTCGAACACCATCGTCCCGATCTCGGGCGAAACCGAGGTCACCCCCAGCGCATAGCACACCACCGAATTCGCGGCACTCCCCCGCCCCTGACACAGGATGCCGCGCTCGCGGGCAAAGGCCACCACGTCGCGCACGGTCAGGAAATAGGGCTCGTACTTGAGCTTCCCGATCAGATCGAGCTCATGCCGCGCCATCTTGGCCACCCGCTCGGGCACGCCATTGGGATAGCGCCAGCGCAACCCCTCGGCGGTCAGCCGCGCCAGCCGGTCCGCCGCCGTCTCGCCCTCCGTCACCTCGGACGGGTACTGATAGCTGAGTTCATCCAGCGAAAAGGTCAGCCGCCCCGCCACCGCGCCCGCCCGCGCCACCGCATCCTCATGCCCCGCGAACAGCCGCAGCATCTCGCCCTCGCCCCGCAGCCGCCGTTCGGCATTGGCGAGCGCGGCACGGCCCAGATCGTCCACCCGCACGCCTTCGCGGATTGCCGTCAGCACATCGGCCAGCCGCCGCCGCCCCGCCACATGCATCATCGGCCGCGCCGAGGCGACCGTGGGCACCCCCACGCGCGCGGCCAGCCGCGCCAGACGCGCGAACCGCGCGGCATCCTGCCCGTCATAGGCCGGTGCCATCAGCAGCGACACCTGCCCACCCCCGGGCCCATCCGCCTCCGCCGCCCCGAACCGCGCCACCAGCGCGCGCATCGTGGCGTCCCAGTCCCGCGCCGCCCCCCTTGTCGGCGGATGCACCAGCATCTCCATCCCCGCGCCCCAGTCCAGCAGGTCCGCAAGGCCCAGATCGCAGTCCCCCTTCGGCGCGCGCAGCCGCCCCAGCGACAAAAGCCTGCACAGCCGCCCCCACGCCGCCCGGTCCCGCGGCAGCACCGTCACCTGGAACCCGTCGCGCAAGCAGATCAAAGCCGCCGGAATCAGCCGCGGCGCATGGCCATCCACCCGGGCAATCTCGCGCCCCGCCACATGCGCCCGCACGATGCCTGCCACCGAATTCAGGTCCGCAATGGCAATCGCGGGCAGCCCCAGCTCCTGCGCGCGCGCCATCATCTCCTCGGGGTGCGAGGCCCCCGTCAGGAAGGTGAAGTTCGACGTGACGGACAACTCGGCGAATGTCATTCCCGCCCCCCGCCGCGCAAGAGGGGGGCTCTGCCCCCGTCCTTCGGACTCCCCCGGGATATTTAAGGACAGAAAGTGCAGCCTGCCTTCCTCACTTTCTGTCCTTAAATATCCCGGGGGGCCGGGGGGCAGAGCCCCCCGACGGTCATGCAGGGCCCCGGACAAGGGCCGGGTGCGCATCCGGTCGGGCATGGACCAGATCTTATTCCTGTTTTGTTCTCATGGCGAGTCCGCCGCGATGCGCCTTTTGCCTCAGGCCAGGTGTGGGCGGAAGGCCGCGATCACCTGGTCGTAGACCGCCCGCTTGAAGGGCACGATGGTGGCCAGCAGGTCGTCCGCTGCCATCCAGCGCCATTCGCTGAACTCGGGGTGAGGGGTGGCGATGTCGATGTCGCTGTCCTGGCCCATGAAGCGGAACAGGAACCACTTCTGCGTCTGTCCGCGAAACCGCCCGCCCCAGACCCGGCCCACAAGGTCGGGGGGCAGGTCATAGGTCACCCAGCCCGGCATCTTCGCCACCAGCGCCACCTTGTCCCCGGTGACGCCGGTTTCCTCCCACAACTCGCGCAGCGCGGCCTGACGCGGCTTCTCGCCATCGTCGATCCCGCCCTGGGGCATCTGCCAGGCGCGGCCGTCGCCGTCCTTGCGCAGGCCCGCGAAGACACGGCCTTGCGCATTCGCCAGCATCACGCCGACGCAAGGCCGGTACGGCAGGGCCGCGATCTGCTCCGGCGTCAGCAGGGCCGTGCCCATCCCGAGGGGTTCACTCGACAGGCTTGATCGCCGACAGCCCTTTCAGGATGTCGATCGCATAGGCCAGCTGATAGTCGTCCACGCGCAGCTTGGCCGATTCCTCGGCCTTCTTCTGCTCTTCGATCGCCGTGCGCTTTTCGTCCTCGGTCATCGAATCGTTCGACAAGGCCCCCCGCAGGTCGCCCTCGGACCGCAGACGCGTGGCGGCCGATTCCTCTTTCGGCGGCTCGTCCGATTTCGGCGGCGGCGGGGGCTGGTCGACCACGATGTCGGGCGAGATGCCCAGGGCCTGGATCGACCGGCCCGACGGCGTGTAGTAGCGCGCCGTGGTCAGCCGCATCGCGCCGTCGGATTTCAGCGGGATCACGGTCTGGACCGAGCCCTTGCCGAAGCTCTTGGTGCCCACAACGATGGCGCGGCGGTGGTCCTGCAACGCACCCGTCACGATTTCCGACGCCGACGCCGTGCCGCCGTTGATCAGGATCACGATGGGCTTGCCGTTGGTCAGGTCGCCGGGTTCGGCATTCCAGCGTTCGCTGTCCTGCGGGTTGCGGCCGCGGGTGGACACGATCTCGCCCTTGTCAAGGAACGCGTCCGACACCTGGATCGCCTGCGTCAGAAGGCCGCCGGGGTTGTTGCGCAGGTCCAGCACAACACCCGTCACCTTGTCGATCCCGCCCGCGTCGGCGATGGATTTCTTCAGCCCGCTTTCCAGATCGGGATAGGTCTGGTCGTTGAACGTGGTGATCCGCGCCACCACGGTCGACCCCTCCAGCCGAGTCTTGACCGCCGTCAGCTTGATCGTGTCGCGCACGATCTTGACGTCGAAGGGTTGGTCGGTGCCCTGCCGCGCGATGGTGATGGTGATCTCCGACCCCACCGGCCCGCGCATCAGCTCGACCGCCTGATCCAGCGTCAGGCCCAGCACGCTTTCGCCGTTCACATGGGTGATGAAGTCGCCGGTCTTCAGGCCCGCATTCGCCGCGGGCGTGCCGTCGATGGGCGAGACGACCTTGACGAAGCCTTCCTCCTGCGTGACCTCGATGCCAAGCCCGCCGAACTCGCCGCGCGTCTGCACGCGCATGTCGTCGAAGTCCTTGGCCGCCAGATAGCCCGAATGCGGGTCGAGCGAGGTCAGCATCCCGTTGATCGCCGCCTCGATCAGCTTCTTGTCGTCCACCGGCTCGACATACTGTGACCGGATGCGCTCGAAGATGTCGCCGAAGAGATCAAGCTCCTCGTAGACCGAAGAGGTATTCTTGGCCTCATCCGCCAGAAGCGGCCCCGCGACCTGCGTGGTCAGGATCACGCTTGCCACCGTGCCGCCCAGCGCGGCCATCACGTACTTCCTCATCGGCCTTTTCATCCTTCAGCCATTCGTCGCCAGCGCGAACCATTCCGACGGATCGACGGGGTCGGTTCCCGCTCTCAGTTCCAGATAGAGCGTGCCGCTCCGGTCATCCTCGCCCGCTGCGGACGCTCCCTTCGGCATCAGGCCCACAGGGGCGCCCGCGGGCAGCACGTCGCCGGTCTCTCCATAGACCACGCCCAGCCCGGCAAGCACCATCAGATACCCCGCCGCAGGCTCCAGCACCATCACATTTCCGTAGTCAAGCAAAGGTCCGCGATAGCGGATCGTGGCGGGCCAGGGCGCGGTGACCAGCGCCTCGGGCCGGGTGGCGATGACAAGGCCCGGCCGCCGTATCCCCGCCGCGTCCGCCTCGCCCGCGCGGCGCAGGATGGTGCCGCGCACGGGCAGCGGCAATTTGCCCTTCGCCCCTGCGAAATCCTCCATCGGCGGGCCGATATCGTTCTCCATCCCCGCAATGCCTGCGGCGAAGGCATCAAGCGTGGTGACCCCGGCGACCAGAAGCTTCAGTTCCTCGGGATCGTCGATGAACCGCGTGGGCAGGTCGGTGCGGTCGCCCACCGCCTCGCTCAGCGCCGTGCGCGCCGCCTGCGCGGCGACCAGCCCCTTCTGCAACACATCCGCCGCTGCCGCCCGGTCCGCGCGCAACGCCCGGATCGCCTCCAGATCGGCCTGCAGGTCCGCCGCCTGGTCCTGCAACGCGGGCGCCAGCGCCGACAGCACCATCGCCGACCGCACCGCTGCCTCGGGCCCGTCCGGGTGCGCCAAAGCCAGGGGCGCGGGCATATCCTGCATCGACGCCAGCGCCGCCAGCACCGCCGCGATCTGCCCCCTTCGCTCGTCGAACCCCCTGGCGATCCGGTCCTCGGCCAGCGTCGCCTTGCGCAGGCTGTCGCGCAGCACGCCAAGCCCGTCCTCATAGGCCCCGATGGTGCGAGTCAGCGCGGCCACCCGGTCCTTCTCGCCCCGCGCGGCATCCAGCGCGGCGATGGCATCGCGCAGCCGGTCCGCCGCCGCGGTGGCCGCCGCGCCCTCGTCCTGCGCCAGCGCCGGGGCGGCCAACAGGGCCACCAGCGCAAGAGCGGCCCATCGCCGCATCACCGCACGATCAAGGTCTTGCCCGTCATCTCGGGCGGCAGGGGCAGGCCCATCAGGTCGAGCAGGCTCGGCGCCAGGTCCGCAAGCCGCCCGTTCCGCACCACAGCACCCTTGGGCCCGCCGACAAGGATGACCGGCACCGGGTTCGTCGTGTGCGAGGTATGCGGCCCGCCCGTCACCGGGTCCACCATCGTCTCGCAGTTGCCGTGGTCGGCGGTGACGATCATCGCGCCACCGGCCTTCTCCAGCGCCGCGACGGCGCGCCCGAGGTTCCGGTCCACCGCCTCGACCGCCTTGATCGCGGCCTCCAGAATCCCGGTATGCCCCACCATGTCAGGGTTGGCGAAGTTGACGACGATCAGATCATACCCCGCCCCGATCGCCTTCGCGAACTGGTCCCCCACTTCGTCGGCCGACATCTCGGGCTTCAGGTCATAGGTCGCGACCTTGGGCGACGGGGCCATGTAGCGATCCTCGCCCGCCTCGGGCGCTTCCTTCCCGCCGTTCAGAAAGAAGGTGACATGCGGATATTTCTCGGTCTCGGCCAGCCGGAACTGCCTGAGGCCCTTCGCCGCCACCCAGGCCCCCAGCGTGTTGACCACCTGCCGCTTGGGGTAGGCCGCTGCCATGAACAGGTCGTGCGTCTTGGAATAATCCACCATCCCCAGGATCGCCGCCCAATGCGGACGCACGCCCCGGTCGAACCCGGCGAAGGCATCCTCGCCGATGGCGAGCAGGATCTCCCGCGCCCGGTCGGCGCGGAAGTTCAGGCAGAAGAACCCGTCCCCGTCCTTCGCCCCCGCATAATCGCCGATCACCGTCGCCGCGATGAACTCATCCGTCTCGCCCCGCGCATAGGCCGCCGCCACCGCCGCAGGCGCATCCGCCGCCCGGTGCTGCCCTTCGCCCTTCACGAAGGCCGCATAGGCCTGCGCCACCCTTTCCCACCGGTTGTCGCGGTCCATCGCCCAGTACCGCCCCGTGACCGTCGCCACCCGCGCGCCCGCAGGCAACCGCGCGACCAGATCGTCCACGAACCCCGCGGCCGAGGACGGTGCGACATCCCGCCCATCCGTCACCGCATGCAGCGCGACCGGAACCCCCGCCCCCGCAATCGCCTCACAGGCCGCCAGCACATGCGCGATATGCCCATGCACCCCCCCGTCCGAGACGACCCCCATCAGATGCGCCGTCCCGCCCGAGGCCTTCAGCGTCTGGATGAAGGCCAGCATCGCCTCGTTGGAAAAGAAGCTCCGGTCCTCGATGGCCAGATCGATCTGCCCCAGGTCCATCGCCACCACGCGCCCCGCGCCGATGTTGGTATGCCCGACCTCGGAGTTGCCCATCTGCCCCGTCGGCAGACCGACGTCCGGCCCGTGGGTGACCAGCTGCGCATGCGGGCAGGTCGCCATCAGCCGGTCGTAGGTCGGTGTATCGGCCAGCGCCACCGCGTTCGCAAACGTCTCCGCCCGCAGGCCCCAGCCGTCAAGGATGCACAGGACGACAGGCTTCGGCGCGGGCATTGGGCGGCTCCTTTACGGGTGCGCGGCGGTTCTACGATGCGAAGGGGGGCGGGGCAACGGGGGTGATCTCGTGCGCCAAGCCGCCCGCACCCTGACCCTCCCCGGTGGGAGAGGGAAGCACCCTATCCTGATAGCACTTCCCTCCCCCGTCGGGGGAGGGCTAGGGTGGGGGCGTTCTGGACATGCCGATTTCGGTACGACTTCGCCCATCAACCGCACGCGATTTTGCGCTCCCGACAGCATCCTTGTCACCGTAGGAGGCTTCATCGTTCATCGTGACTGACCCGGCCCCCCGCATCTCCGTCCGCGTACTCTGGGGACAAAGGTCCACGACGCTCGAAGACTGCTCCATACGCACCGAGCGGACCATCGCGCTGCTTCAGGCATCATCACCCGCTTTCGCCAGGTGGGGCCAAAAGGCCGACTCGCTGAAGAAGGCACTACGATCCCCACTCACGCTCGACAGGGACGGGGTCGCCAAACTCGTTTCAAGCGGGATCCAGCGCACCGAAGTCTCGCCCCGGCGCACGATGACCGATCTCGGGTATTCGATCTCGCTGTGGAACCAGTTTGCCGAAGGGGTGTCGGCCAACGTGAGCATCCAAGATGGTTCGGTCGTTCCGGGTGTCGGGAACATCGTCCACTTGGCTGCATCCCGCGAAGCTGAGGGTGCGCCCGTCACGGGCGAAACCTTTCTCTCCATTCTGCGCGGTCTTGCCGATATCTGGATACCGGACCGGGGCGATCTCACGCTGGATGCGCCACGTCCGCCACTTCTCGGGATGGGTCGCAAACGCGCCGAGCGCGTGCTTGCCCGATGGGGCGGGCGGACAGGTCCGCTGGCCGGGCAAGGTTCAGGTCATGTGCGCATAACATGGGCGGGTGGCCGCGTTCTTTCAGGCCTTGCAATTTAGGTGGAGCGCGCAGGCCCGGTCCGAGGCGCAGGGAAATGCCGGTTGTCTTGAACCCACCGGCGGCCTGCGCCCCCCCTAACACCCCCTCAACACACCCTAAAACTTCCCTAAAACGCGCCCGCAACCCCTTGCGATTACACGCCCGTTAACGATGTCCCTCAGAGGGACATTTCCAAAACCGCCCCCTCACCCCCGGTGATACGGCGTCCCCGCCAATATCCCCACCGCCCGATACAGCTGCTCCGCCGCCATCACCCGCACCAGCATGTGCGGCCAGACCATCCGCCCGAACGCGACCGCCCCGTCCGCCCGCGCCCTTAAGGTAGGATCGATCCCGTCCGCCCCCCCGATCACCAGCGCCAGATCCGCCCGCCCCCGGTCGCGCCACCCGGCCAGCAGGCCCGCGAACTCCGGCGAGGTCACCTGTTCCCCCCGCTCGTCCAGCACCACGATGACGGACCCCTCAGGGATCGCCCGGGCCAGCGCCGCGCCCTCGGCCGCCATGCCCCCCGCCTTGACCTCGACCTCATGCTCCCGCACGGGGCCAAGGCCCAAGCCCCGCCCGGCCCTGTCAAAGCGCGCCAGATAATCGTCCACCAGCGCACGCTCCGGCCCCGCCCGCAGGCGGCCCACGGCGCAGAGGTGGACCCTCACGTCAGACCGACGCGGCCCGGGGGGCGAGGCCCGCCCCCGACGGCATCCACATCTTCTCGAGCTGATAGAACTCGCGCACCTCGGGGCGGAAGACATGGACGATCACGTCGCCCGTATCGATCAGCACCCAGTCGCCCTGTTCCTTGCCCTCGATCTTGCAGGCCCGGCCCAGGTCGTGCTTCAGCCGCTCGACCAGCTTCTCGGCGATGGATGCCACCTGCCGCGACGACCGGCCCTGGCAGATCACCATGTGGTCGGCGATGGACGACCGCCCGCGCAGGTCGATCGACACCACGTCCTCGGCCTTGTCGTCGTCCAGCGATTGCAGGATGCGCCCGAGCAGTTCGTCGCTCGTCACGTCGGAGGGAAGCGCCATCACCGGCACCGCCCGTGCAGCCGAAACGCCGGCTGCCAGCGAAGGGATAGACAGGACATCGTCCTCCAAGGGTTGCGCGCCGCCCGTCATGCCCCGGCGCCGGGCATGGTCAAACCATAGCATTCCGAACGTATCATCTCAATGGCAGCCTCCCGCGCCCCGGTCCGCCCCATCTTCTGTCCTCCAATATCCCGGGGAGGTCAGGAGGGGCAGCGCCCCTCCTGCCACCGCCGCCGCCGCGCGTCAGCGGACAGTCAGCGCCACCTCGTTCCGCCGGTTCCAGGGCAGCGTCATCGGCCCGTCGTAGAACCAGTAGTGCGGCCCCGCCACCACCGTCAGCCCCCGCCCGGCGACCCACCGCCGCAAGTCCGCCTCGCGCGCGGCCAGCGCCCCATCGCCCCGCAGGCCCGTGAACGTCACAACCGCCACCCGTTCCGCCTTGTGCTCCACCAGCTTGATACGCCCGTCCTTGGGCGCGGGCAGCGTTGCCAGCGTAAACGACGCCGGCATCATGAAACTGACGGTCCAGTCTCCGCCCCCATCCGGCGACTGCGCCACCGGCACCGTCATCGCGACCTTCTCGCCTTCGGCATTGCCCCCGAAGATATAGCCCGCCAGCGCCCGGAACCCCTGCCCGATGGCCCGGTCCCGCTCACCCGACACGCGAACTTCGGCCACGATGTAGGGGCCATAGTCGCGCAGCTCGTACGCGCCCTCGGTTGCCTCCACCCGGTAGGGCGGCATCTCATATCCCTTGTGCGTCCCGCGCGTCAGCGTCCCTGTGTCCGCCATTCCTGCCTCCATCGTCAGGGCCATCATGGCAAGTCCTGCCACCCAGCCGATCCCTTGCCTGAAACGCCGCCCTTGCGTATATCGCTTGGCATGTTCCGCTTCTTCGACATGGACGACCGCGCCCGCCTGCCGTGGCGCTTCTACGGGGCCGACCGCGGCATCCTTGCCCGCGCCTGACCGCCCGCCTGAACGGGCGCCCCCCGCGCGCTTTGCCGCGCCCAGTCCTGTCTGATCCCGCCACCTGAACATCGAGACCGCCATGCCCGACCCCCGTCCCGCCGCACCCCGCACGCTCTACGACAAGATCTGGGACGCCCACGTCGTCGATCAAGCCGATGACGGCACCTGCCTCCTGTACATCGACCGCCACCTCGTGCACGAGGTCACCAGCCCCCAGGCTTTCGAAAGCCTGCGCATGACCGGCCGCAAGGTCCGCGCGCCCGACAAGACCATCGCGGTGCCCGACCACAACGTGCCCACCACGCTCGACCGCGCGAACGCCGCCACGATGACCGAGGACAGCCGCATCCAGGTGGCCGCGCTCGACAAGAACGCCAAGGACTTCGGCATCCACTACTACCCCGTGTCCGACATCCGCCAGGGCATCGTCCACATCGTCGGCCCCGAACAGGGCTGGACGCTGCCGGGAATGACCGTGGTCTGCGGCGACAGCCACACCGCCACCCACGGGGCCTTCGGCGCGCTTGCCCACGGCATCGGCACGTCCGAAGTCGAACATGTGCTGGCGACGCAAACGCTGATCCAGAAGAAATCGAAGAACATGAAGGTCGAGATCACGGGGTCGCTCCGCCCCGGCGTCACGGCCAAGGACATCACGCTCAGCGTCATCGGCGCGACCGGAACGGCGGGTGGCAACGGCCATGTCATCGAATACTGCGGCCAGGCGATCCGTGAACTCAGCATGGAAGGCCGGATGACCGTCTGCAACATGGCCATCGAGGGCGGCGCCCGCGCGGGCCTCATCGCCCCCGACGAAAAGACCTTCGCCTACGTCATGGGCCGCCCCCACGCGCCCAAGGGCGCGAAGTGGGAAGCCGCGCTGGCGTGGTGGAAAACCCTCTACACCGACGAGGGCGCGCACTTCGACAAGGTGGTGACGCTGAAGGGCGAAGACATCGCCCCTGTCGTCACCTGGGGCACCTCGCCCGAAGACGTGCTGCCCATCACCGGCGTGGTGCCCGACCCCGGGTCGTTCACCGGCGGCAAGGTCGAGGCGGCGCGGCGGTCGCTCGACTACATGGGCCTGGCCCCCGGCCAGCGCCTTCAGGACATCGCCATCGATACGGTCTTCATCGGCTCCTGCACCAATGGCCGCATCGAGGACCTGCGCGCCGCAGCGGCCGTGCTGAAGGGCAAGAAGATCGCGGTCAAACGCGCAATGGTCGTGCCCGGATCGGGCCTTGTCCGCGCCCAGGCCGAAGAGGAAGGCCTCGCCCAGATCTTCATCGACGCGGGCTTCGAATGGCGGCTGGCGGGCTGCTCGATGTGCCTGGCCATGAACCCCGACCAGCTTTCGCCCGGCGAACGCTGTGCGGCAACGTCGAACCGCAACTTCGAAGGGCGGCAAGGCCGCGGCGGGCGCACGCACCTCATGTCGCCCGCGATGGCGGCGGCGGCCGCAGTGACAGGGCGGCTGACGGATGTAAGGTCGATGGCATGACCTGACCTGTCGGGAAGGCGCTACCGTGGAACCACTTCGTGATCTGGTGCTGATGGCGGGCCAAAGCAACATGGTCGGCTATCGCACGTCGGTACTGCAGCTTCGCCCGAAATGGCGAAAGCCGTTCAAGGACACGGTGATCTGGCATGACGGGGCGTGGCATCCGATGGAGCCGGGCACCGGCCCGCATGGAACCGGGTTTGGTCCGGAACTGTCTTTTGCACGGGAATGGACAGCGACATCCGGCCGACCCTTGGCGATCGTCAAGGTCGCGCGGTCGGCCACCTGGCTGCGCACGCACTGGCATCCCGAAGGTCGCGGCGGCCTGTATCGCCAGCTGATCGACACTGCGCGCGCCGCAATGGCGACGGGGCCGGTAGCGCTTCAGGGTCTGGTCTGGATGCAGGGCGAAAGCGACAGTCTGGATCAGGGTGCCGCTGATGCCTACGCCAGAACCTTCGCACTGTTTCTTGCCCGCCTTCGCAACGATCTAGGCGTGCCCAGGCTTCCGGTCGTCGCCGGACTGGTCAATCCTCCGGTCGCAAGCTTTCCCTATGTACAAACCGTGCGTGCGGCTTTCGAAAAGCTGCAATCGGATGGCCTTCATCTTGTCGGGTGCGATGATCTGCCGAAGCGCAAGGATGACTTGCACTACACGCCCGTGGGCATTTCCAGACTTGGACATCGTTTCGCAGACAAGCTCCGGTCGGTGGCAGAGAGCGCGCCAGCGGTGGTTCCGCGGCGATGGCTCTGGAATTGCGACCAGTTCCAGGCGTGGTATGAAGGGCCCGATAACCCCGCTGGCGTGATGGTCTGCCTGCCCTTCGCATCGAAGCAGAGCGGTTTCATGGAGCCTGCCTTCGCGCAGAGCTATCTGTCGAAACGGAACGTTCCGGCAGTCTACGTAAGATGCGATGAATCCGACTGGTTTCAGAACGACAAGGTGTTTGCCCTTGGGCAGACGATCCGCGCCAGCCTAGGCGACCGCACGACGATCACAGTCTATGGCGCGTCGATGGGCGCACATGGTGCGCTCTTGATGTCAGGCAGCCTGCAGGCGCGCCGCGCAATCGCCGTGGCACCGCAGTACTCGATCGACCGGGCCGACATGCCGCGAGAACGCCGCTGGAAGATTGCGGCGACCAAGATCGGACGCTTCCGTCACCGGATCGAGGACCATCTGCGGATCGATTGCGACAAGATCGTCCTGTTTGATCCGTATGATGAAGATCGCAGGCAAATCGCCCGGCTGGCCGCGATCGGGCATGGTTGGCGGTTTGTCGCCCTGCCGTTCAGCTCGCATCAGGTTCTGCGCTTCCTGCTGGAATGCGGTGTCATAGATGCCCTGCTTGAGGATCCTTTTGGCGCGGGCACGGATGTTGGGCGCCTTCGCAGGGCAGTCCGCCAGCGCCGACGCCGAAGCTCGATCTACTGGGCGACAATTGCGCAGTTTGTGATGGCCCGATGGCCGGAGATTTCACAATACGCGATCGACCAGCTTACCCACATGGGCGAGCGTCCGCGCATGCTGCGACGGCTGCAGGCTTCGTTGCTGGAGCAGGAGGAACGCAGCCGGCAGCGGGATGCGGCAAGGGCCGGATAGACCGCGGAAGACGCCAGAATCATTTCTCATTCCCGGAACCGACAAGGAACCCAGATATGACCCCCTTCACCACCCTGACCGGCATCGCCGCGCCGATGCCGCTTGTGAACATCGACACCGACATGATCATCCCCAAGCAGTTCCTGAAGACCATCCAGCGGTCGGGCCTGGGCAAGAACCTGTTCGACGAGATGCGCTACACCCCCGACGGGGCCGAGATACCGGACTTCGTCCTGAACCAGCCCGCCTACCGCCAGGCGGAAATCCTGGTCGCGGGCGACAATTTCGGCTGCGGGTCGTCGCGCGAACATGCGCCCTGGGCGCTGCTGGATTTCGGCATACGCTGCGTGATCTCGACCTCGTTCGCGGACATCTTCTTCAACAACTGCTTCAAGAACGGCATCCTGCCCGTCGTCCTGCCGCCCGAGGCCGTCGCCCACCTGATGGACGACGCGCGCAAGGGCGCGAATGCGCGGATCACGGTGGACCTGCCAAGCCAGACCGTCACCGCCGCCGACGGCACCCGGTTCAGCTTCGAGGTCGATCCGTTCAAGAAGCACTGCCTGCTGAACGGCCTGGACGACATCGGGCTGACGCTGGAAAAGGCGGCAGCCATCGACAGCTTCGAGGCGAAGGCCGCAATGGCCCGTCCTTGGGTGTAAACCCCTGACAGACCACCACATCTGGGGGCCGCCTTCGGGCGGCCCTTTGTTTTCCGGGGGTTACGCCGCATTGGCGCGCAGAAAATGATGCATTGCAGCACCAGTAATTCCACGAAAACGCCCGAATGCCTTGGTTATGGTTAAGCACGCGTTGCCTGGGGAGATGGATGTGGGCAGAAATGTGGCACGAATGAGGCAGCCCGCCACAATCGGCGGCATCAACGCGGAACATGGGCACGGCACCGTACCGGCCCAGGCCAAGTTGAGGGACTGAGACAGTGTTCACGCAGTTCACAGGCGCCATCGTCCGCGCCGTACTGGTCATGGTGCTCATCGCGACCCCGTCGCTGATGCTGCCCGGCGTTACCCACGACACCACCCAGATCGTCGCGCTGGTCGCGCTGTTCGCGGCCGCCCTGACCTTCTTCGAATATGCCTCGACCTACCCCGGCCTTGTGGAATTCCGCGACGCCCCGCCCTTCAACCGCCTGCGATTCCTGTCGCTCTTCGCGTCGGTTCTGCTCCTGTCCGCCATCGTCCGCGGCCAGACCGAACCCACCACCCTTTCGAGCTTCATCGAGGTCCTCGGCAACAAGCTGGGCGAGGCGATCGACGTCCCCTATTCGCCCGTCCGCCTGGTCGTCCTGATGCTGCCGCCCGACATGAGCCTGGAACACCTGATCCTCGTTCGCACTTCGGCGGGCATCAGCTACCTCATCTCGATGCTGACGCTGGTGATGTTCGTCCTGTCCATGCGCCTGATCGGCTGGCCGTCGCGGATGGGCTCGTTCAACGTCTGGATCAACCTGCCCACCTTCGACCCCACCACCGGCGGCGACGTGGTGGAACGCCTGCAGAAGGACGCGACCTTCAACATCTCGCTGGGGTTCCTGCTTCCGTTCCTCATCCCCGCCGCCGTCAAGATGGCCGCGATGGCGTTCGAGCCGGTGACCCTGGAAAGTCCGCAGACGCTCATCTGGACGATGACCGCCTGGGCCTTCCTGCCCGCCTCGCTCTTCATGCGCGGCATCGCGATGTACCGCATCGCCGGCATGATCGAGGAAAAGCGCAAGATCAACAACATGGCCGCCGACGCGGATTTGCTGCCGGCGTAGGGGCTGAGCCTCACCGGTGCAAGCGTCGTCGTCAGATATTGGCTTCCTCCGGTTTCGGGCTCACCTCACCTGGACTGCCGTCCACGGGTTGACGACGCTCACCCCCAATGCCTCGAACGGACCTGTGTCGCGCGTGGCGATCGCAAATCCCCGCGCCGCGGCGCATGCCCCGATCGTTCCATCCTGAAATCCCACGGCGCGCCCAAGGCGGCGTGCAGTTGCCATGCGGTCCGCAAATTCAAGCGCTGCGGTCTCATCGAACGGAAGGATGCGCCCGAAGAACACCTGATCCAGCATCCGGTCCAACCGTGTCGCCAGATCGGATCGGGAACGCCCCTCGTCCAGTCTGGCGATCCCGAAACGCAATTCGGCCAGGCTTGTTGCCGTCAGGAAGAGAGTCCGGATATCTTGCCGGTTCAGCCACGACATGACCGCTTGGTCCGGTGCCGGGCGCATGGTTTCCGAGACAACATTCGTGTCCAGAACGATCAATCGAAGGTCGTCGGGGTATAAGGCGTCTGGTCACGTTCGAAGGTCAGGCCTTCAACGTCGGCACCCTGCCAGATGCCTGCCAGAAGATCACCAGCCTTTGGTCGCGCATCAGGAAGCACGGCTTGCGCGATAATATGGCGGGCTTCGGCTTCTGTGCTTCGGCCATGATCGGCCGCCCGGGATTTCAGCGCCCGGTGGACTTCATCGGAAAGCTGGCGGACAAGGATCTGCGGCACGGTTCACCGACCTTCTGGGCGGTTGATATCATAATCAACCTTCGATATCATTTCAATATGCGCCCGGCCTTGCGTGACCGACAGGGCCGGGTCGAGGGTCAACCGTAAACTTTCCCCTAACGCGCCTCGTAACCCCTTGCGATTACACGCCCGTTAACGTGTCCCTCTGAGGGACATCTCGTTGACCCCCTCCCGTCACCCCGCCCGCAGGTGCGCCCGCACCACCTCGGCCAGCGGGGTTGCCGTGAACCCCGGCAGCAGCCGCGCGAACTTCGCACCGTCCAGCCGGTGCGGCGTGTCGTACAGGTACCGCATCTCGCGCAGCTCGCGCGCCAGTTCCCAGACCGGCGACAAAAGCGCGATCTGCCACCAGGCGAACCGCCGGATCGGCGGGGTCCGGCCCGTCGCCCGCCCGATCTCACGCGCCAGGTCGTTCACCGAAAACGCGTGGCCAGGAAAGGCCACGTCCTCGAACGGGGCCAGCGTTCCCCGCCGGTCGGCCAGCGCCACGGCAGCCCGCGCCATGTCGGGAAGGTAGGCATAGGCCCGAACGGCGTCGGGGTCGCCCAGCGCGGTCAGGCGGCCCCTGGTTCCGTCAGGTGACAGGCCCTTCAACACCACGCGCCGCATCACGGTCGTGTCCCGGGAGGGGTCAAGGAAGTCGCCCCCGCGCAGGATGATCGTCCGCACCCCTTCGGCAACGGCGGCGCGGTAGGTAGCCTCCATCTCGGCCCGGATCCGGCCCTTGCGGGCCACGGGGCGGTGCGGGGTCGTGTCCGACCACGGGCCGGGCTGGTCACCGAAGACATAGACGTTCCCCGGCACGATCACCGTCGCGCCCGAGGACCTGGCGGCCGCAATCACCTGCGCCGTGATCTTCGGGATCAGGCCTGCCCAGTCGTGATAGTCGGGCGGGTTCAGGCCGTTCACGATCACGTCCGCCCCCGCCGCCGCCACACCCATGTCGGTGCCACGCACATAGCGGCGAACGGTCCAACCAGCCGCGCCAAAGGCCGCCGCGCAGGCCGCGCCGAAGTTGCCCGAAGCCCCAAGGATCAAAACTGTCTTTGTCATCTCGCTCACCCGTTTGTCGTGATGGTCGGAATGTGGGCGCATCCCGGATGAATAGGAATTGGCGGAACTTTCCGATCTGCTATTCATTCATGAATGGATACATCCCCCGACTGGACCCTGCTTCATGCCTTCCTGTCGGTCGCCCGTGCCGGGTCGCTGTCTGCGGCGGCACGCGCGACGGGCACCAGCCAGCCCACGCTGGGCCGCCATGTCGCGGCGCTGGAGCGGCAGACGGGCCTGACCCTGTTCCACCGGTCCCGCGACGGGCTGACCCTGACGGCAGAGGGCGCGGCCCTGTTGCCCGAGGTGCAGGCGATGGCCGATGCTGCGGCGCGGGCGGGGCTTCTGGCGGCGGGGGCCAGGCCGGGGCTGAGCGGGACGGTGCGGCTGACGGCCAGCCGGATCGTCAGCCACTTCCTGCTGCCCGACCTCATCGCCCGCTTCCGGCAGGAGGAACCGGGGATCGAGATCGAGCTTGTGCCCTCCGACACGGCCGAAAACCTGCTCTACCGCGAGGCCGACATCGCGATCCGCATGTTCCGCCCCACCCAGCTTGACATCGTGACGGCGCATGTCGCCGACATGCCCACCGCCATCTACGCCTCCCGGACCTATCTTGACCGGGTGGGGCGGCCCCGCGCGCAGGCCGACCTTCTCGCGCTCGACTTCGTGGGGTTCGACCGGTCGGACCTGATCCTGCGGATGATGCGCGGGCTGGGCGTGGACCGGCGGCGCGAGGATTTTCCGGTGCGCTGCGACGACCAGATCGTCTACTGGAACCTTGTCCGCGCCGGTTGCGGCGTGGGCGGGATGCAGTGCGTGATTGCCGATGCAGACCCGGTGGTGGAACGCATCGGGCTGATCGACCTGCCTGCCCTGCCCGTCTGGCTGGCCGCGCCCCCTGCGCTACGAAACACGCCGCGTGTCCGGCGGCTGTGGGATTTCCTGGCCGCCGCCTTCCGAAGGATCGGTGGGTCGGCATGACCGATCCGCCGGGGGGGGGGAGGCTTCGTCGGGGCACCACGCTTCGCCTGCTACAGACGACGGTGCACCCACCCGCCGCCATGAACCGACCCAAGTCAGGCACCGACAACAGGCCCGCTATTCCGCGCGGCCGCACCTTGCGCGAACGGTCGCGTGACCAGGTTAAGCGATGTCAACCTTCGCAAAAAGATTCTTAACGCGCCCCGCAACCCATTGCGATTACACGCCCGTTAACTTGTCCCTCTGAGGGACACATGTCCCGGCGTAGGTCCGGCACCGTGCTCCCCACCTTGACCCCCCACCCCCCTTCGGCTACCCCGCCCACCGACCCCTTCACCGGAGACCGCGCCCGTGGCCAACCCCTCGCTCCTCATCCTCGCCGGCGACGGCATCGGCCCGGAAGTCATGGCCGAGGTGAAGAAGATCATCGCCTGGATGGGCGACCGCCGGGGGCTGCGGTTCGACGTGTCGGAAGACCTGGTGGGCGGCTGCGCCTATGACGCCCACGGCACGCCCCTGACCGACGCGACGATGGCCAAGGCGCAGGCCGCTGACGCCGTGCTGCTGGGGGCGGTGGGCGGCCCGAAGTACGACAGCCTCGACTTCAGCCTGAAGCCCGAACGTGGCCTTCTGCGGCTGCGGAAGGAAATGGACCTCTACGCCAACCTTCGCCCGGCCCAGTGCTTCGACGCGCTGGCCGACTTCTCGTCGCTGAAGAAGGATGTGGTCGCGGGCCTCGACATCATGATCGTCCGGGAACTCACCTCGGGCGTCTACTTCGGCGAGCCGCGGGGGATCATCACCGAAGGCAACGAGCGGGTGGGCATCAACACCCAGCGCTACACCGAATCCGAGATCGCGCGGGTGGCCCGGTCGGCCTTCGAGCTGGCGCGGAAGCGGGGAAACAAGGTCTGCTCGATGGAGAAGGCCAACGTGATGGAATCGGGCGTCCTCTGGCGGCAGGTGGTGACCGAGGTGCACGCGAAGGACTACTCCGACGTCGCCCTGTCCCACATGTACGCCGACGCGGGCGCGATGCAGCTGACCCGCTGGCCCAAGCAGTTCGACGTGATCGTGACCGACAACCTGTTCGGCGACCTTCTGTCCGACCTTGCGGCGATGCTGACCGGCAGCCTCGGCATGCTGCCTTCGGCGAGCCTCGGCGCGCCGATGAAGAACGGGCGGCCGAAGGCGCTTTACGAACCCGTCCACGGCTCGGCCCCCGACATCGCGGGGCAGGGCAAGGCCAACCCGATTGCCTGCATCCTGAGCTTCGCGATGGCGCTGCGCTATTCCTTTGACCGGGGCGACGAGGCGACGCGGGTGGAAAAGGCCGTCGAGACGGTGCTGGCGCAGGGCGTGCGCACCGCCGACCTGATGGGCCCGGCAGGCGGCACGCCTGTTTCGACGCAAGCGATGGGCGACGCGGTCGTGGCGGCGCTGGAGGCAAGCCTCTGAGGCCTGCGGCCAGGCATCGCAGGATGCGGCGTCCCCGCAAGGCGGGACGGCAGGACGTCTTGATGGGCTGCCAGGCCATTTTCCCGCGAACTTGCGGCGATGCCGGTCTGGCCAAGTCACCAGACAGCGACTAGAACCCGGCGCGAAACGGGCGCGATGTTGTGACGGTCGCCCGGCACCCCGAACCCCGCCGGAAGAGGACGCCATGTCAGGGCCAGAGGCGAGCCATGCAAAGGGCAGCCACCTTCGCGGGGCGCTTCTGTCGCTGACGGCCTTCGGGCTTTACGCCACGCATGACGCGGCGGTGAAGTTCCTGGGCAGCAGCTACAACCCGATCCAGATCATCTTCTTTTCCACGCTGCTCAGCTTCCCGCTGGTCACGCTGATGCTGATGCGCGACCCCACGGATGGAAACCTGCGTCCCCGGCACCCGTGGTGGGTGGCCGCGCGGACCGGGGCGGCGATCCTGAACGTGGTGTCGGGGTTCTATGCCTTCTCGGTCCTGCCCCTGGCGCAGGCCTACGCGGTGTTCTTCGCCATGCCGCTGATGATCACCCTTCTGGCGATCCCGATGCTGGGCGAACGGATCGGGCCGCGCCGGGGGATTGCGGTGGGCGTGGGCCTGGTGGGCGTCATGATCGTGCTGCGCCCCGGCAGCGCCCAAATCGGGTTCGGCCAGCTTGCCGCCCTTTCCGCTGCCGCGACGGGGGCCTTCGTGTCGCTGGTGGTGCGCAAGATCGGGCAAGAGGAGCGATCCGCCGTGCTGATGCTGTATCCGATGGTGGCGAACTTCATCTTCGCGGGGTCGATCCTGCCCTTTGTCTACCGTCCCCTGCCCTTCGACCATCTGGCACTTCTGGCGATGATGTCGGCCCTGGGCTTTGCCGGGGGGCTGTTCATCATCTCGGCCTACCGCACCGCGCCCGCGATCATCGTGGCCCCCATGCACTATTCCCAGATCGTCTGGGCGGCCCTGTACGGCTGGCTGTTCTTCCATGAAAGGGTGGATGGCTGGACACTTGCGGGCACCGCCGTGATCATCCTGTCGGGCCTTTACATCGTGCTGCGCGAAGACAGCCCGGCGGTGTCGAAGAACCGGCCCGTCCTGGCCTCGCCCAGCCGGGCCGAAACCGGCGTCTTCCCGCGCCTGCTGGGCCGCATCCTGCCGCGCGAAAGGGCCTGATCCGGCGATGGCGCGCGGGGCGCTTGTCCCTTGCAAAGCCGAAGGCTTCGGTCTAATCCCCCCGCCACGGTCGGAGCGTAGCGCAGTCTGGTAGCGCACCTGCTTCGGGAGCAGGGGGTCGGAGGTTCAAATCCTCTCGCTCCGACCAAAATCCCCGAATAATAACAACAATTTAGCTTGCCACTGCGGGATGGCGCGCATTGCTCTGACCGAAGAAGTAAGCCGTTGGTAAGCAGGTTGCATGCGTCCCGCGAGTCGCGGGGTTGCAACAGCAAAGCGCCCCCAGCTTTCACCGGGGGCGCTCAGGGTAGGTCATGCAGCAAGGATGACCGCACCCTACCTGACTCCGTTCGTTTAGCGTCCGACGGTTGCCTTAGGACGGCGGGGCGCACTAACCCCGCACCGCCACGCGCATCCAAGCGCAACGGGTTGACTTACGCGGCCGCCTTGCAGCTTGAGCACAGGCGGACGGCCTTCACGTCGTGGCTGAAAAACTCCCTCGCGCACCTCATGCACGGGTTCCAGCCAATGAACCTGACCACACGGGGCGGGAAGTAGTCGGGGTCAAGCACTGGCTCGCGCCGCTTGAACCCGTCGAAGTCCCACATGTTCGGTTCGATGAAGACCGACCCTTGCGGTGCCGTCAGCTTCACCTTCACCGGGGTGCCGGGCTTCGGGGGTGGCGGCTCAGGTGCGGCCTTTGGCGCCTTAGGCGGCTTCGGAGGTGTGGTCACCAACGGCGCCTTGACCCCGTTCACCTCGCGCCACTGTGCCAGCCATGCGGGAAGGTCGGTCATGATGTGGACCACACCCGGTTCGGGCTTCGGTGCCACTGCGACCACACGTCATTCCTGTGCCATGCCGCGATTGCGGCGAGAGGGAAGTCGTCGCCAAGACGACCAGCGGCCACGTCTGCCTCCACCTGTGCGCGGAAGTCGTCGAAGTGCCCGAAGGGCGAGGGACGGGGTCGGCGTGCCGCTTCGAGGCGCTGCACCCTTGCTAGCATCCCCCTGATGGCGCTCATTGCAGTCGGCCCTCCCAAGCGGCTATCGCACCTGCCCGGGCTTCGTCCGACAGCTTCGCCCAATGGCGCGTCAGCCCGTCTCGGTTCAGTTCGATGTATTCCTTCGCGGTGATTGGAACCAACTCGATGGGCTCATCCATGAAGGCAGCGCACTGGACGGCAAGCGCCAGCAAAGCGTCGTAATGGCAGATCGGGAGTGTGCCTAACTCCCGCCCACGTCCCCCGAGTCCAACGACAACCACGAAGAGACGGTCCTCAGGCAGCGGGTCGTAGGCATAGACGAAGTTGAGTTGCGCGGTGCCTTGGCGCTTCACCTTGATCGTAGCCATGTCAGTTCACCGCCTTGGCTTCGAGGATCGCGAGCCGGCTTTCGAGGTCTTCGACCGCGCGGATGCCCGACACAGCCTGAATGCAAGTGATGAGGGTCTTCGCAGTCTCCGCGTCCAGCTTCCCCTCGCTTACAGCGATCAGTATTTCGTGCGCCTGATCGGACAGGGGGCGGTCCTTGCTCAGAGTGAACTGGACCCGCTCCGCCTGTGCCCGGATGGGAGGGGCGATGCGCGACAACACGAGGCCAGCGGCTTGCATGTCGCCAGCCAGTGCAGCCTCGATCACAACGCGCGTCACTGCGGGCGCGTCGTCCATCAGCGCCTGCGTCACCTTGGTGCGCTTGTCGATGATGCCGCGAGGCCTGCCACCGGGGTTCGGGCTGCGCATTCCCGGCGTCCACTTGCCGGGCGCTGGCGCAATTTCAGATGTGTCTGTCATGTGATGTCATCAGAAGTGGATCATGCCGCAGCGGACTTGTAGGCGGCCCGAGCTGCGTCACGCTTCCGGCGGACCTCGTTCACGCTGACCTTGCGGGTGCCAAAGGACTTGCCGTCGGGACCGGGCATGGGAACCTCAAGGTCGCCCACGGCCTTCACCATTTCGCGCAAAAGCGTCTGGCCCCGCTCCATCATCGCATCACGTGTGGCGATCAGGACGCGCAACCTTTTCGCTGCGACCGGGTCACGAACTTCGTTGAAGCGACGGAGCATTACTGTTTGAAGTTCTGGAGCCAAACCCGACAGGTAGCCCGGCGCGCCCAAAACGCTCGACAAGGTAGTCTCGTCGCGCCTCTCTAGCGCGGCCTCGAGCTGCGCGATGCGTTCCTTGCTATCGAGGCCCTTGAAGTGCGAACGGATTTCGCCTGACACCATTGCGCTGGCCTTGGCCTCGACTGCCGAGGACAGCCCAATCTCAAGGGCGTTGATGCTCGTCGTGAACTGCTTGTGCACGCTGTCGAAGGCCCGCGTGGCACGCTCCATCTTGGCACGCGCATGGTCGTCGGTCCGAAGCAGCGCGGCCTCTTTCGTCAGTTCGGGGTCGATAGCCGCCGCCGCCTTCACATCGTGGATCGACGCGATGAACTGGTACCCTGCCGCCAGCGCGTCCCTCGCCGGTTGCAGAAGCGCTTGCACGTCTTCGTCTGACGCCTCGGGGATGGCGTCGATGGAAGAGGGGTGAAGCGCGATGCTGACGCGCGTGTCGATGATCGGTCTGTCTGCCATCCGTTTCGTCCTTGTGCATGACCACATGCCACTAGCGGCTTGCTGTAGGCTGCAACGGTAGGACAGGCGCTTGCATCAAAACAAGTGATTTTTGTTTCGGATCAATGTGTTAGGCCTGACTTCGTGTCGGTCGAACCGCTTATGCAGTGTAAGCGGGGCCGACATTACTCCCTACCGAATTCAGATGTGGCAATCTCCTCCAAAACGGGAGTGATTCGTTGACTTTGCCTCTTACCACTGGCGAGGCGATTGCTGTCGCCTCGGAACATTTGCTGACGCTATCCGGCCATGTGTTCGACCTCCTAACCGTCACAAAACCAATTTCACGCGATGCGGCAGTGAACCTTTCTAAGGTCGTATCAAAGCTATCGCCCCTCTTGGGAAACCTCATCGAGTTCAATACGGTCGAGTTCCTTAACGACAAGGAGGAATTTAAAGGCCTTGGGCAGTGGCGACGTCAGGACCCTGGGTTCCCAGACACAGTGTTCGATGGGATAACTCCAACGCCGGGATTCGAGATCAAGGCTTGGTTCCCGCTAGCGACGGAGATCACTGCTCGGTTCAAGGACTCTCAAAACCACTTCGCAGATGACAACACCCACGTTTGCATGTTGGCTTGGCTGCCGGAGCACATCATCTTCGGGAAGCCCTACATCCTTGACGTGGTGGTAGTATCGGGCCGGTCAGTCGCGGAAGCGCGGGATAACCACTACCACAACCCGCCTGACTACCTCGTGTTGGAGCCCGAGGATACCAAGGCCCGGACGCGCAACCTGCAACAGACCAACACCAACGGCTACAAGATTCAGACCACCAACGCAGGCGAGCTTGCCGAGGCACTGCGTATCGTCCAGTCATGGGGCGACGGCGGGCGGGCCTACAAGCCCACCGCGGACTATCAGCACCGCCTGCGTGAGCTCCTCGGGCGGTTCACCTATCGGCTCGACACCAACTACGCCAAGATGGACCGCATTGTTCACCCGGAGCTTGAAGCGTTCAAGCGCCGAGTCATGGGCACGAAGGTCCATGGCCTTACAGTGCGTGAATGGGAGCGCCTATTCAGGAGCGAGGACGACGCCCACATCAAGCGCGTTCTAGAACAGCAGCTTGGAGTCAAAGAAGACGATGCTGACTCACTTCTTGAGTGATACGCTCAAGGCCAAAGTGGAAGTAGGTCGGGTCAATCTCAGCCGCGAATGAGCGAAGCCCTAGGCGGCGGGCTGCGACCGAAGCGGTGAACAGACCACCGAAGGGCTCCCACACAACCGCGCCAAGTTCAGTAGTGGCCGAGACAATGCGGTGCATCAGGTCCAGAGGCTTCTGGTTCAGATGAACCGCCTTGCCCGAGGTGCCATTGGACTTGATCCGCTCCTCGCCCCGAAGGGCGGGGCGCTGCCAGACGTTTGTGACACCGTGTGGGCAGTTGAAGGGCGAGCGGGTCTTGGCCCACTCAGCACCCGTCATCGGCGCAAGGCCATCCTGCGAGAAGTAGGGTCTGCCCTCCGGCCTGCCGTGCTCGTTGGCATAGTCTGCCAGCATCTGGAACTTCTCGGGCGGCATCCAGTACCAGAGGTGGCCTTGGTCAAGGTACTTCCGCACGGCGGCATCGGCCACGCCGCACGCAGTGTTAGCCTCCCGCACCGGCAGGCCGGTGCGCTTCCATTCTTCCAACAGCCAGTGTTTGAGGAGCTTGCCCTTGATCCGTGGTTCAAACACGTACTGGACACACACCTCCGACACCACCGGGAAGCGCCGTATCTTGCTGGTGTTCACGTTCCCGGCGATGTGGCCAAGGCCTTTATCCCATATGTTGGCGTTGACGTAGCGCCACCCGTGCCGCTCTAGGACGGGGTGAACGGAAGCCCATCCAATCTCTGAATTCCAAAACCAGAGGACAGTCTGAGCGGTTGCGCTGCGCGACCATGCGGCCACATGGGGCTCGTACCACTCGGGCATCCCGGTATGGTCAGACGTGTCGCCCTCAAACCCCAGGACGCCATAGGCACCATCCGATACGATGCAGCCGGGCGTCTCCCACCGGCCATAGTGGTTGAGGCTATCCCCAAGGCTGACGGTTGTTTTGCCGTCCGACCAATGTTCAGTAGTCGGGGCCTCTGCTCGGATGACTGCCTTGCCGCGCCCAACCGTAGATGTGGGCTCCCGCTTGCGAGTCGGGCGGGCAACTTCCACTTCGGTAATACCCTTCTCCTCGGTTGGCACGTCGGTCATGTCATCTCCTCAGAACATTATAAGAACATAGCATTCTCACACACGTCTTAACAAGACATCTAGACCACGCTTGTACTGGCATAGCTAGAAGGTAGACGTGACTCGAACCCAACAGGTTGATGCAGTGGGCTGTGACCGGGCTTGTCGGTCTAAGTAACCACACCTCCAAGCCCAACGGTTCCAAGCGCTTGCCCAGCACGCGCCCCATACAAGGCATAAGCGGGTCGTCGTGAGGGCTCGTCGCTGTAATGGCCGCCCCCCTTACCCAAAACCGACTAACAGCCATTACAACCCTTACAGCCCCCAAAATCGGCAAGCCTGTTGTAAGTACCGTTAGGGCTGTAATGGCATGCGGGGTATGGGGGGCGACACTTACAGCCATGAGCATTAAGCTGGCACCGGTTCGCGCATGGGGCGGTAGATAGTCAGGTTCCCGTGCGCTGTGGTCACCTCCACCTTGTGCACCATCGGAAGCTGCCGCAGGTCCATGTCCACTTGCGACCATTGCGCTCGATTCACTTTAACACCCGGTAGTTGGCACTCGACTTGTACGCGGGTGATAATGGGGTCATGACCCGCGTGCACCATCTCAACCAGCTTCGCCCGCACGATCTGGGCGACGGTGAGCTTCTTCGGGAAGCTGTGGTCATCCTCATCGTCTTTGGGAACCTTCGTCGCCTCGTCCCAGAGGTCCATCGATGCCATTTCGCCCCAGACGATGGGGCCAGGTTCAACTTTCACAAGTACTGAGTCGGGTCCATCGGCGCGCTTGTATAGGGTGTGGACCGGGACCGTTCTGTAAGACGACCCGAACGTGACGAGGTTGGTCTTGGCGACTCGAACGACATAGGTGAATTCCTCACGCCGGTCGGCGGCATGAACGAATGACAGGCGTGGGCTGTTCGTCCATGCGGTCGCACCCATCACCACATCAGCAAAGTGCTCGTGCTTCCCTTTGTTGGCGTGACCGACGATGGCGATAGTGAGATTGTGCGCCTCCGCCAACCCTTGAAGGTATGCGAGCAGCTTCTTGACTCCTTCATCGGAGTTGGGACCGGCGCTAGCGGTCCATGTGGTCAAACCCACCGCCGTGTCGAGCACAACGAGCCGAAGCGGTCTGTGGTTCTGAACGTTCATCAGCTTCGCTTTCGCAGCGGCGATTGCAGGTTCGAGGTGCTCGTAGACGTTGAAGGTGGACCCGACCGTCCTGCCGTGCCTGTCTTTCTTCACGGCTACAGCCTTCACAACTTGCAACGTTGCGTCGGCCCCACCGGCACCGATGTGCCGGACCTTGATCCAGTCGGCAGGTTCCTCGACGCTAATCCAGAGTGTCGATGCCCAGCTGCTGATATGCGCGGCCATGCTGGCGAGGAAGGATGACTTAGAGGTTGAACCGCGCCCGTAGAAGCCGACGACGCACCTGTCGGGCAGGTAGGGATCGAGCAGGTAGGTGGCGCGGACCTCGGCGGTGTCCGTGGACATTGCAAACTCCAGTTCGATTGTGCTCGGGTCGGCAGGTGCGGGCAGCCCGTCGTCGCGGCGGCGCTTAACCTTCTCGGTCTCAAGCCTCGTCTCGTCCTGCTTGAGGCGAACCTCCTCGGTTTCGCGTATGCTTTTCTGCGCGTCACGCAGTGCCTCAGCTTCCTTCGCCCGGGCCTCAGACGCGCGGCGCTGGTAGTCCAACGCCCGTTCCTCATCGGTCATTTGCAAGCGTTCTCTGATCTCCGCTTGGATATGCGCGGGGGCCAGCGCAAGGCTCGCCTCGTCCTCTTCGCGAGTCGTCTGTCTGGGACCACTCCAGTCAGCCACGGCGCACCTCCGCCGTATCTAGGTGCAAGCCGCGCTCGCAGATGATTCCTGGTTGTCCAAGGGTGTGCATGTCAGCACTCCTGTCCCGGTGTTGTTGACGATCCATTTGCGATGTCCGAAGGGGACCGGTGCCATCCCGGTCCCCTTTTTCCAGATCGGCTTATTGCAGGCTTGCGAGCTGGAGCTTGCGCCGAAAACTTCGTGCGTTCCCATCAGGATGCACCATCCGACCCGCTTACCCGTGCTTTGCGGGTCAGCCAAGGGGCCGGTATTGCGTCGGGCTTCGCAGTCATCGGGTATTCTGAGGTGCTTTTCCGCACCCTTGTCGCGGCCCAAGCCAACAGGACCGAGCGCTGGTAGCGGATGGGCGCTTGACGCGCATCCCCAAGCTTCAGGTAGGCCGGTCCCTTTCCGTTGATGCGCCAGATTTCCAGCGTGTTCGGTTTTAGACCGAGAAGCCGTGCGGCTTCTTCGTTCGTCATGAGGTCGTCGAGATGAATGGTCTGCGACATGGCTGGAGTCTCCCGCGTGAGACCTGCCAGCGTGGTCATAACAACCGGCAGGGAAATCCTGCCGTCACTGACCTGGACGGATTAGGGTGAACAGTCCGCTAGGACCCGATGGACGAATGCCCCTAAAGCAGCGGCAACAGCAACATTGCACAGTCGCCAAAAGGTCAACAACGGCGAAATGCACATGGACGAAATGCCCGCCCCCGCGATAAACGGGAGCGGGCAAAAGCGGTTACTGGACAGGGGTCGGTACCGGATAGTTGAGCCGTTCCTGCTTGGCGGTGAGCTACCCCCTGAAAATCGGACAGTGACGGAAGCTACGATCTGAGGTCAGCTGATCCCCAAGACGAGGAGATCAGGACATGTCGAAACGCAGGAACCACGATGCGGCATTCAAGGCGCGGGTGGC